>Ga0207789_1000027_pt1 | contig 189772 bp, 148 predicted proteins | sample HigsolmetaGSP12D_FD_184840 | JGI IMG/M metagenome (GOLD analysis project Ga0207789, IMG submission 184840) | High solid enriched microbial communities from the Joint BioEnergy Institute, USA - SP1-2-D (SPAdes) | ecosystem: Engineered > Bioreactor > SSF (Solid state fermentation) > Aerobic >... | reverse complement strand
GGCGGGCTTCGCAATGCGCGGCATGCGATGTTTTGCATCGCATGCGCACCGCCTCGCCGCCGAAGAGGCGCCCGTTGCGATGTTTTGCATCGCATGCGCCCGGCGGCGGGCTTCGCAATGCGCGGCATGCGATGTTTTGCATCGCATGCGCACCGCCTGGCAGGCAAAGCCCGGTGAATGGGGCATGCATGTCCCGCAAACCATTGTTCGTCCATGATGCCGCTGTCGTTATTTTGCTAACCGGCAGGCGCCCGGCGCGCCTGATCGGACACGGGCGCCGGCAGGGGCCGAGCCGGCCCGCGCTCACCCTCTCTCCCGCGCTTCCGGTTGCCCGAGCAGCTCGGGAATCGTGACCGGCTCATAGCCCTTGCTCCTTAGCCAGCCGATCAGCTTCGGCAGCGCCTCCACCGTGCCGTACAGGTTCTGGCCTCGGCCGCCCCCCGCGTGCAGCAAAATGATCGAGCCCGGACGAACCGAACGCGTGACGTTCCGCAGCACCGTCTGCGCCCGCAATTGCCGCCAGTCGAGCGAGTCGACGTCCCAGTTGACGACCGTGTAACCGTTGGCGCGCGCCCAAGCCATCTGCCGCGGCGTAATTTCGCCGTACGGCGGACGGATGAAGCGGGGCCGAAAGCCGACCGTCTCCCGCACGGCCGCTTCCGTCCGGGCGATCTGCTCCGTCATCTCCGACAGCTTCAGATGCGAAAAGACGGGATGGTTGTAAGAGTGGTTGCCGATGGCGTGCCCTTCCCGGTGCATTCTTCGGACCAGGGCGGGATTGCCCCGCACGCGGCTGCCGACGACGAAAAACGTCGCATGCACGCCGAGCCGCCTTAGTTCGTCCAGCACCAGGCCCGTGTATCGGGCGTCCGGCACGTCGTCGAAGGTGAGCGCCACCTTGTGCTTCTGGCCCGGAGCCGAGAGGACGAACGCTCCCCGGAAGCGGCGCTGCATCTGCGCCCAATCCCCGCCGTGGGCGCGGCGGGCTTTGCGCTCCTCGGCCGCCTGGGCCGGCACCGGCTCGCGTTCGGCCGGCGCTTCCGCCTGCGTCCCGCCGCCTCCGGCGGCCGTCCCGCCGGCCCGCGCTTCCGCCTGCGTCCCGCCGCCTCCGACGGCCATCCCGCCGACCCGCGCTTCCGCCTGCGTCCCGCCGGCCCGCGCTTCCGCCTGCGTCCCGCCCCCCGACGCCGCGGCTTCCAAACGGCCGAGCGCCCCGGCGCTGCTTGCCAACAACAAAAAAACGGCGCACCCCAGCGCGATGCACCGTCCCCCCGCGGACTTGTTCATCTGTCTTTTCCACTCCCTATTCGAGAACCGGCGCATTCCTTAGCGTGGGCGGAAGGGAACGATCTCATTCAGGAACGGGCACATCTTTTTTGCGCCCGCCGTTCACTCCGCCTGCTCCAGGCCGAGCTTGCGCACCCACCAGGCCGTCGTTCCCGCCTGCACGACGATCGTGAACACGATCGCCATGAAGACGACGGCGGACAGCCGGTCCGCGCCGGCAACGCCGCGGGCGGCGATCATGCCGGACAGCGCCGCGGGAATGACGCCGGTCTCGCGCACCCAGCACAGGAACATCAGCTCGCTCGGCGACCACTTCGCCTTCCGGTCGGGAAGCGCCGAGGCGAGCACCGCCAGCGGCCGGGCGACGAAGACGAGCGTCAGCACGACGGCGAGCGCCGGCCAGAAGTTCCGGCCGAGCAGACCGAGGTCCATCTGGCTGCCCAGCAGCACGAAGATGAGCATCCGCAGCATGACCGTGGCAATATCCGCGACGTGGCCCATCTCCGTCTCCTTCTCGGGCATCGGCAGCCTGAACAGCGCCGAGTTGCCCCAGACGATGCCCGCCGCGAAGGCGGCCATCAGCCCGCTGACGCCGATCAGGTCGCCGGCCAGATAAACCCCGACGCCGACGACGATCATCGCGAGCGCCGCATAGTCCCGCAGCACGCCCCAACGGTCGTGCGCCACCAGCCACAGAGCGGCGATGGCGGCGGCGAGGCCGACCGCCAGCCCGCCGAACGCGCTGCGCGCAAATTCGAGCGACAGCGAACCGGCGTCGAGGCTGCCGCCCCCGACCACGGCGCCGAGCAGCGCGAACGTCACGATCGAGCCGGTCGCGTCGTTGAACGCCGACTCGCTCTCCACCGTCTCGCGCAGCCGCCGCCGCACGGACACTTGCCGGAACACCGGGATGATCGTGGCCGGGTCGGTCGAGGAGACGACCGCGCCAATCAGCAGCGAGGTCGTCCAATCGAGCCCGAACGCGAAGCGGGCGGCCGCGCCGGCGACCGCCATCGTCACCAGCACGCCGACGATGCTCAGCAGCGTCACCGTCGCCGCCACTTCCTTGAGGCCGCGCAGGCGGATGCCGCGGCCTCCGTCGAACAGAATAAGCGCCGAACCGGCCGCCAGGATAAGCTGGTTTACGGTCGAGCCGCTCGTCTCGTTGATCCAATGCAGCCCGCTGCCCAGCAGCATGCCCGCCGCGATGAAGAGCACGACGTCCGGGACGCGCAGAAAGGCGGCGATGCGTCCCGAGATCATGCCCGCCCCGAACACGAGCAGCAGCAATGTCAGCAGATGGTGCACGGTTTGCATGACGTTGTCTTCCATACGATTGCAGCTCCCGGGTGGCCGAACCCGCCCGCGTCTTCAGCGGCGGATCGAGTTCTGGAATTGTTCGATCTGCTCGTTCGTGCCGATGACGACCATGACGTCCTTCTCGGCAAGCACGTCGTCGGCCGTCGGAGCGATGATGATGCCTTTCGGCTTGTTGATGGCGACGACGCTGCAGCCGTAGCGGCCGCGCGGGTTGACGCTGGCCAGCGATTTGCCCGTCAGGCAGGCCGGCACCTCCATCTCCGCGATCGTATACTTCTGGGAAATTTCGATGTAATCGAGCAGGTTGGGCGAGACGAGCTGATGCGCCAGCCGGATGCCCATGTCGCGCTCCGGATAGATGACGCGGTCGACGCCGAGCCGCTCCAGCACGCGGCCGTGCAATTCCGACACCGCCTTGGCGATGACCTTCTTCACGCCGAGCTCCTTGAGCAGAATCGCCGCCAGAATGCTCGCCTGAATGTCGTCGCCGATGGCGACGACGCCGCAGTCGAAGTTGCGCGCGCCGATCGAGCGCAGCACCTCCTCTTCGGTGGCGTCCGCCACGACCGTGTGCGTCAGCACGGTGCTGAGCTCCTGCACCTTCTCCTCGTCCCGATCGACGCCGAGCACTTCGTTGCCGAGCTGCACCAGCCGGCGTCCGACGCTGGAGCCGAAGCGGCCCAGCCCGATAATGACAAATTGGTTCATTTTCATCTCTGATCCCAAGCTCCTACCCGATGATGATTTTGCCTTCGGCGTAACGGTACAGCTCGCGGCCCGGCTTCGGCGCAAGCGCGTAGCCGAGCGTCAGCGGCCCCATTCTTCCGGCGAACATCATCAGAATGATGATGATTTTGCCGGCCAGCGTCAGATGGGGCGTCAGCCCGATCGTCAGGCCGACGGTGCCGAACGCCGACGTCACTTCGAACAAGATTTGCAGAAAATGATGATCCTCGGTCGTCGCCAGCACCATCGTCGCCGCCATGACGAGCGAAAGCGACAGCAGCGTCACCGTCAGCGCCTTGTACACCCGCTCCTGGGCGAGCCGGTGCTTGAACATGACGACGTCTTCCTTGCCGCGCACCATCGCCCAGACGGCTCCGAGCAGGGCGGCGAACGTCGTCGTCTTGATCCCGCCTCCGGTGGAGCCCGGAGACGCGCCGATGAACATCAGGATGATGATGAAAAATTGCGTCGCCTGGCGCAAGCCGCCCATATCGAGCGTGTTCACCCCGGCCGTCCGGGGTGAGACCGACTGCAGCAACGCGGACCAAATTTTGCCGCCCAGGCTCAGCGGCTGCATCGTCGCCGGGTTGCCGTATTCGAAGGCGAAGATGACGATCGCGCCGACCGCAATGAGCAGCCCCGTCATGGACAGGACGACCTTGGAATGAAGCGACAGCCGCCGGTTGCGCCGCCAGTCGGTGAGGTCGGACAGCACGACGAAGCCGAGTCCTCCCGTGACGATCAGCAGCATCGTCACCAGGTTGACGAGCGGGTCGTCCACATAATCGGTCAGGCTGCGGAAGTTCCCCATCAGGTCGAAGCCGGCGTTGTTGAAAAAGGAAACCGCGTGAAACACGCCGTAATAAACCGCTCGGCCGGGAGGCATGTCGAACAGGAAGCGGCCGGTGAACAGCAGGGCGCCGGCCGTCTCGATCGTCAGGGCGTACAGGATGACGCGGCGAACGAGCCGAATGATGCCTTCGATGCTCGACTGATTGAGCGCCTCCTGCAGGATGAGCCGCTCCTTCAGCGAAATTTTGCGCTTGAGGAAGAAGGCGAACAGCGTCGCCATCGTCATGAAGCCGAGGCCGCCGATCTGGATAAGCAGCAGAATGACGATCTGGCCGAAGACGGAATAGTGCGTCCCCGTGTCGACCGTGACGAGCCCTGTGACGCACGTCGCCGACGTGGCCGTGAACAGGGCGTCGATCCATCGGGTCGGCTGGCCGTCGGCGGCGGCGGCCGGCAGCGCGAGGAGCTGCGCTCCGATGAAGATGATGACGGCGAATCCGAGCACGAGCGTTCTCGGCGGCGACTGATACAGCCACCGGAGCCATTGGGCAAGCAATGCGGGCCACCTCGCTAACCAATGATGATTTTGCCTTCGGCGTAACGGTACAACTGGCGGCGTCCCGGCTTCGGCCCGACAGCGTAAAACAGCGTGAGGGGCCCCACCCGGCCGAAATACATCATGCCCATGATCAACATTTTGCCGACCGGAGACAGATCCGGAGTCAGCCCCATGGACAGGCCCGAAGTGGTGAAGGCGGACGTCACCTCGAACAGAACCCCCATAAACATATGATTTTCCGTAATGGACAAAATCATGGTTACGAGCAGGATGAGCGACAGCGAGAGCAGCGTGACGGTGATGGCCTTGTACACCCGCTCCCGCTCGATCCGGCTGCGGAAGATGACGACGTCCGTCTTGCCGCGGACCACCGCCAGGACGGCGAAGACGAGCACGGCGAACGTCGTCGTCTTGATCCCGCCGCCCGTCGATCCCGGAGAAGCCCCGATGAACATGAGCCAGATGAGCAGAAACTGCGTCGCCTGCCGGAACGACGACACGTCCAGCGTGCTGATCCCGGCCGAGCGCGGGGACACGGAATGGAGCAGCGCCGCGAAGATCTGGTCGACCGTCCCGAGCGCGCCGAACGTATTTTCGTTCGTGTATTCGTAGATCAGAATGACGGCCGCTCCCCCGAACGAGAGCAGCAGCGTCGTGCTCAGCGCGATCTTCGAGTGCAGCGACAGCCGGCGGCGGATCGGGTAGTCGACAAGGTCCGCCAGCACGACGAAGCCGAGCCCGCCGAGCAGGATGAGCAAGATCGACACGGTGTTGACGAACGGATCGGATACGTAAGCCGCCATGCTGCGGTACTCCCCGAACAGGTCGAAGCCCGCGTTGTTGAACACCGAGACGCTGTGGAACACGCCGTAGCCGAGCGCCTTGCCGAAGCTCATTTGCGTCATGAAGCGGAGCGCGTACAGCAGCGAACCGGCCGCCTCGATCGTCAGGGCATACAGGATGACCTTGCGCACGAGCCGGACGATGCCTTCCAGGTTGCCTTGGTTCAGCGCCTCCTGCAGGAGCAGCCGCTCTTTGAGCGACACTTTGCGTCGCAGGAAAAAAGCGAACAGCGTGCCGATCGTCATGAAGCCGAGACCGCCCACCTGCACGAGCGCGAGGATGACCCCGTCTCCGAACGAGGAAAACACGACTCCCGTATCCACGACGGTAAGTCCGGTTACGCAAGTGGCGGACGCTGCCGTGAACGCGGCGTCGAGCCAGCTCAATTCGTGTCCGGAGCGAACCGAAACGGGGAGCTTGAGCAGCACCATGCCGACAGCGATGATCAAGGCGAATCCGATTGCCAGCGACCGCGGCGGAGAAGCGCCGATCCACAACTTCGATTTGCCCAACAATCGGGTGGCCTCCATCTTGGGTCAAGTTTGGGAAACGGGAAAAGGGCAAAACAAAAAGCACTGGAACTCCAGTGCCGATCGCGCACGAGTCCTGTTCCGTAAGCAGCCTACGAGGTTAGCTGTCGGGTTCGGGCTTGAACAGGCCGCCCTATCCGTTCACTTCTAGCGCCGGAATTCACCCCGGGTCCGCAAGCGGAGCAATCCGCCCGACGAACCAAATGGTTCCCCCGTTTTCTTGCAGAAATTCGGCTGGAGAGTATGATGGTTGTTAGATGTTCAAAACATGTACACCGCATTATAGTCTCTTCGCAGCGGCGGCAACAAGCGGGGAATGCGACCAATTCGAGCGTTGGACCGGGCGTTAGAGGGGAACGGGAGCGAAAAACGGAGCATAGACGCTTTTCTCCCCCCTTTCTCTCGTTCGTTCTCCCGATTTGGGGGATCGGACGAGCAAATCGAACGCCTGAAGAAGCGGCATGACGATGTATGCGTTTACCTTTTTCATTCAAGCGGAGCGAACGGAGGAATCGGCGTTGTTTACGTTGCGTTGGTTCGTTTTGGCCTGTGTGGGGTTTCTGGCGTTTCTGGCGATTCAGGTGCTGCCCAGCCTGGAGACGATGGCCACTTCCCCGGAGGAGCGGGTGATGGATCGCGGGCAAGCGCGGGAGACGGCGTTGCAGGCGGCGGCGTACCGCTGGGGCGTGCGGGCCGACGAAGTCGAGCGGCTGCGGCTGACGCACCTGAGCGACAGCACGGCCGTCGGCTATTTGGAGAAGACGAAGCTGAGCCAACAATACGAGAAAGATTGGGACGCCGCTCTTCCCACCGACGTCTACCGGGCCGATCTGCAGCTTGCGGACGGCAGCCTGCTGCAGCTGTCGCTCCATATGGAGAGCGGGAAAGTGGTCGCCTGGCGGTGGCTGCGGGACGGGAGCGGGGGCAAGCGAACGGCAGGCGGGTCGCCTGAGAAGACGCTCCAAAGCTGGGGCTTCGATCCGGCCGACTGGCAGGCGACCGGCGAGACTGCCGAAGACGGGGCGCTCGTCTACCGCCCGCTCAAGGGGGCGCTCGGCGAAGCGAAGCCGGAACTGCTCGTCAAGCCGGGCGTGGAACTGACGTACCGGCTTGCGGTTCCCGACGCGTTCGCCGCCTACTTGGCCGAACAGAAGCGACTGGCGTCGCGGCTGTCGGCGATCGGCTTCATCCTTCCGCAGATCGTGCTGTTCGTGCTGGCGATCGCCTACGCCTGCGCCTGCCGCAAATGGACGTCGTTTAGGCGCGGCCGGGTCATCGCCGCCGTGTACTTCCTGCTCTACTTCGCCTTCACGCTCAACATGACGGCCGGCTTCCGCTCCCAGGCGAGCGGCGAGGGCTTGCCGGCCGACGATGCGGCCGTGAGCGCCCTGCTCATCGCGAACGGCCTCATCCTGGCCGCGACGGCGCTCGTCACCTACTTCGCGGCGGTGGGAGGCGACGGCTTGTGGAAAAAGATGGGGCGCTCGCTGTGGCCCCGCTGGACCGAGCCCGACTACGGCCGCACGGTGCTGCGCGGAATGCGGCGCGGCTATGCGCTGGCGTTCATCCTGCTCGGCGCCCAATCGGTCATCTTCGTCGGGCTCGATCGGCTGCTCGGCGCGTTCACGTCCTCCGACGCCTCCCAATCGCCGTACAATCTGACGTACTCCTGGCTCATGCCGATGATCGCCTGGTGCGCGGCGCTGTCCGAAGAGACGCTCTACCGGCTGTTCGGCATCGGCCTTGTGCGCAGCTGGCTGCTCGGCGGCGCGCGGCTGCTGCTGCGGCGGGAGCCGTCGCCGCGCGCGGCGTCGCTGTTGACGCTGGCGGCGATGGTGCCGCCGGCCGTCTCCTGGGCGTTCGGACACGTCGGCTATCCGATCTACCCGGTCTACTCCCGGCTGATCGAACTGACGATTCTCGGCGTCCTGCTCGGCTGGTTCATGTTGCGGTTCGGCCTGATCACCGTCTTGTTCGCGCATGCCGCGCTCGACGCCACGCTGGTCGGCGTCCAGCTCATCTTCGACGGCCTGCCGCTCGATTGGATCAGCGGCCTGCTTAGCATCGCGCTGCCCGCGCTGGTCGGCGGCGCCATCGCCCTCGCCCACCGCTGGCGGCGCGGCGGCGCTGTCCTTACTCCTCGGTCGCCGGCGTAGGATTGGCCTCCTCCTCGCGCAGCGCGTCGAGAATGCGGCGCGCCAGCGCCTCGCCGATCGAGACGGCACGGAAATCCTCGACCTTCGCCTCGCGGATCGCCTTCAGCGAGCCGAAGTGCTTCAGCAGCTGCTTGCGGCGCTTCTCCCCGATGCCGGGAATCGCGTCGAGCCGCGACGCCACCATCGATTTCGCGCGCTTCTCGCGGTGGAACGTGATCGCGAACCGGTGCACCTCGTCCTGAATGCGCTGCAGCAGGTAGAACTCCTGGCTGTCCCGCGGCAGCGGCACCTCCTCGGGCGGGTCCCCGACGAAGAGCTGCGCCGTCCGGTGCTTCGCGTCCTTGGCGAGCCCGCAAACCGGCAAGTCGAGCCCCAGCTCGTTGACGAGCACGTCGACGGCGGCGGCGATCTGCCCCTTGCCGCCGTCCACGACGATCAGGTCGGGCAGCGGCAGCCCTTCCTTCAGCACCCGCTCGTAGCGCCGGCGGACGACTTCGCGCATCGTCTCGTAATCGTCCGGCCCCTGGACGGTGCGGATGTTGTACTTGCGGTACTCCTTCCGATCCGGCTTGCCGTCCGTGAACACGACCATCGCCGACACCGGGTTCGCTCCTTGCGTGTTCGAGTTGTCGAACGCCTCGATGCGGCTCGCCGACGGGATGCCGATCCACTTCGCCAGCCCTTCCGCCGCGCGGACGCTGCGGTCCTCGTCGCGCTCGATCAGCCGGAACTTCTCCTCCAGCGCGCGGGCCGCGTTGTCGCACGCCATCGACACGAGCTGGCGCTTCGCGCCGCGCTTCGGCACCGTCACCTTCAGATGGAGCCAGCGCCGCAGCGACTCGGCGAAATCGACCGCTTCGCCCGTCCCCGCCGCTTCTCCCTTCCGCCGGCCGGCCGGCGCGTCCGCCGCCGAATCGCCTTCGTCGGCCGTCGCCGGATCCCCTTCGTTCGCCGCCGCTTCGCCTTCGTTCGCCGCCGGGTCGCCTCCGGCCGCCGCCTCGGCGGCGTCGCCGGCGGCCAGCGCCGCGACGGCTTCCCGGACGGCCGCCTCGGAAGCCCCGCCTTGCGGCGCGGTGCCTCCGGCGGCGGCCTCCGCGGCTTCGGCCGCCTTCGCCCGCGCTTCCTCCGCCGGCGCGTCCGGCAGCAGAATCTCCCGCGGCAGCGCCGGGTTGTCGCTGTAGTACTGCGTCACGAACGTCAGGAAATCCTCGAACGCCTCGCCGTAGAACGGAAACATCGACACGTGGCGCTGAATCATTTTCCCCTGCCGCATGTACAAAATCTGCACGCACATCCAGCCCTTGTCGACGGCATAGCCGAACACGTCGCGGTCGAGCGCGTCGGACAGCGTGATCGTCTGCTTCTCCATCACCGCTTCGATCGCCTGAATCTGGTCGCGGTATTCGCGCGCCCGCTCGAACGCCAGCTCCTCGGCCGCCTGCTCCATCTTCCGCTGCAGGTCCTTCTTGATGTCGTCGTGCCCGCCGTTCAGAAATTTCGCAATCTCGGCAACCATGCGCTCGTTCTCGCTTCGTTCCACCGGATAGACGCATGGGCCGAGGCATTGGCCGAGATGATAATACAGGCACACCTTATCCGGCAGCGTCCGGCACTTGCGCAGCGGGTACAGCCGGTCGAGCAGCTTCTTCGTCTGCTGCGCGGCGAACGCGTTCGGATAGGGGCCGAAATAATTCGCCTTGTCCTTGACGACGCGCCTCGTCACTTCCAGCCGGGGATGCTCCTCGTTCGTGATTTTGAGGTACGGGAACGTCTTGTCGTCCTTGAGCAGCACGTTGTAGCGGGGGTGATGCTCCTTGATCAGGTTGCATTCGAGGATGAGCGCCTCCATGTTGCTGGCCGTGACGATATATTCGAAATCGCGGATCTCCGAGACGAGCCGCTGGGTTTTGCCGTTGTGGCTGCCGTTGAAATAAGAGCGGACCCGGTTTTTGAGCACTTTCGCCTTGCCGACGTAGATGATCTTGCCCTCGCCGTTCTTCATCAGGTAGCAGCCCGGCTTGTCGGGCAGCAGCGCCAGCTTGTTGCGGATCGTCTCGGACGCTTCGCTGGCATGAAGGGACGTATGGATAACAGGCTTTGACGCATCCATCGCGGACGCCTCCTTATAAGCGGATGAACCGGCGGCCGAATCAAACCGCGCTTCTCCCATTGTATCACAGCCGCGACGGGAATGAACGTTCCCCCGCCGCGCAGAAACTTGTCCCCGGCGTCTTTACAACAAAAAGCGAAGTTGGGTATACTGGAAATAACGATCTTTGGCAGGAGGTCCATCATGGAGAACGTTCAGGATCCACGCAAGCATATTAACGAAGAACCGCGCGACGATCTGCACGATCTGATGGTCGGCTTCGGCGGCATGGCCACGTTCATGCTCGTCGTCTTCATCATTGCGGTAATCGTCAAGTACTCGATCTCCTGATTTGTCCGCGCTTGAAGAACATCCCGATCCCGCCGAAGCGGGGCCGGGATGTTTTTTTGTGCGGCAGTATGATCGATGGGCAACAATTCCCGCAAGCCGGCCAGAGCCGGCAAGTCATGGCCATCGATGCGATGTTTCGCATCGCAAGCGCACCGGCTGCCAGGCCATGCCCGGTAAATGGGGCATGGATCGAACCGGAGGGTGACGCGCTGCGGCGCCTGCAGCGGCCCCGAAGAGAAGAGAATGTCTGTCCGTCTTCGCGAGAAAATCGCAACATGCCCGGCGCCCTGGCCGGCCTTACGCATCAGCGGGCCTGCTCTTTATGAGCCGTCGCCGCGGTGGTTGCGGCCGCGCACGTGCACCACGTCGACGAACGGCCGAATCCGGTCCATCAGCCGCCGGCCCTTGTGCACCTCTTCGCCTTCCTTGTGCGTGAAGCTGAAATGCTTCTCCAGCGCGTCCAGGTCGTGATTGGACGTGTAAAACGTCGGCTTGCGGTTCATCCGGTAGTTCAGAATCGCCCCGAGCACGTGGTCGCGCACCCAAGGGCTCAAATTTTCCGCGCCGATGTCGTCGAACACGAGCAGGTCGCATTCCTTCATCAGCGCAAGCGTCTCCTTCAGCTTCTGCGGCTCCATCATGAGCGCCTTCGCGTCCTCGACGAACTCCGGCATGTAGACGATGACGCCGGAGTAGCCTTCCCGGGCCAGCTTGTTCAGCAGATAGCCGGCCATGTACGTCTTGCCCGTGCCGAAGCTTCCCATCAGGTAGAGCCCTTTCTTGGGCAAGCCCTGGCTGCGCGCTTCCTCGATGTACTTAAGGAGCCGGTGAACCGCCTGCGCCCGCTCCGCGTCCAGGTCGAACATCTGCTCCTCGTCGTACGGCTCGCCGGAGACGTCCACCTGGGCGTAGTAGCTCGTGATGCGGCGGCGGATGCGCTCCTGCTGCTCGAAGGCGAGCCATTTGGCGCAGGGCGTTTTCTCGTCGAACAGCTGCCAACTTCCGCCGATCTCCTCGCACGTGATCCGCGTCGAATGGCCCTGCATATCGTTCGGACACCGTTCCAGCCCCGGGCACTCGCGGCAGTTGCGGTACTCGTTCGACATCTGGTACAGCTTGTTCAGATTGAGCCGCAGCGTCCGTTCGTCGAGGCCGGGATACCGCTCCTTCAGCTTCTGCACCAGCGGATCGCCGAGCACCCGTTCCGCCAGCTCGCGAACGTCCCGCATGCCGGCCGCCCGACGCCAGCCGCGCAGCGCCTCGCTTAAAGATTCCATCCCCGCTCCTCCTTTCCTGCCTTGAGCCGACGTCGCCCGCCGCGGGCCGGGAGTCCGACCGCCGTGCTCCTGTCCGGCCCCGCGCTTACGAGCGCTTGCCGGATTCCTTCACCTTGCGGACGAGCTCGCGCATCCGCTCCAGTTCCTCTGGCGAAATTTCCGGCTCCGTCCGGCTGTCCTCCACGACCGGCAGCGCCGGCTTCCTTCTGCCGCTTCCGGAGCTTCCGCGGCCGCGCGATCCGCCGCCGGCGGCATGCCTGTCCGGCGCGGAGCCGCCGTCGTCGCCCTTCCTCCGCCGCTCCAGCGCCTCGTTCAGCTTCTCCTGCGCGCGCACGTAAGCGACGGCTTTGTCGAACGTGTCGACGCCTTGAGCCAGCATGTTGGAGGCGACCGAGTCGATAAATTTGGTCGTCAGCCGCTGCGAATGCGCCATGCCGAGTATGTAATGAATGAGCACGTTGATGACCGGCTCCGGCAGCTTGTAATTCAGGTCGATCCGCTCGAAGGCGCGCACGTACGAGTCCGGCACCGCCCCGGGAAAATACCGCTCCAGCATGCGCGTGTACGGCTCGCGCCGCAGCATGGCGTTGTACGTGTCGATCGAGACGCGCTGCCGGAACCGCGCCGGAACTTCGAGCGGCGCAACGTTCGGCGGCAGCGGCTCGGCGGCGGATGCCGCCTCCTTGGGCGCAGCTTCCAGCGCGGCTTCCGCCGCTCCCGCGGTTCCCGCCGCGCCCGCTCGCGCCAGGTAGCGCTCCCGCTCCTCGCTGCGCTTGCGGCTTTGCCGGTAGACGAGGTTGGCCCGGCGCTGAAGCTCGTCCCAGCGCAGCGTCCCGTCCTGGGCGAACAGGCCGTCCTCGTCCAGCAGGCGGCAGATGTCCGGCACTTCCAGATCGAACTTGTACGCCAAGTAGTTGAGCTGGGCCATCGCCTCCGGCTGGCGGTTCAGCCGCTCGACGTGAACCCGGTTCGCCGAGCCGCGCGGGAACCGGAGCAGCATCTCGCTGTGGCGGATGCGCTCGGGCGGATTCGGGCCGCCGCTCCCCTCCCGCGCCGGAGCGATCTCGGCCAGCGCCGGCTCCAGCTCCGGATCGACCGGCGACGTATCCAGCGTGAACAGCTCGTAGAACGGCACCGTCACGTCTTCCCGGTTCATGAACCGGGCCAGGCCGGCGGGCGGAGCGGCCGCCAGCTCTTCCTTCAGCTCCAGCAGCGCCGCCTTGCCCAGCTTGTCCCGAAGCAGCAGCGTCAAATGCGTGTTGGCAAAAAACTCCGCCGGCGAGAGCGGCCGCAGCAGCACGTACTCGTACAGCGTCTCCTCGGCGGCCGGGTCGTACTGCCGGAACACCTGGACCAGCCCGACCGCCTCCAGCCGCGACGCCTGCTCGATCAGCGTCTGTCGGCCGGCCGCGTTCGGCTCCAGATCGAGGCCGAGGAACAGGCGGCGCTGCGAGTCGGGACGGGAATAGCCGGTCCGGTCTTCTTCCAGATGGTGATAGAGCAGCAGATAGAGGCCGACCGCAAACGCGCCGATCATCGGCTGATAAAGCCGGGTCAGCAGCTTCCGCTCGAGCCCGCTCAGCGCGAAATCGCGATAGGCCACGTAACGGTGATTCTCGGTGAATTCCAGTCGGTTCGACACTCGCATAGCGGACTCGACACTCTTTTCGTAGATTGGTTACTCTATTGTAGCACAAAGACCGCGCGATCTGGACAGGAAAAGGGCTCGCGCCCGCCCGCCGGAGACGGCAAACAAGCCGGGATTGCAGAAATGAAGGAGCCGGTCCCGATCGAACCGGCGGCCGCCGACGGCCCGACGGTCTGTCGCGAAGCCGGCCGCTTCATCTTGGATTTGCGGACCGTTTTGGCTTATGCTAGGAAGGAAAGACACTTCAGCGAAGGAGGAGACCGGCATGGTGTTTGTTCCGGCCTCATACGGCGGCTCCCGGGAGGAAAACGAACGGCTGCTGTTCGCCCAGTTGCGCGGACTGGCCGAAGAGGAGACGAACCGGATCGCCAACCTGGCCAACGCGGCCGCGCTGCTTCGCGTCTATTTGCAGGATGTCAACTGGGTCGGCTTCTACTTGCTCGAAGGGGAGCAGCTCGTGCTCGGCCCGTTCCAGGGACTGCCCGCGTGCGTGCGCATTCCGCTCGGCCGGGGCGTATGCGGAACGGCCGCGGCGCGAATGGAGACGGTCAACGTCGACGACGTCAGCCGCTTTCCCGGCCATATCGCCTGCGATGCCGCCACCCGTTCCGAAATCGTCGTTCCGCTCTACGCGCAGGGCCGGCTGATCGGAGTGCTCGACGTCGACAGCCCGAGCCCAGGCCGCTTTTCCGAGGAAGACCGGATGTTTCTCGAGGAGTTCAACCGGCGGCTGGCCGTTTATCTATAGCTGTCCGAGTGGGGGCGGGACGGTTCGTCCGCCGCCAAACGTTCGGCCGCCCGGAACGGCTTCCATTCCGGCCGCCGCGCGTCCTCGCGCCGCTCTTCGAGGGCCGCGAGCCAGCCGCGAATCGCTTCGCCGGCCGGACCGGCCGAATGGATCGGCAACGTGTGCCGGACGCGGGGAATCCACGCCGCCGACACGTTGCCGAGCCCCTGCCGCAAGTCCCGGGCGGCGGGCTGGAACACGCGGTCCTTCTCGCCGTAGAGCAGCAGCACCGGCTGCTTGATGTCCTTCAGGCGGTCCGCCGCCGAGTAGCGAAGGCAGGCCGACAAATATTCCCGCCATTTGCCCGGGTCGCCGGCCGCCCCTTCCGCCCGCAGGCTGCGGTACGCCTCGGGACTGTCGGCATGCTGCCAGCTTTCGGCCAGCGAGATCAGCTCCTGCGCCCGCAGGGAGGCGGCGGCCAGTCCGGCCTTCGCCATCAGCCGGAGGCGGGCGCCGGCCGCCCGCGCCACACCCGAGATCAGCGCCGCTCCCTTGAAGCGGTCCGGATACGCAAGCAGCGCTTCGAGCGCGGGCATCGATCCCAACCCGTAGGAACACAAATAAGCCGCCGGGATGCCCAGCCCGTCCAGGGCGCGGCATACATCCTCCGCCAGCAGCGGCATCCCGATCGGGGCGTCGGACGACTCACTGCGGCCGTGCCCGCGGAAGTCGAGCAGCACCGTGCGGTGGTCCCGCGCCAGATCGTTGCGCAAATACGTAAACACCCGGCTCCCCATGCACGGCGGGTGCAGGAAGACGACGGGCGTCCCTTCTCCTTGAACGTGATAATGCAGGCGAACGCCGTTGATTTCGAGCATGGGCATTGGAACTTCCCTCCAGGTCGCGTGAACATCGTTACCTGTCAGTGTTCCCGCCCAGCCATTCGTTTCATTCCGCCGCCGACCGGCGGCGGAACACCCACAGCCGGCTGCCGGAATAGTTGACGGCGAGCGACACGACAATGGAAGCCGCCTTGGCCGCAAGCGGGTTCCAGTCCCACCCTTTCTGCAGCCCGAGCAGCACCGCCGTGGTCGACAGGTAGGAAAGCCCGTTCACCGCGGCGAACCGCAGCCATTCCCGGGCGTCGCTCCGGCCGGCCGCCTGGAACGTCCACCGCCGGTTCCAAGCGTAACTGTTGAGGAAGGCGCAAAAGTACGAGATCGTCTGCGCCAGGGCGGAAGGCGCCCCGGCCCCGTAAACGAGCGCTGCAAAAAGGGCGAAGTCCACTCCCGTGTTCAGCACGCCCACGAAAGCGAACTTCGCCATCTTCCGCCATTCCCGCCGCATCGCCGTTCCCCCTTCTCCCGCCGCTGAAGCGTCAGAACATCCGGTAGCCGTTTTTCCGCAGGGATTGAATCGCCCAGCCGCTGGCGAGCGCTCCGCCGATCCCGGCCGCGAACGGCCACAGGAACACGCCGAGGAACGACAGCAGGCTCAGTTCCGGCTTCCAGAAATACCAGACGGCGAGCGGCAGCACCACGATGATGTACAGCCAGGTGGGCAGCCAGGTCGTCTTGATCAGCATATTCAGGATAAAGCCGATCCCGAAAAACAGCACGAAGAACAGCACGGTTCCGAGAATTTCTTGGATCAACTCCGTCATGCGAACGACTTCCTCCCGCTCGAACTTTTCCACCCTTCAGTTTACCTAAACGGCCGCCCATGAGTCAATGCCGACGAATCGTTCACCAACTGTTCACCGTCGCCGGCCCGCTTCCGGTTTGCCCCCGGTCGCTTCGTTCCGCTACAATAAAGAGCAGTGGAAACGTACAATCTCAAGCGAGGAACAAGGAGAGGAAAAGAGATGAGCGAAGCGGCGCAAACGCTGGACGGCTGGTACGTCCTTCACGATTTTCGCACGATCGATTGGACCGCATGGAACGACGCGACCGCGGAGGAGCGGGAACAAGCCCGCCGCGGCCTGCTGGGGCAAGTGGCGGAATGGGAGGAAGTCGAGGCGCGCAAGGAGGGAAGCCTCGCCGTATACGCGATCGTCGGGCAGAAGGCGGACATCGTCTTCATGCATCTGCGCGAGACGCTGCAGGAGCTGAACGCGATCGAGAACGCATTCAACCGCTCGCCGTTCGCCCGCTTCGCCAAGCCGGCGTACTCCTACGTCAGCGTCGTCGAGCTGAGCAACTACATGGGCCAGCCCGGAGTCGATCCGATGCAGGTGCCGGAAATCGCGGCGCGCCTGAAGCCGATTTTGCCGAAGACGAACCACCTCTGCTTCTACCCGATGAACAAGCGCCGGCTGCTCGGCGACAACTGGTACATGCTGCCGATGGAGGAGCGGAAGGCGCTGATGCGCAGCCACGGCATGATCGGCCGCAGCTACGCGGGCAAGGTGAAGCAGATCATCAGCGGCTCGGTCGGGCTTGACGATTGGGAGTGGGGCGTCACGCTGTTCGCGGACGACGCGCTGCAATTCAAGAAGCTCGTCTACGAGATGCGCTTCGACGAGGTCAGCGCGCGCTACGGCGAATTCGGCCCCTTCTACGTCGGCAACCGGCTGAATCGCGACTCGCTCTCCGAACTGCTGAAGTGAATGGATCCCCCGCAAAGTGGAGCCCGGCCGCGAAGCTTGCTCAGGCACTATGCGGGGACCCCGGAATAAACAAGCCCCGGGAATCGCCCCTGCGCGGAGCGGTTCCCGGGGCTTGCGCCGTCGGTGCGCCTGCTTGGCGCGTTCCTAATCGTCTTCTTCCGCCGTCCGCATTTGCGCTTCCCATTCGGCGCGGCGGCGCTCTTCGAGATACTCCTGCGTCATCCGGTCGCGCTGGCGGCTCTTCTCCTTGAGCCGCTCGATCGCGGGCTGAATGAGCAGGTCCACTTCCGCCTGAATGATGGCGGACAAGTCGTAGCGGCGCTGTTCTTCCAGATAGCTGCCCACTTCCATCAGCGCATTGTAGCGGTCCAGTTCGTCCCGGGTCAACAGCCCTCTCACTTGCACGCTGCAGTGCCGCATTACAGAAATTTGCCCTTGCGCAGCACCAGCGTGATGCCGCCGATGATGAACAGGTAGCGCAGATCGATCAATTTCTTCAGCCATGCCGCCGTACGGCCCTTGTATTTCTTGCCGAAGGCCAGCCCGATCGCTTCTCCCTTGCCGAGCGACGCGACCGTCCCCTTGTTGTTGAATACGAACGGCTTCGGCGCCTGGCTGCGAATCGACGCGACCAGGTTGTGCGCGCAGTTGACGCCTTGCTGCATCGCGATTTGCGCGGTGGGCGGATACGGACGGCCCTCCTCGTTGAACATGAGCGAGTTGTCGCCGAGCACGTAGACGTTCTCGTGGCCCGGCGCGCGCAAATATTCGTCGACCTTGACGCGGCCGCGGACCGTCTCGAAGCCGGCCTCTTCAATCAGCCGGTTGCCGCGCACCCCGCCTGTCCATATGACGGTCTGCGATTTGATCTCTTCGCCCTCGCCCACGACGACGCCGTCCGGCGTGCATTCCTTGATGGCCGTTCCGAGGCGGAACGTGACGCCCTTCTTCTGCAGCACTTGCATCGCGTATTCGACCAGCTCGGGGTCGAAGCCCGGCAGCGCGGTCGGAGCCGCTTCGATGTTGATCAGCTTGACGAGGGAGCGCTCGACGTCGAACTGCTTGCACAAGTCCGGAATCCGGTCGGCCAGTTCGCCGACGAATTCGATGCCCGTAAAGCCCGCCCCGCCGACGATGAACGTCAGGTAGTCGGTGCGGTGCGGCTCGCGCTTGTAGCGGGCGAATTGATATTCGATATGTTCGCGGATCAGGCGTACGGAGTTGATGCTGCGGATCGAGAAGGCGTGCTCGGCGAGTCCGGGAATGCCGAACGTCTCCGGTTCGCCGCCGAGTCCGATGACGAGGTAGTCGTAAGACAGCGTTCCGTCCTCGAGAATGACTTTGCGGTCCTGGGGCCGGATTTGCACGACGGTCGATTTGACGAAGTCGATCTTGAATTCGTCGATCAGCTTCGAAATGTTCACGCGCGCGTTGTCGGGATGATCCGTGCCGGCCGCCGGCATGTGCAGGTGCGTGGTGATGTAGTGGTAATCGTGCTTGTTGACGAGCGTTACGTCCGCTTCGTTATAGTTAAGCTCCTTCTGCAAGCGAAGGGAGGTCAAGATACCGCCATATCCCGCGCCAAGTATCACGATCTTCGGAATGCTGCTCATGGTTGATCCCATCCAATCCAGTAATTGTGTATATATCTATGTTTGTGAAAAAAGACACAATAGCGCTGGGGCAAACTGTATCCGACTTCCATACAACTGAATCATATCGGCTTTCTACTGCATTTTCAAGGTTCACTTCGTACGAAAATGTTTGGACATCTCCACAAAAATGGGCGGCGGGCTTGTGCACGATTCTAACGCTTTTCGACATTTGCCCGGCAAGTATTCCGCTGGCCGCCGCCCAAGCTTATAATTGAGTAGAATATGGAAGCGCGCGCCCTTGCATCGCGGGCATGCGGACAGATGGAGGTGCCAGTATGAACGAGACGGCAACGACGGACGTGGCCATTATCGGCGGCGGCCCGGCGGGCATGTTCGCCGCCTTCTACGCGGGCATGCGGCAGATGTCGGTGACGCTGATCGAGAGCATGCCCCAGCTTGGGGGCCAGCTCGCCGCCTTGTACCCGGAGAAATTCATTTACGACGTGGCCGGATTTCCGAAAGTGAAGGCGCAGGAGTTGGTCGACAACCTGAAGCGCCAGATGGAGTTGTTCCAGTCGGACGTCCGCCTGGAGGAAAAGGTGCAGAACGTCCGCAAGCTCGCCGAACGGCGGTTCGAGATCGTCACCGACAAAGCGGCGTACGAAGCGAAAGCGGTCATCATTACAGCCGGCGTCGGCGCGTTCCAGCCGCGCAAGCTGGAGCTGCCGGAAGCCTCCCGCTACGAGAAGGCGAACCTCCATTATTTCGTCAGCGACCTGGAGCGGTTCCGCGGCCGCAAAGTGCTGCTGACGGGCGGCGGCGATTCGGCGCTGGACTGGGCGCTCATGCTGGAGCCGATCGCCTCCGAAGTGATGCTCGTGCACCGGCGCGACAAATTCCGCGCCCACGAGCACAGCGTGCAGCTGCTGCATCAATCCGGCGTGCGGGTCATCGTGCCGGCCGAGATCACGGCTCTGCACGGCGAGACCGCCATCGACCGGGTGACGCTGACCGACGTGAAGACAAAGGAACAGACGGTTCTGGAAGTCGACGATGTCATCGTCAACTTCGGATTTGTCAGCTCGCTCGGCCCGATCGGGGAATGGGGGCTGGACATCGAAGGCGGCTCGATCGTCGTCGACACGCGGATGGAGACGAACATTCCCGGCATCTTCGCCGCGGGCGACGTCACCACCTATCCCGGCAAGCTCAAGCTGATCGCTGTCGGCTTCGGCGAAGCGCCAACCGCCGTCAACAACGCCAAAGTTTATATAGACCCCGACGCCAAGTTGTCCCCCGGCCACAGCAGCAACATGAAGCTGTAAGCCGCAACACCGCCATGGCCGGCAAAAACGGGCATCCTAACCGAAGAATCCCGAACCGTCCGCCGGTTCGCTTCGAGGAGGATGCCCGCTTTGCTGTGTCCCGCTTGCAACGCGCTGGCTTCGCACCAGCCGCTCTGCCCCCGCTGCGGCGCCGACGCCGTCGACGACGGCCGCGCGACCGATTGGGCCGGTCCGTACGCTCCTTACGGTCCGGAGGCGTTCGCTGCGCCCGCCGAATCCGGCGATGGACCGTGGTGCCTGCACGCCGCCCGCTGCCCGAGCTGCGGCGAGACGTTCGAGGCGCGCGTTCCGCTGTGGCCGCTGTAGGCCCGTCACCCCGCCGCCTGGGCCTCCGCGATTTTCAGGTTGCGCAGGCGGATCTCGGCGAGCAGCATATGCACGAACTCCTTATCCAGTTGCAAGCGAAGCGAGTGACGATAAGCCTCCAACAGCAATTCGTCCGATAAGAGCGCCAGCATTTGAATACCCTCACTTTTCCTCAAATGATCGTGAGGGCATCATAGCATGGCCGAAAAAAGTGGACAAGCTTGCAATTATCCACATTTTCCCGTGAATAAATTGTGGAACATTTGTTGAAATCCGTCGCAAAGCCTGAGCCGATCGGGTGGACGACGGGGATAAAGTTATACACAGGCAAGCCGCCTTGTCCGCCCATAAAAGGATTTCATTGCGGAATTTGCGGCGATTAAGCCTTTATATAGAAAATTTTGTAACTTGGTGGCAGTTATTGCGGTCGAGTGTTGACTTCCAAAATCCAGATATGTCCTTTCCGGTCGATGCCGTAGTCGTACCCGAGCTGGCCGATGCCCGGAAAACGGCTTTCCAACAGGCTCGTCGCCGCCCGCGTCAAATGTCTCATTTCGCGCTTTTTCGCGGCGACCATTCGCGGCGACAGCGAACGGCGAATGCCTTGCGCCGCGGTCAGTTGCCGTCCTCCGCGGCACAGGTTCGTGACGAACAGTCCCGGGCGCGCCAGCCGCCCGACCATCGACCGGAACGTCCACAACCCGTTCTGCTTCACGTACTTCACCCGGTAATCGATCGGCCTCCCGCCGACCCGGGCCAGATCGATCCCTTTCTGGATCAGGTAGGCTCTGCCCCGCCGCTTCCGGTTGATGTGCGAGAGCAAGCCCGCGAACGAGCCGAACGTGCGGGTGCGAGCCATGTAGGTGCACCGGTAGCCCGCGCCGCTCCGGGAAATCTTCATGACGCCGAGCCCCCCGCCCCCGCGCACCGGCTTGATGACGACGGTTCCGTACTTGCCCACCATCGACCGCAAGTTCGCCGCGTTGAACAGCCGGGACGGCGGAAGATGGCGAGCCAGATAGGGGCTGGCGCGAAGCGCGTTCGTCTTCAGCCACTTGCTGGCAAGCTGCCTTCCCGGCGAAATCGTGGCTTCATCCATCCGTCAGATCTCCTTTCCGTTCATGTACTATAGAGTACTCGGACAAAAGGACAGGTTCTTGGATGAATGACGGACGAGAATCGCCCGAAATGCGTTCCGTTCGGCCTTGCCTTTGCGCCAAGTCGGGAACACTAACCGGCAGCGGCCCGCCAATGAGAACGAACGTAAGGGGGGGCGAAGGAGGAACAACGATGGCGCAACAACGAACGGTGATCAAGCTCGGAGACCGCGAGCTGGCCATCTCCCACCCGGACAAGCTGATTTGGCCCGACGCCGGCATTACGAAGCTTGATTACGTGCGGAAGCTGGCGGCTCTCGCGCCGTACCTGCTGCCGCACAGCGAAGGGCGGTACTTGACGACGATCCGGTATCCCGAAGGCATCGGCGGCGTTTCCTTTTACCAGAAAAATTGCCCTCAGCCCCGGCCCGAATTCGTCAGGACCGAAACGGAGGGCGAAGTGCGGTACGTCGTGCTCGATTCCCTGCCGACGCTGCTGTGGCTCGGCAGCTTGTACAGCCTTGAATTCCACGTCTCCTGCGAATGGATCGACGGCGGTTTGCCGGACCGCTGGATGCTCGACATCGACCCTTCGGTCGAAGTGGAGCCCCGCATCATGGAGGCGACGGCCGCCGTCGGCGAACTGCTCGCCTCGCTCGGGCTGAACGCCGTTCCGAAGACGTCCGGAGCAACGGGCGTACAGCTCGTCATGCCGATCGTGCGCGGGCCGACGTTCGACGACTTGCGGCGGTTCGGCAAGTTCGTCAGCGAGTACTTGACGGCGAAACATCCGCAGCTGTTCACGGTCGAACGGTTGAAGAAAAACCGCGGAACGAACATCTACCTGGACTACTTGCAATTTTATCCGGGCCGAACGCTCGTCGCGCCTTATTCGCCCCGGGCCCGTCCCGGTGCGCCGGTGTCCACGCCGCTGGAGTGGGATGAAGTCCGGGCCGACGTGCGCCCGGCCGATTTCCACCTGCTCAACATCGAGCAGCGCCTGAAGGAGCGGGGAGACCTGCTGGCGAAGCTGCCTCCGCAGCCGCTCGGGGAAGTGCTGCGGACGATGGCGGCCCTCCGGTGACGTCCGCCGCCCTCCGGCGAGCGTCGGCAGCTTGAGGCAGCGTCCGCCGGATGCGTCTCAAAGCCGCCCCGCCTCAAAGCAGGGGGGCGAGCATCCGGGCCAACGATTCCTGCGCCTTGCGATAGCGGGGGCGGCTGCGGAACGCGGTCAGGTTCATCTCGCGGCTGTCGGCCAGATCCTGAAGGAAATCCCGTTCCAGACGGGCGATGGCGCCCGGATCGAACAAATAGGCATTCGTCTCGAAGTTGCTGAAGAAGCTGCGCAAGTCGAGGTTGGCCGTTCCGACCGATGCGAGCCATCGGTCGACGATCATCACCTTCGCGTGAACGAATCCCCGCCCGTACTGCCAGATGCGCACGCCGGACGCCATCATCTCCTCGGCGTAGGACAGCGTGGCGGCGTGAACGAGCCGCGTATCCGGCACGAGCGGGATGATCACGCGCACGTCCAGCCCGCCGAGCGCCGCCGTCTTGAGCGCCATTGAGAGCGCCGGGCTCGGGATGAAGTACGGCGTCGTCAGCCACACCCGCTCCTTGGCGGCCATAACGGCGGCGAACAGCGTCTCGTGAATGGCGTCCGCCTTCCGGTCGGGACCGCCGGCGACGATCTGAATCCGCTCGCCGCCGGTGCAGCCGTGCGGCGGCATAAAGGCGGGATCGCGCGCCATTTCGCCCCCGGTGGCCAGCTCCCAGTCCCTCAGGAACACCTCCTGCAGACCGTACACGGCATCCCCTTCCACCAGCAGGTGCGTGTCCCGCCAATAGCCGAGCCGCGGATGCCGGCCGAGATATTCGTCCCCGACGTTGATTCCGCCGACGAACCCTTTCGTCCCGTCCACGACCAATATTTTGCGATGGTTGCGGTAGTTGAACCGCCTGCCCACAAACGAAGGCCGCAGCGGGAAGAAGCAGGCGCAACGGCCGCCCGCCGCCAGCAGCGGCGCGAGGAACGCCCTGCCCAGCTTGTAGCTTCCCACTCCGTCGTAGAGCAGGCGGACCTGGACCCCTTGCCGGGCTTTGTCGACAAGCGCCTGAAGGAACGCCCTTCCCGTCTCGTCGTCTCTAATAATATAAGAAGCGAAGTGAATGTGGTGGCCGGCCCCGGCAATCGCCTCCATCATGGCGGCGTAGGCTTCGGACGCGTTCGTCAGCACCCGCGACCGGTTGCAGCTTGTGATCGGCGCCGCCCCCGATTTGCAGAACGTCCGGAACAGCCGCTCCTCCCGGACGAATTCGGGGTTGCCCATGTCGGCCGGACTCGTCACGGCGCGGCTTCGTTCCAGCAGTTCGGCCCGCAGCCGCTCGGCCCAGCCGCGGCGCCGCATCTTCCGCCGGCGGCGGTACTCGCGGGCGAGAAAGTAGTAGAGCGCGAATCCGACAATCGGCACGACAAACAAGATGAACAGCCAGGCGACCGCATGGGCCGGCCGCCGATGTTCCAGCAGCAGAATGGTCGCCGCCTGGAACACGAACACGAGCAAAATCGCTGCAAGCCATCCCATTCGCTCACCCCGCTAACAGCTGGATCGACCTCCCCTTCGATCGCCCAACCACTAGCTTGTTCGCCCCGCGCAGCGCTCATACGCCCGGCTCGCCCGCGCCGCCCGCCTCCGCGGCGGAATGCGCGGCCGATGGAACGCCTTGCTTCCGCCGCCGCGCCGGCAGGCCCCTGCCGGCAGGCGCTTCGTTCAATAGGCGCCTCGCTTGAGGAAGACGACGACGACGGTCTTCAACAAGATCAGGAGATCGAAGGCGAACGACCGGCGGCGGATGTACTGCAGTTCCAGCTCCTTGCGCTCGGGGTAACCGACGCTGCTGCGGCCGCTCACTTGCCAGTAGCCGGTCACGCCGGGGCGGACCGACAGCAAAAGCTGCGCCTGCTTCCCATAGTGCGCCAGTTCCTCGCGGACGACCGGGCGCGGACCGACCAGACTCATATGGCCGGCCAGCACGTTCAACAGCTGGGGAAGCTCGTCAAGGCTCGTCTTGCGAAGAAACCGTCCGAACGGGGTGATGCGCGGATCTTCGCTTGGGTCCAGCTTGTAGTTGTTGCGGATGTATTTGGCGTGCAGTTCGGGGGATTGCAGGAGAACCTTCTCCGCATCGCAGACCATCGAGCGGAACTTGCAGATGCGAAAGGGCCGGAAGTCCTTGCCGATCCGATGCTGCCGGAACAGCACGGCGCCCCGCGGGTCGGACAGCTTCAAGACGAGCGCGACGAGTAGCATGACCGGGCTGAGCACAATCAGTCCGATGCCGGCGGCCGCCAGATCGAACAGCCGTTTGCCGGCGTCGCCGAACGGCCGGCCCCATCTGCGCGGAGCTTCGAACTCGGGGTAAACGCGGTTCCCTACGGCTACGGCCTCGGCTTTGCGATACGACTCCATCTCCTTCACCTATCCCCTTCTTTTTTCGAATGGCGAACTCAGCTCCTGATACAATTAGTACCTATAACCTGAATTTAAGATACATATTGTATCATTGTCAAGAAAAAAATAGACGCCTTCCGTCCCCAAGGGGCAAAAAAGACGTCGATTCGAACTTCACTCTTCTCTTTCCCGTCGCAACGGACTGCCGCTTATGCCGCAACGTCCCGCTTCATGAAGACGGACCACGAAATCAGGTTGAACACGATGAAGTAGCCCGCCAGAATCGCCAGCGAGAACCCGAGCGTCATGTCGAAGTCGGGCAGCGGGGCGCCTCCGTCGAGGTAGGAGGTCAGGCCCATGTTCGAGAACAGGATATACTTGATCCATGGCTTGTGGGTGGCGGCCGTCAACACCTGGGTCACTATGCTGCCGGCGAACAGCATGAACATCGACAGACCGATCGACAATCCGCCGCTTCGGAACGCGGACGAGATCATGAACGAGAGAGTGACGGTCACGACCAGTTCCAGCCAATTGAACAGATAGTACATGCTCATATACGCCCACGGAGAATGCCCCGCCAGGGACGAAGTCGGAGGAATGACCGCTCCGCCGTCCGATCCGGCTCCCAGAATGAGGGCGTTGACACCCCAGGTGAACAAGAAGCAGACGGCCGTGAAAAAGAGCGAGAACAGCAGCAGCGCCACGTACTTCGACAGCAGAATCGTCGCCCGGCTCCACGGGCGAATGAGCAGCAGCTTGATCGTCCCGGCGGAAAATTCCCCGGCCACGGATTCCGCGGACACCACCACCGTAAAGATGGTGATTAGCGAGAACAGGATGGACGACTGAAGCTTCATCATTTCCCAGCCGTCGGTCCCGTCGGCCGAATCCACGAGCACGTAGACGACCGTCACCAAGATCGGCGCCAGCACGATGATGCCGAGCATAATCCAGGTGCGGAGACGAAGGTAGATCTTCATATTCTCGTTCTGCACCAGCTTGAAGAAGTCAGCCAACCGTCTCACCTCCCGTAACCTCGAGGAACTGGTCTTCCAGCGACTTGGTCTTGGCGCGAATGCCGTAGACCCGGATGCCGGCTTCGACCAGCCGCCGGTTGGCTTCGGCGATCTGTTCCCGGTTCGCCGTCAGGTGCAGCAGCCCGTCGACGATGCGGCCGCCTCCCTGTCCTCCCAGCGCGCCGAGCGCATCTTCCGGCCGGTCCACCTCGAACAGCGCCTCCGCCGCCTCTCCCGCCGCCATGCTCGACTCGCCGCGGATGGAGCGGATGTCGATCAGCCGGCCTTTCTGCAAGATGGCGACCCGGTCGCACATCAGCTCCATCTCCGACAGCAGGTGGCTGGAGACGAAGACGGCCGTGCCTTCCTCCTGCGCCAGCTTGCGCAAATAGTCGCGCAGCTCGCGGATGCCCGCCGGATCGAGCCCGTTCGTCGGCTCGTCCAGAATGAGCAGCTTCGGACGGTGCATGATCGCCTGGGCGACGCCCAGACGCTGTCGCATGCCGAGCGAATATTTCCTCACCTTGTCGTCGATGCGGCCGGTCAAGCCGACCAGTTCGACCACTTCGTCGATCCGTTCCCGGGGAATGGACGCGTTCATCCGGGCGAAGTGAACCAGATTCTGATACCCGGTCAAATATTTGTACATCTCCGGGTTTTCCACGATGGCCCCGACCTGGGCCGCGGCCCGCGGATAATCTTTGCGGACGCTGTATCCGCCGATCGTGATGTCCCCCGATGTCATTGCCATCAGCCCGACCATCATGCGGATGGTCGTCGTCTTGCCCGAACCGTTCGGACCGAGGAAGCCGAACACTTCACCCGGATACACTTCGAGCGAGACCCGGTCGATAATCGTGCGGCCGCCGATACGCTTGGTCACGTCCTGAAGCCGCGCGACAGGCGCTTGAGCCATGAACTCCCCTCCGCTTGCCAAATTTCATATCTGTTTCATTATAGCAATTCTCGCAAGGAAGTCCGACTTTTTATCAAAATTTAACCTTCCGCGCGCGGCCGAGGGCTCCTCCGTTCGACAGCGGGACGGCGTCCGAAGGCGAAGTCCGCTCCGCTCACGCCGGCGACCGGCGCGCCGTTCGTCAGCGGGAAGCGGCGCTCCTGAGGCAGCATTCGCACAGGCCGAGCGGGTATTCGATCCGGTAGAAGCCCGTCCGGAACAGCTGCCGCGCCTGATCGACGGACAGCAGCTTGAAGCATTTGACGCAGTAGAACATCCGGCCGGTGTCGTCCATCTCTTCTCTCCTCCTTCGGCTCCCGGCATCAGCCGATATATTGGATCAAACAACAGGCCGCCCGATTCGGATACGCCGTATTCGGGCCGGCTCTCAACCGGAAGGCGGTTCGGGCCGGATCGTCGCATTCGAAGATCAGGTTCACGTCCGCCTCGAACCCGTCCGCCGCGCGGGCCGCGAACACGGAGGCGAGCCGGCGCGGCTGCGGCTCGTCCGTCTCGATCCAGTAATCCGCCGCTCCTTCCGCATGGGCCGCCCCCGGGGCGCACCAGAACTTCACGTTCAGCACGACCGCCCCGAGCGGGAGGCGGAACGTCTCCGCCTCTCCCGCCGCCGGCAGCGAGCCGCGGGGGTCCTTGACGCTGAGCAGCTTCGGGGTGAGCAGCGCCCGGCTGCCGAAGCGGGCGCCGTAGTCGGAATCGAAGAAGCTCGTCTCGGCTCCGCCGCTCAGGCTGCGGCAATGGCGGAAGACGACGGGCGGCCGGCCGCCAGCCTGGTCGTCCCGCGATTCCGGCGTGTAGACGATGAAGTCGTCGGCCCCGAGTGCGTGCGCGAACTCGCAATTTTCGTATACGATCTGATGCTGGGCCCGCCAGGAGTCGACGAGGTAGCGGTATTCGTGGCGTCCCATCAGCAGACAGCCGATAAAAGCGACGGCGGGCATCTTCTCGTTGATCGAGCGGAAGACGGCGTTCACGAACGGCTCGAGCCGGAACGCCTGCGACGACATGTCGCAGCTCAGAAACGTAACGGTGCCGTCGTTCCACTCGCATTCGATCAGCCTGCTGTCCGCGTTGCGATGCTCGAAGCGGGCGCCGGCGCACAGGAAGCGCTGGACGCCCATCGCGTGCGAGCCCCCGAGCAGCCGGAAGAACGTGCCGCCCTTGTGCTCGCCGTAATGGATCAGGCTCCCTCCCCAGACGTTGATGTTGCCGCCCTTCTCGAAGACGAGATAGTCTCCTTCCGCCGCTTCGAACTGACAGGCGAAAAAGTTGTAGTTCAAAAACTGGTCGGACCCTTCGGCGGCGGGAACGTAGACGCCCGTCCGGAAGCTGCCGTTGAAGTTGCAATGGTACCAGGTCATCTCGCTGTTGTTGTTGGTGCCCTCCAGGCGGAAGACGTCGTTCCACTTCCCGGTCCACATGCAGCGTTCGAACGTGGCGTTCTGGGCGCCTCCTTCCGAGTACGAATACAGGAAGTTGTTGACCGGCTGGTCGGACACGAATTCGATGTCGGCGACCGTCATCCCCATCCACGAATCGCGATTGTACATCAAGTACCGGCCGGGCCGCGAATTGCGGTAATAGATTTGCGTCAGCCCGCGGCCGGCGCCCTGGATGACGAGCCCGAGCGCGCGGCCGGCGGCGTCCCGGCTCAGCAGCGATTCCGGCTCGGCGACGACGTAGCACCCTTCCGGCACGTACAGCCTGGCCCGCCCGCGCCTGTTGGCGTCTCCGACCGCCGCGGCGGCGGGGTTGGCCCGCACGGCCCGCGCGATGTCCCGCATCGCCCGGCGGAACGCGTCGCTGCTGTCCTTCGCACCCGTCGGATCGGCGCCGTAATCGACGACGTTGAGCGCCGGCCAGGCTGTCCCGGACAGCGCGGTCCCGGACGGCGCGGTCCCGGACGGCGCGGCCTTGGACGGAACGGCGGACGGAGCGAGCAGGCGGCCGCCGAGCCAGCCGCCGGCCAGCATGCCGAGGCCGGCCGCCGCCATCGTCTGCAGAAACTCCCTCCTCCCCATTCCTCCGCGCCTGTCCATACGGCTTCAACCTCCCGTTTTGGCGGAGACGCCTCTTTTTTTGTCCAGCCGGAATTTGGCCAGCAGCTTGCCGTAAACGAAGTTGATCTCCTCGATTCTCCACAGCTTGGCGGACGCCGCGTACGCGCACATGCCGATGCCAAGCGCTGTAAGCGTCAGCAGCGTGTCGGGGAACGTCAGCCGGCCCCACAGCGCAACCTCCCGCCGGAACACGAGAGCGGCCAGCGCCCCGACGGCCGAGGAGGACGCCAGCTTGAACAGGAAGGCGGCGGGGAAGCGAATCCGCGCCTTGCGGCCGGACCGCCGGAACTGCGCGAGCAGAAACAGGAAGGAGGCGACCAGGGCGGCGGAACCGGAGACGGCGATGCCTCTGTACGCCAGGTGCGGCACGGTCAGCGCGCAGCCGGCGATGAAGACGGCGGCGTAGATGAGCGAACTTAAGATCGGCGCCGCCGCCCGGTGCCGGCTGATCAGCAGCTTGACGCAAAAGTCGCGCACCGGGTACAGCACGATGCCGACCGAAGCGAGCACGAATGCGAACGACGTCATCCGCGTCGCTTCCCGGTCGAACGCGCCCCGCTCCAGCAGCGCCCGGATGATGTCGTGGGCGAAGACGGCGCACAGCACGGCGACGGGCACGAGCACGAGCAGCATGCCCTTGATCGTCGTCCTGATCAGCCGTTCGGATTCGGCGCGCTTGTTCTCGGCGGACAGTTGCACGATGGACGGAAACGTCGAGCTGACGATGGCCGTTCCGAACAGGCTGATCGGCAGCGTCACGATGCGATTGGCGAAGTTGAGCGCCGAGGCGCTTCCTTCGGCCAGGTCGGCGGCGAAATACCTTAGCGCCAGCACGGAGCACTGATCGATGACGACGAGCCCGGCGATCGGAATCGACATCGCCAGCAGCTTGCGGAGGGACTCGTCCCTCCAACTCAGGTATATGCGGTAACGGAGCCCTTTTTTCTTCATGATCGGCAGCTGGACCAAAAATTGCACAACCGTCCCGAGCATGTAGCCCCAGGCGACGGAGTAAATGCCGAGCGAACGGTGAAACAGCACGATGAACGCGATCATGATCACGTTGTTGAACGCCGTCAGCAGAGCCGGCATCGTGAAATGGTCGACGCTGTTCAGCACCGCCGATTGGGCGTAGGACAGCGTGAAGAAGAACAGCGTCGGCAGCAAGATCCACAGCAGCTTGGCCGTTTGCGCCCGCTCCGCGTCGGTCGAGGCGAACAGAGAGGCGAGCTGCGGGCTCAGCGCGTAGCCGGCGGCCGCGACCGCCAGCATGATGAGCAGCGTCCAATTGATCGTGCTGCTGTACAGAAGCGTCGCTTCCTCCCCGCCTTGCTCGACCCGTTTGCGTATGTAGAGGGGGATGAATCCCGACGAGAAAATGCCGCTCATGAACGCGAGAATGATCGCGGGAATCGTGTTGGCGAACAGGTAGGAGTCCATGTCCATCCCGGTCCCGTAATGAGCCGCCAGCAGCATCTCGCGGAACAGGCCGAGCAGACTGCTCAGAATATTCCCGACGATCAGGATGATCGCCCCGGATACGATCGCCTTCGTTCTCATAGCGGCTCTCCGGAATCGACGGCGCCGGGCGCTGCGTCGGCGGCGCGGCTGGGAGCCGCGTTCGCGTCGGCGGCGCGGCCGGGCGCTGCGCGGGCGGGCGCTGCGTCGGCAGTGGCGGCGCTGCCGGGAGCCGCATCTGTAGTGGCGGCGCGGCCGTGTGCGGCGGCCTTGCGGGCCAGCGCCTCGGCGTAAACTTGCTCCGTCGCCTCGACATAGCGCTGCCGGGTAAAATCCCGCAGCAACAGCCGGCGCGCCGCCTCGCCCATCCGGCGGTAATCCGAGTCGAACAGCCGCACCAGCGCATCCGCGAGCGCGCCGCCGTCGCCGGCGGGAACGAGCAGGCCGGCCCCCTCCCGCACCATCTCCGGGACGCCGCCGACGGCGGTGGCGACGATGGGCAAGCCGGCGTTCATCGCTTCCAGCACGACGGTCGGGAAAATATCGTAGACGGAGGGGAGCGCCAGCGCGTCGCTCTGGGCGAGCAACTGCGGCACGTCCCGCCGCAAGCCGAGCAGGCGGACGGACGGCTCGAGCCCGCGCTCGCGAATGTCCCGCTCCAGCTTCGCCTTGTACGGACGCTCATGCTCGAAGGCGACGTCGCCGGCGATCGCGAACTTCAGGTCGGGACGAATCGACCGGAGCCGGTCCGCCGCCTCGAGCAAATACGTCAGCCCCTTCATCGGAGACAGCCTCGCCACCGTCAGCACCAGCTTGTCTTCCGGCGCCAGGCCGAGCTCCCGCCGCAGCGGGCGGTCGGCCGGAGCCTGAACAACCGACGGCTCGATGCCGTTGTAAATTTTCACGAGCTTGCCGGACTCGCGGCCGAACCAGCGGAACATGCGCTTGCTCTCCTCGCACAGCACGATCACGCGGTCGTTCAGCGCATGGTCCAGCCAGCCGATCGCCTTGTAGGCGGCGAGCGGCCGGCGCGGCAGCTCGTGCACGGTCTGCACGGCCGGCACGCCGAGCAGCCGGCCGGCGACGTTCGGGCCGAACGCTTCCATCTTGTGCGTATGGATCAGATCGACGCCGTGCTCCCGGACGATTCGCCGGACGGCGGCGACCGACCGGACGAGCCGCGCGGCGTTGCGGAAGTAGTAACCGGCGTCGGTCGGCTTGCCGAACACCGCGACGGGACCGTACAGCACCTTGCAGCCGAGCCGCTCGTACCGCTGCGAGTAGGCGGTCGGGGCCGTCAGCAGCACGCTTGGACGATAGCGGGTGCGGTCCAATCCTTCTATTAATTGCAGAAGGACGGAATCGACCCCGCCGACGCTGCTTGCGTACGGTTGAACGTACAGGACGTGAATCACGCGATTTCCCCCCTTTTTTTACCGGTACGTGCCGAACAGCTTCTGGCGGAACAGACTGTGCGCGTCCAGCAAGTACTTGATGCCGCTGCGGCGGGGAATGCCCAGCTTGCGGGACAGATAGGAGACGTAGGATTCTCCGTCCCCGCTCAGCCAGAACGCCGAACGGCTGCGGGCGACGTCGGCGAACAGCCGGGACAGGCCGAGCTTCTTCTCGATCGGCAGATGCCAGACGGTCAGCGACAAGTCTTCCGGCCCGGCGTTGTGCGCGCCGTAGAGGTGGGTCCACATCCGCTTGATGAACGGGTTGGCCGTCTTCGCTTCGTAGCCGAGCTTGTAGTAGACGTAGCTCAGCATCTGGGCCTCCTCGTTGAATTTGCGCTGGCGGTTCGAGTAGCGCTCCATGGACAGCGCCCACACCCGGTCGATCTCGGCCTGCACGCGCCGAATTTCGCCGGCCTTCGCCCCGAACCATTCCCCGCCGAAGTAGAGCGGCGGCTGGTCCAGGCTTCTGCCGAGCAGCTCCTCGTACAGCTCCTTCATCTGCAGCCGGCTGAGGCCGTTCATGACGAACTCGGGGTTGTCGTCGATGTCGGCGGTCATCGTCAACAGACCGTGCCGGTCGAGCATCCGGCCGATCGAAGCGGCGGACTTCAGCCAGATGCAATCGGAGTCGAGCACCAAATATTTCGCCTCGTCGTCCCGTTCGACCGAGACGATATGCTTGAGGATGTCGAACAGGTAGAACTGGTTTTTCCACAGTCCGTAATAACGCGCGGGAGCCCGGTAGGTCAGCCGAAGCCGGCACACCTCCACGTTCATCTGCCCGAGCAGGAACCGTTCCAGATCGAATCCGCCGACGGCGGGTATCCGCTCCGCGTTGGTGAACAGCACATGACGGGCGTTAGGATTCATCCGCCGGCTCGTGGCGAAGAACGTCGCCACGCACTTCCAGTACACTTCCTGGAACTTCTTCCGGGACGATCGCTGGCCGACCTGCGGATACCAGCTTTCCTCATGCGCCTCGTCGCAATAAATCCAGGTGCAGATGTTCATTTCTCTTCTCCGCTCCTCTCTCTCGGCCCATACGCGGATCGCTCGAGCCCGCTTCAGTCCCGCCCGTCGCGGGAAGCTTTATCGCCTCCCCCCTTGCATCGCGGACGACAACCGCAGCCAGAACACGCGCAGGTCCACCCGCTCCGACTTGGCGTCGACCAGCGTCCGGCTGCCGGCCGCGGACAGCGTATGCAGACCGTCGCGGTAAGGGCCGTCGGGATCGGGAGCGAGCCGGACGACCGGCTCCTCGCGGAAGTCTTCGGTGGTCAGCGTCACGATTCGATTCAGCACGACCGCGCCGCCGTACGTGCGGGAGCAGTCCTGGGCCGGGCGGTAAAGCGCGCCTTTATAGCGGAAGGGAGTGCCCGCCGGCCGGGCGGAGCGAACGTCCATCTTGACCGGATTTTTCGGGTGCGGCCGCCAGGGGCCCGACAGTTCGTCGGCGTACCACAAGTACAGATGGCTGTTCCAGCCGGTGTCCTCGTCGGTGCAGAAAAGCCACCATCGCCCCTCGTGCCGGTACAGCGTGGCGTCGACCGGCCGGAAGCCCCGGACCAGCGGGCCGACCTTCTCCCAGCGTTCCGGGAACCGGACGGCCCGGAACAGCGCGGCTTCTCCGGCCTGGTACGTCTCGGGTACGCAATAGATCCGGCCTTCGTGCTCCAACAGATAGGGATAAGACATATGGACCGGAAGGTTCATGACGGTCCGCGCCTCGGCCGCCGAGCCCGCTTCCGGGCGGATCGCGGCAATGACTCCTTTGCCGCTTGCGTAGTCAAACTGCTCGGCCAGCAGATGCAGCTGGCCGTTCACGTGAATGCCGAACGGGTCGGCCAGGAAGTTCGTCTTCCGGGGCAGCCACCGGATCTTCGGCAGCCGGCCGGCGCTCAGGAACCGCTCGATCGGCTGCTCGGCGATGCCGACGTTCCATTGCTCGGCGACGAACCAGCGGCTGAACCAGCGCCGCCCCTTGCCCGCCGCCAGACGCGCGGCGATCCGCAGCGTCTCCCCGTTGCTCAGGGGGCGGAGCGGCTCCCCCGGCGCGCGCAGGCTCCGCTCCGGCCCGGCGGCCGCATCGCCCGCGGACAGCCGCCGGCACACGTAGGCCGGCCAGTCGGCGCCGAACCGGTACAGCTGGTTCAGATGATTGACCGCGGAATGAACGCCCGTCGCGAACGTGCCTTGCCGCAGCACCGTCCGTTCCCCGGTTCGCCCGTCCTGCCGGACGAGGGAGATCGTCGCCGTGGTCTGCTTGTCCAGCAGGTTCCGCAGCAGCAGCCGAAGCGCGTCCGTCCCCCCCTCTCCGTACTCGAACCGCCAGACGCCGAGGCGTGCCGCCTCCGCCCAGCGCTTCGTTACTTCGCTTGCCGACAGGTTCAGGATGGCGTCGAGTCCGGCGTCGCGCCACCGCCCGGCTTCTTCGGCGCCGCCTTCGCCGTCCTCCCCGTGAATGCGCACGACCGCCGCCTCCGGCGGAATCGGCGACGTCTCGGCCGGACGCAGCTGCTCCGTCTGGGCGGCGAGCCGCCGCTCCAGCAGCCGGCGCAGGCGCGGCGCGCGCTCCCGCCCCCCGCCGGAAGAGCCCGGCTCGCGAACCAGGTGCAGTTCGATCCGCGCCGCTCCCGACTGAAGCAGACGGTCGACGCAGTCAGCTTCCCAGCGTCTGAGCCCGTGCCCGTCCGATTGAATCGCCATTCGCAGCATGCTTGTCCCCCCTTCTTCCGACCGTCTGCGCGAAGCTGCGCTTCGCCAATTTGAGCCACGTGTACAAGCTGAGATAAGTCCGTTTGCCGTTGTTGGAGCAGGCGTAAACGTTGAAGTTCCGCCGCACGCCGTCTGTCCAGTAGAACTTGTACGGATGGGCGCCCTGCTTGAAGTCGAACTCGCCGACGCCGATCTCGCGGCAACGCGCCAGCACGTTCTTGAGCAGCACGAGCCCGATGCCCCACTTGGCGTACTCCGGGGAGTAGTTCGTGATTTCTCCGTACATCTTGCCGTTCATGCGCAGGCAGAGCACGATCGCCTCGATCCGGCCGCCGATCTCGACGTACGAGAAGCTGACCTGGCGCTTCGCGTCGAGAACGGGCAGCAGCCGTTCCAGGAACCGTCCGTAGCGGCCCGCGGTCACCTCGCTCTCCGCCCACTTCCGGCGGTGCAGCTCGAGCAGCCGCCGCCACAGCCGTTCGCTGTACGGCCGGTCGAGCACGATCCGGGCGTCCAGCTCCCGCAGCAGCTTGCGTTCCCTCCGCTCGATGTCGCGCATCTCCTTGGCCGACAGCTTGGCTTCGAAGTCGTCCGCGCCGCTGCGGACGTACGTGGTCACGTCCGCCTCCTCCGCGAAGGAAGCGAACGTGACGCCGAGCAAATTCCGCGCCAGCGTCATCGCGCTGCTCTTGCTGCTTACGCCCGTCAGCTCCAGGTAATCCCACTCGTCGGACCTGTCGTCCAGTTCCGCCACGATCCGCTTCAGCAGCGCATAATGGTTGCGGCCGCGGTCGAGACAGAACGCATGGCAGGCGGCGCTGTCCGCGTTGATCGGCCGCAGCACGCGCGCCTTGACGCCGCCGATCTTCCGCTCGACGAGCGCAAGCGGGGCGATCGCGACGCACCTTTCCGCCTCGTATACCACCACGATGAACAGCGCCGGTTCCGGCTCGTGCAACGCCTGCAAGCTTGCCTCGTGCCATTCCCAGGTATCGAATATTTCCGCCCCGTCCATCGCTTCCGTCAGCGCCGTCCACTCCTCCCGAAGCTGCTCGAACCGGCTTCGGGTCCGCACGATTTCCGTTCTCACTTCGTCACCTCGGCCGCCCGGCGTCGGGCGATCTGATCTTTGACGCGGCCGGCGTAGCCGATCACCTGGCGGGGAACAAGCAGCCGGACCAGCCTCTTCAGCCGGACGCCGGCGCCCCGCTCCGGCTTGTAGGAGCTCCAGCCCGTCAGATGCAAATATTCGAAGTAGCTCGCCTTGTAGGGATGGTCGCTGTCATAGTCCCACGGCTTGGACGTTCCCGTAAAATGAACGATGCCGGGCGGCCCGTTCCGCTTGCGGAACCGCCGGGTCAGCATGTTCGTCTGCCGGTTCCACTTCGAATCGAGCGGCAGCCATTCCCGATGGAGCACCGCGTTGAGCGCGTCTTGATCGTGATACATCAGCCGGTCGGCGTTCGCCGCCGCGTAGGCGAGCACCGCCTCGTCGAGCTTGCGATCCCGCCATTGCCGCAAATCGAGCACCATCACGCCGGCGTTGAAGTAGCGGGACGGATCGTCGATGCCCAACTCCTTGCAGCGGTTCCCGCCCCCCAAATCCCGAACCGCCGCCAGGACCCGCCCGCGCAGGTCCGTTTTCCACAGTTCCCGAATGTCCGTCAGCACGATCACGTCGCAGTCCAGGTAGATGACTTTGTCGCTCGGCACGTCGGCGAGCAGCTTCGGAAGCAGCATCTTGTAGTAGGAAGCTTGGCTGATATGCCCGCTGGTCGCGAGCCGGCCGCCGAGCCGGCCGCCGGCCGACCGGAACGCCAGCGATGCGCCGTGGCGGGCGGCCGTCTCCGCGAGCAAGAAGCGGTTCCTGTCGCTTAGGCCGTCCTCGACGACGTACAGATACGACTTCGTTCCGGCCGAAACGTTGCGAAGCAGTGAAACGATGGCGACCCCCAGATGCTGCGCGTAGCGGTTATCGACGACGAACGCGACATGAATAGCCGTTGCGCTGTGCATGAGTCCTCCTTCTCGCATGGCCGACAGAAGCGAGACTGCCGCCCGCGCGAATTCGGGTTGAACTTTTTTGCGACTGATTGTATCCGCCATACGTTTAATTTAAGATACATATTGTAACATGTCAATACAATTTCCCTTTTTTTCGGGCGGAACTGACGCCGTTCACCCAGCACCACGAAGAGGGCCAAGCATATGCTAAGGGAAACAGGCCAATTTGGGAGAGGATGGGATGGCCTATGGCGCTCACCCCGGTTAACGATCCGAACACGATCAACGTCAAGTCGCTCGGCGCCAAGGGCGACGGCGTCGCCGACGACAGCAAAGCCTTCATCGCAGCCATCGCCGCCGCCGAGAAGCTGGTGCGGAGAAACGTCGCGCCGGGCGCGGATTCCAACCGCCTCGGAACGGCGACGATCTATGTGCCCGCCGGCACGTACGTCGTCAAGTCGGCCGAAGCGATCATCCGCAGCAGCTACAAGACGAGAACGGTCGGTCTTCGGATTGTCGGCGCCGGACCCGGCATTACGCAAATTTTGTTCCAGCCCCCAAATCCGGGCGGCTATCTGATGAAGAACAACGATGCCTGGCTGTTCCTGGAGATTTCCGACCTCGCCTTCCATTCCAACAACGCCAAGAACGGGCTGCTGTCGTCCTATTCGACGGGCGGAGCGCAGAAGATCACGTTCGAGAGATGCCTGTTCGCCGGCTGGTGGAACTATTGCATCTATCTGGAGGGCAGCAACACGAACAGCGAGTTCGCCTTCTACACGTGCAATTGGACGGGCAGCTACAACATGATGCTCTATGTTCCCGCCGGCGGTTCCGACCAGTTCGTGAACTACCAATTTTACGGGTGCAACTTCGAAGTTTCGCAGGGCGATTTTATTTGTATGGAAAAGGGGGGCAGCGTCAGCGTCTACGGAGGCAGCTTCATCCACACCGGCGGCGGCGGCACGTTCTTCCGGCTGCTCGGCAACAACCATGCGTACGGAACGGAACGGTTCTTGTGCGTCGGGACGCGGATGGAGCATCGCAATGAGAAGAGCATGCTGGTCGAGTGCGAGTGGGCGAACGGCATGGTCACCTTCCTGAACGTGGACATGTCTTCGTCGATTCCGCTCCGCAACGCGACCGCCCCGACCGCCCTGTTCCGGGCCGTGAACGTGCCGATGCCGAGCGTCAAGTTCGACAACTGCCGGTTGATCGGCACGCATCAATATATCTACTATGTGAACTCCTGGAGCGAGCTGGGGAACGTCGTCTACGAGAACTGCACGTTCGAGCAGCATCCCGATCCGCGCACGTTCATCGTCTTCGGAACCGAGGACGGCAACGCCAACGCGGGCGGGCGGCCGGTCATCCACTTCCGGAATTGCCGGGGCATCAACGGCAACAAGGCGCTGTGGGATTGCGACTACGGCTACGGGACGAGCATGCTGGGCACGCTGCACCGGCGGATCGTCTCGCTCAAGACGCCGGGCGGCAGGTTCCCGTACAAGGCGATTCCCACGGCCGAATGCTTCCTGCCGCCGAACGCCATCGTCACCGGAGTCAAGCTGTACTGGCCGGCGAACGTGGCGACGTCGCAGTCCAAGACGTGGTCGTTCACGCTGCGCACGTCGGAATCGCCGGCGACCGTGCTGGCCTCCGTCGAAGGAGCCGATCAAACCGCCCTCAGCGCCGGCTTCCTGAAGGAAGCTTCGACCTTCTTCGTCTGCGACACCGAGCGCAAGCGGCGCCTCGTGCTGGAGAGCAACGACGCGGTCGACCAGACGATCGACGGCTGTCTGTGCCTGATCGAATATTTGGCGTAGCGGCGCAATTCAAAAAAAGCGCGGAGTACCCGAGACAGCTGTTTCAGGTGCTCCGCGCTTCTTGTTCGAATCTGCATCGCACATGGAGTTAACGGAAGGCCAGCCGAAGAAAGTTGTACGCGCCGTGGTTCCATACTCCGAAATCGTGAACGCCGCCCGGAACGAGAATGCGGCGGAAGTCGCCGAGCTTGTTTCCCGCGGCTTCCGCGAGCCCTTCGATCGACTTGGCATACGCGTCCATGGACACTTCGTCACGGTCGCCGCAGGTCATGTACAACAGTTGGAGCTTGTGCGCCGAGGAAGCCAGGCTTGCGCCCAGAATCCGCCCTTCGCTCGACGTCGGCGCGTTGGAGAACGCGCCGGCGTACGCGAACAGATCGGTCATACCCGGCGCGCGCACCGTCGTATCCAGCCCGTTGCTCCAACGATGCCGATTGGCCGTATAGGCGACCGAATCGCACCGATAGCCGCCGACAATCAGGTTCAGAACTTGCATGCCCCCCATGGACAAGCCGGCGATGGCCCGGTGCAGGCGGCCGGCGGCAATCCCTTCGGATGTCGTGTCCGCCGCATTCGCGCACGTGCGGAAGGTCGATTCGATGAACGGGATCAAATCATATCTCAGTTCGTAGTCGAAGTAATAGAAGCCGAGCAAGTTCGTTCCTTCGGAACGGAAGGAGCGGTCGGTCCAGTCGTGGGCGCTGCGGCCGTTGGGGAATACGACGATGAGCGGATCGACCTCGCCCGCCGCTAGCAAGTGATCCAGCAGGTTGCAGATGATATGGTTCCCATCCGGCTCCCCGTTGCTCCGCAGCCATTCGAATTCGTCTCCACCCACGCCGTGAAGCAGATACAGGACGTTATAACGCCGGTCTGCGTCATCGTCGTAGCCGGCGGGAAGATAGACGTTGCACTTCTTGATGACGGCTTCGCCCCGGGCCGTCTCTCTTCCCGCTTCCGCAGCATCGATGCGCCGGTCCGTCACCAGTTGCCGGGACGCATGGATGTAGTTTCGGACCGGATATGAGATCTCGGTCAACGTGCCCCGCCTCTCCTTCCCGGCCGCCTTCATGAATTCGGCAGGGATGGCCGTCACTTGCCGGTTGTCCATGTCTGGATCCTCGCTTTCTTCGTTATATCCGTGCGAACGCCACCATGATTGATCGATTCTAAGTTATTCATGCGACTTGGAATTCGTTTGATTTTTCATATTGACCGACTTTCTCCCGTTCATATATGCTGAAGATAAATTGATGTATTCTCAGATCGTTATCCATCAAGGAAGCCCGGCTTCGGTCCGGCTCGGGAGGGATTCGATTGGTTCATCTGTTCTATGCGTATTGCGACGCAGCGCACGACGGCCATTTCGTACTCGACGTTCCCGAAGGGCTGCACTGGCTCCTGGTCGTCACGAAGACCCCGGCCCTATTCTGGGCGGATGGGGAACTGAAGGAATATCCGGCGCACAGCGCCGTCCTCTACCGCCCGCACCAGAAAGTGTACTACCGGGCCTGCGCCGACCGGTTCGTCAACAACTGGATTCGCTTTGTGACGGATGAACCTTTCGTGACGGAAACCTCGCTTCCGTGCGGCGTTCCCTTCTCCCTGGACGATCCGGATTACTGCCACAAGCTGTTCGAATTGCTGGTCACCGAGCATAACTTCAACAACAATTGCAAAGACTCGTCCATCCGCAACTTGCTCAAGACGCTGTTCAATAAGCTGCTGGAATCCTACTTCCACGCCGACTTCACGCCCCAGCACTACAACCTGTTGAAACTTCGCGCCGCCATCCAAAACAGCCCGGGCGACTCCTGGACGGTCCCCCGAATGGCGGACTTCCTCCGAATCAGTCCGGGCTATCTGCAAGCCATTTACAAGAAGACGTTCGGCGTCTCCTGCATGGACGATGTCATCAACAGCCGTATACGTCTGGCCCAGGAATACCTGCATTACGGCTCCCTGAGCATTGCCGAAATCGCTTTCCGGTGCGGCTACCGCAACGTGGAGCACTTCAGCCGGCAGTTCAAACGCATGACCGGCTACACGCCGCGAAACTTCCCCAGACAGGCCGAAGGCTGACCCGTTAGACGGTTATTCGGCCGCAAAGGGCGAAGCCGGCCCAAACTCACCTAGCTTAGACGGGATCGAAAAGTCGGTCGCGCGCCAAAGGTCCGGTCTCCGGGGCGAAACGTGGCTACTTTGCGAAGCCCTCATAGATGCGGTTCCGCCTGGCTCTCTCCTCCGGGCTGAGCTTCTGGGCGTCCGCAATCTCGTAGACGCCGAACGTATCGTACAGCCGCGACGTCGGGTCGATCTGCACGTACGTGCACCAGGGCAACCAGTGGTAACGGCTCTGCAGCGTCTGGCTGGTAAAGTTGCCGCTTTCGTGGCCGAGGCCGGGCATGGCGTAGCCGATGCTGCCGTCCACGTCGTTAGACTGCCGGGTGTTGTTGTGAATGAACTCGGCGAAGTCGAGATAGTGTTCGTCGCCGGTGATGACGTAGAGCCGGTAATACGTGTACGAGCATGCGGCCATATACACGTCGGCGCCGCCGCCGATGGTGATGATGCTCTGTCCGCTGATCGAATGCTTGTTGAACGGATGCTTCGGCCAAGGCGTGCGAACCGGGAACGACCAGGCGTACGTCCACGTCTCGGTATAGTCGGCGGCGCCGATCGCGCCTTCAAGCCACTTGTCCTCGCCGGTCAAATCATACAGCGCCAGCAACCCGAACAGGGCATAGATGCCGGCCTCCTTGTCCTGGATGTCCATGTTGTCGCAAGTGCCGCCCCGGTATTCCAGGTTGCGGTAGTTGTTCGCAAGCGACCATTCGCCGGCCTTGAGCGCTGCGGCTTTATACTTCTCGTCCCCGGTCGTCAGATAGAACTGGACGAGGAAGCGAATGACGCTGGGCGTGTTGGACTTCGAGTTCATGCGGATGGAGCCGTCGGTATCGTACGCGCGGTAGAAGCTGCCGTCTTCGTTCTGGACGTTCACCAGCCAATCCGCAGTCTTGCGGCAAAACGCCAGCCACGCCGGACGCTCGTCGCCCTTCCGGCGCATATAGAGGTACGCGTCCAGAATGGCTTCGATCCCGTCGGCGAGCATGCGGACGTAATGCGGGTACGGCTCGAACCCTTGGATGTTGGGGTTGTAGCACATGTGCGGCAGACCGGACTCGGTCATCGCGGTCCGCACCCAGAAGTCGACGATGCCCACGCCTTTCTCCCAAGCTTCGGGCACGTTCTCCTTGTCGCCGTAGCGCAGCAACTGATACCCGAGGCCCGGCTGCTGTCCGACGAAGCCGAACTGGAACGACACGCACGAGATATCCATGTCGGGCAACTGGGCGGCGAAGGGCAGTCCGTACGAATCTCCGTAGCGCCGGGTGTACCGGGTTACGATCTTCAGGCAGTTGTGAAAATGGCGCTCGTTATCGACTTCGAACAAGCGGTCGCGCAACCGGTCGTATGTGACCCGCCAGGTGTCCCGCATCATCCGCTGGAAGCTTTCGTACCGGCCGAAATGGACGGCCACGGCGTAATTTTGCTCGAAGCCGACCTCCACCGGGTGGTTGACACGTTGGAACGATTTCGATTTCTCGTGGTAGTCCAGGCCCGCATACCGGTTTCTTCGCGGCAGTTGACCGTCGCCGCCCGGGTACACATAGTCGATCGACAGACCGTCGACTTTGGTCTCGAACGGCTTGCGCACGGCAAATCCGTAGTAGAGATAGTTCAAAGTTCGGCATTCCGGCTTGCTCATCCCGATGGCGCCGGTCGTACATTCCGGGTCCGTATCGTTCTCGGCCCTGACGATGTCCGTGGAAGGCATCGTGACGTCCGCGGCCCAGCGCGACAAGGACGCCGTTTCCCCCGATGCGATGTTTTGCATGGCGAACAGAGGCAGGGCGCAGCAAGTTTCCATCCGCCAGAAATATTCGCAGTCCAGATCTTTGCCGAATGCGTCGTCGGGGGCGAATTCGTTCTGCTTGTACCAGACGCCCGGCGCGAAGATGTGATAGGCGCGGGGATCGTCCGATTCCGCCATAACGAAGGAGATTTTGGTAGAAAAGCCGAGATCGCCCCCTTCCCGCAGCACTTTGACGTTCCGGCTCACCTTGAACCCGGTGCCGGCGGCTTCATAGACATCCGTGAAGAAGAACTCGGAGCCCGAGGGAACCGTGAGCGCGCCGGTGGCGACAATCCGCCGATCAGAAAGCGCGACGTCGTCGTAAGCCCGGTCGTAGAACTCGCTGACGGCGAAGACGGTCTTCACGGTCACAAACATCGGACGGTTGTTGAAGTAGAGCCTTCTGCCGTCTCGATAGACGCTAACGCCGCCATCCTGAAACCGCAAGGTGCAATCGCCGTTGGTCAGTTGCATCACTCTACCCCTTTGCCTGTCGAATTCAGGCGCTTGAAATATTGCTTCACCAGAAACGGCACGAGCCCGGTCGGCTGTTCCCTAACGAACTCGGATCGGTCTCCGAACACCATGCGATACGGCGCCTCGGGCGTATAGGAATCCCACTGCGGCAACTTCTCGCCTGTCGAATCCTGGCCGTTCGGATTTCCGGACCGGATGAAATTCGCCCAGTAATGGCACATCTGGCGGGCCAGATCGTAATGTTTGCCGACAAACGGACGCCAGCATTTGGCCAGGGTTTCAAAGAAAAACCAGAGATCAACCGAATGGAACGTACCGGGATTGTCCCATCCCGGAATTTCCGCATCGAAGTTGTAATAGTAAAGCGGTGTACCGGCGCCGGTATCGGCGTTGGCTTGCGACGCGATGCAAATCGCATATTCGATGCTGTTTACGGAAGCGTTCTTGACGACTTGCTCCAGATCGCCCGAATCGGCCCGGCATAGCGCGAGAAAAGTTTCGGCGTCGTCGCCGTACAGGTCGGCGGCCAGTCGCCGGAATTCGTCCATCGTCCGGACGTTCGGCGCGCTGATGAACTCCGATGACGTATGGCCCCACAGTATCGGCACGTTCCAGCGCTTGTTCTCAAGGAATCGTTCGAAGGGATTGCCGACGCAGAACTTGCCGTCGACGACGGCTCCCCAGAAACGGTTGTACTCTACCGCCTTGTCGCGAATATACTTCGCATCCAGCTTGCGGGCTTCCGCAAGGGAGGACACGCCGAGATAATCGAAGAACTTGATGCCTTCCTGCTCGGCTTCCGCCAAGGTCTCCCGGACTCCGGGGCCGCGTTGGCCGGGATACGGCGGTGCAAAGACGCCGCTCTGGATAATCGCCCGCCGGAAGAGGCCTTCGTTCTGCGGCGAGGTGAGTTGCGCCAGGACGCTGCCGCCGCCGGCGGACTGGCCGCCGATCGTGAGGTTGTCCGGATCGCCGCCGAAAGCCGCGATGTTGCGCTTCACCCACTGCGTAGCGAATTGCTGGTCGAGGTGGCCGAAGTTGGCGGGCGCTTCGGGCGATTCCGCCGTAATCTCCGGGTGGCACAAAAATCCGAATACGTTCAACCGGTAGTTGATCGTGACCACCACGATGCCTCTGCGCGCGATGCGTTCGCCGTCGAACTCCATCTCGGACGCGTGGCCGACTTGCAGCCCGCCTCCGAAATACCAGACGAACACCGGCAACTTCTCGTCGGCGCTCTTCGCTGGCGTCCATATGTTCAGGTACAGACAGTCTTCATCCATCGCGATATCCGGATCGACGGCCCATTCGCGGGTGTAGATGTTGTTGACGTCGATCTCTTGCCTAACTTGCAGAGGGATCGGCGAGAATTCATAAGCATGGAGCACGCCGTCCCAGTTCTTCGCGGGCTGGGGAGCGCGCCAGCGGTTCTCTCCGACGGGCGGAGCGGCAAACGGAATGCCCTTGAAGCTGGTGATCCGGGGGTCGGCGGCCGGCAATCCCTGAACGATGCCGTTCTCCACCTTGGCAACTCTAAGACTGATCATACTTTCTTTTCTCCCTTCTAATCTTGCTTGTTTTTGGACAGACGGATGACGTTCCAGGAAAGCTTCTTCAACACGGCCGTCGCCTTGCCGCCGTCCTGCTTCATGCCGGCACGGAGGATTGGCCGAATCGCATCCGGATGATCGAAGCTGTTCCCCATCGTCAAATCGTCGGTATACATCTCGATATGTTCGGTGAACCTGTAGCCTTCGAAGCCGCGCGCGTCCAGGGCGACTTCGATGTCGTCCGTTGCCGAGCGATTGATGAGGAAGAGGCAGACTTCGCCTTGCTCCTCATTCTGCACGGCGGCCGCTTCGACAGCCTGAACGTTCTCGTAAGCGTGACTTTGAACGGAACCCGTAAGGGCGAATTGCTCGGTGCTGAATGTCGGACCGTCGACGACAGGCAAAAGCGAGATGCCGCCGCGGGTGAAGCGATTCAACTGATAATACGGATAATAGGCCGCGTTCTTCCACACATGAACTCCGTCGAATGCCAGAGCGTTGCGAATGCCGCCGGTCATGCAGCCGATCTTGATGCGGTCCGCGTGACGGAGGAACGTCAGCATGACCGAAGCCGTCGCCAGGGCGTACAGCATTTGATGGGAATGGAACGGGCGATCGACGTAATGCCCGGGATCGTACCGGGTAAAGACGTTCTCTCTCGGCGCGAACTGGAAGTAGCTCTTGGTCACGTCCTGCCAGCCTCTGCGCCCGTACAGCACTTCGCCCTGCTTGCCGAAACTGACGCCGTACTCGTCGAAGGAGATAGCCATCTTCTTGGGCGTGCGAATCTTGGCCTGCAAATAGTCGCAGACCGCGATCGTCGTCCTGATGTAATCTTCGAAGACGGATGAGATGTTGAGGTAGTTGGCGATGTCGCCCTCCGGCACAGTATGGTAATGGTGAAGCGATACGTAATCGACCGATTCGTAGCATGGTTCGAGCGCCGCCATTTCCCATTCGGGAAAGTGCTTGTGGTGGTCGGAAGTACCGGCAAATACGGTTTCCGCCTTGTTGTCGATCCATTTGACGATCTTGGACATTTCATGAGTGCGAATGCCGAAGCCGACCGGGTCTTTCTCCCACGAGCCGATCTGCCAATGGCCGTCCATTTCGTTCCCGAGATACCAGGTCTTGATGGGATAGGGTTCCGGATGGCCGTTCTTCCTCCGCAGGTCGGACCAATACGTTCCGCCGGGGATGCGGGAATACTCCACCAAGTGGGCGGCGCTCTTCATATCTTCCGTGCCGAGATTGATCGTGTACATCGGTTCCGTTCGAACGCGCTCGGTCCACGCCAAATACTCGTCGTGGCCGATAATGTTCGGCTCGATCTGGAACCAGGCCAAGTCCAACTGCGCTTTGCGGTGTTCGAGCGGGCCGATGGAATTTTTCCACTCCCAGCCCGACACCCAGTTGCCGCCGGGCAAACGAAGGGCGGGAAGATCGAACGCTTTGACCGCGTCGATAATATCCCGCCGAAACCCGATATCGTCGGCCGTCGGGTGCTGCGGATTGTAGATGCCCCCGTAGACCCAACTTCCGATCGGTTCCAGAAATGCGCCGAACAGCCGTTTGTCCACCGGGCCGATCTTGTAATCCGGGTGTACCGTAACGTTCGCTTTCTTCATGCAGCCAGACCCTTCTCTCTTGTTCAAATCCGTTGGTGCCGGACCGATCAGGCTTTGATCGCCCCGATCAGCATTCCCTTGACGAAATGCCGCTGCAGCAAGGGGAAGACGCACATAATCGGAACTATCGAGGCGATGACGGCGGCCATCTTCATCCCTTCCGAGAATTGCTTATCCGTCTGCACGTTCGAGATGTTCATCTGCTGGCTGATCTGCGAATCGATGACGATCGATCTTAACGCCAATTGCAAGACAACCAGATCGCCTTTGCGGATGAAGATCATCGCGTTGAACCATTCGTTCCAGCGGTCCACCGCGTAGAACAGCGTCATCGTCGCCATGATCGGCATGGACAGAGGCAGGACGATCTTGGCGAGAATTCGCCATTCGCCCGCCCCGTCCAGCTTGGCCGATTCGGTCAGCGCAACCGGCAAATTCGTGAAGTTGTTCATCATAATGATCAGATAGAACGCGTTGACGCCGTAGCAAAGGACAACCGACCAGAGCGAATTGATCAAATGCAACTGCTTCATCAGCAGATACATGGGAATAATTCCGCCGTTGAACAGCATCGTAATGACGACGAAATAGATGAAAAACCGCTTGAACGGATAATCGGGCCGGCTTAGTCCGTAAGCCATGCTGGTCGTCAGAAACATATTGATCGGCAAGCCGATGACCAAAAGCAGCAAGGTCGTGCGATATCCCGTCCAGATGCGCCCGTCCTCGAACATCGCTTTGTAGTTCTCCAACGTGAACGTGTGGGGGATGAGCAAGATCGACGACTTCAAATATTCCTGCTGGGTTACGAACGAGACGGCGACGACGTTGAGGAACGGAAGCACGATCGCGAGCGCAAGCAAAGAGAGAATGACGATCAGAACAACGTCCAACATCTCGATGCGATTGTGCAACTTGCGGCCGCGATAGCCGGTTCCCGATGCGGGTCTAACCTCTGCCATAATCACGTTCCTTTCTCGCGCGTTGCTTCCGGTTTAAGTTCGAACGGTTTTTTTCATCGATGGAAAAAGCCCTTCCGAACCGAGCCACTTGCAGACGCGGTCGGCGAACAGCAGCAGCGCGAAGTTGATGACGGAGCGGAACAAGCTGACGGCGCTGGAAAAGGAGAAGTCTGCGGCGGACTGGAACGTAATTCGGTAAATGTACATGTCCAGAATTTCGCCCGCTTTGGCGGTGGCGGCGTTGCTGATGTTGAAGATCTGGTCGAAACCGGCGTTCATGATATAGCCGACGGCCAAAATCAGCATGACGACGACCGTATTCAGAATGCCCGGCAGCGTAATGTACCACATCGTCTGCAACCGGGTCGCTCCGTCGAGTTGGGCGGACTCGTACTGCTCCGTGTCGATGCCCGTAATGGCCGCCAGATAGATGATCATCGTCCAGCCTGCGGACTTCCAGTTATCCGTAATATAGAGCAGCGGGCGGAAGATTCGCGTGGACCCGAGGAAGTTGACCGGATCTCCGCCGACCATCTTGATAAACGCGTTCACCATCCCCTGCATATCCAGGGAATTGACCAGAACGCTGGACACGATAATCCAAGACAGAAAGTGGGGAAACGTATACACCGTCTGAATCGCTTTCTTGTATCGGTTAAGCCGCAATTCATTCAGCAGCAAGGCCAGGAGGATCGGAACCGGAAATTGAAACACGATGCGGCCCAGATTAATCCACAACGTCTTCCAGACCGATTCCATAAAGGAAGGGTCCCGGAAGACGTAGGTGAAGTTCTCGAGACCGGCCCAAGGACTTCCGAAAATGCCGAGGCTGGCTTTGTACGTTTTGAACGCCAGAGACAACCCGTACATCGGAACGTAGGCGAATACAACGAACCATGCGACACCGGGCAAGATGAGGAGGTACGTTTCCTTCGACCTTATGATTCGCCGAATCAAATTTTCCATAGGCAACCCCTTCAATGAGGCAGCCGGGCCAATCGCAGCCGATTCGCCCGGAACTGCCTGAAGCTGAATTCGACCGCCTTTATTTCTTGCCGAATTTGGCGTTCAGTTCGTCGAGAACGGGTTGAATCAACGGCTTCTTCGACTCCACCCACTTCTTCCAGTTCGCTTCGATGTCCCCGGACTGCGTCACCAGATTGGCGTACTCGGTATAGTAATCAAGCTGCGCCCTTCTCTTGCTCGGCGAATCGTAAGTGTAGTAATCCCAGTCAACTTTCGTGAAGGTGCCCGGCGTCGCCATTTCCGTTCTTTCCTTGTACACTTGCTTGGACAGGTCGCGCAGCCTCTGGTCGGTATTGGGATTGTCGAAGGCGAAGTCGTCGAACAGAATCGAGCTTCCGAGCAAATATCCCCACGACGGATATTTGCCGTTCGTGCCGGCGAGCGGCTTGCCCTCCTTGGCTTCGTCATAGAGCGACTTGACTTTGCCGTCGGCATCATACGTCCAGTCGACGTCTTTCAGCCCCATATTGGTGATGATGTAGCCCTCTTGCGTAGCGTTATAATCGAGAATATCCATGTAGCGTTCGAACGCTTCATCGGAGATGTTCGGGCTGAAGATGACGGTGCCCCAGAAATTGATCAAGTCTTCCTGGTGATAGTTGCCGTCGTCGCCCAACACCGTCGCCAATTGAATGTTCTCATAAGGATCAAGACCCAGGTTATTCTGAAAATCATTGTAGTAGGTTTGCAAGTTCGAAGTCGGCGCCTGGAAGAAGGTTGCGCCCGCAATGCCTTGCACATTGAAGTACGCGCCGTGCTCTTCGTTCTTGACCGTGTAGAAATCTTTGCTGAGCACGCCGGAACGGTACGCTTCCGAGAACAACTTCAGCCCTTTCAGCGTGTCTTCGGATGCGCCGCCCCATTTGTACACGCCGTCCTTGTCTTTGTAGAAGCTGTTGAAGTGCGTGCTGTTTCTGCCGACGAACAGGTCGACGGCGTGATTCGTATTCTCCGCGAGCGGAATGAGCTTGCCGCCGACTTTGCCGGGGTCCTTCTCCTTGATCAGCTTGCCGTATTCCAAAATTTCCGAAGTCGTATAGGCCGACTTGATCGGGAACCCGACCGCTTGCGCCCAATCCTTGCGAATGAATACGGACGGATGGTTCGGGAGCGGATCGCCGGGCAGATTGTTCATGAACCGCGCTCTCGGGATGAAGTACGTCCCGCCGAACACTTTCTCCATCTCCGGCCCGAGCGACGTCTTCTCGTAGACGGCGGCAAGGTGCGGCCAGCGCGTCTTCCAGTCATCGGGCAGCTTCTTGATCAGCCCCTGGTCGACATAGGATGCCGCATCCGGATGAATGTAGTTATAGACGGCGACGTCCGGCATGTCGCCCGAGTTGATCCAGATCCGGAGCCTCTCGTTCCAGTTGTCCCAATTCAGCGCCGTAACATCCATCTCGTAGTTGAACTTGTCGGAGTAAAACTTGGCCAGAGGATCGCCCTTGGTGTAGTCGTAACCTTCGGTGGCCTGCACGGATGCATAGGTGAATTTGACATGCTTGGACAGATCGCTTTGCGGCTTCCATTGGCCGTCGCCCGCATCGCCGCCCTCGGCGGTCGGAGACGCGTCGTTGCCGGAGCTCGGCGCAACGCTTGCGGAAGCGGACGAACCGGACGGCTCGTCGGCCGATTTGTCGGTACAGGCCGCAACGCTGAGCAGCACGAGCAGTACGACGACGGCCAGACTTACGGATCTCGTAAATCTTGTCATGCGTTGAACACCCCTTTTTGGGAAGTTGGATATTATAACGGTCGACCTTTTTGCCGAACCGTTATAAACGAATATGGTCTGCGGAAAGCGAAACCCGATTGATAGCGTTTCCATTCGAGCTGTGTAATTGATATCTTATCGGAACCGTTTCTTCAGAACAATGAACTATCCTCACTAATAATTGATTCATTCTCAGATTTGATGCGGCAAAGTTTGCCGGTGCTTCAGCCGTCCGATGGGCGCCAATGGAAGCAGCTTCCCGCGCTCACCCCGCATCGGACCGACAGGCCCCCGCAGCGGAGCTCGGCCGACGATCCGTACAGTGAACGAATGACCGCCGTTTCCAGCAAGCCGTCCGACCAGGTCATGTCGACCTCGAACCCGCCCCGCGCCCGCAGTCCCGCAACGGAACCTTCCCGCCACTCGACCGGCAATGCCGGCAGCAACTCGATCACATATTCGCCGCGGTCATGGCGGGCTCGGCTCTGCAGCAGCATCTCCGCGATGCCGGCGGCTCCGCCGAGATTCGCGTCGATTTGCATCGGAAAAGGCGAATGCTGATTCAACAGGTTCGGGTTGGACGACTCCGCGAGCAAATCGATGATGCGGTTGTGGGCTTGCTGTGCGTCCGCTAAGCGCGCGTACAGCGCGGCGCGCCAGGCAGCCGGCCAAGCCCGGCTTCGCCCGTTATGGCGCAGTTCGAGGCTTCTCCGCACCGCCTCGGCCAACTCCGGCGTGTCTTCGCGATTGATCTGATTGCCGGGATACAGACCGTACAGATGCGAGACGTGACCGTTATGGTCATCCGGACGATCCCAGTCCCCAATCCACTCCTGCAGTTGTCCGTACCGGCCGATCTGCATGGGCGGCAACCGATCGAGAGCGGCTTGAATTTCGCTTCTGAAGGAGTCGTCCGTTTGCAACAGATCGCAGGCAATCAGGATGCGTTCGAACAGATCGCGGATGAGTTGTAAATCCATCGTACATGCGTAAGAGAGATGCCGCCGGCGATTGCGGCCGTCGATATAAGGATTCTCCGGAGAATACGACGGATTCGTCACCAGCTTGCCCGCAAATTCAAGCCCTTCCGGCGCTTCCGTCAGATAGTCCAGCAAAAATAGGGCCGCCTCTTTCATGGCGGGATATGCCCGCTCTTTCAGGAAGACGGGGTCGGGGTTGAACTCGTAATGATCCCACAGATGCTGCACCAGCCACACCCCTCCCATCGGCCAGATGCCCGCATGCGTATCCACCGGAGCCGCCGCGCGCCACAAGTCCGTGTTGTGGTGGACGACGAAGCCCTGCGCGCCGTAATAGATCGCCGCGGTTCGCGCGCCGGTCTCGCGAAGATCGTCGATCAGATCGAACAGCGGCAAGTGGCATTCCGGCAAATTCCCGACCTCGGCCGGCCAATAGTTCATTTGCACGTTGATGTTGGTCGTCCACTTGCTGCCCCATTCCGGCCATTCCTCTTCGTTCCAGACGCCTTGCAGATTGGCGGGCTGTCCGCCCGGTCTGGAGGAAGCGATCAGCAAATAACGGCCGAACTGGAAATAGAGAGCCGACAGCGCCGGGTCCTCCGTCTTACGGACGGCACGGAGGCGCTGATCTGTCGCAAGATCGTCCGCCCGACCCGCCGCGTCCGCACCTCCCAATCGGATGGAGACGCGCTTGAACAACGCCGCATAATCCCTGAAGTGTTCGTCGAGCAACTCCTCATAGGACCGGCCGGCGATCCGGGCTAGAACTTGCCGGTTCTTCTCCGATGGGTCTCCGCTAATATCGCGATAATGGACAAAGCTGGTCGCCCCGGCGAAAACGAAGGTTACCGCGTCGGCGTTCTCGATACGCAGGCCGACGCCGGTTGCCCGGCTCTCCCCCCCTTCGCAGAAAGCGGTAAGCGCGCCTTCGAATCGCAGCCCCGGCCCTTCCCAGCCGGCAATCCAATTTCTGGGCCCCATGCGCCTGCCCGTCCGCCCGACGAGCCGGATCGTATCGTTGCCGTCCGTCTGCACGACCGCGTCAGGATGTACAGTGGATAGCGACGCATGGACGGTCAGTCGTCCCGGCGCGCTGCTTGTCAGCCGGACGACCAGACATCCGCTCGGATGGGAGCAGAACATTTCGCGGGTATACGCGACGCCGTCCGCTTCGTATCGGACCGCAACCACCGCCCGCTCCAGGTCCAGTTCTCGGCGGTATCGGCACGCCGCGCCGTGGTCCGGAAATGCTAACTCCAAATCGCAGAACGGGATAAACGCTTGCAGGTTGACCGGATCGCCCATCATCCGTTCCAGGAAGAGCTGCTCCGCTTCTTCCACGCGGTCTGCGAATATCAGGCGTCTGACCTCCTGCAAGTACCGGCCGGCATCCGTCCGATTGTAATCGTGCGGCGCTCCCGACCACAGGGTCTCCTCGTTCAACTGGATTCTTTCCCTTTCCGTGCCTCCGAACACCATCGCTCCCAGACTTCCGTTTCCGATCGGCAACGCTTCTTGCCAGGACGAAGCGGGCGAAGAATACCAAAGCTTCATTTTCAGTCCACCTTCCTACTGGTTCTGGAAGCTTGCTCCCGATAGACACCCGGCGTACAGCCGACATAACGTTTGAATATTTTCAGGAAGTATTGCGGGCTTTCGAAGCCGACGCGATGCCCGACGAGATGAACCGGCGTATGCGGCTCCCGGATCAGCAGTTCCCGGGCTTTGTCGATTCGCACGGAATTCAGGTATCGGATAAAGGGGACGCCGCGCTCCTTGCGGAACAGATGGCTGATATAATTCGGATGCAGACCGGTCTGTTCGGCCAGAACGTCGAGCGACAGCGGAGCATCGTAATGGCTGTCGATATGCCCCACGATCTTGGCCATATGCCCGCCGCATTCGGCAGAGGCTTCCGGCCGGCCGCCGATTTCTTCGGCCATCGTTTTCAGAAGCGCAACGATCTCCTCCTGATCGATCGGCTTGAGCAAGTATTCCACGACCCCCGCCCGAATCGCCTGGCGCGCATATTCGAAATCGTCGTATCCCGTAAGGACGACAAATCGTTCGCAATAACCCGCACTCTTCGCTTCCCGGATCAGTGCGAATCCGTCTTTTTCGGGCATGTTCAGATCGGTGATGACCACATCCGGAGCGAAGTCGGGCATCTTGCCGAGCGCTTCGAACACGTCCGTCGCTTCCTCGATCTGCAAGCGGCATGGCGACGCCTCTCGGAGAATTTGACTGAGACCTTCCAGAATATACGGCTCGTCGTCGACAATCATCAGCTTCATCAACTGGCATCATCCTTTTTTTTGCTCAAGAACATGCGAATGCGCGTGCCGCTTCCCGCCCTGCTCTCGATTTCAAGTCGCGATTGTCCGCCGTAGTAAGCGCGAATCCGCTCCGATACGTTGCGCAGCCCGAACCCGCCCCGGTCTCCCGACGGCGGTTCCTCGGCCGGAACATTCAGCGTTCGGCGCAGATCGGCCAGCCGATTCTCCGCAATCCCGCCTCCGTTATCTTCCACCGTCACAACATGGCAATCTTCATCTTCCGCAACAGCGATGGCAATCCGAGCGGAATGGCGCACCTTGGAAATGCCGTGAACGATGCAGTTTTCCACGATCGGCTGCAGGATGAACCGCGGACAGAGGACGTTCTCGACCAGCTCCACCCCTGCCACCGTGTATTGCAGACGGTCTTTCATGCGGATTCGGTGAATGTCGAGATAGTTTTGGACCATCTCGATTTCCTGCTTCAACTTCGTTTCCGTGCCGGAAGACGATAGGCTGTACCGCATCAGCTTCCCGAAGGCGAACGTGATTCCTGCCACCTCCGGCACGTGTTTGGCAACGGCCATCATGCGGATGGTCTCCAGCGTATTGTACAGGAAATGCGGCTTCACCTGCGCCTGCAGCGCCCGGTAGGCAGCTTCTTTGCGCAACACCTCCGATCGATGGACTTTGTCGATCAGTTCCTCGATGCGTTGAACCATGGCGTTGTACGAAGATGTCAGAAAACCGATCTCGTCCATTTCGCCCGTTGACGGATAGATTTTCAGGTTGTTGTCGCCGACCGACCGCATATGTCTGGCCAGACGGGACAATCGCTTGGCCGCCGAAGAAGCCAGCAAGTTGTACACAAAAGACAGGCTCAAGAGCAACAAAATGGCGAGAACGGCCAAATACGCTTCCTTCACCTTGATGTCCCGGAACATAACGCCCTCTTTGCCGTAGGCAACCACGTTCAAATCAAGGCTGTCGATTCTCAGATGGTTGACCCACGCAAACTTCTTCGCCGCGGAATCGCCATCGGACGGTTCGCCTTCGGAGGCAATTCCGATCGTCTCCCCCTGATCGTTTTGCAGAAGTACCGCCCAGTTCGAATCTGTTCGAAGCGCTTTCAAGAAATTCAGGAGCACGTTCGCCGATATGCTGATTTCCATGATCCCAATCTCGTCAGTGTAATTCCGGTTGTACAATACTTGATAATAATAAAGTGCGGTTACTCGGTTCTGCTCCAGTTGATAGAGCCAGATTCCCTCATTCGGCTTCAGCCTCCCGATCTTCCGGCGCACCGCCGGATCAAGGCTGTTCAAGTCGGCAATATGACTCGGAATACGAAGCACGTTCGATTTGTATTTGTAGATCGTAATGTCCGTAATATTAGGATTTCCCGATTCCAGGTACATGAGCTGCGGGTAAATATAGGCCAAATAATTATAAACGCTTTCGACATCCGTTTTGTAAGCCCCGTCCAAATATTCGACGATAAACGGATTGGCTTGCACGAATTTGTACAGCGATTCATAATGGGCCAGATCGACCTTCAGATTGTTGTATGCCTGTTCCATCATCTGCCGGTGATTGATGTCGATTTTCTCCATCACCATCCCGCCGATCTGATGGTAATAGTAAAATCCGAACGAGACCACCGGCAAACAAATGATGCATACATATCCGATCATCATTTTCTTGACAATACTGACAGACTTCCATCCCGCTCTTCTTGTCTTCCGGCTTCGTCCCATCTCGCACCTCGCCTCACCAGTCATAGGATACCTCTATTATAAAGGCAAGAGGAGACGGGACGAAGCGTTCGTTTTTTCCTGCTCTATTGCTTGATCAAATCTTTCTTGCTCGCGAATTGCTCCGTCGCCCATTGCTCAAATTTGGACATCCCGTATTGCTCGGCCTTCTTCATCATGTCGTTATAGGCTTGGACGGCTTCGTCCTCCGACTTCGCCAAGAAGATTTTCGTCCGCAGATTTTGAACCAGGTCGTCGATCTTCGTCTTGATCGTAGCCTGCTCCGAATCGGCGGGCGCATGAATCAAGCCGAGAACGGGACGGACTTTCGTGATCTTTTTGACCTGCAGAAGCGCTTCGGTCGTTTGCGAGCCCGGCACGTAGGCGCGAAGCCCTTCCACGATGGCGTCCGAGTAGAAATAGTACCACTTCAGTCCTTGCGAATTCACATAATCGCTGTCATTGGGATTGTAATTGAACTCCGGATACCCCTCCGGATTCATCTTCCAATCCTTCCCTTCGATTCCGAACATGACGAGCTTCTTGCCTTCGTCGCTGGCCAGGTATTTCAGGAAATGGATCGATTCCGCGGGATGCTTGTTGTTCTTGGTGATGAAGGTTCCGGCAAAACCAGTGCCGTCACTGACCAGAACGGCATCCGGGCTGAGCGCTGTGGGCAGCATTTGCCATTTGAACGGCTGCCCTTTCTTTTGGGCATCCAGATTGTCCGACTCTGCGATGCTCACGGTATGCATATGCGCGAACGCTTTCCCGCTGTCGGCGTAATCGTCGTCGATCTGGTCGTTGCTGAACGCGAAATTCTCCGCCAAAATCAACCCTTTGCGATACAAACTGTTCATGAACTTGTAGTAATCGAGCATTTTCGGATGCGTCAGATAGAAGTGCAATTTGCCGTCATTGCCTTCATACAGTTCGCTCCCGCCGACGTCGATGCCGAATTGGGCCTTGAAGTACTGCTCTTCCCAGTTCGGGTCCATGACGAGCGGCACCATATCCGGATGTTTGGCTTTGACTTGTTCCAATACGTGAACGAAATCGTCCAGCGATTGAATCTTCGGATTGCCCAACTCCTGCATGATGTCGGTCCGGACCGCCACGCCGGGATTTCCGTCGTTGCCCAGCGCGTACTTATTCGCATCCCATTCCGCCTGGGTGGCGAAAGCGTTGCGAACCGTATAAAACTTGCCGTCCGGGGCCATGTTGACAAGCTTGCGCATCGGATCGATTTCAAAGTCAGGCGCATACTTCTCAATCAGATCGTCCCATGCGTAGCTCAAGTTCGGATTGGACAGCCGATCGACCTGGCTGTTCGTGAAGATCAAGTCGGGCAAGTTGCCGGAGGCGATCATGGCGGGAAGCTGATTGTCGTCCGTCGCCACAGTGATGTTCAGTTTAACCCCGGTCTTTTCGGTGATGGCCTCCGCGATCGGTCCCTTCCACTCCTTGACCGGATACCAGGACATGTCGATGAACATCGACAGCTCCACCGGCGTCTTCGCCGCCGGCGACGAAGCCCCGCCGGTCGACGGGCTTGCGTTGCCTTGGTTCGGCGCATCGCCTCCGCTGCATCCGGCCAGCAGAACGAGAACAAGCAGCATGGATGATGCCAGGTACGCCCATTTGTTTGCGGTTGCGTTATGCATTCTCGGTACCCCTCTCAATTGTTTTTTTATGGATAAAGCGTAACGCTTTTATCCCCTCGACCTACGCTTTGACGGAACCGAGCATGATGCCCTGCACGAAATACTTTTGCAAAAACGGATAGACGCACAGAATCGGAGCGATCGACAGGACGAGCGCCGCCAACTGGAGCGAATAGGCCGTTACCGAGGACGCCCCCGCCGCGTAGGAGACGGAATCGGCGGGAATTTGGCTCGTCTTGATAATTTCGATCATGCGGTAAGACAGCGTTCGCAAGTTGTTATTCTGTACGAAGTACGCCGAATCGAGCCAGGAATTCCATTGCCCGACGCCCAAGAACAGAGCCATAGTCGCAACCAGCGGCTTGGAGACGGGCAAGATAATGCGCAGGAAAATCGTCATCTCGCCGGCTCCGTCGATACGGGCGGACTCCCGCACCTCCGCCGGCAACTCGCGGAAAAAGGAGATGGCGATCAGCAAGAAGAACGTGTTCAACATCGTCGGGATGACGTAGACCCAGAATGAATTGAGCAGATGCAGCGAACGCAGCACCACGTAAAACGGAATCAATCCGCCGGAGAAGTACATGGAAAAGATGACCAGCGTAAAGTACAGTTTGCGAAACACCAGGTCCCGGGTCGACAGCCCGTATGCGACAAGCATGGTAAACAACACGCCCAGGAGAGCGCCGATAACGGTTCGGGCGACCGTGACGTTCAACGCCTTGAGCCAGTTGGCGTCGGTGAAGAACTTGACGTAGTTGTCCAGCGTCACCTTTCTCGGCCACAAATACAAGCCGCCGATCGTCGTGTCCGTGCCCGCATTGAACGACATCATCAAAACGTAGTAAAATGGATAAACGGCGGCAATACTGACCATGACGAGGATGATGCAGATGACGCTGTCCACGATCCGGTCCTCCGTCGTTCTTGTCGACAGCATGCAACATTCCCCCTCAGAAGAGACTTGATCCCGACACGCGCTTAGCGATCCAGTTGCTGAGAAAGACGAGCGTGACGGAGATAATGGATTGGATCAGATCGATCGCAGCCGCGAAGGAAAACCGCCCCTGGCTCAATCCCACCTTGAACGCATACGTCTGTACGATTTCCGATGTGGAGTTGTTGATATCGTTGCCGAGCAGGAACGATTGTTCAAAGTTGGAGCCGACCAGTCCTCCCCCCAAGATGTTCCCTACGGTCAGAATGAGTACGATCACGACCGTCCCCTGGATGCCCGGCAACGTCACGTGTCGAATGCGCGCCAGCCGTCCGGCTCCGTCGATTTGCGCCGCTTCATACAAAGACGGATTGATGCCGGAGATGGCGGCAAGGAAAATAATCGCCCACCAGCCCATTTCCTTCCAAGCGGCGCTTCCGACCGCAAGTCCCCAGAAGGAGTTCGGATCGGTTAAGATCGCCAGCGGCTTGCGGATCAGCCCTATTTCCATCAGCAATCGATTCACGATCCCCACTTCGGAAGAGAAGAACGAGTAAGCCAACCCGGCAACGACGACCCAGGAAATGAAGTGGGGCAAGTAGCTCACCGTCTGAACGAAGCGCTTGAAGATCATGTTGCGCAACTCGGTCAGCATGATGGCGAACAGGATGGGCAACGGGAAGGTAAAGATAACCTTCAGGAAGCTGATGACCAGCGTGTTCCGAACGATCTGTCCGAAGCGATAGTCGGTGAAAAATTCCCGGAAATATTGAAGTCCGGCCCACTCGCTCGTAAAGATTCCCCGAATGCCGGTCACGATCGAATATTGCTTGAACGCCATCAGAATGCCGAACATCGGCGTGTAGGAGAAGATGAGCAAATAGAATATGCCAAGCAATACAAACGCCTGCAAAGTTCTCTGCTTTTTGAAGCGTTTCCATATTCCCGCCGAATTCTGTTTCAACACCGGTTCCTGTGCTTCTCTCATCTGGATCACCCCCTTCCTATTTTTATTATACGAACGGACATCGAGGGGCCGACAGACAACATTTTTAAGGAAGCGTTGTCAATTCTTAAGATGCCGCTCGCGACGGCCTTTGTGCCAGCGGCGGAGGAGAACGAAGCGAACGAAGTGGGACAATTTTCGCGCGCATGGTATAATCGCCTTAAAATACATTGGCTAGAGCGGAGACGATTCGCGCATGTCCTGGATGATCGAAGCCGGTATGGCAAGGGCCCTCGACTTGGAGACGTATGCGCTGCCGGATTTCCGGCTCTCGCTGCAACTGGGCGGCACGCATTGGCGCCGGGTCCGGGAAGGCTGGTCCTACCCCAGGCACAGCCACCTTCTGTTCGAACTGAATATCGTTCTGGAGGGACAACAGATCACGACCGTCGGCGAGACCGAGTTCATCCAGAACGAAGGCGACTTGCTGTTCATTCAGCCGGGCTGCGTTCACGAGAGCCGGAACGGGCAGCCGTCCTGGATGACGTACTTCTGCCTGCACTTCGACATCGAAGACGACGTCCTCTATCGGCGATTGGAGCGGATCGGCAACGCGCGGTTTGCCGCCGATTCGGAACAGGCGGCAAAGCTTCGTCCCTGGCTCCTGCAGATGGCCAGGCCCCCGGAGCCGGCGGAAGCTCGGGCCGACAGCGATGCGCACGCCGGCTTTGCCCGGCGTGCGGCTATTCTGAACGTGCTGCTCGCTCTCGGCGACTACGCTGACGAACCGGCCGATCCGGCGGCGCTTCCTTCGCATCCGGCATGGCCGTCGCCGGCCATGCAGCGGCTGCGGGCGCAGTACGCGCTGGAGAAGCAAGTGCAGGATCTGCTATGCGCCGCGGAGGATGACGGCCTTGCTGCGAACAAGTCGCTGTTCCCGCCGTTTCGGTGGATCGGCTTGTTCTCCATCGTGATCCCGGAACGCAGCTTCTGGACGAAGCCCGAACGGTTCATGGCGAAGATTCTGCTCGACGATGCGTTGTCCGAATACGGCGCCGCGGCTGTCGTCATCGGCGGCCAGTCGCTCACGGCAGTGCTGTTCTCGGACCGGGCCGCCGTCCCTCCGATAGAGGAGTACGCCGTCCGATGCAAGGAGCTTCTGAAGAACAATCTCAAGGTCGACATCCGTCTCGGGGTGGGCGGCGCCACTCCGGAAGCCGGCAAGCTGCGCGGCTTGTACCGGCTTAGCTTGCGTCTTCTGGGATTGGCGGATCCGCCTCCGGAGAAGCGGGAAAGCTTCGAATTCATGCGCCGGACGGTCCGGTTGGCTCTTCTCGCGATCGAGACCGAATTCGGCAACCCGGACTTGACGCTCGGCTCGGTCGCCAAGAAGCTCGGGCTTACACCCAATTACACGAGCGCGCTGCTCCGGGCGGAGACCGGGCGCCCGTTCACCTGGCATTTGTCCCGCGTCCGCATCGAACGGGCGAAGACTCTGCTCCGGGAGTCGAATCTGAGAATTCATCAAGTCGGCAGGCAGGTCGGTTACGCCGATCCGGCTTATTTCAGCCGGTCGTTCAAATCCGCCGTCGGAATCAGCCCCAACGAATTCAGGGCTCGTATCCGGTCGGAACTTGACGCCGGGCCGCTCTCTTCAACCGATCATCGAAAAATCCAAGGCAACCTTTTTGAGTCCATTGTTGCACCAGGCGGGCGGATGTCATACTGAATGTGATCTAGAGCGGGGGGGAAAGTTCGGATGTACAAGGTGCTGGTTGTGGACGACGAGCCGTTCATGCTGGAAGGCTGGAAAACGATGGTCGACTGGAACGCGTGCGGATACGAATTATGCGGCACGGCGACGGACGGAGAGGAAGCGCTCGCCTCGATTCGCGCCTGCGAGCCGGACCTGGTTATAACCGATATCCGGATGCCTGTGCTCGACGGGCTCGAACTGATTCGAATTGTGAAGGAAGAATGGAAATCCGACATGATGGTCGTCATCGTCAGCGGATATCCTGACTTCAGCTACGCCCGGCAAGCGCTCCGTTACCAGGTGGACCAATACATCCTGAAGCCGCTCGTAACGGAAGAGATCCACCGGCTGCTGCTGGAACTGGCCGGTCCTCTGGAGGAACGCCGCCGCGCCAGGTCCGCCGCCGAGAAGGTGCATTCCGCCGCTGCCGCTGCAGTCATCGTCGCCCTGCTCAAGAACGGAAGCGCCGACACGGTCCGACTCGCGGAACGGCTTCTGGGAGCCGGCGAGGGAGCGCGCTGCAGCCTGCTCATCGCCGAATCGGCCGCCGGGCCGGACGGCGGCGGTTACGCGACGGCCGGAAGCGTGCAGGCCCGGCTGATCAAGCTGGCCGATGTCCTCGGCGGCGGCTCGTCGCAGGTCTGGCCGTTCGAGGAAGCGCCGGGCCGGGCCGGCTTGCTCGTGCTGAACGACGGGCGCGGCGGGGAACGGTTCGAGGCCCGGCTGGCGGAAGCGGCCGCGACGTTGGTCGACGAGCTGGGGGACTTGGCGGTCTACTGCAGCGGCAGCGCCCGCGGGCTCGCCTCCGTGCCCGAGCTGTACCGGCAAGCGATGGAAGCGCGCAGCTTCGCGAGGCTGCGGCCGCGGCGAGGCGTACACCCGTACCGGGAGCGGGTTGCGGAAGGCGAATGGCGTCTGGAGGAGATTACGGCATGCACCCAGACGCTGCTTCGGCTGATCGACGAAGGCGACCCGGACGGAGCCGGCCGCGCGGCGGACGACCTGCTCCAGCGACTGGCCAGGGACGGAGCCCGCGAGGGCTGGGCGGAGGCGGCCGTCCGGCATATTCGCGGCGAGCTTCTCCAACGGTATGCCGATCCGGACGACGACGCGGCGTCGTGGACCGGCGACACGCTGAAGCGGCTGTGCGTCCGGGCGGCGGAGCGCAGAGCGCACGCGGCGGAACCGGATCGGGCTTGCGGATCCGGTTCCGCCGTCGCGGAAGCGATCGAATACTTGAAGCTTCACTACCGGGAAAAAATCCAGCTCCAGGAGTTGGCCGAACGTTTTCACTTGAATCCCGTTTATTTCGGGCAACAGTTCAAGCGGGAGACGGGCTCCTACTTTAACGAATACGTGCATCGCCTCCGAATCGAGGAAGCCCGCAAGCTGCTGCGCCGAACGGACATGAAGATGTCCGACATCGCCGCGACGCTGGGCTATCACGACGCCCAATATTTTACGGATAAATTCAAAGCGCTTACGGGAGAGCTGCCTTCTTCCTACAAATCCAAGTGGAGGGGTGAGCGGCGTGCGGAGCAAAGTCCGAGTTTTCCATAAAGTGAACGACATTCCCCTCAGGTACAAGTTTCTTCTCATCTATCTGCTCTGCGTTCTGCTTCCGATCATGACGATCAACATTTTTTTCTACCAGCGCAATTCCGCGGATATCAAAATTCGCGAGCAGGACAACCTGCACAAATCGATCGAGCGGGCGTCCGGCGAGCTTCTCGGCATGATCGACGAAGCCGTCGCGCTCAGCCATTCGATCGCCGGCGACGATGCGATCTACGAGGCGCTCGACCGCACGTACGAGGACCCGGTCGATTACTACGACGTGTACAACGGCTTCCTGAGAGATAAGCTTACGCGCTATATGTCCGCCAACATTTTGGAAGTCCGCATCTTCACGGATAACCGTTCGATCCAGACCGGCTCGAATTATCACGTGATCGCGAGCGTCACCGGCGAACCGCCGTGGCTGAAGCAATTGAACCGGTCGGACAGCAACATCGCCGTCGTCGCCTACGACGAGAACGACGCGTTCAACTCCGGCAAGCGGATCAGCGTCGTCAGCCGATTGAATACGTTCGCTTCGTATGGGAAATACGCCAAGTACCTGCTGGTGGATCTGAACGTCGGCAAGATCGACAACATTCTGAACCGCGAGATCGACAGCTTGCAGCTTCGCCTCGTCGACGATCAGAATCGGGTCGTGGCCGCCAGCCCCCTCGACGGCAAGCCGCAAGAGACGCTTCCTGCCCGTGCGCCGGACGCCGCTGCGGACGGCAAACCGGGGTACGTCATGGAACAGGAGATCGGGGACGTCAGCTATTTGAACGGCTGGAAGCTGGTCGGGATCGCGGATACGAGGCACATCGACAGCCTGCTCGGCGACGCCAGGCGCTCAATCGTTTGGCTGGCGATCATCAGCACGTTTATCCCGTCTTTGCTCATTTTCATCATCCTCCGCTCTTATCATTATCGAGTGAAGAAGCTGTCCCGCCACATGGAGAAGTTCCGTAGCGAGAAGTTCGACCGGATCGACATCCAGGAAGGCCGCGACGAAATCGGCGGCTTGATCCGGACGTTCAATGCCATGACCGCCAAGATCGCTTCGCTCATCAACGACGTCTACAAGCTGGAGATCCGGCAGAAGAGCTTCGAGCTGGAGCGGGTTCGCACCGAGCTCTCCATGCTGCAGAGCCAGATGAATCCGCACTTTCTCTTCAATACGCTGAACGCTTTGCTGGTCGTGTGCACGAAGAACGGGTATCAGGACGTGACGGAGATCATCAAGAACCTGTCGCTGCTGATGCGCCGGCTGCTCAGCCGGACGGACGGCCTCGTGCCGGTCGAAGAGGAGTTGCAATTCACCTCGATGTACTTGCAGATCGAGAAGTTCCGGTTCGGCAGCCTGTTCCATTACGACTTCGACGTCGAACCGCGTTCGCTGCAGCTGCTCATCCCGCGCATGAGCATTCAGCCGCTCGTCGAGAATGCGTGCAGGCACGGGCTGCAGGCGCGCAAGGACAACCGGACGATCCGGGTTGCCGTGAAGCTGACGGAGCGCGCGCTGGAAGTGAACGTCATCGACAACGGTGTCGGCATTGAAGAAGGCAAGCTGAAGCAGCTGATGGAAGATGTCCGGTCCGACCGGGCGATGGACGGCCATGTCGGCATTCGCAATGTGTACAGGCGACTGGAGCTGTTCTATCGGGAGAACGTCCGTTTTGTCATGGAGAGCGATCCGGGAAGCGGAACCCGGGCGGGCTTCCACATTCCGCTCGCGCGGCTGGAAACGTCCGATTATCGCGATTATCCAAAGGAGGCATGAACCGTGTACAAGGTGCTCTTGGTCGACGACGAGCCGTTCGCCATCGAAGGACTGGAGCTTCTGATCGATTGGCAAAAATGGGGCTTCCAGGTGGATGGCGCTTGCGTCAATGGAGAGGAAGCGATCCAACGCATTCGTCGGAATCCGCCCGATCTGGTCGTGACCGACATCCGCATGCCGGTTCTCGACGGCTTCGAACTGATCGAGGGAGCGCGCCGGATGGGCAACGACTCCACTCTCTTCGTCATTGCGAGCGGATACGACGATTTCGAATATGCGCGGCGCGCGATGCGGCTGGGCGTCACGCATTATTTGACGAAGCCGGTCGTCTCCGAAGAGGCCGACGAATTGCTGGAACGGCTCGGCGGCGAGCTCCGCGAGCGCGAACGGCGCCTGCTGATCCGCCGCAGTGCGGACTGGTACGCGGTCAGCCATGCGCTGTCCGTGCTGCTCTTCGGAGGCGAGGAATCCGAACGGCGGGAAGCGCTGCGAACGCTGTCCCCTCTGGCGGCGCAAGCGTCCGCCTGGGTGTACTTGCACGTCGAGACGGACGAGGACAGCCTGGGCGCTGTCCGCGAGGCGGCTCTCGGCATGGCGAAGCAGCTCGGATGCTGCCGCCTGATCGACTGCGACCGGGGAGCGTTCGGGCTCGTTCTCGGATTGAAGCGCACCGGCCCGGAGGAGATCCGCAGCGTCGTGAATCGCCTGCTTCCGGCATTGCAAGAGGCGGCCCCCGGACGGATCGGCTTGGCGGCCGGCCGCACCGTCCGACGCCTGCACGACCTGTCCGTCTCGTACCGCAGCGCGGCGGAGGCCGGGCGATTTTTGTTTTTCGGAACGGGGCAAGCGGTCTATTACGAGGACATCCGGGACAAGACGCTGTCCTCCGACCCGGGAGCGCTGAAGGCGGCGGACGCCATCGTCGAAGCGGTGGAGAACGGGCGGCCGGACGATCTGGAGGCGGCGATGCGCGAAGCGTTCCGCACGTTCGAAGCACGGATGACGCTTCCGGAGCTGGTCGACATCTTCTGCACCCAGGTCGTGCTCCGCTGCGCTTCGGTTTACCGGGAGCTGGGAGGCGATTCCAACCAGTTGCTCAAGGAAGCGGGATTGGGTAACGGTGTCCCGTCGGGCAAGCACTTGCGGGAGTCGGCCGATTCTCTGGCCCGCTTCTGCCGGAAGTGCCAGTCCGCCGCGAACCGGCTGCGGGATTGCCGCGCCGGCGGAACGCTGGCCAAGGTCGCCGGCTTCCTGCAGCTCAATTACACGTCGACATTCACGATCAAGGAGATTGCGGAACGGTTCTATATCAATCCCGTCTACCTGGGACAGTCTTTCTCACGCAAATACGGCGCGGGCATTCTCGATTACGTTCACGATCTTCGCATCGAAGAAGCGAAGCGCCGGCTCCGCGAGACGGACGATGCCTCGTATGCGATCGCGGAGTCGGTCGGATACCGGAGCTACCAGCATTTCCTGAAACAATTCGAGAAGCGGCTGGGCATGAAGCCGGCCGACTACAGGCAACTATCCTCCCCGTGACGACGGCGGCCGGGCCGGGGTGAAGCGCGGCTGTCTAAAATTAAGGGGGGATAGAACTTAAATCTGGTTATGTTGCAACCGCATACATTTCTTCATAATGAAGAGGCAACGCCATACGGATCTCAAAAAGGAGGATTACGACATGGGGGTTTCGACAAAAAAGAAGCTTTGGGGCTCGGTGTCGCTGGCGCTCGCGCTCAGCCTCGCGCTTGCCGGATGCGGCGGCAACAACGGCAATAACGCGGACAGCGGTTCCTCGCCGAGCCAAGGGGCGGCTTCAGGTACGGCGTCCGCTCCCGCCGGCGGAAGCGCCTCGGCTTCCGCGAGCGAAGATCTGAAACCGATTACGCTCTCGGTGTTCATCGGCGCGCCGAACCAGGCGCCGACGCCGGACAACCGGATCTACAAGAAGATCAAGGACGAGCTTGGCGTTACGCTCAACATGGAGTTCCTGGTCGGCGACTTGCAGCAGAAGCTCGGCGTTATGATCGCAGGCGGCGACTATCCGGACCTCATCACGGCCGATCCGAAGCTCGTAACGGCCAAAGCGGTCATTCCGCTGGAGGATCTGATCGAAAAGTACGGTCCGCACCTGAAGGAACACTACGCGGCTTATTGGAATCGGATGAAAGATTCCAGCGACGGCCATATTTATTGGCTGCCGAACTACGGCGCCTATACCGGAGAAGTTCATAACACCGGCGTATATGAAGGCCCGGCCTTCTGGATTCAGAAGCAAATTCTCAAGGAAGCGGGCTACCCGACGCCGAAGACGCTGGACGATTACTTCAAGCTGATCAGCGACTACGCGGCGAAACATCCGACGATCGACGGCCAGCCGACGATCGGCTTCACGACTCTCGCCTACGACTGGCGGACGTTCCCTCTGACCAACGCGCCGGAGCATCTGAGCGGCCATCCGAACGACGGCGGCGTCGTGGTCGACGACGGAGTCGCTTCCGTGTTCGCCACAGCGGACATTTCCAAGACCTATTACAAGAAGCTCAACGAGATCTTCAACCAGGGCTTGATGGACAAAGAAGCGTTCGTCCAAAACTACGACCAGTACCTGGCGAAAATCGCATCGGGCCGCGTGCTCGGCATGTTCGACCAGCACTGGAACTTCGAACAGGGCGAGAACGAGCTGATCGCGCAAAACAAAATTCCCCAAACGTATGTCGGCTTCCCGCTCACCTACCCCGGCGTGAAGGACCATTACCTCGACCGCGCCGTCATCAACCTGAACAACGGCTTCGGCATCAGCAAGAACGCCAAAGATCCGGTTCGGATCATCAAGTTCCTGGACGCGCTCATGACCGAAGACTGGCAGAAGACGCTGTCGTGGGGCGAAGAGGGCATCGACTACGAGGTGGACGCGAACGGCAAGTTCTACCGCACGCCGGAACAGCGCAAGCAGCAGGAAGATCCGACCTGGAAGCTGGCGAACAAAGCCGAGGCATTCTACGGTTATGCGCCGAAGATGGAGGGCACTTTCAGCGACGGGAACGCGACGAGTCCGGGCACCCAACCGGAAGAATTTTACGCTTCGCTGAAGCCGGAAGACAAAGAGTTGCTGGACGCCTACGGACACAAGACCTGGTCCGAATTCTTCTCCCCGGCTCCGGAGAACCCGGTCTATTATCCGGCTTGGCAAATCGACCTGATCGACGGTTCCGACGCTGCGATCGCCAACAAGCAAATGTTGGACGCCACGCTCAAATATTTGCCGAAAGCGATCATGTCCAAGCCCGACAAATTCGATTCCGTCTGGCAAGAATACGTGGACGCCTATAAGAAAATCAACGTGAAGGCGTACGAGGACCGCATCAATTCGCAAATTCAGTGGCGGATCCAGAACTGGACCAGCAACTGATCCAAGCATGGATAGGCTGCGGAAAGCATCGGCGTAGCGCCGGTGCTTTCCCGCTGACGGCAACCGCTCTTGCCGCATGAAAGACAGGAGGAGAGAACGATGGCGAGCGCCCAAAAGGCCATAACATCCAATCCGGCTGCGATGACCGCCTCGCGCCGATCGTCCCGATGGAAACGGATGCGCGGTCAGAAGCAGCTGATGCTCATGTCGCTGCCCATACTGGTTTACGTCCTGTTGTTTTCCTACTTTCCGATATGGGGATGGACGCAGGCCTTTCAAAACTACAAACCGGCATTGCCTTTCTCCCAGCAGGAGTGGGTCGGTCTCAAGCAGTTCAAATTCCTGTTCAAAGACGATATGTTCCTTAAAGTGCTGCGCAATACGATCGGCATGAGCGTCATCAACCTGGTGCTCGGCATCGTTACGGCCATCCTGTTCGCCATATTGCTGAATGAAATCAAGAACAAGCTGTACAAGCGCACCATACAGACGATCTCTTATCTTCCGCACTTTCTGTCGTGGATTATCGTCACGGGCCTCGTGGCGAACGCGCTGTCCGTGGACGGCGGCATCGTGAACGTGGTGCTCATGAAGCTCGGGTTCATTCACGAGCCGATCATGTGGCTCAGCAAGCCGCACTACTTCTGGGGAATCGTAGGCGCTTCCCATGTGTGGAAGGAAGTAGGGTGGAATGCAATTATTTACTTGGCGGCTATTACGTCCATCGATCCTTCCCTTTACGAAGCGGCGGAGATCGACGGGGCGAACCGATATCGGAAAATATTTCACATCACGCTGCCGGGAATCAAGTCGATCTTCATCATTTTGCTGATCATGAATCTCGGCTGGATCCTCGATGCCGGCTTCGAAGTGCAGTACTTGCTCGGCAACGGCGTCGTCGTCGACTGGTCGCAGACGATCGATATTTTCGTCCTGAAGTACGGCCTGCAGATCGGCAACTATTCGCTGGCGACGGCGGCGGGCATCTTCAAGACCATTGTCAGCATCACGCTTATTTTCGCGTCCAACACGATCGCCAAGCGCTTCGGCGAAGATCACCTGATATGAGGAGGGCAACCCGATGAGAACGAAGACGCTTCGATTAGAGCCGGTTGTCTTCCATGCGTTCAACACGGTTGTTATGATCGCCTTGGCCGTCATGACGCTGTATCCTTTTCTGAATACGCTTGCGGTATCGTTCAACGCCGGCAACGATACGATTCGCGGCGGCATCTACTTGTGGCCGCGCGTCTGGACCGATCAGAACTACCGAGCGGTGTTCGCGGGCGGAACGATCTATCACGCCTTCTGGGTATCGGTGGCGAGAACGCTGATCGCCACGGCTCTCAGCCTGTTTCTGACCTCGATGCTGGCCTACGCGGTCAGCCGCAAGGAGTATGTGTTCCGCAAGCCGGTTACGCTCCTCATCGTGCTCACCATGTATTTCAATGCGGGCCTGATTCCGACTTACTTCCTGATCAAAGATCTGCATCTTCTGAATCATTTCCTGGTCTATATCGTTCCGGGCCTGATCAGCGCGTTCAATATGATCGTCATCCGAACCTATATGCAGACTTTGCCGGAAGGGCTGATCGAATCGGCCAAAGTGGACGGAGCGGGAGATTTCCGGGTATTCCTCTCCATTATCCTGCCCCTCTGCCAACCGGTTCTGGCCACCGTGGCGCTGTTCGTCGCGGTCGGGCAGTGGAACTCCTGGTTCGATACGTTCCTGTACGCCTCCTCCAAGCAAAGCTTGAGCACGTTGCAATACGAGCTGATGAAGCTGCTGTCCTCCGCGTCGTTCTCGAATGCCAACCCGTCCGTCGTCAATGGGAACAATGCGAACGCCGCGCTGAACATGGTAACCCCGGTATCGATCCGGGCGTCCATCACCATCGTCGCCTCGGTGCCGATCCTGATCGTCTATCCGTTCTTGCAAAAATATTTCGTGCACGGCATGCAGCTCGGCAGCGTAAAAGAGTAGGAACTCGCAGGAAGCCGGGCGCGCGCATGGCGCCGAGCGTGCGTCGGCGATCGGCCGACGCGGCCGTGCCGGCGAAACGCAAGCGAAATTGCGGCGATCGTCCATGGACGGTCGCCGCACGTGTCTCCGTTTCGGTCCGCAGCTTGCACCGCGTTCATCGTCTGGTCCGTTCCGAACGAACAAGCAATTCAAGTGTCCGCCGGCGGCTTTCTTTTCTCTCCCGGCAAAATCCCGCCGACTGTTCTGTTACGCTCCACACCGTTCCTTTCTCGGAAGATTGGTCCGTATCGATTTTTCCTCCGAATTGCACACGGTCTGCATAGTCGAAAACAATCGGGTTCTTCTTGCTGCCCTGTACAACAATCTTATACCTATTGGCCGGAGCTTCCGGATCGTCCAAACTTGTTCGTGCCAGCCGGTTGAGCTCCGCCACGATCCGGGCGACTTGGTTCGGATCGGCAATCGTCCGCAGCGGGGGCGCTTGGTAAGCAGGGGATTCGGCCATGATGTCGATTCGGGTGACTTGCATTTGCAATGGAAGTTCCGCTCGGTCGGAGCAACCGTAGCACCGCCATCAGACCGGCCGCCAATCGCATTCCCATGAGCCGTCTCACCACCCGAATCTGCCGCATTTAACCACTTTCATGACTTGCAACCAGATCGAACTGCTTCCCATCCCATCGAAAAGTATCTTCAAAATGCTTCTGTTTTGAATTGTCGTAATATGTTGTTTTAAAAGTGACGTGATCCACCTTCGTCAGTTTGGTAGAATAATATCCCGTCTTATCGCTGATGAACAGCGACGGAGAACCTTTGACAGGCAATTCTTCTACTTTGCCGTCTTTCCTCAAGGTAAAGATCTTGTAATCATTTCCATTGCTTGAATTGTACTGGCCTAAAGTGAAATCCAAATCACCGTCGTTGTTGTAATCGTCAAATTGAATTTGAAAGGAAGAATGGAAGATTAACGGTTCTTTGTATATGGGGCTCAAATCCGTCCGGGCAATCGGGTTTCCAAGATCATCTGCCAATTCGATGACATAATCGCCTTCCCATATCGTGCCCATGAACGCTCCCGGTTGCCAATCCTCATAATATTTCCCCCTTACCAATTGGAGTCTTAAATATTGGCGGTTTCCGTTCACCGGAAACAGATTGTTGTTGGATATCGTCATGGGGGATTCAATGGCGATATCTGCAGAAGAAACATTCGAACGGTGTATCGTCTTAGAGCAGGATATAAGTAACAAGCTCAATAGAATCGTTATAATCGAAAGATAAATCGTTTTTTTCAAATAACCACCTCCGACGCAAATTCACATCTTTAGCAGCGGTACAATACATAATTACCTAGTTCCCAAATATGAACGAAAAAGGTCTTTTTAACATAATATAGGCTCTTCGCGCTATCAGGTGGGTAAGACCTCTCAAAGATAGAACAATAGATTAAAAATAGCATATTTTAACTATAAAGTAAATAGACTTGCTGAACAATTTTTATCCGAAAACTCTGTGCCAAGCGACCGGAGCAGGATGTCTATGAAAGCAGGAGGTTGCCTTATGACTTCCCGGGAACAACGCCATAAATTGTGGGCTGCGCGTATGGCGGACTTTCGTGCCGGCGACCTGACCATGTCCGCATGGCGCGTCGCCAATCATTGCACCATCGATCCATTGAAGTACTGACTCTACAAGGCGAAAAATTTGCCGTCTTCCCCATCATCGACGAATCGTTGCGGTAAAGTTGCTGAGTATCCACCTTTGGTGCGTTGTGACAAACTCACTTTACCAAGGGAGAAGCTCTTTTCTCTATGTTCGCTTTTTTTGTTTTTGCCGTACACTACCTGAAGCTTGATAGGATGGATGCCATCCTCCTGGTGCGGCACAACATCGAGGGGGGAACCACGTTCAAGGGCTCGGCTCCGGACCGCCGCCGCCGAGCGGGGCCGCCCGTTCCGTCCGCGGAAGCTTCGCCGCCGCGGGCCGGCCGCCCCAGGTGAACAGAAGCGAGAACAGGATGAAGCTGGACAGGTAGGCGATGCCGTTCATCAGATCGCCGCGCAGCAGGAAGAACTGATAAGCCGACAGGAACGGCACCAGCAGGTGATAGCGCGTGGCGTAGCCGCAGCGGACCGCTTCCAGGAAGCGGGATTGCAGGCGGCCCGACAAGTAGCCGTACAGCGCGAACAGAATCGGGACGCCGGCGTAGCCGAAGTTGATGTACGCCTCGGCCCACAGGGGGCTGGACAAGTTCGTGAAGTCGTACCCGATCGCCTCCGCCACGTGCTGTCCGCTGCCGACGGGCTTGTCGTGCCAGACGCTGCGCGGCACCCAGAACAGCAGCGCGCCGAGCAGTTGGCGGCCGTGCGCATCCCCGCTGCGGTCCACGTATTGCACCGTGTTCAACAGCATCTGGAACGCGTCGTAATCCCCCTTCGTCTCCATGACTTCGCTGATCTTGACCGGCTCGACGCTGACGTCCAGCTCGTTCCGGAACAGGTCCGCATAAGGGAAGACGACGATGAACAGCGCCAAATAGCCGGCCAGCCAGAGCAGGTACGACCGCTTGCCCCATGCCGCGGTCAGCATCGCCAGCGTCAGCGCCACCGAGCCGAACCAGAAGCGGGCGGTCGAGATCGGGTTGGACAGGACGAGGCAGCCGGCCAGGAGCAGCGCGGTCATCCGCTTCGGTCCGGCGGTGCGGAAAGCGCCCGCCTTCCACAGGATGACGCCCAGCGCCAGGCAGACGAAGATCGGCACCTTGATGAGCTGGTCCGCGATGAGCGCCTGGGACTTCTCGGCGAACTCGCTGTACGACGAATTCCGCGGCAGAAACAAGGAGCGGTACGAGCCCGACTGCACGAGCAGCGCGGCCGACAGCGCCGTCGCGCCGAAGCCGATGAGCATGTAGGCGGATGCGGACATGCGCAGCGGCCGGAAGACGGAGGGCGGCGTCCCTTCCATTCTGCGGCCTCCCCAGCGGACGCCGGCGTGATAGAACGCCATGCCGAGCAGCGTGAGCAGCAGGCTGCGGGTAATGAGCGGATCGTCGTACGTGCCGGGCCAGGCGTAGCGGTTCGCCGAAATTTGCACCAGCGGAATGATGCCCATGAACACGTAGGTGAACAGCCAGAACGTCATCTCCATGATGCGCCGTTCGTTGCGGACGAGCGGCCGCGACGCCTGGAACGCGCAATAGAGCAGAATGAGCCAGACGAGCGCCCCGTTCAGCCCCAACCGCTCCGTACGCTGGTCGATAAAAAACAGCAGCGGCAGCAGCAGGCCGAGGACGAGCAGAGAAAGCACGTGCCACAACGCGCCATTATGCCGGAACATTCGCTTCCTCCTCCATCTAACCGTCTTCCCTGCCGGCGCATCCGCCCGGCCGCCGTCATCCGCCGCAGGCGGACGGGTCGGCCGTACGCTCCGGCGGCTAGCCGGTCCTGTCGACGCCCCGGACCGATTCCGCCCGACCTTCGTAGCAGAGCGCCCAATATTGCTGCCCCGTCCGCTCGAACGACCAGACCCGGCCGCCATCGGCCGCCGGGCCGGAGGCGGCCGGGCCGGAGGCTGCGGCCCCCTTCCCCGCCAGCCGCAGCTCGGCGATCCGGTTCGCCCACGCTCCGGCGTCCCAGCCGAGCACGCGGCCGTTCGCGGCCGACCGGGTCAGCCGGCGGTTCGCCGGGATGTCGGAGCAGACGACCGGGACGCCGACGCAGATCGCCTCGAGCAGCGCCAGCGGCGACGCCTCGAACCGGGAGGGAAACAGGAAGACGTCGGAAACGCGCAGCAGCTTGCCCACATCGGTGCGGCTGCCGAGCAGCCGGACGCGGCCCTCCAGTCCCCCCTCCCGAATCCGCCGCCGCAGCTGTTCGGCATACTCCCGATCCTGCCAATTGCCGACCAGCAGGAGCCGGAAGCCGAGCCCCATCGCGCTCAGCCGTTCGGCGACCTCCACCAGGAACAGCTGATTTTTGACCGGATCGATGCGGGCCACGTTCGTCAGAACGAGCTCGCCCGGGGCGACGCCGAGCTCGGCGAGCAGGCGCCGCTTCTCTTCGGCCGGGATCGCCGCCAGCTCGCCGACGTCGACGCCGTTCTCGATGACGACAAGCTTGTCCCGCGAGCGGGAGAACTTGCCCCGGTACAGCTCGGCGACATGCTCGGCGACGCTGACGATCAGGTCCGTTCCCCGAATGCTGAGCCTCTCCAGCAGCCGGTCCTTCCAGCTCGTCCATTCATCGCCGCCGCTGTGCAGCGTCGTGACGGTGCGAACTTTGCGGAACCACAAATTGCGCAGCCCCGCATAGGCGTTCGGCACGCTCGCATGGGCGTGAATGACGTCCGGCCGAAAGCGTTCGACGACGGCGTTCAGACGGCGAAGCGTCCGATAGAAGCCGAGCCGGGGAGCGGCGTCTTTGTCCAGCTCGACGACTTCGACGCCGCGGCGCCCCAGTTCCTCGAGCATCCGGCTCCGGCCGAGCGCGTCCCGGGACCGGTAGAGAGAGACGAGGCAGCAGTCGACGCCGCGCCCGCGCAAAAATTTGATCAGCTCGAAGGCCACCTTCTCGGAACCTGCGAGCTGGAGCGATTGAATGAGGAACAAAATTTTCATGCCGACCGCCCTTTCGCTATCCGTCTCAAGCTTTGTGATCGGCCCGCAGCGCGGGCTGCTCCAGCCGAAGCGCCGCCTTCCGGGACTTCTTGAGGTCCTTGCGGATCTGCCCCCGCTTCAGTTGGCGCACGACGGTCAGCGTCGGCTGGCCCAAATGCCGCTCGATGTCGCTCTCCGACTTGATCGAATCGTCCATGTATTCCCAAACGAACGCGGCGGCGATCGAGACGACGAGCGACAGCAGAACGGCGACGACCACCTTGTACGCCATGCCGTGCGTCACCGGACGGAGCGCGTCTTCCAGCGAAGCCTCGCTCAGCACGGCGACGTTGTCGACGCTCAGGATGCCCGGAATCTGCTGCCGGAACGTCGCGGCGACGGCGTTGGCGGCGGCGACCGCCCGCTCCGGCGACGGATCCCGCACTGTCAGGGTCATCACCTGCGACTTCGGGGAAGTGGCGATCTTCGTGCGCTTGATCAGGTCTTTGGCCGTCAGCCCCCATTCGGGATGCTCCGCGGCCACCTTGTTCATGACGGCCGGGGACGTGATGATCTCCGCGTACGTATCGATCAGCATCAGATTGAAGTTGATCTCGTTGTAGTCGTACGGCCCCGCCCCCGCGCTTTCCGAAGCGCGCAGATTGCCCACGACCAGCTTCGTTCCGGCCTCGTACTGGGGCACGCTGTACAGCGCGTGATACAGCGCGGCCCCGCCGCCGAACAGAACGGCCGCAAGCGCAATGAGCCACAGCCGCTTGTACAGCACCCGAACATAGTCTTTCATCCGCAGTTCCATCGCCAGCCTCCCTCGCTCCCAACGTATGACACGAATGGGATCACTTGCCTCCCTAGCATATGATACAATTCGTAACATGTCAAGCTTTTCAAAGCGTTTGAAACGCGATTTCGTAGCGCGAGGCCAGTTCGCGGAAGCGAGACGAAAGGAGCTTCTCCTCCTCCTGGATGTCCATGCTTTCGAAAATGAAGATGTCCAGGTTGCCGCCGCTGCGGCACAGGTCGTACAAGTTGAGGATCGCGGTGCTTCCGAAGGAGAACAGATTCAGCTTCCGAATGCGGTTCTTCAGCATGACCAGGTAGAGCAGCTCGATCGGCCAGCTCCGGGGCAGCACGCGCACCCGGCCGGACAACGGTCCGATCGGCCGCATCTCGCCCGGGTGCTGCTTGACAAAGAGCGGCTCCCCCGAATCGCCGAGCGTCTCCCGCACTTTCGCGACGATCTGCCGCAAGCAGGCGTCGCGGTCGGCGATGTCGTCCAGGAACGGCTCGGTCAGCACGACCGTCATCGCCTCGCGGTCGGACACGAGCCGGTCGATGCCGCCAAGTTCCGGGTACATTCCGTACAGCTCGTCCGCGACGGCGGGAACCTCGAAGAACTGCTTCAGCGTCATCGGCAGCGGGCGGGCTTTGCGCTTCAGGGCGCTGCGGGAGCCTTGCAGGAACAGCTGCGGCCTCTGCAGCCAGATGGAGTCGATCCACTTCACGCTGCCGAAGACGGCGCCGGGGAGGCCGACCGACGGCGCGAGCCGCTTGAGCAGCTTCATGTCCCAGCGGGTGTGGGTGCTGTTGTCGATGTAGTTGCCGAAGCCCTCCTCGAACAGCCGGATCGGCTTGCCTTCGCTGCCGAACTTGCGCATGATCGCGTATTCGACGGCCACGAAATCGTGGGCGATGAACGCTTCCGCATAGTCCGCGATGTTCGCGAACAGGGCGGGCAAGTGCCGGTTCCACCGATGGTAAAAAAAGTATTTGCGAACCGGATCGAGCCGCAGCTTGTAAGCGTCCAGCGAACCGTCGTCGTCGAGGAAGAGCACCTTCTCCCACTGCCGCGTCTCCCGCACCTTGCGGCAGAAGTCGGCGGCCCCGGCGAAGTGGTTCAGAACGGCGATGTCGCAGCGTTCGAACCCGCAGCCCAGCTTGATCAAGCGGGCGATCAAATATTGGAACGGCTTCGTGCAGACGAACAAAATTTTCGCAGGTGCGGACGGGCTCGTTTGCGGCATGGCGCTCTTCGTTCCCGGCATCTCGCTTCCTCCCCCCTGCCCAGGCTTCGGGCTTCACGTCGTTTCCAGCGGCTCCGCCGGCGCGCGAACCATGCCGGCGAGATCGGCATTCGGGCGCGGGCGTCCTTCGTCTCCCGCGCGATTACGGCGGCAGCGCCGCCTGCGCCGACTCGGGCGCGCCCCGGCGGCGGGACCGGGCCCGGGTCCACTCCCCGGCCAGCCGGGCCAGCTTCCGCCGCGTCCCCGGCACAAGCGCGTAGATCAGCGGCGGAACGAACAGCAGATACGCTTCGGGGCGCGGCGCGATCGGGAAAAAGAGCGGCGGAACGCAGACGGCCGCACACAGAAGCGCGTCCCGGTAGCGCAGGCGGTACAGGCGGCGGATCGGCGCGTCGCAGGCGAAGTAGGAGGCGATCGACACCGCTTCCGCCGCGGCGTATCCGGCCAGGCCGGCATGCGGCACGAAGGCCGCCGCCGCGCCGGCGAACAGCGCGATATGCAGCAGGTTGATGCCGACGACGTCCTTGTTCCGGCCGAGCACGTACAGGATTTGCACGTGCACGCTGAACAGGCACGCGGCGATGCACACCGCCGCCCGGTACGGATACAGCGAGAGGACCGGGGCCCAGCCCGGCCCGAATAACAGCGTCAGCGCCCAGGGCGCGCAGACGGAGAAGCCGACGAGCAGCGGCGCGACGGACAGCACCTGGGCCAGCAGCATCCCGTTCATCGCCTTCTCCACCTCCCCGGGCTCCTGCCGGATGCGGGCGAGGAAGGAAAACGTCATGCGCTGAATGGCGGCCCCCACGAACCCGAGCGAGTCGGCCAGCCGCCCGACGAGCGAGACGAAGGCGACCGCTTCCGCCCCCGCGAAGCGGCTGACGATGAGCGCGCCGAGCACCGGGCGCAGCCCGATGACGCGCATCGACGCCGTATGCCCGATTCCGTAGCCGAACATCTCTTTGAACTGGGCGGCGTTCCACCAGAAGGAGGGCCAGTAGCGGGAGAAGCGCGCGCACAGCGCGGCGATGACCGCGCTCTGCGCAAGTCCGCCGCAAACCGGGGCCCACAGTCCGAAGCCGAGACAGGCGAGGCCGAGCGCCGTGGCGTAATAGGCGATCTGGGCGTACATCTCGATGTAGGCGACGGATCGGTAGCGCAGCTCGCGCTCGAGCTGCGCCATGGCCGGCACGGTGTACGCGTTCGGCACGATCGTCAGCATCGAGAGAGCCAGCGCCCGCTCCGTTCCCGGCTGGTGGAACCAGCCGCTGACGACGCCCGCCAGCGCGCAGCCCAGCGCCGCCGTGACGGCCGTTACGGCGGCCAAGTACGTGAACGCCAGATCGAACCGCTTCTTCGCCGTCTCTTCGTCGGCGCGAATGAGATAGGCGCCCGTCCCGTTGATGCACAGATCGGTCGCGTAGCCGAGCACGATCGTGATCGTCGCATACGAGCCGTAGGCGCCGGCTCCGATCAGCCGGGTCAGCAGCAGCATGCCGCCCAGGCTGACGACGAGGCCGATTCCTCTGCGGACGATCAGGTAGGCGCTGCCCTGCAGCAGCCGGGAACGCAAGCCGCCGCCGCTCATCCCTTCCCGCCTGGCCAGCCGCCGGGACCGCGCGAGCCTCACCCGTTCGCACCGCCGGACGCCGCTGCCCGGCCGGGCTCGCCCGCGCCGCCCGACCGGGCCGGGCCGCCGGGCGTGCCGACGCCGCCGGACGGAGCGCCGCCGCCCTCGTTCCCGTCGCCAGCCGCCTCCGCGACGTCTCTCGCCGCCACGCCGCCTCCCGTTCCCTTCCTCGCGCCGCCGCTCGTTTCCGTGACGTCTATCGCCGCCACGCCGCCGCTCATTCCCGCAGCCGCTGCGCCGCCGTCTTCCGCTTGCGCGCGAGCCGCCGCCGGCGGAGCGGCCCTCCTTTTCCCGCCGATGCCGGCGTCGCCGCCTTCGCTCATAAACCGCTCCAGCGCCTCGACATGCTTCTCGACCATCCGCTCCATCCGGTACCGCTCGGCCAGCTTGCGGCTCTCCGCGCCGAAGCGGCGGCGCAGCTCCGGTTGGCGGGCCAGCCGGCCGCACCGGTCCGCGAGCGCGGCCGGGTTGTCGGGCGGCACCCGATAGCCGTTCACCCCTTCGCGCACGAGGTCGAACGCCGCCCCGGCCTTCGTCGTCGCCACGATCGGCAGGCCGAAGGCGAGCGCTTCGTTGAGCACAAGCCCCCAGATGTCCTCGCGCGTCGGCAGCGCGAACAGGTCGGCGACCTTCCAGTAGCGCAGCAGCTCCCGCTTGTGCATGAAATCTTTGATGACGACGTGGCGCAGCCCCCGGTCCCGCACCGTCCGCTCGTACTTCTCCCGCTCCGGGCCGCCGCCGATGAGCAGCAGGCTGACGCCGCCGCCCGACAGCCGGCCGAACGCGTCGAGCAGCACGTCGAACCCTTTGCGCGGAATGAACTGCCCGACCGACAGAATGACCGCCCCGTGCAGCCCTTCCCGCCGCTTCAGCGCCTCCTTCTCCTCCGGCGGCAGCGGAGCGAGCTCGCGCTCGTCGAGCCGGCCCGAGGAGAACGGATACTCGACGATCCGCTCCGGATCGGCGCCGTAGCCTTGCAGGTAGCGGGTGCAGTTCGTGCCCGAGGACAGCCACAGGTCCGCGCTGGAGATCAAATACCGCTTCAGCTTGCCGACCGCCCAGCGGTCCGCGGACACGAAGCCGCCGTCGGAGCTGAGAATGAACCTTTTGCGCCGCAGCTTCAGCCAGTGGATCGCCAGCATCTCGGTCGGCGAGCTGTAGCCCCCGAGCACGTAAACGTCGAACGGCTCGCGCTCGAGCGCCGCCACAACCGACACGTTCACGTGCTTGTCCAGCCCGAGCGTGAAGCCGGACAGGAAGCGGAAGCGATACGAAGCGCCGAGCTGCTCGATCCGCCACTTGCGGTTCGCCTCGCTGCGCGCCTCGAACCATACCGTCAATTCGCAATGCTTGCCCAGTTCGTTGAAAAATTCGACCCGATAAGGCGACGGGATGTTGGTCAGAAACAGCACCTTCATGTTTTCCTCTCCTCCGTTCGTCCTTGCCGCCTTGCGCCGCCGGCCGGCCGGCCGGTTCCGCTTCCGCGCGATCGCCGCCGCCGGGCGGACAGCCAAACGCCGCACGCCGCGCCGGCCGCATCGAGCAGCGCGTCTTCGGCCAGCGGCGTGCGCCCGGCGACGAACGACTGGCGGTATTCGTCCGCCGCCGCCAGCAGGCAGCAGGCGGCCATGACGGCAGCGGCAGCGAAGCCGCGCGCCCTTCCCCCCCGGCGCAGCGCCAGGAACAGAAGGGCGGCGAGCGCGGCGTACTCCGCGAAATGGGCCGCCTTCCGGACGACAAACTCGACGAACCCCGCCGCCCCGAGCGGCTCGATGCCGATCAGCCGGCCGCCGTACCGGAACCGGAGCCAGCCGAAGGCGGAATCCCCCGCCGGCTGAGACAGCCGGCGCGACAGCCACGGCTTCAAATCCTGCCGCGCCATCGGCATGGAGGACAAGCCGAAGATGACGAACGTCCAGGCCGCGGCGGCCAGGGTCCATCCGGCGGACACGGCGCATCCCGGCCGCTCCGCCGCCTTGAGCCGCTTCGTCCGCTTCAGCCGCTTCAACCGGGCTCTCCGCTTCGCTCTCACAGCAAGTCCCAGGTGAGCGGCGTGCCCGCGGCAATCGCCCGCTTGGCTGTCCGGCCCAGCACGATGTCCAAATATTTCGGCTCCAGACCGTAGCCGGGCCGAACGCTGCGCACGTTGTCCGCCGTCAACGGCTCTCCTTCCGCGACGTCGCGGCTCACATACAGGGAGCGGCGGAACCTGAGCGAGCCCCGCTCCTTCTCGCTGAGCCCGTAATGAACCCGGCCGAGCGCCTGCCAGGCCCGCTCCGTCTCCGTCGCGAGCTGCTTCAGTTCGTGCGGCTCCAGCGAGAACGCCGCGTCCACGCCGCCTTCGCCGCGGGACAGCGTCAAGTGCTTCTCAATCACCGTCGCGCCCAGCGCGGCCGCGGCCACCGCGACGCCGATGCCCTGCGTATGGTCGGACAAGCCGACCTCACAGCCGAACAGCTGGCGCATATGGGGGATGGTGAGCAGATGGCTCTCGAGGGGAGAGGCCGGGTACGTGCTCGTGCACTTGAGCAGCACGACGTCCGGACAGCCGGCTTCCCGCGCCGCGCTCACCGCCTCCTCCAGCTGCGCGAGCGTGGCCATGCCGGTGGAGATGATCAACGGCTTGCCTTTGGACGCCGCGCAGCGGATGAGCCCGAGGTCGTTGTTCTCGAACGAGGCGATCTTGTAAAAGGGCACGTCCAGCTCCTCCAGAAATTCGACCGCGTCCGGATGGAACGGCGTGCTGAACGGAATGAGGCCGCGCTCCCGGCAGCGGTCGAAGATCGGCTTGTGCCATTCCCACGGCGTACCGGCCTCCTCGTACAGCGAGTACAGCGACCGGCCGCGCCAGAGGCTGTCCGCCTCGCCGATGCGGAAATCCCCGCCGCTCAGGGGAAGCGTCAGCTGCTCCGCCGTGTACGTCTGCAGCTTGAGCGCGTGGGCGCCGGCTTCCGCCGCCGCGTCCACGATGCGCAGCGCCCGGTCGAGCGAGCCGCCGTGGTTGCCCGACATCTCGGCGATGAGAAACGGCGCGAATCCGGGGCCGACCGGTCTTCCTCCCAGCCGCAGCGGTTCCATGGGCGTCACCTTCTTTTCTCCACTTTGATCACGAACGTCTGTCCGTCCAGTTCGAAAAAGCAAGGATACCTGTCGTTGTCCGCCACCCGCAGCAGCCGAAACTGCTCCCGCAAGCTCCGGTCCGGATCGAGCCGGCTGTCCGCCGGCGTCCTTCTCGGATAGAAGCTCTCCTCCCCCGCCTGCGGAACGCCCCGCTCGAGGACGGCGGGGTAGCCGGTCAGAAACTCCTCGCACAGGCTGAACGTAGCCCGGGCGAGCTCGCCGCGCATTTCGCCGATCAGCTCGAGGCCGGTGAAGCGCATCGTGCGCCGCCCGTACACCGGCCCGGCGTCGACCCGGTCGACCGCCTCGAACAGGACGACCGGGATTTCGTCCTTGCCCTCGAGCACCTGCCAGGTGAGCGGAGACCAGCCTTTGCCGCGCGGCAGATCGCTGGCGTGGACGACGAGGTTGTGGCGGTTTCGCGTCCGCAGCTCCTTCCCGACCACCTTCTCGCACCCGAGGAAAAAGGCGACGTCCCCCTCCGGCAAATCGCCCGGGTCGTGCACCCGGCGGACGTCCCCGGCGTACCGGCGGAGCGACGGCATCCAGTCCGGCAAATAACGGTTGATCCAATTGTTCGGGTCCGACAGCACGGTCACCCTGCTCAGCATCCGCTCTCCATCTCCTTCGCCACGATTTCCGCTCCGCGCCCGTCGGTCAGCGCCATCGCCCGCTCCGACATCGCCCGGACCGCCTCCGGATCGGCCATCCACCGCCGGACCGCCTCCCGCAGCCGCCCGGCCGCGGCCTCCTCCGCCGGCCCCAGGTCGAGCACCGCGCCGGCCCGTGCCGCTTCCGCCGTCAGCGCCCGCTGGTTGCCGGCGATCGGCAGCACGAGGCTCGGCAGCCCCAGGCAGCACCGCTCCCACGTCGTGATGCCGCCGGCGCCGACGGCGACATCGGCGGCGAGCATCAGCTCCGCCATCCGGTCCGCATGCCGCCGGAACCGCACGCCCGGCAGCTCCCGGCAGCGCGCCTCCAGCGCGTCCGCGTCCGGGTTCAGCCGGCCGGCGACGACATCGAGCGCCAGCCCTTCCCGGACGAGCGGGGCGAGCGCCTCCAGCGCCAGCCGCGTCGCCCCGCACGGGTCGGCGCCGCCGAACGAGACGAGCGCCCGGCGCACCGTCCCGCCGCGGCGCACCCGGTCGCGCGCCGCCGCGAACTCCGGCCGCAGCAGCGCGTAGCGCGGCCCGAGCAGCAGCCTCGTCCCGGCGCGGACGAGCCCTTCGTAGCGGGCGGGCGCTTCCCGATGCAAGTTCTGGTCGAGCAGCAGGTCGCAGCGGTGCGGCCGGTCGGCGAGATCGTCGATCGCCAGCACGCGGCGGACGCCGGCGCGCACGGCCTGCTCGTACCGCTCGTCCAGGCCGTAATGGTCGACGACGAGCCAGTCCGCCGTCCTCCCGTCCGCCGCGATGCGCCGCAGCGTCCCTTCCGCGTCGGTCCGCCAGCCGCCGGGAGCGAGCGCGCCCACCGGCCAGCCGCCGCCGCGAAGCCAGCCGATCAGGCCGCCGGCGAGCTCGCGGCACAGGAACGTCACCGCCGCGCCCCGCCGGCGCAGCTCGCCGGCGAGCGCCAGGCAGCGGAAGATATGCCCCGTGCCGATGTGCGCCGACGCGTCGGCGCGGATGTATACGTTCACGCTTCGACCGCCCGCAGCACGGCGCGCACGACGTCGTCCGCGTCATTGTCGGTCATCGCCGGGAACAGCGGCAGCGTCAGGATGCGGGCGTACAAACGCTCGGCGTTCGGGCACAATCCTAACGGATACCCGAGCCGCCGGTAATAAGGGTGCAGATAGACGGGAATATAGTGCAATTGCACGCCGATGTTGTCCGCAAGCAGCCGGCGGAACACTTCGTCGCGACCGACGCGCAGCCGCTCCGGCCGCAGCCCGATCACGTACAGATGCCAGCTCGGTTCGCAGCCTTCGTTCCGCCGGGGAATCTCGATCGCTTCATGCAGCCGGAACGCTTCGTCGTAGCCGGCCGCGATCTCCCGCCGGCGCCGGATGAACCGGTCCAGCTTGTCCAGCTGGGTCATGCCGAGCGCCGCCTGGATGTCGGTCAGACGGTAGTTGAAGCCGAGCGACTGCATCTCGTAATACCACGGAGCCGGCGGCTCCCGCTCCAGCCGCTGCGGATCGCGCACGATGCCGTGGTTGCGGAAGTCGACCAGCTTGCGGCGCAGCTCCTCGCGGTCTGTCGTCACGACGCCGCCTTCCCCCGTCGTGATGTGCTTGACCGGGTGCAGGCTGAACATCGTCATGTCGCCGATGGAGCCGACGCGGCGGCCGCGGTACGAGGCGCCGAGGGCGTGGGCGGCGTCTTCGATGACGACGAGCCCGTGCTTCTTCGCGAGCTGAAGCAGTTCGTCCATCGGCGCCGGCTGTCCGGCGTAATGGACGGGCAAGATCGCCTTCGTCCGCTCCGTCACCAGCGCGGCGACCGACGCCGGATCGATCAGACCGGTCCGCTCGTCCACGTCGGCGAACACCGGCTTCCCCCGCTGGTACAGCACGCAGTTCGCGCTGGCGGCGAACGTCAACGGCGACGTGATCACCTCGTCGCCCTCTCCGACGCCGGCGGCGAAGCAAGCCGCGTGCAGCGCCGCCGTGCCGCTGGAGAACGCGACCGCGAAGCGGGCCCCGACGGCTCTCGCGAACTTCTCCTCGAACTGCGGCACGAGCGGCCCGGTCGTCAAATAATCGCCGCGCAGCGCCGCCGCCACCGCCTCGACGTCGCGCTCGTCGATCCATTGGCGCCCATAGGGAAGCGGCGATCGCCGGCGCACGGCCGGCAGCGCGCGGCCGCTCATGCGTAGTCCCCCAAATACTGGCGAATCTCCTCGTCCGTCAGCCAGTGGGAATTCGTATGGCTGCAATAGCTGAACCGCTCGTCGAGCGGCTTCCCTCCGTACGTCTCCCCCTCTTCCAGCCAGACGGGAGACTCCGGCGTAATGATGTAGTAGCTGTCGAATTCGACCGTCCGGCGCGCATCGTCCTCGGTGATCATCGCCTCGTGCAGCTTCTCCCCCGGGCGGATGCCGATGTACTGGACCTTGCAGTTCGGCGCGATGACGCGGGCCAGGTCGACGACTTTGACGCTCGGAATTTTCGGCACGAAGATTTCCCCGCCCTTCATGCGGGCCAGGGAGTCGAGCACGAACTGCACCCCTTGGTCGAGCGTGATCCAGAAGCGGGTCATCCGCTTGTCGGTGACCGGCAGGCTGCCGGTTTCGCGCAGTTGATGGAAGAACGGAATGACGCTGCCCCGGCTGCCGACCACGTTGCCGTAACGCACGACGGCGAAGCGCGTCGGCTTGTCCCCGACGTAGGCGTTGGCGGCGACGAACAGCTTGTCCGCCGCCAGCTTCGTCGCGCCATACAGATTGATCGGGCTGGCCGCCTTGTCCGTGCTCAGGGCGATGACCTTCCGCACGCCCCGGTCGATCGCCGCCTCGATGACGTTCTGCGCGCCGATGACGTTCGTGCGGACCGCTTCGAACGGATTGTACTCGCAAGCGGTCACGTGCTTCAGGGCGGCCGCGTGCACGACGATGTCGACGCCGTCGAACGCGCGGTGCAGCCGTCTCTCGTCGCGGACGTCGCCGATGAAGAAGCGGATCCGCGGGTCCCGGAATTCCTGGCTCATCTCGTACTGCTTCAATTCGTCGCGGCTGAACACGATCACTTTGCGCACATCCGACTTCAGGATGCGGGCGACGAATTTTTTGCCGAATGAGCCCGTTCCGCCCGTGATCAGAACGGCCTTTCCCGACATATCCATTTCGGATTCCCATCCTTTCGCGCTGCCTATTATTACCAAACGTATACTTAACCTTAATTTATGATACGAATAGTAACATGTCAAGCGTTTTATGGGTTGACAGCCTTTGGCATTTTGATTACATTTAACTCAATGCCATGTTACTAATCGTATCATTTCCGGCGACATTTTTACAAAAAGTATCAGACCGACTTCAATACGCCGCTTGGGGGTTGTTCCGATGATGATGGATTGGTTCCGACGGCTCTACCCGATCAACCGCAGCCTGACCGGCGACGGCGTTCGGGAAACGCTGCGAATCTTGGCCGAACTCGCCCCGATCGGGCAGACCGAGCATCCGACCGGCACCGTCTGCTTCGACTGGACCGTCCCGAAGGAATGGAACGTGCGCGGCGCCCGCATCCGCCACCGGGACGGGCGCACCCTCGTCGATTTTCACGACCACAACCTGCACCTGGTCGGCTACAGCACGCCGCTGCGCCGAACCGTCCCGCATGAAGAGCTGATGCGGCATCTGCACACGCTGCCGGACCGGCCGGACGCGATTCCGTACGTCACTTCCTATTACGAGGAAAATTGGGGGTTCTGCGTCGAGCACCGGCGGCTGCCGGAATTCGATTGCGACGAGTACGAGGTCGAGATCGACGCCACGCTCAAGGACGGCTTCCTGACGATCGGCGAAGGGTTCATCCCGGGCGAGACGGATCGCGAAATTTTGTTTTCCACCTATGTGTGCCATCCTTCCATGGCCGTCAACGAGCTGTCGGGGCCGCTCGTCCAGACGTTCGTCTACCGGCGGCTGCTCGAGCGGAACCGTCCGCTCCGCTACAGCTACCGCTTCCTCTACGTTCCCGAAACGATCGGCTCCCTTCTGTATTTGAGCCTGCACGGCGAGCGGCTGAAGGAGAAGCTGGACGCCGGCTACGTCGTCACCTGCGTCGGCCATGACGGCCCTTACACGTACAAGCGGAGCCGCCGGGGCGATTCGCTGGCGGATAAGGCCGCCGAGCACGTGCTGAGGCAGTCGGGACGGCCGCACCGGATCGTCGACTGGAGTCCGGTCGGCAGCGACGAACGCCAATACGGGAGCCAGGCGTTCCGGCTTCCGGTCGGCAGCCTGATGCGCACTCCTTACCTGGAGTATCCGGAGTACCATACGTCGCTCGACAACGAAGCGCTGCTCTCGGAGGAAGCGCTGCAGGAGACGGTCCGGACGTACCTCGACATCGTCGACACGCTCGAGGCGAACGCCGTTTACCGCAGCGAGCATACGCACGGGGAGCCGAAGCTGGACAAGCGGGGGGTCTACCCGACGACCGGAGGGCAGCGTACGGAAGAGGAGCGCCGGCGGCTGGCCATGCTGTCGTACCTGATCGCCTTCAGCGACGGGAAGCACGACCTGATCGACATCGCCGACAAGCTCGGCGCGGTGGGCAAGGAGCTGCGGACGAGCGCCGAGCTGCTGGAAGAGAAAGGCTTGCTGCGCAAAGTTCAATAGAAGAGGAGGGCGGGACATGACCAATCCGACCGTGTACGTCGTGCATTGCATCGATACGGAAGGACCGCTGCACGAATCGCTGCAGGCGACCTTCGAGCGCATCCGCCACATCGCCGGCGTGAGCCTGGAGGCGACGGCGGACAACCTCCGCAAGCTGCAAAACCGCGAGATCGACCTGAACGGCCGGGAGGAGGCGGTCGCCAGAATCGTCGCTCCTTCCGTCATCGCGTACAAGGACACGTGGGACAAGATCGACGCGATGCTGGACGAGATCATGAGCGCCGAGTACCGGCAGAAGTACGCGGACCCGTCCGGCCAAGGCTGGATCTACAACTGGTTCGCGGTCGACCACGTCGGGTTCGCCGACAATCCCCGGCGGCGCGACATGGGGTACCACAACATCTTCGACCATTACCGCGAGCGGCTGCGGACGGGCGGACCGGCTTCGAGCCGGGACGAGCTGCACTGGCATTTTCACCCGATGTCTACCTATAAAGAAGCGCACATTTGCGCCACTTCCTTTCTGAACTCTCCCCACCTGATCGAGACGCTGGCGCGGCGGGTCATCGAGCGGTCCTGGTTCCCCGTCTGCTTCCGCCCCGGCTTCCACGCGGAGCGCCCGGACAGCCACTGGTTTCTGGAAATGTGGGTGCCGTTCGACTTCGCCAACCAGTCGATGTCGCGCCGCCGGGGCGACGGCAGCCAGCGGGACATCGAGGACGGGCGGCTCGGCGACTGGCGGCGGGCGGTCTGGGACTGGTCGCATTACCGGCCGGCCCACGACGACTATCAGCGGGAGGGGGCGTGCAACCGGACGATCTTCAAATGCCTGAACGTCGGGAGCCGCTACCGGCTGCTGGACCAGACGGAAGTCGACCTCGCCTTCCGCCGGGCGAACGAAGGGCTGCCGACCGTGCTCGCGTTCACGGACCACGACTATCGGGACATGAGGCCGGACGTGGAATACGTGTACGGCATGCTGAAGGAAGCGGCGCGGAAATACCCGAACGTCCGCTGGGAGCATGCGGGCGCGCTGCAGGCGGCCCGCCAGGCGCTCGGTCTGCGCGACTCGGCGCCGCTGAAGCTGGAGGCGGGCTTCGAGCGGTCGGAAGGCGCTCTCAAGCTGCGCGTCCGCACGAACAAGGACACGTTCGGCCCGCAGCCGTTCCTGGCCGTGCAGACGCAAGACCGGCGCTTCCTGCACGACAACTTCGACTTCCAGACGCCGCGGCGGGAATGGAGCTACGTCTTCGACCGGACGACGATTCGCCCCGAGTCGATCGAGCGGATCGGCATTGCCGCCAACGACGCTTGCGGCCACGTCGCCGTCTCCCTGTTCGACGGCGACGGATCGCCGGTCGGACAAACTTCGTTCTAGCGGGCCGTGCCCGGCTGCCGCCGGTGTGCGTTGGCCGTGAGGAACGCCGCCGCTCGCTTGGCGCGGACGGGACGTTCCCGCGCGCAAGCGATAGACGCCGCTGCGCGCTTATCCGATCCGGCGACGCTTGCCGCGCGGGCGGCGCCGGCATGGCGAGGAGGCGAGTGTGAAGATGAAGCTGGCTATCGGTTCGGTGCAATTCGGCATGGACTACGGGGCGGGCGGAGGGAAAAAAGTCCCCTTGACGGAACTGGCCCCCCTCTTCGACTTCGCGCGGCAAGCCGGCATCGACCTGATCGATACGGCGCCCCGCTACGGCGACAGCGAAGCCCTCATCGGACGGATCGCGGCAGGGACCGTATTTCCCCGGATCGTCACCAAGACGCCGCATTTCCCGGGAGAGCGGATCGCGCCGGAGCAGATCGACCGGATGGAAGCCGTCTTCCGGCGGTCAATGCGGCAGTTGCGCCGCGCCCCCTTGTACGCCGTGCTCGTCCACCTGGCCGAAGATTTGCTGAAGCCGGGCGCGGAGCGCATCTACGAGCGGATGATCGAATGGAAGGCGAAAGGATGGGTCCGCAAGATCGGCTTCTCCGTCTACGTCGGCGAGGAAATCGATCGCGTGCTGGAGCGGTTCTCCTTCGACGTCGTGCAACTGCCGATCAACGTGCTCGACCAGCGGCTGCTCGCCGGCGGCCACCTCGCCCGTGCGAAGGCGGCCGGGCTCGAAATCCAGGCCCGCTCGGTGTTTCTGCAAGGCGTGCTGCTGCTGGAGCCCGCCCGCGTGCCGCCGGGCCTCGGGCGCTACCGGCCCCGTCTGGAGGCGCTTCGCCGCCGCTGGGAAGCGCTCGGCCTGACGCCGCTCGAAGGCGCCGTCCGGTTCATCCGCAGCGTGCCGCACATCGACGACGCGATCGTCGGCGTTCACAGCCTGCGCCAGCTGCGCGAGGTGCATCGCGCGTTCGCATCTCCGCTTGGCGGCGCGGCCGAACTTTCCTTTTTTGAACCGTTTGCGCTTAACGAAGAAATCGGACTGCTGGACCCCCGGAGGTGGTGAATCGGATGGAAAAAATCAAGTTCGGCGTCATCGGCCTGAGCGAAGGCAACGGCCATCCGTACTCGTGGTCGGCGATCTGCAACGGATACGATCCGGAAGCGATGGCATCGTGCCCGTTCCCGGTCATTCCGCGCTATCTGGCCCGGCAGTCTTTCCCGGAGGATGCGTTGCGGGAAGCCGAAGTCACGCACGTTTGGACGCAGGACCGCGCGCTGTCGGCGCATATCGCCCGAGCCTCCCGCATTCCGCACGTCGCCAATCGGCCGGAGGACCTGATCGGGGCGGTCGACGCCGTGCTGCTCGCGCGCGACGATTACGAGCGGCACGAGGACATGAGCCGCCCCTTCCTGGACGCCGGCCTGCCGCTGTTCGTCGACAAGCCGCTCGCCGCGGACCGCGGAACGGCGGAGCGCATCTGGAGCCGGCAGCGGTACGAAGGGCAGCTGTTCACGGGGACGGCCTTCCGCTACGCCAGGGAGTTCGTCCTGACACCGGAAGAGCGCGGGCGGCTCGGCCCGCTCGTGTACATCGACGCCTGCGTGATGAAAAAGTGGGACAAATACGGCATCCACATCGTCGAGCCGGTGCTGCATCTGATCGGCGAGCAAGGGGAGCTGGCGGACGTTGCGGCGACGGCCGGCGAGGGCGGGGCGACCTTCGTGCGGGCGCGCTGGGCGTCGGGTCTTTGCGCCACGTTCGCGTCGCTCGGCGCCGCGCCCGCCCCGGTCGTTATCCGGCTGTTCGGCGAGAAGGGCTACCGGGAGCTGCGGCTGGAGGACACGTTCTTCGCGTTCAAGGCTTCGCTGCAGGCTTTCGTTGACGTCATCAAGGGCCGGCGCCCCGCCCCTTCGCGCGATTCCGTTCTGCGCATCGTCGACCTCATCGAGCGGGGCATGACGCCCGTTCCCGGGCGGGAGGCCGCGGGATGAGCAGAGCCCGCACCGCCGTCGCCGTCATCCCCGCCCGCGGGGGCTCCGCGCGCATCCCGCACAAGAACGTCGCCCCCTTCGCCGGCTTGCCGATGATCGCCTGGACGATTCGCGCGGCGCGGGAATCCGGCCTGTTCGCGCGCGTCGTCGTCAGCACCGACAGCGAGGCGATCGCCGCCGTGGCGCGCGAATGCGGCGCCGACGTCCCGTTCCTGCGGGAAAAGCACGCCGACGCCTTCTCCCCGGTCAGCGAGGCGACCATTCATGCGCTGGAACAGTTGGAAGAGCGCCTCGGCGAAACGTACGACGACGTCGTGCAGCTGTTCGCCTGCTGCCCGCTCCGCCGCGCCGGCCACATCCGCGAGGCGTACGCCTTCTTCCGGCGCGAGAACTGCGACTTCGTGCTGAGCGCCTCCGCGCCCAAAGGCTTCAACCCGTGGTGGTCCGCCAAGCTGCGCGCCGATTGGACGCCCGTGCGGCTTTTTCCCGACGCTTACGCCGTCCGCTCGCAGGACCTTGCGCCGCTGTACATTCCGTCCGGCGCCGTCTGGATCGCCCGCTGCGCCAGGCTGCGCGAAGCCGGCACGTTCTACGGCCCCGGCCACCGCTACTTCCCGATCGACTGGCGGGCCGCGGTCGACATCGACGAGCCGGACGACCTTCGGTTCGCCGAAGCGTTAGCCCGCATGGAACAGCCGAGCCGCGCCGGGGGCTAGCCGATCCGGCAGCACCGCTCTGAGGGGCGCAGCGTCAATGCGGGGAACGGCCGTTCCGCCCGGCCTCGTTGTAGAGACGCAGCAGCGTCGTCCGGCCGGGCCGCACCTCGTCCGCCTCGCGCAGCGCGCGGCCGAGAAGCCCGGCGTCGATGCCGAGCGCCTCGATCGTGTCCGGACCGCCCACCGCGCGGAGCAGCCCGCGAATCTCGTCCGCGTCCGGCAGCTTGCGGATGAGCTCCCGGACGTCCGGCCAGCGGTCGTGCGCGATCCGCCAGGCGCCGTGCAGCTTCGAGCCCGCCGGCACCGGCGGCAGCCCCTCCTCGCCGATCCGCTTGTACAGGCCGGCGACGACCGAGCAGGCGACGCCCACCTTCGCGCCGTGAAGCAGCTGCCGGCGTCCGCCGCGGATGAATTCCATCTCCCAATAGTGCGACAGATGATGCTCGGCGCCCGAAGCCGAATGGGACTGGCCGAGCAGAAGCATCGCAAGGCCCGATTCGATGAGCGCCGTCATCAGCACGGCCGTCCCTTCCTCGGTCCGGCGGCCGATCTCCCCGGCGCGGCGGACGCAGGCGAGCAGCGCCTGCTCGGTCAGCCGCTCCGCCAGCGCGTCGTCGGGCTCGCCCGCGGTCATCCTCCCGATCCGCCAGTCGAACAGCGACGTATATTTGCCGAGCATGTCGCCGAATCCCGCGGCCGTCAACGGCGCCGGAGCCCGGGCCAAAATGTCGGTGTCGGCGAACAGCGCGTCGGGCCCGACGGCCGGCACCGTGATCTTCTCCCCGCGGATGAGGAGCGGCGCCCCCTTGGACGTGAAGCCGTCGACGGACGGAGCCGTCGGTACCGAGACGAACGGCAGACGCCAGGAATAAGCCGCGTACCGGACGATGTCGTGAATCGTCCCGGCGCCCGCGGCGACGCAGACGTCGGCGCTTGTTCGCTGCAGGTCGAGCAGCAGCTGCACGATCGACGCTTCGTCGGCCACGACGTCGCCCACCGCGTTCGGCCGGATCAGCGTCACCGAGACGTTCAGCCCCGCCGCCCCCAGCCGTTCGGCCAAATCGTCGCCCGCCGCCGCGAACGTACGTTCGTCCGCCGCCAGCGCAACTGTGCGGTGCCCGCGTTCGAGCAAGTAGCCGGCGACTTCGCGGATCGCCCCGGCGCCAAGCCGCACAACCTGAGGGAAGGGGATGCCTTCCAGGCTTCTGCCTTGACGCCGCGCTTCCTCCCGAACTTTAGCCATGATGTCGCTCATTGTCATTCTCCTTCCCATAAAGCGCCCAATTCGGCGATCGAATCCCATACGAAGTCCGGTCGGAACGGTCCGGAGCCGGCGCTCTCGCGGTCGGCCAGTCCCGTCAGCACGAGCGCGGCGGCCATGCCGTGCCGCTTCGCCAGCGCGATGTCGGAGTGCAGACTGTCGCCGATGACGACGCACCGCTCGGGAGGCAGGCCGAGCGTCCGCAGCGCCGCTTGCGCCATCCATTCGGAAGGCTTGCCGACGACGACATCCGGCCAGCGGCCGGCCGGATGGCAGACGGCGGCGATCATGCCCGCCACGTCGAGCGAATCGCCTTCGGCGGTCGGAACCATCCGGTCTTCGTTCGTCGCCAGGATAAGCGCTCCGCTCCGGATCGCCCGGAACGCCTGGTTCAACTCGCGGTAAGTCACCGTTTCGTGCAGCGTAATGACCAGCCAATCCGCCCGCTCCGGCTGCGCGGCCGGCGCGATGCCGAACGCCGCCAGCTCGTCCTTGAGCCCCTGTTCTCCCAGCACCCAGACCGATGCGGCCGGTTCGCGCTCCTTCAGATACATGCCGGCAGCCGTCGAAGCGAGCAGCAGGCTGCCCGCCGGAACGTCCAGTCCGAGACCGGCCAGCTTGCGCCGGCACATGTCCCGGGAAATATTGCCGCGATTGCTGACGAACACGACGCGCTTGCCGGCCCGGAACAGCCGCCGCACCGCTTCCGCCGCACCGTCGATCAGGCGGTCTCCCCGATAGATCGTGCCGTCCAGATCGATCAGGAAGCCGTCCATGTTGCGAATGTCCGCGATCCCGTCCAGCGGTCTCTCCTCCTGTCCGCCCGTTTCTCCGTCATCCGTCGGCCGGGCTTCTCTCGTTCCAACGCCGACGTTCGCCCGACGCCGCCGGCTCCCCGCGCGGACGCCGGCGTTCCGCTCCTTTCATTTTCCGGCCGTTTCCCTTCGTTTGTCAACTTTTGTTTTCGTTTATTAACGTTTTGGTTTGCGTTCGTTTGAATTGCCGATTGTTTGCATATGACCGTGCGTTTGCCGTCACTTCGCCGTCACGATCCGCATCCGGTCCAGCGTCCGAAGAAAAGCCGGATCGGCCTGCGCATCGGTCACCAGCGTCCCGATCTGGTCGGCGTAAATCGAAGTGGCGATCGAGCGGCGGCCGAACTTCGTATGATCGAGCAGCGCGACGACCTGCGAGGCGTTGGCGGCCATCTCCTTTTTGAGCTCGGCCTCGTAGGGGCTGAAGTCGGTCATGCCCGCCTTGAGCGTGAACCCTTCCGCCGACGTAAAAAACAGGTCCGCGTGAATGTCTTTCAGAATGCTCTTGCCGAGAAGTCCCTCGACCGTCCGCGAGGACGGCCGCAGCACGCCGCCGATCAGAATGACGTTGACGCGCGGGTTGCGGTTCAGTTCCATCGCCGCCTCAAGCCCGTTGGTGACGACCGTCAAGTAATCGCAATCGACCAGCAGTCGCGCCAGTTCCAGCGCCGTCGAGCTCGCGTCCAGCATGACGCACTGTCCCCGCGCCACCAGTTCGGCGGCCGCGCGCCCGATCGCGCGCTTCTCCGCCGGATTCAGCTCGCTGCGGGAGGAGCGCGGCTGCATCGGGTACGCGGACGCGCGATGGCGCGGCGGCACCGCGCCGCCGTGCGTCCGCTCCAGCAGCCCCTCGTCCTCCATCAGCCGCAGATCGGTGCGCAACGTCCCCTCCGACACGCCGAGCTCGCCGGCCAGTTCCTTCACGGTCACCTGTCCGTTCCTCCGCAACGCCTCCAGAATGTAGTCTCTGCGCTGCGCTGCAAACATGCCTTCGACCACCGCCTTGCCGTTATATTCGCCCCCATTATACCGGAGAACGGCGACAAACGACAGCAAATAACGAAGATCGCTCGAAGACGGCGCGATGCGCGATGCCCGCCCATGAGAAAACCGCCGGGGATTCCCCGACGGTTCCGGCGGTTTCGATTGTGCCGCTTGCGGCGGGCTCAGCCGCGGCCGGCCCCGCTTCGGCGCTGCGCGCTGCCGGCGGAGGCGGGGGCGAAGGCGGCGTCCCCTTCGTCGTACAGCCGAATGCCGTCGTCCTCGTCCGCATCGCGTCCGCACCGGTATTCGATCCACTCCAGCTCGGTGTGGGCCCGGATCGCGTGCAGCGCGCCGGCCGGCACCTTGACGACGACGCCCGGCGACAGCGGGGCGAACTCGCCGTTCAGCGCGTATTCGCCGGTGCCGCTTATCACCGTCCAAACTTCCTCGCTGGCGAGGTGGAGGTGGTAGCCCAGGCGGCGTCCCGCCTCCAGCCTGACGATTCTCGTCACCGCCCGCCGGCCGTCTTCGAGCACTTTCCGGTCGACGATGCGCCAGTTCCCCCAATCCCGCTCCCCCGACATCGGGACGGACGGGGCGAGCTCGCGCAGCAGTTCCTTGAGCCGGGGACTCGCCGCCTTGTCGGTCACCAGAATGCCGTCGGGGCTTACGGCGACGACGATGTCGGGCAGCCCGACGACAACGACGTTCTGTTCCGTCTCGTTGATGATGTGGCTGCCCGACGACCGGTCGCAGACGATGCCCGGACCGACATGGCGAACGCCCATCTCCTCGGTGAGCGTGTTCCACGTGCCGAGGTCCTTCCACTCGCCGTCGTAGCGGACCGCCGCGACGCGCGACGCCTTCTCGACCACCTCGCAGTCGAAGCTGATCGCCGGCAGCAGGTCGTATTGCCGGACCAGCTCTTCGTAGCGCACCGGGTACCCACGCTCCGCCAACAGACCGATCATGTACCCGAGCCGGAACGCGAACACGCCGCAGTTCCACAGCGCTCCATGGGCCAGCAGCTCCTCCGCCAGCTTCTCGTCCGGCTTCTCCTTGAAGCCGGCGACCGGCAACGCTTCGGCGTCCGGCGGCCGGCCGGCCTCGTCGCCCGGAACGATGTAGCCGTACTTCGACGAAGGGTACGTCGGGCGGACGCCGACGAGCGCCAGTTCGGCGCCGGTGCGGCGAAGAACGTCCGGCAGCGTGCGCACCGTGTGGAAAAAGCGGTCGTCGACATAAGGATCGACGGGGAGCACGACCACCGTCTCGTCCTCGGGAAGGCAGGCGATCGAGTGCAAGTACGCGGCCACGAGCGACACCGCCGGGAACGTGTCCCGGCGGTCCGGCTCGCGGATCAGCCGCACGCCTTCGCCGAGCTGCTTGCGGACGAGGTCCATCTGCTTCTCCCCGACGGCCAGGAACGCGTCCTGGTCCAGCCCGGCCGCGCCAAGCTGCCGCCAAACCCGCTGCACCATCGATTCCAGGCCGCCTTCCGCATCGCGGAGCAGCCGCAAAAACTGCTTCGGCCTCGCTTCGTTCGAGAGCGGCCACAGCCTCTGGCCGGAGCCTCCGGACAGCAGCGCCACCTTCATGAGAATTCCTCCTTTTGCGCGCCGGTTGAGCCGGCGGCGAATGCCGGCGCCGGCACCGGGGCTGCCGCCGGTGCGGGAGCCGGGGCGGGAACCGGGACGGCCGGAGCGGCCGCCGGCTCCGGCGGAAACCGGTGCGCCATAAACCGGGCGGGCAAGCCGGCGTGAATTTCGTTCGGCGGGATGGAGCGCACGACGGTGCTTCGGGCGGCGGCGACGGCCATCTCGCCGATGACGACGCCGGGATAGACGAACGCTCCCGACGCCACCCAGGCGCCGTCCTCGATCCGGATCGGCTTCACGACCAGGGAGAAGCGTTCGTCCCGGTGATCGTGGCTGCCCGTGCACAGGTAGCTGTCCTGGGAGACGACGCAATGCGCGCCGACGTCGATCCGGTCCAGGCTGTAAAATTCGGCCCGGTCGCCGACCCAGCTGTGGTCGCCGATCTTCACCTTCCACGGATACGTGAACCGGGCGGACGGCCGAACTTTGACGCCGCGGCCGATACGCGCGCCGAACAGCCGCAGCAGCCACCGCCGCCAGAAGTACAGCGGCTGCGGCGACCAGCGGAACAGCGTCGCCTGCACCAGCCACCAGAGCAGAACGAGCGCGCCGCTGCGCCCGCGGGAATAGCCTTCCTGGCTGTACAGGTCGAGCCGAATGCGGTTGTTCATCCTCGTTGCGCTCCCATCGTCCGAACGTTCTGCAGGAAGCGGCTAAGGATCGATTCCATGCCCAGGTGATCGACCGCATACTGCCGGCCCTTGCGGCCCAATTCCTTGCGGTCGCCGCCCGCTTCGTACAGGCGGAGAATGGCGTCGGCCAGCGGCACCGGCTGCTCCGGCGGCACGGTCAGCCCCGCCCCCGCGGCGCGGACGACGTCGTAGACGGCGGTGCGCTCGTCGGCCGTCGCCACGATCGGCCGGCCGCTGGCGAGCATGCCGGTCAGCTTGGACGGCATCACGAGGTCCGAAGCCTCCCGCTTCTGCACGAGCAGATGAACGTCCGCCATGTTGAGCAGCTCGTTCAGCCTCTCGGCCGGCTGCAGAGGCAGGAACCGGACGTTGTCCAGCCCCGCGGCGTCGGCCGCTTCCTTCAGCTTCGGCTTCGCCGCCCCGTCGCCGCACAGCACAAGCCGGACGGCCGCGAACGGCTGCAGCAGCCGCGCCGTTTCCAGCACGATTTCCAGTCCCTGCTTCTCTCCCATGTTGCCCGAATACAGCACAACGAAGTCCTCGGAGCGCAAACCGAACTCGCGGCGCAGCGATTCGCTGCGGCCGGCGAGCGGGAAGACGCGGCTGGTGTCGACCCAGTTGGGGAACAGGCGCAGCCTGTTTTCCCGCACCCCTTTGGCGCGCAGCCGCTCCATCATCGGCGCGGAAATCGACGAGACGACGTCGAAGCGCTTCATCAGGAACTTCTCCAGCCCGAGCGCCGCCTTCCGCAGCCACGGCTTGTCCGGCAGCATGCCGAGTCCGAAGGCGGCGTCGACCTCGAAATCCTGCACGTGCAGCCAGCATTTGACGCCCATCAGCTTCGACAGCAGCGCGGCGAGGGGAGCGATGACCAGGGGCGGTTCGGTCACGATGCAGATGTCGGGCCGCCAGGCCATCTGCCTCAGCATGACCGGGAAGCTGGACAGCGCGAACGAGAGCAGGTGAAGCAGCCGCTTCTTGCCGCTGACGCGCTCGGGCACCCAGATCGGACAGCGCCACACCCGGCATCCCCGCCACGTCTCCTTCGTGTAGCGGCGCGCGGAATAGCCTTCGGCCACCTTCCAGGCCGGATAGTACGGCGGAGCCGTGACGACCCGCACCTCAAACCCTTGCGACGCCAGCCATTCGGCCATTTCGCCGTTGTACTTGCCGGTGCTGGTCAGCTCCGGAGCGAAGTTCGTCGAATACAGCAATATTTTGCCCGCCATGCCGAACGCCCACCTTTGCTCAGTCGTTGATCAGTTGACCGCAAGCGGTCTTCTCCGCAATTCCCATTCCACTTTGCGCAAGTCGCTCTCCACCATCATGCCGATCATCTCCTCGAAGCTGACCTCCGGCTTCCAGCCGAGCTGCCGCTTCGCCTTGCCGCAGTCCCCGAGCAGCAAGTCCACTTCGGCCGGACGGAACAGCTTCGGGTCGACGACGACGTGATCTTCGTACCGAAGTCCGACCGCCGCGAACGCCGTCTGCAGCAGCTCGCGCACCGTCCGCGTCTCGCCCGTCGAGATGACGTAGTCGTCCGGCGTCTCCTGCTGCAGCATGAGCCACATCGCCTTGACGTAGTCGCCCGCGAAGCCCCAGTCCCGCCGCGCGTCCAGGTTGCCCATGCGCAGCGTGTGCTGCACGCCGAGCTTGATGCGGGCCACGCCGTCCGTCACCTTGCGGGTGACGAACTCGATGCCGCGGCGCGGCGACTCGTGGTTGAACAGAATGCCCGAGCAGGCGAACAGGCCGAAGCTCTCGCGGTAGTTGACCGTGATCCAATGGCCGTACACCTTGGACACGCCGTACGGGCTGCGCGGATAGAACGGCGTCGTCTCCCGCTGCGGCGTCTCGACCACCTTGCCGAACATTTCGCTGCTCGACGCCTGATAGAACTTCGCGTCCGGCTTGACGATGCGGACCGCCTCCAGCAAGTTCGCGACGCCGAGCGCCGTGATCTGCCCGGTGAGCAGCGGCTGCGGCCAGGACGTCTCCACGAACGACTGCGCCGCCAGGTTATACACCTCGTCGGGAGCGGACCGCTCCACCGCTCCGATGAGCGAGGCCAGGTCGGTCAGATCGCCCGACAGCCATTCGATCTCGTCCTTGACCGCCTCGATGTTTTCGAAGTTGGGCGTGCTCGTCCGCCGCCTCAGCCCGTACACCTTGTAGCCTTGCTCCAGCAGCCACTCCGCCAAGTACGAGCCGTCCTGGCCGGTGATTCCGGTAATGAGCGCTCTTCTCATCGAACCCCTCCAAATCGGGCAGCCTGCTTCTTCTCCTGCTCTCGCTCTTGCTTTCGCTCTCGCCCTTGCCCCCGCTCCTGCTCCCGCTCCTGCCGCGGCACCGCCCCTCCCGCCTGCTCCTGCCGCGGCACCGACCCTCCCGCCTGCTCCTGCCGCGGCACCGACGCTCGCGACTGCTCCTGCTGCGGCTCCGGTCCGCTCTCCCGCTCCTGCTTCCTCGCCCGCGCCGGCTCCCTCTCCGGCTCCGGCTCCGGCCGCCGCCGCGCCCGCTCCTGCTCCAAATACCAGCGGTACGTGCGGCGAAGCCCTTCCTCGAGCGGGATGCTTGCGCGCCAGCCCAGCGCCGACAGGCGGCTGACGTCGACCAGCTTGCGCGGCGTGCCGTCCGGCTTCGAGCGGTCGTAGACGATCTCGCCCTCGTAGCCGACCGTCTTGCGCACGAGCTCGGCCAGCTCCGCAATCGTCAAATCCCGGCCCCAGCCGATGTTGACGATGTCGTCGCCCTCGTACCGGTTCATCAGGAACAGACAGGCGTCCGCCAGATCGTCCGCATGCAGAAATTCCCGCCGCGGCGTCCCCGAGCCCCAGATGACGACCGACGGGCGGCCGTCCCGCTTGGCCTCGTGGAACTTCCGCAGCAGCGCGGGAAGCACGTGCGACGTCCGCAGGTCGAAGTTGTCGTTCGGCCCGTACAGGTTGGTCGGCATGACCGGGATGAACTTCGTGCCGTATTGCCGGTTGTACGCCTGGCACATCTTGATGCCCGCGATCTTGGCGATCGCGTACGGCTCGTTGGTCGGCTCCAGCGGGCCGCCGAGCAGGTCGCTCTCCTTCATCGGCTGAGGCGCGTGCTTCGGGTAGATGCAGGTGCTGCCGAGAAAAAGCAGCTTCCGGACCCCATAACGCCAAGCCGCGTCGATCACGTTCGTCTGGATGAGCAGGTTGTCGCGGATAAAGTCGGCCGGCGATTCGTCGTTGGCGACGATGCCGCCGACCTTCGCGGCCGCCAGGAACACGTAATCGATCCGCCGCTCCGCGAACCAGCGCTCCGTCCGGTTGCGGTCCCTGAGGTCGAGCTCGTCCGAAGTGCGGAAGACGACGTTCTCGTACCCTTCCTGCCGCAGCTTCCGCACGATCGCCGAGCCGGCGAGCCCCCGGTGTCCGGCCACGTACACGACCGACGATTTGTCCATTTTGCACCGCCCCTTTTTTCGCCCGATATTCAAGATCCGCCATCCATCAGATAGGACTTCATCTCGTCGTGCAGCCGCTTCCGCTCCTGCGAATCGACCATATAATAGTAGATGCCGCCCATCATCTTGCCCTGGCCGCGCACTTCCGTGCTCTGCACCGAATGCGCCACGCCGCGGTGCTTCGTGACCAGCTCGGTCAATTGCGCGAGCGTAAAATCGGTTTTGACGCTGCGGCTGACGCTCTTCAGGATGCGGGTGATGTCGAGCGAGTTTTTCCAATCGGCGGCCTTGTTCACCAGATGGTTCAGCACTTGCCGCTGCCGTTCGTTCCGCCCGAAGTCGCCGCGCGGATCGTCGTACCGCATGCGGGTGAAGTCCAGCGCCTCCGCCCCGTTCAAGTGCAGCTGTCCGACCGGGAAATGCACGCCCAAATAATCGAACTCGATCGTATTGGTCACGTCGACGCCGCCGAGCGTATCGACGATCTGCGCGAACCCTTCCATGTTGACTTTGATGTAATGGTCGATCGGCATGTCCAGAAAATGTTCCACCGTCGCCACCGTGCCTTCGATGCCGCTGAACGCGTAGGCGTGGTTGATCTTGTCCTTCGTCCCTTTCGGATAAAGCTCGGCGTACGTGTCCCGCGGAATGCTGAACATGAGCGCCGACTCCCGCTTCTCGTTCACCGTCAGCACCATCAGCGTGTCGGTGCGTCCGCGGTCCCCTTCCCGCTCGTCGACCCCGGCGAGCAGCACGGTGAACGCGCCGGCCGACCGCCGCGCCGCCGTCGCCGCTTCCGCCGGCGCGCCTGGGCCCGCTTCCGCGGCGGTTTCCGCCGACGCCTCCGTCGGGGCTTTCGCCCAAGCCTGCGCTCCCGCCGGCGTCCCGCCCGCGGCCGCCGTCTCGTCCGTTCCCACCCCCGCGCGCCACGCCTGAAGCTCGGGGTCCTGCACCTCGTAGCTCGCCCTGGCCGGCGACAGCGGCTCGTACATGCGATTCGCGGCCACCCGCACTTCGTTGCCGATGTACGCAGCGACGCCCGCCGCCGCGATCAACACGACCGACGCGGCTCCCCATATCCAGCGGCTCCGCTTGCGCATAACGGCATCACCCCTTTTTCGAATCGTCGCCCGCCGTTCCGCGCTCCCCTGCCGCTTACGCGAACTTGCGCGCATCGGCAAGCAGGCTCTCCAGCTTCCGGAGCAACGGCGCCCGCAAATCGTCGTCATCAAGCGCGAACGCAAGCGACGTCGTGATGAAGCCGAGCTTCTCCCCCACGTCGAACCGCGTGCCCTCGAAGCGATAGCCGTACACGTCTTCCTTCTCCGACAGGCGCTGAATCGCGTCGGTCAGCTGAATTTCGCCGCCGGCCCCCGGCTGCGCCCGCTCCAGCTCCGCGAAGATGCCGGGGGTGAGCACATAGCGGCCCATGATGGCCAGGTTCGAGGGAGCGCCGGACAGCTCCGGCTTCTCGACCATCCGGTTTACCCGGTACAGCCGATCCGTCAGCGGGTCCGGGTCGATAATGCCGTAGCGGCTCACCTCGCCGCGGTCGACGGCCTGCACGCCGACGACGGACCCTTTCCGCCGCTCGTACTGCTCGATCAACTGGCGGATGCACGGCGTCTGCGCCTTGACGATGTCGTCGCCGAGCAGAACGGCGAACGGCTCGTCGCCGATGAACTTGCGCGCGCACCAGACCGCATGCCCGAGCCCGAGCGGCTCCTTCTGGCGAATGTAATGGATGTCCACCAGCGAATGGGAGTGCCGCACGCGGCGCAGCAACTCCAGCTTGCCCTTGCCGAGCAGCGTCTGCTCCAGCTCGAAGGACGAGTCGAAGTGGTCCTCGATCGCCCGCTTGCCCTTGCCGGTCACGATCAGAATGTCCTCGATGCCGGAGGCGACCGCCTCTTCCACGATGTACTGAATCGTCGGCTTGTCGACGATCGGCAGCATCTCCTTCGGCATCGCCTTCGTGGCCGGCAGAAACCGGGTCCCGAGCCCCGCTGCGGGAATGATCGCTTTTCGTACGGTTGGCATGTCGCATCTCCTATCTTTGTGGGAATGTCCGAGAACGAACGGCTTCCTTAGCGCCCGTACGCATAGTGATAGCCGGAGCCCCGGGAACTCTTCTTATGGTTCAGCACCGTTCCGAGCATGCGCGCCTTGGCGAATTCCAGTTGGCCGAGCACCTTGCGGGCGGCCGGAATTTTCGTCTTGCCCGCCTTGACGACCAGGATGACGCCGTCGCACAGCGCGGACAAAATCATGGCGTCCGTCACCGCCAGCAGCGGGGGCGTGTCGAACAGAACGACGTCGTACCGCTGTCTCCATTCCTCGACCAGTTCCTGAAGCCGCTTCGAGGACAGCACTTCCGTCGGGTTGGGCGGAATGCTGCCGGCCGTCATCAGGTGGAGGCCCGCGATGTCGGTCTTCTGCACGATGTCCGGCCAGTCGTTCTCCCGAAGCAGCGCGTGCGTCAGACCGGAGCGGTTGGACCTCATGAACATGTAGTGCAGGGAAGGCTTGCGCAGGTCGGCGTCGACGATGAGCGTCCGCTTGCCCTCCCGGGCGTAGGTGACCGCGAGATTGGCGACCGTCGTCGTCTTCCCGTCGCCGGGCTCGGCCGAAGTCACCAGGATCGTCCGCACCGGACGATCGATCGCGGAGAACATGATGTTCGTCCGCAGCGTCCGGTACGCCTCCGCCAGCGGCGAGTTGCCGTTCGTATAGGCGACCAGCTTGCAGTCGAGCGAAATTCGGGACATTTCAGGCCCCCTCCTTTCTAGAAAAACCAGGCTTTGCGCAGCCTGCGCGGCGCGCGCGCGCCGCCGGCGTCCTCGCCGCGCAGCACCCGGCGGCTGTTCTCGGCCAGCGCTTCCGCGTATTCGCGGCCGGCCTCCCGCTCAAGCGTCCGATACGCCCGGTCCATCTCGTACCCCCGGGTTCGGGGACGGTGCGCGTCCGACGACAGCAAGTGGATCGTGCCGTCCCTGCACATGTGCAGCGCGGTGCGGCGAATAGCGCTTCCGTACCGGCCGAGCAGCGAATGAGCGGTGACTTGTCCAAGCGCTCCCGCTTCCACATATTCGGCCAGCAGAGACGGGTTCCGGATGAACGGCGCGTATCTCTCGGGATGCGCCAGCACCGGCTTATAGTTCAGCAGCCTCAGCTCGTGGAACAGCTCCAGCAGCGAATGCTTGTCCCATTCGTCCGGCAGTTCCAGCAGCAGGTAGCGGGAATTGCCGAGCGGCAGCAGCTTCCCCTTCTCCAAATCGTCGAGCAGACCGGAGTAGACCCGAATTTCTTGACCCGGCAGCACGGTCAGCGGAACACGGCTTTGCGCATAGAAGCGGTTCATCCGGTCCACCGTCTCCAGAACCAGCTCCGCAGGGTTGTCGTGGACGCCGTCGCCGTGATGGGGGGTCGCCACAACGGCGCGAATGCCTTGGTTTAGCGCGGCTCGCGCCATTTCCAACGACTCCTCCCACGTTAGCGGGCCATCGTCCAGTCCGGGCAGCAGATGGCTGTGCAGATCGATCATGACGACGCCTCCTCCTGCCCGGGAAGAAGCCATTCCGACGACAGCTTGCGGTAGAGCGCATGGATTTTCGTCTGGGCCGGGCACAGTTTCAGCAGCAAGTCGTTCAGCCGGCCGATCAAGCTCAGCCGCCGCTGCGGCGTCAGGTCGAATTGCAGGCCGTAACGGTACCCTTCCTCCGCGTCCGCCCGCCAGACGATATGGCCCGGCAACTCCAGCGCACAGCCGCTCGAATCCGGCCACATCAGCTCCAGCTTGAGTTCGGGATGAACGGGGAACCTCAGCCCGCTTCCGAAGCAACAGCCTCCTTCGCTGACGTTCAGCAGCCGGACCCGGCCGTAGGGGGTGGCAAGCGTCCGCGGGCCGATCGCCGCAATCCGGATGAAGGCTCCTTCCTCCGCAGGCATCTGGAGACGAACGTGCCGCCGCCGAGAGTAGCTGCCTCCGGCTTCTTCCAAGTTCGAACACGTCCCTTCTGTCAAGATGAGGAAAAAAACGCAACGAAAGACGTATGAATATCCGCCTACCCGGACATCCTGTCGATAGATACAATTCGTATCATTTATGCTTTTACAATATGTCACAATCTGTATCATGTCAAGTGGTTTTTGCAAGCGGACAAATCGCTTCTTGACTTGTCGATATTGGGAAAACATTGCGGGGAGCGGTCGGAGGGCCTTTTTCTGAAAAAAAGGAATTTGAACAAATTGCGACATTTCGTCGCAAGCGATGCAAACAAATCGTAAACATATTATGATGTTTACAAACGGATACAATGGGAGGGAGACTGATGAACATAGGCGGTCGCATCGCCCAATTGCGCGATCAACGCGGTTGGACTCAGGAAGAATTGTCCTCTTCCCTCGGCATCTCCCGGGCGGCGCTGTCCCACTATGAGAAGAACCGAAGAGAACCGGATACGGAAACGTTGGCGAAAGTGGCCGATCTCTTCCAAGTCTCGATCGACTATCTCGTCGGGCGAACGGATCACCCGCAAGGCCGTCTGGACGACGATGTCCGCAGCTTCGCCGATCATCTGGAGCTGTCCGAGGTCGAGCTGCTCGAGAAATTTACGCTGACCGTGGACGGCCGCAAGCTGACGCCGGAGGAAGCGCGCCGCTTCATCGCCTTCGTACGCGCCGAACGGGCCATGAACATGAATTGAACGCATGCCTTGGACATGCTTGGAAGCCCGGGCAACCGCCCGTCCGCCGTAAGCCGGCGATAACGGTTGCAGGGAGGAACAAACCTCAGCGAACGAGGCGGTCGGAACCGTCCCTTGCTGAGGTTTATCGTTTTCAGGCGTATGTATGAGGCACAGGTCCGTTTCAGGCTGCCGACGGGTTCAAACGCTTTCTTTGCCCGCTGGTCTCGCCCATTCTTCCGGCCATCTGTCTTCCGCAATGCCCAGCTGTTCGAGTATTTTTCGGATGTCAATTTCCATCGTCTGCCGCTCTTTCTTTTCTGTAACTAGCAGATCTTGCTCATTCGCCATCCTCAACCCTCACTTCTGAACATGTTCCTTGCCTGCAAACCATTATAAAGGACCTACGGCGCAGAGGCTGTCGGACAGTGCGGCTGTTCTTCCGATTTTTGGATATGTTTTTGTCGAATCCTAAGCGATGGGGACTTCGAAAAGCAAAGGCGAGAACGCGCAGCGTCAAATCCCCCCGCAATGTGGGGCTTGGCTGCGAAGCTTGCCCAGGGACTTGGCGGGGACCAAAGGGAACTGATCAAAAAGCTCAAGCCCGCAGCCGATCCCCCTGGAGAGGGAGCCGGCGCGGGCTTGCTTGATTCGGAGCGGCCGATCAGTTGCCGCCGACGCGGGACAGGTCGCGCATATTGGCTTCGAACGCCGCGAGCAGCGCCTTCTCGCCGCTGAGACCTTGGGCCTCGACCTTGGCGATCTGCTCCAGCATCCGCTTGTAGTCTTTCGGAATGACCTTGACGAACTTCGGCAGGACCGAATCCCATTGTTCCAGGACGCGGGCGCCCAGCTCGCTGTTCGTGTACGTCACGTGCTTCTCGATCATGCCGCGGACGGCAGACACTTCGGCCGGATCTTCGAGGCTTTCCAGTCCGACCATCTCGAGGTTGCAGCGCCGGATGAACGTGCCGTCCCAGTCGATCACGTAGGCGATGCCGCCCGACATGCCGGCTGCGAAGTTGCGGCCGGTCCGGCCGAGAATGACGACGCGTCCGCCGGTCATATATTCGCAGCCGTGGTCGCCGACCCCTTCGACAACGGCGTTCACGCCGCTGTTGCGGACCGCGAACCGCTCGCCGGCGATGCCGCGGATGTAAGCCTCGCCGCCGGTTGCGCCGTAAAAGGCGGTGTTGCCGGCGATGATGTTCTCCTCGGCCTTGAACGTGGCCTTCGGCGACGGATAAACGATGATCTTCCCGCCGGACAGCCCTTTGCCGATGTAGTCGTTCGCATCCCCTTCGAGCGAGAGCGTCATGCCCTTCGGCGCAAACGCGCCGAAGCTCATGCCGGCCGTGCCGACGAAGCGGAAGCGGACCGTATCTTCCGGCAAGCCGTCCTTGCCGTAGCGCTTCGTGATCTCGTGGCCGACGATCGTGCCGACGACGCGGTTCGTGTTCTTGATCGGGAACGAAGCTTCGACGCGCTCGCCGCGCTCGAGCGCCGGCGCCGCCGCGGCCAGCAGCGACTGCATGTCGAGCGAATGTTCCAGGCCGTGATTTTGCTTCTTCACGTTGCAGCGGGCCGAGCCTTCCGGCAGTTCCGGCATATAGAGCAGATCGGTCAGATCGACGCCGGCCGCCTTGAAGTGCGCGATCGCCTTCTTCGTGTCGAGCCGGTCGGTGCGGCCGATCATCTCGTCCACGGTGCGGAAGCCGAGTTGCGCCATGATCTCCCGAAGCTCCTGCGCCAGGAAGCGCATGTAGTTGACGACGTATTGCGGGTCGCCCATGAACTTCTTGCGCAGCTCCGGATTTTGCGTCGCGACGCCGACCGGGCACGTGTCGAGATGGCAGACGCGCATCATGACGCAGCCGAGCACGACGAGCGGCGCGGTCGAGAAGCCGTACTCCTCTGCTCCGAGCAAGGCGGCGATCGCGATGTCGCGGCCGGTCATCATCTTGCCGTCGGTCTCGACGACGACGCGGTCGCGCAGATTGTTCAGAATCAGCGTCTGGTGCGTCTCGGCCAGGCCGAGCTCCCACGGCAGGCCCGCATGGCGGATCGAGCCGATCGGGGACGCCCCGGTGCCGCCGTCGTAGCCGCTGACGAGGATGACGTCGGCGCGCGCCTTCGCCACGCCGGCCGCAATCGTGCCGACGCCTACTTCGGAGACGAGCTTGACGTTGATCCGCGCGTGCCGGTTCGCGTTCTTCAGATCGTGGATCAGCTCCGCCAGGTCCTCGATCGAATAGATGTCATGGTGCGGCGGCGGCGAGATCAGGCCGACGCCCGGCGTCGTGCCGCGGACTTCGGCGACCCACGGGTACACCTTCCGGCCCATGAGCTGGCCGCCTTCGCCCGGCTTCGCGCCTTGCGCCATCTTGATCTGGATCTCTTCGGCGTTGGCCAGGTAATGGCTCGTCACGCCGAACCGGCCCGACGCCACCTGCTTGATCGCGCTGCGGCGCAGGTCGCCGTTCTCGTCCGGCGTGTAGCGGGCCGGATCTTCCCCGCCTTCGCCGGAGTTGGACTTGCCGCCGATCCGGTTCATCGCGATCGCCAGCGATTCGTGCGCTTCCTTGCTGATCGAGCCGAACGACATCGCGCCCGTCTTGAACCGCTTGAGGATCGACTCGACCGGCTCGACTTCCTCGATCGGCACCGGAGGCTGGTCGAACTTGAACTCCAGCAGCGAGCGCAGCGTCCGAATTTGCTCATACTCGCCCTGAACGAGCGCGGAAAATTTCTTATACAGAGCGTAGTCGTTCGCACGGGTCGCCATCTGCAGCGTATGGACCGTCTTCGGATTGAACAGATGGTCTTCCCCGTCTTTGCGCCATTGGTATTCGCCGCCGGAATCGAGCTCGCGCACCGCGCCTTCTTGTTTCTCGAACGCGCGGTTGTGGCTTCTGAGCGTCTCTTCCGCGATGACGTCCAGACCGACGCCGCCGATGCGCGAAGGCGTCCACGTGAAGTACTTGTCGATGACGTCGGACTTCAGGCCGATCGCTTCGAAAATTTGCGCACCGCGGTACGACTGGATCGTCGAGATGCCCATCTTGGACAGCACCTTCACGACGCCCTTGTTGGCGGCCTTCAAATAATGCTTGACCGCCTTCTCGTGCGAAACGTTCTTCAGCATGCCCTGGCGGATCAGGTCGTCCAGCGTTTCGAACGCCAGGTACGGGTTGATCGCGCTCACGCCGTAACCGATGAGCAGCGCGAAGTGGTGCACCTCGCGCGGCTCGCCGGACTCGAGCAGAATGCTCACCTTCGTACGGGTGCCCTGGCGGATCAGGTGGTGATGCAGCGCCGACACGGCGAGCAGCGACGGAATCGCCGCATTGTCGCTGTCGATGCCGCGGTCGGACAAGATCAGAATGTTATGGCCGTGCGCGATGACGCGGTCGGCCGCTTCGCACAGCATGTCGAGCGCCTTGCGCAGCCCTTCTTCGCCCTCCTGCGCGGAGAAGAAGATCGGCAGCGTGATCGACTTGAAGCCCGGACGGTGAACGTGCCGCAGCTTCGCGAAATCCTCGTTCGACAGAATCGGCGACTCGAGGCGAATGTGCCGGCAGCTCTCGGGCTCCGGCTGCAGCAGGTTGCGCTCCGGACCGATCGTCGTGTACGTCGACGTGACGATCTCCTCGCGGATCGCGTCGATCGGCGGGTTCGTCACCTGCGCGAACAACTGCTTGAAGTAGTTGAACAGCCGCTGCGGCCGTTCGGACAGCACCGCCAGCGGAGCGTCGTAGCCCATCGACGCGAGCGGCTCGACGCCGCTCGTCGCCATCGGCTCGATGATCTTGCGGATGTCTTCGAACGTGTAGCCGAACGCTTGCTGGCGCTGCTGCACCGTCGCGTGATCCGGCTCCGGCAGCTCGGTCGCTTCCGGCAGATCGGCCAGGTCGATCAGATGGTCGTTCAGCCATTCGCGATACGGATGCTCGGTAACGATCGCCTTCTTCACCTCTTCGTCGGAGATGATCCGGCCTTCCTTCGTATCGACGAGCAGCATCCGCCCCGGACGCAGCCGGTCCTTGAGCACGATGTCCTCCGGCGGCAGCTCGATGACCCCGGCTTCGGACGCCATGATGATCAGGTCGTCCTTCGTGACGTAGTAGCGGGCCGGGCGCAGGCCGTTGCGGTCGAGGATGGCGCCGATCTGAACGCCGTCGGTGAACCCCATCGCGGCCGGGCCGTCCCACGGCTCCATCAGCGTGCTGTGATATTCGTAAAAAGCCTTCTTGTCGTCGTCCATGAATTCGTCGTTCTGCCACGGCTCCGGCACCATCATCATGGCGACATGCGCGAGCGAACGGCCGGACAGGTACAGGAATTCGAACGTATTGTCGAACTTGCCGGTGTCGGAACCGTCATGGTTGATGATCGGCTTGACCTTCTCCAGATCGTCGCCGAACAGTTCGGACGCGAACAGCGTCTGGCGGGCGTGCATCCAGTTCTCGTTGCCGCGCAGCGTGTTGATCTCGCCGTTATGGATCATATAATGGAACGGATGCGCGCGCTCCCAGCTCGGGAACGTGTTCGTCGAGAAGCGCGAGTGGACGAGCGCGATCGCCGTGGTCAGCGACGGATCGTGCAGCTCGCCGTAAAACTGGCCGACCTGCTCCGTCGTGAGCATCCCCTTGTAAATGATCTTCTTGCCGGAGAGGCTCGTAAAATAGAACGTCTCCCCGCCCTCGATGCCGGAATAGCGGATCGCCTTCTCGGCCAGCTTGCGGATGACGTACAGCTTGCGCTCGTATGCCAGGTCGTCGGCCAGCGCCGCCGGGCGCGAGAGGAACACCTGGCGGACGAACGGCTTCACGCGCTTCGCGGAAATGCCGAGCATGTCGTCGCGCGTCGGAACGGTCCGCCAGCCGAGCACGGACAAGCCTTCATCCCGCACGATGCCCGCGAAGATGTCCTCGTGCTTGGCTCGCTGGGCGTCGTCCTGCGTCAGGAACACCATGCCGACCGCATATTGTCCTTCATCCGGCAGGGTGAAGCCGAGCCGTTCCGTCTCCTTCCGGAAGAACTCGTGCGGAATCTGCAGAAGAATGCCCGCGCCGTCCCCGGAGTTCGGTTCGCTTCCCTGGCCGCCGCGATGCTCCATATTGATCAGCAAGCTCAGCGCCTGCTCGACGATATCGTGGGACTTGCGGCCCTTGATATGGGCGACGAAGCCCATGCCGCAGGCGTCGCGCTCGTACTGCGGGTCGTACAAGCCCTGCTTCGGGGGCAAACCGTTGATGAGCTGATTCATGTGAACGCAACCTTTCTGTATTTGTCTTCCCGAACCAATCTGAAGGGGGGAATCGAGGAGAGATAGGAATGACGCGCTTCATCTGATAAAATAAAAAACAACCGATGCAATAGAAGCGGTCTGCTTCATATTTATTCATTTTTGTAGTTATATTATTTTAACACCACCGCGCGACCTATGGCAATTTAATATTTTTATGAAGCCGATAACCGATGGTTTCATGTCGGCGCGCGGCGGCGAAACGGAGGAAGCAGCACTTATGCCAAGCATCTTCGACATGCGCCGCATCGGGGCGGTAGCGCTCGCGGGAGCGCTGCTGTGGACCGGCGCCGCCCGGATCGGGACGGCGGCGGCGGCCGATGCGGCCGAACCGGCTGCGGCGAGCGCTCAGGCCGCGGCGACTGCGGCGGCCGAGCCGTACCGGATCGTCGTTCTCGGCGATTCGATCAGCGTGGGCTACGAGCCGGGAGCGACCAAGGCGTCCGATTTGTACGGCTATGCGGACCGGCTGCTCGACCAGGCGCTGCTGCACGGGAGAGCCGAGGAGACGAACTTCGCGATCATGGGGCTGACGACGGAGGGGCTGAACCGCTACCTGCAGGGGGCGAAGGACCGCAAGCCGCTGACCGCGGCGCAGCTCCAGGACTTCAGCGGCTTCGACCCGCGCATCGCGGCGGAAGCGGAGCAGGCCGCCGCGCGCACGGTCCAGCTCGGCGACGCGCTGGCGCAGGCGAATCTGGTCGCGCTGACGATCGGAGGCAACGATTTCCTCGACTACATCCGGCAGCTGTCGACGCTGAGCTCGCAGGACGCGCTCGCGGCGCTGGACCGGGACATGGACGCCAAATTGAATAATTATGCAGCGCAGGCGGAGCAAGCGGTGCGCCTCATCCACGATCTGGCGCCCCGGGCGCAGATCCGCATGACCGACCAGTACTTGCCGATCCCGGAGCAGTACGACGCCGAATTGTACAAGCGGCTCCTGCAGGAGACCGACGATTTGGCCGACCGGCTGGACAAGATGGCGGACAAGCTCAGGGACGAGCAGATCGACGTCGCCATCGTGCCGATTCGCCAGCTGTTCGTCGGCAAGGAGCTGTCGTACACCCATATTTTCGACGCGAAGGACGTCCATCCGAACCAGGCCGGATACGCCGCGATCGCGGAAGCTTTCGCCGACGCGCTCTGGGGGAAGTACACGATCATCCCGTACGCATCCAAGGGATCGGGCGCCCAGCCCGCGCCGCCCGCCATCTACATCGACGGCAGCCCGCTTGCCACCGCCAACAAGCCCGTGCTGAAAAACGGAACGACGTTCCTGGCGCTCAGCGACATCGCCGCCGCCACGCATGCGGAGCTGACTTGGGACAACAAGACGAGGACGGCGACGTTCCGCAAAAACGGCAACGAGGTGTCGATCGCGATCGGCGCCAAAACGATGACCGTGGGCGGAGCGGCCAAAACCATCGCGACTCCGGCGTATCTCCAGAAAGTAGGACAGCTGCAAAAAATGTACGTGCCGCTGGCCGCCGTCGCCGAAGGTCTTCAGTACCAGGTCGTGTTCCGCAGCAAACTGTATACCGCCTTCATCCATTCCTGAACGGCCGCTCAGCGGTAGCGTAACCGAAATGGGGTCCCTTCATAAAAAAAACGGTTGAGCCGGGTTGCCCGCTCAACCGTTTTTGTCTGTTTGGGGCGCGCTTAGGCGCTTATGGGGTTACCTTCACCCGAATGGTCACCGTCTTGCCCTCGTAAGTCGCCTTGATCGTCGTGCTGCCCTTGGCGACCGCCTTGATCACGCCGCTGCTGCTGACGGTCGCCACCTTGGAACTGGCAGCGGTCCAGACGGCGCCCGCCGTCGCGTCCACGGTTTTGCCGTTCTCGTACAAGGCGGTGATCTTCACGGCTGCCGAAGCTCCGGGGGCGAGCTCCAGCTTCGGGCTCGACGCCGACAGCTTCGTCAGCTTCGCCGTGACGGTGAACGGAACGCTCAGCGTCTTGCCCTGGAACGTAGCGGTCAGCGTGCCGCTGCCTTCGGCAAGCGCCTTGACGCTCGCTCCGTTGACGGTCACGACCGTCTCGTCGGACGGCGTCCATTCGATGCGGGAACCGAGCGACACCTTCTTCCCGGCCTTCGTCTTGCCCGTCACCTTGATCGACTTCGACTTCTTGATCGTCAGCGCGATCGAGGTCGGATCGATCGTATAGGAGACGTATTCGTCTTCGACCACAGCCTGGACTTTAACCGTGGCGTTCAGGTACGTCCCGGTCATCGTCGCCTTGGAGGCAACAAGCCCCTTCCACGTATGGGTCGAATCCTTCACGAGCACGTTGGCCGAGGAGGAGCTCCATTCGATCTTGTCGGACAGGTCCTCTTCGTCTCCGTTCTCGTAAACGACGTGGACCGTCGGATAGTCGACTTCCTTGCCGGTAATGATGCTGACGCTGGACGAGTCCGCGATCAGCAGATGGACCTTCTTGTTGACGTTAAGGACGAAGCTGGACTCCAGCATCTCATCCCCGCTCCTGAGCGAAGCCGTCAGCGTCGCGGAACCGGTCGCGTTCGCCTTCCACTTGCCGTCTTCGACCGAAACGACCGAATCGTCGCTCGACGTCCAGGTGACGCTGTCGGTGATGTCGACCATGTCGCCGGACAGCGCTTCTCCCGTCACTTTCGGGAAGTCGCCGGTCTCGCCGACGAACGCATCCAGCGAATCCTTGTCGATCTTCAGCGACGTGACCGTCGGGTAGACGGTAACGTCGAACGAGCGGGACAAGCCCTTGTACGTCGCCTTGATCGTCGTCGTGCCGACGCTCTTGGGCGTCACGTAGACCGTCCCGCCCTCCGCGCCGACGGTGGCGACGACGAGGTTGGACGAAGTCCATTGCGCCGCCGCGCTCACGTCCTCCTTGCTGGACGCGCCTTGGACGACGTAGGCCCGAACCGTCAGCTTGTCGTCTTGAATCGACAGCTTGACGGCCTTCTCCTGCGACAGGCGCAGCGCCTCGTACGGCGTCCGCACGACGACCGTAACCGTGCCGGAGACGCCCAGATACGACGCCTTGATGTCGGCCGTGCCGACCCCGACGAAGGAGACGGAGCCGTCCTCGTCAACGGTCGCGACCGCCGTGTTCGAGCTGGACCATTCGACCTTGTCCGTGATGTCGTCCGTGCCGCCCGTCTTCAGCTGCGCGGTCGCGGTCAACTGGACCGCGTCGTCGTCAACGTACTTCTCGATCGGACCGGTCTGGTCGATGCTGAGGCTCTTGTACGGAGAGGCGACCGTCAGCGCGACCGAATCGGTCCGCCCCAGGTAAGACACCGTGATGGTTGCCGTGCCGGATGCGACCAGCGTCACGACGCCGTCGTCCACGGTCGCCACGCTCGAATTCGACGAAGTCCAGTCGGCGTCGTCCGTCACTTCGACCTCGCCGCCCGCCGTCTCGATGCCGACCGCCTGCAGATTGACCTCATCTCCCAAGTTCACCGTCATCTTGGCATCGACCGCAGCTCCGTTTTGGCGGATCTCGACCGATTTGTAGCGGTAAGCGGCGTTGACGACGACGGTCGCCGTGTAGCCCCCGTATTTGCCCGTGATAACCACGTTATTCGCAGCGGCTTTGGCCGTGACGACGCCGCCGCTGACGCTGACCGCGGAGTTCGACGACGTCCAGGTGGCCACGGACGTGACATCCTTCTTGGCGGACGAGCCGCTGATCGTCGCCCACAAGGTCAAGACGATAGAATCCTCACCCACGTAAACCGTATTGTTGTCGATCGGCGACAGCTCGACTCCCGTTACCGTGTCATCGGCGTACGCAAGTCCGCTTGCTTGTCCCCATAACAGCGCCGTCAGCAGCAAAGCGGGCAACAGACGGAACAGAATCGGCTTCCCGGGATGCCGGCGACGTCGGCCGGCCCCAATCGAGTCGTTTCTCATCGTGTGGCGTATCCTCCTCAAGCCAAAATTTGCTACACCACATATAACGGCTGAAACGGGAGAAATTTGAACCTATTTCGGCTAATTCGGGACGATCGAAGCAAAATTTCGCCCGGTTCCCTCACGGAACCGGGCCGCTGTCGCGAAACTCGCTCGGCGTTTTGCCGGCGTACTTCTTGAACATCTGGCCGAAATATTTGACGTCCTCGAAGCCGACCATGGCGGCGACCTCGCTGATCTTCACCGGCGACGAGAGCAAAATATCGGCCGCGCGCTCCATCTTCTTCCGCGTCACGTAGTCGACGAAGCGCATGCCGGTCTCCTTCTTGAACAGGTCGCTCAGGTGGTTCGGGTGCAGATGCACGCGCCGCGCGATCTGCTGCAGCCCGACGTCCTCGCCGAGCATCTCTTCGATGTAGGCAAGCGCCTTGCGCACGTGCGACGTCTGACCGCCCGCCAGCTTGCCGTGATACAGCTCCATCACGGCATGCAGATGCCGGAACAGCAGCTCCGCCGGAGCCGCCGCCAGCTTGCCCGCGGGCATGCAGGGCCGCTCCTCCTGCGCGGGTTCCCGCCCCGTCGCCGCCAGGACGCGGTCCAGCCAGCGGTGGGCGGCGATGACGACGGATTGCAGGGCCGCTTCGAACGTGGCCGGCGTCGCTTCGTCGTCGTCGGCGAGCGCCCGCACGTACCGCTGCGCCCAGGCGTTCAGCCGCATCGGGTCGTTCTCGAGCAGCAGCGCCGACAGCTCCCTCTCCTCCTCGGCCGTGCAGACCGATTTGCCGCCGCGGCGGCAGACGACGTCGTCGTAGCTCCAATTCGCCCGCTTCATGAGCGGCTTGAACGCGAACGCCTCGTCGGCCGTCCGGTACGACTCGTGCAGCCGGTCCGGACGGTCGACGGCGGCGCCGAAGACGACGGTCAGCGTGCACTTGAGCAGCCGCTCGATCTTCGCGAACGCCGGCAGCCGCTCGCCGGCTTCCGCGTCCGCATCTTCCGCCGGCAGCGCCGCGACGATGCGGCCGTCCTGCACGAAGCTGACGCAGGGCAGCGTGTCCTTCAGCGCGTTGTCGACGGCGAACAGCAGCAGCGACTCTTCCCGCGCCGACGCCCCCCATCCCGCGGCCGCGACCAGCGCGACGCGCCAGCCCAAGGCGCGCATCGCCCAGCCGCCCGCGAGCAGCGCCGGCCACGCCGGCGGCTCGCCGGACGCCTCGGCCTCGTCGGCCCCCTCGACGACCCGCAGCCGGAACTGCCGCATCGCCTCCTCGCGCTTGCGCCGCTCTTCGCAAGTCAGCGAGGCCCGCCGCTCTTCGAGCCTTTTTTTCACGTTCAGCATCGTCTTGACGATCTCCTGCGGCCGGCTCGACTTCAGCAGGTAGTCGCTGACGTTTTGCCGGATCGCTTGCTGCGTGTAGGCGAAGTCGTCATAGCCCGACAGGATGACCACCTCGAGCCCGGGAAGCAGCCGCGCCGCCTCTTCCGCCAGCTCAAGGCCGCTCCGGCCGTGCATGCGGATGTCGGTCAGCAGGATGTCGGGCCGCTCCTCGGGCAGACGCCCGAGCGCCTCCTCCGCCGACTCGGCGGGAGGGAGCAGCGTGATGCCCAGCTCCCGCCAATCGATGACGGTGGCGAGCCCCGTGCGAATGATGACTTCGTCGTCCACAATCATCAGCTTCATGCGGGTCCCTCCAGGATCGGGATGGAAAAGGATATGCGCGTGCCGGCGTCCGGCCGGCTGTCGATTTGCAGGCAGGACTGCGGGCCGTAGTGCAGGCGGAGCCGCTCGTTGACGTTGCGAAGCCCGTATCCCGCCGCCGCGATGAGCTCCGGGCCGTCGGCACCGTCCAAGCTTTCCCGCACCTGATGAAGCCGCTCCTCGGTCATGCCGACGCCGTCGTCGAGCACGAGAAAATGCATATCGCCGCCTCGCCGCTCCAGCCAGACCGCGATCGTCCCTTTGCCCGGCTTCCGGAGGACGCCGTGGATCATCGCGTTTTCGAGCAGCGGCTGCAGCAGCAGCTTGAGCATGTATTTGTCCGCCAGCTCCGGATCGATCACGCATTCGACGTCGAACTGGTCCGGATAGCGCAGCGCCTGAATTTGCGCGTAGTTGCGGATGTGGGCGAATTCCTGGCGAACCGGGCAGAAGTCGTTGCCCTTGTTCAGGCTGAATTGCAAGAAGTCGCTGAGCGCCCCGACCATCTCGGCGATTCTCTTCTCGTCCGACATCAGCGCCATCCAGTGGACGGAGGACAGCGTGTTGTACAGAAAATGGGGGTTGATCTGCGCCTGCAGCGCCCGGATGTCGGCCTCCTTTTTCCTCGTCTCGTTGCGAATGAGCTGCTCCTTCAACTGTTTGATATGCGAGCCCAGCTTGTTGTAGCTCTTGCCGAGCTGGCCGATCTCGTCGTCCGACGAGGGGCGGTACACCGGCATCGGCTCCTCGGGATCGATCTTGCTGAGCAGGCGCGTCAGCACCTTCAGCGGTTTCGTGACGCGCTGGATGAAGAAGAGAATGAGCCCCGCGATCATGACGACCGAGATGACGACCGCGGCCGCCGTCAATTGCAAGATGTAGCGGTTCTGCGACCGGTTCAGGCCTTCCGGCGTAAGCCCCATCAGCGTCCAGCCGGTGGCGGGCTCCGAATAGACGATCGCGTTCAGGCGGTCGCCGCCCTCTCCGTACCGGAACAGGCGGTAGCCGTCGGCTCTGCCCGACTGCCAGGAGATGCCCGGAAACAGCTCCGTAACGGGCCGGCCGAGCCACGAACGCTCGGTCGACGACAGGACGGTGCCGTCCCGGCCGAGCAGCAGCACGCGCCCCTGTCCTTCGCCGAAGCGGGCTTCCGACCAGATGTCCGCGATCGCCGATTCGTTCACGCTGACGATCAGCCAGCCGATCGGCTCGAACGTATAGATGCTGCGCATCGGGCGGATGAGCGACAGGACGCGGTGACTCCCGGCGAAGTTGGTCATGTCGTACAGGCCGGTCCACATTTTCTCCTTCACTTCGAACAGGTCGATTTGCTCGTCGAGCGTCGAGGCGTAGACGTTGGTCGTGGAAAGGACCGGATTGAACTGCTTGGGGTAAATCGTGATGTTGGAAATGTAGTTTTTGGAACTGGTCAGGTCGCTCATGAAGCTGAGAATGCGCGTCTTGGTCTGCTCGCTCACCGCCGTCGTGCTAAGATAGAGCTGGATGTCGCTCTGGCCGATCATCAGAATCGACAGCGTCTCGATGTCGGAGATCAGGAAGCGCAGCTTCCCCTGCATCTGCCCGAGCGTGTCGACGCTCGACTGCTGCAGCTTCTGTTCCGTCACGGCGGTCGAGATCCCGTACGTAAACACGCCGAGCAGCGACAGCGGCAGCAACGTCGACACCAGCATGAGCAGCGACAGCTTCCGCTGCAGCGACATGGCAATCCATCGCATCGCCGTCCCTCCCGCACCGTTACTTGCCGACGGCCGCCGCCTGCGTATCCTGCAGCTGCTGCGCGACCTTGTAGACGTTGCCGCCGAGCAGCACGTCCTGCAGCCCGCTGTTGATCACTTCCACGGCGGACAGGCTCAGACTGTTGTCGTACACCGGGCTGAGCCGGACGCTGCCGATCAGGTCGTACAACTCCAGAAACAGCGGGTGGGCCTGCGACCGGTCCGGCTCGAGACGGTAGCTGACGAGCGTGCTGCTGGCCAGCGTCGCCGCTTGGCCTTCCGGCCCGGAGAGGGCGTAGAACAGGTCGAGAGCCGCTTCCTTGGCCGCGCCGTCGAGCTTGCGGTTCACGCCCAGGCCGGTGCCGACGACGCCCGAGACGGAGCGCTCTTCCCCCTTGCCGCCCGGAATCGCCGGCATGATGCCGACGTGCGTATGCGCGAGCGCCTCCTGCGGCATGTTCTGGACGATGTAGGACGTCGCCCAGCCGCCGTTGAAAAACATGGCCGCCTTGCCGTCGATGAACAGCTGCATCATCTGGTGGTCGTCGATGAGATGGAAGCCGGGCTGGAACGCGCCCGCCTTGCCGAAGTTCTGCAGCAGCTTGAGCGCGGCGATGAACGGCGGATCGGTGAAGCGGGCGCCGTCCTGGTTAACCGCTTGCAAAAACCATTCCGTGCCGGTGATCCGGTCGGCCAGCGTGCTGAAGATCGTCGACTGCACGACCCAGTTCGCCTTGTTCCCCAGCGCGATCGGAATGACCCGATGCTCGTTGAACACGCGGACGGCCGTCATCATCTCGTCCCACGTCTCGGGCACCTTCACCCCGTACCGGTCGAACAACGCCTGATTGTAATAAAGGATGGACGTCGGCGCCAGGTTCATCGGCACGCTGTAGACGTTGCCGTCCACGGTGTACCCGTCGAAAGCGTGCGGAATGAAGCGGTCCCGCCATTCGGGATTGCGGTCCAGCAGCTCGTTCACCGGCTGCAGCAGACCGCCCTTCACGAAATCGCGCGTCATCGACTCCGGCCACATGACGAACAGGTCCGGCATCTCGTCCGCCGCGGCGAGCGTACGCAACCGGACCTTCATGACGTCGGTGGGCAAGCCGACGTCCTCCAGCCGAACGTCGGGATGGGAAGCCCGGAATTCGTCGAGAATGCGCCGCATGGCGAGCGACTTGGCGTCCAGGCCGGTCCAATTGTGCAGAAGCGTCAGGCGAATCGGCTCGCTGCGCGCTTCTGCTCCCTGCGGGGACGCGTAGCGGACGATGCCGCAGCCGGCGACCAGCGCCGCCAGCAAGCCCCAGGTGAGGATGAGGGAGACGACCGCCGCCAGGCGTCTTGCTTCCATGCGCCGACCCCCCCCTCCGCACACGAAGTAAGGTTTTCCTTCATTGTAAATGCGCCGCGGGCGGCGGACAATGCCCCAATCGGCCTGCGGCTTCCATCAGGCCTTTGATGTACCCGACGCCGAACAGCCGGCCCAGCGTCTCGTAGCCGGGATTCTCGTTGCTCTCGCCTTCCATCGTCGGCACGTGGTCCGGCCGCGCGGGGCCGGCGAAGCCGACCTCGAAGTACGTCCGCATCGCTTCGAACATGTCGGTCTGGCCGTCGTCGTGGAACGTCTCCTCGAACTTGTCCGGCGTCCCGCGGACGTCGCGGAAGTGAACGAAGAACAGCTTGCCCTGCCCGGCGAACCGGCGGATGGCCGCAGGGATGTCGTCCCCCGCCGTCGCCAGCGTGCCCTGGCATAACGTGATGCCGTTAAATTCGCTCGGCACCAGATCGATCGCCCGCTGCAGCGCTTCCGCGTTGCGGAGAATGCGCGCGACGCCCCGAATCGGCGAAATCGGCGGGTCGTCGGGATGGAGCGCCAGCTTGACGCCGGCCTTCTCCGCGACCGGCACGATTTGCTTCAGGAAATACTCGAGGTTCGTCCACAGCCGGTCCTCCGAGACGGCGCCGGCTTCGGTGAGCGGCGCGTTCTTCATCAGCGCATGGTCGTAGCCGGACACGAGCGCCCCGCCGCGCGAGCGGATGGCGGTCGAGGTGCGGAACCAGCCGAACTCGGCCATGAAGTTGTAGCACAGCACCGGAATGCCCGCGGCGCCCATGTTGACGATGAGCTGCCTGAAGGCGGCGATCTCCTCGTCGCGCCCTTCGGTTCCCAGCTTGATCCGGTTGCTCGGGGGCATCGACTCGATGACTTGCAGCGAGAAGCCGAAGCTCTCGAACCGCTGCTTCATCTGCAGCAGCGGCACGAAGTCCCACGGCTTCCCGTTCTTCTCCTCCCAGGCCAGCGGCCCGACGGCGTGGGCAAGGCCCATCTGCCGCGCCAAGTGCCACAGCCGGTTCGGCCGCGACGGCAAAAATTCGGCCAGCAGCATCCCGATTCCTCCTTCGTTGAAGTCCGGGGACAGGAGCAGGCGCCGGAGAGCGAGTCGTTCTTATGCCGAACGAATCCGCCCTCCGGCGCCAGCTTTCCCCGGCTGTTTCCATCCTTGCGGGCGCCGGGCGCCGCCGGCTTTTAACCGTTTTGGTTTTTCGCCGCAATTTCCTGTCCGAGCTTGTTCAGCTTGTCGTAGGCGTCCTCGATCGACGTTTGGCCGAACATGACGCCTTCCATCGTCGACTTGTACGTGTCCACCCATTCCGAGAAGCCTTGCGCGATCGGATAGAACGGCAGCGCCTTCTCCACGGACATGTCGTAAATCTTCTTGCCGACCAGGTCCTTCGGCTCCATCGTCGGCTCCAGCAGCTTGAAGATTTCCGGATTGATCGGGATGCCGCGCGTCATCTTGAGCGTCCGGCCGGCGTCCGGATCGGTGATGAACCACTTCAGGAACGCCTTGGCCTCTTCCTTGTGCTGCGAATTGGCGCTGACGCTGAGGAAGATCGTCGACTGCGCCCAGCCGCCGCCGGACGGGCCGACCGGGATGCCGACGACGTCGACCTGGTCGGGCATCAGCGTGTACAGGGCGGCGACGGAGCCCGTCGTCGCGCCGCGCGTCATGACGACGCCGGAAGCCATCTGGTCGGCGGTCGGATCGTTCTCGACGAACGACAGCGACTTGTCGGGCGGCGGAACGGCCTGTTCCTTGCGCAGTTCGGCGAACGTCGACTGGAACTTGACGAACAGATCCTTGTCGAGCGTGAACGTCTTGCCGTTGTCGCTCATGAGCGGCTTGGCGCCGTTTCCGGTCTGGTACCAGTTGTACCAGTCCCACGCGTTGCTCGCGTCGCCGATGCCGTACTTGCCCTTCGGCAGCTTCTGCCTCGCCTCGCGGGCGAACGCGAAGAATTCGTCCCACGTCCAGTTTTTGTGCGGGAGCGTGACGCCGGCCGCTTCCAGCTCCGGCTTGTTGAAGGCGATGCCCTGCGCGTTCTGGCTGAGGGGAATGCCGTACAGCTTGCCGTCGATCTTCAGGTTCTCAATCACGGCCGGATCGACGATGCCCGTAAGGTCGAGATCGGACAGATCCTCGAGCACGCCCTTGGCGGCGTAATCTTGAATGTATGCCGCATCCATCTGCAAGATGTCGGGGACCGTCTTGGAAGCCGCCAGGGCGGGCAGCTTCTGCCAATAGCCGTCCCACGCCGTGTAATCCGGCGTGAACGTGACGCCCGGATGCTGCTTGGTATACAGGTCGAGCGCTTTGAGCGTCGCCTCGTGGCGGTCGTCGGGCCCCCACCACATGATGCCCAGCTTGACGGCGTCGGCCGCCTTCCCCCCGCCTTCGCTCGGCTGCGCCGAGCCGCTTGCGGAAGCCGACGCGGAAGGCGCGGAAGAAGGAGCGGCGTCTCCGCCGTTCCCGCCGCTGCCGCCGCTTCCTCCGCAACCTGCGAGCGCAAGCAGCGCGGCGACCGCCAGCGGCGCCATACTTTTGAACCTTTTTTGCATGTGCTTTTTTCCCCTTTCCCTGGAATGGTTGAATGAAGGATATGAAGCGGCTAGCCTTTCAGCCCGGTCGTGGCAATTCCTTCGACGAAGTGCTTCTGCGCGAAGAAGAACAGCAGCACGGACGGAACGACCGACAGCAGCGACATCGCCAGCAGTTGGCCCCACTGGATTTCGAACTGGTCGATGAACATGCGCAGCGCCAGTCCCACCGTGAACTTGTCCACGGAGCTCAGATACAAAATTTGCGCGAAGAAGTCGTCCCAGCTCCACACGAAGGTGAAGATCGCGACCGTCACCAGCGCCGGTCGGACCAGGGGCAGCACCACCCGCCAGAAGATGCCGTACACCGAAGCGCCGTCGATCGTCGCCGCCTCGTCCAGATCGCGCGGAATGCCGCGGATGAACTGCACGATCAGGAAGATGAAGAAGGCGCCGCCGCCCAGAAAGTGCGGCAACACGAGCGGCACGTAGCTGTTCACCAGGCCGGCGGAGTTGTACAGAATGTACTGCGGAATGATCGTCACCTGCGTCGGCAGCATCAGCGTCAGCAGCAGAATGCCGAACCACATGCCCCGCAGCCAGAAGTTGAGCCGGGCGAAGCCGTAGGCGACGATCGCCGCCGTCAGGACGCCGCCGAACACGTTGCCGACCTCCATGAGCAGCGTGTTGCCGAAGAAGTGGGCGAACGAATATTGGGCGGAGAAGTGCCAGCCGTCCGAATAGTTGCTCCACATCGGCTTCGAAGGCCAGATCGCGGGCAGTCTCATCTCGTCCAGCGGCTTCAGCGACGCGCCCAGCCACCAGATGACCGGATAGATCATGGCGAACGAGAACACGATCAGCACCAGGTGGGCGATCCCCCTTGATCGTCGGGCCCTCATCCCCGCCGCCCCCCTTCCGCTTCGTAAAACACCCAGAACCGCGACATCAGGAAGTTGATCGCCGTCAGCGCGGCCACGATCACCAGCAGCACCCAGGCGAGGGCGGAGGCGTAGCCCATCTGGAAGTGCTTGAACGCCTTCTCATAAAGGAACAGCGCGTACATGTAGGTGGAGTGCACCGGCCCTCCCTTCGTAATGATGAAAGCCGAGGTGAACATCTGGAACGAGCCGATGATGCCGAGCACGAGGTTGAAGAACATGACCGGAGACAGCATCGGCAGCGTGATGCGGAAAAACCGGCGAACGCTCCCCGCGCCGTCGACCGCCGCCGCCTCGTACAGCTCCTGCGGGATTTGCTTCAGTCCGGCGAGGAAGATGACCATCGTCGAGCCGAACTGCCACGTGTTCAGCAGGATGAGCGTGCCCAGCGCCGTGTCGGGGCTCGAAATCCACCCCTTGCCGGCGATGCCGAACCAGGCCAGAATCGCGTTGACGTAGCCGTCGGCCCCGAACATGTTGCGCCACAGCGCGGAGACGGCGATGCTGCCGCCGATCAGGGACGGAAAGTAGATCAGCGTCCGGTAGACGTTCATGCCGCGCAGGTTGCGGGCGAGCAGCATGGCGACCATCAGCGAGAAAAACAGCTTGAGCGGCACGGACACGATCACGAACGTAAAGGTGACCTTGAGCGACTTGGCGAAATCGTCGTCGCCGAACAGGTTCCGGTAGTTGGCCAGCCCCGACCATACCGGGTCCGCCAGCATCGAATAGTCGGTGAACGACAGGTAGAACGATTGGCCGATCGGCCACAGCGTCAGCAGAAAAAAACCGATCAGCCAAGGGGAAATGAACACGTATCCCGCCACATTCCTCCTTCGGTAAGCCATCGATCTCTCCCTTCCCGTCGAATTGTCGTTGGACCGGTGGGATCGGTCGATCTAACTATAATTGATAACGCTTTCTTCTTGCAGGTGAAAAATTCACGGCGAAGGGTAGAATTTTTTATGGAATGTCGCAAAATGGGATGAGGTCTTATGGGAATGCGCATCCTGAGGGGCGCGAAGCGAGGAAGGCGGGGGCGGGCGGCGGCAAACGGCGGAAGAGGCAGTTGAGGCGGTTGAAGCGAAGGCTTGACGGAGCGGCTTATCGCTTGCCGCCTTTGGCCCAAAAAAACGACAGCAGCATGATTGACGAACAAAGGTTTGCGGGACATGACCCATTCACCGTGCTTTATCCACCAGCCGGCGCCCATGCGATGAAAAACATCGCATCGGACGCTCCTTCGCCGACGGGCCGGCGACCATGCGATGCAAAACATCGCATCGGGCACATCTTCGACGGCGGGCTAGCGCCCATGCGATGCAAAACATCGCATCAGGCGCTCCTTCGCCGACGGGCCAGCGCCCATGCGATGAAAAACATCGCATCAAGCTCTCCTTCGCCGACGGGCCGGCGACCCATGCGATGAAATACATCGCATCGGGCGCTCCTTCGCCGACGGGCCGGCGACCATGCGATGAAAAACATCGCATCAGGCGCTCCTTCGCCGACGGGCCGGCGACCATGCGATGAAAAACATCGCATCGGGCGCTCCTTCGCCGGCAGGCCGGCGACCATGCGATTAAAAACATCGCATCAGGCGCTCCTCCGACGGCGGCTGGTGCCCATGCGATCAAAAACATCGCAGCGGGCTCTTCTTCGCCGGCGGGCAGGCACCGGACGCTTGCGATGCCGAGTGACTGTCGCAAAAAAAATTCCGGCCGGAAAAGGACGAGCCTTCCCGGCCGGGATGCGGTTTGCCATGCCGCTTTGTCTTCTATGCGGCAGCGCAGCTTTGCGGCCGCCGGCTCCGGCGGCAGATCGGCCAGGTGCGGGCGCCCTTGCCCGGAGGCGGCGCCGCACGCCGGCAGCGGGGCGTCAGGCGCCGGCCGTCAAGCCGCGGCGGCCGCGCTCGGATCGTGCGGGCGGAAGCGGTCCGCACGGCGGCTGCGGGCGCGGAACAGGAGCAGCGTCAGCGCCGCGAACGGAGCGGCGTACGCCGCCAGCAGGAGCAGCTCATGCGCCACCCCGGCCGCCTCCCCGCCCGCCAGCACGCAGCGCAAGGCGCGGATCGCGTGCGTCATCGGCATCCATTCGCCGATCCGCCGCAGCCCGTCCGGCAGCAGCTCCGCCGGGTAGGTGCCGGCACTGGAAGCGAGCTGCAGCGTCAGCAGCACGACGGCGACGAAGCGCCCGATCGTGTCCGCGAGCGTGGACAGAAACTGAACGATCGTCATGAACGCAAGTCCGATGGCCGCGTTGACGGCGTAGAACAGCGGAACGTTCGGCACTTCCAGGCCGAGGCCGGCGATCAGCACCGCGTCCGCGAGCGCCGCTTGCAGCAGGACGACCGGGGCGAACAGCAGCAGCTTGGACAAGTACCACCGCCAGCCGCTGCGGACCGTTCCCGCCGCGTCGCGCAGCGGGAGAATGACCGTCGACATGAGCACGCCCACGTACAGGCCGAGCGACAGGAAGTACGGCGTCATGCCCGTGCCGTAGTTCGGAACGTCCGCCAGCTTGTGCTCGGCAACGGCCACCGGATCGGCGAACATGTCCGCCTGTTGGTCGGTTCCTTGCAGTTCCGACACCTGCTTCGCGGCGTCGCTCAGCTTGCCGGACAGCTGCTCGCTGCCGCTGAGCAGCCCGGACACGCCCCCCGCCAGCGTCCCCGCGCCTTCGGACAGCTGCGCCGAACCTTGCGCCACCGTCCGCAAGCTGCCGCCGGCGTCGCCGAGGCCGGCGCGAACCGATTCCGCGCCGTCGGCCACCTGCTGCGCGCCCGCAGCGAGCTGGCCCGCGCCCGCGGCCGCATCCTTCAGCTTGGCGTCAAGCTGCCCGGCGCCTTGCTGCAGTTGCGCCGCGCCGGCCTGCAACGCCGCGGCGCTCCGGGCGAGCCGGCTTTGCCCGCCGGCGAGCTGCTCGGCCCCGCCGGCGAGCGACGCCGTCCCCTGCTCAAGCTGCGCGGCCGACGAAGACAGCGCAGCCGCGGCGGCCAGCAGTTGCCGGAAGGCGGCGTCGTCCGCCATGCCGCCGTGCGCGTCGGCGTAAGCCTGCAGCCCGTCGGCGAGCTGGCCCGCGCCGGCGGCCAGCTCCGCGCTGCCGGCCTGCGCCGCGCCGGCCGCATCGGCCAGCTGCCGGCCGCTCGCCGCCAGGCTGCCGGCGCCCGCGGCCAGCTCGCCGGTCGCCGCCGCGGCTTTGGCGGCGCCGTCCTTCAGCTGCGCGCCGCCGGCCGACAGCTGCTGCAGGCCGGCCGACAGCGACTCGCCGCCGGCGGCCACCGTCTGCGCGCCGCTCGCCACCTTCGCCGCGCCGGCCGACAGCTTGCCGACGCCCTGCTCCAGCTCCAGCGCGCCGCCGGACAGCTTGGCGAGGTTGGCGCGCAGCCGCTGCGCGCCGGCTTCGGCCTGCTTCGCCCCGTCGGCCAGTTGGGACGCGCCCACCGCCGCTTCCCGGAAGCCGTCCGCCGCCTGGCCGACGGAAGCCATCACCGCTTCGGCGTACGCCTTCGTCACCTCGCGGCCGACCTTCGTCCGCAGCGATTCCGCCGCGTCCGCGCCGATCCGCGAGGACAAATAGTTGTAGCCGTCGTCCACGTAATATTGGATTTGCGCCGGCTGCGGATCGGCGTCCTTCAGCGTCGCCGCCTGCCGCGAGAAATCGGCCGGGATGACGAAGGCGAGCGAGTAGCGGTGCGCCTTCAGCCCGTCCATCGCTTCCTGCCGCCCGGTGAACGACCATTTGAAGTCGGAGTTGCCCTTCAGCCCGTTCACCAGTTCGTTGCCGACCTTCAGCTCGCGGCCGTCCATCGTCGCGCCGGCGTCCTCGTTGACGACGGCGACCGGCAGCCGGTCCAGCTTGCCGTACGGGTCCCAGAACGCGCCGATCAGCATGCCGCTGTACAGCAGCGGAATGACCATCAGGCCGACCATCGACAGCATCGCCATCCGGCTCCCGGCCAGCCGGCGAAGTTCGCCGCGGACGACTCCGTCCGCCTGTTTCCGTCCGTCTCTCATCTTCTCCACTCCCGTGATGATACGAAATGACCAATCTGCTCATTCGGTCAGTTTGCGGCAAAAAAAGAAACCGTCAGCGGTTCGCCAACCCATCGATGCACAGCATCCGGAAGTTCGCGAGCACCTCGTCTCCGCTGAGCGGCTTGTGCCAATGCGGCCCTTCGGCCGTCAGCGCCAAGTACATCTTCAGCAGCAAGTACGCCGTCCGTTCGGGATCGCACGGCCGGATCTCTCCTCTGTCCGTCGCCTCCCGCACGTGGCGGGCGATGTAGCCGACGATCGCCTTTTCGACCCGTTCGAGCCCTTCCTTGGCCATCGGCGTGCCGATGTCCCGCACCTCCTGCGACAGCTTGGCCGCGAGCGCGTGCCGGTCCCGGTATTCGAGCACCCGGCGCAGCACGTTCATCAAATTGTCGACGAACGAAAGCGACTCGTCCAGCGTCTCGTCCGCCACGGCGCGCAGTTCGCGGATCAGCCCGGTCAGAATCTCCTCGAACAGCTGCTCCTTGTTGGCGTAGAACGTATAAATCGTCCCCTTGCCGACGCGCGCCAGCTTCGCCACCTGGTCCATCGTCGTCCCCTTGTAGCCGAACGTCTCGAACGACCGCGCGGCCGCCTCCGTCACCTGCCGGCGCCGATCGACGGGCTTCCTCTCCGCCATGTACGTCCCTCCTTCCGCCGCGGATTGACCGAAATAACAAATTGGTCAGTCAGTTTCACCCATTAGCATAGCACGCTTCCCCCGGCATGGCAAGACGAACTTGCGGCGAGGCGGCGAACCCGGTTTCGTCCCGCATCCGTTTTTTTCAGCAAATGTTCAGAGCGCCGGTCTACAATGGAAAGAATAAATATTGGCAACACTTTCGATCGAACGCCAGTTTTCGGAGGGTGAACGAACTTGATCGTTTCCAGACGCCACGAACCGTTCCGCTACGCATTCGAGCCTGCCCTGCCCTGCTTGATCCGCCCGTACGAAATCAACCGCAATCCGCTGGACAGCAAGCAGGGGCAAGCCGGATTGCTCGATCTGAGCCCCAACGGCTGCAAGTTGGAGACGGCCTTGAATTTCCACGCGCAACAAAACGACTGCAAGCTGGAAATCGAATTCGAGCTTGCCGGGCCGGTCCGGCTGCGCGGCACGATGCTCTGGCAGGAGTTGCGGGCGCACGGCTATCGGTACGGCATCCGCTTCGAGACGGATCATCCGTACGACATTACCGGCGAGCTGAAGGCGTACGCCAGGCAGAAGCGCCGGGAAGCGGCCGGGCGGCCGGAGGCGCTGACGTAAACCGGGCGGACCCGGCTGCTCTTCCGGCGCGCACTCCCTTGGGGAGCGGGCGGCAGGCTGCGCGCGCCCGGCCGGAGCGCGAGTCCGCCGGTCCCTTCGCTACCCGCGCAGCGCGCGATCCATCGCCGCCAGCAAACGGTGAGTCCGGTCGCAGCCGTACTCCCAGAACATGATGCCGGCCAAGCCTCGCCGCTTCACATATCCGCACTTGTGCCGGATCGATTCCTCGTCGTCGTAGGAGATGAAGCTGGAGCCGTCAAACAGATAAGGCGCGCAAGCTTCCTCGTCCCAATAGCGGACATAGCCGTTCTTGCCGATGTAGTCCGCGGCCAGGGCGGTGAAATCCGGCCCGTACCCGCCGGAGCCGCCGGCCATCTGGTGCAGTCCCCGGTTCCGGTCGGGCACCTGGTTCCACATCCGCGAGTAAAAAGCGGCTCCGACGACGATCTTCTCCTTCGGCACGCCCGCTTGAACGAACAGGTTGACCGACGCGTCCACACTGATCCGGAACAGATCTCCCGTCGGCGTGTATAGGTTCGTATGATGGCCGGTCAACGTCTGGAAGCCGCCCCGCATGTCGTACGTCATCAACTGAACGAAATCGACCAGCTTCTGAACGCGCTCCATCTCCGTGCCGTCGACGTAATACCGGTCGGCGCCGGCGGCGATCGTAAGCTCGTAATGCCGCCCGTCCCGGTCCCCCAGCCGGTCCAGCGCTTCCCGAACGGCCGCCAGCAGCAGCGTAAAATTCGTTTTGTCGGCCGGATCGGCCCCGATTCCCGCCGCGCCGTAACACGGATACTCCCAATCGAGGTCGATTCCGTCGAACCGGTGTCCGGTCACGGCGCGAACCGCCGATTCCGCCAGGCGGGTTCTTCCCGCTTCGGTGGAAGCCGCCTCCGAGAACCCTCCGGCGCCCCAGCCGCCGACGGACAGCAGGACGCGCAGCTCCGGGAAGTCCCGCTTGATCTGCCGCAGCACGTCGAGACGTTGCAGATGATCCGTCGTCACCGCGTCGTCCCGCACCCGGCCGAACGCCACGTTGAGATGCGTAAGCTTGGCCAAATCTTCCCGCGTCAGATCGGGAAGATGATCGTCGGTCGCGTAGCCCGCGACCACATACCGCTGCTTCGTCATGCCGGATTCACTCCTCATTTCGCCGATGCCGCCCGGCGTCGTTTTTTGCTCACAGGCCCCTCAAAAAACGATACTGTTCAAGCGCCGTTTTGTTGTATCATATATCATAAAAAACAAAAAAAGATCGGGTCGTCGGGGGGGAAAGCCGTTGTTGCGGAAATACTTCAAATCCAGGCTGTTTCTCAAATATATTTGGTCTTACTTGTTCATCTTGCTGATCCCCTTGATCTTCACGACCGTTTTTATTTATGAAAACGCCGCCAATCGTCTTCGTTCCGAAATCGAGCAGTCCCATCTCGCCCAACTGACGCAGGCGAAAGTCATCGTCGACGGGCGGATGAAGGAACTGAACGAGATCGCCACCCGCATTTCCTTCGACAAGCGGCTCGCCTCCTACCTCGTTCACGATCCGGTGCACGGCGGCAGCGCCATCGAAGCGCTGAATCAATACAAAGCGACCAGCTCGATCATCGGAGAAATCTACCTGTATTTTCACAACGACGACAGAATCTACTCCAGCCAAGGCCTCAGCCATTTCGACGTGTTCGCCAAAAGCGTCACCTTCCGCAGCTGGAACAAGGACGCGCTGTACCGCGATTTGAACAGCGTCCGGTATCCGACCGTGCGTCCGACCGATCTCGTCAGCTACGCTTCCGGCCGCCAGCAATCGATGCTTTCGTACCTGATTCCGATTACGCCGAACAGTCCGAACCCCCACGGCACAGTCATGTATCTGATCAACGAATCGGAGCTGACGAGCCTGATCGACTCGATTCTCGGCAACTATCAAGGCCAGACGTACATCCTCGACAACGAGGGGCGAATCATCGCCGACAACCGGCAAGGGGAAGCGTTGTCCGAAGCGGACGCAAGGAAGCTGTTCGCTCGTCTGACGCCGGGCATTCAGGAACGCGTTCTCGGCGGCAAGGAGCACTCGATCGTCTCCGTCCAATCCCAGAGCAACGGCTGGACGTACGTGACGATCATGCCGAGCGCCCAGTTTTTCAGCAGCGTTCTGCACGTCCGCAGCTTCATCATCATGCTTACGGTCATCGTCGTGGCCGCCGGCGCCGCCATCGCGCTCCTGCTCGCCCGCATGCAGTACCGGCCGATCTCGACGCTGGTCGAGTTCGCCGCCTCCCAATCCGAACTGCCCCAAGACCGCTCCGGCGCGTCCCTGGGCGAGCTGGACCGGATCCGCACGACGCTGCAGGAATACAGTTCGCGGGTCGACCTTCAGGAACCGTTCGCCCGCCATCATCTGCTGTCCATGATGCTCAAGTACGGCGGCTCCCGAATTTTGACGCCGGAGCAGATGGACGCTTTCGGCCTTCGGTTCGACCGTTCCCGGCACTTCGTCATGGTGATCGGCTGGGACAGCGGCGAATCGGGCGGCGTGCAGGAGCATCAGGAGTTGATGGAGTTGCTGACGCATATCGAATTTCCGAACCTGAACGCGCACGGGTACGGCGTCGAGCTCGCCCAGCTGGGCCAGATCGGCATGATCATCGGCTGCGATCCGGCGGAAGGCGCCGACGAATTCGCGCACAAGCAGCTCCTGGTCGAAGCCGTGCGCAGCCATATGCTCGAATCGTTCGACATCGTGCCGGCGATCGGCGTCGGCTCCAGCTATGCCGGCCCGGAGCAGCTGAACCAAAGCTATATCGAAGCGTGCTCGGCATTCGATCTGCGGGTCACTTCCGGCCGCGGTTCGGTTCACTACTTCGAGAGGCAGTCCCTCGCGCCGGATCTGGCGTTCTGGCTTCCGAACCAGACGCTCACGAAGCTCAACCAGAGCCTGAAGCAGGGCAGCTTCGAAGTGGCGGCGCAGATGATCCATTCGGCGGTCCGCAGCCTGCAGGCGTCCGATCTGCCGACGCTGCTCATCCGCTGCGTCGGCTTCGATCTGCTCAACACGATCCTGAAGGCCGCCTCCGAGCTCGGCAATCACCGCTTGCTGCAAGAGACGGCCCCCCACATGTTCTCCGACGGCTCCCTCGACGAGTGGGAACGCATTCTTCTTCATCTGGCTTCCCGGCTGTGCGAGCAGGTCGAGCAGGCGAACCGGAAGGAAGCGCAATCGATCACGGATCGGATGGTGGCTTATATCGACGGGCATTATTCGGACAATGCGCTAAGCCTGGAGACCGTCGCCGCCGAATTCGGCCTGTCTCCGTCGCACGTCAGCCGTTCGTTCAAGGAGAAGACGGGACAGGGCTTCGCCCAATACGTCTGGCAGAAGCGGATGGAAGCCGTGATGCGCCTGCTGCAAACGACGGACGAACCGCTCAAGGACATCATTGTGAAGGTCGGCTACCTGGACACGCCCAACTTCATCCGCAAGTTCAAGAAAGAAACCGGTTATACGCCGGGGCAATATCGCAAGATGTTCTCGGACAGCCGGCCGGGATGAGTTACTTGCCCGTGTTCCAGCGGTCGTACGCGGCTTGGTAAATTTCCGCCACGCGGTCTCCGCCGAGCTTCTTGATCTGGGCGACGTATGAGTCCCAGTTCGCCAGCGGTTCATCGCCCGTGACGAATTTGGCTTCCATCTGTTGAACGTACGTGTTGAGGTCGGACAAGAGAGACGTGACTTCGTTCTGCTCGTCGTTCGTCAGGTAGACGTTCGGGAACGGGGCTTTGCCGATCGGCTTCAGCTTCTCGGCGTTTTCCTTGTCGAGCCAATCGTCGAAGTCGCTCCGCAGCCCGTTCGTCAGCTCGCTCATGCTGATGCCGGGAGCGACAATCCCGTAGTTCGGCGTAATCGAACCGCGGTATTCCTCGCGATCCTTGCCGTCCGGAACCGGCAGCCACTCCTTCTCGTGCGTGTCCTTGTTCTTGTATTTCCACAGCAGACCTTCCGGCCCTTGGGTCATCAGCGTCGCGCCGTCGTAGCTGTACATGTAATCGACCCAACGCATCGTCGCTTCCGGATTCGGATTTTTGCTTGTTATCGCGAACGTTCCGTTGGCGGAGATGCCCGGATGCATGCCGTAAACCGGCGTTCCGGGGATGTCGCTGGCAACCGGCGTCATCAGCGGGTTATCTCCGCTCGGTCCGCCGCCGAGCGTAAAGTAGGGGAACCAGTCGTTGAACAGGGCGATCTGGTTGTTCTCGCCTTTCGCTTTCTTCTGGTCGCCGGTCTGGGAGAACGTTTCGTGATCCAGCAGATTTTCCTCCCACAGGCGGTGCATGAACGTCAGGTAACCTTTGTAGCCTTCCTCTTCGGGAGTGTAGTGAACCTTGCCTTCCTTGTCGGCATAGATCTTCTCGTCGTAGATGCCCCAGAAGCCGAGGAAATACATGCGCAGATCGTCCAGCTTGACGGACGTGAGCGGAATTTCGTCCTTCTTCCCGTTGCCGTTCGGGTCTTCGTCCCGAACGCGCTTCAGGTAGTTGTACAGTTCTTCCGTCGTCTGCGGCAGCTGCGTGACGTTGAGGGCTTGCAGAAACTTGCCGTTATACCACATCGGGCCCCGGTACCAGACGGCCGAAAGATCGATATACGGCAGCGCGTACATATGCCCGTCCGGCGTCGTAAACGACTTGCGAATGTCCGGATGCTCGTCGAAGATCTTCTTCAGATTCGGCGCATAGCCTTCGTCAATGTACTTCTCCAGCGGAATCAGCACGCCCTGGGAGCCGTACGTCACCTGCTCGGCCGGCGTCAGGTCCGCGGCGTAGAACACGTCCGGCAAGTCGCCGCTGGCGAACACCAGGTTCTTCTTGGTGGCGAAGCTGTCGATCGGCGTCAGCTGATAGTTGAACTTGATGTTGGTCAGCTTCTCCAATTCCTGAAGCGCCGGCATCTTGTTCCAGTCGGCGATTCCCGCATCCTGCGACATCATCGTAAGCGTCAGCGGCTTGTCGACGATCGGGAAGCCTTCTTTCTTAACGCCGCCCTCGGAAGAATCGGAAGCCGAAGCGGACGGCGGGGAGGTCGCCGACGACGGCGAGGCGCCCTGGTTGTTCCCCTTCGACGAGCTGCAGGCGGCCAGCATGGCGGCCGACACCGTCACGCAAAGAAGAACGGATGAGGTCTTGTGAAGCTTTTTTCTCATGCCCTGCGACAACTCCTTTTCTTAATGTTTATTGGGAAGATCAGCCCTTGACGGAACCGATCATTACACCCTGAACGAAATACCGCTGCAAGAACGGATAGACCGCGATTACCGGAATGGTGGCGACGATGATGACCGCGTATTTGACGAGCGCCGCGATCTCGGCTTTGTTGTTCATCGCCGCTGCCGACGAGGCGTCGATCGCCCCTCCGCCTTGAGCGGCCATCTCCTGAAGCACCAGGATTTGGCGCAAGACGAGCTGCAGCGGATATTTGGCGGTGTCGTTCAAGTAGATGAGCGCCGAGAAGTAGCCGTTCCAATGGCCCACCCCGTAGAACAGCGCCATGACCGCCACGATGGGCATCGACAGCGGCAGGACGATCTGCCGGAACAGCCGCCCGTTCGTACAGCCGTCGATCTGGGCGGCTTCCTGCAGCTCCTTCGGAATGGAGCTTTGGAAGAACGTGCGGGAGACGACAATGTTCCAGATCGAGGCCGCCGACGGCAGGACGATCGCCCACATCGTATCGATCATGCCCAGTTGCTTGACGAGCAAATAAGTCGGCACCAGGCCCCCGCTGAAGAACATCGTGACGAGGAACATGCCCATGAAGAAATGCCGTCCGACGAAATCCTTGCGGCTGAGCGCGTAAGCCGCCGGCAAGGTCACCAGCAGGTTGACCGCCGTTCCGACGACCGTGTACACAATCGTGTTGGCGTACCCTTTCCAGATGTTCGAGTTGTCGAACACCCTCTCGTATCCTTCGAAGGTGATTCCCTTCGGCCACAGCCACATGGCCCCCGAGGCCACTTCCTTCGGGTCGCTGATCGAAGCGCTGACGATATAGACCAGCGGATAGAAGACAATCAGGAAGGCGAGAAAAACGCAGGTATAGTTGCAAGCGAGAAAAACTTTGTCGCGCACGGTCTCTTGAATGCCGGAAGACATTCTCGCCATACCTCCTTCACCATAGGCTGCTCTCGCTCGTGCGGCGAACGATCTGATTGACGGCCACCAGAAGAACGGCGTTGATCACGGAATTGAACAGGCCGACCGCCGCCGAGAAGCTGTATTGGGCGTTCTCCAGTCCGGAACGGTAGACGAAAGTGGCGATCACGTCCGAAGATTCCATATTGAGCGGATTTTGCAGCAACAAAATTTTTTCGAAACCGACTCCGAACAGATTTCCCATATTCAGAATGAGCAGGATGGTCATCGTCGGAACGAGGGCGGGGACGTTGAGGTGCCGGATTCGTTGGAATCGCGAGGCTCCGTCGATGATGGCCGCTTCGTGAAGGCTCGGGTCCACGCCGGACAACGCCGCCAAATAGATGATCGTCCCCCAGCCCGCGCTCTGCCAGACGTTCGTGAACACGTACATCGTCTTGAACCATCTCGGATCGGTCAGAAAGTTCGGGGCGTGCAGGCCGAGCCCTTCGATCGCCTGAACGACGATGCCGGTGGACGGAGACAGGAACGAGATGATCATGCCGGCCATGACGACGGCGGAAATGAAGTGCGGCGCATAGGTGACCGTCTGGGCCAGCTTCTTGAAGAAGCCGTTCCGCACTTCGTTGAAGGCCAGCGCCAGAATGATCGGTATCGGAAATCCGACGGCCAGGTCGTACAAGCTGATGCTGAGCGTGTTCCAGATCAAATCCCAGAAATAATAGGAATGGAAAAACCTCTCGAAATGATCGAACCCGACCCATGGGCTTCCCGTAATTCCCTTGGTGGGAATGAACGTCTTGAACGCGATCTGGACGCCGTACATCGGCTCGTAGCAGAATATGAGAAAGTAAAAAAACGCGGGCGCAATGAATACGTACAATTCCCAGTTCCGAACGATCCGCTTCCCCAGCTTCCCGGCGGGCTTGCGGTTCCGAAGCGCGGCATGTCCCGCTGCGGCAACTTTCGCTTCTTGCATCGAATCACCCCCTTGCAAGCAGGTTCGCTCCGGCGGCGCCGGCGACGGCGCATTCGGTCGCGCTCACACTCCTCACGATACCCGGCCTGCCGGTCACCGTAAATATGTCGTTTCCGGCGTCGATGTAAGCGCTGTCCGAAAGGGCGGAGCAAAAACGACCAAGCCAGGCGACAAGGGGCAATGTGTTGTTTTTGCGGATCGGCTTGGCGGGAAGCCCGTCCCGGTCAAAAGTGGCCAATGGCCGGGCGGGAGGCGGCGCTCCCCGCCGCAGCTTCGCCTTTCTGCCCAACGCCAAAAAGGAACGGCCCCGCAGCCGTTCCTTATCGCCGTATATCGCCATAGCGCCGCAAGCAAAAAATACCCATTCGAGGAATGCCGTGCCGACGCGGCGATCGCAAACGTTCCAAGCCGTGGCGAAACGCGCGTCGCCACGGCTTGACCGCCCTAGTCCCTTTATCCGCGCAGGCGGGCCAACGCTTCCTGAAGGTCGTCCGGCAGCGGTGCGCGAACCGACAGCCGCTCGCCCGTCCAGGGATGGTGCCAGATCAGCCGTTCGCCGTGCAGCGCCTGCCGGTCGATCAGTCCCCGCTTGCCGCCGTACATGCCGTCTCCGGCGAGCGGGTGGCCGATCGCCGCCAGATGGACGCGGATCTGGTGCGTGCGTCCCGTCTCCAGGCGCAGCCGGACGAGCGTATGGTCGGCGAACCGCTCCGCCACCTCGTAATGCGTCACCGCCGGATCGCCCGTCTCGCTCACGCGCCGCCGGGTGGAGTGATGGCGGTCCTGGCCGATCGGCAGGTCGATCGTCCCTTTGTCCTTCTCCAGCACGCCTTCGGCGAGCGCCAGGTAGACGCGCTCGATCTTCTTCTCGCGCATGTCCTTGTCGTACTGGTAGTGGGCAAAATCGTGCTTGGCGTACAAAACCGGGCCGGTCGTCTCCTTGTCGATGCGGTGGATGTGGCGGATGCGCAGGTCCTGGTTCGTCATCTCGTAATAGGCCGACACCGCATGGGCGAGCGTCCGCCGCTGCCCCTTCTCGCTCGGATGCACCTCGATGCCCGCGGGCTTGTGGACGACCAGCGTGAAATCGTCCTCGTACAGCACGTTCATCTCCATCCAGTCGGCCGGAAAATCCCGCTCTTCCCGGGGGAACAGGCGGAGCCGCAGCGCCGAGCCCTGCAGCGCCAGCCCGCCGGTTTGCATCAGCTTGGAGACGAGCCTCGGCGCGAGCGGCGTATGCCGCATCACCTTCTGCAGCGGCGCTCCCGCCAGCGGCTCCGGCAGGCGGATTTCCATCCATTCGCCTTTGCGGCGGCCCGGCTTGAGCAGCGGCTCGAGCCCCTCCGCCGCCCGCCGCGTCGACCCGCCAAACGCATGGGCCGCGGCCGCTCCGCGCCGTCCGGCGCTCGCAGCGTCCCTTGCGGCAGCCGGCGCCGAACGCCCAAGCGCGCCGGCGCCGCGGCCGCCGCTTCGGCCGCCGTTCCCGGCCGCCCGCCCGCGCCCGCTCGGCCGCTCGCCGAGTCCGCCGCGGCCGTCTCCGAAGCCGCGGGCACCGCCCGCCTCCGTCCGCTCGCCGTGCCGGCTTCCCGCCGCCTGCGGCCGGCCGCCGCTCCTTCCTCCGGCTGCGGTCCGCTTCCGCTCGCTCCGGCCTTTGCGCTCCTGTTGCGGCGTCCGGTTCCGTCCGCGCTCTCTCATCCTCGATCCACTCCGTTGTCAGCTTCGCCCCACAATATAGCCGACCGCCTCCCGCTTGTCAAATCGCCGCCAACCGCGTCCGCGGGCGGCGCGCGAAATGTCGGATTTCGCCCGGATTGTTACGTTTTGTTTACAAATGAGATTTTCGCCGAAATCTTGCAAAATCCCCCAAAATAACACCGTTTCCACTTTCCGGAATTCGTGATAACGTGAGCGTAGAGGGCATGTCCCTCCAAGATCAAACAAGGAGGAATGTCAATGGATGCGAACGAAGATCTGATCGTCGAAGAGCAATTGGGAGCGGAAGCTCAAGAGGAGCCCGCCGAAGGGGAAGTCGCGGCGGCGCAAGCGGAAGCGCCCGCGGAAGAAGCGGCGGACGGGCCCGAGGCCTCCGCCGGATCGGACGAAGCGGAAGCCGGGGAAGAGTCCGAAGCTTGAACAAGTCGCACGCGAACGGAACCGGCGGCTCTCCGCCGGGACGGGAAAGGAGGGTCCTTGTGCGGCGGACTCTCCTTTTTTGCCGTTCCGGATCAGCGGCCTTGCGAGCGCAGCGAGCTGAGCAGCGCCCACTTCCGTTCGCGCCGCTTCAAATATCGGGGCAGCGAGCGGTAGATTTGCCGGCACTCGCGGTCGGCTTCCCTTCCGCGTTCGCTCTGCCCCATTTCCCGGTAAATGCTGCCGAGCCGGTAATACGCTTCGCAGGATGAGGATTGGATGAGCCGGAACTGCTGCAAATAGTCCAGCGCCTTGGCCGCGTCGGTCTTGGCGAAAGCTTCGCCGAGCCTTAGATAAGGCAGGCCGTATTTGACGCGGGGGCTGATCGCAAGCGCCGTCTTCATCGCCCGCTCTCCTTCCTCCAGCCGGCCGAGCGCCAGCTCGCAAAGGCCGACGTCGCTCCAGTATTCGGCGGAATGCTCCATCCGGTCGCCGATGACGGCCAGTTCCTCCCGCGCTTCTTGATATTTTTTGCCCTCGATCAGCAATCTCGCAAGTTCGGACCGGGCCGACACGTCGTGCGGGTTCACCTGCAGCTGCCGCCGCCACTTGGCGATGGCGCTCCGGCGCTTGAACGGACGCACCAGGCTGGGCGACAGCCCGATGAACCGCCGCTCCAGGAAGTAGAGCACGGCAAGCAGCACGATCAGCGCCAGAAAAGGATTCCCGAGCAGCCACCACAGCAGGCCGAACAAAAAAAACAGCTTCACCCGAAATCTCCCCCTCGACTCTTGATTCCGCGGACAGACAGGACGGCGAAAGGGTTCCTGCTCCGATCATACCACACGAAGCGGCGAAGGCGACAGCCGCCGGGAACCGGCGTTGCCGGGCAAAGCGGTTCGGCCGCTCCCTGCGCTGCCGGGAAGCCGGGGAACCCGGCCGAGTCCCCCTCGGGGATGCCGAGTCAAGCGGAAAAAGGTTCTTCGCTCCGGATGTCCCCGAGCGGGGGCTGGAACGAAGTGACCGACCACCTCTTGTCCATGGGCGAGACGGGCGCGGCGGGAAGGCGAATTATCTCTCCGGGCGGCCGAGCGGCGGGCGGAGCGAAATCCGCCGGCCCGGTCGTTCCCCCGGGCAGAGCCGAACGGCGCGGAGTAACCGCCCTTACGAACCGGCCCCGGGGGAGGGGCGGGCGCGGCGGGTGGCCGGCGCGTGCAGCGGATCGTCGGGCCAGAAATGCTTCGGGTACCGGCCCTTCAAATCTTTGCGCACCTCGAAGTAGGCGCCGCGCCAAAAGCCGGCCAGATCCCGCGTCACCTGGACCGGCCGTTGCGCCGGGGACAGCAGATGGAGCGTCAGCGGCACTTTGCCGCCGCCGATGCGCGGCGTGTCGGGCAGGCCGAACAGCTCCTGCAGGCGGACGAACAGCGCCGGCGCGGAAGGATCGGAATAGTCGACCGGAAGGCGGGAACCGCTCGGGACGGCGATGTGGGTCGGCGCCTCGCGGTCCAGCGCGCTGCGCTGCTCCCAGGAGAGCGCGGCTTCCAGCACGTGCGCCAGCTGAAGCCGCTGCAGGTCGGCGCGGCTTCTCATGCCGTCCAGGTACGGCGCCAGCCACTCCTCCATCGTCGCGGCCAGCGCCTCGTCGGCCCAGTCCGGCCAGTTGCCGCCCTGGGCGGCGAGAAACCGGACGCGCTCTTTGAGCTGCTGCGCGGAGCGGTTCCACGGCAGAACGCCCAGCCCGAGCGAGCGAATGCCGTGCAGCAGAGCCGCCGTTACCTGCGCGGGGTCCGGCTTCGCCAGCGGCCGTTCGCCGAGCGGCACGGCGCCGAGGCGGCGGACGGCGCGGGCGCGGACGGCTTCGGCTTCCGCTTCCCAGCGCACGTGCTCCTCCTCGCGGATCAAGTCGGCGAAGTGCCGGTGCAGATCCGCTTCGTCCAGGGCCGCGGCCAGCCGGATGCGGCTCTCCTGGCCCTGGTCGTCGAGCTCCGCGGCGACGATGAACTCGGCTTGGGCGAGCGGCTGCCCTTCGGGCAGGCTCGCGCCCCGGCCGATGGAAAGCGTGTAGCGGCCGGGCCCGCGGCGGCGGCCGATGCGGTCCGGGTAGGCGAAGCCGAGCAGCACGCCGCAGGCGCCGGGCGGCGCCGGCTCGTCCGCGCGCGCATTCGGCGCGGAGCCGGGGGTCGGCCGCGCGCCGGACGGATGCGGCGACGACACGTCCCCGGCGGCTGCGGGCGAAAGGGCGCCGGGCCGGCCCGCGAGCGGCGCGGAGCCGGGCGGCGGCGCGGATGCGGGGGCCGGCCCGGGCGCGGACGCGGGGGCCGGCACGGGCGCCGCATCCGCGAGCGAGCGGAGCAGCTGCGCCGCTTCGGCGAGCAGCCGCTCGCGCACGCGCTCGTCGACGTGCACGCCGCCGCTGCGGAGCGCGTCGACGCGGAGCGCGATGTCGACGCTGCGCGACGCGTCGCCGCGCAGCAGGTCCCGCTCGCCGAGCAGCGCGGCGAGGCGGCACGCCAGCGCGCCGAGCCCGAGCGGCGCGGCGCGCAGCATCATGTGGGCGAGGCGGGGGTGGACGCCGAGCTCGGCCATGCGCGCGCCGTGCGGCGTCAGCGCGCCCGCGCCCGTGAGGGCGCCGAGCCCGGCGAGCAGTTCGCGCGCCTGGGCGTACGCCGCCTGCGGCGGCGGATCGAGCCAGGCCAGCTCGGCCGGATCGCCTGCGCCCCAGACGGCAAGTTCGAGCGCCAGCGGCGCCAGGTCCGCCTCGCGGATTTCCGGCGTGCCGGCGGGGGCGAGCGTCCGGTGCTCCTCCTCCGTCCACAGCCGGTAGCAGACGCCGGGGGCGACCCGCCCCGCCCGGCCGCGCCGCTGGTCCGCGGACGCCCGCGTGACCGGCACCGTCTCCAGCCGCGACATGCCCGTCCGCGGCGAAAAACGCGGCACCCGCATCAGCCCGCCGTCGACGACGATGCGCACCCCTTCCACGGTCAGGCTCGACTCCGCCACCGCCGTGGCCAGCACCACCTTGCGCCGCCCCGGCGGGCTCGGCGCCAGCGCGCGGTCCTGCGCCTCCTGCGGCAGGCTGCCGTGCAGCGGCGCCACGTCCACCGGCCGGCCCGCCAGCGCCGCCCGCAGGCGCGCCTCGGCGCGGCGAATCTCCGCCGCGCCGGGCAGGAAGGCGAGCACGTCGCCCTCGTCGTCCGCAGCGAGCGCCGTCAGCACGGCCGCGGCCACCGCCGCGCAGACCGGCCCCTCGATCTTCCGCGCCGCGTACCGCGTCTCGACCGGGAACGTCCTGCCCGCGGACGCGACGACCGGCGCGCCCCCGAGCAGTGCCGCGACCGGCTCCGCCGCCAGCGTCGCCGACATGACCGCGAGGCGCAAATCCTCGCGGAACAGCGAGCGCGCCTGCAGGCAGAGCGCAAGCCCGAGGTCGGCCTGCAAGCTGCGCTCGTGATACTCGTCGAAGATGACGAGCCCGGCCTCCTCCAGCGACGGATCGGCCTGCAGCAGGCGCGTCAGCACGCCCTCGGTCACCACTTCGATCCGCGTCCGCGGGCCGACCTTCGTGTCCATCCGCACGCGGTAGCCGACCGTCTCGCCCACCTTTTCGCCGAGCGAAGCCGCCATGAAGCGGGCCGCGTTCCGCGCCGCCAGCCGCCTCGGCTCCAGCATCACGATCTTCTTCCCCGCAAGCCACGGCTCGTCCAGAAGCGCCAGCGGCACGCGCGTCGTCTTCCCCGCTCCGGGTTCCGCCACAAGCACGACCGCCCCCTGCCGGCGCAAAGCGTTCCGCACCTCCGGCAGCACCTGATCGATCGGCATCGCCGGCCCGTTCATCCGCGCCACTCCCCCTCCCGGTTGGTCCCGTCTCTTTTTCTCAAACTCCATTATACCGGGTTTGCTTCCCGCCGCCCAACCGCCCCCGGCCCAGTAGACAAGCAACCGCTCTGATTGGCGTTCTTGCGGGCATGCCGGTCAGCCCGAGCCCGCGCACATGGGGAGTCTTGAGGAGCGATAACAGTCTGAAATCAGACTGATTTCGCATCATCGGGAGGCTCGAGGGACTGTTCTATTTCGAAGAAAAGGACAGCCGCTGCAAGCGACTGCCCTCCCGGCGTCAAAACCCGGCCGTCAGCGGCCCGCTTCCTCCCACGCTTCGCGCAGGTACGGCAGCGTCTTCTCCGTCAGCGGCGCGTTGCACTCGACGGAGTAGGCTCCCGCGTAGCCGGCCCGCCGCAGCGCGGCGAACAGCTCGCGGCAGCGGGACGGCGCCGTTCCCGGCGCGGCCCGCCCGGCCGCGGCCAGGTGGACGTGGGCCAGCCAGCCGGCGTGCTCGGCCGCCGCTTCCGGCTCCTCTCCCTCCACGTCCATGTGGTAAAGATCCGCGAGCGCCCGAACCGCGTCCGAGCCGGCCTCCCGCGCGCAGGCGGCCGCCTCGCCCACGCGGTTGATGATGTTCGACTCGCCGCGATTGAGCGGCTCGATCGCCAGCGTCACGCCGCTGCCGCGGAACGCGTCCCCCATCGCCGCGAACAGCTCCAGCAGCTGCTCCTTCGCGCGCGCCGGGTCCCACCCGGCCGGGAACGAGCGGGCGCCGCCGCTGCCGACGACGGCCGTCCGCACGCCGATTTCGTGAAGCGCTTCCGCGGCCGCATCCACGTAACGGCGAATGCGGGCGGCATCCGTCTCCGGCCCGGTCAGCTTCAAATCCCCCGGGAAAAACAGATTGACCGCCCGCACCGGCAGCGGGCCGCTCTTGTAGGCCCGAATGCGCTCCCTAAGCCCGTCCTTCTCTTCCAGCCGCAGCGCGGTCAGCGGACATTCGATAAAGTCGAAGCCGAGCGCCGCCACCCGCTCCGCCTCTTCGATCCGCGCGCACCAGCCGAACGCCGTTTCGCTCATCGTCCTTTTCCTCCCGTTTGCCCGTTTTCCGTTTTCCGCTTACCTGCTTCTGCACTTGTCCGGCCGATTCCTGCCTCTGCGGCCTGCAAACTTCGGCAAACCTTGAACGAAGGCTTGGGAAAACGCCGCGCAGACGCTACAATGGGAAGGGAGCGAAACGGCCAAGATGCCGGCAACCGCTTCGCCGGTCCCGACCGGCGGCAGCGGTTGCGGGGAGGAGGAACATCATGCGCACACTCGTTTGCTTGTTCGGTTTTACCGCGGAACAGGAAAAGGAAATTGCAGCCGCCGCGCCGGGCTGGAACGTCGTCTTCGCCAAGCCGAAGGAACTGGACGCCGGCCTGCTTCGGCAGGCGGAAGTCGTCTGCGGCTGGCACGACGTCGTCGGCGATGCGCTGCGGGAAGGCGCTTCCCGGCTTCGCTGGGTGCAGTCCGGCTCCGCCGGCGTCGACAACGTGCCGCTCGGCATGCTGGAGCGGCTCGGCGTGACGCTGACGACAGCCAGCGGCGTGCATCCGGGCCCGATGGCGGAGACGGCGTTCGCCATGCTGCTCGCGTTCACGCGCAACTTGCACCGCTCCGTCCGCAAGCAGGCGGAGCGGAAGTGGGAGCGCTTCGTAGCGTACGGGGAACTGCGCGGAAGGACGATCGGCATCGTCGGCGCGGGGCAGATCGGCGCCGAAGTGGCGCGCCTCGCGCAGGCGTTCGGCATGCGCACGCTCGGCGTGCGGCGGTCGGGCGCGGCGGCGCCGCACTTCGAGCGGATGGCGCCGTTCGAGCGCCTCGACGAAGTGCTGGCGGAGAGCGACGTCGTCGTCAACATCTTGCCGGGAACGGCGGAGACGCGCCGGCTGTTCGATGCGCAGCGGTTCGCGCGGATGAAGCCGGGAGCGCTCCTGATCAACATCGGACGGGGGAGCACCGTCGACACCGACGCGATGGTCGCGGCGCTGCGGGAAGGACGCCTCGGCGGAGCCGGCCTGGACGTCTTCGACCCGGAGCCGCTGCCCGGGGACCATCCGCTGTGGGGGATGGACAACGTCATCATCCTGCCGCACGTCGGCGGCATGACCGACCGGTACAAGGAGAGACTGGCCGGGCTGTTCCTGGCCAACTTGCGGGACTATCTGGAGCGGGGGGCGCCGACGAAGAACGTCGTCGATTACGCCAGAGGCTACTGACGGCAGCGCCGGGGTCCGGCCCGCCCGCGAAACCCCCTGACGAGCGGGCTTACGGCCGGATCGGCCGGGCCGCCGCCGGCGCCGTCGACCCGCCGACGACCAGCTCCGCCTCCAGCATGATTTTGCCGGGGACGGGCTGGCCTTCCCGCAGCTTCAGCACGTTTTCGAAGGCGAGCCGGCCCATCTCCTCCTGGTTTTGCCGCAGGTGCGTGAACGCGAACGCCTCGCCGCCCTCCGGGCAGTCGAAGCAGACGATCGACAGGTCGCGCGGCACGCTCAGCCCCAGCTGCTCGGCCGCCCTCTTCGCCAGCAGCGCAATGTTGTACTCCATCGCGAAGATCGCCGTCACCTCGGGATGCTCCTGCAAGTGGCGCTTGATCTTCTCGATGTCCTTCGCCCGGTTCTCTTCGGTATACGCGGTGGGCAGCGTCGACAAGATGTCCTCGATCCACAAATCCCGGTCGACGACGATTCCCTTTTCCGCATGGGCCTGCACGAAGCCTTCGATCCGGTCTTCTACCGCGGTCGTATCCATCGGCGGGGGCGTGAGCAGCGCGATGCGCTTGTGGCCGAGTCCGAACAGGTAGTCGGTGCCCGTCTTGGCGCCCGTCACGTTGTCCGAGCTGATCGAGCCGGCCGAAATGCCCTTCAGCTGGCGGTCGATGAGCACGAACGGAAATTTGTCGATGACCAGCTTCAAAATTTCCGCGTTGAAAAATTCCCCCTGGGACGGGAAGATGATCAGCCCGTCCACGCCGAACTCGAGCAGCCCGCGGATCGCTTCCTCCTCGTAAGCCGGTATGCCGAACGTCCGCCGCAAAATCAGGTAGCTGTCGTGCCGGCGCGACGCCTCCTCCATGCCGTACACCAGCCCCGTCCCGTAGCTGTCGCTGAAGTCGGTCATGATCAGCCCGATCAGCTTCGCGCCGCCCCGCCCTCCCCTGGCCGCGGCCTTCGCGCCGGACGCCCCGGCGGCCGCCGGCAGCGCTTCCGGATCGGCCACGAACGAGCCTCTGCCCGGCTTGCGGACGATCAGCCCTTCCTCCGCGAGCATCTCCAGCGCTTTCTTGCTTGTGATCCGGCTGACCTGGTGCGCATCCGCCAGTTCCTTCTCCGACGGCACGCGGTCGCCGACGGCGTAGCGCCCCGATTGGATGTCCGCCTTGAGTTCCTCGAAGATTCTCTCATACATCGGTCCCGACAACGCAGCCCGCCCCTTTCGAACTTCCTTCCGCTTCCATTATATATGACAATATATCATGATATATAAAAGTTGTGAAGCGAATATAGCGTCCGACATCCGCGCAAAGAAGACCGAAACGCAGAGCGTCTCGGCCTTCGGTTTCTGTTGAATGGCTGCCGGATCGGGCATGTGTCTCCGGGACGGGCGCGGGTCCGGCGGCAGGCTGCCGCCCTCCGAATTCCCCCGGCGCTTCCCGGACGGCGCTGCGCAACCGGCCGCTTCCGGTCCGCTACGCGAACTCGAACCGCAGCGCGATCGTGAAGCGGCGCGAACGCTCCGCCCGGGCGGACAGGACGAAGTCCAGAGCGTACCAGACCGCCTCCCGTCCGTCGTGGTCCCGGTACGTGCGGCGCTCGACGCGCTCTTCCAGCCGCCGGGCATCGTAGCGGACGAGCACGGAGCGCTCTCCCGCGCCGGGCAGCCGCACGGCGCCGTCCCCCGCCGGCTCCGGCGGGCGGAGCGTGACGATTCGTTCGACCACGCAGTCCGGAGCTAGGGCGAACCTAAATTCGTCGGTCAGCTCCAGGACGGGCAGCTCGCGCTTCCGCCAGACGAAGCCGCGCACGAGCGATTCCAGATGCGGCAGGCGGTACACCGCGGCCATCTCGAACCGGAAGCGGACGAGCTCATCGCCGATCGAAGCTTCCAGCACGCGGGCCGCGCTCGCCTCCCCGGCCTCCTGCAGCGCGCCGTCCACGATCGGCACCGCATGGCCTTGCGAGCCGTTGCAATCGTACTCGTAGCGGCCCGCGCCGAAGTACGCCTTCGTATACTCCCCGCTGCCGAGGTCGGCGACGAACGCCTCCCCGTCCGCCAGCAACAGAAACTGGCCGACGTCGTTATGGTTGTGGGGCTCGCCGTTGTGTCCGGCCTTGGCGGCGAAGCCGAAGAAGCCGGCCGCGGAGCGGTGCCGCGACAGGAGCCATTGCGCGTCCGGCAAGTAGGCGTCCGCGGCCCGCCACTCCCCGGCGCCGGTCCGCCGCGGGTCGAGCCAGATCAGGTTGCGCAGGGCGGGCGCCCAGCGGCTGCACGCATCTTCCCGGTACGAAGCGGCCAGCGCCGCCGGCGGCACTTCCACTTCCGGGAAGAGGCTCGCCAAATAGCACGCAAGTCCCGCCTGAAACCGCGCGCGCGGCGCCGAATCCGAGAAGTTGGCGATCCGGTCCCGGCTCAAATACACCTTTTGCTGGAACGTCGCGATGCTCCGCACTTTGCCGCCGCTCAGCAGGTCGAGCGCCCCGCCGGTCCGCTTGCGCAGCAGGTCCGCGAAATAGACGAAATAGCCGAAGCCGTAATTCCAGTAGCCGAGCCCTTCCAGGCAGGCGCCGTCGTCCCCGTAGCCCGCGAGGAAGCTGTCCATGCTGCCGAGAACTTTGCCGACGATCCGGGCCAGCCGCTCCTCGTCGCGGACCGCCAGCAGCGCGGCCGCCCCGATCGAGCCGGCGCACACCGCGGCCCAATTGTGGCGGGCGGTCTCCCAGCCGTAGGGGCCGCGCGTCAAATACGGCGTCAGCAGGCGCGCCTCCACCTCCGCCGCGACGCGCTCCCGCACGAGCCGCGGCAGGCGGTCGCCGAGCAGCAGCGCGATCTCGGCCAGGGCGAAGCCCGTCTCCGCCGAAAACAGGTCGATCGCGGCGCGATGGTCGGCATCGGAGCCGGACAGATGGGCCGGCAGGCACCACGTGTATTCGCCGCACACCGACCAGACAATGTCGCACAGCGCCTCAAGATGGGCGGGCTCTTCCGGCTCCAGCAGCGAGAGCAAGGCGAACGTGTTCAGCCGTCTGCGCCGCTCGAAATAGACCTTTTCATATTCAAGCCTCGTGCCCCGCTCCGCGAAGACCGCAAACAGCGAATACGTCAGCTCGGGAATCGGCTCGCCGATCAGGCGCTCTCCTTCGGAGCGGATTTCCTCCACCGCAGCCGCCCATTCGGGCGCCTTCCCCGCCCGACGCCAAAAAGCGGCCGAATCTCCATCGGCATAATAAAAGCCCGGACCGGGCGGCACCCCCCCGGCCAAAGCCCGCCTTACTTCCTCTCGCGTCATGCCGTTCCTTCCCCTCCGCGCCGCCGCCCGCTTCATCGGCCGAATCGCCGGACCGCCCGGGCGGCCTTGATCGATCTCGCCTTCATTGTACCGAACGCGGTCCGCCGACCGTTAGTGCCATCTTGACCGGCCGTGCTCCGATATTGACTTTTTCCAAAAAAGCGCCCAAGTTAAGAGGGACGTCCTCCGGCCCGCCCCAAACGGCGGCGGAAGCGGATGTCCGAGGAACGAAGGCTGCTCCGGAGATGGCCATACGGCAAACGAACGGTATCGCCTTCCGCTACCGCCCGCGGTTCTGCCGCCTTGGCGGAGCGGTGCTCTGCCGGACGATGAGCCGGGGCTCAAGTGAAGTCAGCCTCCTCACTTTGCCCTTGTTCACCAGCTCCCGCAGCACCCGAACCGCCGTCCGGCCGAGTTCGCCCGCCTGCTGCGACACCGTGGTCAGCTCGGGGATGACATGATGCGCCAGCAAAATATCGTCGAAGCCGACGATCGACAGGTCGTCCGGCACGCGCAATCCGCGCTCGACCGCCGTCTTGATCGCGCCGATCGCCGTGAAGTCGTTGATGCAGCAAACCGCGGTCGGCCGCTCCGGCAGATCGAGCAGCCGCTTCATGTGCTCGCGGCCCGCGTCTACGGAGAAGCTGCCCGGCAGCACCCACTTCTCCTCCACGGGAAGGCCGGATTGCTTCAGCGCCTTGCGGAACGCCCGCAGCTTGACCGACGTCGTCGACATATGGCTCTCGCCGCCGATGAAGCCGATTCGGGTATGGCCCAGCCCGATCAGATGGTTGACCGCCAGAATCGTCCCGGCGTACTCGTCCGTCGCGACCCGGGTCAGATCGGCGTTCTTCAAGTCGCCGTTCACGAGCACAAGCGGCACCCGCCCCGCATGCTCGACGACCTCTTGCACCATCGCGGGATCGCAGCGCTTGAGGTTGATCCGCCCCCCGATGAACAGAACGCCGTCCACCCGCTTCTCCCGCATGAGGTTCAGAAATTCGGACTCCTTCTCGTAGCTGCCCATCGTATTGCACAGGAAGAACGTGTAGCCCGCTTCCTGGCCCTCCAGCTCGATTCCCGAGAACACTTCCGGGAAGAAGGGATTCGTAATGTCCGGCAAGATCACGCCGATAATGCCCGTCTCTCTCTTCGTCAAGCTTCGCGCGAGCGCGTTGGGCTGGAATTGATGCTTCTGCATGATCGCTTCGATCTTCGCGCGCGTCGCGGCGCTGACCGGCGCGGATCCGTTCAGCACGCGGGACACCGTCGCGACGGACACTTGCGCTTCTTCGGCAATATCGTATACCGTCACTTGCTTCATCGCGTATTCCTTCCCCCGATCGACTTGGTCATTCCTTTCGCCCGAACGCCGTCACCGTTGGTCATTCCTTGCGCCTGAACGCCGTCACCGTCTCCCCGGTCACTTCCTTGAACACTTTGCAGAAGTAAGAGGTCTCCTGGTAGCCGACTTGGCTGGCGACTTCGTAGACTTTGAGCGGCGTGTTCCGCAGCAGCCGCTTCGCCATCTCCATCCGCACCCGGCTGACGTACTCGGTGACCCTGAGGCCGGTCTCGCTCCGGAACAGGCTCGACAAATAGTTGGGGCTGAAGCCCAGATGGCGGGACAACTCGGCCACCGAGATGTCCTCTGCATAATGCTCGCGAATATAAGCCAGCGCTTGCCGGATCTCCTTCCGGCAGGAAGAGGCCGCCGTCGGGCCGCACCGCTCGCGGCAGACGGCGAGCAGCCGCTCCTGAATCGCGTCCAGCGAATCGAGCCTCTCGAGGCTGTCCGTCAGTTCGGTGAGCCAATCTTGCCCCGCGAGCATCCCGCCGCCGTACTCCGCCCGGCCGAACAAGGAGACGTACAGGTCGACCAGATGCTGCTTGAGCGTCGCCATGGCCGGCTTGCGCCGCCGCAGTTCCCGGAACAGGTCGGCCAGGGCGTCGGTCAGTTCGTCCAGGTCCGAGCCGCGGAGCGCCTCGCGCCAACGGACGATCCGCTGCGGATCGACGGCCCGCTCCGCCTCCTGCCTCCGCTCCGCTTCGAACAGCTGTCCCCATCCGTCGTACACGGTCCGAAACAGCGCCTCCTCCGCGGCCCGATAAGCGGCCCGAAGCCGGCTCGCCCCCGCGCCGCCTTCGCCGGCGGCCACGGCGGCGGCGCGGCTGCGCCCGCCGGCTTCCCGCAACCACCGCTTGGCGATGCGCCGCGACGCGAATTCGCCGTCCCCGTCGCTCCGGGAACCGGTGTCCAGCAGGACGAGCCGGCCTGTGCGGACCGGCACCGCGATCGCCCGGCCGGCGTCCTCCGCCGGAAGGCGGAAGCCGTCGTCTTCGTCCGGCCGCCAGGCGAGCAGCGCCAGACGGCAGCCGTCCGGCGGGACAATGCCGTCCGCCGCAGGAACCGGCGGCGCCTCTCCCGTCAGCCATTGCTTCAGGACGATCGTCCGCAGTTCCGCGAGCCTGGCCGCTTCGCGCCTTTTGGTCTCCGCCAGCTGCCCGAGTCTTCGCTTCATCTGCTCCAGCATGCGCCTCAGCGTCTCCGGCTCCAATTCCTGCTTCAATAAATAATCTTCAGCCCCCAGCTTCAGAGAATCCTTCACAAAGCGGAAATCGTCATAGGAACTCAGCATGACGACCAAGATGTCGGGATCGCGCGCTTTGACGGCCTTCACGAGGTCGATTCCGTTCATCTCCGGCATGCTGACATCGGTCAGAATGAGATCGAACCGGCGCTTGCCGAGCAGTTCCAGCGCCTGCCTGCCGCTTACCGCCTCCGCCGCGATTTCGAAGCCGCATTGCTCCCAATCGACGATCGTGCGCACGGCGTGCCGGTACACGGCGTTGTCTTCGACGACCAACGCCTGGTACAAGTTCATCCCAGCCCCTCCTTCCGCCGGTAAGGCATGGTCAGAATGATCTTCGTTCCGCGTCCGGGCTCCGTATCGAACGACATCCCGTACGGCTCTCCGCACAAGGAGCGAATTCGTTCGTGGACGTGACGGACCCCGATGCCGTTCAAACCGGGAGCCTTGCTCTCCCGGTCCGCAGCGAGCAGTTCCGCCGCAAAAGCCGGCTCCATGCCGACGCCGTTGTCCTCCACCGCAATCCGGATGTCCCGGCAGGTTCGCTCGGCGCCGATCCGAATCCGGCCGTTGCCCCTGGAGATCTCCAATCCGTGCATGATCGCGTTCTCCACCAGCGGCTGAAGAATGAACCCCGGCACCAGCGCGTCCAGCAGCCGGTCCTCCACCTCGTATTCGACTTCGAACGCGTCTTTGTAGCCGATCTTCTGCAGGTGCACGTAATCCCGCACGTTGGCCAGCTCGTCCGCCAGCGTCACCATGCCGCCGGATTGCCGGATCGAAGCGTGCAGCAGCCCGCTCAGCGCTCCGACCATCGCTTCGATCTCCTTCTCACCCCGGCTGCGGGAGAACCAGCGGATCGTGCCCAGCGTATTGTACAGAAAATGCGGGTTGATCCGCGCCAGCAGCGCGGAGTGCTCCGCTTGCTGCTTGGCCAGCCGCTCCTCGGCCACCCGGACGACCAGTTCGTTGATCCGCGCCACCATCATGTTGAAGCGGACGGCCAGCATGCCGATTTCGTCCTTGCCCGTCGGCACCGCCTTGACTGTCAGGTCGCCGTCCTCCACCCGCCGCATCGTCCGCTCCAGCCGCTTGATATCCCGCGTCATGCCGATCGAGAACCAGAACGCGACCGCCGCCGCGATGAGCATGAACAAGGCGCAGATGAACGCGATCAGCGTCTCCAGAATGTGCGTGCCCTCGAGCAGCCTGGACGTCGGGATGAAGCAGAGGATGCTCCACCCCGTCTCCCCGGAGCGATACTTTAGCCGCAGCGCCGGCTTGCCGCCGATCTTCGCCGTCCGCCCGCCGGAGAGGAGCGAAGCGCCGTCGTCCGGCGCCGGAACGCCGGCTGAGAGCAAGATCGGGTCCCCCACGTACAGCGGTTCGTTCCGCTCGTTCAGAATGAGCAGGTTCTCTCCCTGAACGATCGAGCCTTCCGACAGCAAGTTCGTGAAGTAGGCGCGGTCCAGATGGAACACGATGACGCCGAAGTTCCGGTTCACCTGGTTGATGTCCAGATAATAGCGGGACAACGCCACCTCGTCCGAACCGCGGAGCGAAGCGGACCAGTAGATGCCCCGGCCCGACTCCGCCAGTTTGTTCCGCGCCTCCGTCGCGATCGCGCGCGCCGCGGCGGCGTTCATGCTGCGGCCGTCGGTCGGGCGCTCCCACCAATAGATCCGTCCGCTCCGGCTCATGATTGTGACCGAGTTGATATACGGATTGTTGTTGCCGTATTGATAGAGCAGCCCCGACACCAGACTGAAATCGAGCGCGTACCGCTCCCCCTCCTCCTCGCCGTCCCGCTCCTCGACGATATGCGTGAGCAGCTTGTCGTTCAGCAGGAACAGCGTGGACGAAACGAACTCCTTGACGTGATTGTCGACATTTTTGGAATATTGGTCGATGACGTGCCCGGACAGCTCCCGCGTATTGACTTCGATATAGTGACGGGACGCAAGCGTGGCCGCCGAACCGATCGCAAGCCCCAGCATGAGGATGACGACCAGGTTCGAGAGCAGCATCTTCTTGCGGATCCGCATGTCGCGCAGTCTCTTCATCGGGTTCAAACGGACCGGCATGCGCATCATTCGTCATCCCCGCCCTTCCGGTCCGATGCGCGGACGAATCCGGTCGAAGGCATCGTCGAGCGCGGCCAGGCATCTGTCGACATCGTGCCGCGGGTCGTACAGGAACTCGATCAGTCCGTTGCGGAACGCGGCTCCCAGTTCGGCGTCGACAAAATCCGGGTAGAACGAGCTGTAATCCGTCAGCCGCCCGGTCTTCACATAATTCCGGTCCAGTTCCTCGTAGGCCGGATCGAAATCGAGCGGCGCATCGCCGCTGACGGGAATTCCCTTCTTGTTGTCCTGGAACACCTTCACCATCGCCGGGGTCGTGAAGAAGCGCACCACGTCCAGCGCGACGTCCGCATGCCGGGACTTCGGGTTGACGACGAAGCCGCCGGTCGTCTTCATGGCGAATTTGGCCTCGCCCGGGCGGTTGGACGCCGGAAAAGCGAACAAACCGATATCGGCGTCGGGCTTGAACGAGCGGACGCCGTCCACCGTCCAGGTGCCGTTGACGATCATCGCCGCCTCCCCGTTCGCCAGTTGTTCCAGCGCGTCGTTCCAGCTCGTTCGGAACGGGGCCGGTCCCGTATAGGGGAAGCGCTCCGCCAGCCGCTTCAGCACATCGCGCAAATTCCCCTTGTCGTCCGCGAACGATGCCAGGCCCGCCTCGACCTCCTTGATCCAGTCGGGCGTCCCGATGCCCGAGGCGATCAGATCCGGCTGGATATCCAGCATGAGCGTCCAGGTGTCCTGATACCCGGCCGCAATCGGCTGAATGCCCGCCCGCGCAAGCTGTCGGCAGACGTCCATGAATTGCGTCCACGTCTGCGGCACCTCCCGGATGCCGGCCTTCCGGAACGCCTCGCGATTATAGAAGACGCCGACTCCGTTGCGGTCGAACGGCACGGCCCAGATGCGCCCATCCGGCCCCCGGACTCCGCCGAGCTGCTGCGGGCCGAAACCGGCGATCACCGGATTTCCCGTCAGATCCATCGCATAGCCCGCTTCGATATACTCTTCCAGCGATTCGATGTTGTCCGCCATGTAAATATCGGGCATCCGTTCGACGGCGGCCAGGTTGTGCAGCGTGTTCGCATACGTGCTCCCGTCGTCGGAGATGACCTGAACCGTCACGTTCGGATGCGCTTCCATGTAACGGCTGGTTCCGATCTCCAGCCACTTGCGGGCGCCCCCCTCGCGGAAATGATGGTACCATACCAGCTTGACGGGAGGCTCCTCTTCGGGTGACGCGCGCAACTCGATCCGGTCCGCCCACCGCCAGACGATCCAGATGCAGGCAACCGCCAGCATAACAGCCGAAGCCGCCCCCAGCCACATGCGAGATCTCATCGGTGTCAGCCCCCATCGGACGATCGTTTTCGGTTATGGGCCAAGTATAGCACACCCTCCCGCCCCCCAGAACGACCGGCCGATTCCCCGGACCGAATCAACAAGGCAAAATGCCGCCCGGTTAGGCAGCATCTTGCCCCGTGGAGAAGTGTCGGCCGATCAGCTCTGCATCTTCTGCTTGAACGCGTCCATCTGCCTTTGCAGCTCCGCCTTCACCTTGTCGTAGCCGGCCGCTTTCAGCTTCGCCTTGAACGCTTCGACAGCCTTCGCCGGATCGCCGGCCTTGCCGAACGCGATCGCCGGCCCCATCTCGCCGGTCACCTGCGAGATCGCGGTCAACTCCGCGTCCACCGGCGTCTTGTCGAAGACGAACTGCCCGTACGGATACGGCTTCTTGATCTTGTCGTACTCCGCATACAGCGTCGTCGGCAACTGATCCCAGACGGTGTCGCTCGGAATTTCCAGCTTGTCGTTGCGTCCGCCCCAGAAGTCGGAGTAGAACGAATCTTTATCCGGATCGTAGCTCGCCGGCGTGACGCGCTTGCCGTCCTTGAGCTCGTATTGAACGCCTTCGATGCCGTAGTTGATCAGCCTGTAGATCTGCTCGTCGTTGCGGATCAGGTCGTAAGCCATGAGCGCGCGTTCCGGATTTTTGCTGTGGGCGCCGACCGACGTGCCGCCGTGCGTAATCGACAGCTCCAGCAGATTGCCGCTCGTGCGGGCGAACGGGTACATCTGCAGCTCCGACCCCGGCTGCTCGCGGTCCATCTCGACGCGGAGCGAGCCGAACGTCTGCGTATGGTGCTGGTCCAGTCCGGTCAGGCCGCCCTTGAGCTCGGTGCGCGTGTCTCCCTTGAAATTGAGCACATCCTCGCGCCAGAAGCCTTTGTCCGCCCACGATTTCATCTTCGTCGCGTAGTTCAGCAGCGAATCGTCGTCGAAGATCGGGCTGACGATCGTGTACGGATCGTCATAGCTTTTCGCGGTGAACACCGGCAGCCAGCCCGTCGAGATCGGCAGTTCCAGCTCCTGCGTATACGAGTTGACCCAGCCTCCGAACGTGCTGACGGAAGGGTTGACGTCCCACGGAATGACGCCCGGCTTGTTGTCCTTGATATATTGCAGGTACTTCTCGATGCCGTCCCAATCCCGGATCGGCTCGGTAATGCCCGCTTCCTTCGCCCAGTCGCCGCGATAGAAGAAGCCGTGGTTGACCCACTGCGTATACTGGTCTTCGGGAATGAGCACGATCTTGCCGTTGAACTTGCTCTGCTCCCAGTGGTCCGGCGGAACGGAATTCCACGTGATCGGCGCGTACTTCGGCAACAGATCGTCCAGATTCATGAACGCGCCGCGCTGGGCGTTGCCCCACGTATCGAGCCAGTCGGTGCCGATCGTGATGAGGTCGACCGGGTCGCCGGAAGCGAGCAGCAGATTGTATTTCGTCTGCCAGTCGGCCCATTCCACCCATTTCCATTCCAGCTCGGCGTTGATTTTCTCCTTCATGAGCTTGTTGACTTCGGCCATCACCTTCTCGAACTGGCCGTTCTTCGGCTTGTCGCCGAGGATGACGTAGCTGATCTTCACGAACTTGGACGTGTCGATCGCCGCGCCCGCACCGGCGCCGGCGCTTCCCTCCGCGTCCGGGCTCGAAGCCTGGCTTGCCGAGGGGCTCGCGCCGTTGCCGTTCCCGCCGCCTCCGCTGCACGCCGCCAGTCCGAACGCGAGCGTCAACGCCGGAAGGACGGCGCCTAGCTTTTTGATGTTGACCATCGCATCTTGCCTCCCCTTGCGAAAATGATCTTGCTCTATGTGGAGGAAGGAGGACAAGCTCCTTCCCGGCACATCGTTACCCTTTGACCGCGCCGACCGTAATGCCTCTGATAAAAAAGCGCTGCACGAACGGATACAGCAAAATTACGGGGCCGGTCGCCACGACCGCGGTCGCCATCTTCATCGACTCCAGCGGCAAGTCCTGCAGCGGGACGTTGGAGGCGGCCGACGAGTTCCTCACGTAGTCGGCGCTGGTCACGACCGTATACAGGAACAGCTGCAGCGTGCGGTACTTCATGTTCGCCGAGAGAAACAGCATGGCGTTGTACCATTCGTTCCAGTAGCCGATCGCGATGAACAGTCCGATCGTCGCCAGCGCCGGCGTCGACATCGGCAGAATGAGCCGCAGGAAAATCCGGAAGTCGCCGGCCCCGTCGATCTTCGCCGATTCCGTAATCGCGTGGGGGATCGAGCGGACGAAGCTTTTCATCATGATGATCAGAAACGGCGACATCAGCCCGGGGAGCAGCACGGCCAGATAGTTGTCCTTGAGCGCCAGATACTGGTTGATAAGCAGGAAGTAAGGCACGAGTCCGCCGGAGAACAGCGTTGTAAAGTAGATGAAGAAGGAGATGCGGTTGCGATAGGGAAAGTCCGGCCGCTGCAAGGCGTAGCCGGTCATCGCCACGATGAACAGCCCGACCACCGTGCCGACGGCGGTGATGCCGATCGTCACGCAGTAGGAGCCGACGATCAGGTCGGGATTCTGGAACACGATCTTGTAGGCGAACGTGCTGAACTCGCGCGGCCACAGGTTGAAGCCGTGCCTGGCGATCGAGCGCTCGTTCGTCAGCGACGTGCCGATGATGAGCAGGAACGGCAGCAGGCACGCCAGGGCAAAAAATCCGATCACACCGTAACCGACCGCGCGCACGAGCAAGGTCGAGCCGTCGATGCGGATCGCGGTTCGTTCTTTCGACACGGCATTCGCTCCTCTCGTTCCTAGAACAGGGAATTTTCCGGGGATATCCGCTTCACCAGCCAGTTGGCGCTCAGCACGACGAAGAACCCGAAGACGGACTGGTACAGGCTGACGGCGCTGCCCATCGAGAAGTTGAAGTTGGTCATGAGCGAGCGGAACACGTACGTCTCGATGATGTCGGTCGTCGCGTACAGCGACGTGTTGTTCGCTCCGACCAGGTTGTAGAACAGCCCGAAGTTCCCCCGCAGGATGCCCCCCAGCGAGAAGAGGAGCAGGATGATGAACGTCGGCTTCAGCCATGGAAGCACGATGTAGCGGATGCGCTGCAGCGCGTTGGCCCCGTCGATCTGGGAAGCCTCGACGATCTCCGAATCCAGTCCCATGACCGCGGCGAAATAGACGATCGAGCCGTAGCCCGTAGACTGCCACAGGTACGTAATGACGATGATGAACGGCCAGATGTGCGGATTCGAATACGTCTTGACCGGCTCCATCCCGATCGACTTCAGGAAGCCGTTCAGCAGGCCGTAGTCGTAGCTGAGGATGTTGTAGGCGATGAGACCGATCAGCACGAACGACATGAAGTACGGCAGGAACATGAGCGATTGCGAAATTTTTTTGAACCACTTGCTGCGCAGCTCGTTCAGGAAGATGGCCACCGCGATCTGGACGATGTTGCCCAGCAGGATGAAGGCGAGGTTGTAGGCGATCGTATTGAACGTAAGCCGCCACAGGTCCCCCGTGATGACGAGAAAGCGGAAGTTCTGCCAGTGGACGAACGGGCTGTGGAAGATGCCGTCCGTGTAGTTGTACTGAATGAAGGCCAGGTACAAGCCCGGCATGGGCAAATAGGAAAAGACGGCGAAGAACACGAGAGCCGGCAAGCACATGAGAAGCAGCGTTCGGTTGGCGATCAGCCGGCGGAACGGCCCGCGTCCGGGACGGGCCGAACGGACGGTCCGCCCGGCCGCCGGTGCCGGCGCGGCTGCGCTCGAGGTGGAGACGCTCATGAATCGACCTCCTTCAGATGGGGAATGTGCCCGTCGCCGGGCCGATCAGACGAAGACGAGCTTCAATTCGTTCAATTGCCCGGGCTCTCCCGGAACGACCGCTTCGGCGAATACGCGCAGCTGCCGGCCCCCCGCCAGCCAAGAAGCGGGGAAGAAGACGCTGTCCGGCCGGCCCCCGCTCATCGTCGGGCGCTCCGCGCCGCCCGGCAGCCACATCCGGCCGACGACCCGATCGCCGGCGAGCGCCGTCAGCTTGACGTTGGCTCCGCCGGCCCGCAGCCGCACGCCTCGCCCCGCTCCCGAACCGGCTTCCGCCGACATCTCCGGAGAAGCGTACAACCATGCGGTTCGGCCGGGGGCGAGCGAACAGGGAAGGCGGATCGCCTCGGCGCCCGGCCGGGCGAGATCGGCCGACGCCGCCAGCTCGGGCTCCTCGGCCGCGCTCAAGCGGCACAGCTCCGCGGCGCGGCCTTCCAGCAGCGTCACCTTGCCGGCCGCGGCGCCGATTCTCCTTTCCAGCATCAGCGTCAGTTGCACACGGTCTCCTTGCCCCGCCGTTCGCCGAAGCAGGAGCCACGGATCGTCCGGCGTCACCGTCCCCGCCTCGCGGCCGTCGACCCACACCTGCACCCGGCTTTCCAGACCGTCCAGCCAGAGCGCGGCGCGATCGGTTCCCGGCGACAATCGGACCGTTCGCCGGTAATATTCATAGGCAAGCGGCTCGTTCGGATGCCAGCCGCCGAAGCCGGTCAGCGGCCAGCGCTCGTCGTCGGTCTCCGGCGCGATGCGCTGCGGATCGGGCGACGGGTTCGCGGTGCGGAAGTACCGCCAGTTGCCGGTCAGATCGCGCTTGTCCGTCACGACGATCAAGTCGGCGAGCCCCTTGCGGGCGTTCAGCCGAAGCGACGGCAGCCGCGGGTCGTCGAAGTTCGAGTGTCCCCAGATCTCCACGCGGGCCGTCAGCTTGGCCGGCGCTTTCCCGCTCCCGAAGGACCGCTCCAGATAGCGGCTGGAGCCGCCGGGCACGACCGTGCCGACGTACTCCCCGTCGGCATAGACGGAGACGACATCGCTCCCGCTCGCCGCCAGAAGGCCGATGGCCGGACGGGCAGCCGCAAAGCTCCCCGCCGCATCCTCCTCCCGCTGCGCGACCGGTTCCCGATTCGGCTCCTCCTCCCGCTGCGGGACCGGTTCCCGCTCCGGGGCTTCGTCCGGGTGCCCGCTCCCGCCCGGCCGCGCACCGGGACTCAAGTTCGAGCCGGCGCCGGCACCCGCGCGCGGAGCCGAATCCCGAACCGCCGCACCGCCCGCTTCATATTCGTACCAGGCGAAGCCGCGGTAAATTCCCCGGGCTTCCAGGCTGCCGGTCCCGGCCGCCGGCGCCCCCGCCGCGGCGGGCAGCGGCTCATGTCCCTCCGTCCATGCGGCCGTCCAGCCCCCTTCCAGGCGAATCTCGCGATCCGCATAGACCGGCATCGTTCCGAACGTCAGCGACCCGTCGGCTTCGACGCCTTCCAGCAGCAGCGCATCGCTGCGGGACAGGCCGTGCACGGTCAGGCTTCTGCCGTCCTCCCATTCCAGCAGGCATTTCCCCCGGCTTCGTCCGGCGAAGCGAATCGAGACCGCGGGGCCGTCCGTCCGCACCGCCGCGGCTTCGGCCCGCACGGCGGCAGGCTCGGCCGCGAACTTCAGGTCGATTCGGCCGTCTTTTCCCTCGTCGAAATGGAACACAAGCCCGCAGCCGCCTGCCTCCTGCCGGTACACGTCGCTCAATTCCGCCGTAGCGCCCGCAATTTCGCCGGCGATTCCCCAGCGGTCAAGCGTTATCCCTTCCGGCAAGGCCAGGCACGTTTCCCTCACGGTATCGGCCACGAAGATCAGCCGCCCGCCTCCTGCCAGAGCGAGACGATACGGGCCGACATCGTAGCCGCGGTCGCGCCAGAACGGCTGCTCGTCCTTAGGCGCCGGTCCTTCCGGCACCGCTTCCGCCAGAGCCGCTCCGTAGACGTTCAGCAGCCGGCGCAGCAGCTTCCCCTCGTAAGCTTCCGGCCGAAGGTGGCCTTCCGGCGAGATCATGCCGCCGAAGTCGTAGTCGGACGTCATGAACGCGAGCGGCTTGCCCCAGTTGTTGACGGCGTTCGTGAAGCCGTAGTCCGTCCCGGACACCTGCAGGTACGGGCCGAGAAGCTTCACGCCGCACGACAGCAGCCTCCGCAGCAGGAAGTGGCTGCGGTTCGTCTCGGTCACGAGAAGCGGGCCCCCCCTCCTCTCCAGTTCCCGCTTGTAGGCCAGCACGATCTCCTCGAAGTCCGGATTGCGGTTGTCGGGATAAAAATTGCATGTCGGCACGACCCCGTCGACATCGCCCGAAGCGCCGAACAGCCCGCCTTGCCCCGCGCATGCGATCAGCGGAACGCCGATGCCGTGGCCGACCGCCATGTCCCGCAGAGCGGACATGTAGCCGCGCGGATCGCCGCAGCGGTAGAAGTCCAGCTCGTTCTCCAACTGGACGGCGACAACCGAACCCCCTCGGCCCAGTTCGAACCGGCGCAGCAACGGCAAAATCCGCTCGAACCACCTGGCGACATGCGCGAGAAAGGCAGGATCGTGATCCCGCAGCGTCAGGCCGTCCTTGCCGATCAAATAAGCCGGCAGCGCTCCCCCGTCCCATTCCGAGCAAATATAAGGTCCCGGCCGTGCAACGACCCACAGTCCCGCCTCCGCCGCCAATCGCAAAAATTCCGCCGCGTCCCGCTCGCCTTCGAAGTCCCACACGCCCTCTTCCCGTTCGTGATAGTTCCAGGGAAAATACACGTCGATCGCGTTGTACCCCATCTCTCGGAGCTGCTCCATCCGAAGCCGCCAACATTGTCTCGGAATGCGGAAGTAGAACAAGGACGCACACAACAAAATTTCGCTTCGCCCGTTCACGACCAGCCGGTCCGGCTCCATTCGAACCGCCGGCTCGCTACGCTTCAGTTCGGTCATGGCGCTCTCCCATCGAATAGTAATCGGTATCATGTAACCGGTTTCTATTCTCATATTAAACGCTTACATTCCGGGCATCATTAAACAAATCTCCGATTTGTTGCACAAAACTATCCGATTTTCGGACCAGACCGTCTTCCCCCCTCCAGCCTGCCAGTTCCGCGCCTCGTTCCTTGCTCGACCATCCGTTCTTTGCTCTTAAGGCCGATCTCCCGCCCGCTCAGCGAAAAATTTTGCTATGCACGATGTCCTCCAAGTTCAGCAAGAAATCGAATTCTGTTACGGCCCATGCTTAAGAAGTCACTGTCGGGATGAGAAAGAGGCAAAGAGACCTGTATGGGCTCAGGACTATAGGCGATCGGATGGCGAGGAAAACGACCGAGCCGCCTGAGCGAACGGGATTTCGATGATAAGGAAAATGGGAGCGGATACAGAAGGGCGATGGAGCACCGTCATGGCAGCCTGAGCGAACGGGATTTCGATGATAAGGAAAAATGGAGCGGGTACAGGGGGGAGGAGCGCCCGGTACTGCCGGCCCTCCGCGCTGTCGCGGCGCGGCTGCCTGGATGGCGCGGAACGCTTGCACGGGGCCAAGCAGCAAGGATTCGCGCCGGATGCCGAAGCGCGAGGGACGACGCCGCTCCCCTTCGGAAAGTCCGCCCGAGAGCATGCCCAGAAGGGCGCCGATCCGCGCGGACTCGACGCCCTCTGGTCCAAATGGTCAAAGAGTTCGTTCCCTGCCGGCCTTTCGGAGCTTAGCCACGGTATTCCAGCGGCGTCGAGCCGGCATGGGCCTTGAACGTCTTGATGAAGTAGCTTTGGTTGTCGTAGCCGAGCCGCTCGCAAATTTCTCCCACCGACAGCGGAGTCTGATCGAGCAGTTCCTTCGCCCGCTCCATCTTCAGGCGGGTGACGTATTCGATGAACGTCATCCCCGTCTCCTTCTTGAACAGGCGGCTGAAGTAACTCGGATTCAAGTGCAGGCGAGCGGCGACCTCCTCGAGCGAGATGCGCCTGCCGAGGTTCAGCGAGACGTACTTGCACGCCTCCAGCACGTCCGTCCGCTTCCCCGCGGCCGCCCGCGCCGGCCCGAACGGCTGAAAGGCGACCTGCAGGTGCTCGATCAGCCAGGTCCTCAGCTCGCCGAGAGAGCCGATCTCGACGATCTCCTTGTGCAGCGTATCGGCGGAACGGCCGGCGCCCGTCAACTGCAGCGAATGAAGCCTCAGCTTCAGATCGAGCAGCAGCTTCAGCGTCCAATCCTTCACTGCCGCCGGCGCGTATTCCTCCCGGCGAATGTGCTCGATCCAGGCGTCGGCCGTCTTCTGCGCCTCCTCGGCCGACTTGCCGACGAGCGCTTCCCGCAGTTCGGTGCTGGCCCGGTCGTAATGGGCGAACAGATCGGCGGCGGACGGCTTCCACGGGCGCAGCCGCGCGATGTCCCCCTCCCGCATGTAAAACCGCTGTCCCTCGCTGCCGAGAAGCGCCGCCAACTCGGGCTTCAACGTCTCGGGACCGTCGCATCCGGTGCCGATCAGGAACGACATCCGCACCTTCAGCACCTTCCGCAGCGTGTCCCGAACCGTTCCGAGCGCTTCCCGCACCTCGTCGTAGACGTTCGTTTTCAGCCCCGGCTTGTAGGCGAACAGCAGCAGCGACCGCCCGGCGTCGCAGCCGACGTGAACGGCCTGCGGACGAAGGCCGGCAAGCACTTCGTCGATGACATTGCCGACGGCAAACCTTAGCGTCTGGTCGGAGGAGAAACGGGTCCGCAACTGCGGATAGCCGTCGATCAGTCCGAGGACCGGCAGGCAGGCTTCCCCGTCCCGGAACAAGCCGAAGGCGCCGGCCTCCCGCCGCCACTGTTCGGGGGACAGCAGCGGCTGGTCGATGAAGCTTCGGAAGAACTTCTCCTTGCGCAGCTCCTTCGTCTCGTTGACGAGGGCCGCCAGCCGCGACTGCTCCCGGCTCGACTGGCGCTCCTCGTCCATGCTCGTTTTGAACCGCTTCAACAATTGAACAAGATCCTCCGGATCGAGCGCATCCTTGAGCAAGTATTCCTGCACATTCAGCCGCATCGCCTGCCGGGCGTACTGGAACTCGTCATGGCAGGTGAGGATGATCGTCCGCAAATTCGGCTTCCGCTCCTTCAGCCGCGCCGTCAGCTCCAGGCCGTCCATCTTCGGCATGCCGATGTCGGTCACAAGCAGGTCCGGCATGTCCCGCTGCGCCTGCTCCCAAGCGACCTCGCCGTTCTCGTGGACGCTCGCGAGCCGGAAGCCGAGCGCCTCCCAGTCGATCGCTTCGGACAGCAGTTCGATGACCGGATAATCGTCGTCCGCCAGCATCACCTTATACATCGCGCTCCTCCCCTCCGCAACCGTCATCGTCCGCGGCAACCGTCATCGTCCGCCTGCGGCGGACGAATCGGCCGGCAACCGGCCGACGGCGGACGAATCGGCGGCCGCCTCCCTGCGCGGGATCAACATGCGAACGGCGGTTCCCCGCCCTTTCCTGCTCGCCACTTCCAGGCGGAAGCCATCCCCGAACATCATCCGCATCCGCTCCGCGACGTTGCTCAGCCCGATGCCCGAGAAGCTACCACGCTTCCCCTCGCCCCCGTCCGGCGGCGGCTCCGCCGTCTGCAGCTTCCGCCGCAGCGCCGCAAGCGCTTCCGCATCCATGCCGACGCCGTCGTCCTCCACGGTCAGAACGAGGAACAGCCGATTCAGCTCGGCCCGAATGGCGACCTCGCCCGCCCGCTGCTTCAGGCCGTGGATGAGCGCGTTCTCGACGACCGGCTGCAGGAAGAAGCGCGGCACCTTGCACAGGAACGCCTCGGAAGCGACGTCCAGCGCGAGCCGCGCCGCCTCCCGGTGGCGCAAGTTCATCAGCTCCACGTAGCTCGACAGCAGGTCCAGCTCCTCGTGCAGCGTGATCTCGTCTTCCTCCTTGCTGATCGTCATCCTTAGCAGCTTCGACAGCGAGCTGATCATCTTGGCGCTGTCCGGATCTCCCCGGTGCAGCACCTTCATGCGAATCGAATTGAGCACGTTGAACAGGAAGTGCGGATGAATCTGCGCCTGCAGCATGCGCAGTTCGGCCTTGCGCTTGCGCGCCTGGGTGACGGACACCTCGGCGATCATCTCCTGCACCCGGTCCAGCATCTGGTCGAACAGGAAGCCGAGCCGCCCGATCTCGTCCGGCCCGCGGATGCCGGACCGCACCGCGAGATTGCCCCGCTGCACCGTCGTCGCCACTTTGCCGAGCCGGACGAGCGGCGTGGTGAATGCCCGCAGCAACGCCAGCAGAAGCAGCAGAAACGCGACGAACGAAGCGGCCTGAAAGACGAATACGCGGTTGAAGATCGACGTAATGTCGACGATCGCTTCCTTGTACGGCTGCTCCAGAACGAGGCTCCAGTCGTTGAAGGCGAGCGGCGTTCGGACAACGAGCATCTTCTTCCCGTCAATCGTGCGAACGGAGGCGGCGCCGCCCGCAAGGTCGGCCCGCGGGACAACCGGCGCCGGCTGCCCGATGCGCGTCTTGTCCTTGTCCGACACGATCCGCCCCTCGCCGTCCACCAGCATCAGCTCCTGGCCCGCCTGCAGCCGGCTGAACACCTGGCTGATCTCGTCCTCGAAAAAAGTGACGACGATATAGCCGTAGATCGCGTTGTCCTTGCGCAGCGTGCGCGCGACCGAAATCTGATACGCATGGTTCAGCTTGTCCAGGCGGAACGCCGTCGGCTCCGCGCCGGCCCAGTACGACTGGAATCCCTGCAGCGTCCGGAGCCGCTCGAACCAAGGCTCCTCCCGCAAGGACAGCGGGTCGAATTCCTGGACCGAATAGTTCGTGAAATACTGGCCGTTCGACAGAAGCACGGTGACGTAGCTTTTCTCTCCGAGCACGGTCAGGCTGTCAAGCTGGTCGAGCACGTACTTGCGCTCGGTGAATTGGGTGTACGGATCGCTCTTGGCCGCCTGGCCGGCGTCGACCTGCTTGAAGTAGGCGTTCATGGCGGGGTTGACCTGAATGTAGTTGGCGACGTTCAGCATGTTCTTCATCAGGTTTGTCACCGAATCGTGGACGAGCTGAAGCGAATCCTGTGCGTTCGTGATCGCCTGCCTCTTGACCGCTTCCTGCGTGAGGGCGTTGTACAGAAGCAGCGTGATGAAGGCCGGAACGAGAATGCAGACGACCGACGCCGCCATCAGCTTGTGGCGGAACGAGCGAAGCTTGAACGTCTCCCTGAAGTGTCTGATCATCAGCCGTCCCCTCCGCAAGCCCCGATACGGGAAAAAGGGGCGGCTGGCCGCCCCGTCGCCCTTCCATTATAGCAGATTGCGGTCACTTCTTGTTCGAATCGATGATCTGCTGCGTGCGCTCCTGCGCGTTCTTGATCGTCGTGTCGATGTCCTGATGGCCCAGAATGAGCTTTTCGTATTCTTCGTTAAGCGCCTTGTACACCTCGGCCTGATAGGAGGCCGGCGGAATGATCTCCGACGCTTTCGAGACGGACAGCGTATCGACCAGGGATTTCTTGTCGACGAGCTCCGGGTTCTTCGTGCCGCTCAGGATCGTGTCGATAATCGATTCGAGCTGGTCGCTCTTGACTTCGTTCCAGGCCGGAACGTTCTTGCCCTGAACGAGCTGCCCTTCCGTCGTGTACCAGCGGACGAAGTCGTACGCCTCCTGCTTGTGCTTGGAGCTGGCCGCAACGGCCACGTAGTCGGTCGTCACCGGCGTGTAGCCGATCGAATCGCCCGGATTGTTCTTCGGGAACGGCGCGACGGCGACGTGGAACGTCAGCGGAACCTGATCCGTGCCTCCGATCTCCGTGTTCATCCAGCTGCCGATCGTGATCATGCTGGCCGATTGATTGAAAAATTGCGTCCGGTAGTTCAACTTCTGCGAGATCATGTCCTCGTAAGGAACCGACGACTTGTCCTCCTTCTCCATCTTCACGCGCAGTTCCAGCGTCTTGCGGAAGTTCGGGTCGTCCAGGTTGGAGGTGCCGTCCGCCTTGAGGAAGTCGGAGTTCGTCGGCTGGTTCTCCATCATCAGCTTCAGGAACTCCATCCAGCCGCCGCCCTGCGGGCCGTGGAAATACGTGCCGTAGCGCTTGCTCGCGCCTTCGCCCTTCGTCAGCTTTTTCGCATAGTCCGCGTAGTCGTCCCATGTCCAGTCCGTCGGCACGGGCAGCCCCGCTTCGTCCAGATGGTCCTTGTTGAGCAGCACGTACCACGGATTGAACTTGCCCGGCAGCGCGTACACCTTGCCGTTCAGGTGCGTGTCGACCTTGTAGTCCTCTTCCTCCTTATAGCCGTCCTTGGCGATGAAGTCGTCGAGCGGCGCCGCCATTCCGAGCGCGACGCGCTGCGCGTAGCCGGCCGGGTCGCTGAACATCAGGATGTCCATCTGCTCCGAGGAAGCGGCGGCCAGGTCGAGCTTCTTCGACGCTTCCTGCGTGTCGCCCTTGTCGCTGAGCTGGACGAGCTCGATCGTGACGCCCGGATGGCTCTGCTCGTAGGCGGACAGCGTTTTCGACCAGTTGTACTGCTCCTCCGTGCCGTACGTGTACAGCCTCAGGTTGACTTTCTCGCCCGCGGTTGCCGCTTGCGAGCCGCTTGCGCCGGCATCGGCCGAAGCCCCGGCGCTCGGACTGCCGCCGCCGGGCGACGCCGAGTTCCCCCCGCCGTTCGAGCTGCCGCAGCCGGCCAGCAAGCCCATCAGCAGAACGCCGGCGACCGCGCCGGAAATTGCCTTGTTGTTCCCCATTGTCGGACCCTCCTCGATAAGTGCGTTGCCGGAAACAGTTCACATTATAGAGTTCGCTAACTTTTTGCTGATAAAACAATATTTACTTCTTTATCAACAAATTTGACTTTTTGCTAGCGCTTGCATCAACCTTTTACTCCGCCCAGCGCGATTCCTTCGATGACGCTTTTCTGGCCGATGACGAACACGATGAACAGCGGCAGGATGGCGGACACGGCGGCGGCCATGATCAGCGAATAGAATTCCCCGCTCATCGACGTGAACTTCTGCATGGCGAGCGGCAGCGTGAACAGTTTGTCCGTGCGCAGGAAGATGAGCGGGTTCTGGTAGTCGTTCCACGTCCAGATGAACCGCAAGATCGCGTACGTCGCCACCGCCGGCTTCACGAGCGGGAAGCCGATCTGGCGGAAGATGCGGAAATGTCCGGCTCCGTCGATCTTGGCCGATTCGATGAAGTCCTGCGGCACCCCCATGAAAAACTGGCGCAGCATGAACGTGCCGAGCACGCTGAAGCTGCCGATGATGATGAGCCCCAAGTGGCTGTCGAACAGGCCGATGTTCCGGTACAAGATGAACTGGGGCACGAGAATGGCCTGGCTCGGCACCATGTACGTGGCGAGCACAATCATGAACAGCCATTTGCCCGCCCCGAACCGGACCTTCGAGAAGCCGTAGGCGGCCAGGCTGGACACGGCGGCGGAGATGGCCGTCGTCGCGACGCTCACCTGGATGGAATTCCAATAGTAGCGGTAGAACGGGTAGCGGCCGGTCCACACTTCCTTGTAGTTTTCGATGGCATGCCAATGCCGCGGAATCCATTGGATCGGATAGACGAACACGTCGGACTCGATCTTGAACGACGTGACGAGCATCCAAATGAACGGCAGCAGGAACAGGACGCTGACGGCCAGCATGACCGCGGTGGTCAGTCCGCGACGCCAGTCGAACCTTCGCGATAAGGGCATGGTTGTGCGCTCTCCTTTCGTTGAGGTGCATCTCCCCGGTTGCGGTGCATCTCCTCAGTAGTTCACCCACTTCTTCTGGACGCCCCACTGGCCGAACGTGAGAAGCAGGACGAAAAGGAACAGCACCGTCGCCACCGACGACGCGTAGCCGATCTTCAGGTTGGTGAACGCCTGGTCGTACAAATAATAGACCATCATGCTGGTCGAACCGATCGGCCCGCCCTGCGTCGTCACGACGATGATGTCGAACACCTTGAACGTGGAGATGATGCCGGTGACCAGCAGGAAGAACGACGTCGGCGACAGCATGGGGAACGTGATGCGCGCAAACTTCGTCCAGGCGTTCGCGCCGTCGATGGCCGCCGCCTCGTACAGATCGCGGGGAATCGACTGCAGCCCGGCGATGTAGATGATCATGTTGAAGCCGATCGAAATCCACACCGTGATCATCATGATCGAGACGAGCGCGTAATGCGGATCGGCCAGCCATTTCGGAGGATGGGCGACACCGAGCGTCCGCAGCACTTCGTTGACCGGTCCGTAGGAAGGATGGAACAGCACCTGCCAGACGACCGCCACCGCCACGATGTTCGACACGTACGGCATGAAGTACGCGACCTTGAAATACCCTTTCAGGTAGACATACCGGTCGATCAGCACGGCCAGCACCATCGAGATCAGCATATACACGGGCACCGTCAGCAGAAAAAGCACGTTGTTGCGAATCGTGCGCAAAAACAGCGGGTCCCCGAACAGCCGGCGGAAGTTGTCGAAGCCGATCCAGCGGATTCCGTCCCAGCCTTGGACAAAGTTCCAGTCGGCGAAGCTCAGCGCCAGCGTCGCCACGATCGGCACGAGCACGAGCACGAAGACGCCGATCAGCATCGGGCTGACGAACAGCAGCCCGGCCAGCGTCTCGCCCCGGCTGAGAGAGCCGCTCCCCCGGCGGCGGGAGGCCGCTTGCGCCGCCGGGCCGAGTTCCGGCGCAGTCGCTTGTCTGGCCATGGGCAAACACCTCAACTTCATTCGCGTTGTGGTTCCCATTATAAAAAAAAATACCGCCAACGCTTTGACGGTATTTTGATCATATTCGCTCTGATTTTGACTTTGTCCGCCGGATCGTCCCCGGATTCCTTGCTTGCGTGCCCCGAGCGCCGGCTCTGGGCGAACCCTTACACTTCGTACTTCGCGAACGACACCGGCTCGCCGTCGACGCTCGCCTCGTACCGGCCCTCTGGGCTTGCGGCCAGCGCCAGCTCGGCGTCCTCGGCGAGGCAGCGGTAGACGACCTTGGAGGCGTCCGGCGCGAACGCCGGCGCGCGGTCTCGCATGACGGCGGCGAACTCCGCCAGGCTGCCGAGGCAGAGCCGCTCCGCTTCCGCCGCGCCGAGCACTTCGACGACGACACCGCACGGGCCGCCGGGAAGCCGCACGTTCCAGCGGTCGGACCGCTCCTCCAGCTCGTACGGCCGCTGCAGATGAACGGCGATGTACGCTTGTCCCGTCCGGCCGTAAAGCGCGATTTCCTCCTGCAGCCATTCCCCCTTGGGCAGCACGCCGAGCACCGGCGTCTCCTCGCCTTCCGGAACCGGGTACAGCGCCAGCACGACATTTTTGTGGAACATCACTTCCATGGCGTCGCTCTCGTGCCGCGGGTCCTCTTCCGCGAACGGGCCGACCGGGTGGAAAAAGAACGCCTGGTTGATCGACGCCGATTCGGTCAGCGGCAGCGTGACGTCCCAGCGGTGCTGCTCATTGTCGAATTCGGCAACCCGCTCCCAGACGCCGCCGGTCGCGTAATCTTCGGTGATGTACGCGTAGCGGTGAACGACGGGCGGCTTTCCTTCGGCCCCGTCGGTTCGGGACAGCTTCCGCACTTCCGTCGGCATGCTCCGATCCAGCGCGTTGCGTCGGACGTCCTCCGGCGCTTCGTAGAACAGAAACCCGGCGAACTCCGTCCGCGGCATGTCGACCGGCAGCGGGAAGTCGCCGAACTGAACGTAATCGAACAGCACGTTCGCATCAAGCGGCACGTCGTGCGGCCAGGCGCGGGCGTGCGGGCCGACCCACGTTCCCTTCAAATAATAGAGCGAACGTTCATGCCACAGGTAGTCGAGCATGTCGCCCAGGTCGCGGTTGACGTCGACGTCGTCGATCAGCTCCCACGCGGCCGTGAACGCCTGAATCCAGTGCCAGAACCACGGCAGCGCGCCGTATTCGGCCATGCCGTTCTCCCGCAGGTGCCGCAGCATCCTCACGAGGCTGCGATGGCCGTCCTCCACCAGCGCGTAATCGCGGAACATCTGCCCGAAGATCAGCTTGGCGGCGATGTACTTGGCGTCGCGGTGCCCGAAGCCGGGCTGGTCCTTCTCGTAGAAGCGGCTGCGGTAAATATGCTCGAACGCCGCCTCGAACGCATCTTGCAGCGGCGGGCTCATGTAGTCCTTATGGTCGCGGTAGAAGAACGCCATCAGAATCCCCATCAGCTCGACCGGCAGCGGGCTCGGCTTCGCCTGCTTCGGAACCGGGTCCAAGTAGAGCGGCCAGTGCCCGTACGTTTCGCTTTGCGGGTCGCGGTCCTGCAGCTTCAGCACCTTGAGCAGCATTTGCGACGAGGAAGCGAGCGTCATCTCCTTGTCGAAGGGAACCGGGCAAGCCGGGTCCGCCGAAGCCGCGAACAAATAAGCGGCATAATAGAAGTTGTCCCGAATATCGTGATGGAACCACAGCCCGCTGCTCAAGACGGGCTGCTGCTGCGCGAGAAGCGCAACCCGCCGAACGATCTCCTGTTGCCTTTGCTCGAATGAACTCATCAGCATCGCCTTTCTCTGCGATCGGATGCGATCGGAATATACGGATAGTTTTGCCTCGAAACGGCACGCAAAATCGCCATCTGTTCCATTTTACAGAAAAGCGTCGGGCAACAAAAGTGAAAATCCGGTGACGGGCCGCCGCTTCGCCTGAATCCGGTTGATTTGTGCGGCGAAATCGGCTATTTTAATGGTGTGTGCAAATTATTTTCTTGAATACAAACAGTTCTAAGGAATTTATTTTCGCGAAAAGGAAAGAGGTGAAGGAGCCTGGGCATTCGGAACGCGATCCGCGAGCGGATGGACGATCTTCACCCGAAGGAGCGGGAACTGGCCGCCTTCTTGCTTGAGCATCCCGAGCAGGCGGTGCAGATGACGATTCTGGATCTGGCCCAGCAGGCCGGGAGCAGCGCCGCCACCGTGTCCCGCTTCTGCCGCCTGTTCCACTTCCAGAACTTCGCCGACTTCAAGATGCGGCTCGCCGCCGAGCTGGCGCAGCAGCCCGCCGCCTCGCAGTACCAGGACATCGTCGCCGGCAATCCGCTGGAGAAGATCGTGTCGGCCATTACCGCCAACCACGTGCGCTCGCTGACCGACACGACGAGGCTGCTCGACCTGGGCCAGCTGAGACTGGCGATCGAGGCGCTGCACGGGGCGGGGAGGATCGACCTGTACGGAGCGGGAACGTCGGGGACGATCGCTCACGATTTTTTTCACAAGCTGATTCGCATCGGCAAGGCGGCCAATTCGTATTCCGACCCTCATCTGCAGATCACATCGGCCGCCTCCCTGACGGAGCGGGATGTCGCCGTCGGCATCTCGTACTCCGGCGAGACGCTGGAGACGATCCACGCGCTCAGATGCGCCGCCGAACAAGGTGCGACCACGATCTCGATCACGAAGTTCGGCAACAATTCGTTGGCGGGCGTCGCCTCCGTCCGGCTGTTCACGTCGTCCTCGGAAGCGGGCATGCGGCGGGGCGACATGGCTTCGCGCATGGCCCAGCTGCACGTCGTCGACATTCTGTTCACCGGGCTGGTCAGCGAACACTTCGACGAATACGTCCCCCGGCTGGAAGGCTCGTTCGATATGGTCCGCCGGTTTACCGGAAGAGAGGAGAAAGATCCGTCATGAACGTACTGACATTCGACAGCAGCGACAAATGGAACGAAGCGGCGGCGAATCTGATCGTCGGCCTCGTGCAGACGAACCCCCGCGCCGTGCTCGGGCTGGCGACCGGCGGCACGCCCGTCGGCGTCTACGAGCGGATCGTGCGCGATTTCAAGCGGGGGCTGGTCAGCTTCAAGCAGGCGACCACCTTCAACTTGGACGAATACGTCGGCCTGCCCGCCGGCCATCCCGAGAGCTACCGCTCCTACATGAACCGGCATCTGTTCGACCATATCGATCTGCCGGCCGGCCGGGCCCACATTCCCGACGGCAACGCGCCCGACCTGGCCGCGGAATGCGCCCGCTACGACGAGCTGATCGCCGCGGCCGGCCAGATCGATCTGCAGCTGCTCGGCCTCGGCCACAACGGCCATATCGGGTTCAACGAGCCCGCCCACGCGCTCCTTCGCGGCACACACGTCGTCGACTTGGCGGAAGAGACGCGCCGGGCGAACGCGCGCTTCTTCCGCAGCATCGACGAAGTGCCGCGGCAGGCACTGACGATGGGCGTCGGCACGATTCTGAAGGCGAAGACGATTGTGCTGTTGGTGCGCGGAGCGGACAAAGCCGAGATCGTGCACCGGGCGCTGACCGGGCCGATCACGACCGATTGCCCGGCTTCGCTGCTGCAGACGCACCCGCATCTCGTCGTCTTGCTGGATCAAGAAGCCGGGAGGTTGATGGCATGAACGGAAAAGGTACCGGCGGGCAAACGCTGATCATCGGCGCCAACGTCGTCACGCCGGAAGGCGTGCTGGAAGGCGGCTGGATCTGGTGGCAGGACGGCCGAATCGCGGGAATCGGCGGAAGCGAGACGCCGCCGCCCGAAGCGGCCGGCGCCGAACGGGTTGACGGGGCGGGCGGCTGGGTGCTGCCGGGATTCATCGACGTCCACGTCCACGGCGGCGCCGGCCACGACTTCATGGACGCGGACCGCGAAGGGATCGACGCGATCACGAAGTTCCACGCCCGGCACGGCACGACCGGCATGCTCGCGACGACGCTCACCGCCTCCCGCGAGCAGCTCACCGCCGTGCTCGAGCGGGTGAGCCGTTACGTCGCCGAGCCGATGCCGTATGCGCGGCTGCTCGGCGTTCACTTCGAAGGGCCGTTTATCAACCCGAAGTGGAAGGGCGCGCAAAATCCCGATTATATCGTGCCGCCGCAACCGGAATGGCTGGAAGACTGGGCAAGCCGCTACCCCGGGCTGATCAAGCTGCAGACGCTGGCGCCGGAGAACGAAGGCGCGCTCGAATACATCGAGCGCCTCGCGGCGCACGGCATCGTTCCCTCCTGCGGCCATACGGCCGCCACGTACGACCAGATCGTCGCGGCGGCGGACCGGGGCTTGCGCCATGCCGTGCACACGTTCAACGCCATGAAGCCGCTGCACCATCGCGAACCCGGCACGGTCGGAGCGGTGCTGACCGACGACCGCATCACGGCCGAGGTCATCGCCGACGGCCACCACGTGCATCCGGCGGGACTTGCCATCGTCGCCCGCCTGAAGGGGACGGACAAAGTCATCCTCGTCACCGACGCGATGAGCGCCGCCGGCATGCCGGACGGAGACGGCTACGAGCTGGGCGGCCTGCCGGTCGTCATGAAGTGCGGCGTCGCCCGCCTGAAGGATTCCGGCAGCCTGGCCGGCAGCACGCTGACGATGATCTCCGCGTTCCGGCTCATGGTGCGCCGGGTCGGCGTCTCCATCCCCGACGCCAGCCGGATGGCGAGCGCCAATCCCGCGCGGCAGATCGGCGTCGCCGGAGAGACCGGCACGCTGGAGGCGGGCAAACGCGCCGACGTGCTGCTGCTCGACGCGGATCTGGAACTGCGCCGGGTCTGGATCGGCGGGCGGCCGCTGGCGGCGGAAGACGAAGCCGAAGCCGAATAGGCTGCGGACTTGGCGATGTCCTCCTTGCTGGACGTCTCGTCGAGGTAGATGACGTCCCGCTTCAGCGCCGGCAGCGCCTCCATGTCGGGTTCGGTCACGGCGCCGGGCTTTTTCACGCCTTGCAACTGGTCGGCCACGTGCGGCAGGCAATCCTTCACGTCGCCGCCGATCACCGAGCCGGCCGGCGAAGCGCCTGCAACCAAGATGCCCAAGATGCCCCGATGGCCGGTCTCATGCTGATCTTCGCGGTCTTGTCCGGCTGCGGACAGAACAGCGGCTCCTTCGATTTACGACCGGTCCGCGCCCCGGCTAACGCACACGCCCCCCCAAAAAAAAGACAGCCCGCCTTCTCGCTGCGGGCTGCCCTTTTCTCCACCGTTTGTTCGTCTATCCGCGAGTAACTGCAAGCGTTACCCGCAAAATTTACGCATGCTTCGCCTCTTCCATGCCTAGACGTTCGAACTGCTCGGGAGGCGAATCGTGCCGGCGCATCAGTTCGGCCGTCAGCGCGAGCATGCGAGCTTCGACGGCGGCATCCTCAAGCGGCCGAAGCTGCCCGGGATCGGCGGCCAGATCAAACAGCAGCGTGCCGAATGAGGAAGCCGGGTTGTGCGCGGCCGGGGCGGCCGGAATTTTCAGCGTGCGGATGCCCTTGGTGAACGGGAACGGCTCGGCCAGCTCCAGCTGCCGCAGCTCCTCCGGACGGAACAGCGAAGCCATGCGGGCCGGCATGAGCGTGTAGTCGTATAGCGGCGTGTTGTCCGCGCGCACCGGCGCCCTCATGTAGACGTAGCGGCCGTCCGTGCAGTTGACATGGCCGCCGTGGATGCCGAACAGCACGGCCTCGCGCGGCGGCTCCTTCGCTTCCACGGTCTCGCGCAGCGGAATGCCCCGCATGTCCGGCGTCGGTTCCGCACCGAAGAAGTCGAGCAGCGTCGGCGCCAGGTCGATGAACTGCGTCAGCCGATCGCACCGCTCTCCCCGGCGGCCGCTGCGCGGATCCCATACAAGCAGCGGCGTGCGCGCGATCTCGTTGTAGAACGGCATGACATTTTTCGCCCACCAGTCGTGCTCGCCAAGCAGGAAGCCGTGGTCGGTCGTGACGATCAGCATCGTGTCGTCCCACAAGCCGAGTTCGTCCATCGCGTCCAGCACGCGGCCGAGCGAAGCGTCGCACATGCTGAGCAGCGCCGCGTATTCGTACCGGCAGTGAGCCGCCTCCTCGGGCGTCTCCCGCACCGGAGCGTAAGGCGGCCAGTCGAAATGGCGGCCTTGATACTCGTGCGGATACAGCTCCTTGTACGCTTGCGGCGAAAAGAACGGCTCGTGCGGATCGAACGCTTCGATCTGCAGCAGCCAGCGGTCCTCTCCGGCGTTGGCGCGCATGAATTCGATCCCCCGGGAGAACGTCTTCCGCTGCGGGTGCGCCTCCTCGGTCGCCATGTGCTTGCGGTTGATCCAGTCCTGGCGGAACAAGGTTCCCCTGAAGCCTTCGAAGCGGCCGACATGCTCCGGAATTTCGGGGTCCGCGACTTCGCCGATCCACGGGTCCCCCTCCTGCCCGCGGATGAATTCCCATGTGTTGTACTGGCTGTGGTAGGTCGCGCCGCCGGGCTCCCAATAGTGGTAATGGTCGCTCGTCAGATGCGTGTAGACGCCCGCCTGCCGAAGCAGCGCCGGCAGCGAATCGTCGAACGGCTCAAGCGGCCCCCAGCCGCGGTGCAGGAAGTTGTACCGGCCCGTGTGCAAGTCCCGCCGGGCCGGCATGCACGGCATGCTGCCGACCCAGTTGTTGTCGAACGTGACGGTGCGCTCGGCCAGGCGGGCGAAGTTCGGCGCATGCACCCAACTGCAGCCGTAAGGCGGCAGCATGTGGCGGTTGAGCGAATCGAACAGCAGCAGGATCGCCTTCATCCGCTCGCCGCCTCCTGCCTCAGCGAAGCGTACCAGCTTCGCGCCTCCGCCTCCAGCCGGCGCGCCAGTTCCGCATGCTCGGCCGCGACGTTCGTCCGCTCTCCCGGGTCGCGCTCCAGATCGGACAGATGGACGGCGTCGGCCGCCGGCCGGTCGAAGTCCAGCTTCCCGTTCAGTACCAGCTTCCACTTGCCCTCGCGCACCGCAAGCTGGTCCCCGTACTCCCAGAACAGCCGCCGCGGCGCCGGCGGCACGCCGTCCCGCAACATCGGCACGAGGCTGACGCCGTCCGGAGCCCGGCGTCCTGCCGGCGCTTCCACGCCGGCCCACTCGAGCAGCGTCGGGTACAAATCGAACATGGCGCACAGCTCCCCGTTCACTTGCCCTCCTCGGACGCCGGCCGGGTAGCGGAGAATGGCCGGCTCCCGGATGCCGCCGTCGAACAGGCTGCCCTTGTGCCCGCGGAATCGGCCCGCGCTTCCCCCGTAATACGGGTCCTCGGTTCCGTCCAGCCAATTGCGGGCTTCGGTGGACGGGCCGTTGTCGCTGGAGAAAAAGACGATCGTGTCCTCGTCGATCCCCTTGCGCCGCAGCGCCTCCATCACCGCGCCGACGCCGTCGTCCACGGCCGCGATCATCGCCGCCATGATGCGGCGGTCGGGCGGCAGGTCCGGGAAGCGGTCGACGTATTCCTTCGGCGCATGCATCGGATAGTGCGGCGCGTTGTAGGCGACGTACAGCAGAAAGGGCCGGTCATCCTCCGCTTCGGCGATGAAGTCGACCGCTTTTTCCGTGATCATCTCGGTCAGGTAACGCCCGTTTTCCCACACTTCTTCTTCGTTGCGCCACAGATCGTGGACCGGATGGACGCCCGCCGCCTGCTCCCAGTAGAAAATGTGCGAAAAGTAATCGACGCAGCCCGCCCGGAAGCCGAAAAATTCGTCGAAGCCGCGCGCGTTCGGTCCGTATTCCGCCGAGGCGCCCAAATGCCATTTCCCGAACAGAGCAGTCCGGTACCCCGCTTCCTTCAGCACGGCCGCGATCGTCGGCCGCTCCGCCGAAATGCCGGGCGTGCCCCGCTTGCCGCCCAGGATGCGGCTGACGCCGGTTTTGGCCGGATAGCAGCCGGTCAGCAGCGCCGCCCGGGAAGGCGAGCAAACCGGCGAATTGGAGTACCAGTTCGCAAAGCGCACGCCTTCCGCCGCCAGTCGGTCGAGATGGGGCGTTCCGCGCGCTTCGGAGCCGTAGCAGCCCAGATCGCCATAGCCCAGATCGTCACAGTAAAACAGCACGATATTCGGTTTTCTCATCATTCTCGTCGCAATCTCCTTTCCTGTTGCGAACGGCCGCAACGAACCGGCGGATCACCCGCTCTCGGACAGATGGCAGCGAACGTGCCGCCCCGCCTCCGGCTCCCTTATTGCCGGAGCCTCCGCCGCGCACCGCTCCGTCGCGAACGGACAGCGCAGCCGGAAACTGCAGCCGGTCCGGGGTGGAGGGCCGGACGGCTCGACGACGTCCATCGCGTCCGCCTCCTCCCGCCACGGATCGGGCGACGACTGCAGCAGCAGCCTCGTGTACGGATGGCGCGGCTGCCGAATGAGTTCCTCCGTTGGGCCGGATTCCACGATCTGCCCCGCGTACATGACGAGAATGCGGTCCGCCATATAGCGCGCGCTGCCGAGGTTGTGGGTAATCAGCAGCAGCGACAGCCGCTCCCGGTCCCTTAAGTCGAGCAGCAGATTCATGATGTCGACGCCGATCGAGACGTCCAGCATCGAGGTCGGCTCGTCGGCGACGATGACGCTCGGGGACAGCCCCAGCACCTTGGCGATGACGACCCGCTGCTTCTGGCCGCCGGACAGTTGGTACGGATACTTGTCGATAAAATCTTCGGCCGGCGTCAGCCCGACCTTCTCCAGCAGTTCGAGCACGCGCGGACGCGGATCGCCTCTCCAGCGCTTCTGCACCCGGAGCGGCCTGCCGACGATGTAACCGATCGTATGATGGGGATTGAGAGCCGCGAACGGATCCTGGAAAATCATCTGCACGAACGTCGGCAGCGACCGGCGAAGCGATTTGTTGCCGTGCAGCGGCTCGCCGTTGTAGCTCACGCTGCCTGACGTCGCCGGAAGCAGATGCGTCAGCATGCGGGCGACCGTGCTCTTGCCGCTGCCCGATTCCCCGACGATCGCCAGCACCTCGCCCTGTTCCAGAGTGAAGCTGACGTCCCGGACCGCCTGGAACGACGTTTTGCGGAACAGGCCGCGGGCCCGGTACGTCTTGTTCAGGTCACTCACTTCCAGCAGAGGCTTGTTCACGGGCTCCCTCCTCCTCGCGGAAAAGATGGCAGGCGACTTGACCGCTTCCGTCCCCGACCGCCGCCAGCGGGGGTTCTACGTCCCGGCATGGCGGCAGCGCCCGCCCGCAGCGCGGCCGGAAACGGCAGCCGGCCGGAGGCCGGATCAGATCGGGCGGATGCCCGGGAATGCCCGACAGCCGTCGTCTTTCCCCGGACAGCGCCGGGAACGAGTCGAGCAGCCCCTGCGTGTAGGGATGCTTCGGCTCGCGCAGCATTTGCGCAGCGGGAGCGGTCTCCACCAGCTTGCCTGCGTACATGACGCCGATCCGGTCGCACATCTGCAGCATCAGCGGCAGGTCGTGGGTGATGAACAGAATCGAAAAACCGAACTCCCGCTGCAGCTCCACGATCTTGCGGACAATGCCGCTCTGCACGACGACGTCCAGCGCCGTCGTCGGTTCGTCCATAATGACGAGGCTCGGCCTCAGCGCCATCGCCATGGCGATGACGACGCGCTGCCGCATGCCGCCGGACAGCTCGTGCGGGTAGCTGTTCAGCCGGTCGGGCGGCAGATCGACCAGCTTCATCAATTGTTCGGCTCTGGCGCCGGCCGTGTCGGCCCGGTCCGGCTCGTGCGTCAGAATCGCGTCGACAAGCTGCTTGCGAATCGTCATGACCGGGTTCAGGTTGTTCATGGCGCTCTGCAGCACGATCGACAGCTTGGCCCAGCGCAGCTTGTCGAACGCTTCGTCCGGCAGCGCGGTCAGCTCGACCCCGTCCAGCCGCACGCTGCCGCCCGCCACCCGGGCGGGCGGCCGCAGCAGCCGGCAAATCGCGAACGCCGTCGTCGATTTGCCGCAGCCGGACTCGCCGGCGAGGCCGAAGATTTCCCCCCGGCCGATCGTGAAGCTGATCCGGTCGACCGCCCGGACGATCCCTCCGGCCGACGGATACTCGACGGACAGCTCGCGCACTTCCAACAATGCCGACAATATCGGTCCCTCCTTTTCATGTCGCTTTTGGGGGTCTCTCTCGGGGCTCCCCCAAGAGTACCCGGAATTCGCTTCGAAGCTTCGCGTCACTTTTGGGGGGTCTCTCTCTCTCGGGGCTCCCCCAAAAGTACCCGGAATTCGCTTCGAAGCTTCGCGTCACTTTTGGGGGCTCTCTCTCGGGGCTCCCCCAAAAGTACCCGGAATTCGCTTCGAAGCTTCGCGTCACTTTTGGGGGGCCTTGTTACAGGGCGGCGTTGCCCCGGTTCGCCCGGTATTTCTCCAGAATGCCGTTGCCGATCAGAATGAACCCGAAGCAAAACAGGGCGATCGCCAGCCCCGGGGGCAAAATCCACCACCAGGCGTGAAACAGCACGGCGTTGTTGGCGTTGGCGAGCGCCAGAATGGTGCCCCAGCTGACGTTGGTCGGATCGCCGAGCCCGAGGAAGCTGAGCCCGGCTTCCGCCAGCACCGCCTGCGTCGTGACGAGCACCAGGTTGGCCAGGATGACCGGCACGATGTTGGGCAAAATTTCACGGAACATGATCTCCGCGTCCGACATCCCGACCATGCGCGCGGCTTCCACGTACCCGCTCTGACGCTCGGCCATCGTCTGGCTGCGGATGCTCCGCGCCATGTACAGCCAGCTCAGGCAGCCGATGATGAGAATCGTGCTCGCAACGCCCATGGAAGGCAGAAAGGAAGCGAGGATGATCATGAGCGCCAGCGTCGGAATGATGAGCAGCAGATCCACCAGACGCATGAGCGCCTCCTCGATCCATCCGCCCTTGTAGCCGGACAGAATGCCGACCGCCACGCCGATGACGGTCGTGATGAGGCCGGCGACGACGCCGACCCAGAACGAGGTGCGCGTTCCATAGATCATCTGGCTGAGCACATCCTGGCCGTAGCTGTCGGTCCCGAGCCAATGATGCGCCGACGGGGGAAGCCACGGCTCGAAGCCGATGAAATTTTTCGGATACGGTGCCAAGTACGGGCCAAGCAGCGCGATCGCGGTGAACGCCAGCAGAATCGTCAGGCCGACTTTGCCCTTGGCGCCCGGGAAGGCGGAGCCGATCGCGCCGGCGATCCGCCGGAAGATCGTCATGGCGATTACCTCCTTGGATGATCAGCCGAGCGCCACCCGCGGGTCGAGGAGCGGATAGAGCAAGTCGGCGATCAGATTGCAGACGATGACGGAGACGGCGATGAACAGGAACGCGCCCTGGATGAGCGGATAATCGTGGTTCAGGATTGCGTTGAACGTCACCAGCCCGATCCCCGGGTACGAGAAGACGATCTCCGTCGTGATGGCCCCGCCGATCACGTGGCCGAGCGAAGTCATCAGCCCCGTGAACGAGGGCAGCAGCGCGTTGCGGGCGCCGTAGGCGTATTTTCTCCGCGCCGTCTTCAGCCCCTTCGCCTTCGCCAGCAGCATGTAGTCTTCCGACAGCACGCGCATCAGGTTGTTGCGCAGCACGAGAATATGCCCCGCCAGCGTGGCGATGACGAGCGTGAAGACGGGGAGAATCGCGTGGTAGAGCACCGAGCGCAACTTCTCCGCGGCCGACATCGCGTCGTACGTCGAAGCGACCGCCTGACCGAGCGGGAACCAGCCCAGGTAGAACGAGAAGATCATGATGAAGATGATGGCGATCCAGAAGAACGGCACTGAGTTGAGAAAGAAGGCGGAGAACAGCGTCGATTGATCGAAGAACGACCCCGCCTTCCAGGCCCCCCGAATGCCGATCAGCCAGCCGATCAGATAACTGAGCAGCGTCGCGGTGAGCACGGTGCCGAGCGTCCAGGGCAGCGCCTTCCACAGCACGTCGATGACGGGCGACGGATAGTTGGCATAGGAGATGCCCAGGTTGCCGTGCGCCAGCTGCTTCAGGTATTGGCCGTACTGGTACAGCAGGCTCGGATGGTCGAGCCCGAACTGAACTTTGAGCGCGTCGGCCACTTGCTGCGAACCGAGCGCCTTGTCGGAAGCCAGGGCACTGGCCGGATCGCCGCCCATCAGCCGGGGCAGCAGGAAGTTGAGCGTCGCCGCCGCGAACAGCGTGACGAGCGCGAACCCGATCCGGTTCAGCAAATAAACGGAATTGTAGCGCAACTTGGTGCTCCTCCTTCCCTTGCTCTCCGCTACTTTTGCGACACCTTCAAGAGCGACAGCGCCGAGGTGACCGGCAAATTCTCATCGTAGCCCTGGAATTGATCGACCCGGTACGGCACGTGGCCGCCGACGTTGTACATCATCGCGATCGGAGCCTGCTCGGCGATGCGGTCCTGCACCTTCTTGTACAACTCGTTCCGGGTCTCGTCGTCGGCGGAAGCCGCCTGATCGAGCCAGGCGTCGACATCCTGGTCGCGGAACCTCATGTAGTTCAGTCCCGGCGTATTGGTTCCGGTCGGTGCGGTCATCTTGCTGTGGAACACCTCCAGCGCCGCCTGCGGGTCGGGAGGCGTCGTCAGTCCGTTCTGCAGCAGCTCGTAATCGCCGGACATGAGCAGCTTCGTCAGCTCCGGCCACGTGACGAGCTTCACTGTCGTCTCGATGCCGATCGCCTTGAGCCAGGCGGTGATCATCGCGCCTTCCTTGTTCTGCGCAGGCGCGTTGGCCGCCATATGGTAGGTGAAGCTGAGCGTTTGGCCGTCCTTGGCGTAGATGCCCTTGCCGTTCTTCTTGTAGCCCGCCGCCTCAAGCGTCTGCATCGCCTTGTTCGCGTCGTAGGCGTACGCCGGATCGTCAGCCAGCTTCGCGTCCGTCGCGTCTCCGAACACGGAGGACAAGAAGCCGGGGCTGGCGGGGAAGACGCCGTTCGATTCGCCCTTCTCGATCAGCGATTGGCGGTCGATGGCCAGCTGGATCGCTTTTCGCACGGCGACGTCGCTGAGGCCGGGTTTCTCGTTGTTCATAATGACCGCGTACGTGCTCAGGCCGGGATACACTTGCAGCTTGTTCGCGGGATTTTCCAGCAGCTTCGGCACGCTCGGCATCGCGACCGTCCCGGTGGAGCCCTGCACGTCGCCCTTCTCGATGGCCAGCGTCAACGTCGAGGAGTTGTTGAACCGGTCGATGAGCAGTTGATCGATCTGCGGCGCTCCCAGGAAATAGTCCGGGTTCTTTTTCAGCACAATAGCGCTTTCATTCACGCTGACGAATTGGAACGGGCCGGTGCCGACCGGCGTTTTGTTCAGAAATTCCGCGGGGTTTTCCTTGCCGAACTGGTGCTCCGGCACGATGTAGACGGTGGTGAGGTAGAACGGCAGCGACGGGAAGCGGTCGTTCAGCGCGAATACGACGGTGTCGTCGCCCTGGGCGGTCACGCTCTTCAGCCGCTTGTCTCCCCACAACTGATAGCGGTCCAGCGCGGCGTTCGTCTTGAGCGCCTCGAATGAATAGACGACGTCGGCGGCGGTGAACGACTGGCCGTCATGCCATTTGGCCTTGAGGTTCAATCGGACGGTGTACGTTTTGCTGTCCGCAGACCACGTTCCTTCTCCGGCAGCCAACCGGGGAACGAGCTCGCCTTTGACCGGGTTGAAGTAATACAGTTGGTCGAAGACGTAATCGAACAGGTTCGGCCAGTTGCCGGTGGCCAGAAACGGGTTGAAGTTCGTCACCTGCTCGGGATTGATCACCTCTCCCAGGTGGTAGACGACGGACGAGCCCCCGCCGCCGGTTCCGGCGTTTGCAGACGCGGCGGGCGCGGACGCCCCTTCCCCGCCCCCCGGCGGCGAGCCCGTGCCCGTCCCGGAACGGGGCGTGCTGCAGCCGGCGAGCAGAGCGACGGCGGTCAACGCCGCCAGCGCGAACGCCGCGCCTTTTCTTCTCCAAAACGTGTCCCTTGCGCAAGTCCGGTTCATTTCGTGACATCCCCCTTTGTGAATAGGTTTCGCAGGGGAGGCGCCGGCGGAAAACCCGGCCGCCGTGCGATCGCCCTGCGACACCGATCGTAGCCGGAGCGGCAACTCCTCGTAAAGAGACCATTTGCGAAATGGCGGACATTCGGGGATGGACCGTTTCTGACAACGTTCACTTGGCGCCGTTCTTCAGTAAATTTCGTCCCGTTCCAGCCGCTTGGTCACGTGCCGGTCGCGGTATTCTCCCGGCGTGAGCCCGACCGTCTTCTTGAAGATCCGGTTGAAGCTTCGCTGATTCGCATAGCCGACGGCCGCTCCGATCTCCTTGACCGTCAGCCGGTTCTCCCGCAGCAGCTCCTTGCTGCGGTCGATGCGCAAGGAGATGAGGTAGTCCATGAAGTTGACGCTCACTTCCTGCCGGAACAGCCTGCTCACGTAAGACGGGTCGAGCTGCAGCCGGTCGGCGATGCCGCCGAGCGAGATGTCCTTGTCGAAGTTCGCTTCGATGTATTCGAGAATCCGGCTCGCCACGGAGACGCGTTCCCCGTTCCTCTCCGTCCTGAACCGCCGGTTGACGTCCCGGATGAACTGCTGAGCGAAGCAGACCGTCGCTTCGAACGTCTCCAGCGCCAAAATGCGGGATTGCAGTTGCGCGAGATCGTCCTCCGACCGCATCGGCAGCCCGAGCTCGAAGGAGCGCATCGCCACGTCGACGAGCAGTTGGAGGAAGGCGTGCTGAACGAGCGGGAACGGCAGTCCTTCCGCGACTTCGGCCCATTCCCCGAGCTGGCCGAGCCGCTCCTCCAACTGCTCGGTCTGCTCCTCCCGCAGCAGCGGCAGCAAGTCCCGCTTCGCTTCGGCAAGCTTCCGGAACAGCAGGTGGTCGGCCGCCCGCCGGTCGGGCCGGCGCCAGCTCGGCGCGACCGCCCCGAACCCCCGGAACGCCCGAATCTCCAGCGCCTCCACCGCTTCGTCGCGGGAATCGCTGATCTCGCCGGCGCCCCGCTTCAGCTCGCCGATGCCGATGCTCACCGTGAAGCCCAGATAGTCACGGGCGAGCTCGAGGATTCTGACGGCCTGGCGCTCGATCCGCTCGCGGAAATCGGCCTCGTCCGTCTCCCGCTCCAGGTTGCAGACGAGCAGCACGTCCCGGCTCTCCGTATGCAGCGGGAACGCCCTCATCCCGCCGTCGATCGCCTCCTCGGCCAGCTTCGCGATAAAGTAACGGATTAAGCTCTGATCGTCGCTTTTGTAGCGGGTCACGAAAGCCGCATAGTCGTCGATTCTCACCACGCAGACAAAAAAGCCGAACGGGGCCGCCGGCAGCCGATAGTAGGCGAACTGGGCCAGCCTCTCCTCGTGGCGGTTCGTCTTTTCCTGCACGAGCTGCCGGAGGAAGCTTTGCTGCAGCACCGGCCAATTTTCCCGCAGTTGGTGCAGAGCGGCTTCCCTGCTCTCCTTCAGCGACTGGAATGCCCCAAAGATCAGGTTCAGCTCGCTCGTATTGCGGGCGAAGCCGCCGTGAGCCGGCTCCCCCTTGCGGCCGGCGACCCGTTCGACCAGAGAATAGATGGGGGTGTAAAGGCGGAGCGTGACGACATAGGAAGCGGCGGCCGCCGCCGCAACGCCGATCAGCGCCAGCAGCAGCAGGTACGTTTGGATCGCTTGCGCACTTTTGTACAGGGAGCGCGTCGTGATCAGGTCGACGTACTTCCATCCCGTATAGGGGGAAGTGACGGCCGTGAACGCGTAGGGCTGTCCGCGCAGCCGACTGGAGAATGCCGCTTTCCCAGCGGACAGCCGGCTTTGCAGCAGCGCGAACTCGTCCGTGGGAACCTCCTTGCCCGTGTTGCTGTTGAACGCCAGCGTATTGTCCGGGCTCACCATCCAAATCTCCTCCCCCGGGCGCATCAATTGGAAGGACGGGCTTTGGAAAATGACCTGCTGGTCGATGTTGACGACGATCGCGCCCTTGACCTGCTTGCCGCCCCACGGCGTCGTGCGGATCAACGTCACCGTCCGCTGCGGCTCGTCCGGAGCGGAAACTCCGGCCGGGCCGTTGCGCACGAACCATTTTCCTTCCGACCGGTTCATGCTGCGGTAGAGGGGAAGCCAACTGACGTCTTCGGCTTGGTCCGTCTTGACGACGCCGGTCAACGGCGATTGCACCTCGCGGCTGGCTTCATAATAAATGAAAACGTCTACAATATAAGGCGAAGAAGTGTACGCCTCCAGCAAGTCGTCCTGGACAAGGCTCAAATCGGCGTCCGACGGTCCTTCCGGCCCTGCGCTCATCGCTCTCTCGAAAGCGGGATCTTGCGCCATACGTATCGTAATCTGGTCGACGTCGCTCAGCAGCACGTCCATCAGCCGGCGGGTTTGCTCCAGCATCTGCAGGCTGGATTGCTTCACCTCCGAGTTGACGACGTTGCGGCTGTAGCGGATGCCGAAATAGCTGACCGTCGCGACGGTCGCCACGACGAGCGAAACGAGCACGAACAAAATGCGAAAGAACAGGCTTCTGAATTTGAAGTTAGAGAACGCCGCGCGCATCATTCCGATCATCCCGTCATCCCCCTATACGCTGCGAAGGCCGGGAAAGCGGCGGCGAGCACCGCTCCCCGGCGTCTGCGATTCGCGAAGTGTCAGTAATTCCGATAGACGTAAGGGTCCTTCGGGGCGTCGATCCGGCTCCACGACGTCGTGTTCAGCACCGGAATGGTCGCCTTGAACGGCTGGTAGTACTCCCAACTCAGCGTGCCTTTCACGTGAACCCAATCGTCGTCCGCAAGGCCGGAGTCCGGCGGGAACTTGACCAGCATGCCGAACACCCCGGAGTCGGCGACGCAGTGGATGAAGCCGAAGCGGAAGACGAAGAAGTGGTTGCCGTCCACCTGCTGGCCCTTGTAAGCGAAGCCGTCGAACTCGACCGTCTTGCCCATGAAGACGTTCGGGGCGTTGTAGATCGCTTCCAGCCCCTTCAAATATTGGTCATCGCCGAGCGCGATGCTCGGCAGGGAGGCGAACTCGGCAATCTCCTTCTTCTTCAGGGCGTTGTAGTCGTCCTGGTTGTAAAACATGCTCGTGCTCGGACGCAGAAACTGATGATAACCCGGATTGTTCTTCACGTCGTCCTCCAGCGTCGGGAACGAGAAGCCCTTGGCGGTCACGAAGCTGGAATCGAGCGTCTGCACGGGCAGGAAGATGCCGGTGAACACCGGGAAGAGCAGGATCAAATAGCCGAAAACGCGCCCAACCCGCGATCCGCCGCCGTGCGAGTGGCCGTGATCGTCGAAGGCGCCGCCGGAGCCGTGCGCATGCGCATGATCGTGTGCATGCGCATGATCGTGTGCATGACCGTGATCATGATGCGCGTGATCGCGGCGCCTATGAACGTGAAGCGCGTTATGGCCGTCAGTCCGTCCGGCGCCGGCGGCGAGGGCCTCGGCCGAAGCCGTTCCCGCGCCCGCTGCGGACCCGGCTTCGGTTGCGGCCTCGCGGGCAGCTAGCTCGGCGGCTTCCGCCCGCTTCTCCGCCGCCCGGTCCTGCAAGTAGCCGCGAATGAACTCGTAGAGGCTGAGCAGCGTCAGCATGACGATGGCGCTGATCGACAGGTAAGCATACTTCATGTTGATGTACTTGTCGATGTCGCCGGTATAATGCAGCAGAAAAAACATGAACGCGAACCCGAACAAAACCGCGAATCTTACCATTCTCCCAGCAGCCTCCCCACAGCCAAAGATCCGAGCAGCGTGAACCCGGCGACGAGAGCGATCAGCAAGGCGACGAACTTCGTCCGGAACGTGCCGAGCAGCATGAGCGTGTTCTTGATGTCAATCATCGGGCCGAACACGAGAAAAGCCGACAGGGCCCCGACGGTAAACGAGCCCCGGAACGAGGAGGCGATGAAGGCGTCGGCTTCGGAGCAGAGCGAAATGACGAACGCCAGCGAAATCATGACCAGCGAAGCGGTGAGCGGATTGCCGCCCAGGTGCAGCAACGTCCCCGTCGGCACGTACGTTTGCAGCGCCGCCGCAATGAAGGCACCGATGACCAAATACTTGCCGACGGAGAAAAATTCCTCGATCGCATGTACAATGACGTCGTTGAGGCGGCTCCATACCGATGCCTGCGGCACGGCGACGGCAACTCCCGCCGACGCCGCCAGCACGGCCGCGGCCGGCGGAGCTTGAGCGGCAGACGAGCGGCCGGGCGCCCCGCCGTCCGGCTCCTCGGCAGCCGCCGCCGACTCTTGCACGGGGGTCGCGGGCGCCCGCGGCTCTTTCTCCTTAAAGGGGAGCGCAGGGAACAGAAACGAGACCGCCATCGAGACGCAGAACGCCACCACGATCGCCGTTCCGCCGCGAATGAACACCATGTTCCAGTCGTTCCCGAAGGCGATGTAGGTGGCGAAGAGGACGATCGGGTTGATGATCGGCCCCGTCAGCATGAACGCGATGCCCGCATGCAGCGGCATCCCTTTGCGGATCAGCCGCCGCGTAATCGGCACGATGCCGCACTCGCACGACGGAAACAGCACCCCGATGCCGCAGCCGAACAGCGAAGAGAGCAAGCGGTTGCGCGGCACGATGCGGGAAATCCACCGTTCGGTCACGAATGTCTGAATGAGCCCGGAGATGAGGACGCCAACCAGCACGAACGGAATGGCCTCCATGACCATGCTGATAAAGATCGTATTGAGTTGCAAGAAACTTTTCATATCGGTTGAATCTCCTCGATTCGCCCTTCGGCAATGATTACGCCCTGATTATAGACCTCCGCAAGGGAAAAAGAAAGCTGCGGAACGAACCGGCGGGCAGCGGAAAAAAAAGGCCCGCTCGTCCGGCAGCGGACGGAAACGGGCCGCAAAAAGCGCGGTTCAGATCGCCGGCATGACGTTGCCGCCGCTGACCGGAACGTACGCGCCGGTGATGAAGCTGGCGAGATCCGAAGCGAGAAACGCCACGACGTTGGCGATCTCCTGGTCGGTGCCGCGCCGTTTCAGCGGCACGGTCCGCTCGTATTCCTCGCTGCGTTCGGTGCCGCTTAAGCGGTCCCGCTCGCTGATCGTCCACCCCGGCGCGACCTGGTTGACCGTAATCTGATGCTCGCCGACCTCCTTCGCCAGCACGCGGTAGACGCCGTCCATGCCGCGCTTGCCCGCGACGTAGGCCGACTGGTTCGGAAAGTTCTGCATCGAGCATTCGGTGTTGATGCCGATGAAGCGGCCGCCGCCCTTCCCGATCATGTCGGGGATGAACGTCTTGGCCAAATAAACGCTCTGCATGACGCACGAATCGAACTGGCTCCGGTAGTCGTCCGCCGGCTGCTCCAGCACCGACGTCCAGCGGTACTGAACGACCGCGTTGGCGACGACGATGTCGACCGTCCCGAGCTGTTCCGAGACGATCCGCTTCATCTCGGCGACCGACTCCGCGTCCGTCACGTCCGCCCGGACCACGGCCGTCCGGCGCCCGAGCGCTTCGATCGCCGCCGCGAGCTCCCGCGCCTTCGCGGCGTTGCTGTTGTAATGGATCGCCAGATCGGCGCCGCAGCGGGCGAGCGTCATCGCCATCACGCGGCCCAGCTCGCCGGTCGCTCCCGTGACGAGAGCCGTTTTGCCCGACAGATCAATCTGCATATTGGTCCCCTCCCCTATGGCCGCGCCCCAAAAACCGGCCCCGACACGCACTTTGGGACTGTCGGCGCGGCTTCATTCATATTATCATAACAAATAACGGCTTACCGCTGCTTGCAACCGTCCGGCGGGTATTGTCGTCTAATTTTGCAAAATTTCGAAACGAAACATCCGGAGGAATTCCCATGAATCGACCGCGTGCGAACGCGAGACTTCGCCGTACTTTGCTCATATGCGCCATTATCTGTGCCGTGCTGATCGTACCGATCGGCTCCTATGCCGGCTACCTATATTACAGGGCGGACCGCGCGCTCGGCAAGATCGCCGCTTCCGCGACGCCGTCTCCTTCCGCCTCTCTGTCGGCGGAATCGTCCCCGTCGGCTTCCGCCTCGCCGGAAGAAACGAATGACAGCCGCCCCATGACGTTCCTGCTTGCAGGCATCGACAGCCGCGCCGGCAGCGGCGGAACGCTCAACACCGACGTCCTCATGCTCGCCGTGCTCAACCCGAACGACCGCAAGCTGACGCTGCTCTCGATCCCGCGCGATCTGCAGCTCAAGCCGCAGATGCTGTCCGCTCACAAGGCGAACTATTATTACGCTTACTTCTACAACAAGGACAAGGACACGGCCATCGCCAACACGAAGCAGTTTTACGGCGATCTGTTCCAGTTCCCTATCGACCATATGGTGCTCATCAACTTCGACGGGCTGCGGCAGCTTGTGGACGCCGTCGGCGGCCTGACGATCGATGTCGACATGGACATGAAATACCGCGACTCGGCAGACGGAACGAACATCGATCTGAAAAAGGGAGTGCAGGAGTTGGACGGCAACCAGGTGCTCGATTTCGTCCGTTACCGCAAGTCCAACGAAGGTACGCAGGAATCGTCGGACATCGCCCGCAACGCCCGCCAGCAGCAGGTGCTGACGAAGATCATCGACAAGCTCGCTTCGTTCCAGGGCATCGCGCAATGGGGCAAAGTACTCGACATCGCCGGAGACAACTTGCGGACCGACATTCCGGAGTCGGACCTGAGATCGTGGATTATGAACTTTGCGAACTTGAAGCCGGACACGACGCAAATTTTGACGCTGCAGTCGAAGTGGGTGAACCCGTACATCGTCGTCGACGAGAACGACCTGCTCCAGGCAATCGACACGCTCCGCACCGAAGCCGGTCTGCAAACCGCTCCCGACAACCTGCGCCAGCTCGCCGACGTCGTCGCCGTGGAGCCGTCCGATTCCCCTTCGCTCTAAGTTGCGGCTTGGTTGCGGCTTGGCAGCGGACCGCTCCGCAGGTCGCATTCGCAAGGCCGTTGACCCGGCTGCAAGCCAGTGGTCACGCTCGCACGATCCACCAGACGCACGCGACGTTGAGAACGAGCAGCGCCGGAATGCCGACGACGAACGAGAAATGCTTCGTCTTATGGCGGCAGACGCGCATGCCGATCCACGCGCCGAGCGCCCCGCCCAGCGCCGCCGCGAGAAACAGGTTTCTCTCCGGAATGCGCCGCCTGCCTCTCGCGGCAGCCCTCTTTTTGTCGCTCGCCATCATGCCGAAGGCGACCGCATTGACCGCCGCCAAATAAATCGCCAGAATCATGGAATCAAAGCCCCTTTCGCTCCAAAAAAGTGTACCCGTTCCCCCACCTTCCTGACAAGCCCGGCCGCAACAAAGGGAGAACCCGGCGGTTCTTCCATTCTCCGGTGCTTCTTCATCCGTTGACCATAAAATGTGAGTCGATTCACAAACTTGCCCTCCGTCCTCCGCTCTCCTGCTCGCACCAATGCTCAAACCAATCTCTTTTTCCCTCTTATTCTCGAAATCCCTTTCGCTCAGGCACACCTCAAGCATCTCAGGCAACCGATCCCTTTTTCCTCTTAATGTCGAAATCCCCTTCGCTCAGGTGCACCTCAAGCATCTCAGGCAACCGATCCCTTTTTTCTCTTAATGTCAAAATCCCCTTCACTCAGGTGCACCTCAAGCCTCACGGCAACCAATCTCTCTTTCCTCTTAATGTCAAGATCCCCTTCGCTCAGGTGCACCTCAAGCATCTCAGGCAACCGATCCCTTTTTTCTCTTAATGTCAAAATCCCCTTCACTCAGGTGCACCTCAAGCCTCACGGCAACCAATCTCTCTTTTCTCTTAATGTTAAAATCCCCTTCACTCAGGTGCACCTTCAAGCCTTGCAGCATCCGGCATCCGATCTCGCAATTCAAGCCGATTGCGCAATTTCAGCCGAACGCCAATCCCCCTTCCGTTCCGGCCTTCCATTCTTCCCTTTGCCTCTTCTTGTCTCTCTTTTCCTCTCCTAGCCCCTTTGGATGTTGGCTCTTCTTTCGCTTCCAATGTCGTTATCCCGTTCGCTCAGTGAAAACTTCCGTTGGATCGCCCGCTCGAACGGTCGTGTTGCCGCAATACAGGGCCTTCCCGCGGAAAAGAGAAGAATATACCTGCTCCTTGAGTTCGTTAGCTCGCAGCACATACTAAGGCTTCAGCGGAACACCTGTCCGGCCGTTTCGGACGAACCGGCTTCTTCCTGGTCAGCATCGGATACGTAACCGTCGGCACAGACGCACACCACCGCACCAACTCCCCAAACAGCGGCCGGCCCTTCCGGTTCCAAACATAGCAGTATTGATCCAAATACGCCTGCAAGTGCTTCGGCCCGATTCCGCGAAACACGTCCGCCAGCCAATTTTCCGCACCCCACACGATTTGGAACAGCTCCCGGTTCCGCTCCTTTATCCGCCTGGTGTACACGGCGCTGCGTCTCGCCTCCGGCGCCACATGCGTCATAATAAACAACGTCGGATCAGGCGAGGCAAATCGGTTGGGAATGATCGATTTGTCCTGATGCTTGATCTTTACCCGTTCCGGCTTCCCGTTCTCGCCTTCCGTTCCTCCAACCAGCACGGGCTGCTCCTGCGGCAGCCAATCCATCGTCGCCCGAGGTCGGTGCACGATCCAGGCGTCGTTGATCCGCACCACCCCGTTCAGCAGCCAACTCGCTTCCGCCTCGCTCATCGCATGGCGCAGCTTGTGGCACATCGTCCACGCCGTCTTGTAAGTGACGCCGATCGACTCCGCCAGTTGCTTCGCGTTGACGCCCCCGGGACGGCAGTGCAGCCAGATCGCCTGAAACCACAGATGCAGCGGCGTGCGGGTGCCCTGGAAGACGGTGCCGGCGATCAAGGAAGTTTGCTTCCTGCAATGCGGACATTCATATAAAGGCAGCGTTCGGGTGGAGATGAGGTAATAGTCGGAACGATCGCACCTGGGGCAGCGAAACCCGTCCGGCCACCTGGCTTCGAACAGGACGCGCAGGCAAGCTTGTTCGTTCTGCAAAAGATAGCGCACATCCTCAAACGAAACAGCATCGTCCAACCGCTCCATCGATCTCCACCTCGAATGCGAATGTTTGTTCTTGTTTTTACTTTATCAAACATATGTTCGATTGTCAATATAAAAATTCCACACAAACCCATAACATAAGAATGACCCGCAGGAAACAAACGGCGCCGACCCCTGAACGAAGGGGATTTCGATGTTAAGGGAAAAAGGGAGCGGAGGGGGCGGCGGCGGGCGGCTGGCACCTGAGCGGACGGGATTTCGGCGTTAAGCGAATTGCGCGGAAGGTGCCGACTCGGCGAACCTGAGCCGAGGGGATTTCGACGTTATGGGAAAAGAAGCAGATAGGACGGCGACGGGCGGTAGACGCCTGAGCCAACGGGATTTCGGCGTTAAGCGAATTGCGCGAAAGGTGCGGACTCGGGGAACCTGAGCCGAGGGGATTTCGATGTTAAGGGAAAAAAGGAGTGGTTGGAACAGCGGCGGGGGCGGGCGCCTGAGCGAACGGGATTTCGGCGTTAAGCGAATTGCGCGGAAGGTGCCGACTCGGCGAACCTGAGCCGAGGGGATTTCGACGTTAAGGGAAAAAAGGAGCGGAGGGGGCGGCGGTGGGCGGCGGGCACCTGAGCGGACGGGAATAAAGGAACAGGCGGCAAAAAGGCCTCCTCGCCCGACCGGTGAGCGGTGGGTTCGGAGGCCTTAATTGGAAGATTCCTGACTTGGAGCGGTTGCTGTACGAAGATTCCTGAATTGGAGCGGTTACTGTACGCCGAAGGGGACGACGGTGTTTTCTTCGGGAGACAGGTTGTTAAAGTCCTTGATCGCTTTCGCACCCGCGGAGGTGAGTTCCAGCCGGCCGAATTGTCCAGGCGTCAGAGCCGGAACGGTCAGCACGATCGTTTGGCCTTCCAGCGCGCCGGATGTCGGGCGGACGTCCTTGTCGTTCACCCTGATGTCGAAAAGATCGGTCTGGCCGGTATACCCGCGAATCGCCTTGTTGAACGTAATGCGAATTTGCGTCCCTTTGGCGGTGACGTTCGATATGGCCGGTTCGACCGTGCTCAGGCTCGTGGAGTAAAAAGCGTAGCCGTTCGCCCCGACTTGCAGCTCCACTCCCTGATCGTCGACGACTTGCCCGCGATCCGGGTCGTAGGTCAGGCGGTATTGCGCGTTCGACTGCAGCCGCTGCCCCCGGGTCGCGTCCAAATACACCGTCAGCGTCAACCGGTCGGCGGAGAGCACGTAGACGGCGTCCTGATCGGGACGAATGAAAACATCGTCCTGCTCCGTCGCGTTGTAGAGCGAGAAGCCCTTGCCGTTGCCGATCTGAACCGGTTCGCTGAATTGGACAGCGAACGTATACCGGTCCAGCGCGTTCGCCCGAACGATGGTCGGCGCCGCGTTCTCGGCGGACGATCCGGCAAACACCACTTGGTAAGGCTCGTTGCCGTCCTTCGTCCGAATGGCGTTCCAACCGGCGGCGTCGGTGATTCCGTCCTTGAACTGCAGACGGTACGTCCGTCCGGATTGCGTGCTGTCCTCCAAGTAGAGAGTGACGTCGGTGACGACCGCGTTCGGATCGCTTACGTTGACAGAAGCGACGCCGATGGTCGATCCGTCGTCCCTCAGAACGCGGAACTGCGAAGCGGAGACGTTGCGCACCGGCTCGCTAAAAGTCACTTTGACGGCCGTTTTGTTCACGGCAACCGCCTGGGTGGCGTACGGCTCCAGGTTGGCGGTCGGCGTGCCTGCGAACTTCTTCGCGTTCGCGCCGTCGCTCGTGACCAGCCCGTCGACTCCCGTCACGCGTCCGGTATAGACGCTGCCGGCTCTGAACAGGTTCGGATTCGGGTCCTGATCGGTGCGGAACTGCACGAGCAACGCCGAGTCGGTGCCGCTCTTGCGGGAGACGTAGGCGGTCCATCCGGCCGACAGTTCCTTCCCGTCGCTTTCCGATACGGCAAGCGCCAGCGAACGGACATCCGCATCGGTTACGGCGCGGCTGAACGTCGCCTGCACCCAGGGATTCGTCAAAGTCAGGTTGATAAATGCTCAGACATGTCCTTTGTCGTCTTTAAGCTCCGATCAGTTCCAAAGCCCTTTCTGGTTTTCTGGCACAACGGCGGGTCGCTTTCGCAATGTTGGAT
>Ga0207789_1000026_pt1 | contig 190326 bp, 167 predicted proteins | sample HigsolmetaGSP12D_FD_184840 | JGI IMG/M metagenome (GOLD analysis project Ga0207789, IMG submission 184840) | High solid enriched microbial communities from the Joint BioEnergy Institute, USA - SP1-2-D (SPAdes) | ecosystem: Engineered > Bioreactor > SSF (Solid state fermentation) > Aerobic >... | reverse complement strand
GTCGGTCCGGTGGTGATGGCGGAGGGGTTCCACGCGTACCCATCCCGAACACGACCGTTAAGCCCTCCAGCGCCGATGGTACTTGGACCGCAGGGTCCCGGGAGAGTAGGACGCTGCCGGGCCGGCTCATCCAATAACGACACGGGCAGATCTGGACCGACGCGGGCCCACGTCCTGCGAAAGCCGATCGCTGCCGGGTCGCATATCTTTCCTCATCGTTCCCCGATAGCTCAGTCGGTAGAGCACTCGACTGTTAATCGAGTTGTCACAGGTTCGAGTCCTGTTCGGGGAGCCATTCCGGAGAGATGTCCGAGTTTGGTCGAAGGAGCACGATTGGAAATCGTGTAGGCGTCACAAGCGTCTCGAGGGTTCGAATCCCTCTCTCTCCGCCAGTTCATGGCCCGTTGGTCAAGGGGTTAAGACACCTCCCTTTCACGGAGGTAACGGGGGTTCGAATCCCCCACGGGTCACCATTTTTCTTTGCAAAGTTTCAAAAAAGAAAATTTTGGACTTGCAAAGGGTTTGTCAAATGAGGTATGATATTAGACGTGCCTCTCGAGAAACTTGACAACGACGCGGGGTGGAGCAGTCCGGTAGCTCGTCGGGCTCATAACCCGAAGGCCGCAGGTTCAAATCCTGCCCCCGCAACCAACTGAATTACCATCGGACTTATGAATCGAGAATGTTTCGTGGAGCCGTGGTGTAGAGGCCTAACATGCCTGCCTGTCACGCAGGAGATCGCGGGTTCGAATCCCGTCGGCTCCGCCATTCAAGATCGCCTCGGCTCGGTAGCTCAGTTGGTAGAGCAGAGGACTGAAAATCCTCGTGTCGGCGGTTCGATTCCGTCCCGAGCCACCATCAGGGATTCATGAGGACACGCCGGTGTAGCTCAATTGGTAGAGCAACTGACTTGTAATCAGTAGGTTGGGGGTTCAAGTCCTCTCGCCGGCACCATGCAGGGGTACCCATGGAGGGTTAGCGAAGTGGCCAAACGCGGGAGACTGTAAATCTCTTCCTTCGGGTTCGGTGGTTCGAATCCATCACCCTCCACCATCTTACCTTTTTTGTAGGGGCATAGTTTAAAGGTAGAACAGCGGTCTCCAAAACCGTTAGTGTGGGTTCAATTCCTGCTGCCCCTGCCAGTTTTGTCAGCATGGCGGTCGTGGCGAAGTGGTTAACGCACCGGATTGTGGCTCCGGCATTCGGGGGTTCAAGTCCCCTCGATCGCCCCATTGAACAACCTCATATTGGGGATTAGCCAAGCGGTAAGGCAACGGACTTTGACTCCGTCATTCCAAGGTTCGAATCCTTGATCCCCAGCCATCATGCGGAAATAGCTCAGTGGTAGAGCATCTCGTTGCCAACGAGAAGGTCGCGGGTTCGAATCCCGTTTTCCGCTCCATCTTCTTTATGGCGCCATAGCCAAGTGGTAAGGCAGAGCTCTGCAAAAGCTTTACCCCCAGTTCGAATCTGGGTGGCGCCTCCAAAATCGCATATGCGCGCCCTTAGCTCAGCTGGATAGAGCGTTAGACTACGAATCTAAAGGCCAGGAGTTCGAATCTCTTAGGGCGCGCCATTGTTTCGCTGGTATGGCGGAATGGCAGGACTCAATATTATACGTGCCAAAAGTTTAACGCGCTGCCAGCCGATCCGCCCCTGATATACATGGCTTTTTCGAAAGGGGCACCGCGCTGGGTCTTGCGCGGTCAGGTTGTACGCGGTTGGGGTATCGACCGATAACTCGCCAGGGCAATTCAGTCAAGTGGACCGAAAAAATGTTTGCCTCAGTGGCGAATGTATAAGTAATTAAATATGCCGGTGTGGCGGAATGGCAGACGCGCTTGACTCAAAATCAAGTTCTCGCAAGGGAGTGGGGGTTCGAGTCCCTTCACCGGCACCAATTATGTAAAAGCTCTTAAGGATCATTAGTCCTTAGGGCTTTTGTTGCTTATTGGAGGTGCCAGGGGATGGTCCTGAAAAAAGCTGGAAAGAAACGGATGAACAATACAAGATTTTGCTGGCCAAGTTAGGATGCGCGAGAAGTGGATTAAGTTCCGAATACGAATTGCAAGGGATAAAGCTTTTTCATCCTCACAGGTGTTAACAAGTTCACTCCGAAATCGCACGATTAGCGGTGAAGATCCGTCGGGATCAAAAGCCAAGGGACGAAGGCTCAAAACTCCGGAACTTTGGTTTCACGTGATTCGGACATGGAAAAGCTCAAGCCATTCAACGTTCGATGTTGGTGGCTTTATTCACTTTTTTGTTACAATATGACTATTGGCGATACCCGAACAGGGCGATGATCTCCGTCGTCTCCAGCGCATATCCGTACTGACGAGCATATAAGAAAGGAGCCTGAAAAATGGGCGGCGGGGCTGTTGGTCGCGATGGCCGAGACTTTGGCGAACGCCGGCAAATCTCATCCACCACGCATGCTTGGGAAGTATTCATATTTACTGACTGAATAAGTAGCCATCGGTACATTCTGCTTTTCATTGTGATAGCGCTCTCTTCCTTTCTCGATCCGAGATGAGCGCGGTTTCAAGTCTGGCGCGGCTGCGAGCGAATTGAGACAAAATAGACGCCGCATCGAACCGATTGATGAGCAGCGATAAGCCGACAGCGATTTCGACAATGGCCACAACGGGCTTCACCCGGTCTCAAAACAAAATTAAATATAATACTTATTGTTAACCGATTCAATCGTATTGGCAGGTGGTCGCCATGGACAAGGATGCTGAATTGAGCGCGATATTGAACAGAGTTTCCGAGAGGCATCAGCTCATCAAAGACATCGAAGCGAAAAAATTCAGATTCATGTCGGAAAATACCTTCTTGGAAGTGCATTGTATCGAGTTGATCGAGAAAAATGCGGATTCCAACGTTACCCAATTGGCCAAGGCATTAAGGGTGACGCGAAGCGCTATCAGCAAAACGGCCAAAAAACTGCTTCAAGACGGCGCCATCGAAAAGTATCGGAAACCGGACAACAAGAAGGAGATATATTTCAAACTTACCGATGTCGGCGAGCGAATTTTTGCCGAGCACGAAAAGATGCATCAGGACCGAATCGAATAGGACAAATTCTTATTTCAACAGCTGAGCGAAGAAGAGAAAGAGCAACTGATTGTTGTATTAAACAAAATCTACCGACAGATTGCTCTCGTGCTGCAAGATAAAGGGCTTGACAATTACATTTAGCTTCCCAACACTACATGGCGCTTGCGAACAGCCTGGCAAATGATTTTACGGTATATGTCACGGGCAAAGGGGGCGCAACACAAAAGCCCCGCCTCCGTGGCGAAGGGGCGGGGCCATTCCGGGGCCTCAGGAGGAAAAGGGGGCGGCGGCCTGCAGCGGCTCCTTCATCGCCTGGAGCCAGCGCTCATACGTGGCGAGCGCTTCGCCGCCGTCGATCAGCGCCTTGCACGCATACAGCCCTTCCTCGAGCGAGCCGACCCGGCCGGCCAGGTGCAGCCGGGCGGCGCCGTTCAGCAGCACCTGGTTCGTGAACGCGAGATCGGCCTCGCCCCGCAGCACTTCTTCGGCGACGGCGACCTGCTCTTGCGGCGTCCAGTCTTTTTCCGGCACGGGGGCTTCGAGCCCGTACGTTTCCGGGTCGTAAACTTGCAGCTGAAATTCGCCGTTCTCGACCCAATACGTCCGCGTCGGGCGGTCGATGAACAGGTCCTCTGAGCCTTCGGCGCCCTGTACGATGAGCGCTTTTCGGTAGCCCAGCTTGATCAGCAGGCGAGCCAGCCGGTCGAACACCGTGTTGTGATAGACGCCGAACACGATGAAGGGGGACGTGGCGACGTCGAGCAGCTTCTCCGCGCTGTTGAGCACCGTCCGCATGCCGAGCTGCTCGCGGATCGGGCGCAAGCTTGCGAGCGGGGGGCACCACAGCTCCGTCGAGGCGTACAGCACGCCGGAGCGGCGAGCCGCGTGCAGGCTCCGCTCCCGGGTCAGCTCGGCGGCTTCGATGCCGGCGGCCTGCAGCAGGTCTTGCAGCACAATGCCCCGCTTGGGCGGCAGGGAAGCCGCTCCGTGCAGCGTTGCCGGCAGCCCGGCGGCGGCCAGCAGGAAGGCGACGGCGAACGTCGCGATGAACGACGACTTGCGCCCGTCGTAAGGTCCTGCGCAATCGATTCCGGGCGCGAGGCTATCGGTTCGCAGCGTATACTTGCGGCCGACTTGCACGAACGCTTCGAGCTCCTCGACGGTTTCCATTTTCACGCGCTCCGCAATGAAAAAAGCCCCGATCTGCGCCGGCGTCGCCCGCTGCGTCAAGATCGCCTCGGCCGCCTCCACCGCTTCGCCGTAAGTGAGATCGCGGGCGCCCCGCTTGCCTCTGGCGACTTCCTTGAGCAGATGGATCATCTTTTCCCGCCCCCTTGTTTTTGTTCCTGCAGCAGCTGGTAGACGTTGACGATCGAAGTGGCCACGTCGACGATCCGCTTCCGTTCGTTCATCGCCTGCTTGCGCAGGAGGTCGTACGCTTCGGATTCCGAAATCTTCTTAATCTCGCACAAAATTCCCTTGGCCATGTCGATCCACTTGCGCTCTTCGATCTTGCCGAGCAACTGCTTGCGCTCCAGGTGCCATTGCTGCCGCTCGAAGCAGATCTTCGCGCCGAAGTGAAGCGCCCAATGGAGCTCTTGAGGCTGCATCGAGGCGCTGAGCACGCCGTCGGTCATGATCCGGTCGTCGCAGGCGTCCACGGACAGGGTGGCGGTCGATTCGCTGCACCACCACAAAATCGGCACGACCTTCCACTGCAAGATCGCGGCGCTCCATGCTTTCACGTCGTGGACGGGCAAGTGAAGAATCGCGGCGTCCGCTTCCGCCATAAGCTGGTGCGCCCGCTCTTCGCTCTGGGCCGTCGTGACGGCGTATCCGCACGCCCGCATGACCGTTTCGGGGAGAAGCATCTTGGAAGCGGTGGCGGCCTTCCGTTCCCCTGCAGTCGCTTGGTTATAAATAACCAACAAAGAACGCATATTGCTGCTCCTCTCCGAATCCGGTCTTTCTCTCTTTTTGATCATGTAAAATTATATAACACAAACAAAAGGTGTGTGTCGAGATTGTAAACAAAAACAAATTTCGGTGTCAAGTATATTGACAAATGTTTTCTTCCGTTATATAGTTTGGTTAGATGGATTCCCGGATACAACGGTGTATTCGAAGGAAGCGGCAATGGAGCCTGCTTGGCCTGTGCGGGAGACGCGTGCGTCCCTGTCGGTCGGGCGGGCTTTTTTGGTTTTTTTCGCGGGTTTCCACTTTAGATGGCGAGAGGGGACATGAACATGGCGAAGCCGAAAAAGCTCGTGATGGTCGGCAACGGAATGGCGGGCGTGCGCACGGTGGAGCACCTGCTGAAGCTGGCGCCGGGAGCTTACGATATTACGATCTTCGGGGCGGAGCCGCACCCGAACTACAACCGGATCATGCTGTCGTCCGTCCTGGCGGGCGGAGCCGACTTGAAGGACATCGTTCTGAACGATTGGGACTGGTACGAGGAGAACGGGATTCGCCTGCACGCCGGGCATACCGTAAACCGCATCGATACGAAGCACCGGAAGGTGTATTCCCGCGAAGGGGCCGAAGCCGAATACGACGCGCTCCTTCTGGCGACCGGGTCGCAGCCGTTCATGCTGCCGCTGCCGGGCGCGGACAAGGAAGGGGTCATCGGGTTCCGCGACATCCGGGATTGCCAGATCATGCAGACGGCGGCGCAGCAATACAAGAAGGCTGTCGTCATCGGCGGGGGGCTGCTCGGATTGGAAGCGGCCCGCGGGCTGTTGAATCTGGGCATGGACGTCTCGGTCGTCCACATCAATCCCTATCTGATGGACCGGCAGCTTGACGAACCGGCCTCGAGGATGCTGCAGGCGGAATTGGAACGGCAAGGCATGAAGTTCCTGCTGCGCAAACAGTCGGAATCGATCTACGGCAAGAAGCGCGTCAAGGGCCTCAAGTTCACGGACGGCTCCGATATCGAGACGGATCTGATCGTCATGGCGGTCGGAATCAAGCCCAACGTCGAGCCGGCTCGTGCCGCCGGACTGGAGGTGAACCGCGGCGTCGTCGTCAACGACTACATGGAGACGAGCGTGCCGGGCGTATATGCCGTCGGCGAATGCGCGGAGCATCGCGGCATCGTCTACGGCCTGGTCGCCCCGCTGTACGAGCAGGGAGCGGTACTGGCCAAGCGGCTGGCCGGCGTGGAGACGGCCGGCTACACCGGTTCGGTCACCTCGACCAAGCTGAAGGTGTCCGGCGTCGACGTCTTCTCGGCCGGCCGGTACGACGAGCCGCCGGGGACGCGCGCGCTGCGGTATCAGGACGAGGTGGACGGCGTTTACAAGAAGATCGTGCTCCAGGACGACAAGCTGGTCGGCGCGGTGCTGTTCGGCGACACGTCGGACGGAGCCTCCTTGTTCTCCCTGATCAAGAAGGGCGAATCGGTCAAGGGCCGGGAAAAGGAGCTGCTGCTCGGGTTCTCCCCCGCGGGAGCGCCCGCCTCCCCGGCGAGCCGGCTCGAGAGCATGGCGGACGACGAAATCATCTGCGGCTGCAACGGCGTCTCCAAAGGAACGATCGCCGACGCGATCCGGACGAAGGGCTGCACGACGGTCGGGGAGATCAAGGCGTGCACGAAAGCTTCCGGCTCCTGCGGCGGCTGCAAGCCGCTCGTGGAAGAGCTGCTCAAGCTGTACGGAGGCGACGCGGTCGGCGAGCCGGCGAAGGAAGGCATCTGCGGCTGCACGTCGCTCGGCCGCGACGAGATCGTCGCCGAGATCAAGCGGATGCAGCTGAAGAGCGTCAAAGAAGTGATGAACGTGCTGGGATGGAGCCATCCGGAAGGGTGCTCCAAGTGCCGGCCGGCCCTGAACTACTATCTGGGCATGCTGTGGCCCGGCGAATATCAGGACGAGAAGGAATCCCGGTTCACGAACGAACGGTACCACGCCAACATTCAGAAGGACGGCACGTATTCGGTCGTTCCCCGCATCTACGGAGGCGTCACCTCTCCTTCGGAGCTGAAGAAGATCGCGGAAGTGGCCGAGAAGTTCGACGTGCCGCTCGTGAAGATTACCGGCGGCCAGCGGATCGACCTGCTCGGCGTCAAGAAGGAAGACCTGCCGAAGATGTGGGAAGAGCTCGACATGCCTTCGGGGTACGCCTACGGCAAGGCGCTGCGCACCGTCAAGACGTGCGTCGGCAACACGTTCTGCCGGTTCGGCACGCAGGATTCGATCGGCATGGGCATCCGGCTGGAGAAGGAGTTCGAGCGGCTGAACACGCCGGCGAAGGTGAAGCTGGCCGTCTCCGGCTGCCCCCGCAACTGCGCGGAGGCGACGATCAAGGACTTCGGCGTCATCGCGATCGACGGCGGCTGGGAACTGCACGTCGGCGGCAACGGCGGCGTGCACGTCCGGGCGACGGACCTGCTCGGCGTCGTGAAGACGGCGGACGAAGTCGTCGAGTGGGGCGGCGCGTTCTTGCAATATTATCGGGAAAACGCGCAATGGAACGAGCGGACCTCGGTCTGGGTGGAGCGCGTCGGACTCGATTCGATCAAGGCCGTGCTGGAGCAGCCGGAGGAGCGCAAGGCGCTCAACGGGCGGCTGAAGACCGCGCTCGATCATACGGTCGACCCGTGGAAGCAAATTATCGCCGATCGCAAGCTGCGCAAAAACTTCGAGACGCTGACGCCGGCGACCGTGCAGAACTGATGTTTTCGGGAGGAGAGCCCATGGCCAAAGTGCTGGTTGGAAATATTGCGGATATCGACGCCAAGGGAGCGCGGACCGTTCGGCTTGAAAATTTGGAAATCGCCGTCTTCCGCCTCTCCGACGGCCAGGTGCGGGCGGTGGAAAACCGCTGCCCCCACAAGAACGGCAAGCTGTCGGAAGGCATGGTGTGCGGCACGGCCGTCCATTGCCCGCTGCACGATTGGAAGATCGATTTGAAGACGGGCAACGTATACGAGCCGGACGAAGGATGCGTCGCGACCTTCGAAACGGAAATCGACGCAAGCAGCGGTTCCATCTATATCACCGTCTGAAGCCGCGACCCGGAAATTCCGGAAATGAAGCTTCCCCTCCATAAAAGCCCGCCTCGGCGTTCGCTTGCGTGCCGCGCAAGCAGCGGCGCCGGTGCGGGCTTGTCCGCTTTTTACCGGTATGGCGCGAACGCTCGGCGAACAGGGCCTTCCCTTCCCGCCCGAACGCCGGAAAGCGGCGGAGCAAGCTTGCGCCCGCAGGTCTTGTTGGCGCTTTCTCCACTTTTGACGCCTTTGCACTTTCTTGTTCGAGACGGCGGGGCGGCGGGCGAACGGGCTTCGAAGCCTTCTCAAAAATATCCGATTGGCGGAAAACAAAGCCCGGGCCATAATGGGAATGCGGCCGGCGACGGCGCGGCTGCAAACCATGAAGCGCACGGGAGGTGACCGAGTGAAGCTGACGGCCGAAACGAATTCGAGCCGCGTCCGGGCGGCGGAGGCGGCCCGCGTTCCGGGGCTGCGCCGCACGAACGCATGGGCGCGATTGCGCAAGGACAAGTGGATATACGCGCTGCTTGCTCCGGGCCTGATGTATTTTATTGTTTTCAAATATGTGCCGATGTGGGGCATCCTGCTCGCGTTCCAGAACTACCAACCGTTTCTCGGATTCTGGAAAAGCGAATGGATCGGGTTCGAAAACTTCCGCGTCTTCTTCGACAACCCCGAATTTTGGATGCTTCTCCGCAACACGCTCGTTCTGTCGCTGTACAACCTGCTCTTCTTCTTTCCGGCGCCGATCGTGCTGGCGCTGCTGCTCAACGAAGTGAGGCGGGCGTTCTTCAAGCGGACGATCCAGACGCTGATCTACGTGCCGCACTTCATCTCGATGGTCATCGTCGCCAGCCTGACCTACGTGTTCCTGACGACGCAGGGAGGAATCGTCAACGCCCTGATCGAACGGTATACCGGGCATACGATCGATTTCCTCGGCAGCCCCGACTGGTTCCGGCCGATGATCATCGTGCAGACGATCTGGAAGGAGACGGGCTTCGGCACGATCATCTTCCTGGCGGCGCTGGCTGGCGTCGACGTGGAGCAGTACGAGGCGGCGATCATGGACGGGGCCAACCGATGGCGGCAAATGTGGCATATCACGCTGCCGTCGATCCGCAACACGATCGTCATCTTGCTGATCCTAAGGATGGGGGAAGTGCTGGACAACGGCTTCGAGCAAATTTACCTGATGCTCAATCCGCTCAACCGCCAGGTTGCGGAAGTGTTCGATACGTATGTGTATACGATGGGCATTACGCAAGGGGCGTTCAGCTACAGCACGGCCGTCGGCCTGTTCAAGGCGGTTGTCGGCGTCATCCTGGTGGTCGGCGCCAACTGGACGGCGAAGCGCTTCGGCCAGTCCGGCATTTATTAGCCCGTCGCGGCGAAGGAGGGAGATGAGCCCGATGTTCAAATCGTATCGCAGCTTCGGCGGGACTCTGTTCGACGTGGCCAACTACGTGTTCCTCGGCCTTGTCGGCATCGCCGCCGTGGTGCCCTTTCTCTACATCGTCGCCGGCTCGTTCGCCGAGGACGCGGAGCTGACCCGAAGGGCGTTTTTCATCATTCCCCATACGTTCACGGTGGCCGCCTACAAGTACATCTTCTCGACCGACACCGTGACGCACAGCATCTGGAACTCGCTCTACATTACGGTCGTCGGCACGGCGGTCAACCTGTTTTTCACCGTTACGATGGCGTACGCTCTGTCCAAAAGAGGCGTCATGGGACGCAACGCGGTGCTGAACCTGGTCGTCTTCTCGATGCTGTTCGGCGGCGGCCTCATTCCGACGTACCTCGTCGTCCGCGGGCTGCACCTGCTGGACACGTATTGGGCGCTCATGCTGCCCGGCGCGATCAGCGCGTTCAACCTGATCATCGTCAAAAACTTCTTCCAGGAAATCCCTGCGGAACTGGAGGAGGCGGCCCGCATCGACGGATGCGCGGAGATCGGCTTGCTCGCCAGAATCGTGCTGCCGCTGTCGATGCCGGTGCTCGCCACGTTCACGCTGTTTTACGCGGTCGGTCATTGGAACAACTTCTTCTCCGCGCTGCTCTACATCAACGATCCCGCCCGATGGCCCCTGCAAGTCATGCTCCGCCAAATCGTCCTGCTGTCGCAGATGGCCGCCGGCAGCGCGGACAGCGTCGACTACAATTACGTCAAGGAAGCGGAGCAATCGATCAAGATGGCGGTCATCGTCGTCGGCACGCTGCCCATTCTGCTCGTCTATCCGTTCCTGCAAAAGCACTTTGCCAAGGGAGTGTTGATCGGTTCGGTCAAGGGGTGACGGATTGCGATACCGCAAGCATTCGAAAAAAGAGGGAGGAACACCAATGATCCAAACGAAAGCGAAATGGACCCTTCTGGGGGCGGCCGGCGCGCTGGCGCTGGCCTCGATCGCCGGCTGCGGCGGCGGCAACGGGGGCAACGCCTCCGGTTCGCCCGGCAGCCCGGCTGCGGCAAGCGGCTCGGCTGCGACGGGCGGTTCGCCCGCGGCAAGCGGCTCGGCCTCGACGGCCGCCGCGAGCGAGAAGCCGCTCGATCTGTCGATCATGCTGCCGATCTTCAAGACGAACTACCCGAAGGACGACGGCCCCGTCACGAAGGAGATCGACCGGCTGACGAACACGAACATCCATCTGCAATGGGTGCCGAACGCGTCGTATACGGACAAATTCAACATCACGCTCGCCTCCGGCAAGCTTCCCGACATCATCTACGTTCCCGACGTCAAAAATCCGAGCTTCGTCAACGCCGCCAAATCCGGCGCGTTCTGGGAACTGGGAAGCTATCTGAAAGATTACTCCTATCTCAGCCAGGCCAACCCGATCGTGCTGAACAACTCCTCGGTCGAAGGGAAGATCTACGGCATTTACCGCGGCCGCGCGCTCGGTCGCAACGGCATCGTCTACCGCAAGGACTGGCTGGAGAAGGTCGGCTTGCAGCCGCCGAAGACGATCGACGATTTCTACAACATGCTGAAAGCGTTTAAGGAGAAAGATCCGGACGGGGACGGCAAAGCCGACACGTACGGCATGGTGCTCGTCAAGTGGACCGGCCAGTGGGCGAGCGGCTTCGACATCATCAAGCTGTGGTTCGGCGCTCCGAACAAGTGGGGCGTCGTGGACGGCAAGCTGGTGCCGGAGCATCAGACGCCGGAATACATGGAAGCGCTCAAGTTCATGAAGAAGCTGTACGACGAGAAGCTGATCAACCAGGACTTCGCCGTGTTCGACAGCGCGAAGTGGAACGATCCGATCGTGAACAACCAGGCCGGGGTCATCGTCGACGTTACGGATAACGCCGCCCGCATCGACGATAAGATTCATGCGGCGCTGGCGCAGGAAGGCAAGGACGATCCGGACGCCCAGTACATGGACAACATGATCGGCGTGACCGGCGACGACGGCAAGCTGCACGCGCTTCCGACTTCGGGCTACGCCGGCTTGCTCGCCATTCCGAAGTCGTCGGTCAAGACCGAGGACGAGCTGAAGCGGGTGCTGAAGTTCCTCGACCAGATGAACGATCCGAAGCTGCAGACGCTGGCCGGGTTCGGCATCGAAGGCAAGCATTATACGGTGGAGGACGGCTTCGCCGTTCCGAGCAAAGACGCGGCGCTGTTGGAATCCGAAGTCGAAGGGCTCAATCAGATGCTGCCGTTCATTCCGGAAGACCAGGGGATCAAAGTCAAGCAGACTCCGCTGCGAACCAAGACGGCGGAAATTCAGAAGGAAGCGGAGAAGTACATCGTGGCCAATCCGGCCGAACCGTTCATCTCCACGGTCTACACCCAGAAGGGGCAGCAGCTCGACGACATCATCAACGACGCCCGCATCAAATTTATCGTCGGCCAGATCGACGAAGCCGGGCTCAAGGCCGCGTTCGAAACGTGGAAGAAGTCGGGCGGGGACGATCTGGTCAAGGAAATGAACGAGCTGTACGCGGCTTCCCAAAGCAAGTAAAATGGCGGCTGCCGGGCCGTCCGGACTGAAGGCCGGACGGTCTTCGGCGCGTTTTTTCCCTTTTTCGCCGCTTCCCCAAACGCCCGAATCTGTTATATGCTGATAGGGAAGCGATGGCTTCGGACGAATCTTTCCGAACGGTTGGTGAGAGTGCATGCTGGCAACGTTGCGTGCGAGATTGGCGCGCAGGCTGGAACGTTCCACCGCCCGGCTGGGGCGCTTCTACAAGAAGAGCCTGATCATGATCTTCATCGTATCGGGCATACCGGGACTGATCACGGGCGCGCTCGTTTACGAGATTGCGGGAGGGCGCGTGGAGAGCGAGCTGCTGCAGCTGCACTACCGGCAAATCGAGCAGCGGTCGCGCAACGTCGACGACCAGCTCAGCAACCTGGAGATGCTATTGTCCCATTGGGCGTTCGACAACAAGTTCGGCACCGTGCTGTACGGGCTCGACTTCGTCCGCCAGTTCGAGACGACGACCGACCTCACCAAGACGCTCATCGCGATGCAAGGCGCAAGCGCCATGGTCAAGCAGGCGATGCTGTACGTCGGCGGCGATCATCCCGTGCTGCTCAGTCCGGAGTACGAGGCGCTGAGCGAGCGGACGGCGGACAGCACTTACGAGCCGCTCGTCAAAGGGCGAAGCGAGACGTTCTGGGTGCAGTGGGCGTTCGACCCGGACCGTCCCGGCGTCAAAGATTTGGCGCTCGTGCACCGAATTCCCGGCGGCAGCCTGCAGCCGTTCGGCGCGCTTATCTTCCGTTTCAGCCAGGACAAGGTCGCCAACCTGCTGCGGACGATGTCCCCTTACAACGACGGGGAGACGTTCGTCATGCAGGATTCGGGCGGACTGTTCGTATCCGGGTACGGAAGCGCTTACGATTCTCCGTTCATTGCGGCCCTGCGGGAGAAGGTGGCGGATTTCGGAGCGGCGAAGGGGTCGTTCTTCCTCAAGTGGAAGGGAGGCACCTACACCGTCTCGTTCGGCCGGCTCAGCCGCATCGCCGACGACTGGATCTACGTCTCGGCTTCGCCGATCTCGACCATCACGTCGCCGGTCGTCGCCATTTCCAAGGCGATCTTCTTCGTCAGCCTCGCCGCGCTGCTGCTCGCCGCGCTGCTCGCCTGGCTCGCCTCGCGCCGCATCTATTCGCCGGTGCGCCGGCTGGTGACGCTGCTGGCCGGCCACTCGGGCGGCGGCAGCCGCGAGGACGAATTCGCGCTCATCGAGCGGCAGTGGCAGAGCCTCCACCAGCAAAGCCTCGAGCTGAACGCGAAGCTGGACGAACAGCTTCCGCACGTGAAGGAGAGCTTCCTGCACCAGTTGTTGCAGGGCTACCTGCACGCCTATTCGGAAGCAGATTTGACGCGGCGAATGAAGCAGTTCAAGTGGGAGCTGGACAACCGTCTCCTCATCGTCCTGTATGTGCAATTCATTGACATGGGCGGCGGCGAGAGCCGGTTCCGGGACGGGGACGAGGGGCTCGCCACGTTCGCGGCCGTCAACATGGTCGGCGAGCTCGCCAGCCATTACTTCGAGCAGAGCAACACGATCAATTTTCACGACCTGACCGCGGGGCTGCTCGTTGTCGTACCGAACGGCGAGGATTACGTCCGGACGGTGCAGGCGTTCGGGGAGGAACTGACGCAGTCGATCAACCGCATTCTCAACATGCGGGTGGCGCTGGCGTTCAGCCGTCCGGTGGCGCGCATCTCGGACGTGCCGCTCGTGTTCGAGCGGGCGAAGCGGGCCGTCGGCTACCGCCACTTCGCGGGCGTCAACCAGATGATCGACATGGACGGCGATCCGGCGGGCGGCGGGGCGGACGCCGAAGTGCTGTACCCGTTCGCGCAGGAGCGGGAGCTGATCCAGGCGCTGCGGACGGGGCGCGAGGAGGAGGTGCAGGGGCTGCTCGAGGCGTTCATGGAGTCGTTGTCGTGCGCAGGCGCCACCGTGTTCGACGTGCAGCAGGGGATGCTGCACCTGCTCGGCAACGTGCTGAACGCGATGATGGGGTCCGGCATCAACCCGAGCCGCCTGTTCGGAGGGGAGAACCTGTACGTGCAGCTGTCCCAAATCCGCGAGCCGAAGCGGATGCTGGCGTGGTTTAGGCGCAAGGTGCTGCTGCCGTTCCAGACGGAACTGTCGAGCCGGTCGGACGCGCAGGTCAAGCGGATGATCGAGCAGACGATGATTTACTTGCAGGAAAATTACATGAAGGACGTCTCGCTGGACAACTGCGCCGAACAGGTGGGCACGAACCCGTTCTACCTGAGCCGCTCGTTCAAGCAGGTGACGGGCAAAAATTTCATCGACTATTTGACCGAACTGCGCACGGACAAGGCGAAGGAACTGCTGCGCGAGACGGAGCTGCGCATCAACGACGTCGCCGAGAGCGTCGGCTACCAGCACAGCTACTTCAACCGCATCTTCAAGAAGCTGGAGGGCATGACGCCGACGCGCTACCGGGAGCTGAGCCGGCGCTCGTAGCGCGTCCGCGCGGCGGCGGCAACCTTGTGCAAACCGGGCGAAAAGGTGCAAAGCGGCCGAACCGTCCGCCGCAAGAATGTCCAATTGCGCGCGGAAGCCGCTCCTTTTTACAATGAGGCCGACGATGGGAAAAAGGAGATGAGGCGCTTGGCGCACGAGGGAGTTGACGAGGCGGTCCGGCTTCGCTGGCTGGGGGCGGCCGCGCCGTTGCCGGTCGGCGCGACGTGGGGCGTGCCGTGGAAGGAAGGAGAGCTGCGGCGCGGCGAGCCGCTGCGGCTGGAGGCGGCGGACGGGAGCGAAGCGTTCCCGCTGCAAAGCTGGCCGACGGCCTACTGGCCCGACGGCAGCGTGAAATGGTCCGCCCATGCGGCGGCCGGCCTGCCGGGGATTCCAGCGGGCTTCCGCCTGCGCAAGGGGCGGGGACCGGAGCCGGCGCGGCGGGTGACGGTCGCCGAGACGGAGGAGACGATCGCGGTCGATACGGGCGCGATCGTGCTGACGCTGGGCAAGCGCGGCGCAGAGTGGATGCGCGGCATCGAGCGGGCGGGCCGGACGGTGTGCGCCGGCGGCAAGCTCGTCTGCCTGCGGGCGGACCGCGCGGACGAGGCGGCCGGCGGCGTCCGCACGATCCGCGAGGAGACGTTCGAGAGCCGCGTCCTCGCCGCCGCGGCCGAGCAGACGGGACCGGTCCGCGCGGTCGTCCGGCTGGACGGCGTGTACCGCTCGGCCGCGAGCGGGCGGGAGTGGCTGCCGTTCACGCTGCGGGCGTACGCTTACGCGGGCCTCGCGACGGTGCGGATCGTCCATACGTTCCGGTACGACGGGGATCCGCACAGGGACGAGATTCGCGGACTCGGCCTCCGCTTCTCCGTCCCGCTGCGGGGACCGGCCTACAACCGCCATGTCCGCTTCGCCGGCGACCGCGGCTGGTTCGCCGAGGCGCCGAAGACGCTGCACACCCGCCGCACCAGGGGGAAGTACCGGGAGCTGTTCGAGCGGCAGACGCGGGGCGAGCCGGTCCGCTTCGATCCCGAGGAGGACGCGTTCTTCCTCGGGCTGCTGGACGATTCGGCGACGTGGGACGGCTTCCGGCTGACGCAGGATTCCTCGGAGCATTACCGCATCGACAAGCGGACGGGCCCCGGCTGCAGCTGGGTGCGGGTCGCCGACGGGCGGCGCGCCGGCGGCCTCGCGTACGTCGGAGGCGAGGGCGGCGGCCTTGCGGCGGGATTGCGCGACTTCTGGCAGAAGCACCCGTCCGGCTTCGAGGCGCACGGCACGGCGGGGGACGAAGCGAGCCTTGCGGTCTGGCTCTGGTCGCCGGACGGGCCGCCGATGGATCTGCGCCACTACGACACGAAGACGCACGTCGAGTCGTCCTATGAAGGCGCGGAGAAGCTGCGCGCGACGCCGTACGGCATCGCGAACACGAGCGAACTCATGCTCTGGTGCGAGGAGGAGACGCCCGGTCCGGAGCTGCTCGAAGGAATGGCGCGCGAATGCCGCGGACCGTCGCAGCTCGTGTGCGAGCCGGAGCACTACCGCAAGGCCGGCGCCTTCGGCCTCTGGAGCCTGCCCGACCGCAGCAGCCCGGCCAAGGCGCGGCTGGAAGAGCGGCTGGACGGCATCGTGTCCTTCTACAAGCGGGAGATCGAACGGCGGAAATGGTACGGCTTCTGGAACTACGGCGACGTCATGCACAGCTACGATCCGGTCCGCCACGTCTGGAACTACGACCTCGGCGGCTGCGCGTGGCAGAACACCGAACTGGCCGCCAACATGTGGCTGTGGACGATGTTCCTGCGCTCGGGCCGGGAGGACGCGTTCCGTCTGGCCGAGGCGATGACCCGCCATACGAGCGAAGTCGACGCGTACCATCTCGGCGAATACGCCGGGCTCGGCTCCCGGCACAACGTCGTCCATTGGGGCTGCGGCTGCAAGGAGGCGCGCATCGCGATGGCGGGGCTGCACCGCTATTACTACTATCTGACCGCGGACGAGCGGCTCGGCGACATGATGGACGAGGTGAAGGACGCGGACTTCGCGACGGCCGGGCTCGATCCGATGCGGGCGTATTTTCCGAAAGACGAATTTCCCACGCACACCCGCGTCGGGCCGGACTGGGCCGCGTTCTGCTCGAACTGGATGACCCGCTGGGAGCGTTACGAGGAGACGGCGTACCGGGACAAAATTTTGACCGGCATCGCGTGCCTCAAGCGGGCGAACTACCGGCTGATCTCCGGGCCGACGTACGGCTACGATCCGCAAACCGGCGTGCTGACGCCGATGGGCGACGACAACTGGGACCGTCATCTGGCCGTCTGCATGGGCGGGCCGCAAGTATGGTTCGAGCTGGCGGCCTTGCTGAAGGACCCGGAATGGGAGGAAATGCTGGCGGAACTCGGCGTCTACTACCATATGACGCAGGAGGAGAAGGACCGGATCACGGACGGCCGCGTTCGCGCGGACCACTTCGGCCATCCGGTGCTCGGAGCCGGAATCGCCGCCTACGGCGCGTATTACCGGCGCGACGAACGGACGGCGAAGCGCGTCTGGGACATTCTGCTGGCCAATCGGTATGCCCGGACCGATCTGGAACGGGAAGCGACGGCGCAGCTTCATGTCGACGAGGTGGCGGAAATCGACTGGATCAACACGAACGAGGCGGCGCAATGGTCGCTCAACACGATTCTCGCGCTGGCGCTCATTCCGGAAGCGCTCCCGCAGGCGGAAGCGGAGGCGGCGCCGTGATCGAAGCGAAGGTGCCGGAAGGATGGCGGCTCGTCTACGAAAATCCGCTGCGCACTCCCGACGACGTTGCGGCTTTTCGCATGGAAGGGGACGGGGCCGTCTCGTTTCCGCTCGGCCGGATGCGGCTCGAGAGCGTGCGCGATTCCGCCGGAGGGCAGCAGGCGAACCTCGTCTTCTGGTGCCCCGAGACGTTCCCCGCCGAGCTGGCCGTCACCTGGGCGTTCCGGCCGCTTCGGGAGCCGGGGCTGGCGATTCTGTTCTTCTGCGCCCGCGGCGCCGGCGGCGAGGACTTGTTCGACCCGTCGCTGGCCGAGCGCACCGGCGTCTACGAACAATACCATCACGGGGACATCGCGGCGTACCACGTTTCCTACTTCCGGCGCAGGTGGCCGCAGGAGCGGGAATTGCACCTGTGCAACCTGCGCAAAAGCTACGGCTTCCACCTGGCCGCCCAGGGAGCGGACCCGATTCCCGGCGTGGCCGACGCCGCCGGCTTCTACCGCCTGTTGATCGTCAAACAAGGCGACACCATCCGGTTCGCCGTGAACGGGCTAACGTTGTTCGAGTGGACGGACGACGGGACGGTCGGCGGTCCGCCGCTCGGCGCGGGCAAGATCGGCTTCCGCCAGATGGCGCCGCTGATCGCCGAATACGCCGATCTGCGCGTCTACGCGCCGGGGACGCAAGCGATAACAACGGGAGGAGAAGAAGCATGAACCGGATCACGATGTGTTTTCCCGGGGGCCGTCACAAGGCGCTGACGATGAGCTACGACGACGGCCGCGCCGCGGACCGGCGGCTCGTCGAGCTGTTCAACCGGCACGGGCTCAAAGGGACGTTCCATCTGAACGCGGGCCTCTTGGGCGAAGGGGACCGCATCTCCGCGGAGGAGGTGCGGTCGCTGTACGCCGGGCACGAGGTGTCGGCGCACACGCTGACGCATCCGACGATCGCCCGCTGCCCGAACGAGGCGATCGTCCATGAGGTGACGGAGGACCGCCGGCGGCTGGAGCGGCTAGTCGGCTATCCGGTGCGGGGCCTGTCTTACCCGAACGGCTCCCACAGCCGGCGCGTCCGCGACCTGCTGCCGGGGCTCGGCATCGAATACGCCCGGGTGGTGCCGAGCACCGGACAATTCGGCATGCCGGACGATTGGCTGCAGTGGCAGCCGACGTGCCATCACAACCACAACCTGATGGAGTTGGCGGAGTCGTTCGCGGCGCTTGCCAAGACGCAGTACTTGTACCTCATGTACGTGTGGGGGCACAGCTACGAATTCGACAACGACGGCAACTGGGAGCAGATGGAGCGGTTTTGCGCGTTCGCCGGGGGGCGCCGCGACGTCTGGTACGCCACGAACATCGAGATCGTCGATTATGTCCGCGCCTTTGAGCGGCTGCAGTTTTCGGCGGCGCTCGACTTCGTCGCGAATCCGTCGGCGGCGAGCGTCTGGCTGAACGTCAACGGGGAGACGGTGGAGATCAAGGGCGGGGAGCTGAAAAGGCTGGGCGAAGCGGAAGCTTGAGCGCGGTCGGCGGAAAAGGAGGAATGCGCGATGCGGGGAACGCCCCCTTATGAAGCGGGAACCATCGACATCCGGGCGGCCGGCCCGCGCTGCCGGATGCTGCTCGGCGATCTCGACGGCGACGGCCGCATGGAGATCGTGATGGTGCAGCCGGACAACCGGCAGGACGTGCGGTACGTGCCTCATCAGACCCAATGCCTGACCGCCTTCGATCTGAACGGGCGGCTGCTGTGGCAATTCGGCAAGCCGGACCCCGGGGCCGGAGGGCCGGGATCGGACTATCCGGCGCAGATCGCCGACATTGACGGCGACGGGCGGTTGGAAGTGCTGTGCGTCATGGACGGGCGCCTGCTCGTGCTGGACGGACGCAGCGGGAGGGTCAAGCGGAGCGGCCGACTGCCGGACCCGCAGGCGCACGACTGCATCGTCGTCGCCGATCTGACGGGCGCGGGCCATGCCGGGGACCTCATCCTGAAGGACCGTTACCGCACGCTGTGGGCGTTGGACCGGGACGGCCGGCTGCTGTGGAAGCATGAGGGCAACCCGGGGCATTTTCCATGGGTGTACGATTTCGACGGCGACGGACGGGACGAGGTGATGGCCGGGTACGACTTGCTCGATCACGACGGCCGCCCGCTGTGGAGCTGCCGGGAGCTTCGGGACCACGCCGATTGCATCTGGGTCGGCGACGTGAACGGAGACGGCGAGCCGGAGCTTGTCATCGGCGGCAGCGTCACGGTCATGTACGATGCGCGCGGCCGCGAGCTGTGGCGCTATGCGGGCTCGGTCGAGTCGCAGCACATCGCGCTCGGCCGCTTCCGGCCCGATCTGCCGGGGCTGCAGGTCGCCGGGCTGGACCGGCTCGTGCGGGAGGACGACGGCCAGGGGCGGAAGGGCAAGGACGCGCTGTTCTTGCTCGACGGAGAAGGGCGGGAACTGTGGAAGGAAGACCGGACGACGCCGGGCTGGCTGACGATCATCGAGACGCTGCAGCATTGGGAGCCGGACGCCCCCGACTACATTCTCGCCTACCGCCGGGGCGGCGGCGTTCCGCCGACGCTGTACGACGGCCATATGGCGGCGGTGGAGGCGTTTCCGCTGGACGGCTACGCCGTTCATGCCGATCTGTGCGGGAGCGGGACGGAGCAGGTGATCGTCTACACGAACGAGGTGGCGGCGGTGTTCGCCAGCCGCCCGCTCGATCTCGGCGCCGCGCGAGTCGGCGGTCCGCTGCCGCAGCCGAAGCGGCTGTCGCATTCGACGTTGTATCCCGGCGGGGAAATTGCGCTTGCCTAGAGGAGGAGAAGCATTCGCATGGGCGTCAGTTGGAGATTTGATTTTGGAACGGGCGAGCCTCACGACGGGTATGTGAAAATTACGCCGCAAAGCCGGTACGACCCCAGCGTCGGCTTCGGGTTTGCGAATCCGGGGCGGACCAGCGCCAAGGACCGGGGCGAGCCGGGGCCGCTGCGCCGAGATTTCTGCATCCCGCTGGGAGCCACTTTCGCAGTGGACGTGCCGGACGGCCCCTACCGGATCTTCGCGCTGCTCGGAGACGAGATCGCGCCGACGGAAACGTCGATCCGCATCGGGGACGGCCGGCCCGCGGTGCACCGGCAGCGGACGGAGCCGGGCCACTTCGTGCGGATCGGCTTCGCCGCGCACGTGCGGGACGGCACGCTCGCGCTCTCGTTCGGCGGCCGCGCACCGCGAATCAACGCGCTGGAGGTCGACGCCGCTCCCGAGACGTGCACGCTGTTCCTCGCCGGCGATTCGACGGTGACCGACCAACCGGCGAGCGGCTACCCGTACGCGGGGTGGGGGCAGATGCTGCCGCTGTTCGTCAAGCAGGACGCGGCGGTCGCCAACTACGCGCTGTCCGGCCGCAGCTCCAAAAGCTTTATCGACGAGGGCGTGCTGGACCGAATCTGGAGCCGCATCCGGCCGCACGACTATCTGCTCGTCCAGTTCGGCCACAACGATCAGAAGCGGGACGAGGCGCGGCATACGGACCCGTTCACGACGTACAAGTCGACGCTGAAGCGGTACGTGGACGGGGCCCGCGAGCGGGGCGCGTTCCCGGTGCTGGTGACGCCGGTGCAGCGGCGTTTTTTCGCGGCGGACGGGACGCTGGCGGACACGCACGGGGACTATCCGGCGGCGATGCGCGAGCTGGCCGCGGAGGAGAACGTGCCGCTCGTCGACCTGGCGGCGCGCAGCAAGGAGCTGTTCGAGCGGCTCGGGCCGGAGGAGACGAAGCGGCTGTTCATGTGGCTGGCCCCGGGCGAATTCGCGAATTTCCCCGACGGGGCCGAGGACAACACGCACTTCCAGCAGCAGGGCGGCATCGAGGTGGCGCGGCTGGTGTACGAGGGGCTCAAGGAGCTGCAGCTTCAGCCGCTGTCGCAGTATTTGCGTTAAGGCGGGCCGGCCAAGGGGAGCGTCGCCGCGACTGATGCGATGATTTTCATCGCATGGCCGGCCGAGGGGAGCGGGGAAAAAAAGCAAAACACCGAAGCTTTCGCCGGGCGATAGCGTTCGGTGTTTTGCTTTTTGGCTACAGCACGCTGCCTCCGAACAGGAAGCGGTATTCGAACGACGTCCCTTCGATCGAGTCGACGCGGACGCCGCCGCTATCGACCGAGTACGTCTGCAGCATTTTTCCGTCGCCGAGATACAGGGCGACATGGGTGATGCGGGCCTTCGACTTGTCGATTCCCTTATAATCGGAAGCGCTGGCGCCGCGGTAGGACATGAAGAACATCAGGTCGCCGCGCTTGAGCCGGTGCCAGTCGGTGACGACGTCGCCTTTTTCCTCGACGTAGTCGCCTAGTCCGCGGGAGTCGCCGGGCAGATCCGTGCCGAGCGTCTCGTCGAAAATCCATTTGACGAAGTCGGAGCAGTCGAACGTCTTGTCCGTGCTCCGGTCGGAGCCGAATTCGTACGGCGTTCCGAGATAGCGCATGCCGTCCGCGATCACTTTCTCGACGGCGTTGTCCGTCGCGGTTGAGCCGTTGTCCGATCCGGTCTTAGGGTCGAGGTTGACGCCGGCGGCAGGCTCGGCCGAGGGGACGCCCGTCCGAGCCGGCGCAACCGCTTGTCCGGTCGTCGCCGCCAGCGCGGCTTGGCTTCCGCACGTAGCGATGACGATGCTGCACGCCAGCGCGAGCCATCCGAGCGGTTTTCTCATGTTGCACCTCCCGTATCGTGGCTTCACTTATAACGCTAACATAGGAAGACAAGCCATCGGAACCCACAATTGTTGCCAGTCGCTTACCTGGGGTGGGGCGAAGCGCAGACGCGGGGCCGTTGCCGCCCCCGACCCGGGTCCAGGGACAAAAACGTGCGTAAGTCCGTTATGTCGAAAGGGCGCCCCGTTTACAATGAGAGTGTGAGGTTAAGAGAACCGGCGGCCGCAAGCGAAGCGATCGAAGCGGCGGCGCCGGGGCATCCAACAGGAGGGGAGGGAACTCCATGAAAAAAGGAAACGGACTCGCCGTCGTCCTTATCGTCATCGGCATCCTGCTGCTGTTCGGCAAATTCGGTCACCTGTTCGGCAGCCTGATTTCTTTTCTCATCTCGCTGATCATTCCGATTCTGGTCATCGGCCTGGGCGTCATGGCCTGGCGGCGGGGGAACCGGATCATCGGCGGCATTCTCGCCGTCATCGGCGGCCTGATGCTGCTGGGCAAGCTGTCGGTGCTGATCTTCTGGATCGCCGTGATCGGCGCGATCGTGTTCGGAATCTCGATGATTAGCCGCAACAATCGGACCAGTCGGCTGTAACGCCGGGATAAGGAGGATTTGCCAATGAGCGTTATGAAACGGGTGCGGGACATGACGGTCGCCACCTTGAACGACCGGTTGGAGAAATCGGACGATCCGGTCCGCCTGATCGACCAGTTTCTCTGGTCCACCCACCAGGAAATCACGCAATGCGAGCAGCTTCAGAGGCAGTACGCCGCGCACACCGACTACTTGTACCGGCAATGGCTCGAAGCCGACAAGTGGAGAGAAAAACGCGAAGAGCAAGCGCTGACGGCGCTCAAAGCCGGAGAAGAGGCGGCCGCCAAGCTGGCGCTCCAGGACAAGGTGGCGCATGAGGAGAAGGCGGCCCAATACCGGGAGCTGTACGAGCAGAGCCGCACCGAGCTTGACGAATTGGAGCAGCTGCTGCAGGAGCTGCGCAACGAGTACAGGGCCGTATACGACCGGAGGCAGTTTTATGTGGCCCGCATGGAGTCGCTGCGGCTGCAGCAGCGGCTGAACGCCCGCTTCGGAACGGGCGGCAACCCCGGTCCGGCCAGCATGTTCCGCAAGCTCGACGACCGGCTCACCGATCTGGAGCTGGAAACGAAGAGCCTGCGCGACCTGAGGCGGATGGGGCAGGAGATGGCTTACCAGGCCGGAACCGTTCTTCACGAAGCGATCGAACGCGAACTGCAGCAATTGAAGCGCAAACTGCAACAAGGAGGTTGAGCCATGCGCAAATTGTACACTTCGTCCCGCGACCGGAAAATATTCGGGGTTTGCGGCGGGGTGGCGGAGTATTTGAACATCGATGCGACGCTGCTCAGAATCTTGCTGATCGTCGTCGCGGTTTTCTCGGCGGGGTCGGTCATCGTGGTGTACATTTTGGCCGGGTTTATTATTCCCCGGGAGCCCGCGTACGGAAGCGCGTCCTTCGGAGCCGGCCCGTTCGGCGGAGCCCCGGATTCCGGAGGCAAGTGGGGAGGCGGCTACAACGGCTGGACGCCGCCGCCGCATACGGGCAGCACGTCCGGCTGGACGCCCGGTCCGTCGCCGTGGCCGGGTCCCGGGACGGGAGCCCGGTCTGCGAAACCGGAGCCCGCGCAAACGGCGTCGTCCGCTTCGCCCGGACTGGACGCCATGATGGACGATATCGAGAAGAAGGCGCTGAAGCGCGAACTTGAAGAGTTGAAAGCCAGAATCGCCAAATTCGAACAACAACAATCGAAAGGGGAATAATCGAAATGGGAGTTTTTCAACGCGTGAAAGACATGACGAAGGCTTCGGTGCATGAACTGCTGGACAAACTGGAAGATCCGGTCGTCATGATGAACCAATACCTGCGCGACATGGAGACGGAAATTCACGAGGCCGAAGTGACGGTCGCCCGGCAGATGGCCGCGGAACGCCGTCTGAAGCAGCGGCTGGACGAGGCGGTGCGGACCGGCGTCGAGCGCGAATCGCAAGCGGAGCAGGCGCTCGTCGGCGGCAACGAGGCGCTGGCCCGCAAGCTGCTGGAGGAGAAGGTGTACTACGATCAGCAATCCGCCGATCTGCACGGCCTGCATGAACAAGCCAGCGCGCAAGTGAGCGAGCTGACGGCCCAGCTTCACGAGATGAAGGAAGAGTACTACAAGATGCGCAACAAGCGCAACGAGCTGGCGGCCCGGGCGCAGATGGCCAAGGCGCGCAAGCAGATGGCGCAGGTGAGCGCGCTCCATACGATCGAGAGCGGCAACGCGTCGCGCGGCTTCCATCGCATGGAGGAGAAGATCATGCAGTTGGAGGCGGAGGCCGATATCGCCCGTCTGCCCGGTTCTCCGTTCGCGCCGGCTCGTCCCGGCGTCGATCCGGAGAAGGCGTTCCGCGTCGAGCAGGAACTGGCGGCGCTGAAGAGCCGCCTGCAGCCGCCGGCTGTCACGAGCGCCGAAGACGCCGCGGAATAACGCTCGGCCGACGCGGCGATTCCAAGCCCAAGCCGGCGAAAAACGGCCGTTTCCGGGACCGGGAAGATATGATATGCTAACATGGATGTGTGCGAGCCATAACGGACGATTTCCGTTATGGCTTTCGCCGCGAAGCGGGCGGAATGGTGCAAGGGGGTGAAGCCCGACATGAAGAGGGTGTCGAATCACGCATTGTTATTCATCGTGGCCGGGCTTTACCTAGCCCTCGGAGGAATCGCGGGCTATACGACGGTCAACGCCATCCTCCTGCTGTGGCTTGCGATCGACCGGTTCCGGACGGACCGCAGCCGGCTCGCGCTGATCACGATCGCGGTCTGCGCGCTGGTGCTCATCGTGAAGCAGATCGGCTTCGTCATCGTTATCGTGCTCGTGTCGCTGGGCATTTATTACTTGAAAGCCAGGCCGAGCGGAGCCGGTGACGGAGCGAGAAGGCACCGCCTTCTTCTGAATTTGCGGCTGGACCGCCAGTCGTGGGTGCTGCACCCGATGAGCATCTGGCATGCGTTCGGCGATATCCGGATGGACCTGTCGCTGGCCATTCCCGAAGAGAGGGAGACGGTCATCGTGCTTCAGGGGATTGTCGGCAACGTCGATCTGATCGTGCCGGAAGATTACGGCCTGGACGTGGAGGCGTCCACGCTGATCGGACAGGTCGGATGGAACCGGCAGACCGAGGGCGGATTTTTCCACCGCGTCAGCTGGCGCTCTCCGGATTACGACGCCAAGGAACAGAAAGTGAAACTCCAGTTGTTTTATCTCGTAGGGAATGTCAGAATCCGGCCGATCTGAGGGGGAATGGCAAGGTGGTTTGGCGACATATCGGCGAATCCGTCCTGTTCTCGCTGGGGATCGGCGTCTTGATCGTGTACCTGCTGCAGAGTCAGGGACTGGCCGCGCCGTTCGAATCGTGGTCGAGCGTCCTTTCGTTCGGGCTGACGGCCGTCGGCGTCCTGCTGGTGGCTGGAGCGGCATACGGCTTCTACCGCAGCTATCCGATCCGCAACCGGATCGATCTGCTCCGCGACGCGATGCTGATGCTGGAGAAAGGCAATCCCGTTCCGCCGCTGCCCAACATGGGCAAGGACGAAATCGGAGAGCTGGCGGAGCAGCTGTCGCGGATCAGCCGGAAGTGGGAGGAGCAGGTGGCTTCTCTGCAGCGGCTGTCCACCAACAATACGGAGCTGGCGGCCAAAGCGCGGATGAGCGCCGTCGTCGAGGAGCGGCAGCGGCTCGCGCGCGAGCTTCACGATGCGGTAAGCCAGCAGCTGTTCGCCATCTCGATGACGGCGACGGCGGTCGGGCGAACGCTCGAACACGATTTTCACAAGGCGAAGCGGCAGATCGCGCTGATCGAGGAGATGTCGGCCGTCGCGCAATCGGAGATGCGGGCGCTGCTGCTGCATCTGCGGCCGGTTCACCTCGAGGGCAAGAAGCTGTCGCAGGCGATTCCCGAGCTTGTCGAGGAGATGAAGGCCAAAGTGCCGATGAGCATCTCGCTGGAGATGGACGAAGACATCTCCCTCAGCAAGGGGGTCGAAAACCATCTGTTCCGGATGGTGCAGGAGGCGATGTCCAACACGCTTCGCCACGCCAAGGCGACGAAGATGGACATCGCTCTGCAGCGCCGCGGCGATACGGTGCGCCTGGCGATCCGGGACAACGGCGTCGGCTTCGACGTGCTCGCCAAGAAGCAAACGTCCTACGGCTTGATAAGCATGGAGGAGCGGGTCAACGAGCTGGGCGGCTCGCTGAATGTCGCCAGCGCGCCGGGCAAGGGCACCCGCATCGAAATCCGCGTGCCGATTATGACGGAAGAGAGAGGGTGGGAGGATGGCGGATCAGCAGCCGATTCGGGTACTGCTGGTTGACGATCACGAGATGGTGAGAATCGGTCTGGCGGCGGTGCTGGACACGGAGGAAGGGATTGAGATCGTCGGCGAAGCCGGCAACGGAGCGGACGGCTTGCGGCTGGCCAAAGCCTACAAGCCGGACGTCGTCCTGATGGACCTCGTCATGGAGGGAATGGACGGCATCGAGACGACGCGGCGGCTGATGGAGGAAATGCCGGACTGCCGCGTCATCGTACTTACGAGCTTCCTGGACGACGAGAAGATGTATCCGGTCATCGAAGCGGGCGCGTTCAGCTACCTGCTCAAGACGTCGCGGGCGTCCGAGATCGCCGACGCGATCCGGGCGGCGGCGCGCGGCCAATCCGTGCTCGAGTCGCAGGTCGCGTCGAAGATGATGAACCGCTTCCGCAAGCCGGCGCAGGCGGCGGCCCAGCCGCACGAGGAGTTGACGGAGCGCGAGATGGAAGTGCTGCAGCTGCTCGCCCAGGGCAAGTCCAACCAGGAAATTGCGGACGAGCTGTTCATCGGCATCAAGACGGTCAAGTACCATATGACGAACCTGTTCGGCAAGCTGGGCGTCGAGGACCGCACGCAGGCGGCCATCTACGCGCACCGGAACGGCTTGGCCAAATAAGCGGCGCTCCGCAGCCGAAGCGGGGTGAGCCGGAAAATGATACTTCACCTGGCAGGGGCGGCGCGGCGAGGCTGCGGCAGGCGCGGAAGCTAGGCCTTCGCGCTGAAGAGCGCGCCCTTGGGCGGATCGGGCGGCTCCGCTTGGCCGAACCGGGTATAGGTCGCGTACCGGCGCCGGCCTGCCTCGTCCAAGAGGGACTGCCGGACGGCTGCTGGCAGGGCGACGCCGGGCAGCGCCGCGGATGCTCCGGACGCCCGGCCGGCGCCTGGCGGGCCGGTCCGCCGCGGCGGAACGGGCGGCGGCGAGTCCCCTTCGGAAAACGGCGGCAAGCGGGAGAGCGGGCGTATCCGCTCCGCGGCTGGAGCCGGCCTTCGTTTGCCGTTTCCCATGGAGATTCCTCCCCTTAGCGCGTTGAATCGCTATCGTTCATGGCCGGAAAGGAGGCGGATCAGACGCTCTGCTCCGATGACGGCCGCGAGGGAGCGCGGGCGCATCGCCGGCGAAGTTCGCGCCGCGACGCCGTGCTCCGTGCCCTGGCAACCGCCGCCCCTTCGTGCCGCTGTGCCGCCCGGACCGGCGGCTGCCGGCCGTTGCCGGTCAGAGCGGAATGACCGCCCGGATCGGGGCGAGCGGCAGCACGACCTTCGAGCCGAGCGGCAGCGGCGGTTCCAGCGACAGCGTCCCCCATCCGTCGGCCGGCGGAAGGGGCAGGCCGGCGTCGGCGCCCGCTGCGATTCTCGCCGACTTCCCGCCGGCCCGCTGCGGCCTTTTGGCGGCCGCGCGGCCATTGGACGCGCGCCTAGCGTCCGGCGATTGTTCGTTCATCGATCCGTTCAGCACGACCTTGCCGCGCGAGCATCCGGTCAGCAAGCCGAAGTGCCGGGCCCCGTCTTTCATGACGACGCAGACGGGCCGGCCGCGCAGCTGCCGCAGATGCTGCTCGTCGACAAGCACCGTTTCGTTCCCCATGGCGATTCAACCTCCTGGATACTGTTCGTGCGACCATTATATTCACCCGGGGGCAAATGCGCATGGACACGAACCCATTTTCTCTTCGCCCGACATCCGCCTGAAGTCGCTCCCATCCAAGCTCCGAGCGGAACCGTTTGCAAAAAAATAGCACTTACCGCCCCGGGTATGATAAACTACATACGGTATTCCCATCTTTGAACAAAAGAAAGCTGAGGATCATGAGCGATAAACATAGCGATCTATTTGCCGCCGAAGGCGCGGTCTATTTCATTTTCGGAGCGACCGGGGACCTTGCCAGGCGCAAGCTGTTTCCGGCGCTGTACAGTCTGTATCGCGAAGGGAAGCTCGGCGAGCGGTTCGCCGTCGTCGGGCTGGCCCGCCGGCCGCGCACCGACGAGCAGTTCCGCTCGGACGTGGCGGAGTCCATTCGCGAATTTTGCCGGTACAAGCCGGAGGAAGGGGAGGCGTGGGAGGCGTTCGCGCGCCGCTTCACGTACCATTCGCTCGACATCGGCAACGTCGAGGGGATGCGCCGGCTGCAGGAGACGACGGTCGAGCTGGAGAGGCGGTTCGAAATTCCGGGCAACCGGCTGTTCTACTTGGCGCTCGCGCCCGATCTGTTCGGCACGGTGTCGCGCAACTTGCGCGACGGCGGGCTGCTCGACAGCCCGGGCTGGCACCGGCTCGTCATCGAGAAGCCGTTCGGCTACGACTACCCGTCGGCGGAGCGGCTGAACGAAGAGATCCGGCACGTGTTCCGCGAGGAAGAAGTGTTCCGCATCGACCATTACCTGGGCAAGGAGATGGTCCAGAACATCGAGGTGATCCGGTTCGCGAACGCCTTCTTCGAGCCGCTGTGGAACGCGAACCATATCGCCAACGTCCAGATCACGCTGGCCGAGACGGTCGGCGTCGAGGAGCGCGGCGCATACTACGACAAGTCCGGCGCCCTCCGCGACATGGTGCAGAACCATATGCTGCAGATGCTGACGATGATCGCCATGGAGCCGCCCAGCCGCCTCGATCCCGAGGACATCCGGGACGAGAAGGTGAAGGTGCTGCGCTCGATCCGCGGCTTCCGGACGCCGGAGGACGTGCGCAAGCATGTCGTCCGCGGGCAATATGCGGAAGGAACCGTGAAGGGCAAGCCGATTCCCGGCTACCGCCAGGAGGAATCGGTGCCGGCCGATTCGGTCACCGAGACGTTCTTCGCCGCGCGGCTGTTCGTCGACAACTTCCGCTGGGCGGGCGTGCCGTTCTACGTCCGCACGGGCAAGCGGCTGCCGGTGAAGTCGACGGAGATCGTCATCGAATTCAAGAACGTGCCGAACAACGTCCTGTTCTCGCGCCGCCAGGAGCTGCAGCCGAACTTGCTCGTCATCCGCGTCAACCCGATGGAGGGCATCTATATCAAGATCAACGCCAAGAAGCCCGGCAACGACATGACCATTCAGCCCGTGGCGATGGAGTTCTGCCAGAGCTGCCAGGTCGGCATCAACACGCCGGAAGCGTACGAACGGCTGTTGCACGACGCCGGCCGCGGGGACTCCACCTACTTCACGCGCTGGGACGAGCTGGCCGCCGCCTGGCAGCTGGTCGATCCGATCGCGGCCGTCTGGCGCGGGAACGCCGGCGATCTCGCCTTCTACCCGGGCGGCAGCTGGGGACCGGCGCGGGCGGACGAGCTGCTGGCCGAGGACGGCTTCCATTGGTGGCCGGTGAACGGGCAGGAGGAAGACAACGTCATCTGGGTGTCGAACTCCAAGCCGGAGTGACGAGCGCACATGGCGGGAACATTCGCCGAGGGGGACGGGACGCATGGGCAAGCTGTATGACATTTCGATGACGATCGAAGAGAGCATGCAGGTGTGGGAAAACATCAAGAGCAAAAGGCCGCAAATCACCAACGAGCAAAATCACGACCAGGGGAAGCCGCACGAAAGCCGGCTGAGCCTCAACCTTCATACGGGAACGCACGTGGACGCGCCGCTGCACATGATCGCCGGCGCGGAGACGATCGATTCGATCCCGCCGGAGCGGCTCGTCGGGCCGTGCCGCGTGCTCGACCTGACGCACGTCGCCGATTCCATCGGCATGGACGACCTCGCGCCGTTTGCCGTTCAGAAGGGCGAGCGGTTGTTGTTCAAGACGAGAAATTCGTTCTCGGAGTCGTTTCTGGACGACTTCGTCTTCCTGCGGGAGGACGGGGCCCGCTACCTGGCGGACATCGGCGTCGCCGTCGCGGCCACCGACGCGCTCGGGATCGAGCGCGCCCAGCCCGGGTTCCCGACGCACCGCACGCTGATGAAGGCCGGCGTCGTCATCGTCGAAGGGCTGCGCCTGAAGGACGTGCCGCCGGGCAACTACTGGCTCGTCGTCGCCCCGCTCAAGCTGACGGGCGTCGAGGCGGCGCCGGCCCGGGCGTTCCTGGTCGGCTCCTGAGGCCGAGCCGGCGATTTTGCGCCCGATGCGGGCCAAGCGCGTAACGACCCATGGGGGTTGTTACGCGCTTTTTTTTGCTCGATTCCCGGCTTCCGTTCGCCGATCACGCGCGTCGGAGCGGAAAACGATCATCTTTTTCGCCAAATTGCCTTTACAACGTAACAATGTTATGTTACATTAAAACGCGAGGAAGGTGAGATTGCCATGTCGGAGCGCGAACTGATCTCCAAGAAGGAGTTGCTCGAGGTTACGGGAATTTCCTACGGACAGCTGTACCGCTGGAAGAGGAAACAGCTCATTCCGGAAGAGTGGTTCATTCGCAAGTCGACGTTCACCGGCCAGGAAACGTTCTTCCCGAAGGAGCTCATTCTGGCTCGCATCGACCGAATATTGAACATGAAGGAAGATTTGTCGCTCGACGAGCTGGCGGGCAAGCTATCGCCGTTGCCGGACCACATTCAGTTTCGCAAGGACGAACTGGTGAAACGAAACATTGTTTCGGGCGTGCTGATGGACCGGTTCGGCGCTCGCGATTCCGACGATACCATCTATTCGTTCGAGCAGACGCTCGTGTTCTATGTGGCCGACCGGCTGCTGCGGAACGGAGACATCAGCCTGGACGAAGCCGAACAGTTGCTGGGAACGATGAAGGAACATTTTCCGAAATTCGAGGGCAAGCCGTGCGAGTTGCTGTTCATTCGCAAGATGGGGGTTTCGTTCTTCCTGCTGGCGTCTTCGCCCGCCGAGCTGTACGTCGAGAGCGGCGCCAAACTGGTCGCTCGCCTCAGCTTGACGGAGATGATCGAGCAATTGCAAACGAAGCTGAACTAGGAGGGTTCATTCATGGAGCAGGGTACGGATAACCGTCCGGATCTGAATTTGAGCGGCATCGGGCAGGCGGCGGGAGGCGCTTACCGCAACGTTCGCATCGACGGCATCTGCACGTTCGTGTCGGAAGTCGAATGCGAGACGATGGATATCAACGGCCGCGCGAAAGCGCGAGGCGGCATCAAGGCGGGCAGATTTCACTGCAACGGGACGTTCGACATCGACGGCGCGCTCCGCGCGGACGAGACGCGGATCGACGGCATGGTGAGCGTGAACGGTTCGGTCGCGGCCGACCGCTTGAACATCAACGGCATGTTCAAGGCGGAGGGCGACCTCACGGCCGAGAACGCCCGCCTGCACGGCTTGTTCAAGATCAGAGGTTTGCTCAATGCCGGCACCGTCGAGATCCTCATGTTCGGCAAATCTCTGGTGCGGGAAATCGGCGGCGAGAAGATCAAGGTTGCTTCGGGCCCCACGTCCGGCTGGCGAAAACTGTGGCAATGGGCGGTTCCGAAGCTGATCGTCCGGTTGGAGGCCGAGACGATCGAAGGCGACGAGATCGAACTGACGGATACGACGGCCGCCGTCGTGCGGGGCAATCGCGTGACGATCGGCAAAGGCTGCAGGATCGGCAAGGTGGAATACCGCTCGGATCTGGTCGTTCACCCGCAAGCCAAGGTGGACGAGACCATTCCGCATGAAGGAAAAATCGGATGAAAAAACCGGAGCGGAGAATAGTCTTTAGGAGATGAGACGATGAGCGAGAACACCGGAAATTTGAAGCTGATCGGCACGACGGAGACGAACGGCGGGCGCTTCGGCGAAGTCCGGATCGTCGGCGAGAGCCGCATCCACGGCCCCATGGAGTGCGGCCGCTTCAGCTGCACCGGAACGGCGGATATTACAGGCGATTTGAAGGCGGAGACGCTCAAGCTGACGGGCGAGCTTACGATCCAGGGGAACTTGACCGCGGGCAAAGGCCAGTTGACCGGCGAAATCCGGGTGCATGGCGGCTGCCGGGGGGACCGGTTGAAGCAGAACGGCCAGCTGACCGTGCAGGGCGACTGCGAGTACGAGTCGCTGCGCGTCAACGGGGCGGTGCAGGTGGACGGTCTGCTGAGCGCCGAGACGCTGGAACTGCGCCTGTACGGTCCGTCGGACGCGAAGGAAGTCGGCGGCGGGCGGATTTCGGTCAAGCGGAGCCGGGTGGCTGCGATCAGAAATTGGTTCGCGACGGCCGGGCCGTACCTAATGACGGCGGAACTGATCGAAGGGGATATCGTCGAACTGGAGCACACGCATGCGCAAGTGGTGCGCGGCAATAGGGTGCGGCTCGGCCCAGGCTGCGAGATCGGCCGCGTCGAATACCGGCGGTCCTTGAGCAAGGCGGGCGGCGCCGAAGTCGGCGCCGAAGAGAAAATTGATTGACCATCAAAACGTTTTTTGGAGGGAGATTCGCGCATGGCAGTTCGAAAAAACAGGATCGGCCTCATTCTGGCCGGCCTCATGCTCGGCATCTTCGTCGCGGCAATCGACAATACGATCGTGGCGACGGCGATGGGCACGATCGTGGCCGACCTCGGCGGACTGGACAAATTCGTCTGGGTGACGTCGGCGTATCTGGTGACGGAGATGGCCGGCATGCCGATCTTCGGCAAGCTGTCCGATATGTACGGGCGCAAGCGGTTTTTCGTCTTGGGCATCCTGTTGTTTCTGTTGGGTTCGGTCCTGTGCGGGACGGCCCACAACATTGTGGAACTGAGCATTTACCGGGCCATTCAAGGCATCGGCGGCGGCGCGTTGATGCCGATCGCGTTCACGATTCTGTTCGACGTGGTGCCGGTGGAGAAGCGGGGCAGCATGTCCGGCATCTTCGGCGCGGTGTTCGGAACGTCGAGCTTGTTCGGGCCGCTCCTCGGCGCTTATATCGTGGACCACATCGATTGGCGCTGGATCTTCTACATCAACTTGCCGCTCGGGCTTGCGGCACTCGGCCTGATTCTGATCTTCTACCGGGAGTCGCTTGGGCACACGAAGCAGCGGATCGACTGGTGGGGAGCGGCGACGCTGGTCGGCGCGGTCGTCTGCCTCATGTTCTCGCTGGAACTGGGCGGCCAGGAATACGCCTGGAATTCGCCGACCATCCTCTCACTGTTCGCGGGAGCGGCGGTTCTGCTCGCCGTCTTTCTGTTCGTCGAGGCGAAGGCCGAGGAGCCGATCATCTCGTATGCGATGTTCCGCCGCCGGCTGTTCGCGGCGAGCACGCTGACCGGCTTGTTCTACGGCGCGGGCTTCATCACGTTCGCCATGTACATTCCGATCTTCGTGCAGGGCGTGAACGGAGGGTCGGCCACCCATTCGGGGCTGATTCTGCTCCCGATGACGCTCGGGTCGGTGCTTGCGGCACAAATCGGCGGTTTCCTCGCCGCGAAGACGTCCTACCGCAACGTCATGATCGCCTCCGCGCTGATCTTCATTCTCGGCACGTTCCTGCTCAGCACGCTGACGCCGGAAACGTCCCGCTGGCTGCTGACGGTGTACATGATCGTCGCCGGCATCGGCGTCGGCTTCTCCTTCTCGGTGCTCGGCATGGCCGGCATGCACGGCTTCGACGCCCGGCAGCGGGGCTCGGCCAGCTCGACGATGTCGTTCATCCGCTCGCTCGGCATGACGGTCGGCCTGACCGTGTTCGGCATTCTGCAGCGCAACGAGCTGACCGCGAAGCTGACGGCGGCATTCGGCGGCGGTGCGGCCGGCGCCGCTCCGGGAGGCGACTCGCTCTCCGGCATTCGGGAGTCGCTCTCCTCCGAGAAGCGCGCGTCGATTCCGCCCGACGTGCTCGACAAGATCGTCGACGCCCTGTCTTCTTCGATCACGAGAATGTTCCTGTGGGCGATTGCGGCGGCGGTGCTGGCGCTGGCGGCCGTGCTGTTCATGGGCCGCGAACGGCTGCAAATTCCGGCCAAGGACGCTCAGGGCAAGACGGCCAACGCTCCGTTCGGCGGGCACTGACCGCGCCAGTCCGGAGAAGAAACGCGGTGCGCTTGGTAACGAAATCGGCGGTCGGCTCTCCGCGGTTCATATTCAGTTCATACTTCGCTTATAAGCTGAAGCGCGTAGGGAGAAGCCGGTCCGGCAAATCAGGAGTTTGCGTCTCATCGGCATTCGGGAATCGGCGATCGATCGGCTGCCCCGCGCGGCGGGGCGCTCCTTAACGAAATCAGGTTAGAGGTGGAAGTATGGTTTTGGCCAAAGAAAACAACAAAGTGCTCGTGCTCATCGGCCTGCTCATCGGGCTGATCTTCGCCGAGCTCGACGAAACGGTCGTTTCGACGGCGATGCCGACGATTATCCGCGATCTGCACGGATTATCCTTGTACGGCTGGGTCGCCGGCATCTACATGCTGGCGATGACGATGTTCATGCCGATTCTCGGCAAGCTGGCCGATCTGTTCGGGCGCAAGCGCATCTATCTGACCTGCGTCGGGCTGTTCATCGCCGGCTCGCTCGTCGGCGGCTTCGCGCAGTCGATGCCGATGCTGCTGGTCGGCCGGGCGATCCAGGGAATCGGCGCCGGCGGCCTCATGCCGCTCGCCATGGTCATTCTCGGTGACACGTATCCGCTGGAGCAGCGGGCGAAAATCCAGGCGATGGTCGGTCCGGTCATGTTCTTGCCGCAGCTGCTCGGCCCGACCGTCGGCGGTTATTTGGTCGACCACGTCAGCTGGCACTGGGTGTTCCTCATCAACATTCCGGTCGGCCTGCTCGCCGCCGCGATTCTCAGCATCGGCATGCGGGAGACGAGAGGCGAAGAGAAGCGGTCGATCGACTGGGGCGGCGCCTTCACGCTGATGCTCGGCCTGCTCGCGCTGCTGCTTGCTCCCGTCCTCATTGACAATCGGGGTCTCAGCTGGTCTTCGCCGTGGATCATCGGCCTGCTCGCGCTGTCCGCGCTGCTGTTCTGCCTGCTCGTGCTCATCGAACGGCGCGCGAAGGAACCGCTCATTCCGCTGCACCTGTTCAAGAACCGTACGGTCGTCGTTCTGTCGCTGTTCGTTCTGGTGCTCATGATGGGCTTGATGGGCGGCGTCGCATCGTTCCCGTTCTTCGCCCAGAACGTGATGGGCCTTACGCCGACCGGCTCCGGCTACCTGAATCTGGCGTTCATGGCGGGCGCGATCCCGTTCAGCATTCTGATCGGCTTCTTGATCACCCGGGTCGCTTACCGCACGCTGTTCATCGTCTCGTTCATTCTGCCGATCATCGGCATGTACCTGCTGACGCAGATCAACGTCGACACCACCATCATCTACATCATCGTCACCTTCGTCATCATGGGCGTCGGCATGGGCGCGCTGTTCGGCGGCGACAATCTGATCGTGCAGGAATCGGTCGAGAAGGAGCATAGCGGCATCGCGCTGTCGACCGTCCAACTGTTCCAGTCGATCGGGGCGACGATCGGCATGAGCGTCTTCGGCAGCCTGCTCGCCAATCATATCAAGAGCGGGGTGCTGAAGCTGAGCGACCGGCTCCCGGCCGGGACGGCCGAGACGATCGCGAAGGGCGGCATTCCGAAGGGGCTGGACCCGGGGGTGGCCGAACAGGTGAAGGTCGCGTTCTCGCACGCGTTCCAGAACATCTTCACAATCGGGCTCGTGTTCGCGATCGCCGCGTTCGTCATCGTCTGGTTCTTGAAGCACGAGGTGCTGAAGAAGCGCGAGGAACAGAAGGAGGAAGCCGCGCCGGCCGTGGCGCAAGGGTGACCCCCGCAGCGCCCAATCCGCCGCCCCGCTTAGGGGCGGCGGTCAGACTGTTGGCCAAGCCCCATTTTTCACGAGGCTTTTGCTCCGCTTCACCCCGAGCGAAGTGAAGAAACGTAGGCGGCAAGTTTGAGTTCAGATGTGCGGTTTCCCGTCCCCTCCGTTCCGTATGGCACACCTTCAAACTTTAGTACCTGCCAGTTAAAAATATTTTTCAATGTTAGTGACATAGGAAACGAAGGAACGATCGTTTCTTTCGTCGTAAACAAAATGACAGGAATCGGTTGGCAGCGAAAATGTCATGGTCTTTCCATTATCGAAATGAACAACCAAGTCATAAATCCATGCTGGATTAGAAGAGGTCTGCGTTTTAGTCGGACAGCTATAGGCCCCATCTTTGACGGGATGGTTCTCCGACAAGCGCAATTCATTAATTAATTGATTCATTGCACTTCCAGTAATGATTTTTGTGTGGTTTGGTTTTGGAAGTTGGGAGAATTGATTGATTATAATAAAACCGGAAGACGCGTCTTCGCCGCCCGCGCCGGGCCGGGCGACCGGGCGGACGCCTTCCCCTTCGCGCGCCGGAATATGCTATAATGGATGACATCATTTCGCACAGGAGAGGGTTTTCCGTCCGATGAGCACAACGACAAGCGAAGAGCTGCGGCAGGAGATCGGCAGACGCCGCACCTTCGCGATCATCTCCCACCCCGACGCCGGGAAGACGACGCTGACCGAGAAGCTGCTGCTGTACGGAGGGGCGATCCATATCGCCGGCTCGGTCAAAGCCCGCAAGGCGGCCCGCCATGCGACCAGCGACTGGATGGAGATCGAGAAGCAGCGGGGCATCTCCGTCACTTCTTCGGTCATGCAATTCGATTATGCCGGCAAGCACGTCAACATTCTCGATACGCCGGGGCACCAGGATTTCAGCGAGGACACGTACCGGACGCTGACGGCCGCCGACAGCGCGGTCATGCTCATCGACGTCGCCAAAGGCGTCGAGGCGCAGACGATCAAGCTGTTCCAGGTATGCGCCAAGCGGGGCATTCCGATCTTTACGTTTATCAACAAGCTCGACCGCGAAGGGAGAAATCCGTTCGACCTGCTGGAGGAGATCGAGCGCGTGCTCGGCATCCGTTCGGTGCCGATGAACTGGCCGATCGGCATGGGCCGGGAACTGAGCGGGGTGTACGACCGGATGAAAAACCAGGTCGAGCTGTTCCAGGGCAACGACCATTCGGTCATCGAAGTGCGCCCGGTCCAGGACTACAACGACCCGCGCATCCGCGAGCTGGCGGGCGACTATCTCGCCGATCAACTGGCCCAGGATCTGGAGCTGCTCGACGTCGCGGGCGATCCGTTCGACTACGACAAGGTGCTCCAGGGCCAGCTGACGCCGGTGTTCTTCGGCAGCGCCATCAACAACTTCGGCGTGCAGACGTTTCTGGAGAACTTCCTGGAGCTCGCGCCGCCGCCGACGCCCCGCCGCAGCACCAACGGTCCGGTCGAGCCGGAGCGGGAGAAGTTTTCCGGCTATATCTTCAAGATCCAGGCGAACATGAACCCGGCGCACCGCGACCGGCTGGCGTTCCTGCGCATCTGCTCCGGCAAGTTCCAGCGCGGCATGACCGTGCGGCACGTCCGGGCCGGCAAGGAGATCAAGCTGTCCCAGCCGCAGCAGTTCCTCGCCCAGGACCGCGAAATCGTCGACATCGCGTATCCCGGCGACATCATCGGCCTGTTCGATCCCGGCATCTTCCGGATCGGCGATTCGCTCAGCGAAGGGAGCAACATCTCCTTCGACGAGCTGCCGACCTTTTCCCCGGAAATATTCGCCAAGGTGTCGGTCAAAAACGCGTTGAAGCAGAAGCAGTACCTCAAAGGGCTGGACCAGCTGACCGAGGAGGGCATGGTGCAGGTGTTCCGCTCCGTCGGCCCGTTCGAGGAAACGTATCTCGGCGTCGTCGGCCAACTGCAGTTCGACGTGTTCGAGTACCGGATGAAGCACGAATACGGCGTCGACATCCAGCTGGCCCGCACGCCGTTCCAGTTCGCCCGCTGGATTGTGGCCGACAAGGTCGATCCGGCCAAATTCCGCATCAACTCGACGCTGGTCAAGGACAAGAACGGCCACGACGTCGCGCTGTTCGAGAACGAGTACGCGATGCGGACCGCGATGGAGCGGATGCCGGACGTGAAGTTTCTCGAGACGGCCCCGTAAGTACCGGGCCGGCCGCATGCAAGCCTCTTGCGGAGTTGGCGCCAGGGGCCGGCTTCGCGCGAAGGTTCCCGCGGCATCGGCCGGCCCGCCGCCGAAGCGCCGCTTCGGGAAGAGGTTCGGATGAAGAGGCGCATGACAGCGCGGGCGGATCATGTTACAATAAAAGCAAATAGGGAAGTAAACCGCTTAACCTGGAGCGGTTTTCTTTTTTCCGCGCGGTGCCGGTCCGGCTGGCCATCCAGCTTATTCAAGCGGGAAAGGGATGATCTCATGTTGCGGCGAAATTGGTATCGAAGGCTTCTTTTGTCCTACTTTCCCCTTTTCTTCGTTACGATTACGATTTTGGTGTTTCTGTCCTTTCTGGTCGTGGGCGAGATTTCCCGCAAGGAGACGGCGAAGGCGGACGCGATTTCCACCCGGTTCATGATGGAAAATATCGAGCGCTCCGTCACCGACATCGAAATGACCGCGCTCAAAGACCTGGAATCGGATGCGAGCTATGCGTCGTACTTGAACGCGAAGGGCGACGATCAAAGCTTGCTCTACTCCATCGTCGGCCGGATTCGCAAGCTCATCGCCGGCAGCGACCTGATCGATTCGATCTACCTGTATCGCGCCTCCGACCGGCAGATCGTGACGCACCGCGGGCCGGCCGAATGGTCGACGTTTCCGGACCGGCCTTTTCTCGAACAGGCGCTGAGCCGTCCGGAATACCGCGGCTGGTCGCAAGTGCGCGACATGAAGGATCTGGGCGACGGCGAGACGACGCAGGTCATCTCGATGTACAAGCAGCTTCCGCTTCCGTTCGGCAGCCAGGGCATGCTCGTCATCAACGTCAGCATGTACCGGATCGAGCGGATTATCGACGCGATGACGAACGGCTCGGTCTCCTTCCTCGTGCTGCGCGACGAAGCGGGGCAGCCGTTCTACCAAGCGCACAGCGCCATCCCCGACGGAAGCAGCGAAGCCGGCGGCAAGGTGCTGACGACGCTCCGGTCGGACCGGCTCGGCTGGACGTTTGAAAGCGGAATCAAGGCGGGGCAGCTGTATTCCTGGGTATCGGTCATCTCGTATATCTGGATCGCGATCGGATCGCTCACCGTCGTGCTGGCGCTCGTCTATCTCGTCTACATCACCCGCCGCCATTACCGGCCGATTCAAGGGCTGGTCAGCCGGATTCAGTCGCTTCCCTTGTTCCCGGGAGCGCTTCCGGCCGGGCGGGACGAGCTGGCGCTCATCGACAGCGCGCTGGAACGCCTCATCTCCCAATCGCGGGACTACGAGAAGAAGCATCATGAGAACTTGCTGCTGCAGCGGAGCCGGCTGTTCACGGATCTGATCGGCGGGCAGGACCGCAGCGGCGACCTGGAGGAACGGCTGCGCAAGGTCGCTCCTTTTCCCGAATCGGCCGGAAGGGCCGGCGGCTACGCGATCGTGCTGGCGGAGATGAACGGCTACGACCGGTTCCGGGAAGCGTACTCGGTTCGCGACCAGAACGTGCTCAAGTTTGCGCTGATGAACGTCTTCCAGGAGCTGGCGCAAGGCGAGAACATGCACAGTTGGACGGAGTGGCTGAGCGGGAGACGGGCCGGCATTCTGATTGCGCTGCCGCAGGAAGCGGGGGAGGACCGCTGCGGGAAAATCCGCGAGGTGGCCGACCGCTGCCGGAAGTGGGTGGAGGAGAAGCTCCATCTGTCGGTCGGCTTCGGAATCGGCACGCCCGTCGGCCGGCTGGAGGACGTCGCCTCGTCGTTCGCTTCCGCCTCCGAAGCGCTGCAGCACCGGCTGTCGCTCGGACACGAAACGGTGCTCGTCGGCGACGAACTGCCCCGCGGCGATCTGATTCACGTGGTTCCCTATCTGACGATGGTTTCGGAACTGGTCAAAGATTTCCGGCTGAGCCAGGACGGCTGGCGAATCCGCCTGCAGGAACTGTTCGCTTCTTTCCGGAGAGAGCGGCTCAAGGACGGAACGATCCGCTCGCTGCTGCAGACGCTGCTGCAGACGCTCGCCCGCGAAGTGGCCGTCGTCTCGGAGGAGCTGAACGCCCAACTGTCGGGCGAGAAGATGGAAGCGCTCTGGCGGACGCTCGACGAAGCGGGGTCGCTGGACGAATTGCAGACGCGGGTCGGCGAGTTTCTGACCGAACTGTACCGCACGTTCGTGGCCGTCAGCGAGACCAAAAGCTACCGCGCGATGATCGGCGAGATGCGCAGCTACATCGAGGAACATTTCGACGATCCGGACTTGTCCCTGAAGCATCTGAGCGACCGCTTCCACGTATCGGGCAAATACGCCAGCTATTTGTTCAAGACCGAATTCGGCATGAAGTTCGTCGATTTCCTCGTCGAGTTGCGAATGCGCAGAGCCGAGCAACTGCTGGCGGAGACGGAGCTGCCGATTCAGGATATCGCCACGGCGATCGGGTACGCCAATTCCATCACGTTCGGCCGGGTGTTCAAGCGGACGGTCGGCGTCACTCCGGGAGATTACCGCCGGCTCAAGATGCGGCCCGCGGCGCTTCCCGGCGAATTCCCCTCTTCCTGAAACCGGTTGGCTTCGGGAAAACAGTTTATCGGTCGGCCATTCGGACGCTGCAAGACGGCGCGCTTCCCCGGGGCGGAGGGAAGCGCCCGTTTCCTTTTTTTTCGCCGTGATGCGGCGCGCCGGTTTATTTCGCGAAAACGGTTGGGATCGGCGGAGCGGGCGGCGCCGGACGAACGGTTTATCCGGCCGAAACTGGTTTATTGCCGCCGCCGGAGCGGGGATGGCATACTGAGGGCGTTCCGAACGGGACGGCCGCCGCGCCGGTCGGTCCGGGAGGACGAACGCAAGCCGCATAACGGAAATCGAATTCGAAGAAAAGGGGATGGAACGATGGCACTGCGCAACACAAAAGCGGCCTTGTTGCCGCTTGCGGCGGTGATCGCCGCCTCGGCCGCCGCGGCCGGCTGCTCGTCCGGCTCGAACGGCGGCGCGGCTTCGGCTGGCGCCGGCGCTTCGGGCAGCGCTTCGGCGCCGGCGGGCACGCAAGTGACGCTCAAGGTGGAACTGTTCGACCGCGGCAACACGCCGCAGCCGTACACGATCACCGACAGCTATCTGACGAAGTACATCCAGGATCATTTCGGCACGCCGAACAACATCAAGATGGAATTCGTGCCCGTGCCGCGCTCGGAGGAAGTGAACAAGCTGAACGTGCTGATGGCCAGCGGCGGCGACGTCCCCGACATCGTGTTCACGTACGATTCGCCCACGTTCTTCCGGTACGCCGAGCAGGGCGGACTGACCGAGCTGAGCGATCTGATCGACCAGTACGGTCCGAACCTGAAGCAGTTCCTCGGCGAAGACACGCTCAACTACGGGCAGCTGGACGGCAAGCAGTACGCGATTCCGGGCAAGCGCTCCATTCTCGGCAAGTACTCGTCTTTTATCCGCAAGGACTGGCTCGACAAGCTGGGCATGAAGGAACCGGCGACGACCGACGAGCTTTACGCCGCGCTGAAAGCGTTTAAGGAGAAGGACCCCGGCGGAACCGGCGGCAAGGTCATTCCGTTCGGCATGACGATCGCTCCGGCGCAGGTCGATCCGCTCATCTGGTCGTTCATTCAGCCGACGACCGAGGAGCAGAAGTACACGCTGACGCAGAAGCTCGGTTCGAACGACTATCCGACGCTGCTTCCGGGCTTCAAGGACGCGATGAAGTTCCTCAACAAACTGTACAACGAAGGGCTGATCAGCAAGGATTTCGGGCTGGACGAGGACAAGAAGCAACTGACCCAGGACGTGCAGAACGGTCTGGTCGGCTTCTTCACGGAAGATTATCCGAATCCGTACTATGCGGACGGCATGTACGCGAACCTGCTCAAGAACGTGCCTGAGGCCAAGCTGGACGCCATCGATCCGTTCACCGACTCCGAAGGCAAGCACTCGAAGCCGGCTTACGACTCGAACGCGATGTACATCATGATCCCGAAATCGAGCAAGCGCGCGGCGGAAGCGGTCAAGTACCTCGACTGGATGTCGCAGACCGATAACATGGTGGCGCTGCAAAACGGCGTCGAAGGCGAAAATTACACGCTCAAGGACGGCATTCCGGTCGTCAACGAAGACGCTTCGCAGGACGTGCAAAACCGCATTTACAACTACGGGGACATCGCCATTCTCGCCAACGGCAAGTTCGCCGGCGACGACGAGAAGAACAAGCAGGCGTTCGTCGCGGGGTTCCCGGCGCAGTTCCAGGCGGACGTGCGCAAGGCGCTCGACATCTCGGTGACCGACACGTTCAAGCCGATCAGCTTCGGCCATCCGATCGAAGCGGAATCGAAATACGGCACGGTGCTGAAGGACAAGTACGACCAGATCATCGTCAAATCGACGATGGCGAAGCCGGCCGATTTCGAGAGCGTCTACGAAGCCGCGCTTAAGGACTACATGGTCAGCGGCGGCCAGGCGATCCTCGACGAGCGGACCCAGGCGTACCAAGAGATGAAGGCCCAATAAGAAGACCGGAGCGGAAGGCGGCGCGGCGCTGGGCCTTCCGCTTCCGGCCGCGGCCGGGAAGAAGCCGGCGGCCTTGGCCGGCGACGACGGCTGCGCGGATCCGGCAACCGGCAAGTCAGCCTTCGGCCGGCGATCACGGTGGCGGAAGGGAGGAAACGCGATGAGAGGAGCCGCCTACCTGCGGCGCTACTGGCAGCTGTACGCGCTGCTGGTTCTGCCTCTAGCTTATTTTGTCGTTTTCCGATACGGCCCCATGTGGGGCGTGCAGATCGCTTTTAAGGATTTCAATTTTTTTCAGGGGATCATGGGCAGCAAGTGGATCGGTTTCGACGCCTTCCGCGAGGTGTTCCATACCCAGGATTTTTACCGGACGCTTCGCAACACGCTCATGCTCAACCTGCTGGACCTGATCGTATCGTTTCCGGCTCCGCTTCTGCTCGCCATCATGCTGTTCGAAGTGAAGGCGGCCTGGTTCAAGAGGCTGTCGCAGACGATCTTGTACATTCCCCACTTCATCTCGTGGGTCATCATCGGCGGCATCGTGTACCAGCTGTTCGGCACCCAGTCGGGCATGATCAACAACCTGCTCGAATCGCTCGGCTTCCACGCCCTCCCCTTCCTGACGGACAAACATTACTGGCTCGTCATCTACTTGCTTGCGGGCGTGTGGCAGAGCGCAGGCTGGGGGACGATTCTGTATTTGGCCGCGATGACGGGCATCAACCGCGAACTGTACGAGGCGGCCGAAGCGGACGGGGCCGGACGGCTCAAGCGCATCTGGCACATTACGCTTCCGGGCGTGAGGACGACGATCGTCACGCTGCTCATCATCAACCTCGGCCACATGATGACGATCGGCTTCGACCGCCCGTTCGTCATCGGCAACAAGGCGGTGCTGGACTATTCCGACGTGCTGAGCACGTTCGTCTACCGAACGGGGCTGGAGTCGGGCCAGTACACGCTGGCGACCGTCGTCGGGCTGTTCCAGGCGGTGGTCGGGCTCATCTTCGTGCTGAGCGCCAACTACGCGTCCAAGAAGCTGACCGACGAAGGCATTCTTTGATTCACCGGAGGAAAGGAGCGCGAACGGGTTGAACGAACGCGCGGCAAACCGACTGTTCGACGGCATCAACGTTGTGGTTCTGGCGATCTGCGTCCTGCTCTGTCTGGCGCCCTTCATTCACATCCTCGCCATTTCGCTTAGCTCCAACCGGGCCGTAACGTCCGGCGAGGTGTCGCTGCTGCCGGTCGAATTCGACCTGCAGGCGTACCGCAGCGTCTTCTCCGACATGACGATGATCCGCTCGCTCGGCTTCACCGTGCTGCTGACCGTGCTGTCGACGGCGCTGTGCATGCTCATGACCGTCGCGGCTGCCTACCCGCTGACCAAGAAGGCGCTCAAGGGCCGGAGATTCGTCATGGTCGTCATTCTGATCACGATGTTTTTCAGCGGCGGCATCATTCCGGAGTACATTCTCGTCAAGAACCTCCATCTGCTCAATACGATCTGGGCGCTCGTGCTGCCGGGACTGATCAGCCCGTTTTACCTGATCATCCTGATCTCCTTCCTGAACGGCATACCGGAGAGCCTGGAGGAAGCGGCCGAGATGGACGGCGCCACGCCGCTGGGCACCTTGCTCAGGGTCGTGCTGCCGCTGTCGCTGCCGGTGCTGGCGACGCTGAGCCTGTTCTACGCGGTCGGACGGTGGAACGGGTTCCAGGACACGCTGCTCTACATCAACAAGCCGGAGTTGTACCCGCTGCAGCTCAAGCTGTATCAGCTCGTGCAAAACAACATGATCACGGACCTGACCGTCAACGAAGGGCCGGGGGCGGTGCGGGCGGCGCCGGAGAGCCTCAAGGCGGCCAGCGTCATGTTCGCGACCGTGCCGATTCTGCTCGTGTACCCGTGGCTGCAGCGCTACTTCGTCAGCGGGGTCATGCTCGGGGCGGTGAAGGGGTAAGGCGGCTGGGGTCCGGGCGGGAAAACCGTTCGTCCGCCTGCCTATCGGCGTTTGGGGCGCGGAACGTCTCAGGAGGTTCGGGCGGGGACGCGCAGTCGGCCGATTCTTGATGGAAGGATCGCGATCGTTCGCTGTCGCCCTCAAGCTTAGGCGAACCGGCGGCGAACGAAGCGGATGATGCGGCTGAAGAGGGGCTGCCAAAGGCGGATGCGGGCGAAGGGGGATGCGGGCTGAGGAGGAAGCGTCCGAAAAGCGGATGCGATCGAAACGGAAACGAAGCGGAGGAAACGGCAGGCATGGAGGAACATCCGGTATTTGCAACGAACGACAAGTGGGTTCGGGACGGGGTCGAGCGCCAAGTCCGGGACGGGGAGAGCCGCTGCATCGGCGGCGTCGTCGCCCCGGATTTCGGCCTGGCGTCGCCGAACCATTCCACCGGAACGCCGGTGGCGATGGCGATCTGGGCGGCGGCGCTGTGCCATCCCCGCTCGCGTTACTACCGCGACCCGGAGCTGGCCGACCGGCTGGCGCTGGCCGCCGGCTACATGCTGCGCGCGCAGCACGAGGACGGCACGATCTCGCCCGGATGGACGAACTTTCACTCGCCGCCGGACACGGCGTTCGTCGTCGTCGGCCTGGCTCAAGTGTGCGAGTTGCTGGAGCGGGACGGCTGGGAACGGCTGCGTCCCGCCGCCGCCGACATCAGGCTGTTTCTGCGGCGGACGATTCCGGCGCTCGTCTCCGGCGGCGTTCACACGCCGAACCACCGCTGGGTGATGTGCGCGGCGCTCGGCTTCCTGTGGGAACGGTTCGGCGCGCGCGAAGCGCTCGGCCGGGCCCGGGAATGGCTGGCGGAAGGGATGGACGCGACGCCGGACGGCGAGTGGACCGAGCGCAGCAACGGCATCTACAACGCGGTCAGCGACACTATGCTCGCGCACGCCGCCCGGCTGCTCGGCCGTCCCGAACTGCTGGAGCCGGTGCGCGCCAATCTTCGCATGATGACGTATCTGATCCATCCCGACGGGGAAGTGGTGACGGATTACTCGGGGCGGCAGGACTTCGGGCAGAAGCACGATCTGTCCGCCTATTATTTGCCCTACGCGATGCTCGCGCACGAGGACGGCGATCCGCTGTTCCAGGCGGCGGCGGACCTGGCGCTCGGCTTGCTCCGGCATCCCGGCAGCGCGCCGGCGAACGCGGCCGTCCGGCTGCTGCTGGACCCGCGGCTGCAGCAGCCCGCCGTTCCGCCGGCGGAGCTGCCGACGGAATACCGCGTGCTGATCAACGGCCGATTTCCGCGGGAGCGATACTTGGCGGAAATGGCCGGCGCGGGCCACCACGGGCGAATCGAGCACAGCCGGCTGCACCCCGATTTCGGAGCGGCCGTCGCCAGGGTTCGCCGCGGGCGGACGAGCGTGACGGTCAGCGCCGAAACGCCGTCCTTCTTCGCCTTGCGGCACGGCGAGGCGCGGCTGCTCGGCGTGCAGGTCGCCTCCTATTTCGGGCCGGGCTTCGTGCCGATGAATCGCCTGACGCCGGCGGACGGCGGTTATTTGCTCGCCGGCGAGCAGCAAAAAGGCTACTACGGCCCGGTGCCGGCCCCGCTGCTGCCGCCGACCGCCGGGGAGCCGGTCAGCCCCTGGTATTTGCTCCCGCACCATCGCCGTCCGCAGACGCATGTGCAACGGCACCGCGTGGAAGCGGAGGTAAGGGAAACGGCGGACGGCTGGGAGATGGCCGTCCGCTCCGCGGAGCCGGAGGAGGCCGTCGCGCAAATTTCGCTCTTGCTGCCGGCGGACGCCTCCGTGAGCGGAGGGGATCTCGCGCCCGCCGGACCGGGAACGTGGTTTTGGAAGGCGGGCGCGCTGCGCCTCGAAGCGGGCGGCGACTGGATCGGGCTGGACGGCGGCGGGGCGCACGAGCATACGGCGGCGGGAGTCCGGGAAGCCCATTACCCGGCCCGCTGCCGGACGCTGCTGATCAACGTAGTGACGCCGTTCGAGCGGCGCATTCGCATCCGCTTGTCCCCGGACGGGACGGCCGGCGAGAAGACGTAACGGCTTTCGGCGAAGGCACCCATTCGGGTGCCTTTTCAATGGCGCGAGACGGCGGTCGGGGGGCGGGAGCCGTCTTTCTTACGGGGCTTCCGGGCGGGGAACCAACCAATATCTGTACACGTCCCTTATGATGGCGCAAGTTCCCTCCCGCACCGCTCCGGCGGCGCGGGCGTCGATGCGGCAGCCGCCCCTTCCGTTTCCCCCTGAAACGCTTGAACCCCTTCGGCGCGCCGGTTGAAGAATCGGTTCGGCGCTGTGTAAAATGAGAAAGATATCCGAAAAGTCCGCCAACCGGTTCGTTACCTCTTCGATTGAAGGGAACGGTTGCGGGAAGGGGAGCGATGACGTTGGCGAACAGACGCTGGTGGATTGCAGGCGGGCGGGTCGTGTTGCCGGACCGAGTGGCGGAGGCGGACGTGGCGATCCGGGACGGGCGCATCGAGACGGTCGCGCCGCCGGGAACGGCGGATGCGTCGGGAGACGAGGCGATCCGGGCGGATGAGGCGTGGGTGCTGCCCGGGCTCGTCGATCTGCATTGCGATGCGATCGAGAAGGAGATCGAGCCGCGGCCGAACGCGCTTTTTCCGATGGAGATGGCATTTCTGCAGTTCGAGCGGAAGCTGGCGCTGCACGGCATCACGACGATGTTCCATTCGCTGTCGCTGGGCGTCGGCCTGAGCCTGCGCGGAGAGAACGTCACGGCGGAAGCGATTCGCCTGATCGCGCGCATGTCCCGGGAGCGGGCGATGATCCGGCACCGGGTTCACTTGCGGTATGAAATTTCGCACCTGTCGGGGCTGCCGCTGGCGGAGCGGTTCGTCCGGGACGGGCTCATTCATTATTTGTCGTACATGGATCACGCGCCGGGAATCGGCCAGTATAAACGGCCGGGCGCCTTCCAAAACTATGTGATGAAAAATCAGGGAGTCAACGCGCAGGAAGTCGAGCGGATCGTCGAGGAACTGGAGCAGCGGCGGGCGCGCATCGACCGGCGGGCGCTTCAAGCGCTGGCGGACGAGGCGCGAGGGACGGGCATCGCGCTCGCTTCACATGACGACGATTCGCGGGAGCAGGTCGACCGGTCCGCGGCTTTGGGGGCGACGGTGATCGAGTTTCCGCTCAATCTGGAAACGGCGGTTTATGCCAGGGAACGCGGGCTTCACGTCTGCGTGGGGGCGCCGAACATCGTGCGCGGAGGATCTCACGACGGCAACCTGTCGGCCCTCGACGCCATACGGGCGGGGGCGGCGGACATCGTCTGCTCGGATTATCATCCGGCTTCGATGCTGCAGGCGATCTTCGCGCTTGAAGAGCACGGCGTGCCGCTCGCGCAAGCGGCCGCCATGGCGGCGCTGCAGCCGGCCCGCGCGCTCGGACTGGACGGCGAGCTCGGCTCGCTCGAGCCGGGCAAGCGGGCCGATCTGCTGATCGTGCGCAAGCGGAGCGGCTGCCCGATCGCGGTCTGCACCGTCGTGGGAGGAGCCGTCGTGCAGCAGACGCGGGACTACGAGGTCGGCGGCGACTTCGGAAGGTGATCGTAGAGCGTCTGCACCATGCGCCGCTGCTCGTCCGCTCCGCTGTGCTCCCAGATGATCTCGAACAGCACGCCGAGACCGGGCAGCGTCACTTCCGCATTGCCGATGGAATCCTCAATCACCGCTTGCAGTTCTTCATTGCTTTTGTTTTCGACACGCTTGATGATCGCTTCGCGCAAGCTCATGGTCACCGACACGGCCAGCCCTCCTTCCTGAACGCAACCAATGATCCGCCGGCATCAGGCTGACGGACTTGCAGACCTGCAACCGAACGCGCCGGAAGGCGGCGATTCGCCGGTTGCCGGTTGTTGTGCCGCTTTAGATTTCCCTCCCCCGGGACCGCTTATGCCGCGGACGGCGCCCTTAAGCCCCGGGGGATTTGTGTTATAATGAGAAAAATAAGCACGGAACCGAAAGGAGAACGCGGTTCGATGCCAAAGAAGCAATTCGCGATCATCGGCCTGGGACGCTTCGGCTCGAGCATCGCCAAATTTCTGGCGGAGATGGGCTACGAGGTGCTGGCCGTCGACGACAACAGCGAGCGGGTGCAGGAACTGGCCAACGTGGTCACGCACGCGGTGTCCGCCGATTCGACCGACGAGGAAGCGATGCGGGCGCTCGGCATCCGCAATTTCGACGTCGTCGTCGTCGCGATCGGGCAGGATATCCAGTCGAGCATCCTGACGACTTTGATTCTGAAAGATTTGGGCGTTCCGAACATTATCGTCAAGGCGCAATCCGAGCTGCACGGCAAAGTGCTGAACAAGATCGGCGCGGACAAGGTCATCTTCCCGGAGCGCGACATGGGGCTGCGCGTCGCCCACCATCTGATCTCTCCGAACATCCTTGAGCACATCGAGCTGTCGAACGACTACAGCATCGTCGACATGAAGCTGCCGTCCGCCATGTTCGGCAAAAGCTTGAAGGAGCTCGACATCCGGGCCAAATACAACTGCAACGTCATGGCGGTCAAGCGCGGCGAGAGCATGAACATCGCCCCCCGGCCCGACGAGCCGCTGCAGGAAGGCGACGTGCTCGTCATCGTCGGCCGCAACGAGCATCTGAACAAGCTGGAGCTGGCGTATGCCCAGCCTTGAGCCGGCGATCCTGTCCGTCGCCAATCCCCGCGTGAAGGGATGGGCCAAGCTGTCCGAGCGCAAGCATCGGGAGCGGGAAGGCCGCTTCCGGATCGAAGGCGTTCATCTTGTCGCCGAGGCGCTGAAGGCCGGTTGGCCGTTGGAAAATGTCGTCTTCGAAGAGGGAGCCGGGGTGCCGCGGGAACTGCAGCAATGGGCGGAAGCGGCAGGCGGGCCGCCCTGGACCCCGGTTTCGCCTGATGTCATTGCGAAATGTTCGGACACGCAGTCCCCGCAGCCGATCTTTGCCGTCGCCCGCAAGCGAGAGCTTGCCCTCGATGTCTTGTGGGAAGCGGCGCCGGGGGGGCCGGTTGTCGCGCTGGACGGCGTGCAGGACCCCGGCAACGTCGGCACCATCGTCCGCAGCGCGGCCGCCGGCGGAGCGGCCGCCGTCGTGCTCGGCCGGGGAACGGCGGACTTGTACAACGCCAAGACGCTGCGGGCCACCATGGGCGCGGTGTTCCGCGTGCCGGTGCTGGAGGCCGACCTGACCGAACTGCTGCCGGCCGCGAGGGAACGGGGCGCGGCGGTGATCGGCACCAGCCTGCAAGCGACGCGCAACTGCTACGAATGCGATCTGGCCGGGCCGCGCACATGGCTCGTCTTCGGCAACGAAGGCAGCGGCCTGTCCCCGGCCGTCGAGGCGCTCGTCGACCGGTCGGTGCTCATCCCGATGTCCGGCCAAGCCGAATCGCTCAACGTCGCCATGGCCGCCACCGTGCTCCTGTTCGAAGCCCAGCGGCAGCGGTTGTTTTCTTCATAAACCGACAAAAGACTGGAAAAGGAATCGGCTTCGTCCCGATCATCATCCGGTCTTTTTATCTGTTGCGGCACATTTAACGGACTTAGCTCTCATTTACATGCATCGATGATGTAAACGCTACACAGATAGGTGGAGTAAGTACAAGGATGAACAAGATGCGGAAGAGAATTGTATTTGTTGCTTTGACAGAAGTTCTTGAGGCCGGAGCTTCGCACAACGAATCAAACGATTGTAAAGGGAATCAAGAAGTCGTCATCACAGCAAAAAGATGGCCGAACCGTCATTATATCAGAAGCACGATTGAAAATAACGTCGCCAATTTAAATTCTGGTTAAAATTTCATGCCTTTCCGAATCTCCCAGCCCGGAACTTCGTATCTGATAGAGATCACAATCAGAGGAGGTTCCTATGAGAAAGAGAATGTGGATTCCGGCGGCGGCGCTTGCGGTGACGATGCTTGCGCCGGCCGCGGCGACGGCGGCCCCGAACAGCGGCGGTTCGGGCTATGAAGAGACGAGAAAGGCCGCCGCGCAGATGGCCGATCTGCTGACGCAGTCGTACGGCACGACGAGCGTGCAGTACGCCCTGATCGACGGCGGGGACATCGTCGTCTCCGGCCAGTCCGGCCGCAACGACGAGAACGGGAAGAAGCCGCTCACGGCCGGCACGATGTACGGCATCGGATCGACGAGCAAGATGTTCGTGACGGCCGCCGTCATGCGGCTCGTCGACGAAGGGAAGGTCGATCTCGACACCCCGGTCGTCCACTATATTCCCGAGTTTACGATGAAGGACGAACGCTACAAGCAGATTACGCCGCGCATGCTGCTCAATCATTCCTCCGGCTTGAACGGATCGTCGCTGACGAACGCCTTCCTGTTCGAAGACGACGACCCCTACGCGCACGACACGCTGCTGGAGCAGTTGGCCGGCCAAACGCTGAAGGCCGATCCGGGCGCGTATTCGGTCTATTGCAACGACGGCTTCACGCTGGCCGAGATTCTCGTCGAGAGAGTCAGCGGCATGGACTTCACTTCCTATCTTCATCGCTATTTTACGGAACCGCTCGGCCTGTCCGACACGAAGACGCCGCTCGATCACCCGGACGTTGCCCGAATGGCCGGACTCTATTATCCTTCTTTCTCCCATTCCTTGCCGAACGAAACGGTGAACGTCATCGGGACGGGCGGCATCTATTCGACGGCGGAAGACCTTGTTCGCTTCTCGCGAATTTTCACGGGTGAAGCCGAAGGCATTCTGTCCGACGAAGCGGTGAACGCCATGGAGCAAGACGAGTACAAGACGGCTCTCTGGCCCGACGAGGCGGACACTTCGATCAACTACGGGCTCGGCTGGGACAGCGTCAACCTGTATCCGTTCGGGGAATACGGAATCCAGGCGCTGACCAAAGGCGGCGACACGATTCTGTACCACGCCTCGCTCGTCGTGCTCCCCGATGAAGACATGGCCGCGGCCGTCCTCTCGTCCGGCGGATCGAGCACGACCGATCAGTTGCTGGCCAACCAGTTGCTGTTGTACGCCCTGAAGGAGAAAGGGACCATCGCCGCGTTCAAGCCCGAGAAGTCGTACGGCAGGCCGATGAAGGCGGAAATGCCGGCGTCCTTCCGGCAATATGCGGGAATTTACGGGGCGAGCAACCAGACGCTGAAGGTCGACATCGATCCGAACGGCGTGTTGTCGCTGACCTCGGAGCAATTGCCGGGCTACCCGCCGGAGACATACAGGTATGCGGCGGACGGAACGTTCCGCAGCGAGGACGGCCTGACGAAGATCGCATTCGTGACGGAAGACAACGGGCGCACGTACTTGTGGACGAGGCAGTACGCCTCGTTGCCGGGGTTGGGACAGACGGCGATGAACCAATATTCCGCCGAGAAGCTGGAGCCGAACCGGCTGTCGGCGGAGACGGAGGCCGCGTGGAAGGAACGCGACGGCCGAAATTACTTCCTGCTGAACGAGAAGTATACGTCGGAATCTTACTTGCTGGGGCCGATTCTGAACATCCGGCTGTCGACCGATTGGCCGGGCTACGTGGCGGACAAACGGATCACCGGTCCGGACACGGCGGTCTCCGAACTGCAAATTCCCGGTTTGTCCGGGCGGGACCTCGTCGGCTATACGTTCTTCAAGCAGGACGGCGTCGAATATCTCGATGCCGCAGGCAGCTTGTTCGTTAGCGAGGACGCGGTCAAGCCGCTCTACGTCGCGAAGAAGTCGGCGCTCACGATCCCGGCGAACGGCTATGCCAAGTGGTATGCGGTGAGCGACCGGGACGCGGGCAAGACGATCGGCGTGAAGAGCCCTGCGAACGCCGCTTTTGCCGTCTACGACGGAAACGGCAATTGCCTCGACTTCAGCGTCGTCAGCGGCGATCGCAAGATCGTGCTGCCGCAGGGCGGTTACGTTGTGTTCATAGGGGACGCCGGCTCGAAGTTCGAGCTTGCGTTGTCGTAAGGGCGGCCCGAAGGCCGGAGCGTTCCCGGACGTTCTCCGGCCTTCTCCGCTTGCGACAGTCGGCCGGGCGGGCGATGCCCGGCAGGAGTTCGCCGGCGCTCCCGCGAATAGGTTAACCATCCGATCGTCCCCATGCTTCGGGAACGATGCGAGGGAGTGGATGCCATGTATTTGCGCAGCCTGCAGGTGCTTCGCAAGCCCGGCATGACCGGCTATCCGTTCAACCTTCCGGCGATCCGGCAGTTGGCGTCGCTTCAGTTCCGGAAGAACATCACGTTCTTCGTCGGAGAGAACGGTTCGGGCAAATCGACCGTTCTGGAGGCGATCGCCTACCAGTGCGGATTCAACACGGCCGGCGGCAGCCGAAACAACGCCTACGAGGTGGATGCCGCCGAATCCGCCCTGGGCCCTTACATCCGGCTGTCCTGGCTGCCGAAAGTGACGAACGGTTTTTTCCTGCGGGCGGAGACGTTCTACCATTTCGCCTCCCATTTGGACACGGTACCGGAAAGCTTGCCCTATTACGGGGGCCGTTCCTTGCACCGGCAATCCCACGGCGAGGCGTTCCTCTCTCTGTTCAAGCACCGCTTCGGCAAGAAGGCGATCTACCTGCTCGACGAGCCCGAAGCCGCCCTGTCGCCCGCCCGGCAGCTCGCGCTCATGCGAATCATCAAAGAGTTGGAGCAGGAGGCCCAATTTATCGTCGCCACCCATTCGCCGATATTGCTCGGCTACCCCGATGCCCAAATTTTGGACTTCGACGCGCAGCCGGTGCGGGAAATCGCCTATGAAGACACTTTGCACTATATCATAACCAGACGCTTCCTGGAAAATCGCGGCAAAGTGCTGGGCGAACTGTTCGAGGGCGAATGACCGAAGATCGGGATTCGCGGCCTGAACCTATTCCGGTCGTTGTCCCGGAGGCGCGTCGAATGTGGTATGATCGTTACGATCCTGTCTCTTAACATAACGGAGGTACGAGAATGGAAATTCGGCAATTGCGGGAGGAAGAGTTGGCGGAGGCGGTGAAGCTGTCCGACCTCGTGTTCCGGGACGAGGAACAAGTCTCAATGGGGGAAGCGTTTCCGCTCGTGTTCTCGGCCGGTCTCGGCCAATCGTTCGGCGCTTTGGAGAACGGCAAGGTCGTTTCGTTCGTCGGCTTGGTGCCTTTCCGGATTCACGTCGGGGCCGCGCCATTGAAGGTGTTTGCGATCGGTTCGGTCTGCACGCATCCCGACGGCCGCGGCAAAGGGTACGCCGGCGCGATATTGCAGCAGGTGAACCGGCATATTCGGCAGGCCGGCGCTTCGCTGCTGCTCGTGTCCGGCGACCGCTCGCTCTATACGCGCATTCATTGCTATCCGTTCGGCACGTTCAGAAGCTACGAGCTCAAGCCGGAGCATGTCGGCGCGCTGGCCGCCGCGGCGGGCGGCAAGGGCGGACCGGAAGTGCGCGAGCTTGCGCCGGCCGACTGGTTCGCGTTGCACGAGCTGGCGGCGGCGAGGCCGGTGCGCTACGAGCAGAGCGTGACCGAGCTGGCGGAGCTTATACGCACGCAGGCGTACGCCAGCTGCGTCAAGCTAGAGCACCGCACGCTCGTCGCCGTCCGGGACGGCAAGCCGGTTGCCTTCGCGGTGCTGGCCGTGCCCGGCCGCTTGCAGCCGAAGTCGGCGCCGAAGGTGATCGAGTGGGCGGGCGAAGCCGGCGCGTTCGGTGCGATTCTGGCCGAGGCGATGAACCGGTACTCCCTGGAACAGCTGGACCTTGCCGTTTCGTGGCATGAGACCGATCTGCAGCAAGTTTTGCAAGGCGTGCCGTTCCAGGAAGAGCGCAATAGCGGCACCGTACAGGTGACCGATCCGGCGGTTCTGCTGGCGCAGCTTCAGCCTTATTGGCGGGCAACCGGCCGCCCCGGCGGCAGCGAGCTGACGGCAACGAGCGCTCCCGACGGAAGCTGCGAGCTTCGCCTCGGCGCAGATTCCGTCCGCGTCTCGCCCCGCGAGCTGGTCTCGCTGCTGTTCGATGCGTCGCCGCAGTTGGCGGAACGGCTCCCGCAGCCGATCGCCGAACTGTTCCCGATTCCTTTCCCCTACGCCTCGGGACTCAATATGATCTAACCGACGAAAAAAATGATTGGAAGCAATTCCGAAGTTTGCAGAATTTTGGTATACTCGATAAAGGATTTGACAACGATGAACCCGGCCTGCAGATGGAACGATCCAAAGCCGGGTTTCGTCTTTATATCATGAGGAGACGTTTCGGCTCCGAGGAAGAACGGATCGGAAGGGAGAGTGGACATCGGAAGCGCCGGCACGCCGCCGGTGGACGACAACGAACGACAAAGGAGGACCGTCATGGAACTTGGCTTGATGCGCCCGAACGCGCATAGGTGACGAGCGGCCGTCCGTTTGGAGCCGCTTCGAATAATTCGGAAGATTCCGTCCGGATCGCTTGTGACGGACGAGCCTTAGAGGATGATTCGGTCTGTTTGACGGACGTACTACCTTCGTTGGGGGAACATTATGTCGCAGAAGTGGAAGCATCGCATCGGGGTGAGCACGTTCGCCGCCGTTTTCCTGCTCTTCTGCATCTGGCGCATGGGCTGGTTCGGCCTGTGGCACGAGGGAATGGCCTATATCGCCAACAACACGGACGACTTCGAGGAGACCGGTTACCCGGTGGAAGGAACGTATTCGGTCTCGATCGACCTGTCCGACCTGGAGAGCAACGTCGGCAAAGTGCTGTACCGCGACGAAGACCACCAAATTTATGTCGCCTGGGTGGACAACACGGGAAGCGTGAACTCGGGCGGGTACCGAATCGGATTTCGGTCCAGCGGACAGTATTCTTTGAGCGGGGCCACGCTCGTTTCGGGCGGGCATCATGTGACGAAGGGCGATCATGAGTTTGCGACGGAGATGACCGCCCGAATGACGGCAACGTATCGCGGCCGAACGTACGAAAGTCCGGTTTACGGAGTGGCGGGACTGAATTACCGCGACGGCGACGAATTTTCGTTTTATCTGTTCCCGTCCTCGGCGTACGAGGCGAACGAAGTTACGCTGCAGGAGACGGGAGTCGTCGATGTGAAAGTCACCAACCTGTTCAAAAACGTATGGAGCAAAAAGGATCGGAGAGCGGAGATTCGATTGGGGACGTTTTAGCCGGACAAGCCGGGACGACGGAAGGGAGAATGTGAGACGCTCGGCGCGCTTGCTCCGGACGGGCGGGGACGGCCCGTCATTCGACGAAGGCGGCGAGATGGCTCACGGATTCGTCTCCTCCTCGCCCGGACGTTGTCTCTGCCCCGATCACCGGTTGCGTCTCGGTCGCAAGGGCTCGCGGCCAAGCCGCTGCGCGGCCCGGCCGCCCGGTCGAGCGGCTTGCGGCGCCGCACCGGCCGGCTTATGCCCGGGGAACGGAAGGCGGCCGGCTATGCTTGGGTTCCGGCGGCGTGCGGGCAACGCCCCGATCCTTCGCCGTCTGCGGGAAGATCAGCGTCACGGCCGTACCCGCGCCCGGCCTGCTGAGTACGCGCAGCAGGCCGGGCTTGCCGTAGCGGAGCGCCAGCCGCTTGGCCGTATTGGCCAGGCCGACGTGGCGGCCGCCTTCCTGTTCGGCTGCGAAGGACGCGCGCACGGCGGCCAGCCGCTCCTTCGGCATGCCCGGCCCGTTGTCGATGACGGTGACTTTGAGCCGGCTCCCGACGGCGCGGGTCTTGATCTTGATTGCCAGCTCGCGGCGGGCTTCGAGGCCGAAGCGAATGCTGTTCTCCACCAGCGGCTGAACGCTGAGCCGAAGGGCCCGGCCGTCATCCGTTCCCGCCCCGATATCCCAGCGCACGTTCAGCCGTTCGCCGAAACGGGCCGTCTGCAGCTCCACGTATCCCTTCAGGCTGTTCAGTTCGTCCTGCAGGGCGGCGGTGTCCCCGGGCGCGCGGAACGCGTATTCGAGCAGATCGCTCAGCCGCTCGATCATCCGGGACGCATCATTCGGGGAGCGGGTCCCTCGCCCATCGGCCAAGCCTATCGCTTCCGTTCGCATGGCGGACAGGAGGGCTCCCGGCTTCCTTTTTGTCGAAATTCCTCTCGCTCAGGTGCGATGGGCGGTATCCGCGGCTTTTCGCCGAAATTCCTCTCGCTCAGGTGCGATGGGCGGTATCCGCGGCTTTTCGCCGAAATCCCCCTTGCTCAGGGGGCGATGTCGTTCCCTCTGCTTATCCTCGAAATCCCGCTCGTTCAGGGAGAATTCCTTTTCGCAGACTCGACGCGACGTGATCGGCATAAACAAGAGTGCAAAAAAGTAATTATTTGTAAATAATTTAACATATATTACCACACCTCCTCTTAGAGCAAAACAACCTTCCTGAGTGAAAGGGATTTCGATATAAAGCGGAAAATGAGGAATTCCGGCGGACGCAACTTCCTGAGCGAACGGGATTTCGGCGTTAAGGAGTTCCAAGGGTCGCGGTATGCCTGAGCGAACGGGAGAGCGGCGGTAAAAAAGGAGAAAGAGGCTAAAGGGCGGAGGCGGCTTTTCATAAAAATTAAGTTCCATGTTCGGAAGATCTTTACACCTCCCCTGTTCGGTGACAAAATAGACAGCGCAACCAAACTCGCGGACGAGCGGGGAGGGGCGTGGACATGAGGCGCCTGTTGGCCAAATGGAATACGCTGCGCAACCAGATGCTGATCGGTTTTCTGCTGGCGATGATGATCATTCTGACGGTGGTCGGGGGCATCACCTTCGATTCGGTGTCCACGCTGCTCAAGAACAACGCGGAGAAGCATATTCAACAGACCGCGGTGCAGGCGAGCGGGCGGATCGAGGGCATTCTCGGGCAGATCGATTCGCTGACGACGCAGGTGGCGACCAATCCGTACGTGCAATCGTTGCTGCTCGCGGAGGCGGGAGGGCGCAAGGTAAGCTTCTCGGAGCGGCAGTCGCTGTCCGGCATCGTCGGCAACGTGCAAATTTACGGCAGCGGCGTCGAGTCGGTGGAGCTGTACGGAGCCGACCGGCAAAGGCTGTTCCCGCTCGACGAAGCGAATCTGCTTGACAGAGTGAGCGGGGACTGGGTCGACCGGGTCCGCTCGGCGAAGGGCGGCATGATATGGTTCGGGCTCGATCCGACCGACCGGCGGACGCTGCTGGCCATGCGCAGGATCAGCCTGATGGAGCGTAACTTTACGACCGGCGGTTATTTGCTGGTGCGGGTGAGCCGCAGCGTGTTCGAGTTCAAGGACTCGCTGACGGGAGACGGCGAGCCCGAGACGATGCTGCTGCTCGCGGAAGACGGCAGCCTGATCGCCGCGAACGATTCGCGAATCGGCGAGGAGGAGGCGCTGCGGCTGTCCGCGGCCGACCGCCAGACGGTGACGGCGGCCGGCAAGACGTACATTCTCGTTCGCCAACGGTCGGAGATGACGGGGTGGACGCTGCTCATTCTGACGCCCGTACATGAGATTACCGAGGGCATCCTGGTGCTGCGAACGGCCATTCTCGTCTCGGCCGGCATCGGCACGTTGCTGTTCATGCTGCTCTCCCTTCTGCTGTCGACGGTCATTACGCGGCCGGTTTTCCGGCTGATCAAGACGATGCGGGGAGCGCGGCTCGGCGTGCTGAAGCCGGCGGACATCGTATCCTCCACGCTGGAAATCAACGAGCTGGGCCATGCGTACAACCGGATGGTGGACAATATCAACGGGCTCATCCGCCTTGTCTACGAGAAGGAGCTGCTGCAGAGCCGGACCGAGCTGCAGGCGCTTCAGGCGCAGATCAATCCGCACTTTTTGTTCAACACGCTGGAAGCGCTGTATTGGTCCTTGCAGGAAAAGGAAGAAGAGGAACTGGCCGAATTCGTCGTCGCCATGTCGGATTTGTTCCGCTACACGATTACGGGACCGAACCGGGACGAGTGGGTGACGCTCCGCGAGGAGCTCGACCATATCGAAAGATATTTGCTCATTATGAAGATGCGCTTCGAGGACCGGCTCACCTGGAGCATCGACGCCCCGTCCGCGTTCGACGACGCGCGGCTTCCGAAGCTGCTGCTTCAGCCGCTTGTGGAGAACGCCATTCTTCACGGCGTGGAGAGCCGGATCGGGCCGGGGACGGTCGCCGTTTCCGTCGTTCGGGCGGCGGAAGCCGAGCTTTCGATCTCGGTCGAGGACGACGGGGAAGGCATGGACGAGGAGACGCTGCGGGCTTTGCTCGTTCCCGCCGAGGGCGGCGCGCCGCTGTCCGCCAAGAAGTCGGGAGTGGGCATCGCCAACGTCCGGCGGAGGCTGCGGCTTTATTTCGACGAGGAGCCGGGCGGAACGGAGCGGCTGAACATTCGCAGCAACAAAGGCGAAGGCACGCGGGTTACCGTGACGATACCGCTGATCAGGGGGGAGATTCGTGAAAACAAAGACGATTCTGATCGTTGACGACGAGCCGAGAACGAGGCAGGGGCTGAAGAAAATGCTGGAAGCGTGGGGAGCCGGCAGCTGCCGCATCGTGACGGCCGACAGCGGGCACGCCGCGCTGCAACTGCTGGAAGCGGAGGCGGTCGACCTGATGATCACCGACATCCGCATGCCGCAGATCAGCGGGCTCAACCTGGCGGACCGCCTGCGGGAGAAGGCCGAGGCGCACCGTCCGTCCGTCATTCTCATCTCCGGCTACGCCGAGTTCGAATACGCCCGGGAAGCGATCGAGCTGGGCGTCGTCAGCTATTTGCTGAAGCCGATCGCCAAAGGCAAGCTGATCGCGGCCGTGGAGCAGGCGCTCGCGGCGGGAGAAGAGCGGCAGCGGATCGGCCTCATGCGCAAGCTGGCCGATCCCGAGCTGTTCGCCGCCGGCGAGAAGCAGGAGACGCTCCGCGACCCGGTGCGCATCGCCGTCCGGTACGTCGACGAGCATCTGGAAGCGACGTTCGGCCTGAAGGAAGTGGCCGCCCACGTTCACTTGAACCCGAGCTACTTCAGCGCTCTGTTCAAGGAGCAGATGGACATGACGCTCAGCGAATACATCGCCCGCCGCAAGCTCCAGCGGGCCAAGGAATGGCTGCTGCGGACGAAGCTGCCGATCGCCGAGATCGCCGAGCGGATCGGGTATCAGTCGGCGAAATATTTCAACAAGGTGTTCAAGGAGTACGAAGGAATCAGCCCCGGGCAATACCGGACGGAGATGACGCGGGAGGAAGCGGATACCCAAAAATGATGGAATTTTCCCCAAACGCCGTGCCCTTATGCCCAGCCGGGCGCCATGATAGACTTGAGCTCGGAAGGAAAGCGCTTGCCGACCTTCCGATCGAAACATGGGGGGACGATCGATGAAAACGAAAACCATGGCGACAACTTCGATGCTGCTGGCGACGGCGCTGCTGGCGGCCGCGTGCGGAAGCGGTTCCAACAATGGCGGTGCAAGCGCGTCATCCGGCGCTCCGAGCAGTTCCGCGGCCAGCCCGTCGGCCAGTCCGTCGAGCAGCCCGAGCAGCGCGGCTTCGCCGAGCGCAAGCTCGTCTTCCGGCGAGAAGGTGACGCTGAAGCTGATGCACCTGTGGCCGGAAGCGAGCAGCGCCGGCCAATTCAAAGTCGTCTCGCAAATTATCGACGAATACGAAGCGGCGCATCCGAACGTCACCATCGAGACGGAAATTTTGGAGAACGAGCAGTACAAGAGCAAGCTCAAGGTGCTCTCCGCCTCCAACTCCTTGCCGGACGTCGGCTTCACCTGGGCGGCCGGCTTCATGGAACCCTACGTGAAGGGGAACATGTTCGAGCCGCTGAACGATCTATTGGAGGGCGATCTGAAGGACAAGTTCGTGGCGGGCACGACGGAAGCGTATTCGTTCGACGGCAAGACGTACGCGCTGCCGGTCGAGCTGAACATCGTGCCGGTCTACTACAACAAGGAGATTTTCGCCAAATACAATTTGCAGCCGCCGCAGACGCTCGACGATCTGAAGAAGATCATCAAGACGCTCAACGACAATCACGTCACGCCGATTACGCTCGGCGGCAAGGACGCCTGGACGGCCTCGTTCTGGTACATGTACCTCGCCGACCGGCTCGGCGGGCCGGACGTGCTGGACAAAGCGGTGGCAAATAGCGACTTCTCCGATCCGTCGCTGCTCGAAGCGGCCAAGGAGGCGCAAAACCTCGTCGACTTGAAGGCGTTCGTCAAAGGCTTCAACGGGCTGTCCAACGACGAGGCGAAGGCCGAGTTCATGAACGGGACGGCGGCCATGTACGCGATGGGCACGTGGGAGGTGCCGAACTTCACAACGAATCCGGACGTGCCGCAGGAATTCAAGGACAAGGTCGGCTTCTTCAAGTTCCCGGTCGCTGCCGACGGCAAGAGCAGCGTCAACAGCTGGGTGGGCGGTCCCGGCGTCGGCCTGTTCGTCTCGCAAAACTCGAAGCATAAGGAAGAAGCGAAGTCGTTCGTCGAATTTTTCGTGCAGAAGTGGGGCGAAATTTCCGTTACGGACGCGGGCATCATCCCGGCGACGAAGGTGGACACGAGCGCGATCAAGCTGCCTCCGCTGTTCATCGACCTGCTCAACGAGCTGAACAATGCAAGCAAGGTGACGCTGTACCTCGACGTGCAGATGAAGCCGGGAGCCGCCTCCGAGCACTACAACCTCGTGCAGGCGCTGCTCGGCAAGGCGATTACGCCGGAGGAGTTCATCAAGAAGCAGGACGCCGCGCTCAAGGCCGGCAAATAACGCGAAGCGGGGCGAAGGACGTACCGGCACGTTCCGGCGGCGTCCTTTTCTCTATCCCGTTCGCAGACCCGCCAACCGATCATCGGCCTTCGGCTGACGTTAACGGTTGCGGAAAGGAGGCGACCACACCATGGAAAAAGTCATGTCGAACAAAGGCGTCATCGCCCTGTACGTGCTGCCGGCCTTGCTGCTTCTTCTGGGCGTCGTCTACGTGCCGATCGTGCTGACCGGGTATTACGGCCTGAACGACTGGGACGGCATCGGCCGGATGACGTTCATCGGCCTGCGCAATTACGAGCGGCTGCTGTCGGACGACGTCTTCTGGAGCAGCGCCGGCCACTCGTTCCTGTTCGCGCTGCTCTCCACCGTGTTCCTGGCGCTCTACATGGCGGTGGCGCTTGTGCTGTCCGGGCGAATCAAGGGGGCGCAGCTGCTGCGCAAAATTTACCTGATCCCGATGCTGCTCTCTTCGGTCGCCATCGCCCAGCTGTGGCTGAAAGTGTACCACCCGACCAACGGCATTCTGAACGGCCTGCTCGAATCGCTCGGAGCAGAGGAAACGCCCGATTGGCTGGCCGATCCGGCGATCGTGCTCGGCGCGCTCTTCGTGCCGATTCTGTGGCAGTACGCCGGCTTCTACATTCTCATCTACTATGCGGCGCTCAAGAACATTCCCGCTTCGCTGACCGAAGCGGCGCGGATCGACGGCGCGAACTCCTGGCAGGTCGCCTTGCGCATCAAGCTGCCGCTCGTCTGGGAAGTGGTCAAGGTGACGATCGTGCTGGCTGTCGTCGGTTCGCTCAAATATTTCGATCTGATCTACGTCATGACCGACGGCGGTCCGAACCAGGCCAGCGAAGTGATGGCATCCTACATGTACCACAAGGCGTTCCGGGAGTTCAATTACGGCTACGGCAGCGCGATCGGCTTTTTCCTGCTGATCGTCTGTCTGGCGGCGACCTGGATCATCCGGCGGCTCACGGCCACGAAAGATCCGATTCAATATTCCTGACGGGAGGAAATAGACGTTGACGACATCTTCATCCCCACCGGCTGCCCGTCTCCGACCGAACGAGGCCGCCGGACGCTCCGTCTTCGCCGGCGTCGGGCGCGGCCTCCTGTACGTCGTCCTGATAGCGGCGGCGGTGCTGCAGCTGCTTCCGCTCGTCTGGCTGCTGTTCTTCTCTCTGAAGAACAGCCAGGAAGTGTTCTCGTTGCCGGCGTTCGCCCTGCCGAAGCATCTCCGCTGGGAAAATTACGAGAACGTCTGGTCGCAGGGCAACATCGGGCGCTATTTCTTCAACAGCGTCTGGATTACGGCGGCGTCGGTCGCGCTCACCGTGCTGCTGGCCAGCTTCGTCACGTTCGCGCTGACGCGGATGCGCTGGAAGCTGCGCCCGGCGGTGCTCGGCCTGTTCATGATCGGGATGATGATTCCCGTGCACTCGACGCTCATTCCGCTGTTTCTCCTGTTCCAGAAGCTGCGCCTGATCGACAACCAGGCCAGCCTGATCGTGTCGTACACGGCGTTCAACCTGCCGATTACGATCATGATCCTGCTCGGCTTCTACGTCGCGCTTCCCCGGGAGATCGAGGAGGCGGCGGTCATGGACGGCTGCGGCGTCAACCGCATGTTCCTGCGAATCGTGCTGCCGATGACCGGCTCGGTCGCGGTGACGGCGGCGATCATCAACATGATCTATAACTGGAACGAATTTATCTTCGTGAACACGTTCATCAACTCCGATTCGCTTAAGACGCTGACGGTCGGCGTGCAAAACTTCGTCGGCCAGTACATGGCGAACTGGGGAGCGATCGGCGCCACGCTGATGATCAGCATTTTGCCGATTCTGATCGTTTTCTTCCTGCTCAGCAACCGGATCGTCGAAGGCATCGCGGCCGGTTCGGTCAAAGGCTAGGCTCGACAAGCGGGCCTCTTCCGGTCCAAAATGGGAGTGATCCATAACAGCCGGTGAACTTCGCGCGCATCGGGCAGCCGGACGTACAATCCGCCCAGGCGGCGCCAGACGGTTCACCCGGCCAACCGGGGAGGAGACTGGCATGACGGAGCTTCGCATCGTCAACGAGGTGCCCACGCGGCGCAAGGCGGTCGCGTTTACGTTCGACGACGGACCGGACCCGGCGTACACGCCGCAAATATTGGACATCTTCCGCAAGGTCGGCGGCAAGGCGACGTTCTACATGATCGGCGCCCAGGTCGAAGCGAGTCCGGAGACGGCGATGGCGGTCCGGGCGGAAGGCCACGAGATCGGCAACCATACGTACACGCATCCGCACTTGACGCGGCTTGCTCCGGAAGCGGTCCGCGGCGAGCTGGCGCGCACGCGCGAGCGAATCCGGAACGTAACCGGAGCGGAGCCGCAATCGTTTCGCCCGCCTTATCTGGACGTCGACGAACGGGTGGCGGCGGTCGCCGCCGAGCTCGGCTACCGCCATATGATCGGCGCGGTGAACGGGGAGGCTCGGGACTGGGACATGCCGGGCGTCGGACATATCGTGGACGTCACGCGGGAGAAGGCGAAGCCCGGCGGCATCCTGCTGTTCCACGACGGGTACGGGGACCGGTCCCAGACGGTGGAGGCGGTCCGCCTGCTCGCGACCGAGCTGCGGGAGCAAGGCTACGAACTGGTGACGGTCGGCGAATTGCTGCGGGACCAGCTATGAAAACCGACGGGGGCGCAACCGGCCGGCAGGGCGGGATGGCGCCCCTCTTGTTTGCGGGCAGACGGTTCGGCCGGAAGCGTGCGGGGGTGTCGCGATTTGGGTAAATTTTCGCCCGATTTGGCAATGGCTTCGCGGCGGATTCGCATGGTACGATGAACGTAAAACGGTTGCAGAGAGGGGACAAACGAATGAACGACTCGGTCTTCTACAATGCGCATCACGCGCCGATCGGCGCCTTCGCCAGCTTCACGCTCGGCTTCCGCGGCGCCAAGGGCGGCCTCGGCCTCGAACTCGGCAAGCCGGCCGACGAGAACGTCTACATCGGCCTGCAATCCCGCGCCGGCGACCGCTACGAAGCGCTTCCCTTCTTCGGCGCGGCCAGCGACGAGGCAGCCCGTTACGACGTGGAGAAAAAGGATAAACCGCAAGCTTCGCTGCTGGTTCCCTTCGACGAAGCGGCGATCCGGCGGACGCTGCGGGCCGGAGAGGACGTCTGGGAGGCGGGCGATCTGACGTTCCGCATCTGCTCGCCCGTCCGTTCGGTTCCGAATCCGGCGGACGGCGACGACGAGGCGCTCAAGGCGGCGCTCGTGCCGGCGGTGTTCGCCGAGCTGACGGTGGACAACCGCGAGGGGACGAGCGCGCGGAGAGCGTTCTTCGGCTATGAAGGCAAGGACCCGTACAGCGCGATGCGGCTGCTCGGGGAGTCCGGCCGCGAGCCGTTCGTCGGCGTCGGCCAGGGCGGACGCACGGCGATCGCCGTTGCGCGCGGCGAGGCGACGGCGGCGCTCGGCTTCTCGATGGAAGGCATTCTGAAGGCGAAGCATTCGCAGAACTGGCAGTTCGGCCTCGGCGGAACGGGCGCGCTGCTTGTGGACGTGCCGGCCGGCGAGAAGCGGACGTACCGGTTCGCGGTCTGCTTCTACCGGGGCGGCGTGGCGACGGTCGGCCTCGAAGCGGCATATTTCTATACGCGCTACTTCTCGCGCATCGAGGACGTGGCCGCCTACGCGCTGGCCCGCTTCGACGAACTGGCGGCGGCGTGCGAGGCCGCCGACGAGTGGACCTCGTCCGGCAAGCTGTCCGAGGACCAGGCGTTCATGCTGAACCACGCGATCCACAGCTACTACGGCAGCACGCAGCTGCTGGAGGCGGACGGCGAGCCGATCTGGATCGTCAACGAAGGCGAATACCGGATGATGAACACGCTCGATTTGACGGCGGACCAGCTGTTTTTCGAGTTGAAAATGAATCCGTGGACCGTGCGCAACGAGCTGGAATGGTTCCACAAGCGCTACAGCTACGAGGACCGGGTGCGGTTCCCGGGCGACGACCGCGAGCATCCCGGGGGCCTTGCGTTCACGCACGACATGGGCGTCGCGAATGTGTTTTCCCGCCCGGGCCATTCGGCGTACGAACTGGCGGGCCTCGACGGCTGCTTCTCCTATATGAGCCACGAGGAACTCGTCAACTGGCTGGCGTGCGCGACCGTCTACCTGGAGCAGACCGGGGACCGCGACTTCCTTACGCGCATGCTGCCCGTGCTGCGGCAAGGCTTCGCCAGCATGCTGAACCGCGACCATCCTGAGCCGGACAAGCGCAACGGCTTGATGGGCCTCGACAGCAGCCGGACCGACGGCGGCGCGGAAATTACGACTTACGACAGCCTCGACGTCTCGCTCGGGCAGTCGCGCAACAACATCTACATGGCGGGAAAATGTTGGGCGGTCTACGTGGCGCTGGAGAAAATTTTCGCCGCCGAGGGGCTGGCGGAGCTCTCCGCCGAAGCGGGCCGGCAGGCGGACCGGTGCGCGGCGACGATTGCCGCCCAGTTGAACGAGGCGGGCTACATCCCCGCCGTCATCGGCGAGAACAACGACTCGCGCATCATTCCGGCGATCGAAGGGCTCGTGTTCCCCTATTTCACGGGGAACCGGGAGGCGCTTGCGCCGGACGGCCGGTTCGCCGGCTATCTGAAGGCGCTGCGCACGCACCTGGAGACGGTGCTCGTTCCCGGCACGTGCCTGTTCCCGGACGGCGGCTGGAAGCTGTCGTCGACGAGCAACAACTCCTGGCTCAGCAAGATCTACCTGTGCCAGTTCATCGCCCGCGAGATCATGGGGCTGCCCTGGGACGAGCGCGGCCGCGCGGCGGACGCGGCCCACGTCGCCTGGCTGAAGCACCCGCAGCTGTCCTACTGGTGCTGGAGCGACCAGATACTGAGCGGCGAAATTATCGGCAGCAAGTACTATCCCCGCGGCGTCACCGCGATCTTGTGGTTGTCCGAGCGGGCGTTCGGCTTTTAGGAAGAGCGGCTGACGGGGCGCGGCAAGGCTTGGCGTCACCGGACGCGGAAGAAGGAGGAATCGCATCATGAAGCGGGAACAGACGGGAGAAGGGCGGCCGTCGGCCGGGTACGAGGCGTGGCTCGGCGGCGCTCCGGCAAGCCGGGAGCGGCTGGCGAGCCTGGAGAAATGGGCGGGAGCGATCGCCGTCTGCGGCGAGCACGCCTGCGTGAAGACGGCGGCAGAGGAACTGGCGGCGGCGGTTCGGCGCTGGACCGGGCGGCTGCCGGGCGTCGGCGAGCCGGCGGACGGCGGACGTTACGTGGCGCTGGGCACGTTCGCCGATTGCCCGGAGGCGGCGGACGCCTTCGACGCCGGCGAGCGGGCGGCGGTGCGGCCGGAAGGGTTCCGCATCCGCTCGCGGGGCCGTGCGATCGTCATCGCCGGCCATGACGGAGCGGGCGTGCTGTACGGCGTGTTCCACTTCCTGCGGCTCGTTCGCGCGGGGGCGCGGCCGGCGGAACCGGATATGCTGGACGGGCTGGACGTGCTGGAAAATCCGGCGAACGGCCTGCGCATGATGAACCAATGGGACAACGCCGACGGCAGCGTGGAGCGGGGCTACGCCGGCCGGTCGATCTTCTACGCGAACGGGGAGATCGCGCCTAACCCGGCCCGCATTCGCGACTACGCCCGGCTGCTGGCTTCGGTCGGCGTGAACGGCGTCGCGATCAACAACGTCAACGTGCACGAGCGGGAGACGAAGTTCGTGACCGAACCGGATCTAACGCGAATCGCCGAAGTGGCCGGCATCTTCCGCGCCTACGGCATCCGGACGTTCCTCAGCATCAACTTCGCCGCCCCGGTCGAACTGGACGGCCTGCCGACGGCCGACCCGCTGGACCCGTCGGTGCAGCGCTGGTGGAAGGAGCGGGCGGCGGCCATATACCGCCATATTCCCGACTTCGGCGGCTTCCTGGTGAAGGCGGACTCCGAGTTCCGCCCGGGGCCGTTCACCTACGGCCGCGACCACGCCGACGGCGCCAACATGCTGGCCGACGCGCTCGCTCCGTTCGGCGGCATCGTCGTCTGGCGCTGCTTCGTCTACAACTGCCGCCAGGATTGGCGCGACCGGAAGACGGACCGCGCCCGCGCCGCTTACGACCACTTCACGCCGCTCGACGGGCGGTTCCGCGACAACGTCGCGCTGCAGGTGAAGAACGGGCCGATGGACTTCCAGGTGCGGGAGCCGGTGTCGCCGCTGTTCGGCGCCATGCCGCGGACGAACATGCTGATCGAGTTCCAGGCGACGCAGGAATACACCGGCCAGCAGCGCCATCTGTGCTATCTCGTTCCGCAATGGAAGGAAGCGCTCGACTTCGACACGTACGCCCGGGGCGAAGGCTCGCCCGTCAAGCGCGTGGCGGACGGCTCCCTGTTCGCTCGCCCGCTCGGCGGCTTCGCGGCCGTCTCCAACGTCGGCGGCGACGACAATTGGACCGGGCACCCGCTCGCCCAGGCGAACCTGTACGGCTTCGGCCGCCTCGCCTGGAACCCGGAGCTGTCCGCCGAGGCGATCGCCGAGGAGTGGGCGCGGCTGACGTTCGGCGACGACGAGCGGGTCGTGCGCACCGTCTGCGGCCTGCTGCTCGCGTCCTGGCCGCTGTACGAGTCGTACACCGCCCCGCTTGGCGTCGGCTGGATGGTCAAGCCGCACCATCATTACGGGCCGGACGTCGACGGGTACGAATATTCGATGTGGGGCACGTACCACTTCGCCGATTGCCGGGGCATCGGCGTCGACCGGACGGCGCGCACCGGCACCGGCTACGCGGCGCAATACCATAGCCCGCACGCCGAGCGCTACGAGTCGCCAGAGACGACGCCGGACGAACTGCTGCTGTTTTTCCACCACGTTCCGTACACCCACGTCCTGCATTCCGGCAAGACGGTCATCCAGCACATCTACGACACGCACTTCGAGGGAGCGGAAGGCGCCGAGGCGCTGGCGGCGAAGTGGGACACGCTGGAGGGACTGATCGACGGGGACGTGTTCGCCGAAGGGCAGCGGCGCTTCCGCGAGCAAGCCGAGCACGCCAAGGAGTGGCGGGACGTCATCAACACGTACTTCTTCCGCAAGAGCGGCATTCCGGACGCCGGCGGACGGACGATCTACTGACCGCGGGCGCTTCGGGGGCAGAGCCGGCCGATCGGATCGGGCGGCGGGTGCAGCCGTGGCGCTCGAATCGGGCGGCGGGTGAAGCCGTGACGCTCGGGAGGAGAAAAGGAGGAGACCGCCGTGGCGCGGAACTGGACGGTGGGACAAATGGTCGAGCGGCTGCGGGCGACCGCTCCGCCGTTCGAATCGGAAGTGGACCGGCTCGTCGCGGGGAATCCGGAGACGCCGGTGGCGGGCATCGCGACCGCCTTCTCGGCCACCTGGGAAGTGCTGGAGAAGGCGGTTGCCGCCGGCGCGAACCTGCTCCTCGTTCACGAGGGCGTCTATTACAGCCATCGCGAGCAGACGGCCTGGCTGCCGGAAGATCCGGTATTCGCGGCGAAGCGGGAACGGATCGAGCGGTCGGGCCTGGCCGTCTACCGCTGCCACGACCTGCCGCACCGGCAGCGGCCGGACTGGATCACCGAAGCGCTCGTGGCGGCGTTGGGATGGGAGGACCGGGTCGAAGAGCGGCTGCCCGAGGCGGCGATCGTGACGCTCGCGCCGACTTCGGCCGTCGAGGTCGCCGAGCTGGTCAAGCTCAGGCTCGGCGTGCCGTACGTCCGCGGCGTCGGCGCCCTGACCGCGCCGTGCACGCGCGTCGGCGTCATGGTCGGGTACCGGGGCGGAGGCGCCACGGCGATTCCGCTGCTGGGCGGCCGGCGGCTGGACCTCGTCCTGGCCGGCGAAGGGCCGGAATGGGAGACGCCGGAATACGTGGCCGACTCGGTCTCTCTGGGGCGGGAGAAGGCGCTGCTGCTGCTCGGGCACGCGGCCAGCGAGAAGCCCGGCATGGCCGCGCTGGCGCGGCGTTTGCAGGAGCTTTTTCCCGGGTTGCCCGTGCATGCGATTTCCGATTCGGTCGCGATCCGGACGCTGTGACGGCGGACGATGTTCTGTCGTTTGCAAAGGCTTCCGGCATCATGACTTCCGGTATAATGATGCAAATTTGTTGAAGAAAAGGTTTTTCGACGATCTGAAAACGATTGTATAACTTTGGGCGAGGTGGGAACGGCATGACGACAGGAGGAGGCGCGTTCGCGACGGGAAGCTACCGCAACGTGTTTCGGGAACTCGGCTACGCGGAGGCGGACATCGCGGCCCGAATCGAGGAGACGTGGACGAAGCTGTTCGCGGGGGACGAGGACACGCGCATCTATTACGAGGCTGGACCGGACATGGGCTATCTGCTCGACACGGGCAACCTCGACGTTCGGACCGAAGGCATGTCCTACGGCATGATGATGGCCGTGCAGTTGGACCGCAAGGACGTGTTCGACCGCATCTGGAAATGGACGCACACGTACATGTACATGACGGAAGGGGAGAACGCCGGCTATTTCGCCTGGTCGTGCAACCCGGACGGGACGCGGCGCTCGAACGGGCCGGCTCCCGACGGCGAGGAATTTTTCGCGATGGCGCTGCTGTTCGCCTCGCACCGGTGGGGCGACGGGCCGGAGCCGTTCGATTACGGCCGGCAGGCGCGGGACTTGCTGCGCACGTGCGTGCACAAGGGCGAGGACGGCGTCGGGCAGCCGATGTGGAATCCGCACAACAAGCTGATCAAGTTCGTGCCCAACTGCGAATTTACGGACCCGTCGTACCATCTGCCGCATTTTTACGAGCTGTTCGCGCTCTGGGCTTACCCGGAAGACCGGCCGTTCTGGAAGGAGGCGGCCGACGCCAGCCGGGCGTACTTGCGGCTCGCCTGCCACCCGCAGACGGGGCTGGCGCCGGAGTACGCGCATTACGATGGGACGCCCAACGACGAGCGGGGGTACGGCAAGTTTTTCAGCGACGCTTACCGGGTCGCGGTCAACCTCGGGCTCGACTGGGAATGGTTCCGCGCCGATCCGTGGCAGTGCGAGGCGGCGAACCGCATTCAGGCGTTCTTCGCCGGGAAGGACCCGGCCGACTACCGACGCTATACGATCGCCGGCGAGCCGTTGGAGGAGAAGGCGCTGCACCCGGTCGGGCTGCTGGCGACGAACGCGGCGGCTTCCCTCGCCGCGACCGGCCCCCACGCCGAGGCGAGCGTCCGCCTGCTGTGGGACACTCCGGTGCGCACCGGCGTCCGCCGTTACTACGACAACTGCCTCTATATGTTCGCCATGCTGGCGCTCAGCGGCCGCTACCGCATCTGGCTGCCGGACGGAAGCGGGCAGGCGTCCGGCCGGTAAGGGGGGCTTGCCGTAACCAGCCGGGGAGGACGGAGCTTTAGGGGCGGCGGCCGGATATTTGCGGCGGCGGTACTCTCCCGCCGGAACAGAGGGGGGGACGGTCTTGAACAAAGTCATCTTGGTCGAAGACGAAGTTTACGCCCGGCAGGGGCTGCGCAACCTGCTCGACTGGGAGCGCTGCGGCTTCCGGGTATGCGGCGAGGCGGGCAACGGGGAGGAAGCGCTCGGGCTGATCGCGGAGACGGAGCCCGACCTGATCATCACCGACATCCGCATGCCCGTGCTGGACGGCCTGGAGCTGATCCGGACCGTCCGGGCGGGCGGCAACCGCGACGCCAAGTTCATCATCATCAGCGGTTACGGAGACTTCAAATACGCCCAGCAGGCGATCAAGTTCGGCGTGAAGGACTTCATCCTGAAGCCGGTTGACGAAGAGGAACTGACCGACGCGCTTATGCAGCTGGCGGCCGAGATCGAGAACGACCGGCTGGCGAAGGAAGCGCCGCCCGGCTATGCGAATAGCGCGCTGGAGCGGCTGCTGCTGGGGCGGGCGGGAGAGGACGAGGCGGCTGCGATGGCCAAGCTGCTCGGCCTGGAGCGGGACGCGCCGTATGCCTTCGTGATCGCGGAAGTGAACGGCCTCGGTGCTGCGCCGGAAGGGGCGTCTCCCGCGGGCGCGGCATCGCCGGCGGCGCCGGCGACGGCGCCGGAAACCCCGTCCGCGCCGCCTGCGCCGTTCGCCTCGGCGTCCTTGTCCGCCGCGAAGCCGCCGCCGGCTTCATCCGCGGCCTCGTCTGCGCGGCTCCCGGCGCCGCCCTCGGCTTCGCCGTCCGGGACGCCCGCGCCGCCCCGGATGCCCGCGCCGCCAGCGGCGTCCGCTTCCCCGCCGCCGGCGCCCTTGCCGCCGCCGGCGTCCCCGTCTCCGGCCGCGCCGCCGCTCGCGGCCGAGCGGCTCCGCGCCGAAATCGCCGCCGCCGCACGGGAGCTCGGACTCGCCGATCATCCGGTTCATCCGTTCCCCGTTCGGCCCGGCGCCTGGGGGTTCCCGGCGGGCGTGAAGCCGCACGGCGACGCGGAACGCCTGGAGGCGGCCGCGGAGCGGTTCGCGCTCCGCCTGCGGAAGCGGCTCGGGCTTCCCGTCCTTGTCTACGTCGGGGAGACCGCCCCCCGCCTGGACGCGCTCAAGGCCGCCTATCTCACCGCCTGCGAGGCGATTCCATACAAGTACGCGTTCGCCGACCGCAGCGTGCTCAGCTACCGGCTGCTCAAGGACGAGGAGCTCCGCTACGCCGAATTCGAGCCGGGGGAGTACGCCCGGCTGCTGGAGCGGCTGGAGGACGGCGATGCGAGCGAGCGGCGGGCCGGGGTCGATCTCATCTTCGACCACATCCGCCGCAACCGCTATGCGCCGGAAGCCGTCCAGAACGCCGTCGCCCGGTTCGTGTTCGGCGTCATCGGCGGCATCCGCTCGCTGCAGGGAGACGAGAACGAGCTGCGCTCCCTGGAGGCGGTGCTGCAATGGCAGGAGCGCCCGATCACGCTGGCCGGCCTCAAGGAGCGGTTCCTCGCCTTCGTCGAGGAGAGCGCGGAGCTTGCGGCCCGGCTGCGCCGCAGCAGCGCCAAGGGCGACATCGTCAAGATCAAGAGCTTTATCGAGAGCCACTACAACGAAGACATCAGCCTGAAGAGCATCGCCGCCCGTTTCTATATGAACCCGGTCTATCTCGGACAGCTGTTCAAGAAGACGTACGGAATCTACTTCAACGATTATTTGCTGCAAATCCGCATCGACCACGCCAAACGGCTGCTGCGCCAGACCGAGATGCGGGTGTACGAGATCGCGAGAAGCGTCGGCTTCGACAATGCCGATTATTTCGTCTGCAAATTCGAGAAGGTGGAGGGCAAGTCGCCGACCGCCTACCGCAACGAACGGCTGGCCAAAACGTGACGGCGGGGTTCCCATATGCGAATGAGCCTAAACCATGTCCGGCTGCGGGGCAAGATGATTCTCGTCTATCTCTTGTCCGTCTTTGTGCCGATCGTGCTGACCAATCTCGTTTTTTTCCAGGTGACGACCCATCACGTCCGACAGCAGAAGCTGCGCGACATGTCGATGGCGATGGCGCAGATCAAGAGCGACTTCCTGAACCAGATCGATGTGGCGATCGGCGTCTCTTCGGTGCTCTACACGGACAGTCTGCTCAACGAAGCGATCGAGAAAAAATACGCAAGCGCGGCCGAGTACGTCGACTCCTACTATGCGACCGTCAGCCCGACGCTGTACCGGTACTCGCCCATTTACAAGGCGATCCAGGACATCTCCATCTACACCGACAACCCGACGATCATCGGCGGAGGCGGCGTGCTGCCGCTCGACAGCAGCGTGCGGCGCCAGGCGTGGTTTCGCGAGTTCGAGCAGGCCGGCGGCCAAATGCCGATCGTCGTCCGCAACACGATCGAGACGTACAAGGGCGCCGAGATCACCTTCAGCGTCGTCCGCAACCTCGATTACTTCCAGTACCAAAACCTGCGGCAAAAAATTTTGAAGATCGACATCGCACTCGACGCCATCGCCGGCCTGTTCCAGAACGCGACGCTGCAGGGCCATCTGTACCTGGTCAATGCGGCGGGCGAGGTGATCTATGCGACCGATCCGGCCGTGCACTGGCAGGAAAATCCCGTCCCGCTGCGCGACGTCGCCCCGCCCGCCGACGCGCTGCGGCTGGAGCAGCGCTTCGACAACGTCAACTATTTGCGCGGCTGGAGCATCATCGGCATGTTCCCGGAGCATCTCGCGCTGCGCGACGTGTACCGGTCCCGCAATTTCGTGCTGTACCTGGCCGTTCCGAACCTCGTCATTCCGACGCTCATCATCGTCTGGTTCACCCGGTCGCTGAACGTGCGAATCGCGCGCATTCTGAAGCATATGAAGAAGGTGCGCAACCATCATTTCGAGACGATCGGCGGCGAGACGTACCGCGACGAGATCGGGCAACTGACGAACGAGTTCAACCGGATGACGCTGCAGATCAAAAATTTGATCGACGACGTCTACCTGGCCGACATTCAGCGCAAAGATTTGGAGATCAAGCGCAACCGGGCGCAACTGCACGCGCTGCAGAGCCAGATTAACCCGCACTTCCTGTTCAACGCGCTGGAGACGATCCGCATGCGCAGCCTGATCAAGCAGGAGACGGAAACGGCGAAGATCATCCGCAGCATGGCGAAAATATTCCGCAAGTCGCTCTCCTGGGAGCGGGATTGGGTGACCGTCCGCGAGGAGATGGAGCTCATCCACTGCTTCCTGGAAATTCAGAAGTACCGGTTCGGGGACAAGCTGAGCTACCGGATCGACGTCGACGAGGCGGCTTATGAACTGTACTTGCCGAAAATGACGATCTTGCCGTTCGTGGAGAACGCGAGCATCCACGGTATCGAGCCGCTGAAGGAGAGCGGGCGGATCGAGCTTGCGATCCGGGCGGAAGGCGCGCGCCTGACGGCGACGGTCAAGGACAACGGTATCGGCATTGCGGAGGAGAACTTGGCCGCCATCCGCCGTTCGCTGGAAACCGAACATTCGATGGGAGACCATGTCGGCATCCGCAACGTCTATTATCGGCTCAAGCTTCATTTTCAGGAGCGGCTCGGATTTGAGATCCGCAGCGTTCGGCAGGTCGGCACGATCGTGCGCATCGACATCCCCGGCTATCGGAAGCCTCCGGCCGATTCATCTATATAATTTTTGAAGTAAAGTATAAAGTTTGTATAGTTATCAGAAAATCCCCTTTCCGTTAAACTGAAACTGCTTGCAGAAAAGGTTTACAAATTTAAAGTTGAAAGGGGAACGGATTCATTGGTCAAATCGAAATTCGGCCTGCTCGCCCTCGCCGTCGCGGTGACCGCGGCGCTTGCCGGCTGCGGCGGCGGCAACAGCAACGGCGGCAGCGCTTCCGGCTCGCCGTCGGCTTCGCCGGGCGCGTCCGGCCCGTCGTCATCGGCATCCGCGTCCGGCTCCGCTTCGCCGGCGGCGGACAAGACGCCCGTCACCTTTACGTACTTTAATGCCAACTCCCAGGTGCCGGACATCGATTCGGACAAGACGGAGATCGGCAAGGCGCTCGAGGAGCAAACCGGCGTCAACTTCAAGCTGCAGTTCCCGGTCGGCGACGTCAACACGAAGATCGGCACGATGATCGCCAGCGGCGACTACCCGGACGTGCTCGCGCCGGACACCGCCATCGACAAGATTCTTGACGCCAAGGCGTTCATTCCGCTCAACGATCTGATCGACAAGTACGGCCCGAACATCAAGCGGGTTTACGGGCCTTACTACAACCTGATGAAGCAGGCCGACGGCAACATCTACTTCCTGCCGTTCAGCGCGGTCGTCGGCGACTACATTCCGAACCCGACGATCGACCAGGGCGCGTTCTGGATTCAGCGCCGCGTGCTCAAGGAGTTCGGTTATCCGAAGATCAAGACGCTGGACGAATACTTCGACCTGATCAAGAAGTACGTCGACGCCCACAAGAGCGAGGGGCTGACCGGCTTCACGTCGCTCACCTACGACTGGCGGACGATGGGCATCTTCAACCCGCCGATGCATCTGGCCGGCTATCCGAACGACGGCGACGTCATCGTCGACATGCAGACGCACAAGGCGAACGTCTACGCCGACGACGACGTGACGAAGCGCTGGCTGAAGAAACTCAACGAGATCAACAACGAAGGGCTGTACGACCAGTCGTCCTTCGTCAACAACTACGACCAGTATTTGGCGAAAATTTCGTCCGGCAAGGTGCTCGGCTTCTTCGACTATGGTTGGGAAGTGAACCAGGCGCTCCAGAACATCAAGAAGACCGGCAACGACGATCTCGACTACATGCCGCTGCCGATCGTCTTCGACGACACGATCAAGGACCAGTACCTGGACCCGGCCTCCTTCGTCGACAACCGCGGCATCGGCATTACGACGAGCGCCAAGGACCCGGTGCGGATTATCCAGTTCTTCGACAACATGCTCACGGAAGAAAATCAGATCATGATCCAGTGGGGCTTCAAGGGCGAAACGTATGAAGTGGACGACAAAGGCCGCTTCTACCGGACGCCGGAGCAGATCGAAATGCTCAAGGACAACGCGAAGCAGGAGAGCATCGGCTTCACCTACTTCAACTACAGCTGGCCGATGTACGGCCAAGGGTCGACGCTTTCGGACGGCAACTCGCTCAGCGCGGGACGCCAGCCGGAAGTCGCGCAGGCTTCGTTCACCGAAGGCGACAAGCTGATCTTGAGCAAATACGGCGTGCAGACGTTCTCCGAGCTGTTCGCCAAGCCGGACGACCGCCCCTGGTACCCGGCCTGGAGCATCTCGATCGAGCAAGGCTCGCCGGCGGCCATCTTCCAGCAGAAGTCGAAGGACGTCAAGCTGAAGTACTTCCCGAAGCTCGTGCTGGCGAAGCCGGACCAGTTCGACACGATCTGGAACGAATACTTGAATGAGTTCCACAAGCTCGACGTGAAGGCGTTCGAGGACACGCTCACCCAATCGATCGCAGCCAAAATCGCCAAAGTGACGGGCAACAGCGGCAGCTAAAGCCGTAGCTGCAACGCCGGGGCCGGGCCTGGAACCAGACCGGGTCCGGCCCTTGAGCTTGCGGCGGCGCCGTTCGCCGGAGAGAGGAGAGAAGCCTATGCGCAGCGACGCGTCCGTTGCGGCCGACGTTCCGGGGGCGGCCGCGGCCCGGCCTTCGGGAATCCGCCTGTTTGTGAGAAGGGCGATGAAGCAGAAGTCGCTCCTGTTCATGTCCTTGCCGTTCGTCCTCTGGATCTTCGTGTTCAAGTACGTCCCGCTGTGGGGTTGGACCATCGCGTTTCAGCACTATCGGCCCAATCTCGGCATGTTCGAGCAGGAGTGGGTCGGATGGTCGCAGTTCAAGTTTCTGTTCGCGGACGATTCGTTCCTCCGCGTCATCCGCAACACGTTCGCCATGGCGGTCATCAAGCTCGTGCTCGGGTTCGTGACCGCGATTACGCTGGCCGTCCTGCTGAACGAGCTGCGCATCGCCGCGTTCAAGCGGACCGTGCAGACGATCAGCTACTTGCCGCACTTCATCTCCTGGGTCGTCGCGGCCAACATCATCTCCACCGCCCTGTCGATCGACGACGGCGGCATCGTCAACAAAGTGCTCATGTGGCTTCACCTGATCGACAAGCCGATCATGTGGCTCGGCGTCGGCCACTACTTCTGGGGAATTCTCGGCATCTCGGAAGTTTGGAAGGATGTCGGTTGGAATACGATCGTCTATCTGGCGGCGATGACGATGATCGACCCGTCGCAGTACGAAGCGGCGGAGATCGACGGCGCGGGGCGGTTCCAGCGCATTGTGCGCGTGACGCTGCCGGGCCTCCGGCCGGTCATCGTCATCCTGCTGATCATGAACCTCGGCAGCATTCTGGAGACCGGGTTCGAGCCGCAGTATTTGATGGGCAACGGCATGAACGCCGAGTATTCGGAAAACCTGGAAATCTTCGTGCTCAAGTACGGCATTTCGATGGGCAACTTCTCGCTCGCGACGGCGGCCGGCATCTTCAAGACCGTGATCAGCTTCGTCCTGCTGTTCTCGGCCAACCATCTGGCGCGGCGCGTCGGCGACGAGCGGCTGTTCTAATGTTCCGGTGAAAAGCGGCGCCGCGGGCGGCATCGTCCCGGACAACCGAATCACCGGTCTTCGATAAAGAGGAGGAGAGCGGCCATGGCTGCGACCGGCAAAAAAATGTATAAGCGCTACCGCTCGCCCGGCGATCTGATCTTCGACACCGTCAACGTCTTGCTGCTCTTGCTGCTGGCGGTCGTGACGCTGTACCCGTTCGTCAACACGCTGGCCGTGTCGCTCAACGACGCCGGCGACTCGATCCAGGGCGGCCTCTATCTGTGGCCGCGCGAATTCAGCTGGGCGAACTACCGGTACGTGTTCAAGGAAGCGACGATCTTCCACGCCACGCTCATTTCGGTGCTGCGCACCGTCATCGGCACGGCGGTGACGGTGTTCTGCTCGGCGATGGTTGCCTACACGATCAGCCGCCCCGAGTTCGTGCTGCGCAAATTCGTCACCGTCATGTTCGTGCTGACGATGTACCTGAACGGCGGGCTCATTCCGAATTACTTGCTTATCCGCGACCTGCACCTGATCGGCAGCTTCTGGGTGTACGTCGTCCCCGGCGTCATCGGCGTCTTCAACATGATCGTCATCCGCTCGTTCATCGAAGGCTTGCCGGAAGGCATCATCGAATCGGCGCGGATGGACGGCGCCGGCGAATTCCGCACGTTCCTGCGCATCGTGCTGCCGCTGTCGCTGCCCGCGCTGGCGACGGTGGCGCTGTTCACCGGAGTGTTCCAGTGGAATTCGTGGTTCGACGTCTTCCTGTACAATTCCCAGAACGTCAATCTCAGCACGCTGCAATACGAGCTCATGAAGCTGCTGGCCAATTCGAACTCCAACTCTTCGATGACGGCCGCTTCCGCCTTCGCCAACAGCGGCAACGCCAGCGCGAACTACGTCACGCCGACGTCGATCCGGGCGACGATGACGATCGTCGCGAGCTTGCCGATGATCATCGTCTACCCGTTCCTGCAGAAGTACTTCGTCAAAGGGATGACGCTCGGCGGCGTCAAGGGTTGAGCCGGGCGGGAGGCGGCGGGCGTCTTGTCGCCGGCTGCCGCGATCACGCTGCGATCCGTCGGAGGGACGAACCCTCCGGCGGATTTTTCCTATTTGTTTGCCAAGAAAAATTGGTGTTCACAATCTTGACAATAATTTCGGATTCGCTTATATTGGAAATAAGGTTACTATATAATTGTAAGTTAATTTAAGGAGGATGAACTTTAATGTCCAAATCGAACTGGAACGTGGACGTCGCTCACAGCACGGTGGAGTTTTCCGTCAAGCACATGATGATCGCCAAGGTCAAGGGCAGCTTCCACAACTTCTCGGCGCAAATTTCGGCGGACGCAAGCGACCTCACGGACGCCGACATCACGTTCGAGATCGACCTGGCCAGCGTCGACACCCGCAACGCGGATCGCGACGCGCACCTGCGGTCGGCCGACTTCTTCGACGTGGAGAAGTATCCGAAGCTGCTGTTCAAATCGACGAAGATCGTGAAGACCGGCGAAGGGGAATACGAACTGACCGGCGACGTGACGCTGCACGGCGTCACCCGCTCCGAGACGTTCGAGGTGACGTTCGAAGGCTCCGGCAAAGACCCGTGGGGCAACGAGAAGGCCGGCTTCAGCGCCAGGGGCAGCTTGAAGCGCAGCGATTACGGCCTCACTTACAACGCCGTGCTGGAGACGGGCGGCGTGCTGATCGGCGACGAAGTGAAGGTGAACCTCGAGATCGAAGCGGCGAAGGCGTGACCGCCTGGCTCCGACCAAGCCGAGAACCTCCGGCCCGTGCGGGCTCGGAGGTTTTTTGGCGTTTCGGCGCTTTTTTGTGCGGTTATCTTCGGCTTGAAGGGTGAAGCACGGGATCGCGCGCTAGTCCGGAGCGGGCATCGACGATGCGGCCCTGCTCAGCCGTCAATAGTGGCGCCCGGTAATGAAGCGGGTGCTCCAATAGCCGGTATTGAGGCTGGAGATCGTGACGCCGGAACTTTTCGTGTTGCTGACGAATTTTCCGTTGCCTATGTAAATGCCCACGTGGTTGATCTGTCCCGGATTGTTCACGCTGAACATGACGAGGTCGCCGATGGCCAGGTCGGATTTGCGGTTGACCGGAATGCCGAACCGGGTTTGCGCCTTCGAGCCCCACGGAATTTTGACGCCGTGCTGCGCGAACACGAACTGGGTGAAGGAAGAGCAGTCGAACGTCAGATGAGCCGGGTCGCGAACCCCGAATCGGTAATGAACTTTGCCGATGTAGGACAGGGCCGTATTGACGAACAGATGGCCGTTGGTTGCGTAGATTTCTTGGGCGGAAGCGTTGCTCGGCTGAAGGGCGGCCGCTCCCGACCCGAGAATGGCCAAGGCTGCGATCGTTGCGACCAGTCTTTTTTTCATCGCGTGTACACACATCCTTATTCCAAGATTAGGGTTGGTGAAGTTCCCAATCGCTACTGTACAATAAACATTTTGGAAGTTCCTTAGGGGGACTTTGGGCAGAGAGGGAATTGTTCCCTTTCGGAAAAGGCGCGTCCCGGGCCGTCCGACCGATGCGGGCCGTTTCTCCCAAGTCGGCGTTCGGCCAACGGTTCCGGCGCCCGGCTGTGTCCCGGCGGCAGCGGTTCGGCTATCGGAGACGACGGAAGGAAGCGCCGGGCAGAGAGGGAAAAATTTGATGCTTTGGTCGCGGCAACCGGCAAAAATGATCCGAAAGAACGAGCGGCCCGCAGCCGGGCGGGGGGCCTCGGGCTTCTTTTTTGTCCCGGCGCCGCATAAGCATGGAGCAGGATGCCGTTGGCCGAGCGGGGCCGGCCTTTTGCGGGAGGGATCGAACATGCGACGCCGATGGGGAAGGCCGCTTGTGTTGCGCTGGAAATGGACGCTCCCGGCGCGCAGCCGAAGATTTCGGGCGACCCGGAGATGGTCGCCCCGCATGCGGGCGCCGGCGCCGCGGAGCGCCGGCTTCGTCGCGCGCCGGCGGAGGCGGCCGCTCGGGCCGGGCGGCGGGTCCGCGTCCGCGCAAGGCTGGACGGTGCGCCCGCGCAGGCGGATGAAGCGCAGCCACTTCTGGCTGATCATCGTGCTGCTCGTCATTTTTTCCACATTCCAATCGTTTTTTTGGCTGGACAAATATTTGCGCGATCCGCTCATGTTTCTGGCGAAGGTGAGAATGACGCAGATGGCGACGGAAGCGGTGAACCAGGCCATCCTCGATCAGGTTGCCGGCGCGGCGGACAGCAGCAAGATGATTCAATGGAAGACGAGCGGGGACGGAAAAGTGACCGGCGCGTTCATCGACTATCAGGAGCAGATGAAATTGACGGCGCAGACGATTCGGGTGGCGGAACAGACGCTGCAGGAGCAGGCCAAGCTGTACGAGCGGGTGCCGATCGGACATGCGCTCAACAGCCCGTTCATCTCCTCGCTGGGGCCGAGCGTCGCGGTCCGGTTCCACCCGGCCAGCGCCGTGCAGGCGGAAGTGCGCACGAAGCAGACGAGCGCCGGCATCAACACGGTGCTCGTCGAGGTGTACGTTCACGTCACGACCCGGATCGCCGTCCTTGTCCCGTTCGATCAGGATTTCACCACCTTGGAGACCGACATCCCGCTCTCCTACATGATGATCGTCGGCGACGTTCCCGCCTACTACTACGACGGCAAGGGCAACCCGATCGGCAGCGGCGCGGCCCAGGCGCCGCCGATCGCCTTGCCGCCGGCGAGCTCCCCCTCCGGCGGCAGCGCCGGGAGCGGAGCGGGGGCGCAAACCGGGAGCGGCGGAGCGGAAGCCGGCGGCTGAGCGGCGGGAGCGGCGAGCGCGCGCAAGCCGGCGGCAGAGCGGCGCGGAGCGGGGTGCCCGGCGGGGAGCGGCCACGGTGATGAATTCAGTTTGATGGCGTCCCGTTGCCGCCTTGCGGGCCGCAATCCGCTTGGGGCGGCTTAGCGCCTGGCGGGTCCGGGGCATCGCGGCCGGCCCGAAGCGACAGCGCCGCCCATGGTCGAAGCCGATTTTTTTCCTTGCAGGCGACAGCTCCTTGGTGCCGACGGTTGCGCAGGCAGGCGCGCGATGAGGGGCCACGGCTCGGGGGAAAGCGGACGGGAACAGAACGGAAGGGGAGGCAGACTTGATTTTTGCGGCGGGACTTGCCGGATCTTCTGCAGCTGAACATGCCAGAACTTCTGCGTAGGACTTGCCAGATCTTCGGGACGAGGAGATGATAGAAGCAGACAGACCATGAGGGGAGCGTACGACGGGATGAGCCGCATCGTCGTGATTGGAAGCATCAATATGGATTTGGTAAATCATGTCGCCCAATTTCCGCAGCCGGGAGAAACGATCCGCGGGCGGGGCGTGGAGTTTTTGCCCGGCGGCAAGGGAGCGAACCAGGCGGTCGCCGCGTCGCGCGCCGGAGGCCGCGTGGAGATGATCGGCGCGGTGGGACAAGACTCGTTCGCCGCTCCGCTGCTGGATTCGCTGCGGGCCAGCGGCGTCGGGACCGGCGGCGTGCAGGCGAAGGAGGGAACGTCCGGCCTGGCGTTCATTACGGTCTCGGAAGCGGGGGAGAACATGATCATCCTGTCGGAGGGAAGCAACGGCCAAGTTTCGCCCGACGACATTCCCGAGGCGGCGCTGGCGGGCGCGGCGCTGGCCCTCTTCCAAAATGAAATCCCGTGGGAAGCCAATCTCCGCGGGATGAAGCTGGCCAAGGCGGCCGGAGCCAAGGTCTTCTACAATCCCGCGCCGGTGCGGCCCATCCCTAAGGAAGCGTATCCGCTCGTCGACCTGTTGGTCGTCAACGAGACGGAGGCCGAAGGCCTGAGCGGCGTTCCGGTCGACGGGGTCGAGGACGCAGAGCGGGCGGCGGCGGCGCTGATCGCGCGGGGGGCCGGCGGCGTATTGGTGACGCTGGGCAGCAAGGGCTCCTACTATGCCGAAGCGGGAGCGGAAGGGCGATTCACGCCGGCGAGACAAGTGCGCGCGGTCGATACGACGGCGGCGGGGGATACGTTTATCGGCGCGTTCGCGGCTGCCGCAGCCGAAGGCCGGCCGGCGACAGAGGCGCTCGCGTTCGCGACGGCCGCCGCCTCGATCGCGGTGACGCGCCCGGGCGCGCAGGCATCGATTCCGCGGCGCGAGGAGATCGAAGCGGCGCTGGCCGGCCCGGCGACGGGCGAACAGCCCGATTGAGCGGCGGTCCCGCTCATCGAAGAGCCGGATGGAGCGGCGGTCCCGCTCATCGAGGGGCCGGGTGGAGCGGCGCTCCCGCTCATCTGTGCACCTTGAGCGCCTTAAGTTCGTCCCGTTCCCAGCGGCGCAGCATCGGGTACGGGTCGAACGCCCATTCCACCAGGCCGCGGTCGCGGTAAACGCCGTAATGCAGATGGGGCGGAAATTTGCCTTGCGTTCCCGGCCGTCCGTATCCGGAGCTGCCGACCCAGCCGATCACCTGACCGGGCTTCACCACGTCGCCGACCTGCAGCTTCTTCGCGAAGCCGGACAGATGGGCGTAATAGTGATACAGATTGTCGGTGTCGCGAATGCCGATTCGCCAGCCGCCATAAGGGTTCCAGCCCTTGACCTCGACGATGCCGTACGAAGTGCTGCGGACCGGAACGCCGTAGCCGGCGAAGATGTCGGTCCCTTCGTGAATGCGCACGCCGCCCCATCCTCTGCTGTTGCCCCACGTGCTTCGATACGCGTAGTTGACGCCGACGGGGAGCGGGAACACGTGACGGGACAAGTCGAGCGTGCCGAACGTTTTGTAAATTTTCTCAAATTGCAGGACGCGCTGGACCGCTCGGCTGTTCTGGTAATATTCCCACAGGCCGATGGCGAAATCGTCGGGAAGCGTTCCGAACCGCTTCACTTCGGTCGCCAGCGAAAAGAGCCGGTCGACGTCGCTGTTCCGGTCCGCTTTGCCGTCGCCGTCGCCGTCCCGCCCGATACCGTTGAAGACGCGAATGGACACCGGTTGGACGTCGGCCGGATCCGGATTAAGCGGACCGGCCCATCGCCGTTCGTCGATATACACGCCGGAGATGGCGCCTTCGGGCAACGGACGGGTTTTCGGATGAGCGCGGGAGAGCGCGGCTTCATAGCGGTCGAGCGCAGCCAGCGCCTGCCAGGACAGGCCGGTTTTCGCGCCGACGCGGTCGTACAGTTGCTTCAGCTTGCGGTGTTCTTCACGCTTCTGGACCGGCGCCGCCCCGGCCGGTTCGACCGCGGAAAAAGCCCCTGAAACGACCAGTTCCGCAGCGGCCAGAATGAAGATCCCTATGAGCAGCTTCGGCCGAATGACTCGGGTCCACCGTTGCCGTTGCACGGACATTCCTCCTTCCCGGGATGCGGTTAGCGTTCGTTAGATCATTGGTTTTTATGTGAAACCTGCTATAATAAGGGGACAGAAAGCGGGGGAACAGCGATGACGACGGGCTCCAAGCCGAAGAAGCCGGAATGGCTCAAAGTAAAGCTGACGACCGGAGACAACTACCGGGAATTGAAGGAAATGATGCGGAGCAAGACGCTTCATACCGTATGCGAGGAAGCACGCTGCCCCAACATTTACGAATGCTGGGCCAACCGAACGGCCACCTTTATGATATTGGGCGACATTTGCACGCGGGCTTGCCGCTTCTGCGCGGTCAAGACGGGGTTGCCGACGGAGCTGGATTTGCAGGAGCCGGAGCGCGTGGCGGAAGCGGCGGTGCAGATGAATTTGCGCCACTGCGTCGTCACTTCGGTCGCTCGCGACGATCTGAAGGACGGCGGGGCGTCGATCTTTGCCGCGACGATCAAGGCCATTCGCGCGAAGCTGCCGCTGTGCAGCGTCGAAGTGCTCATTCCGGATTTCCTGGGCAATTGGGATGCGCTGAAGACGGTGATGGACGCCAGGCCGGACATCCTGAACCATAACGTCGAGACGGTCGAACGGCTGTCCGACCGGGTGCGGGCGAAGGCGAAATATCGCCGGTCGCTCGAACTGCTGCGGCGTTCCAAGGAACTGGCGCCGGACATTCCGACCAAGTCGAGCATCATGCTCGGCCTCGGCGAAACTCTGGAAGAGATTCATCAGACGATGGACGATTTGCGGAGCGTCGATGTCAACATCTTGACGCTGGGCCAATATTTGCAGCCGACCCCGTCCCATCTGAACGTGGTCCGCTACGTGCATCCGGACGAATTCGCGCAACTCAAGAAGGACGGTCTCGCTCGCGGATTTTCCCATGTGGAATCGGCGCCGCTCGTCCGCAGCTCCTATCACGCGCACGAGCAGGTGCAGTCCGCCGCCGCGCACGTTCCGGTGTGAACTTAAAGGGCGTCGGCCCAAGCGGCGGAGAAGCGACTTTCGAGAGGAGAACCATTCGTGATCTACATGGCAGGAGGCAACGCATACACGCTGGTGCACGAACATAAGAACGGTTGGAATCCCGAAGCGTTCCGCGACCGGTTCAGCGAGGTGCTGGAGCGATACGACTACATCGTCGGCGACTGGGGGTACAACCAGCTTCGGCTGCGCGGCTTTTTTCGCCATCCGCAGCCGAAGGCGGCCAAGGACTCGCACATTTCGTGCTTGAGCGAATACATTAACGAGTATTGCAATTTCGGTTGCGCGTATTTCGTGTTGGAAAAGATCGATCTGAAAACGTTGCCGGAAGGCACGCCGATCATGGAGGAAGGTTCCGCGGCCAAAGCGGACGCCGGCGCCTCCGAGGTCGGAGACGCGTCGGCTCCGGCGGCGATGGCCGAAGCCGGCGCCGCCGCCATGGCGGCCACCCCGTCGGGCATGCTGCTGCGCTGGCCGCTGAAGGAACGCCCGGGCGGTCGGGTGCCCGGGACAAGCCCTTCGGCGGTGGCGCGCGCGGTGTCCGAGGGCGCCGAGCGCCGCGCCGCCGCGGCGGCCGCGCAGGCGGCGGCGTCCGGCCGGCCGGATCCGTCGGGCGGCCGGACGCCGCGCGAGGCCGGCTCCGGCGGCGGCCGGCCGCGCGGCGACGGGGGCGGGCGCGACCGGCGCCCGCTCCATTACGCCGGCGGCGGTTCGCGCAGCGGCGGCCGTCAAGAGCGCGGCCCGGGCGGCCCGGGCGGCGGCCCGCGCGGTTTGGCGCCGCACCCGGCCCGGGACGGCGGCGGCGAGCGGCAAAGCCGCCATACGCCTCCGCCGGGGGCGGGCCCGGCTGGGGGGCATGGCCCGGCGCCGCAATCCGGCGGCGAGGGGGGAGGGCCTTCGCCCCGCGGCGGCGGGAACAGCCCAGGCGGCGGCGGCCGCTGGGGCGGCAAGAACCGGCGCCGCAGCGGGGGGGCGTTCCACAGCGCCAAGCCGAATCGTCCCCGCCCCGAAGGAACCCAGCGCTTCGAAGGGCCCAGGCGTCCCGACGCCGGAACCTCCGACGCCGAACGGCCCTGATGCAGCAGTAGGCTTTCCCTTGCGCTCGCCGCGCGGGGAAAGTCTTTTTTTCGTGCTCGTGGCCCCGTTAGGGTGTTCCTCTCGCTTTCAACGACAAGCTTGACTTTTATCCGATATCCCCTTTCGTCAGGACGCGATGCCCCTTGTGCATGTTTCCGCCGAAAACCCGTTCGGTCAGGACGCGATGCCCCTTGTGCATGTTTCCGCCGAAAACCCGTTCGGTCAGGAAGAGCTAACCTACGGTACATTTGGCCGAAATCCCGTTGAATCAGGCTCGAACGATCTTTCCTTTTTGCTCCTTTTGACCGAAATCCCCTTCCGTCAGGCAGGCGATGCTTCTCGCGCCGAAGGGCAGATCCCTCCCGTTTTCCGAAATCCCGCTCCGTAGTTTGGTTCCTTGCAAACTTCTTTCAGTTTTGCAGAATATAAACATGTTTCCGTTTCGGCGTGAAAGGACCTGAGCGACGGGGATTTCGATGATAAGACGTAGAAAAGGATGGTTGGGGGCGATGGCCTGAGCCAACGGGATGGCGGCTTCTACGGCGAACCGATTAGAAGGAGGAGGGAGCCGATCCGTGCAGGAGGCGGCTAAGCGGAGCCGGACTGGATCGACAGGGCGCTTGCAGCTCACGTCGGTGCGGCCGTCGGGAAACGCTCATTGTCCGGCGAGGCTTCCGGGAAGTCCCCCGGCCGGGCGCAGGAACCGGCATCCGGGAAGTCCTCCGGCCGGGCGCGGGTACCGGCATCCGGGGAAGTCCCCCCGCGGTAGCCGACGGCTGCGCCCGGCCGCGTCAGCGCGGCCGCTTTTTGGTGACGACTTGTCCGTCCTGTTCCCAGCCGATGAACGCTTCCCGCACGCGGTTCCAGAACGGAAACGGCCGGTACCGCGCGAAGTGAACCTTCTCGTCGGCCACGGAGCAGATGATCGAGCGGACTTCCTTGAACTGCATGACGAGATGGTCGATGCCGATCGCGAGCAGTTCGTCCGGGTCGGTGACGATATCGCAATGATGGTGCTTCGGCAGGATGGCCGAGGAGCCGAGCGTCCGGTAGACGCGGTTGTTGATCGACGCGATCTCGGCGATCTGCAGCGCTTCGAGCGACGGGTGGATGACCGCGCCGTTGACGCTCTTGTTGTAGCCGGTGCTGCCGGTGGGGGTGGAGACGACGATGCCGTCGCCCCGGAACATCTCGAACGGCTCGTCGTTGATGTTGACCTGGGCGACCAGCGTTCCTTCCACGCTCTTCAGCGTGAACTCGTTCAGCGCCAAATAGACGGATCGCCCGCCGTCGGTGACGATCTCGACCTTGAGCAGCGGATAGCTGACGACGTTCGGCTTCCGGGCCGCCATCAGCTCGACCAGCTCGCCGAGCTCGTCCTTCTTCCAATCGGCATAAAAGCCGAGATGTCCCGTGTGCACGCCGACGAACGCCACCTGGCCGACCCGGTCGCGGAACCGGTGAAACGCCTGCAGCAGCGTGCCGTCTCCGCCGATCGACAGGACGATGTCGGGCTCGGAGTCGTCCCGGGTCAGCCCCTTCTCGCGGGCTAGGGCTTGAAACTGTTCCGTCAAATCCCGGGACAATTGATCGCCCCGGTTCAGCAGCGCATATTTCAATTGGTTTCCCCTTCCGTATCCGTCAATCGTGCTTTTAGTACGATCATAAACAATAACGGCGAGGAAAACAATGCCGGGGCAAAGCAGCCGACCGTTCAGGACGAAGCGAGACCGAGCAGCGGCCAGAGCAGGTAGACGAACGCCGCCGCCATGAAGGCGTGGAGCAGCCGCGCCCGCAGAAAAGGGCCGTAGCGCCAGCTCGTGCGGCTCATCAGGCCGGCCACCTGCGCATGCACGGACAGCCCGCCCCAGGAGAGCACGAATGCGGCGGCGGCGACGCGGTCGACCAGCGGGGGGAGCGGCGAAGAGGCGCCGGTTCCGCCGGCGCTACCCATCGCGGCCGCCGTCCATGCCGCGCCGGTCCAGGCGCTCTCGGCCCCCCCGCCTTCGGCGGCGGCGCGGGCGCCGAGCGTCACCTCGAACGTCCCGCGCACAAGCGAGTCGGCGAGCCCCGGCGCCAGGCCGGCGAGGTGCAGCAGCGAGCCGAGCAGAGCCCGCATCGCCTCGAGCAGGCCGCTGTGCAGAAGCAGCTCCAGCGCGGCGGAGAAGAACACGACGAGGCCGCCGACGACGACCATCAGCCGCAGGGACGATTCGAGCGACTGCTGCAGCATCAAGCCGAACGGCCGCCCGTCGGCCTGGCGGGCGCGGTGCATGGCCGCGATCGCCTCCCTCAGCCGGCCGCCCCTGCGCCTGGCCGTCAAGGCGGCGGGCGGCTCCGTCCGCCGCTTTGCGTCCCTTCCGCGAAGCAGAAGGCCGAGCAGCACGGCGCCTCCGTAGTGGGCCGCGGCCAGCACCGGCACGATGTCCGCCCGTCCGAAAAAGCCGATGCAGACGGCGCCGATCAGGAAGATCGGATCGGATGACGTCGTCATCGCGACCAGCCGCTCCCCTTCTTCCCGATCGACCAGCTTTTCCTCCATCAGGCGCGAGGTGAGCCGAGCGCCGACGGGATACCCGGAGGCGAAGCCCATCGCCACGACGAAGCCGCCGGAGCCCGGAACGCGGAACAACGGCCGCATGAGAGGATCGAGCAGCGTGCCCGTCAGATGGACGACGCCGAAGCCCAGCAGCATTTCAGACAGCACAAAAAACGGAAAAAGCGCCGGAAACAACACGTCCCACCAGACGGCCAGCCCTTTCAGCGACGCTGACAGGGCGACTTCGGGCATGGCGAGCGCCAGGCCGCCGATCAGGGCCACCGTCAGGCCGATTGCGAGCGCCGGAAGCCAGCCTCCGGTGCGGGAAGGACGAACCCGGCCCGGGGATTTCGCCGACAGCCGCATCTTCTCTTCACTCCATCCTCGCAATAAAACCTCTTGTCCCAACTATATGAGCCCATCGCCCGTTTCTTTCCGGCAACATGTTCCTCCCGCTATCCGCAAAGAGAGTGGTGACCATTTTCCGGGCATATGCTAAAATATAGATAGGTACAAAGCCGGGTATAGAGAAAACGTCTTCCGGATGTCTCACCGATCAGAAGAGGACGGAGGGATCAGTATGGCGGGGATTGTGGTCGGTCTGATTGTATGCGCTTTCGTTTACGTGATTCGGGAATCTTTGGCACCTCCAGAGGAAGATTGTTAGCCTGGTCGAATTTAATGCTCTGTTAATCGCCCGCTTTCGGGCGTTTTTTGTTGATGGGGAGATCGGTCCGATCCGTTTGTGATATAATGAGGGGAACCATAAGGAGAAAGTCCCGGAACGCGGGCAAAAGCGAACAAGGAGGTCGATTCTTTTGTCCTACGCGACGATTTACGAGGCCGCTGGCGGCGCTCCGACGATACGGGATTTGGTGGAGAAGTTTTATCCGAAGGTGCAGGAGCATCCGCTGCTCGCTCCGCTGTTCCCGGAAGACATCCGGCCGGTGATGGAGAAGCAGTATCAGTTTTTGACCCAGTTTTTCGGCGGTCCGCCGCTTTATTCCGACGCCCACGGGCATCCGATGATGCGCGCCAGACACCTGCCTTTTCCGATCACGCGGGAGAGGGCGGAGGCGTGGCTGGACTGCATGCGGAGAGCTCTGGCGGAGACGGAGTTGCCCGCGGACCTGCAAGAGATTATGCTGGAGCGCCTCTCAGGACCCGCCTTTCATTTTGTCAATAGCTGACCAACAATATTGCGCCATCCGAAGCGGCTAAACGGATCGGCGCCGGGGAGAATCGGCCATGGATCCGTTATATCAGATCAAGATCACCTGCTCATGCTGCAAATCCGTCTTCCAAACGTCCCGCGTCCGGCCCAGCTTCAAACGGGCGGTCCGCGTCGATTCCGACTTTTGCGGCCATTTCGACCGGGTCAACCCGGACTTCTACGTCGTTCGCGTCTGCCCGTTCTGCGGCTTCGCCTCGACCGAGAACTTCCGCGAGGAGCTCCCGCAGCCGCTTGTCGAAGCCTATCTGGAGAAGATGGGGAAATTCTGGGTGGCGCGGGACTACGGCGGCGAGCGGAGCGCCCGGGACGCGATGGAATGCTACAAGCTGGCGCTGCTGACGGCGCAGACGGTGAAGGAGAAGGATCGCGTCGTCGCCGGGCTGCTCCATCACATCGCCTGGCTGTACCGGTACGAAGGCGATACCGAGATGGAGGGCAAGTTCCTCAAGTTTGCGCTGGATTCGTACATACAGGTCTATGAGTCCGAACTGGAAGCGGTCAACAACGCCCGGCTTCTCTACCTGATCGGAGAGCTTCACCGGCGGACCGGCAATCCTCGCGAAGCGGTTCGCTGGTTCAGCCGGGTTATTCATGACAAGCAGATCACGGATGCGTCCATGATCCAGGCTTCCCGGGAACAATGGACGCTCATCCGCGAAGAGATGGCGGCGAGCGGTCATGAGCTCCCCGAGGAAATGCGGTCGAACGGTGCCTGACGGCGCCGTTTTCGCTTTTTTTGCGGCGGCAAAATATTGAACATGAGAAGCCCAAAATGTGAAATTGTACGCCGACGCTCGTGGAGCTACAATGGTGAGAATGGCGAATGAAGCACGGGAGGACGTAACGAATGACGGCAAAATGGACGAGCCGAACGTTCGAAGGCTACCCGGCGTGGGTCGGCGAGACGGAGGCGATGGCGCTGACGGTCGTTCCGAAGCTGGGCGGCAAGGCGATCTCGCTCGTGAACAAGCGAACGAACCGGGAATGGCTGTGGCGAAGCGGGAAGCCGCTGGGCAACGGAGGCTACGGCACGCCCTTCAGCGCAGGGGACGAGAGCGGCTGGGACGAGATGTTCCCCGCGATCAACGCGGGCACGTATCCGGACGCTCCCTGGCAGGGGACGGCGATTCCCGATCACGGCGAGGTATGGGCGCTGCCGTGGAGCGACCGGCAAGCGGGAGAGGAGTTGCGCCTTCGCGTCAACGGGGTGAAGTTTCCGTATACGCTGAGCAAGACGTATTCCTTCCCGGCGGAACATACGCTGAGGGTCGACTACACGCTGGAGAACCGGTCGGCAGCGGCCTTTTCTTTCCTGTGGGCGGCGCATCCGCTGCTGCGCGTTCGCGCCGGGATGAAGCTGCGCGTTCCCGCCGGCCTGAACGAGATCGAGGTCTCCTACTCGCACGGAGAACGTCTCGGCGCCTTCGGGGACAAGCGGCCCTGGCCGATCGCGCCCGCGTCCGGCGGGCCGGTCGACTTGAGCGAAGCGGAGCCGGAGAGCGCTTGTGCGGCGGAGAAATATTATTTTACCGGGCGGTTGAGCGAGGGGACGGCGGAGCTGGCCGATCCGGCCACGGGGGAGGCGCTCGCGATCGCTTTTCCCGTCGACCGGGTGCCTTACCTGGCGATATGGGCCAATTACGGCGGCTATGGCGGACATTATCATCTCGCCATCGAGCCGGCCACCGGCAGGATGGACGAGCTGGCGCACGCGATGCAAGCGAACGAAGCGGCGACCGTGGCGCCGGGCGGCTGCTGCCGCTGGCACCTCGACCTGTCCGTGCGGTAAGCGGGACGCGAGGAGGACCGCATGATCAAACGGCTGCTTGTTCCCCGTAGCGTTCGCGCCAAGATCGTCTGGAGCACCGTTCTGATCTCGCTCCTGCCGCTGCTCGTGCTGTCGTTTCTGTTCTACCGCACGAGCACCCGCTCCCTGGAGCAGACGATGATCCGCAGTTCGGACCAGAACGCGGAATATTTGGCCGGCTATCTGGACCAATATTTTCACAACATCTCGACGTCCGCCCTGCAGGTGTACGGCTTCGCACGGATCACCAATCTGATGAAGCACGGGATCAGCTACGCCGATCCGGACATCCTCAACTTAGGGGAATCGCTGAAAAACTACTACCTGCTCGTGCAGAACAAGAACCTGGACATCATCAAGATCATGATCTACGGCAAGGACAACACGCTCAAGGACTCGTGGTCCCGCGCGGCCAGCTACGACGCGATCCGCTTCGAGCAGAGCGTTCCGAACTACAGGGACATGCTCGACTTGCCCTTTCAGCACGCGATGATGTTCACGTATTCGGACCCGATCCTGCACCAGGATTTCTTCGTCTATGCGATCACGATTTACGATCCGTTCTACCGGGAGAAGTTCGGCACGCTCGTGTTCTACATCAAGAGCGGGACTTTGGCGAAGATCATCGAAGCAAGCAACCGGCCGCCGAACGTCATCGTGCTGCAGAACGGGCGAGGCGGCACGTTCTATCGGACGAACGGCAAGTACGACACTGCCGTCAAGCCGTATCAGCGGCCCGATCTGGCGGTCGGCCCCGATCCGCAGGACGTCACGTTCGAGAAAAACAAGGACCTGCTCGTCGGAACGGCTTATCTCGACAACGCCAACATTGCCCTGACGGTCATTTATCCGAATTTGGAGCTGGCGCGCAACCGGCGCAATACGCTGCTCATCACGATCGGCGCGCTCGTGTTCGTCGTGGCGGTCATCGCGCTCTTCTCGCTGCTCGCCCAGCAGCAGATCACCCGTCCGATCCAACGGCTCGGCCAGGCGATGAAGGCGGTGCGCAGCGGCAACTTCCACGTGACGCTGAAGCCGCCGAAGCACCGCGACGATCTGTCGGAGCTGACACGCAACTTCAACTTCATGACGGACAAGATCCGCGAGCTGATCGAGACCGAATACCAGATGCAGCTGCGCAACAAGGAAGCGCAAATTTTGGCGCTGCAGATGCAGATCAACCCGCATTTTCTGTACAATACGCTGCAGACGATCGGGGGCAAGGCGGTGCTGGCCGGCGATTACGAGATCCACGAGATGTGCCGGGCGCTCGGCGACATGTTCCGCTACAGCTTCTACGAAGGCAACCTCGAATCGACGATCGGCCGGGAGCTGGCGCACGTCAACAATTACTTGTACCTCCAGCAGCTCCGGTTCGAGGACTCGCTGCAGACGGAATTCGCAGTGGACGCCGCGCTGATGGACTGTTCCGTCATCCGCTTCGTCCTGCAGCCGGTCATCGAGAACGTCGTCGTTCACGGGCTCGGCAAGCGGAAGCGGCGGCTGAAGCTGAAGTTGAGCGCCTTCCGCGAAGGAGACGATGTCGTCATCGAGCTGGCGGACGACGGCCCCGGCATCGACCCGGTGCGGCTGGCGTCGCTGCGGTCGGAGTTGGAGCGCCGTTCGTACGAAGTGTTCGCCGGCGTGTCGATCGGGCTCAAGAACGTCCACGAGCGCATTCGGCTGGCGTACGGCCCGGCGTACGGGCTGACCGTCGCCAGCGCCCCGGACGCAGGAACGAAAGTCGGCATTCGAATCCCCTACAAGAAGCGAGGGACCGGGCTTGTATAAGGTGATGGTCGTGGACGACGAGCCGCTGGGGCGGATGTCGGTCAGCAAGATGATCAACGAGCTGGCGCTCGACCTGGAAGTCATCGCCACGGCGAGGCACGGCGAGGAGGCGCTGGCGCTCATTCGCGTGAGCAAGCCAGACATCATCGTCACCGATATGAACATGCCGGTCATGAATGGCCGGAAGTTTCTGGAGACGCTCTACGAGCGATACAACGAGATCAAGGTCATCGTCATCAGCGGTTACTCGCAGTTCGAATATTTGAAGGCGGCGCTGACCTACGACGCCTGCGAATACGTGCTCAAGCCGGTGTCGCTGCCGGAGCTGCGAAGCGCGCTGCTCAAGGCCGTCGAGGCGGTCCGCGACTATTCCAGCCGCCAGCAGCAGCTCAAGTTTACGCAGGACATGCTCAGGCTGCGGAGGGAAACGTTCCTGCAGCATGTGACGAGCGGCCGCATCGCGAACCCGGCGGACATTCGCCGGCAGGCGAAGGAGCTCGGCCTGACGGAACTGGAGGAGCCGTGCCGGCTGGCGGTGTGCATGTTCCGCCAGTTCCGCGACATTGCCGAGCGGAAGTTTCACGGCAACGCCGACCTGTTCATGTTCAGCGTCGAGAACGTGCTCGGCGAAGTGATCCGCGAAGCCGTGCCGGCGGACCGCGCTCCGGTTCCCTACAAATCGGACGACCGGATGCGGCTTTGCCTGCTGCTGCCGGAATCGCGGCTGGACCGCGAGCGAGCGCAAGCGCTGTTCGCTGCCTTTCACGCCGCCGTGAAGGCGGTGCTCGGGGCGGACGTCGTTGTCGGCATCAGCCCGCTCTGCGACCAGCCGGACAAGCTGCCGGCAGCGTTGCGCGCCGCCGACGGCGCGCTGCTGGACAATCCGCTTGCCGCCGCCGGATTGTCGCTGCGCTGGGCCGAAGCGGCGGGCGGCGGGACTGCCGGGGCGGGCCTGTTGTCCTCGTTCGAGCTGAAGGCGCTCGGACAGGCGTTCGCTTCCGGCAACGGCGAAGCCGCCCGCCGGCTGACGGAGGAGCTCGCCCGCAAGGCGGAGAGCCGCCCGGACCTGACGATCCGCGAGGCGCAACGGGCGCTGCGGAGCGTCCTGGAGACAGCCGCCTCCGAGCGGCCGGACATCGCTTCCGCCTTCCCGGCGCTGTTCGGCTCCGGCGCGCTCTCCGCGCTGCTGGATCTCGAGCGGCTTCGGGCCGATCTGGCGCTCGCGGCCGAGGCGGCAGGCAGCGGCCCGAGCCGCGGCTCGCCCGATGCCGCCGGCACGGCCCAGGAGATCGTCCGCTACTTGGACGCCCATTACTTCGAGGACGTCAGCCTGATCGACGTGGCCACGCGATTCCATCTGGATCCGAGCCACCTGAGCAAGCTGTTCAAGGCGGTGACGGACGAGAACTTCATCGAATACGTCACGCGCAAGCGAATGGAGAAGGCGTGCGAGCTGCTGCGCGGGTCCGACCGCAAAATCAACGAAATCGCCGAGCTCGTCGGCTACGAGAACCAGCGCTATTTCAGCCAGGTGTTCAAGAAGTTCACGGGACGGACGCCGTCGGAATACCGCGAGGCAAAATCTTAAACATCGAATCGCCAATTTATTGGATTTTGCCGCCGCTTGCCGAGCGGTAAGATGAACAGCGGAACGAAGCCGAATCGCTTCCAACCTAAATCCTTTTTAAGAGAAGGGGTACCCAGATGAAAAGAAGTGCCGGCATCATCCTCAGTTCGTTCCTGCTGGCGGCCGCGCTCTCGGCGTGCGGCGGCGGCAACGGCGGCAACGGCGCAAGCGGCGCAAGCGGCGCAAGCGGCGGCTCGGCCGGCCCGTCCGGCGCATTGGAGCCTTCGGGAACGGCTTCCGCTTCCGCCTCGTCCTCCGCGCCTGCTTCCGCGCCGGCGGACGGCAAGCCGGTGACGATCACGTTCATGCATTTCAAAAGCGACGTGACCGACGCCATCAACAAGATCGTCGAGCAGTTCGAAAGCGAAAATCCGAACATCAAGGTGGACGTGCAGCCGGTCAAGTACGACGACTACTACACGCTGCTGAAGACGAAGATGGCCGGCGGCGACATGGTCGACGTGTTCACGCTGAACGCCGGCGCGCAGACGAAGCTGTTCAAGGACGGCGGCTACCTCGAAGACTTGACCGACCAGCCGTTCATGTCCGGCTTCGATCCGGGCGTGCTGCAAGCGCAGGCGACGGACGGCCGCAACTACATCATGCCGGTGAACGCCGGGCCGATCGCGGTGTACTACAACAAGAAGATTTTTAGCGACCTCGGCATCCAGGTGCCGCGTACGTACGATGCGCTCATGGCCGCCGCCCGGAAGATCAAGGACTCGGGCAAGACGCCGTTCGCGCTCGGCTGGAAGGACATCTGGACGCTCGGCATGTGGTCCACGCGCGATCTGCCCAGCAACACCGTGCTGGTGGAGAAGCAGAAGGACTTTTTCGACAAGTTGGAAAAGGGCCAGGCCAAGTTCGCCGACAATCCCGCGACGAAGACGACGCTGAGCCACGCGATGGATCTGTTCAAGTACGGCAACAAGGACCAGCTCGGCGTCGACTACAACGGCAGCGTGGACTTGTTCGCCCGGGGCGACGCCGCCATGCTGTACTCCGGCACGTGGCCGCTCGCCGACATCCAGAAGAAGAATCCGGACCTGTACAACACCGGCATCGGCGTGTTCCCGTACCCGTTCAGCAACGACGAGAGCTTGAACAAGCTGGAATTCAACCCGGACGCCTCGCTCGCGGTCAACAGCAAGTCGCAGCACAAGGACGCGGCGTTCAAGTTCCTGGCGTTCATGGCGAGCAAGGAAGGCGGCGACCTATGGGTGGAGAACGTCAAATCGTTGAGCTACGTCAAGGGGACGACGACGGACATCGCGCCGGCGATGGCCGACCTGAAGCCTTATCTGGACAACGGCCAGACATACGATTCGCAATCGTTCCTGAGCCGCACGACGATCGACTGGGGCACGCCGCTCAGCCAGGAACTGGAGAAGATGTTCTTCGGCAAGGAGACGCAGGACCAGGTCATTCGGAACATGGACGAATGGGTTGCGAGGAATCACAACTAACACGGGAAACAGACGATTCGGACGGCATGGGCCTTGAGCCTGTGCCGTCCGCTGTCGGGAAGGAATGGAAGCATGGCGCAATGGAAACGTAACCTCCGCGGGGAGATGTGGTACTTGCTGTTCCTCCTGCCGGGCGTCCTTCTGTTCGTGATGGCGGTGCTCGTTCCGCTCGTCACGGGAGCCCGGTATTCGTTCACGGATTGGGACGGCATCTCTCCGAAGCTGCATTACACCGGCTGGGAAAATTACGCGAACGCGTTCCGCGATTCCGACGTGTGGGACGCGCTCGGCAACACGTTCCGGTATGCGATCGTCGTGACGATCATCGTCAACATCCTGTCGCTCTTCCTGGCGCTGCTGCTGGACAATTATTTGAAGTTCCGGAACGGATTTCGGACGATCTTCTTCCTGCCGGGCGTCATCTCCACCGTGCTCTCCGGCTTCATCTGGAGCTACAACTACAGCCAGGGCTTTCCGAACTTGCTCCGCCACTTCGGTCTCGACGTCACGAGCCCGCTCGGCAATCCCGATTACGCGATGCTTGGGCTCGTCATCATCGCCGTCTGGCAGGGCGTCGGCTCGCCGATGATCATCTACATCGCCGGCCTGCAGGGCGTGCCGGGCGAGCTGATAGAGAGCGCCCGGATGGACGGAGCGGGCGCGCTTCGCATCTTCCGGAGCGTCAAGCTGCCGCTGCTCGCGCCGTCGGTCACGATCAACCTGCTGCTCGTGCTGACCGGCTCGCTGAAGGTGTTCGACCTCGTCTATGTAACGACGAACGGCGGTCCCGGTTTCGCGACCGAGGTGATCGCCACGTCTATTTACAAGACGTCGTTCGCCAACTACAAGGCCGGCTACGGCATGGCGCTGTCGATGATCTTCTTCCTCATCCTGGTGATCGTCACGATCGTGCAGGTGGCCGTATTCAGAAGACGGGAGGTGGAGATGTAAGATGAGGCCGACCCGAGTTCTCGCGTTCGCGTTCGTCGCCCTGCTGGCGATCGTGTTCCTGTTCCCGCTGTACGTCGCCCTGCTCATGTCGCTGAAGACGGCGCAGCAGACGTTCCAGTCGTTTTATGCGCTGCCGCCCGGCCTCAACCTGTCCAACTTCGTGAGCGCCTGGCAAACGTCCCATTATCCGACGGCGATTGTGAACAGCCTGATTGTCACGGCGATTTCGGTTGCGCTCATCGTCTTCGCCTCCGCGCTGGCCGGCTATGCGATCGCCCGGCGGAACAAGCCGTTTTACAACTTGATCTTCGTGCTGTTCCTGTCGGGCATGATGGTGCCGTTCCAGGTGACGATGCTGCCGCTGTACAAGCTGGGCAAGTCGCTTCACTTGATCAACACGCACTGGGGCATTACGCTTGTTTACGGGGGGATGGGGGTGCAGATGGGCGTCCTGTTCTACACCGGATTCGTCAAGGGCATCTCCCGCGAAATCGAGGAGGCCGCCCGCATCGACGGCTGCTCGACGCCCGGCATCTTCGCCCGGATCGTGCTGCCGCTGCTGAAGCCGGTGACGGCGACGGTGCTCGTGCTGAACGCGCTGTACATCTGGAACGATTTCCTGCTGCCCCTGTTGTATTTGCAGGATAAGCAATACCGCACGATTCCGCTGCAGCAATATTTCTTTTTCGGCCAGTACAGCAGCGATTTGAACCTGGCGTTCGCTTACGCCGTCATGGGAATGATTCCGATTGTCGCTTTTTTTCTGTTCATGCAGAGGTTCATCATCAAAGGGATCGCCGCCGGCGCGGTCAAAGGTTAACGCAACGAAGGAGTGGGATCTTTGTCGATCGTATACTTGGAGCAGCATCGGCTGTTCGACATTCGTACCGCGCGTTCGTCGTACGTGTTCGGCATCAATGAGAAAGGAACGGTGCAGCATCTGTACTGGGGCGCGCCCGTCGAAGCCGCGGATTGCGCGGAGCTGCTGCGGGGGCGGCACCACAGCTCGTTCGATGCGGACGTGGACCGCGAGACGGAGGAGTACGGCGGCTGGAGCGGCTGCCATTACGCCGAACCCGGCCTGAAGGTTACGTTCGCGGACGGCGTGCGGGATGTGAGGCTGAGCTGCGAAGGGTTCGAGATTTCGGGGGAAAACGAACTGGTCCTGCGGCTGAAGGACGACCATTACGAGCTGAGGGTCGATGTCCGTTACAAAGTGATGGCGGAGCACGACCTGATCGAGCGGCACGTGCGGGTGACCAACGGGGAGGCGCTGCCGGTCCGGATCGAGCAGGTGATGGCCGCGATTTGGTCGGTGCAGCGGCTGCCGGCCTACCGGCTGACGCACGTGACCGGCCGTTGGGCCGGGGAGTTCCAGCTGCGGCGGACCGTCTTGTCCGAAGGCAAGAAGACGCTCGAGTCCCGCCGCGGCTTCACCGGGCCGCACGCCAACCCGTGGTTCGCGCTGGACGACGGCGGCGCCGGCGAGGAGGCGGGCGACGTCTGGTTCGGTGCGCTCGGCTGGAGCGGCAACTGGAAGATCGTCGCCGAAAAGACGACGTTCGGCCACGTCCGCATCGCCGGCGGGGTGAACGACTTCGACGGCGCTTTCGAGCTGGCGCCGGGGGAGAGTTACACGTCGCCCGTGTTCGTCGGCGGCTTCACGGCCGGCGGCTTCGGGGAGATGAGCCGCCTGCTGCACCGGTACGAGCGGGAGCATGTGCTGCCGACGCGCAAGCTGCGCAAGGTGCTGTACAACTCCTGGGAGGCGACCGAGTTCGCGGTGACCGCGGAAGGGCAGAAGGCGCTCGCCCGCCAGGCGGCCCGGCTCGGCGTCGAGCGGTTCGTCGTCGACGACGGCTGGTTCGGACAGCGGCATAGCGACCGGGCGGGACTCGGCGACTGGTACGTCAATCCCGAGAAGTTCCCGAACGGTCTCAAGGAACTGATCGACGAGGTGAAGAGCCTCGGCATGGAGTTCGGGCTCTGGGTCGAGCCGGAATCGGTCAACCCGGACAGCGAGCTGTACCGACAGCATCCGGAGTGGACGTATCAATTCCCGACGCGGACCGGCACCCAGTTGCGCAACCAACTGCTGCTCAATCTCGGCTTGCCCGAGGTGAAGCGCTTCGTCCTCGACTTCATGACGGACCTGCTGTCGACGCACGACATCCGCTTCATCAAGTGGGACATGAACCGGACGGTTACGGAGCCCGGAGCATTGCCGCTGGAGGACCATTCGGGGGAATCGGTCTGGCTGCGGCACGTTTGGCATCTGTACGAGATTTGGGCGGAGCTGCGGGCCCGGTTCCCCCACGTGGAATTCGAGACGTGCGCGGGCGGAGGCTCACGCATCGATCTGGGCATGTTGCGCTTCGCCGACCAGGCGTGGATCAGCGACAACACCGACGCGCGCGACCGGCTGGCGATTCAGGAAGGCTTCTCCTACGCCTACGCGCCGGCCGTCATGATGTGCTGGGTGACGGAGTCGCCGCACGGCTTCAACGGGCGCTCCCTGCCGCTATCGTACCGCTTCCACAGCGCCATGATGGGCGGCCTCGGCATCGGCGCGGACATCGGCAAGTGGTCCGACGCGGAAATCGCGGAAGCCGCCGGGTACGTGGCGCTGTACAAGCAGATCCGGCCGCTCGTGCTGGAAGGCGACTTCTACCGGCTGAAGCCGCTCGGATCGGGACCGGAGCCGGGACGGTCCAACGTGGCGGCTTACCAATACGTCGGAAGGGACGGCAAAGAGGCGGTCGCGTTCGTCTTCCTGCATTCGCAGCATTTCGGCGCCGAGACACGCCATCTGCCGCTGCGCGGACTTGACCCGGAAGCGGCGTACGAGGTGCAAGCGGGCGAAGCCGAGCCGGCGGTTCGCCGCGGCTCCACGCTGCTCCGCCTCGGCGTGCCGCTCGAGTTGCGCGGCGACTACAAGAGCATGCTCATCCGGCTGAGAAAGCTGCCGTAACGGCTAACGGCGCCGGGCAAAAAGCCGCTTGCGACAGAGACCGGGCCCCAACCGGCGCACGGCCTGTCGCGCACGGCTTTTTCGGCATGGCGGCATCGTGCTTCCGCTTCCGCAGCCTGCCTCGAAATCCCGCTCGCTCAGGGATCGGCCGTTCGCGCCAGTTCGCTCCTTTCGCTCCTTTTCACCGAAATCCCGCTCGCTCAGGGATCGGCCGTTCGCGCCAGTTCGCTCCTTTCGCTCTATTTCATCGAAATCCCGCTCGCTCAGGGTTGGTCGGCTGCGCCAGTCGCTCCTTTCGCTCCTTTTCACCGAAATCCCGCTCGCTCAGGGATCGGCCGTTCGCGCCAGCCGCTCCTTTCGCTCCTTTTCACCGAAATCCCGCTTGCTCAGGGATCGGCTGTTTGTGTCAGTCGCTCCTTTCGCCCCTTTTCATCGAAATCCCACTCGCTCAGGGATCGGCTGTTTGTGTCAGTCGCTCCTTTCGCCCCTTTTCATCGAAATCCCGCTCGCTCAGGGCTGGCCGGCTGTGTCGGTTGCTTTTGCTCCTTTTCACCGAAATCCCGCTCGCTCAGGGCTGGTCGGCTGTGTCGGTTGCTTTTGCTCCTTTTCACCGAAATCCCGCTCGCTCAGGGCTGGTCGGCTGCGCCGGTCGCTTTTGCTCCTTTTCGCAGAAATCCCGCTCGCTCAGAGAACGGACAATTGATGAACACGCTTCCCCCGGAATATACTAATAACCAAATTTCGGCAACCTCGCAACGACTTGCGGATTTCGTTAACGTTCGCATTGGATGTGCGATTGAATGTTTCGGCCGGGCTTCCGCAAATGACAACAAAGCATGTAAAAGACTGAGCGAAGGGGATATGCGCATCGAGCGATGCCGGGCCGACGGGACATGGACCTGAGCGAGCGGGATTTCAATCATAAGGAGGCGAAAGGCCGAATCGAGCAATGCCGGGCTGCCGGGAGACGGACCTGAGCGAGCGGGATTTCGAGCATAAGGGGACAGAAGGCCGCATCGAGCGATGCCGGGCTGCCGGGAGACGGACCTGAGCGAGCGGGATTTCGAGCATAAGGGGACTGAAGGCCGCACCGAGCGATCCCGGGCCGTCGGGAAACGGACCTGAGCGAGCGGGATTTCGATCATAAGGAGATAAAGGCCGCATCGAGCGATGTCGGGCCGCCGGGAGACGGACCTGAGCGAGCGGGATTTCAATCATAAGGAGGCGAAAGGCCGAATCGAGCGATGCCGGGCTGCCGGGAGACGGACCTGAGCGAGCAGGATTTCGAGCATAAGGGGACTGAAGGCCGCACCGAGCGATGCCGAGCCGCCGGGAGACGGACCTGAGCGAGCGGGATTTCGATCATAAGGAGGCGAAAGGCCGAATCGAGCAATGCCGGGCTGCCGGGAAACGGACCTGAGCGAGCGGGATTTCGAGCATAAGGGGACAAATGCCTAGCATCGAGCGATGCCGGGCCGCCGGGACATGGTCCTGAGCGAGAGGGATTTCGAGCATAAGGGGACAGAAGGCCGCATCAAGACGCGAGCCGGGGAGGGGGGGCGGCCACGGAGGGGCGGCCACGGAGGGGCGGCCGACGGAGGGGCGGCCGACGGAGGGGCAGCCGACGGAGGTTTGCCCGGTTCGGCCGGGGCTGCCCGCCAAAAGGCCGCGGCCGGTCAGCCCTTCGGCACGCTTCGATACTGAAGCGGGGAGACGCCCATCAGCTTCTTGAACAGGCGGGAGAAGTAGTACGGATCGGAGAAGCCGACGGACGCGCCGACCGCTTTGACGCTCAGGTCGGTCAGGTCGAGCAGCTGCGCGGCCCGCTGCATCTTCAGCCGCAGGAAGTATTCGATCGGCGGAAAGCCGGTCTCCCGCTTGAACAGATGGATCAGATGCTGCCGCGACAAGCCGATGTGGTCGGCCAGTTCGGGAAGCGTGACGGATTCCGCCAGCCGGTCGTTCATGTAGCGGACGGCGATGTCGACGTAACGCTCCCGCTTCTTGTCCTGCGGCGACCCGCCTGCGGCCATCCCGATGCCGCTTACCAGTTCCCGCATCAGATGGGAGACGTGCACTTGCGCGGTCATGGCGTACGTCCGCTCCTCCAGCAGGCGGTAGCAGGCGGCGAAGCTGTCCGTCAGCTTGGCGGCGGCGGCGGGCGGCAGCGGGATCGGTCCCTCGCCGAGCCCGTACAGCGACAGCAGCGAGGCGACGTGCTCTCCTAGCAGATGAAACCAGTAAATACTCCAGGGATGGGCATCGGACGCTCCGTATCGGTGGGGCGTTCCGGCCGGGATGACGGCGAGCAGCCCTTCCGCCATTCGCATCGTTCGCTCGCCGGCCAGTTCGATCCAGCCTTCGCCGTCCGCGCAATAGATGAAGATGTGCGAATCGCAGCCGTCCGGCCGCTCCCGGTAATGATGGCGCGCCAGCGGAAAGTAGCCGATGTCGCTGACGAACAGCGGCCGCGTCCATTCGGAGCGGGCCAGCTCCGCGACCATATATTCCGGCAGCACGAGCAGCTTCTGCGCGGCGAAGCCGTCGGGTTTGCGAACCTCCTCGTCCATGCGCCGTTCCTCCTTGCGGACTTTTTTTCGAAATAAGAATATCATCCATCATCTCCCGCATTTCGTCAATTGGCGGCTCCGGACGGGGGCGGTAAAGTGAACATAAGCTTACGAATCGAAGGAGGGGACGCCGTGAGCCGCGAACAAGCGCAAGCGGTGCGCGTCTGGGAAGAGGAAGTGTCGATTCCGACGTACGGGATCGGAGAACCCGACCGGAATCCGATGTTTTTGGAGAAAAGGGTGTACCAGGGCAGCTCCGGCCGTGTCTATCCGCTGCCGGTCATCGACCGGATCAGCGACGAGAAGGCGCCGAAGACGTACCGACTGGCCGTTCTGGAAAACGAATACGTGCGAATCGAGATCATGCCGGAAATCGGCGGACGGGTGTACCGGGCGCTGGACAAGACGAACAATTACGACTTCGTCTACTACAACCGGGTGATCAAGCCGGCGCTCGTCGGCCTGGCGGGGCCGTGGATTTCGGGCGGCATCGAGTTCAACTGGCCGCAGCACCACCGCCCGAACACGTTCGGTCCGGTGCAGTACCGGCTTGACGCCAACGAGGACGGCAGCGCAACCGTCTGGGTGAGCGAGATCGACCGGATGTACGGCACGAAGGTGACGACCGGGTTCACGCTGTATCCGGGCAAGGCGTATCTGGAAATTTCCGCGCAGCTGTACAACCGGACGCCGGAGCCGCAGACGTTTCTGTGGTGGGCCAACCCGGCCGTTGCGGTGAACGACCAGACGCAGTCCGTCTTTCCGCCGGACGTCACCGCCGTGTTCGACCATGGCAAGCGCGACGTATCCCGCTTTCCGATCGCGACCGGCACCTACTACAAGATGGATTACTCGGCCGGGGTCGACATTTCGCGCTACAAAAATATCCCGGTGCCGACGTCCTACATGGCGTACAAATCCGATTACAACTTCGTCGGCGGCTACGATCACGGCGTGCAGGCCGGCCTGCTCCACGTCGCCAACCACCACATCTCCCCGGGCAAAAAGCAGTGGACGTGGGGCAACGGCGAATTCGGGCAGGCGTGGGACCGCCACCTGACCGACGAGGACGGCCCGTACATCGAGCTGATGACCGGGGTATACACCGACAACCAGCCGGATTTCAGCTGGCTGGCGCCGTACGAGGAGAAGTCGTTCAAGCAGTACTTCATGCCGTACAAAAACATCGGCGTCGTCAAAAACGCCTCGATCGAAGCGGCCGTCAATCTGGAAGTCGACGAAGCGGGCCGCACGGCCGTCGTGCAGGCGTACGCCACGTCCGTCTGCGAGGGAGCCGTCGTCGAGCTGAAGGGCCGCCGCCGCACGTATTTGTCGGAGACGGCGCTGCTGTCGCCGACGTCGACGTTCAAGTCGGTGGTGAAGCTGGACGAGGACGATCGGCCGCACGATCTGACCGTCGCGGTGCGGGCCGCGGACGGCCGCGAGCTGATCTCCTACCGGCCGGCGGCGCCGAACGTGGAGCGCGTGCCCGAAGCGGCCAAGCCGCTGCCGAATCCGCGGGAGTTGGCGACGAACGAGCGGCTTTACTTGGCCGGCCTGCACCTGGAGCAGTACCGCCACGCGACGTACGAGCCGGAGGCGTACTATGAGGAAGGGCTGACGCGCGATCCCGGCGACATCCGCATCAACGTCGCCTACGGCTCGCTGCTGCTGCGCCGGGGCCGGTTCGCCGAGGCGGAGCGCCATTTCCGCGAGGCGGTGAAGTCGCTGACGTGGCGCAATCCGAACCCGTACGACAGCGAGGCGTACTATCAGCTCGGCGTCGCCCTGAAGCTGCAGGGCCGCTTCAAGGAAGCGTTCGCCGCCTTCTACAAGTCGGTATGGTCGGCGGCGTGGCAGGACAGCGGCTACTTCTCGCTGGCCCAACTCGCATGCCGACGCGGCGACTACGCGGAGGCGCTGGAGCTTGCGGACCGTTCGCTCGTCCGCAACGCCCGCAACTACAAGGCGCGCCACCTGCGGGCGGCGTTGCTGCGCAAGCTCGGCCGCCCGGCCGCCGCGCTCGCCTATGCGGAAGAGACGCTGGCGCTGGACGTCGCCGACTTCGGCGCGCTGAGCGAGCGCCATCTGGCGCTTAAGGCGCAGGGCGACCGCGCCGGCGCGGACCGGGCGCTTGCGGAGCTCGCCCGCCTGCTGCGCGGCGACGTGCACAACTACATCAGCTTGGCGGCGGATTATGCCGATTGCGGACTGTTCGACGAAGGGATCGAAGTATTGGAGCGTTACGCCCCCGCGTCTGCGCCGGAAGCCGCTGCCGCCGGCATCTACCCGATGGCGCATTATGCGCTCGCCTATTTGCACGAGCAGGCCGGACACCCCGAGCAGGCGGCGGAACGCCGCCGGGCGGGACGCGCCGCCTCGCCGGACTACTGCTTCCCGAACAGCCTGTTCGACCTGCAGGTGCTGGAGAGCGCCCTGGCGGCCGACCCCCGCGACGACCGGGCTCACTACTACCTGGGCAACTGGCTGTACGACAAGAAGCGACCCGAAGACGCCATCGCCCGCTGGGAAGCGTCCCGGGCCATCCGCGCCGAATTCCCGACCGTACACCGCAACCTGGCGCTCGCCTACTACAACAAGCGCGGCGACGCGCCGGCGGCGCTTGCTTCGCTGGAGAAGGCGTTCGCCTGCGGTCCGGACGACGCCCGCGTGCTGTACGAGCTCGACCAACTTTACAAAAAGCTCGGGCGCCCGGCGGCGGAGCGGCTGGAGCGTTTGACGAAGCGGATGGGACTCGTGGAGAAGCGGGACGATCTGTATGTGGAATACGTCACCTTGCTCAATCGCCTCGGCCGGCACGAGGAAGCCGCGGCGGCGCTGGCCGCCCGGAAGTTCCATCCGTGGGAAGGCGGCGAAGGGAAGGTGACCGGCCAGTACGTGCTGGCGCACGTCGAACTGGGCAAGCGGGCCTTGCAGGAGGGGCGGGCGGAGCAGGCCGTCGCGCTGCTGGAGCGGGCGCTCGTCTATCCCGACAATCTCGGGGAAGGCAAGCTGGCGGGCGCTCAGGAAAACCATATTTACTATTACCTGGGCTGCGCCCATGAAGCGCTGGGCCGGCCGGAGCGGGCGGCCGAATGCTTCGCCGCCGCCTCGCACGGGCTTCAGGAGCCGTCGAGCGCGATGTTCTACAACGACCAGCCGCCGGACATGATCTTCTACCAGGGGCTGGCTTGGCTCAAGCGCGGCGACGAGCGGGAGGCGAAGCGCCGCTTCCACAAGCTGGTCGATTACGCGGACGAGCATCAGTTCGACGAAGTGACCATCGACTATTTCGCCGTTTCCTTGCCGGATTTTCTCGTGTTCGAGGACGACATGAACCGGCGCAACCTCATCCACTGTCTGTACATGCGGGGGCTTGGGCTGCTCGGTCTCGGCCGGCGCGAACAAGCGCGGGAGCAGCTAGAGGAGGCGCTCCGGCTGGAGCCCGGCCATCAGGGCGCGGCCATTCACCTCGCCATGTGCGGCTAACTGGGGAACGCCGCGCTATCTTCGGACGGCGCGGTCCGCAAGCAAATAATCGCTGTCGGCGTCGATTAGCTGTAGCCTCGTGTGGCAGCAGTTGAAGAGGACCGACAGCTTTTTTTGTCCGCCGGCCAGCTCCGCGACGTCCTTCGGCTTGATCGGCAGCCGCACGTCCCGCCGGCCGCAGAAGGGGCATTCCGAAGCGTAAACCTCGTTCATCTGGATGTCGTAGGGCAGACTGTTTTCAAAGGGGATCATGTGGTGAACACCTCCCGGAGCAGCTTGGTCCCCTAACGATACAACAGTTGTTCCGGGCGGCGCAATAAGGTAGCATGGATTTGGGGTGGCATCTCTCTCCATCCCTTGGCCAAAGTGCAAATACGATGCCATATTGCGCTTGGGCGCCCGATGCGATGATTGGCGTCGCAAGCGTGCCGGCTGGCTGGCAAAGCCCGCCGAATGAGGGGATGCAGGCCCCACAAACTTGATGAGTCCATGATGCCGCCGATGAAAAAAACAAAAAGGATGGGATGCTGATGAGCCAGTCGCTGTCGCAAACGTGGGACCTCGACGTCATCTTCGCGGGAGGGTCCGAGTCGCCGGCGTTCGCCTCGTTTCTGGCGGAGACGGAGGCGTTGATCGCCGGCTTGCTGAACGAGCTCGCGAACGGGACGCCGGCGCAGGAGGAGGCGCTGACGGGATGGACGGGACGGCTGCAGGAGGCGCACGCCCGGATTCGGCAGGCGGATTCGTTCGCGGGCTGCCTGTCCGCGCAGCGCATGGACGACCGGAAGGCGGCGGCCCTGACGGAAAAGGTGCAGACGCTGGCGGCGCGCTTGCGCCAGGCGTCCGATCTGTTCGACGTGAAGCTGGCGGAACTGCCGGACGAGCGGTTCGAGCGGTGGGCGGCGGAGCCCGGGCAGGCGCCGGTCGCCTTCCCGCTGCGGGAGCGCCGCGACTCGATCCGCGAGAAGCTGCCGCCGGCGCAGGAGGCGCTCGCGTCGGAGCTCGCCATCGACGGCTACCAGGGCTGGGGCGAGCACTATCAGACGATCGTCGGGCGCATCGCCATTCCGTGGGAGGAGGACGGGAAGCGGATCGAGCTGTCGGCCGGCCAGGCGGCGAACCGGCTGGAGTCCCCGGATCCGCAGGTGCGGGAGAAAATGGGGGCGCTATGGGAAGAAGCGTGGGCCGGCCAGGCCGATCTGTGTGCGGACACGCTGAACCGGCTGGCGGGTTTTCGTCTGAAGCTGTACGGGCGCCGCGGCTGGGATGATCCGCTGCGCGAGCCGCTCAAGCTGAACCGGATGACCCGGGAGACGCTGGAGGCGATGTGGGACGCGGTCGTCGCCGGCGGCGTGGAGCCGCTGAAGAAGTATCTGGCCGCCAAGGCTCGCCTGTTCGGCAAGGAGAAACCGGGCTGGCACGACGTGTACGCGCCGATCGGCAAGGGAGCCGGCGGCGGCAGCGAAGTTGACGGCGGCAAAATTGCTTACGAGGAAGCGGCCCGGCTGATCCGCGAGGCGTTCGCTCCGTTCTCGCCGGGCATGGCGGCGCTCGCCGACCGGGCGTTCGCCGAGTGCTGGATCGAGGCGGAAGACCGGCCCGGCAAGCGCCCGGGCGGCTTCTGCACCGACTTTCCGCTCAGCCGGCAGACGCGCATTTTCATGACCTACTCCGGCACGCCCGGCAACGTGTCGACGCTGGCCCACGAGCTCGGCCACGCCTACCACAGCTCGCTCGTCGACGGCTTGCCGCCGTTCGCGCAGGACTATGCGATGAACGTTGCGGAGACAGCCTCGACGTTCGCCGAAGGGCTCGTCAGCGACGCGCTGCTGGGGCGGGCCGCGAGCGACGAGGCGACGCTTGGGCTGCTCGACGAGCGGCTGCAAAACGCGGTGTCGTTCTTCATGAACATCCGCGCCCGCTTCCTGTTCGAGACGCGCTTCTACGCGCGCCGTCCGCAAGGAATGCTCGATGCGGACGAATTGAACGAGCTGATGACGGAGGCGCAGCGAGAAGCGTTCGGGGATGCGCTCGGCACCTGGCACCCGCACTTCTGGGCGTCGAAGCTGCATTTTTACTTGACCGACGTGCCGTTCTACAACTTCCCGTATACGTTCGGCTACTTGTTCAGCACCGGCCTGGCCGCCGTCGGCGAAGCGGAAGGGCCGTCGTTCGCCCGGCGGTACGACCGGCTGCTGGAGGACACGGCGGTCATGACGGTGGAGGAGCTCGCCGCCAAGCATCTCGGCGTCGATCTGCGCCGCGGCGGCTTCTGGCAGGCCGCCGTCCGCCGAGCCGTCGCCGATGTCGACCGCTTCGTCGGGCTGGCCGCCCGCTTGCGTTGAGCGGAGGCGGCCGGATGCTCCTGCGGGCGCGGCCGCCGAGCCGTTCGGCCGGCGGGTCCCGTGGCTGCGCCCAAGGGAGGGCGGGCGAGCGGGACCATCGGAGCCTGGCTCATCTTAGGTCTTGTGGATCAAGTATCAACCGCAGCACCGCCTATAGTACCGAAAAAAATCGTTCTTTCCGGCAAGTCGAGAGGAACGGATATTGCTGGTCGGGAAAAGTTTTTGTCGATTGAATTAGACAAATTGATTGAAAGATTCGGATTATTCTCATATAATGAGTCTAAAGTTGCACAAGGAAAAAATTAGTGGGTAAGCCTGCATGAAGGGAAAGGGAGGAGATCCATGGAAGCCGAGATGATGCCGCTGGCCCGGCAAGTCGATGTCGCATTGCGTCAAATGGAGGAGGAATTGAAGGGAATGTCTGCGGGGACGATCGTCCTGCAGATTCGCAACGACATGGTTGGAAAGTTTGGAATCCGTCATTTGCCGTTGGATTGGGAAGAAGAGCAAGGATCGTCCCCCCGAGCATCCCGTCCCGGGATGACGGCCGAACAGGTGGCATCCCTCCGCAGAATGGCCTTGGATGCGCTTGCACATAAGCGAAGCTGGACCCACGGGGAAATTACATACGATTTCGTGCTGCGGCATGGCAAGGTGAACCTGAGCGTCCAGTTCGAGAGCAACTACAACATGGCGAACCTCCTGTTCCGTCTCTCCAAGCGGAGGGGCCGGAAAGAAGTTTCCAACGAATAGACGCTGGACGTAAAGCCGGTTTCCTTCGACGGGAGCCGGTTTTTTTTGCCATTCGTGTCCAGCGAAGCAGCCGGTGAGAGTTGGGGTCCGGAATAAGTTGGAAATCAGACTTAAATCGTGCGGGAGAGCGGCCCGAGGGCGGAATGCCGGGTTATCTCCGTCGGTCCGACGGGTCGCTATCCCGCCCATCCCCATTGCTCGAACAGGTGGGAGCCGAGCAGTACGAGGCCGAAGACGGCGAGGGAGAACTGTAGCACGAATCGTTTGCGGAACACGGACAGCATCAGCAGGACGCCCTTCAGGTCGAGCATCGGTCCGAGCACGAGGAAGCTCAGCAGGGCGCCCGACGGCACGTATGGGGCGAGCGGCGCCGCGACGAACGCGTCGGCGGTCGAGCACAGGGACAGCAGGAAGGCGAACGCCATCATGAACAGATGCGAAAACCAGTCGTGGCCGGCGAGGCGGGAGATCGTCTCGGGCGAAACCGATGTTTGGACGGCCGCTGCGAGGAGGGAGCCCGCCAGCAAATATTTGCCCATGCTCCACAGGTCCTGAAGCGCATGGGCGGAAACGTCGCCAAGCCGGGCCGACCGGCTTGCAGGGCCGGATGCGCGGCGCTCACGGCCGTGATCGTTGCGGTGCGGTCGGCCATGGTCGTGTCCGTGATCGTGGAGGCGGCCGTGGTCTTGTCCGTGTCCGTGACCGTGTTCGTGATCGTGGCTGTGGTCGTGACCGCGATCGTGTTCGTGATCATGGCTGTGATGGCGGCTGTGATCGTGACCATGATGGTGACCGTGATCGTCGCGGACAGGCGCCGAACCGGCGAAGCGGTCTTCGCGCAGCGGACTACGCCGCAGCGTGACCGCCAGCGTCAGGCCGAGTGTCGCCGCCACTGCGAAGGCGAGGCCGAAGCGGGCGTAGGCGAGCTGCGGATCGGAGCGGAAGGCGGCGAACGTGGAGGCGGCGACGATCGGGTTGAGAACCGGCCCCGCCGCCAGATAGACGAGGCCGATGTAGGCCGGGACGCCTTTGCGGATGAGCCGCCGGACGATCGGCACCATGCCGCACTCGCACAGCGGCATGACCGTTCCGAGCAGGCTGCCGAACAGAACGCCGTACAGCTTGTTCTTCGGAGCGAGACGGCGAATGCGGGCGTCCGGGACGTAAGCTTCGAGCAGCGAGGAGACGAGCGCTCCAATCGTCAGATAGGGCAGCGCATCCAGCACGATGCCGGCGAACGAACGGAAGAACGGGCCGACGTACTCGGCGTACCGGCGCCAGACGAGCACGAACAGCAAAGCCCCCGCCAGCGCGTTCAGAAGACGAAGCCGCACAATCGTCATCAAGTCACTTCCTTCGGTATCGTAGCTTTTTTTATCGTATGCCTGACCGACGCGGCGAAGAACGGATAAAACAGAGGTCCGGACAGCCGTTCTCTTCTGCTGACGACGGGGGGCCCTTTGCTGCCGGGGAAGCGATGGACGCCGCGCTTGGCTTGGGTAACGCCGGCGACGGCAGGGCGGGCGGCCGGGTGTACGGCGAGGGCGGCGAAGAGCTCGGCGTGGCGGAAGGCAAGCCGGCAGATCACAGGAGCTTCGAACGGCGAAAAAGGGCGAGGAAATGGATCGAGACGAAGGGGCGCGCACCATCGGTGGCGGCGGCAAGCGGACGAAGGGACAGCGCATCATCGGTCGTCGGCGGCAAGCGGACGAAGGGTCAGCGCATCATCGGTCGCGGAGGCAAGCGGACGAAGGGACGCGCACCATCGGTGGCGGCGGCAAGCGGATGAAGGGTCAGCGCACCGTTGCCGGCGGCAAGCACGGCGGCCAGAGGACCGGAGGGAGGACTGGCGAAGCCGCCTACTTGCGGCAAATCGGGCAAAGTTCTATAATGAAGCTCAACATGACGAAATCGGCGATGAAGAGAACAAGTACGTCTTCGGGGACGGTCCCAGAGAGCCGGCGTTGGCTGCGAGCCGGTACCCGCCCGGAGGCCGAATGGAGCTCGGAGCCGGGAGCCGAAGGCGCGGAACCGTTGTGCGCGGATTCCGGAGCCGGAAATCTCCCCGACCGTTCCCCGTTACCGGAACGTCAAGGCTTCTTCCTCTCCCGAAGCCGCCCCAAGCGGCGTCGGCGGAGGCGAAGCGAATGAGGGTGGCACCACGACCTTTCGTCCCTTGCGGGCGCGAGGTCTTTTTTATTTTTCGCTCCATAGCAAACTTCCAATCGAGAAAGGTGGAATTCGCCATGAATGAGCCGTTGCGCGTCTTATCCGGCATCCAGCCGAGCGGACAGCTGACGCTTGGCAACTACATCGGCGCGATGAAAAATTTCGTCGCGCTGCAAAGCGAGTACGACTGCTACTTCATGATCGTCGATCTGCACGCGGTGACCGTGCCGCAGGAGCCGGCGAACTTGCGGGAGCAGACGGAGGCGGTGGCGGCGCTGTTTATCGCGGCGGGCATCGACCCGCAGCGGGCGGCCGTCTTCCTGCAATCCCACGTGCCGCAGCACGCCGAGCTCGGCTGGCTGATGACGACCTTGTCGTACATGGGCGAGCTGGAGCGAATGACGCAGTTCAAGGACAAGTCCGCGGGCAAGGAGGCGGTCGGCGCCGGCCTGTTCGTCTATCCGTCGCTGATGGCCGCCGACATCTTGCTGTACCAGGCCAATCTCGTGCCGGTGGGCGACGACCAGAAGCAGCATCTCGAGCTGACGCGCGACCTGGCGGGCCGCTTCAACCACCGCTACGGGGACGTGCTGACGATTCCGGAGCCTTATATTCCGAAGGTCGGGGCGCGCATCATGTCGCTTGACGATGCGTCCAAGAAGATGAGCAAGAGCAATCCAAATCCCGGCAGCTACATCGCGCTGCTCGACGAACCGGACGTCGTCCGCAAGAAGATCGCCCGCGCCAAAACGGACACGGGCATGGAAGTCGTTTACGACCCGGCCGGCAAGCCGGAAGTGAGCAATCTGATGTCGATCTACGCCAATTGCGCGGGCATCTCGCTGGAGGAAGTCGCCGCTCGTTTCGCGGGCCAGGGTTACGGCGCGTTCAAGAAAGAGCTGGCGGAACAGATCGTTGCCGTTCTCGAGCCGCTGCAGCGGAAATATAAGGAAATCCGCGCTTCCGGCGAGCTTCACGACATTTTGCACGAAGGCGCACAGAAGGCGCAGGCCGTCGCCGAGACGACGCTGCGCCGGGTGAAGGAAGCGATGGGCTTCGTCTTGCCGCGCCGCTGACGGCGCGTCAGGTCCGGGCTCGGCGCGACTGCCGGGCCTTGACGGCGAATCCGCAGCCGATGTTGACGATGCCGAGCGCGAAGAACAGAGCCGCCAGCCAGCCGTTGTACTCGATCGAGATGGCGGCGGCCGTCAGCCAAGCCATGGAAGTGGCGGCAAACAAAATGGCGAGCGATTTGTTCATGTCATCGGGCTCCTTGAGCATATTTTTCTTTCGCCTTTGCATACTAGGAAAGCAAGCTTGCAAACCACTACAGCAAGGCGAAAGGAGCAATCAGGCATGGCAGCAAACAACAATAACAGTTCTTCTTCCCGCAACCGGGTGCTTGTGCGCGAAGCCAAAGGCGCGCTGGAAAACATGAAGATGGAAGCCGCTCAATCCCTGGGCGTCCAAATCCCGCAAGACGGCTACTACGGCAACGTAACGTCCCGGGACGCCGGCTCCCTCGGCGGCTACATCACGAAGAACCTGGTTCGCATCGCCGAACAACAGCTTTCCGGCAGCCGTCAAGGATTCTAAGCATCCCGGCTGAAAGCCCGAGGGTTCCCTCGGGCTTTTACATTTGACGGCTTTCTTCCTTATTGTCCCGCAAGCTCCGGCCGAAAGTCAACCGCCGGGCGCCGGTCAGTACGTGTTCATCCGCAGCCTCTTTTTCAAGCGGTCTTCGCTGAGCCAACCGACATAAGATTGCAGCGGGGCGAGCGACGCGTCCATCATGACGACGGCGACGAACGGATATTGGCGGCGGTGGCGGTAGCGGATGTCGATCCAGCGCACTTCATAGCCCCACGGCTGCGCCCGGACATGCCCGCACGGGAACGGCGTCACGTTCAGAAACGCCTGCACTTCCTTCGTCTGCTTGGACGCATCGACGGCGGGATGATCTTCGCAGCGGGTCGTCTCCAGCCAGACGAGCCTGCCGTTGTCCCATTCGCCGATGCCGTACCGGCCATCCCGGGACTGCCGCACGACGTTCCAGCGGGTCAGCGACAGCGTCGGCAGCAGCGTGTAGCGGTCGCCTTCCCGGCGGTCCGGATCGAGCGCGGGCAGCCTGGCGGCCAGCCGGCGGCGGACGCTCGTCCGCCAGCCGTAGTACACGGCGAGCAGCGCATACAGAACCGGGAAGATGGCCCGCGGCTGCGCCCAGCCGGCGATCCACAGCAGCAGCGCAGCCAGGTGGGCGAGGAAGATCGTCGGGTCGAAGATGTGGATGACGTTCCAGGCGATCCACTTCTTCGTGAACGGCCGCAGCGCCTGGGTTCCGTACGAATTGAACAGGTCGGTCGCGACGTGAACGAGCACGGCCAGTCCGATCCAGAAGGCCAGATGCGGCCAGGGAACGCTAGGGAACGCGAGCGACAAACCGGCGGAGATCAAGGCAGTCCAGCCGGCGAGCGCGGGAAGCGAATGGGACAGACCCCGATGGTTTCTGATATAATCGGCATTGCTCTTGAGGCGAAGGAAAGTGTCGGCGTCCGGAGCCTCCGAGCCGAGGACGGTGCCGATCATGACGGCCAGCGGACCGTACGGATGCGAGGAGATGACCGGATCGGCGAGCGCGAGGCCGCCGAGTCCGAGCCCGAATACGAGGTGAGTGCCGGAGTCCATGCGGAAGTCCCCTTTCGCTGCGGTGTCGCAATTCGGGTTCAGTATGGACTTGGGAGCCGGAATTTATGAAGGGCGGAGTGGGAAAAATGATCGTGTTTTGCGAATATCGGGTGGCGGATGAACACCGGGAAGCGTACCTCGCCTGGGTCCGGAACCATCCGGAGCTGTGGGCGGGAGCGGAGCTGGCCGAAAATACCGTGCAGCCGGGCGTATTCGTCGAGCTGCGGAGGGCGGACAGCGAGGAAGATGCGGCGCAAACGGAAAAAGAACGCCGCGACGGACGTTCTTGGACCGAAATGGAGCGATGGGTCAAGGGCGGGCGCGACGGCGTCCGCATCTGGACGTTCCGCCCGGTTACCGGTATCGGGTCGGCTGTCCCGACTGCCCCGCGGAGCCGAACGGAAGCGAGTAGTTGAGCGGCTCGTCGAACGTGACGTAGTCGAGGTTGACCATCAGCAGCAAGTAGCGCCGGCCCGTGACGGGATCGCTGATGATGATGTGGTCGCGCCCGGCCGCTTCGATGACGCCTTTGAAAATTTTCGCGTTCCATTCGCTGTTGTTCTCGTACGTCATATAGAAGGTGCCGACCTTGCCGAGATTCATCCGCAAGATGTTTTCCACAAACGATTGTTCCAACGGCAGCTGCGCGAAGGCGGCGCCGGTCGGCGCGCCGAACGGAACGCCGGCGGCGGAGGGAGAAATCGCGCCGCCGGTCGCCGCCGGGAACGCGGGGCCGCCGGCCGCGGTCTGGAACATGGAACCGGAACCGCCGGTCGTCGTCGTCGGAAACATGGCGCCTGCGGCGGCGGACGTCTTCCCGCCCGTGCCTGCGGCGGGCATGGCCGCTCCCGAAGGGAACGGGGCGTTCGCGGAAGCCGGCCAGGATGTCTGGTTGAACAAGGGGAATAACCTCCTTTTTTGCGCCCGGAACGTTCCGAACCGTGCTGGGCGAATGTCACCCTACAATGTATGGAAACCGCCCGCGTTTGGTGACTGCGCCGGCGAAACTTCGCGGCGGCGCGCCGCCCGGCAAGCGGTGGCGATTTGATGAACAGAGCGGCGCGATCATTGTCAACGGTCCGAGATTTGGGGTATCATGGAAAGCGATCATTCGGTCGTTGTGGGGATTTCAAAGGAGGAACACCGTGCTTAAGGATTTCGTGGCCCTGACCAAGCCGGGCATCATCCGCCTGAATTTGTTCGCGGCGTTCGGCGGGTTCTGGGTCGCCACGCGCTGGGACTTCGATCGGTCCGTCTGGGCGCTTCTGGTCTGGACGCTGATCGGCTCGGCGCTGACGATGGCTTCGTCCTGCGTCCTCAACAATTACCTGGATCGGGACTTCGATTCGAAGATGGAGCGAACGCAGAACCGGGCGCTGCCGATGGGCCGCTTGAAGCCTTCCGTCGTGCTCGCCTACGGCGGCGCGCTCGGCGCTGCCGGCATCGCGGTGTTGTTCCTGGCCGTAAGCCCGCTGTGCGGATGGCTCGGCCTGATCGGCATGTTCGTTTACGTGATCGTTTACACGATGTGGCTCAAACGCCATTCGACGTGGAGCACGTCGGTCGGCGGCATCGCCGGGGCGATGCCGCCCGTAATCGGCTATTGCGCGGTGACCGGCCGGGTCGACGAAGGGGCGTGGATCCTGTTCGCCCTGCTCTTCTTCTGGCAGCCGCCGCACTTCTGGTCGCTGGCGATCCGCAGGGTCGAGGAATACCGCGCCGCCGGCTATCCGGTCCTGCCCGTTGTCAAGGGTGTGCTGCGGACGAAGATCCAGATGGTGCCCTACATCGCGCTGCTCATCGCCGCTTCGATCTCGCTGTACGCGTACCGGTTCGTCGGCGTCGTCTTCTTAGTGTTGTCCGTCGCCATATTGGCCGGCTGGCTGCTTCACGCCCTGTCGGGCTTGCGGGCCCGAAATACGGAGAAGTGGGCGAAGACGGACTTTTTGTTTTCCGTCAATTACTTGCTGGTCATGTTTATCGCCATGATCCTGGACACGAAAGGAGCCTGAAATCCGTGAACGATCAACCGGAAACGACGGGTTCTCCGGCAACGCCGGAAGCGCCTTCCCAAGAGCCGGCGCAGGCGTCCGCGAAGCTTCCGTTCATCCGCCGCTACGCTTTCCCGCTGATTCTGTTCGGACTGTGCGTCGTGCTCGGCGTTTATTTGCTCGTCAATTCGCTGTCTTCCGGCAGCGGCAAGCTGGAGGACAAGGGAGCGGCGGCCGATTTTACGTACTCCGACATCGACGGCAACCAGGTGACGATGAGCGCCGAGAACGGCAAAGTCCGGCTCGTCTATTTCTTCTATTCGAACTGCCCGGACGTCTGTCCGCCGACGACGTTCATGATGTCGCAGGTGCAGGACCAGCTGAAGGCGGAAGGCAAGTTCGGCAGCCAGGTCGAGTTCCTGTCGATCACGATCGACCCGACCCGCGACACGCCGGAGGCGCTCAAGGCGTTCGGCGACAAGTTCCACGCGGACTACACGGGCTGGAAGTTCCTGCGCGGCGACGAGCAGGCGACGGCGGACCTGGCGAAGAAGTACGGCCTTGCGGTCATCAAAGACGAAGACGGCAACTTCGGCCATTCGAACCTGATCGTGCTTGTCGACAAGAAGGGCCGCATCCGCGACTACATCTCGCCGCAAGCGAACGGCGACCCGACCGACGTGTCGGCGGACGAGCTGACGAAGGAAATCAAGAGCCTGCTGTAACCAAATCTCATGAGACAACCGCCTGCCCGGCTGCCGGACAGGCGGTTTTTCTTACGTGCGGCCAACGATTCAAAGGAATTCGGGCGGCGCGGGGTAGACGATGAACTCCTCCAGCCCGGCTTTCTCGAGCTGCTGGATCAAATATTCCTCAGGCGTTCCTTCGACGCCGTTGTAACCCCGCCGCGTGTAAAGGTGCTCGGCGTCGGGGAAGATGTCGCGGAGCGCGCCGCGAATCCGCCGCCCGGAGGCGTCTGGGTCGGTGAACAAGTACACCTGCCGGTCGCCGATCGCTTTGCGGAGCGCTTCGATCTTCTCGGTGCTGAGCGTGCCGAACGTGCAATGAATCGGGACGTCGGGCGAGAGCACGCGGGAAAGCCGGCTTTTGTCGTTTTTGCCTTCCACAATGATCGCGATGTTCGTTTCCATGGGGGCGTTCCCTCCCGGCGGGCGAGATGACCATTTCATAATGGATCGCCGTATTTCCTTTTTATTTTACCATAAGGGGGAGGCTGAGGAGAGGCAGGCTTGTCCGCGCGGTCGGCGCCGAAGCGCATCGCCGGGCCGTCGGCCCGGGACGGCTCCGCTGTTCGCTATCCGTCCCGGATCGGGGTTCACCACGCTTGCAGAACGATCACCAGCAGAAGGAACAGAAGCAGGATGATAAGAAGCCAGACTCCGTCGTCGGGAGCGGCGTGCGGCATGATCTCCACCCCTTTTGGGGAAGCTCTGATTCGCCCGGTCGGAATAAGGCTCCGAACGTGAGGCCCCGCCATATCGTATGCGGGCGCCTTTGTCCGCGTCTGCCGCAAGCGGACCCGCCGCCCGGAGCGCGGCCGCCCATTTTCCGTCCGGCCGGCTTCGCATCCGCTCTAGTGTCCGGCGACGGGAGGGGGCTCCGCGCCGGGGTTCCAGCCTTTCGCATAGATGGGGCGCGGCATCAGCACGGCGAGCGACAGCATGAGCACGGCGAACGAGATAAAAAAAGGCGACAGATGGCCGCGCATCGCGCCGGCCGCTACCGGCCCGAGGAACGAGCCGATCGACAGGGCGATCGACATGAAGGAGAACGTCCGGCCGAACCGGGACGGCCCGCTCAACTGGAGCAGGAATGAAGTCATGGCCGGGAACAGGACGCCTTTGGCCATGCCGACGACGAACAGCAGCGCCGTCATCGGCAGCGGCCAGCCGACGGCCAGCGCGTAGTAGCCGAGCGCCATCAGCGCCAGTCCCGCCAGGCATCGCGCGTATGGCAAATATTTCTGCAGGAACATCATCGACAGCGTGGACAGCGCGCCCAGGCTGACGATGGAGAACAGCAGCCCGGTCGTCAGCAATTCGTCCGAACTGCCGGCGCGCAGCGGCAGTTCGAACGAGAGGATGCCTTGCGCGCACGAGAGGGCGACCGGCAGCAGCAAGACGACCCAAGGGAACCGTTCGGCCGGCTCGCTTGCAAGCGCATCTGCATGCCGCGCCGTCGGAGCGGCGGCGGCAGCCGGCTCGGGAGCCTCCTGAGCCGGAGGGATAAGCGCGCGGGCCGGCTCGCGCACGAACCAGAGCGAGCCGATTCCGGTGAGCAGCAAAATCCATCCGAGGATGGCGAACGATTGGGTGAAGCCGATCTTCGCCGCCAGCCACGCTCCGGCGGCGGGGGAGACGACGGAAGCGACCGTGTGAACCAATCCGTTGCCGGCCATCAGCTTGCCTTGCTGGATATGGTCCCTGGCGAGCCGGGCGAGCAGCGACAGGCAGGCGGGCGACAGGAAGGCGAGAACGAAGCCGCTGGCCGAACGGATGTACAGCAGATGCCACGGATCGGTGACGCGCGACTGCAGCAGCAGCAATATGCCCGCCCCCGACAGGCTGGCGGCGATGAACAGCCGGCTGCCGAAGCGGTCCACGCCGTAGCCGGCCAGCAGGTTGCCGGGCAGATGGGTCAGCGAGTACATTCCCATCACGAGGCCGATGAACGACGGGGCTGCGCCGAGTGAGACGGCGAACGGGGTCAGCATCGGGTACTGGGCGTGAAGATCGAAGAACGCCACAAACAAAAACAAATACAGCCATATCGCGGTTCTCACCGGCCGTGCACCTCCAAAGCGGGACGTGGGACCTGCGCTAGAAGGCAGCGGGACGTCCCCGTCAGGTCTAATCCTACTTGTACGTCGAACGAGCCCCGGTTATGCCCAATGCTTGGCAAAGGGGTTGAAAGTGTATGGCGGCATGTGGTACACTTTGACCGTAAAGTGTATGGTGTGTAGCCACACAGTGGATACAATTATGGAAGGCGGGTGGTCCGATGCCTCCCGGAAGAAACTGGACGACGGAGGATTTCCGCCTCGACCCTTCGCGTCCGCTGTATGAGCAGTTTACCGAACAGATTCGGGCGATGATCGCCAAGGGCGAGCTGGCGCCGGGGGAACGGCTGCCGTCCGTCCGGGAGATGGCGTCCGGCCTGAGGGTCAACCCGACGACGGCGATGAAGACGTACCAGGAGCTGGAGCGGATGAATCTCATCGTGACGTATCGGGGGCAGGGCACGTTCGTCACCCGCGAGGAAGAGGCGATACGCCGCTCCCGCCGCCAGCTCGCCCAGGAGGCGGTTCGGCAACTGACGGAGACGGCGCGGTCGCTCGGCTTGACGCCGGAACAATTATGGGAATTGGCACGGGAGGAGTGAGCACGGGTGGAGATGAAGGATCGGAGCTTGGAAGGGAAGCCGGCGATCCGTTGCGAGGGCGTCGAGGTCGTCATTCGGAAAAAGCAAGTGTTGCGGAACGTTTCGTTCGAGGTTGAAGCCGGACGGCTGGCCGGACTGCTCGGCCCGAACGGGGCCGGCAAGTCGACGCTGTTGCGGCTGCTGACGGGGCTGCTTCCGCCGGACGGCGGGACGGTGGAGCTGTTCGGCCGCCCGGCCGGCCCCGAACGGCTGGCCGAAGTGTCGTTTCTGCCGGACCGGGGACAGCTGCCGGTCTACCTGTCGGCCGGGGAATGGCTCGGCTTCGCCGCGAAGCTGTACCCCGATTGGAACCGCGGCCGCGAACGGGAGCTGATCGAGAAGCTGGAAATCGACCGCGCGAAGCGGATCGGCTCCATGTCGCGGGGCGAGGAGGCGAGGCTGCAACTGCTCACCTGTCTGTCGCGGGAAGCGCCTCTCCTCATTCTCGACGAGCCGTTCACCGGGGTCGATCTGGTCTCGCGCGAGCGAATCGCCTCGGCCGTCGTCGGCGAGATGGCCGACGGAGACCGGACGTTTCTGATCGCGACTCACGACATCCGGGAGATGGAGCAGCTGTTCGATTGCATCGTACTCATCGGGGACGGCGCGGTGAAGGGAGCGTACGACGTGGACGAATTGCGGCAAGCCGGCCGTTCGGTCGAATCCTGCTACAGGGAAGTGTTCGCATGAAGAAGTGGACGGACGATCCGCTGTTCGCGCTGGAATGGAGCAGCGCCCGCATGGCGCTGCCGCTGAACGCCCGCAACGGCATGATCTGGGCCGCCGCTGCGCTCACGGCCGTCGTCGTCGGCGTCCTTCTGCCCGATCGGGTGACGCCGGAGTCGATCTTCGCGTGCGGCGCGGTCATCGTCGCCCTGATCGCATCTCATTACGGGTTGGCGTTGTCGTTCGGCTTATGGGTGAATCCGTTCAAGGATTGGTGGCTGATGCTGCCCCATCCGCGCGAGTCGCTCATCCGGTCGAAGCTGCTCGCCGCCGTGGCGAAGCAGATGTTTGCATCCGCCGCCGTCTGGCTTGTCTGTCTTCTCGCAACCGTCGTTCGCATCGAGAGCGGCGTCTACTGGACCGATCCCGGCGCGGCGGACCGGGTGCCCGGCGATCTGCTCGCTTACGGGCTCGCCTATGCGGCCGTATCGGCGGTGTTCGGCTGCTTCGGCTTCGCCGTGCTCGGCATGAATGTGGGCTGGCGACGCTGGCTGCTGCTGCCGCTCGCCCTGTTCGTGCTGCCGCTTTACGGCCTGTTCCCGCCAGTTCTCGGCTCGGCCGAAGCGGTTCAGCGGACGGTGTCGGCGGGGACGGTCTTCTTCGGGTCGTGCGCCGCGCTGCTCGTTGCCGTCCCGCTGTGGAGGGGGACGATCCGCTTCGTCACCCGATACGGCCTGCCCGAGCTGGCGCGCTATCGTTCGGCCGAGCTTGCGGTTCGGAACCGGAAGGAGACGATCGCCGCAGCAAGGTTCCCGGTCGGCGGCGCCGGATTTCGCGCCCTGCTTGCGCTCGAGCGCTCGCGCTTCCGGCACTTGGCCGCGCTGCCGCCGGTTCGCGCGCTGGCGGCGCTGCTCGTCCTTGCCGCCGCCGCCGGCGGATACCGGGCCTGCGCCGAGCCGACCGGACTGCTGTCTCTGCTGTCGGTCGTTCTGATGCTGGCGATGTGGCTTCCTTCGGTCATCTTGTCCATCTTGAACCAGACGGAAGCGAACTCGCGCCGGATCGTCTGGTGGCTCGTTCTGCCGTTCGCCCGCCGCGCGCTGCTGTTCGCCCGTTGGACCGCCGTCTGGACGACCGTGCTTCGCTGGGCGGGGGGCTGGCTGGCCGGCATCGCTATCGGCGCCGCCGCGCGCTGGGCGGCCGGGGGGAGCGTTCAGCTTCCATGGGACCGTGACGGTACGACGCTGCTTTATCTCGTTGCCGTAATCATGGGCATCGGCGTCATGCTGAGCGGGACCGTGCTCTCGCAGCCGGCCTCTTATCGCAGCCCCTTGGCCGCCTGGCTGTTCGTTCCGCTGTCGAGCTTGTCGTCCTCCGCTCCGTTTCTGGTCTGGCAATGGCTCGCCCCCGATCGCCTTCTGGCCGAAGGGGTCGGCCCGGGTGATTGGCGCACCGCCGTCCTATGCGCGGCGGGCGCTCTGGCGCTCGGCGGATTCGGCTTCTCGGCGGGCGCCAAATCGCTGCATCTGTACCTCGTAAACTCCCGTGAAGCCGTCCAACGCCGCACAGGAGCCGCCTGGGAGCGCCGGCGCCCGTTCTCGTAGCCGTTTTACTCCGGTGCTGCGGGCCGGTATAATAATAGAGAAGGATGCGAGGATAGCGGATGGAGGAGATGGGATGAACTTCGATCTCGAGGCATGGAAGCAGTTCGCAACCGATCATTGGGTCTTGATCGTCGTGGCGATCGTCGCTTTGATCGTCATCCTGGGCGTCGTCAAGACGCTGCTGAAGTGGGTGCTCATCGCCGCGATCGTGATCGGCGTGGCGATTTACGGAGGATACAGCGTCAACGATTTGAAGGAAGTGGGCAGCAAGGTCACCGCCGATCTGAAGGACGAGGCCGTCAAGGCGATGGCCGGCGAGGCTTCGCAGGCGACGTACCGGATGAACGACGACGGCACCTATACGGTGACGACGCCGAATCTGAAACTGAGCGGCGTTCCCAATTCGGGCAAGGTCGACGTGAAGTTCCGCGGCGTCTCCCTCGGCACCTGGTCGATGGACGGAGCGGTGCGCGAACTGATCGTCCAGGCAAGGGAAGCTTCGCAATGAAGCCGGACGCCAACCTGGTCACCGCGGCGCTGATCGCCGTCGTGGCGGTGTCCATGGCGCAAGGCGCATGGAGAGGAGCGGGCCGGTCGGCGCAGCGGTTGTTTTCCTTCGTGGCGGGCACGGCCGTGACGTTGGCGTCGGTCGCGCTGGCCGCCTGGACGGCGTCGGTCGCGTCCGCTCCTTTCCGCGATTGGCTCGCCGGACGCGACTGGACGCAGCCGAAGCCGGACGCCTCGGGGTGGGCCCAATTCGGCTACACGCTGTTCGCCGGCGTCCGCGATCTTCCGCTGCTCAGGTTCGCTTTTTTATTTTTGCTCGCGCATGTGGCGATTCGGCTTGTACTCGGAGCGGTCGGGCCGCTGCTTCTGCGCGCCGGCGCCCTGCCCTTTCGGCTCGTGCCGTCCGGCGGACCGGTCAGCCGTGTGTTCGGCGGCCTGATCGGCGCGGCGCTCGGCTGCGGCCGGGCTTTGCTGCTGACCGCCGTCCTTTTCGCCTATTGCGCCCTGTTCCCCCAGGGACCGTTCACGGATTACGTCGCCCAATCGGACCTTTACCGCGAAGCGGCGGCGCAGATCATCCGGCCGGCCGCGGGCAGCCTGTTCGAGGAGCGGCTTCCCGTCTTCGCCAAGCAGATGCAAGGCGAACTCAGCCAGATTTGGCAGAAGCGCTACGACGTCATCGACGCCGACCTGCCGCAGGACATCGTGCAGAAGGCGCAGCAGATCACGGACGGCAAGAAGACGGACGAACAGAAAGCCCGCGCCATCTACGACTGGGTCGGCGCGAGTATCGCTTACGACGAAGACAAGGTGAAGGATTACGAGGAGAAGGGCGTGTGGCACGAGCAGACGCCGGAGATGACGTTCCACACGCGCAAAGGCGTGTGCATCGATTACGCCCGGCTGTATGCCGCGATGGCCCGATCCGTCGGCCTCGAGGTGCGCGTCGTCACCGGGCTCGGCTACGACGGGATCGGCGGCTACGGGGCGCACGCCTGGAACGAGGTTTTCTTGCGCGAGCAGAACCGCTGGGCGCCGCTTGACCCCACCTGGGCGCACGCGGGGGATTGGTTCGATCCGCCGAACTTCCGGGATACGCATATCGCGTCGGCCTGAAGCCGAGCCGGAGCCGGTGTCCGGCCCGCGGGCCGGACGGAACGAAGAAAGGGGAGACTTCGCCCGTGAGCGAAGACCAACGCACGGAAGAAGCGCAGAAACGGGAAATCCGCATTCGCCGAAACTTCAGCTTTCGGTTGAACCTGTTTTTTTTCGCGACCTTCTTCGCCTTTTCGCTGCTGATCGTCAAGCTGGCGTATTTGCAGTTCGTCGAGGGCCCTTCGCTCAAGGAGAAGGAGCATCAGATCTCCACCCGCAACGTCTCCATTCCGCCGATCCGGGGCAACATCTACGATTCGACCGGCCAGCCGATCGCCTACTCTACTTCGGCGCAGTCGCTCTATTACACGATCGAGCCGGGAACGAGCAAGGACGACGGCCGGGCGCTGGCGCAGCGGCTGGTCGATATCTTCAACAAATACGGCGACAAAAGCCAAAATCCGCTGACGGCCGACGAAGTGTTCGAGGACATGGACTTCGACGGCCGGGTGCATCTGTCGTACCAGCAGCGCCGCATCAAGAGCGGGCTCACGAACGAGGAAATCGCCTATTTCAGCGAGCACAAGAGCGAGTTCAAAGGGATCGACATCGTCGAGGAGAGCATCCGCCAGTACAGCACGGAGAAGGTGGCGGTGCAGCTCGTCGGCTACATGAAGCAGCTGGCGGGCGCAACGTCCCTCGACCGCTACAAGAACGTCAACGAAGGGCAGACCGACCCGGCGCTCAAATATTTGGATTCGGAAGAAGTCGGCTTCGACGGGCTGGAGCTGATGTACCAGGACGAGCTGCGCGGCCGCAACGGGCTGAAGACGTACCCGGTCAACAGCGAGAGCAAGATCGTCGGTCCGATGCAGCTGACGAAGCCGGTCAAAGGGAACAATCTGTATCTGACGATCAACAAGAACGTGCAGTTGGCGACGCAGAACGCGATCATGAACCAGCTGCAGAAGCTGCGCACGTCCACGAACAAGTCGGAGCGGGCGGAAAACGCCGTCACCGGCTACGCGGTGGCGATGGAAGTCAAGACCGGCAAGGTGGTCGCGATGGCGAGCATGCCGGATTACGACCCGAACGTCTGGCAGGGCGGCATCAGCTCGAAAGATTACGAAGCCATCCAGTATTACATGGGCAACGGGGCGATCCGCGAGGTGCAGGCGCCCTATGCCGACGACAAGGAGCGCAAGAAGCATCCGTCGTCGCTCGTCAACCTCGGTTCGACGCAGAAGCCGCTGACGATTCTGGTCGGTCTGAACGAGAAGCTGATTACGCCGTCGACGACCTGGATGGACCCCGGCTACTTCTCGTTCGGGCGCAAGGGCACCAAGTACGAAGTCAGGGTCAAAAACGCCGGCGGCGAAGCGAACGGCCTGCTGACGCCGGCCAAGGCGATCGCCCGGTCGTCCAACGCGTTCATGTCCGCGAAGGTCGGCAACGCGCTTTACTTGCGCGATGGGAACGAGGGAGTCGACGTCTGGGACAAGTACATGAAAGAGTTCGGGCTCGGCGTGACGACGGGCAGCGGCCTGCCGGGCGAATCCAAAGGCTTTATCAACTACTATCTCGAGGCGAAGCGGGGCAGCGCGCAATCCGCGCTCATCTACGCCTCGTTCGGTCAGCAGGGCCGGTACACGGCGTTGCAGCTGGCGCAGTACGCGACGATGCTGGCCAGCCGCGGCACGCGGCTGAAACCGCAGTTCGTCGACCATATTACCGACAGCGAGGGCAACGTCGTGCAGACGTTCAAGCCGGAAGTGCTGAGCAAGGTCACCTTCCCGTCCGTCTACTGGGACACGATCGAGGAAGGGATGTCCCAGGTGAAGGTGCAGGGGTTCGACGGTTTCCCGTACCGCTTCAACCGCAAAACCGGGACGTCCCAGCAGGAGGTGGCCGGCAAGATGGTGGACAATGCGGTGTTCATCGCCTACGCGCCGGCCGAGGACCCGGTGCTGGCGGTCGCCGTCGTCGTGCCGGAAGGCGGCTTCGGCGGCTGGGGCGCAGCGCCGATTGCGCGGCAAATCTTCGACGCGTACGACCGGGAGATCGGCCTGACGGCGGCAGGCCCCCGCAAGGCGGCCGGCGGCGCGGCGACCGGCGCGGCCGATGCGGCGCCGTAACGCGGCCCGTCAGGGGCGGGCGGTCAAGCGGCAGCTTCGTCAGGCGGGAACGGACGGCTAGGCCCGGGGACGCCGGGCCCGGCGGCGGTTGGGAAGCGGGCGGAACCGATGCGCATTCACAGACGAAGACTCCGATCGGAGTCTTTTTTTACTACGACAGCATCATCGGCGAACAGAATTCCCACATATGCATCGCAAGCGCCCGGCGCCGGCCCGGTGGCGGAAGAGTGCCCGATGCGATGATTTTCATCGCATGGGAGCCGGTCCGCCGGCGAAGGAGCGCCTGATTCGATGATTTTCATCGCATGGGCGCCGGCGCTGGTGTAAAGCACGGCGAATGGGGTCATGCATGTCCCCCAAACCTTTGTTCGTCCATCATGCTGCTGGCGTTTTTTTCGGATCGAGACGGACCCCGGCCGGCCGTGCGCCTTCCGCGCGGTCCCCCTTTTTTTCTCATTCGACAGCGCATTCTACAAAAAACAATAATGATTGACAAATCTTTCTTCCATCATTTACTGTTAATTAGGAATCTATCCTAAAAGAAGGGACGTTCGGCGTTTTGAACAACGACATCGCAGTGATTTTGCTAGAAAAGCTCCCGGAGGGCGAGCTGCGGCAAATTGACGAGCGGCTATGGACGCCCGGCATGGTGTCGGCGCTGGAGCATGTCAACTACGTCACTGTCGGCGGGCGCGAATACGAGACGCTGGAAGGCCGGTTGAATCTGGACAGCGGCAAACTGGAAATCCTGGTCGTTCCGGTCCGGAACGAATAAGGACGTAAGCGACAGGGGGAACTGCGGTTGAAATGGGAGGAAAGGCCGGATGAGCCGGCCAAATTCAAGTTTTTGACGAAAGACGGCAAGCCGCTGCGGATATTGTCCACCTCGCTCGGCATCGCGCTTCTCGCCAACGCGGCGCTCGGCTCCGTCTCCTTCGCGGCGGACGGCGATGCGGGGGATGCCGAGGGCGATCAGCCGAAGCTGGTCGAGTGGTCGACGGAGGCGGTGAAATCCTATTTCAATCCGGCCGTCGACTGGGGCCTGCCCGACCTCGACGAAACGACGGACGGCAATGCCGCGGAAAGCGCTCCCACACCGACGCCGACTCCCGGAACGGTGACCCAGGGCAGCACGATCGTGATAAACAACGGTTCTTCCGGCTTCGGCTGGGACGACCTTCTGCTGTACCATCTGCTGTTCAATCAAGGTTCCGCCTACTCGTCTTCATCCTGGACGAGTTCGCATACGACGTATTACGAGGGAACAACGAAGCCTTACAAAGAGAAGTCGTTCACCAGCGAGACGTTCCAGAACAAGCCGGTGGCCGGCTCGGTGGTGCGTCCCAAGACGACGAGCCGCAGCGGGTCGGTGACCCGGCGTTCCTCGAAGGTCACTTCCTCCAATCCCGGCGGAATCGGCGGCACGTCCAGCGCGCTGAGCGCCTCCTCGCGTTCGTCCTCTGCGAAGTCGAGCGGCTCCCGTTCGTCCGGAGGTTTCGGCGGCTGATGCCGGGCGTGTTCGAGGTGCTCGGCCGGCCGGAACCGGACCGGGACGCGCGGGTGGCGCTCTTGAAGGAGCTCGGCTTCGGCTGGGCGGATCTGGAAGACGAAGCCTATTGGCTCGATCAAATCGTGGCGATGCCGGCGGAGCTGTACGGCGAGCTGGAGACGGCGTCCGCAAGGCTGTGGCGCATTCTCGACAAGGCTGCCCGCTATGTCGTCGGCAAGCGGGAGCTGTACGGGCTGCTCGGCATTCCCGAGGTGCTGTGGGATATGCTCGACCTGCTGCCGCTGCCGCCCGAGGGCCTGATCAGCCGGTACGCCCGATTCGACTTCGCCGTCTCCGGAGACGGGGAGATCAAGCTGCTGGAGCTGAACGCCGATACCCCGACCGGCTACGTCGAAGCCGCGATCGCGACGCCGTGGCTGTGCCGGGAAGCCGGCCTCGCCTCGCCGAACGAGCGGATGGCGTCGCGCGTGGCGGCGGCCTGGGGCGAGGAGCGGCCCGAGGTGGCGGCATGCGTCCATTATGGAACGCACCTGGAGGATTCGGGGACGATTGAGGCGCTCGTCCGGCACAGCGGGCTGGACGTGCGCTGTGTGGACTGCCTGGATTTGTGGGTGGACGACGGGGTGCTGAGAGACCGCGACGGCGCGCCCGTGCACCGGATGTTCGCGCTGTACCCGAAGGAATGGATGGCGGTGGACGAAGGGGGAGAGGCGCTTGCGTACGCGATCGAGAGCGGGAACTTGACGCTCTTCAATCCGCCCCACAGCATCATCCTGCAAACCAAGGGACTGCAAGCGGCCGTTTGGGGCCTTTACGAATTGGGCCTTCTTTACGATGCGGAGGAGCGGGAAGCGATCGGCCGCTACATGCTGCCGACCTACAACAAGCCCGTCTTCGAGGGCAGCTTCGTGTCCAAGTCGATGTTCGGGCGCGAGGGCGGTTCCGTCCGCCTGTTCGGTCCCCGCGGCGAGTTGGAGCTGGAGGACGAGGACGGATACGACGCGAGCGAGCTGTTCCCCGTCGTGTATCAGAAGCGGGCGGAGCTCGCCCGCATCGCCACGTCGGCCGGCGAGCTGCATCTGCTGACGGGCATGTTCATGCTGAACGGAGAGCCGTGCGGACTGCTCGGCCGGGCCGGCGGTCTGATTACCGGCAATACGAGCCATTTTATTCCCATAGGAGTGAAGGAACAAGAATGAGATCCAATCTGGCAATCGCTTCCTGGACCGGGCGCGGCAGCCGCCGCCGCGGGCCGGCGAGAGGCGTCATGCTGCTGGCGGCATTGCTGCTGGCAGCGCTGCTCAGCTCGTGCGGAGAGGAGCGGCCTTCCGTCTTCAGCACCGCGAGCACGAGCGCTTCCGTCGCCGGGACGGAGCGGATTCCGTGGGACTACCGCATCGTCGAGGGCACCGTCGGCGACCTGATCGGCAGCGACATGACCATCCTTCCCGACAACGCGCTGCTGCCCAACGATGGCAACTACGCCACCGGTGACAAAATCTGGACGCTGCAGTACATGACCGCAGACATGCGGACGAACGAGAACGGCAACAGCGAGATTCAACTGTCGTCCTGGACGGCGATCAAGTCGTACAAGAACCAGGCCCAGGCGAATGCGGATTTGGCGAACCTGAAAGTATCGCTGGAGACGAGCGTTCCGCTGGTCGGCGTGTACAAGACGGAATACCAGGGCAAGACGAGAAATTTTGCCGTTCTGACTCTCCCCTCGGGCAACCAGATCAAGCAGCCGATCGACGACGAGCGGTACAACAAGCTCAAAAGCGCCCAAAAGGTGATGATCAAGGTGGAAGAGGTCCACGATTACAGCGATTATGACATGGCCTATGCCAAATTCAGGGGGTGGGTCTGATGACCATCGTGATCAATCTTGTCGTTAGCGTCGTCGTCATCATTTTGCTGCAGTATTTGGGCATGTTGATTTTCAGCTGGATGACCCCTTACCGGGACATGGAGGAGCTTCGCAAGGGCAATATCGCCGCGGCGCTCGCGCTCGGGGGCAAGTTTCTCGGGACGGCCATCATCCTCGGCGTGGCCGCCTATACGAACGAGTCGATCTGGTTTATGATGCTGTGGTTTGCGGTCGGCTACGTATGCCTGATCGCCGCTTACTGGCTGTTCGAGCTGGTGACGCCGGGGCTGAAGGTGTCCGAGCATCTGCAGCAGGGCAACGCCGCGGTCGGCGCGCTGCTGTGCTTCGTCTTCCTCGGAATCAGCTTCGCCGTGAGCAGCCTGATCGTCTGACGGCGGGGCGGCTCGCCGTACGTTCGCTCTGTCCGGAACAGGCCGGCAGGGCGAACGCTGTTTATCGAGCGGAAGAGAATGAGGGATCGGCATGTATTTTTTCGTCAAACTGCTTCTGAAAACGATGCGCTTTAAAAATATGTCGGTCCTCTTAACCGTCCTGGCGTTTATCGTCGTCAGCGCGTCGATCGCCTACGCCCTGGAGCCGGGCACGTTCCGCACGTGGTTCAACGCGCTCTACTGGGTGATGACGACGATGTCGACGGTCGGCTACGGCGATTTTTTCGCCAAGACGGCGGCGGGCAAGCTGCTGACGCTGTTTCTGTACATTTTCGGAATCGGGCTGCTCAGCCTGCTGATCGGCAAGGTGATCGACGCCGTGGCGGGCATCCAGCGGCAAAGGGAGGCCGGAAGGTTGAGCTTTCAGGGCGAAGGTCACATCATCATCGTCAATTGGAGCCGCAAGGCGTACTACGCCGTGGAGGAAATTTGGTCCTATCTGCCGGATGCGGAAATCGTCATCATCGACGAAAGCGACCGCCATCCGCTGAATCATCGCGACAACGTCCACTTCATCAGCGGCGATCCGGCCGCGGACGACGTGCTGGAGCAGGCGAAGCTGAGCAAGGCGCGGGCGGCGATCGTGTTCGCGGATTCGCGCCTCGACGAGGCGGCGCTGGCCGACGGGAAGTCGCTGCTGATCGCATCCAGCATCGAACGGATGGCGCCCCAGGTTCATACGACGGTCGAAATCGTGCAAGAGAAAAACATTCAAAATTTCCGGTACGTGAACGTCAACGAGTTCGTCCTGTCGCACGATGCCATCTCCCGGCTGGCCGTGCGGGCGGCGCTGCAGGAAGGCAACTCGGAAATTTTCAACCAGTTGCTCAGCCGCCGGCACGGCGACGACATCTACGAGGTGGCCGTGCAGCCCGGATGGCGGACGTACGGCGATGCCTTCCAGGAGCTGCTCAAGCGGGGGGCGACGCTCATCTCCGACCGCGGCGATCTGGGCATCAACCGCAAGCTGGACGCCCCGATTCCGGCCGACGCGCGGCTGTACATGATCACCGACGAGGCGACCTACCGCAAAATTTCCGGACGCTAGGCGGGTTGCGCCTCCCGGTTCAACCGAAGCCCGAGGACCGTCAGGGAGCGTTTTCCGCCCCGGCGGTCTTCTTCTTATGTGGGCGGACGCTCTGTCCCTCCGGCCGGCAAAAAGTGCGGGCCGATCTACAACCGTTCGGGCTTTCGGTTCGTATATATGATGACATCTATGTTTGGCTGCAAGGCAGGAGGTACCGAGCATTGAGCGATGACAGCCGTACGGAGGAAGCGCGGCAACGGGAACTTCGCAACCGCCGCAGTTTCAGCTTCCGGTTGAACCTGTTTTTTTTCATCTCCTTTTTCGCATTTTCGTTGCTGATCGTCCGGCTGGCGTATTTGCAGTTTGTGGAAGGGCCGGCGTTCAAAGCGAAGGAGCAGCAGATCACGACCTCGGACGTGGCCATTCCGCCGATCCGGGGCAACATTTACGACTCGACCGGCCAGCCGATCGCCTACTCGACTTCGACGCAGTCGCTCTATTACACGATCGAGCCGGGGACGCAGGAAGAGGACGGCCGGGCGCTGGCGCAGCGGCTCGTCGAGGTGTTCGACAAGTACGGCGACCCTGCGAAGAAGATGACGGCCGACGACGTGTTCGAGGACATGGACTTCGACGGCCGGGTTCATCCGTCGACGCAGCCGCGCCGCATCAAGAGCGGGCTCACGAACGAGGAAATCGCCTATTTCAGCGAGCACAAGAGCGAGTTCAAAGGGATCGACATCGTCGAGGAGAGCATCCGCCAGTACAGTCCGGACAAGGTGGCGGTGCAGCTCGTCGGCTACATGAAGAAGCTGTCGGGCGCAACGTCCCTCGACCGCTACAAGAACGTCAACGAAGGGCAGACCGATCCGACGCTCAAATATTTGGATTCGGAAGAAGTCGGCTTCGACGGGCTGGAGCTGATGTACCAGGACGAGCTGCGCGGCCGCAACGGGCTGAAGACGTACCCGGTCAACAGCCAGGGACGCATCGTCGGCCCGATGCAGCTGACGAAGCCGGTCAAGGGCGACAACCTGTATCTGACGATCAACAAGAACGTGCAATTGGCGACGCAGAACGCGATCATGAGCCAGCTCCAGAAGCTGCGCACGTCCACGAACAAGGCGGAGCGGGCGGAAAACGCCGTCACCGGCTACGCGGTGGCGATGGAGGTCAAGACCGGCAAGGTGGTCGCGATGGCGAGCATGCCGGATTACGACCCGAACGTCTGGCAGGGCGGCATCAGTTCGAAGGATTACGACGCGATCCAGTATTACATGGGCAACGGGGCGATCCGCGAGGTGCAGGCGCCGTATCCTGACGAGAAGGATCGGTTGAAGCATCCGTCGTCGCTCGTCAACCTCGGTTCGACGCAGAAGCCGCTCACCGTGCTGCTCGGCCTGAACGAGGGGCTGATTACGCCGAGCTCCACCTGGTACGATCCCGGCTACTTCATGTTCGGCAGCAAAGGCCACGAGACGAAGGTGAGGAACGCGGGCAGCGAGGCGAACGGCTGGCTGACGCCGGCCGAGGCGATTGCCAAATCTTCCAACGCGTTCATGTCCAAGATGATCGGCAACGCGCTGTACATGCGCGACGGGCAGAAGGGCGTCGACATCTGGGACAAATATATGAAGGAGTTCGGGCTCGGCGTGACGACGGGCAGCGGCCTGCCCGGCGAATCCAAAGGCTCGATCAACTATTTCATCGAGGCGAAGCGGGGCAGTGCGCAGTCCGCGCTCGTCTACGCCTCGTTCGGCCAGCAAGGCCGGTACACGGCGTTGCAGCTGGCGCAGTACGCGACGATGCTGGCCAGCCGCGGCACGCGGCTGAAGCCGCAGTTCGTCGACCACATTACCGACAGCGAGGGCAACGTCGTGCAGACGTTCAAGCCGGAAGTGCTGAGCAAGGTCACCTTCCCGTCGGTCTACTGGGACACGATCGAGGAAGGGATGTCCCAGGTGAAGGTGCAAGGGTTCGACGGTTTCCCGTACCATTTCAACCGGAAGACGGGTACGTCCGAGCAGGACGTCGGCGGGCACCGGGTCGAGAACGCCGTGTTCATCGCCTACGCGCCGGCCGAGGACCCGGTGCTGGCGGTCGCCGTCGTCGTGCCGGAAGGCGGTTTCGGCGGCTGGGGCGCAGCGCCGATCGCGCGGCAAATCTTCGACGCGTACGACCGGGAGATCGGCCTCACGGCCGCAGGCCCGCGCAAATCGGCCGATTCCGCGGCGGACGGCGCTTCGACCGCCGCGACCGGATCGCAAACCGGCGATGCCGCCGATTCGGCGGAACAATAAAGAACCGTTTCGCAGGCTCAACAAGCGTCTCTCTGCTTTGGCGGGGGGACGCATTTTTTTGTCTATTCGTCTCATTAACCGGCAAGGAGCGAATCGGATCCGTTTATGAAAATGCTTTAACTCCCAATTCAAAATGTCATGTTTTCTTTCACAAAAAAATGGCGAATCATTTTTAATATTTCTGACTTCAGGAAACGAGCGAGTGTATATAGATTGCACATTTATGAAGGGATTGCCAAAACAGACGGGAAGCAAGCGGTAATAAACTGTATAAAAATACAAATCGCTTAATAATGAAACCGCCTGGGGGATTGAGGCGAGCAAACAAATTTTTCCGAATCCAAGCTTTTTTCGCATGGGAAATATTATGAAAAAATCACTAAGATTGCGGTTTAATTTTAGCTGCTTTACCCAAAATAATGAATTTTGACATAATAATACTTTAACGCGGCAACTATTTACTTCAGATTTGCGGTGAAGCTGTAAGGTTCTGAATCATGCAAAAAAAGCGTAGATTTATACAAAATTCCGCAGTATAATTTCCCCAAATGAGTGCACATCTGCAAAGTAAGTAACTTGCTTATGGGTGGCTCATCAATCTATCGGCAAGGGAGAGTTGGAATGAAATGAACGAACGATACATCACATGAAGCGGTTATTATTCGCAAAAACGGTTGCTGAAGCAAATGATATGTAGCTTATTCTAACTTATTCCTGCCATTAAAAATGGAAAAGGAAGGGGACTCGAACAATGAAACTGAAGAAGAGCGTTTCTGCGATGATCGCGATGGCGCTTCTCGGAGCGTCTCTGGCTGCCTGCAGCAGCAACAACAATAACGCCGGCTCCGCTTCGCCCAGCGGCAGCTCGCCCAGCGCCTCCCCGAGCGGCAGCGCCAGCGCTTCCCCGAGCGGCAGTGCAAGCGGCGGCGCCAGCCCCACGAGCGCGGGGGCGGAGAAGGAATTCCGGTTCACTCTCGTCGAACCGCCCAGCCTCGATCCGTCTCTGCTGAAGGACGCCCAGTCCATCATTGTCGGCGACGGTCTTTACGAAGGCTTGACGCGTCTGAACAACGCCGGAGAGCCGCAGCCGGCGGCGGCTACGAGCTGGGATGTCTCGGACGACGGGAAGACGTACACGTTCCACCTGCGTCAAGGGATGAAGTGGAGCAACGGCGACCCGGTCACCGCCCACGATTTCGAATTCGCGTGGAAGCGGACGCTCGCCAAGGAGACGGCCTCGGACTACGCGTATTTCCTCTTCTATCTGGTGAACGGCGAGAAATATAACGCCGGCGAAGCTTCCGCCGACGATGTCGGCGTCAAAGCGTTGGACGACTACACGCTGGAAGCGAAGCTGAACAACCCGACTCCTTACTTCCTCAGTCTGGTTGCGCACAATTCCTATTGGCCCGAAGACGAGAAAGTCGTGGACGCGAAGCCGGATTGGGCGTCGGAGGCTTCCACGATCGTCACGAACGGACCGTTCCTGCTCAAGGAATGGGAGCACAACAGCCATCTGGTCATGACGAAGAACCCGGATTACTACGACAAGGATAAGATCCATTTCGACAAAGTGACGGTGACGATGGTCGAAGAAGCGTCCACTGTCTTCAATATGTATCAGACGGACAAGATCGATTGGATCGGCGCGCAGGCGGGATCGGTGCCGACCGATCAAGTCCAGAACGTGCTGGCCGACGGTTCCGCCAAAGTTCAGCCGGTCGCCTCGACCTACTACTACGAATTCAACACGACGAAAAAACCGTTCGACAACGCGAAAATCCGCAAAGCGTTCGCGATGTCCATCAATCGCCAGTCCATTGTCGACAACGTGACGAAGGCGAACCAAACGCCGGCTTACGGCCTGGTGCCGCCGAGCATCGCCGGATTGGACGGCAAGAAGTTCCGCGAATTGTATCCGGACAACTACTTCACCGAGAACGTGGACGAAGCGAAGAAGCTGCTGGCTGAAGGCTTGAAGGAAGAGGGGCTCTCCAAGCTGCCCGCCGTCACGCTGCTGTACAACACCGACGAAGGACACAAGGCGATCGCGGAAGCGGTGGCCGACATGTGGCGCAAAAACTTGGGAGTCGAAGTGAAAGTGGCCAACCAGGAATGGAGCACGTTCCTCAACTCCCGGTCGGCGCAGCAGTTCGACATCGCCCGTTCGGGATGGGGAGCGGACTTCAACCATGCGATCAACTTCACCTACGACCTGATCCATTCCAAATCCGGCAATAACGACGGCAAGTACAGCAACCCGGAAGTCGACAAGCTGCTGGACGAGTCGATCACGGCCGCCACGGAGAAGGAACGGCTGGATAAGATCGCCCAGGCGGAGAAGATCGCCTTCGCCGACGACATGGCCGTTCTGCCGATCTATTACTACACGACGGTCACGATGCTGAAGCCCGGCTTCACCGGCGTCAGCTCCGACTACAAAGGCGACTTGGACTGGGTATACGGCGACAAGCAGTAATTCGAACGATGGCCATCTTCAGCTTTTGGAAGAGCGAAGAAGGGTATATATAGCATCCCTATATATGCCCTTTTTTTCTAGTCAATACAACACGGAAAAGGCGGTGAGACCGATGATTCGATATATCGTGAACAAATTCGTCTTCATGTTCATCTCGCTCTTTGTGCTGGTCACGGCTACCTTCGCGCTCATGAACGCGGTGCCGGGCAGCCCTTTGCAATCCGAGAAGGCGACGACCGCCCAAATTCAAAAAAATTTGGAAGCCTACTACGGCTTGGACAAACCGCTGATCCAGCAGTACGGTCTCTACTTGAAGAAGCTGTCTCAGTTCGACCTGGGGATTTCCATGAAACAGCGCTTTCGATCGGTCAACAAGACGATCTCCCAATCGTTCGGCTACTCGCTGCGGCTCGGCGTCGTCTCGATCGTCACGTCCGTGCTGGCCGGCTGCGCGCTCGGCATTATCGCCGCCATGCATCACCGCAAGTTTCTCGACAACCTGGCCATGGTTTTGGCGGTGGCGGGCCTCGCCGTCCCGAGCATGGTCATGGCTCCGCTGCTGCAATACTTGTTCGCCGTCAAGTGGCGGCTTTTTCCTGTGACCGGTCTTAAGGAAGCGCTCGATTACGTCTTGCCCACGATTGCGCTTTCATCGGTATCGATCGCCTTCATCGCCAGATTGATCCGCTCCACCATGATCGAAGTGCTCCATGCGGACTTCATCAAGACGGCCAAGGCCAAAGGCCTCCCCGGCCACTTGATCGTATGGCGGCACGCGCTGCGCAACTCCATTCTCCCCGTCGTTTCGTATCTCGGCTATCTGACCGCCAACGTCATTACCGGCTCGGTCATTATCGAGCAAATATTCGCCATCCCCGGCATGGGCAAATTTTTCGTCCAATGCGTCATCGACCGGGATTACCCTCTGATTATGGGAACGACGATCTTTTACGCCATTCTGCTCCTGGCGACGAGATTTTTGGCCGATATCGCCTACATGCTCGTAGACCCGAGAATTCGCATATCCTCCGGAAGGGTGGGGGTCTGAAGCCATGCAGCAGGACATCCGCATGAATACGGCTGCAAACCCGACGCCCGATCGGTTTATGAAGATAGGAAGGGACCCCGGCCGCGTCGAACGAATCGAACGCAAGAGCCTGACCGCCTGGCAGGACATCCGCCGCCGCCTGCTGGCCAACAAGCTCGCCATGTTCGGTTTTTACGTGATGATCGCCATCGTGCTGCTTGCCATTCTCGCCCCGCTGCTGTCGCACAACAACTATTTTTCGAACGATCTGGACCATACGAACGAGGCGCCGAGCATGCGGCACTGGTTCGGCACGGACGATCTCGGACGCGATCTGTTCGTCCGGACGTGGAAGGGAGCGCAAGTGTCGCTGTTCGTCGGCGTTGCGGCTGCGGTGATCGACCTGTTCATCGGCATCGTCTATGGCGGAATCATGGGCTATTTCGGCGGGAAGACGGACGAGGTCATGAACCGGATCGCCGAGGTGCTCTATTCGATTCCGTATTTGCTCATCGTCATTCTGCTGCTGGTGATCATGCCGCCGAGCCTCGCGACCATCATCGTGGCGATGTCCATCACCGGCTGGATCAACATGGCCTGGATCGTGCGGGGACAGATCATGCAGCTCAAAGGCCAGGAGTACGCGCTCGCCTCCCGGGCGCTCGGAGCGGGGCCCTTCCGCATCATCTTCCGCCACCTGATTCCGAATGCGATGGGGCCGATTCTGGTGACGCTCACGCTGACCGTGCCCGGCGCCATGTTTACCGAGGCGTTCCTCAGCTTCCTCGGCCTCGGCGTTCAGTCTCCGGTCGCTTCGTGGGGAACGATGATCAACGACGGGGCGTCGGCGATGACGGTGTATCCCTGGCGGCTGCTGTTCCCGGCCTTGCTCCTCAGCCTGACGATGTTCGCCTTCAACGTGTTCGGCGACGGGCTAAGGGACGCGTTCGATCCGAAATTGAAAAGATGACGCCATCCTCAGAAAGAAGGTCGTGTGGAAATGAAAATGTTGTTGGACGTAAAAGACTTGAGCGTATCTTTCGACGTTTACGGCGGCGAGGTGCAGGCGGTCCGCGGCGTCAGCTTCCAAGTGAAGGAAGGGGAGGCCGTCGCCATCGTCGGCGAGTCGGGATCGGGCAAGAGCGTCACGGCCCAATCGATCATGCGGCTCATCGCCACGCCGCCGGGCAAGATCAAAAGCGGCTCGATCGTGTTCGACGGGCAGGACCTGCTGGCGCTGTCCGAAAAAGAGATGCAAAAAGTGCGCGGCAATAAAATTGGGTTTATCTTCCAGGATCCGATGACTTCGCTAAATCCGACCATGACGATCGGAAGGCAGATTATGGAAGTATTGCTTAGACATGGACGGACGAGCCGTTCCGCCGCCAGGCAACGGGCGATCGAACTGCTGACCATGGTCGGAATTCCCCACGCCCGGTCGCGCATGTCCCAGTATCCGCACCACTTCTCCGGGGGCATGAGGCAGCGCGTGATGATCGCCATTGCGCTGGCCGGCAACCCGTCGCTCTTGATCGCGGACGAGCCGACGACCGCGCTCGACGTGACGATTCAGGCGCAAATTTTGCTCCTGATGAAGGATCTGCAGCGGCAGACGAACGCTTCCATCATTCTGATCACGCACGATCTCGGAATCGTAGCGGATCTGTGCGACCGGGTCATCGTCATGTACGCCGGCCAAATCGTCGAAACGGGGACGAAGCGGGAAATATTCCGCCATCCACAGCATCCGTATACGAAGGGGTTGCTGCATTCGCTGCCCCGGCTGGATCAGGCGAAGGACGAACCGCTCGTTCCGATTTACGGAACGCCGCCCGATCTGATCAAGCCGCCGCGGGGCTGCGGCTTCTGCAGCCGGTGCGAAGAGGCGATGCGGATTTGCGAGACCGACGTTCCGCCCGTCACGGCGTTAAGCGAAACGCAGACGGTCCGCTGCTGGCTGCAGCAGCTGCAGGCCGGGCCGGCGGAAATCGGCGGCGGCAAGGGGGCGAGCGCATGAGCGAGCCATTTATCGAAGTGCGGGGGCTGAGCAAATTTTTTCGCGTCGGGAACAACCGCGTGCTCAAGGCGGTTCACGATATCGGCTTTACGATGGCGAAGGGCGAAACGCTCGGACTGGTCGGCGAATCGGGGTGCGGCAAGTCGACGGCCGGACGGACGATGATTCGGCTGTACGAGCCGACGGCGGGGACAGTGACGCTCGGCGGCGTCGACGTGACGAAGCTGCCGAAATCCAAGCTCAAGGCGTACCGCCGCAAGATGCAGATGATCTTCCAGGACCCGTACGCCTCGCTCAATCCGCGCCTGACCGTTCTGGACATCATCGGCGAAGCGCTCGACATCCACGGTCTGGCGGCCAGCCGGGCGGAGCGCAGGCGGCGGGTGGAGCAGCTGCTCGAGACCGTCGGCTTGAGCGCCGAGCACGCCTCGCGCTATCCGCACGAATTTTCCGGCGGGCAGCGGCAGCGGATCGGCATCACGCGGGCGCTCGCCGTCGAGCCGGAGTTCATCGTCTGCGACGAGCCGATCTCCGCGCTGGACGTGTCGATTCAGGCACAGATCGTCAACCTGCTCATCGAGTTGCAAAAGAAGATGGGCTTCACCTACTTGTTCGTCGCCCACGATCTGTCGATGGTCAAGTACATCAGCGACCGGGTCGCCGTCATGTACCTCGGCAAGATCGTCGAGCTGGCGAGAAGCGAGGATCTGTACGCCCAACCGCAGCATCCTTACACGCAAGCGCTGCTGTCGGCCATTCCCGTGCCGGACCCCGACCGGGAGGCGCAGAAGGAGCGGATCGTGCTGAACGGCGAGCTGCCCAGCCCGATCGATCCGCCGAGCGGCTGTCCGTTCCGGACCCGCTGCAGCGCGGCGACGGAGCGCTGCTCGCGGGAGGCGCCCGCCTTCCGGGAAGTGCGGCCGGGCCATTGGGCCTCGTGCCACTACGCCTGAAGACGCAGCCGATCGACCCGGCGCCGAACACCGGCGGCCGGGTCTTATTGTGCGCTCCGCATGGCGTCGTCTGGAGGGGAAGAGTCCGAATGGTTCGGAACAAATCTCTTGTACGAAACTCATGGAATCGTTACAATGGTATGCATCCCATTCGCAGGAAGACCGGATTCGGGGAGGGAGCATGCCCTTGTATTCCAGAATGTTGATTCCGCTATTGTTGATCGCCGTTCTTGCAAGCGCTTGCCAGAGCCGGTCTAACGGCTACGAAGTCGTATACGCCATGGATTCGGAGACGACGTCCGGACCGGCGGATTCCGCCGATCCCGGCGCGGGCCGGTCCTATACCATCGCGTTCGTTCCGAAAGGCAGCGATATTCCCTATTTCCAATACGCCGCCGAAGGCGCGATGGAAGCGGGCCGGGAGCTCGGCGTAAACGTGTTGTATTCCGGCCCTCCGGAAGCCGACGCGGATCGGCAGATTGAAGTCATCCGCCGGTTGATCGAACAGAAGGTCGACCTCATCGCCGTTTCGGCCAACGACCCGGTCAAGCTGGTGCCCGTCCTAGAGGACGCTCGGAAGCGGGGCGTCCGAGTGATCACGTGGGACGCGGATACGGAGCCGGAAGCGCGGAAGTTCTTCGTCAACATGGTCGAGCCGGAAACGCTGGGCAGGCATCTGATGGACACGCTCGCCCTGGCCATGGGGGAGAAGGGGGATTTCGCGGTGCTGACCGGTTCCTTGTCGGCCGCCAACCTGAATGAGTGGTTGAAATGGATCAAACGGCAGCAGGTCGAATTTTATCCGGATATGCGACTGGTGGAGGTGGCGGCGACGGACGACGATTTGCGGAAGGCTGCCGGGGAGGCTCGCCGGCTGCTCGCTCAATACCCGAATTTGCAAGGCATTCTGGGCAACTCGTCGGTCGGGCCGCCGGCCGCGGCGAAGGAGGTCAGGGCAGCGGGCAAAGCGGGGAAGGTCAAGGTGGTGGGCCTGTCGAACCCGAAGCTGATGAAGGAGTATCTCCTGGACGATTCCGCCCAGATGGCCACCCTGTGGAGCCCGAAGAAACTGGGCTACTTGACCGTCGTGCTCGCTGTCGACTATTTGCGGGGGCGGTTGCCGAAGGACGGCCAGGTCGTCGACAATGTCGGGAATATCCGGGTGAGCGGGGACATGGTGGTCATGGGCGAGCCGTTGGACTTCACGAAGGAGAACGTGGACCAGTATGATTTCTAACATCGGCTCCCGCTTCCGGTTCCGCCACTTGCGGCTCAGCACCAAGCTGATCGTGACTTACATTCTCCTGACGGTCATCCCCATGTCCATGCTCGGCTACATATCCTACCGCCAGTACGCCAGATCGGTCGAGGAGCAGATCGGCGAATATATGCCCCGGTTTCTGTATCAGGCGAACGCGGATATCGAGAAGCATATCGACGAGCTCTCCAAGTTGCCGGATATGCTGTTCAACTCGGACAACATCCTGGGCATCCTGCGGAGGCAAGCGTACCGGAACCGCTCCGATCTCAACAAGGACCAGTACAGCATGGACAATTATTTGGCCCGGACCTACATCAACGGGAGCTATCCGGACGTCATCGGCGTCTACGTGCTTTCGGGCGGACGGACGTTCCACAGCGCCAGGCTGGATTTCGAAGAGGCGGATTGGAACGAGGTTCTGTCCCAATACGAAGAAGGCGCCCCGAAGCCCGGACGCGTCAAGATTGTTCTTCCCGGGGAGCTCCGTCTGCATTACAAGAGCCGCATCCCTTACGTGTTCATCGAGAAGCCGATCAACGACATGGACAACCGCAAAATATTGGGCCAAATGCTGATCGCGGTGGATTTGACGTTCATCGATCATATCCTGCGGAATTTCGAAACGGACCGCAGGGCGGAGCTGTGGGTGATGAGTCCTTCCGGGCGGATCGTGTACCACACGGACCGCAACCAGATCGGCACGGTCGATCCCAATCTGCCGCGGTATCCGGTGCATAACGGCAGCTTCCGCAGTTATGCGTCCAGCGAGCCCAAGCTCATGAGCGTGAACGAATCTTCCGGGCTCGGCTGGGTGCTCGTGCACAGCGTTCCGCTGAAAGATTTGACGAAGCGGACCGACCTGGTGCGCAACGTGACGATTACCGTCTTCATCATCATCATCTTCGTCACGCTGGCCATCGCCGTCTTCCTGTCCTGGAACATGACCCGGCCTTTGAAGAAGTTGAGCAGCCTTATGAAGACGGTGGAGATGGGCAACTTCCAGGTCGACTTGAAGGTGCAGAGCGGCGATGAAGTCGGCACGCTGGCGCGCAGTTTCAATTCGATGATTGCCACGATCCGCGATCTGATCCAGCGCAACTACCAGATCGAAATCCGACAGAAGGAAGCCGAGTTGTACGCGCTGCAGTCGCAAATCAATCCGCATTTCATGTACAACACACTCGAAGCGATCGGTATGGCCGTCGAGGAAGGGGAGCGGGAGTCGGTCGTCGAGATGGTGACGCTGCTCGGGCGGATGCTTCGGTTCTCCGTGTCCAATCCGTCCAAGTCGGTGACGATCGGCGAGGAAGTCCAGCATGTGAAGGACTACCTGACCATTCAGAAATACCGGTTCGAGGATCGGCTGAATTTCGAAATCGCCCGAATGCTGGACGATCGCGACCTGCACACGCTCTATACGCCCAAGTTCATCCTGCAGCCCGTGGTGGAGAACGCAATCAAGCACGGGCTCGAGTCGCGCCGTTCTTTGCAAATCCATATCGCTATCAGCCGGGAGTTCGGCGCCAGGTCCGGCAAGCACGACATCGTGTTCCGCGTCCGGGACAACGGTCCGGGCATCCCGCCGGAACGGCTCGAGGAATTGGAGCGGCTGCTTCGGAACGCGGCGTTGGAGAAGCGCGATTCGCAATTCGGACTGAGCAATGTGGGCGCGCGGATCGTCATGACGCACGGTCCGCAATACGGCCTGCAACTGCACAGCATCGCGGGCAAAGGAACTGAAGTGACCATCCGCATTCCGACGATCCGGGAGCCGGGGGCGGCCGATCGAACCGACAACGAGGAGGGATAAAGCATGCAGACCATCCGAACGCTGATCGTGGACGACGAACCGAAAATTCGCAGGGGCATTGAAAGGCTGGTGCTGTCATGCGGAGAAGGCTGGGAGGTGGCCGCCGCCGTCGGGGACGGACGGGAGGCGCTGGAATTCCTGCAGGCTTCCGGAGGCGGGATCGACCTGTTGATCACGGACGTGCGCATGCCCGAAATGGACGGCCTGACCTTGATCCAGGAAGCGAAAAAGCGCTGCACGTTCTACCCGATGCTGATCAGCGGCTATGACGATTTCGCCTACGTGCAGACCGCGCTGCGCGAAGGGGCTGTCGATTATTTGCTGAAGCCGGTGGACCGGGAGCAGTTCCGGACCCGGATGGCGGAAGTCCGCGCCGCGATCGAGGATTTGCGCCGCCGCGAGCGGAAGTGGGGAGAGCTGGAGCGGGACGCCGGCAAGCTCAAAGCAAGCCGGCAGACGCAAGTTCTCAGCATCATTACGGCCGCGGACACCGACCTGACCCGTCTCGGATATTGGGTGGAAGATTTTCCGAAAGGGGCGTACGCGCTGTTCTGCATCCGGATGGATCCGCCGCCGGTCAAGACGCGAACCTATACGGCCAAGGACTGGCAAGCCTATCACTACGCGCTCGAAAACATCATCGGCGAAGTGGTGCTCGAACATGCCAAGCGGCACGGCCGCCAAGCGTGGAGCTGGAAAGGGACGGATTCGGATTACTGGACGTTGCTTCTCGGCCCCGAATCTGAATGGGAGCTGGATGCGGAAGCGGAAGGGCTCGCGGCCGGCATCCGTACGGCCGTTTCAGCTTATACGCCGTTCACGGTATTGGTCGCATACGGGAAGCCGATCGCCGACCTGTACCTGCTGCCGGAAGCCAAACGCCAGGCGCTCCACCTCCTGCATTATCGGTTCATCCACGGCGGGAACCGTCTGTTCGGTCCTTTGTCGGAAGATAGCGGAGGATTGTCAGGGGAGCAGAAAGTGCCGGAATTGCTGGCCGCGGCGCAAAGGGTCAAGCGAAGCGTGGAAATGGCCGATTCCGGTCAGGCGGCGGAGACGATCTCCCGTTTCTTCGACGGGCTGCGCCGGCTTGCTTCCCCCGCCCATATGAACAGCGCCGTGCAAAATCTCCTGATTCTGATCCACTCCGCGGGTCTCGAGAGCCGGGGGAGTCTGGCGGAAGCTTCCCCGCTGGAGAGGCGTCTGGACCAGGTCCGCAAAGCGGCCAGCCTGCATGAGCTCAAGCTGCAGGTGTCCCGGTTCGCGCAACAGGTGATCCGAAACGTCCGGCAATCGCGGGAAGCCGGCAGCATGAAGCCGGTGGAGCTCGCGAAGGATTGGATTCGGGAACGCCTCGGCGAAGAGCTGACGATCAAGAAGATCGCCGACCACGTGCACATGAACCCGACCTACTTCAGCGAATATTTCAAAATGCAGACCGGGGAGACGATTCTGGATTACTTGACCGGCGAGCGGATCGAGCGGGCGAAGATGTGGCTGAGGGATCCGCAATTGAAGCTGCGGGACGTCTGCGAGCGAGTCGGCTATCAAGACGTCAAATATTTCAGCCGTCTGTTCAAGCAGCGGACGGGGATGACGCCGTCCCAATTCCGGGAACGGATCGGCGTCCACGGCGGCGGGGAGTCCGGGCACGGAAACGAATAAATCGAACGGGCCCGCTTCGCCATCGGCAGATCCGGCATTCGCCGGGTCTTTTTTTTATCAATATCGGAACGGACAAGTTCCCCTTGGTCGTCGGAGCGCAAGGCGGCTTCGGAACGAAATCCCGAATGTTCTCCCCCTCACCCGAAAGTTGACCCCTCCATCGGCCGCACTCCCGTTGGTATGGTTATATCACGTAACGGAGACGGAGCAGACAGAAGGAGTGGAACCGGAACATGTCCGATACGGAGTACGCGCTCGAGCTGAAAGGAATCACGAAGAGCTTTCCCGGCGTCAAAGCGCTGGACGACGTCTATTTCAAGCTCAGACCCGGCGAGATCCATGCGCTCATGGGGGAAAACGGCGCCGGCAAATCCACCTTCATCAAAGTCATTACCGGCGTCCATGCCCCGGATGAAGGCGAGATGATCCTGAACGGGCGAAAAGTGGAATTCCGCCATCCGACGGATGCCCAAAAGGCGGGCATCGCGGCCATCTACCAGCATGTGACGTGTTACCCCGATCTGAGCGTCACAGAGAATATCTTCATGGGGCACGAGAAAATCGCCCAAGGCACGAAACGGATTCTCTGGCGCGAGATGCACGAGGAAGCCGGACGGTTGCTGAAGGAACTGGGCGCGGGCTTCAGTCCGAAGACGCTCATGGGGGCGCTGAGCGTCGCCGAGCAGCAAATCGTGGAAATCGCCAAAGCTCTCTCCTTGGACGCGAAGATCATCATCATGGACGAACCGACGGCCGCGCTGACCCAAAACGAGAGCGAAGAGCTGTACCGGATCACCGAGCGGCTGCGGGACCAGGGGAAATCAATCATCTTCATCTCCCACCGCTTCGAGGACATGTATCGCCTCGCCAGCGTCGTGACGGTGTTCCGCGACTCCAAATATATCGGCACCTGGAACGTGAACGAGATTTCCAACCACGATCTGATCATCGCGATGGTCGGCCGGGAAATTTCGCAGCTGTTCCCCAAGAAGCGGGTGGCCGTCGGCGAAGAACTGCTGCGCGTGGAAGGGCTGGGTTTGACCGGCTATTACGCGGACGTGTCCTTCACGTTGCGGCGCGGCGAGATTTTGGGCCTCACGGGTCTGGTGGGCGCCGGCCGAACGGAAGTGTGCCAGTCGCTGTTCGGCATCACCCGTCCCGACAAAGGCCGGATCTTCCTGAAGGGGAAGGAGATCCGCATCCGCAGCCCCCGGGAAGCGATGCGATACGGCATCGGTTATTTGCCGGAAGACCGGCAGAAGCAGGGGCTCGTGCTGCAATGGGCCATCGGCCGGAACATCACGCTGTCGACCTTGGAGAAAGTTTCGGGCAAAGGAATGCTCCATACGCGCAAGGAGCTGGACATCGCCAGGACGCTGGCGGAGAAGGTCGGCGTCAAGGCCGGAAGCGTGTTCGACCTGGTCGGTTCCTTGTCCGGCGGGAACCAGCAGAAGGTCGTGTTCGCGAAGCTGTTGACCGCGGACTTGGACGTGATGATTCTGGACGAACCGACCAAAGGCGTCGACGTCGGCGCCAAGTCGGCGATTTACGAAATAATCGGCGATCTGGCCGGCGCCGGATACGGAATCGTTCTGGTGTCGTCCGAAATGCCGGAAATCATCGGCATGTGCGACCGCGTCGCCGTCATGCGGGAAGGGCGGTTCACCGCCATGCTGGACCGCGAGGGGTTGACGCAGGAAGCGATCCTCGAGGCGGCGATGGTCGGCGCGGATTCGCCAGTGAATTCAAGGCGGGTGGAAGCATGAGCGCGAAGATCGCGAAGTTCCGCGAGCTCGGCCTGCTCGCGTTCATCTTGCTGCTGTCCGTCGGCGTTCAGCTTCGCAATCCCAGCTTCCTGACCTGGGAAAATCTGAACGACATGATCACCAACACCGCGATCCTGAGCATTCTCGCCGTCGGCATGATGCTCGTCATCCTCACCCGCGGCATCGATTTGTCCATCGGCGCGACGTTGGCGCTGTCCGGCATGGTTTCGGCGCTTGCGGTCAGCCGTTATCCGGAGCTTCACCCTCTCGCCGCCATCGGCATCGGAACGGGAGTCGGGCTCGTCTGCGGCTTGATCCTGGGCTTCCTGGTCGCTCGAATCCGCATCCTGCCGATCATCGCGACGCTGGGCATGATGAACGTGTTCCGCGGCCTCACCTACGAAGCGAGCGGAGGCAAGTGGGTCAGCGCCCACCAGATGCCCGACAGCTTCAAGGACATCGCGACCGGATCGCTGCTCGGCATCAACAACCTGATCGCGATCGCCATCTTCATTTACGCCGCCGCGTATTATTTCGTCAACCATACGCGGACCGGACGGAGAATTTACGCGGTCGGCAGCAACCCGGATTCGGCGGCGCTCAGCGGCATTCGTTCGGGGAAGATTTTGCAGCTCGTGTATTCGGTTATGGGGGCGCTTGCGGGTCTTGCCGGCGTGCTATGGGTATCGAAGTTCGCTTCCGCGCAAGGCGATACGGCGACGGGGTACGAGCTGAGCGTCATTGCAGCATGCGTCCTCGGCGGCGTCAGCATCGCGGGCGGCGCCGGCAAAATATCCGGCATCGTGCTCGGTTCGATCTTGCTCGGCATTCTGAATAACGCCCTGCCGATGCTCAACGTCTCCGCGTTCTGGCAAATGTTCATCCAGGGAGCCGTCATCCTGTTCGCCGTGCTTTTCAACGCTTTGGTGAAGCGGGGCATCGACCGCAATCACCTCATGAGGAGGAAAATCTAGCCGTGGAAACGCGAACGATTACGAACCGCCGGGAGTTCTCGTGGAGAAGCTTCATCCTCCAGTGGGAGTGGCTGCTGGTCGCCTTGATCGCCGCGGTGTTCGTCCTGAACGCGAACCTGTCGGAATATTTCCTGGACTCCCGTCATTTGCTCGACGCCACGATGGGTTTTCTCGATAAAGCGTTCATCGTGCTGCCCATGGTGTTCATCATCCTGATGGGCGATATCGATATCTCTGTCGCTTCGATCGTCGCCCTCTCCTCCGTCGTCATGGCGGACTTGTATCAAGCAGGATTGCCAATGGAATGGGCGATGGCCGTCTGCCTGGCGGTCGGGTCTCTCTGCGGCTGGATCAACGGGATGTTGATCGTGCGGTTCAAGGAGCTGTCCTCCGTCATCGTGACGCTTGCCACTATGATCATTTACCGCGGAATCGCCTACATCATTCTGGAAGACCAAGCCGCCGGCAAATTCCCGAAATGGTTCAAATTTCTCGGCTGGGAGTACGTCGGGAACGTTCCGTTCATTCTCGTCGCCTTCGCCGTGTGCGCCGCCGTTTTCACGTATTTGCTTCACAAGACGACTTTCGGCCGGAAGCTGTACGCCATCGGCAACAATCCGACGGCCAGCAAGTTTTCCGGCGTCGAAGTCGACCGGATCAAAGTCGTCGTGTTCACGCTGGCCGGCCTCATGTCCGCCGTTGCCGCCTTGTTCCTGACGTCCCGTATGGGCAGCAGCCGGCCGAACATCGCCTCCGGTTACGAACTTGAGGTGATCGCGATGGTCGTGCTCGGCGGCGTCAGCACGGCGGGCGGCAAAGGCCGGATGGCCGGGGCGATCCTGGCGGTATTCCTGATCGGCTATTTGCGGTACGGCCTCGGCCTGGTCAATATTTCGGCGCAGACGCTGCTCATCGTGCTCGGCCTGCTGCTCCTGTTCGCGGTGGCGGTGCCCCGGTTGAATGCGGGCCAGCGCACCGTCGGAAGGACGTAGCCGGTTCCGGCTCGATTATTCTGCCGGCTTATCCTGGTTGCATTCCGGTCTTAAGGACCGTGATGTGATGTATAGAGCATGCAACGAATCGAACAAGGGAGGATACGACAAGTGAAAAAGACGAAGCTGGGGATTTGCGGTTTGATCGCGGTGATGATGCTGACGTTGCTTGCGGCGTGCGGCAAGAGCGGTTCGGAGAGCAGTCCGGACGCAAGCGGGGCGGTGGCTCCAAGCGCTTCCGCAAGCGGCGGCGCAAGCGCCTCTCCGTCGACGGACGCCGGCGGAGCCAAGAAGAAGTTCGCCATCCTCTTCAAGAACACGGGCAATCCTTACGGCGAGAAAATGATGGACGGCTTCAAGACGGCGATCGAGGAGCTGGGCGGGGAAGCGATTCTGAAGGCGCCGGACCAACCGACCGCCGAAGCGCAAATCGCGATGATCGAAGAGCTGATCTCCCAGAAAGTCGACTCCATCGCGATCGCCGCGAACGATCCGGACGCGCTGCAGCCGGCTTTGGAGAAAGCGATGAACGCAGGCATCAAGGTGCTGTCGCTGGACTCCGCCGTCAACGCGGACAGCCGTTTGGTGCATGTGAACCAGGCCGATCCGGAGCGCATCGGGCGCACGCTCATTCAAGGCATTTCCGAGATGATCGGCGGCGAAGGCGAAATCGCCATCCTGAGCGCCACGTCCCAAGCGACGAACCAGAACACCTGGATCGAATGGATGAAGAAGGAGCTCGAAGATCCGAAGTACAGCAACATCAAGCTGGTCAAAGTCGCCTACGGCGACGACCTTCGCGACAAGAGCGTCTCCGAGACCGAAGCGCTGCTGAAATCGTATCCGAACCTCAAGGGCATTATCGCCCCGACGACGGTCGGCATCGCCGCCGCCGGCAAAGTGCTCACCGACAAAGGGCTGAAAGGCAAAGTCCAACTGACCGGTCTCGGCTTGCCGAGCGAAATGGCGGAATATATCGAGAGCGGCGTCTGCCAGTGGATGTACCTGTGGAACCCGATCGACGTCGGCTATCTGGCCGGACAAACGGCGGACGCGCTCGTGAAAGGCACGATCTCCGGCAAAGTCGGCGACAAGTTCACGGCGGGCCGATTGGGCGACAAGGAAGTGGTGCAGGACGGCGACGGCACGCAAATCATGCTCGGCGATCCGTTCAAATTCGACGCTTCCAACATCGGGGAGTGGAAATCGGTATATTGATTCCAGGACAGGAGAAGGCGATCGTTCCCGGATACAGGGGGACGGTCGCTTTTTTCACCTTGGGCGGGTGTTCCCCCGGCTTTTGTGATAAAATGGTCGTTGAATTGCGGCGGCATTTTTTAATATGAAGAGAAAAGGAGTGGGCGGAAGGTTGGGCAAGTACCGGCTGTTGGCGTTGGACCTGGACGGCACGCTGCTGAACGAACGGAACGAGATCAGCGAAGGCAATCTGGAGTGGATTCACAAAGCCCAGGAGGCGGGCATCACCGTTTGCGTGTCGACGGGGCGGGGCTTCCAGGGAGCGCTGCCGTTCGCGGAGCAGATCAGTCCGGACGCGCCGATGATCACGGCGAACGGCGGGGAAATTTGGCGCCGCCCGCACGAGCTGCACCGGCGCACGACGCTGGACGCCGGGATGGTGGAGAAGCTGCACCGGGTCGCCCTCGCGTATCCGGACGTGTGGTATTGGGCGTACGCCACGGAAGGCATCTTCAACAAGGAGCGCTGGACCCGCGACCCGTACGCGCACGATTGGCTGAAATTCGGTTACTATACGGAAGATTTGGAGACGCTCCATTCGATTCTGGCCCAAATTTCGCCCTGGGAAGAGCTTGAACTGAGCAACTCCTCGACGTTCAACATCGAGGTCAACCCGCGCGGCGTCTCGAAGGCGGCGGCGATTGCGGAAGTGTGCAAGCTGATCGGCTGCGAGCTGTCCGAGACGGTCGCGGTCGGCGACAGCCTGAACGATCTCGCCGCCATTCGCTCGGCGGGACTCGGCGTGGCGATGGGCAACGCCCAGGACGCGGTCAAGGAGGCGGCCGACGTCGTGACCGGCAGTCATTCGGAGGACGGGGTGGCGCAAGTCATCCGACAATACTTGTTGAAGGCGTGATGGCATGGACATTCTCGGCTGGATCGTCGTGATCGGGCTGCTCGGCCTCGGGCTGGCGGGCGCGATCTTCCCGATTCTGCCCGGCGCGCTGGCGATATACGCGGCATTTTTCGCTTACGGGCTGTTTTTCTCGTTTGCGCCGTTTGGCTTCTGGTTCTGGACGATCCAGACGGTGATCGTCGTCGTGCTGTTCGTGGCCGACTACGCCGTGAGCGCATGGGGCGTCAAAAAATACGGCGGCTCCAAGGCGTCCGTGATCGGAAGCACGATCGGCATCATGATCGGCCCGTTCGTCATTCCGGCGTTCGGCCTGATCATCGGCCCGCTGGCGGGCGCGGTGCTGGGCGAACTGATCCACGGCTCGTCGATGGGGCAGGCGTGGAAGGTCGGTTGGGGCTCGATGCTCGGCCTGTTCGCCAGCACGGTCGTCAAAGTGATTTTGCAAGTGGCCATGGTCGTCCTGTTCATCATCTGGATCGTCTGATCCGACATAAGCTGAAGGAGCGAACTAACGCATGATTCGAGTGACGGTATGGAACGAATTCAAGCACGAGCGCGTTCACGAAGAAGTCCGTCAGGTGTATCCGGACGGGCTGCATCGCGCGATCGCCGACGGGCTTAAGCAGGAGGGCGGCTTCGCCGTCCGCACGGCCACGCTGCCGGAGCCCGAGCACGGGCTGACGGAAGAGGTGCTGCGGGAGACGGACGTGCTGGTCTGGTGGGGGCATATGGCCCACGACGAAGTGGCGGACGAGATCGTGGCGCGCGTCCACGCCCGCGTGCTGGACGGCATGGGGCTGGTCGTGCTGCACTCGGGCCATTTCTCGAAAATATTCAAGAAGCTGATGGGGACGAGTTGCGATCTGAAATGGCGGGAAGCGAACGAGAAGGAGCGGATATGGGTCGTCGATCCGGCCCATCCGATCGCGGCCGGCTTGCCGGAATATTTCGAGCTGAAGCCGGAGGAGATGTACGGCGAACACTTCGATGTTCCGCCGCCGGACGAGCTGGTGCTGGTGAGCTGGTTCGAAGGCGGCGAGGTGTTCCGCAGCGGCTGCACGTACCGGCGCGGCCAGGGCAAGGTGTTCTACTTCCGCCCCGGGCACGAGACGTATCCGACCTACTACCACCCGCTCGTCCGCAAGGTCATCGCCAACGGCGTCCGCTGGGCGGCGCCGTCGGGGGCGGCCCGGCCGGTTCGCGGCAACCACGCGCCTCTGGAACCGTTGGGATGATCTTATGGTCAAGAAAGATTCGCTGATCAAAGGCACGATTATCTTGGCAGCCGCGGCGATGGTCGCGCGGGTGCTCGGCATCTTCCAGCGGGTTCCGCTGCAGCACGCGATGGATGTGAAGGGGAACAGCGCCTTCGGCCAGGCGAATACCGTCTACTTGCTGCTGCTCGTCTTCGCCACCGCCGGCATTCCGAGCGCCATCTCGAAGATGGTCTCGGAGCGGCTGGAGCTGGGGCGGCACGAGGAGGTGAGCCGCATCTACCGCGCCGCCGTGCGGTTCGGCATCGTCGCGGGCGTGGTCATGACGGCGCTGCTGCTGGCGATCGCGCCGCTGTACGCCCGGCTGAGCGGCGTGCCGCAGGCAACGCCGGCGATTCGCGCCATCGCGCCTTCGCTGCTGCTGTTCCCGGTCATCGCGATGATGCGGGGATATTTTCAAGGCAGGCAGTTCATGCTCGCGGGCGGCGTCTCCCAGATCGTCGAGCAGATCGCGCGCGTCGTGACGGCGGTCGGGCTCGCGTATTTGCTGCTCGGCTGGGGTTACGGCGACACGACGGTCGCGGCGGGCGGCGCGTTCGGCAGCGTGATCGGCAGCGTCGCCGCGTTCCTGGTGATGCTCTGGTACGCATACAAGCTGCGCAAGGCCGACCGGCTGGCGCCGGCGGCGGCGGCCGCGACGGCGGAGACGGCGGAGACGATCCGGACGGCCTCGGACGCCGGGCCTCCCGTGCTGAAGCGCACCCGCGACATCTATTCCGCCATCTTCCGCATTTCGATTCCGATCTTGCTGACGGCGATGACGGTTCAGCTCATCTATACGATCGACCAGACGCTGCTGGTGCCTCTGTCGAAGTGGAAGTTTGCCGCCGACCAGGTCGACATCTGGCACGCCGTCATGACGAACAACGCCCAGTCCGTCGCCGGCATTCCGCCGGTGCTCGCGATCGCGCTCAGCACGTCGATTTTGCCGGTACTGTCGGCCGCCTACGCTTCCGGGAACATGGAGCGCGTGCGCAGCCAGGGGACGCTGGCGATGCGCATCGCCGTCTTCTCCGGCCTGCCGGTCGTGCTGCTGCTTGCGATCGGGGCGAACCCGGTGAACGGGCTGTTGTTCAAGCCGCCGGAAGGGTACGCGGAACCGGTCGGTAGCGCCATCGTCGGCTGGCTGACCGCGGGGACGATCTTCCAGATTACGATGATGACTTCGAACGCCATCCTGAACGGGCTCGGCCGCCAGCGCACGGCCATGGTTCACACGTTGACCGGCATCGGCATCAAGCTCGCGCTCAGCTTCGCGCTGACGCCGTTCTTCGGCGTGTACGGGCTGCTGGCGGCGACGAGCGTCTGCTTCATCTTCGTCACCGTCTGGAACATGGCTTCGATCCGCGGCCTGACCGGCATCCGCGCGCTCGGCGACCGCTGGCCCGGCTTCGCCGCCGCGGTAGCCGTTCTCGCCGCGGGCGGCGGCGCCATTTCCTATTACGGCGTGGAGTGGCTGAAGCCGCTCGGCTCGAAGTGGCCTTATCTTCTGACGACGGGCCTGCTCGGCCTCTTCCTCGGCGTCGCCTACCCGCTGCTATTGTTCGCGCTGCGCGTCATCCGCGCCGAGGACATCGAGAGCTACCCGGCCCGCATCCGCAGGCTGCTCCGTCCCTTCGCCAGGCTGCAGCGCGGCGGGCGGAGACAAGTCCGGGAAGGCTGACGGCCGGGCCGGCGCCGCGCCCCTTGTGCCTGACGTTCGGAAGGCGTATAATGGCGGAAAAAAAGTGCCGAAAGAGCCGGACCCAAGGAGGCTGGAGCGAAATGGAAAAGATTCGGAACGAAGCGGAATTCCGCCGCAAGATCGGAGAGAGCGGCCTCACGGTCGCGGTGTTCAAGGCGGACTGGTGCGGCGATTGCCGCTTTATCGAGCCGTTCATGCCGGAGGTGGAAGCCGCTTATGCGGACCGGCTGAAGCTGATCGAGATCGACCGCGACGAGCTGCCGGATCTGTGCAGCGAGCTGAACATTCTGGGCATCCCGAGCTTCGTCGCGTTCCGGGAAGGCCGGGAACTCGTTCGCTTCGTCAGCAAGCTGCGCAAGACGCGCGACGAGATCGAGCAGTTCCTCGACCGCGCGGTCGCCGTCTCGCAGGCGGTTTCTTCGCAAGCCTGAGCGCCGGAAGAGCGTCGCCGGCCCGCCGTGCGCAGGGGGACGAGCGCACATAGCCAAGGTTGCGCTCTCGCAACACGGAAGAAGGAGTCGTGCATCCGCACGGCTCCTTTTCGCCATTCCTGACCGTTACTCCCGGGCTGTCTTCGCTCGCCGGAGCAGTTCGGACATAAAATCCGCTTTATGATCCGAGTAGGCCAGCAGGGTGCGATGTCCTTGGCGGTACGCGTACCATTTATGCTGGGCGTACCTTCTCGCTTCGTCCGGGTGGGAACGAAGATAATCCCGGATCCGCAAATTGTCGCGCCACAATTCCGAGTCGTGTGCCGTCACGGCCAGGTTGAACGAGCGCCCGCCGCGCTTGCGGCAATAGATCCGCCCCGCAACGCCGGCAGCCCCGAGAATTTCGTATCCCAGACGCTGCAATCCGCTTGTCTCTTCATCCGACAACTCCAAAGCGCCGGCAAGGCCGATCAGAATATCCACGACAGGCTTGGCATCGAGCCCGGGCACCGAGGTGCTGCCGAAATGCTCGAACTTCGCCTCCGGAAAAACGTTCCGCAGCTGTTCGACTTCTTCCCGATACCAGGCGGCCCAATGGGAATCGTACGGCGCAATGGAGATGTCTTCATCCGTGTTCATCGCTTTTCCTCCCTTGTACTTTTCCTGTCTTTTCCTCGTTTACTGCTCTACCAAGATCCGAACCATCCCGAGGATGCTTACCTGGGCGTTCAAGATCCGAAACAATCGGATCGATGGAACGTCATCTTCCTTCCTGATTATGGACAGTGGCTATCCAGAGAGTTGGATATACGGAACCGGGTCTATTTCGGGTTTTAGGTCTTTTTCGGAAAATGGTCACATGCCGGACGTCCACCTGTCACAGTTTGAACATGGTATTGTATTTCCCGGTCCGTTATAATGGGAATGGCCGTTTGGAGCCTCATTTCACAAGAGAAACCGGGGATACGCATGACCGCGAAGACCTACCGCCTGCTCAATTTCTGGAACTGCCTCGGCATGTTCCTTGTGCTGATCGCAGGAGTTGTCGTCACGAATACCGATTCCGGCCGCGGCTGCGGGACGGATTGGCCGCTGTGCAACGGGAAGTTCGTGCCCGCTTATACGCTGGAATCGATGATCGAATATACGCACCGCGCGGTCAGCGGGCTCGAAGGGCTGCTCGTGGCGGCGGTGTTCGTCGTCACGCTGATGAGGAAGCCGCGCAGCGGCGAAGCGGTCTTCTACGCCGGCGGCTCGCTGCTGTTCACGATCGCGCAAGCCGTGCTGGGGATGATGGCGGTCATCTGGCCGACGTCGGACGCGGTGCTGGCGATTCACTTCGGCATCTCGATGATCGCGTTCACGTTCACCTGGCTGCTGTACGCCTGGTCGCGGAGACGGGCGAGCGCGCCCGCTGCGTCCGCCGCCGGCCGCCGGCCGGCTTCCGCAGCCTCCGCCGTCCCGGCCGCCCTGTTCCGCGCCGCCATCGCCGTCATCGTCTATTGCTACGGGGTCGTGTACCTCGGCGCCTACGTCCGCCATACCGATTCGGCCGGCGGCTGCATCGGCTGGCCGCTGTGCAACGGCCGATTCGTGCCCGACCTGGACGGGGCCGCCGGCATCGTGTTCGCGCACCGGCTGGCGGGAGCGCTGCTGTTCGTGTTCATCCTCGTCCTGGCGCTTTACGTCAACCGGCGCTCCGGCGGCCGGCGCGAGCTGAGCTCGCTCGGCTTCGTCTCGTTCGCTCTGGTGGCGGCTCAGGTGCTGAGCGGCTGGCTCGTGACGGAGACGCTGGGCAACGAGGACGTCTATGTATTCACGAGCCTGCTCCATACGATCATCGTTACCGCGATGTTCAGCGCCCTGTGCCTGCTGGCCATCCGTTCCTGGCAGCTGTCCAGGCCAATCCGCTAACGTCTGCCGCCGCGGCGCCGGCTCCCGCACGGCGAGCCGCCGCGGCGGGGATCATGCCGTATGTCACTCGGGAGGTTGGAACCGAACATGAGCTTCGCATCGCTCCGTCCGTTTCTGGAAACGCTGCGCAAGGAGAACGATCTGGCCGTTGTCGAAGCGCCGGTCGATCCGTATTTGGAAATCGCCGAAATTCATCGCCGGGTCATCGACGAAGAGGGCCCGGCTTTGCTGTTTACGAACGTCCGGGGCGCCTCGTTCCCCGTCGTCACCAATCTGTTCGGCACGAGCCGCCGCGTCAGCCTGGCGTTCGGCTCCCGGCCCGAACAGCTGGTCAACCGTCTGGTCGGCGCGCTGGAGACGCTGCTGCCGCCGACGCCGGCCGCGCTCTGGCGGGAGAAGGACATGCTGCTTGATCTGTTGAAGGTCGGCCTGAAGAAGACGCCGCCCGAAGCGGCGCCGGTGCTCGGCGTCTCCCGCCGCGAGCGTCCGCTGGCGGGGCTGCCGGCGCTCACGAGCTGGCAGGAGGACGGAGGGCCGTTCCTCACGCTGCCGCTCGTCTATACGGAGCAGCCCGGACACGTTAGGCGGCACAATCTGGGCATGTACCGGATGCAAGTGTTCGACGACGCCACGACCGGCATGCACTGGCAAATTCACAAAGGCGGCGGCTTCCACTACCACGAGGCGGAGAAACGGGGCGAAGCGCTGCCGGTCACTGTCTTCCTGGGCGGCCCGCCGGCGCTGATCGCCGCCGCGATCGCCCCGGTGCCGGAGAACGTTCCCGAACTGCTGCTCGCCTCGCTCATACTGGGCGGGAAGCTGCCGATGACCGACGACCCGCTCGGCGGCCACCGCATTCCGGCCGAGGCCGAATTCGCCATCTCCGGCTCGGTCCCGCCGCATATTCGCCGCCCCGAGGGGCCGTTCGGCGACCATTACGGATACTATTCGCTGCAGCACGATTTTCCGGTGTTCCACGTCGACCACGTCTGGCATCGCAAGGACGCCATCTACCCGGCGACGATCGTCGGCAAGCCTCGCCAGGAAGACTACTACCTGGGCGAATTTCTGCAGCGGCTGCTGTCTCCGGCGTTTCCGCTGGCGCTGCCCGGCGTGCGCAACTTGTGGACGTACGCGGAGACCGGCTTCCACGCCTTGTCCGCCGCCGTCGTGCGCGAGAGCTATTCGCGGGAAGCGCTCGGCACCGCGTTCAGCATCCTCGGCCAAGGCCAGCTGACCCTGACGAAATTTCTCATGCTGACCGACCGAAACGTCGACCTGGAACATTTTCCGCAGCTGTTGGAAACGGTGCTGGAGCGCTTCGACCCGCAGCGCGACCTGTTCGTGTTCGACCATACGTCGCACGATACGCTCGACTACACCGGCAAGCGGCTGAACCACGGCAGCAAGGCGGTGCTGCTCGGCGTGGGCGAGCCGGTTCGCTCGCTGCCTTCCGAATATACGGAAGGCGGCATCGCCGGCGCGGACCGCATCCGGCCGTATTGCCGGGGCTGCCTCGTCGTCCAGGGGGCGCCTTATGAGCGCGACCCCGGTCTGGCGGAGCGGATGGCGGCCGAGCTGGCGGGGCGCGGGACGGAATGGCCGCTCGTCGTGCTGTGCGACGACGCCGACATCGCCTCCGGCCAGACGCCGTTCCTGTGGACGACGTTCACCCGCTTCAACCCGGCCCACGACATTTATGCGGAGAGCCGGGCGACCCGCCACCATATCGGCTACGGTCTGCCGCTCGTCATCGATGCGAGAATGAAGCCGGGCTACCCGGACGAGCTGTTCCCGCGCGAGGACATCGCGGAGCTCGTCAGCCGCCGCTGGAAGGAATATTTTCCGGGCCGCTGATCAAGCTTGCCCGGGGTTCGTCCATTCGATGCCGATGTCGGGATAGCCGGCGGCGCGAACGTCCTCCAGCCGGACGAACAGCCGCCCGTCGAAGATGATGCTGTTGCTCTTGTCCGCCGTCAGCGTCTTCTGCCCCGTCCCGATCTCATACTTGTCATGTTGTCCCGGCGTGACGTCCACCTTCCAGCCGAGCGCCGCGGCGAGGGGGCGGACAGGCACGTAAAGCCGGCCGTCGAGCCCGTAGAACAAATAGGGCACCGGAATCCGCAGTCCGCCTGTCAGCACCGTTCCTTCCGTCTGCGCGCGCTCGGCCGTCGGCGCGACCGGGAGCGCGTCGAGATCGAGATCGGCCGGCACCGCCGGCGGCTCGGGTTGCGCTGCGCCGCCGTCCCCGCTTCGCCGGTTCCGGAACTTCCCGATCCGTTCCGCCGCTTCCTTGGCATCCGCGGCGGCGATGCGCCCGGTCGCGAGATCGTACTTCAGCGGCGTGCGGGCCGGTTCGTTGCGGGCGAACAGGAACGTCGCGGCCCCGTTCTCGTAAGCCCGGAGCGAACCGAGCACGAGCCGCTTCGCCTGACCGCTTGCCGGATCGATGCGGACGACTTCGTTCTGGCGGTCCGCTTCGCTGTAGCGCTGTTCCAGCAAGCTGCCGTCGGGCAGCCAGAAATATTCGGGCTGCGACGGATAAACGCCGATTTCCCGGATGACGCCGTTCAGGTTGCTTTTCATCAGGACGTGGATCATTTTCTGAGTCCGGTAGCCGCCGTCGGGAGACGATTCCATATCGTAAGAGATGATCGACTTGAAGCCCCATTTGCCGTTCGGGGAACGAACGTACAGATTGCCGTCGACCAGCGTATCCGTCTTCGCGTCGTAGTAAGCGCCGTCGAACGTCGTCAGCGAGCCCGGCTTCAGATAGGCCGCCGCATCATCGGAGCCGGCCCGTGCCGCAAGGCCGCTCACGGTTTCCGGCAGCAGCGACCAGGCGCCGCTGGCGTCGTGCATGAGCACGCGCGAATCGGCGCTTCCGTCTTCCCGGAAGATCGTCAGGTTGTAAAACGATTCGCCGGTCCTTCCATCCGTGTACGAATAATAGGCCCGATAGGGCGCGGCTTCATTCGCCGTTCCGCCGGCGGCCGCGGCGTACGACGCTTGTCCCCAGCCGGCCGCCAGCGCGGCGACGGCCAGCGAGAGCCGAACGGCCCGGGCCCGGTTTCTTCCCTTCCGCCCATTCATGGCAATTCCTCCTTCGCTTCTTTTTTCCGTTTCCCATGAATTGACGTTTGGGCTTGGCCGAAGTTGCGTTTGTCTGGAGGAGTTGAGGCTCCGGCCCGGGATGCGCTACAATGAGAAGAACGGCGCTGGAATCGCCGGCTTGTGAATTCTAAGCTGCCCATGGGGGACGACTATGTTGCGAGCGATGTTCGGCGAACCGCCCCGGGAATGGCAAGGCTCCCTGCAAGAGACGGTCGGCCGGATCGAGCGCTTCATCCGGCTCATGCGGGACATGGGGGACGAGCGCGGGGACGGCGCGGTCCCCTTCCGCAAATTTGCGGTCTGGTCGGAAGGGCTCCTGCGCTCGCTGGACGAACTCGAGCAGAGCCGCTACGCCGCCCGCAAGTTCGCGGAGCGGATCGACACGCCGTCGGTCGAAGCCATGTCGGAAGAGCAGCGGCGCGATTACGACCGGCACGTCTATTTCGACAAGAACGCCTACATCCGGATTTTTGCGACGCTCGACAAGCTCGGCATGCTGCTCGACGGGGTGCTGGAACTGCACACGGAGAAGTTGAAACCGCATTTCTCGTTCTTCACGGTGCTGCGGCTCATGCGCCGGCGGGCCGATTGCGCCGAATTGTCGCAGCGCATGGACGAATTGAAGGAACGCCATCAGGGCGCGCTGAACCGGCTGCGGCGAAGGCGGAACATGGAGATTCACCTGATGAACGCCGAGCTCCGGGACGACCTGCTGCACAGCTTGCATTCGGGCGCGGGGGCGGCGCATCTGGAAAATATCGCGGCCAACATGGCCGACTTGGAAGAAGGCTGGGATATGGTGTGCCGGGGGCTCGATCTGTCGTTTCGCGAGTTGCTTGCGCGCGGCCGCACGATGGGCGGGCACCGGTAACGGGAAGGAGCGAGAGGCGATCTTGAGGCTGGCGGGGAAAACGGCGCTCGTCACCGGAAGCGCGAAGGGGCTCGGGAGACGTGCGGCGCTGGAGCTGGCCGCATTGGGCTGCAATGTGGCGTTGAACTATGTGACAAGCCGGGCGGAAGCGGAGGAGACGGCGGAGCGGATCGCCGCCATGGGCCGCCGGGCCGTCGCCATCCGGGCGAATATCGCGGTGGAAGAGGAAGCCCGCCGGCTGGTGGAGCGGACGGAGGAGCTGCTGGGCGGCGTCGACATTCTGGTCAACAGCGCCGGGCCGTTCATCCGCGAGCGGAAGCTGTTCGCGGACTACACCGCGCGGGAAATTCACGAGATGATGAACGGCAATCTGGTCGGCACCATGCTGCTCGACCATCGCGTGCTGCCCGGCATGCGGGCGCGGCAATGGGGGCGGATCATCCATTTCGGCTTCGGGCACGCGTCCGAAGCCCGCTCGTGGCCGCATCGCGCCGTCTATGCGGCGGCCAAGGTCGGGCTCGTGTCGTTCACGCGGACGCTGGCCGCCGAAGAAGCGCCGAACGGCATCACGGTGAACATGGTGTGCCCCGGCGACATCCGCGGCGAGTTCAAGGAGAAGGGAATCCGGGACGTCGACGGCTTGACCGACGACGAGACGCCGCGCGGCCGGCCGGGAACGGGAGAGGACGTCGCCCGGGTCATCGCGTTCCTCTGCTTGCCGGAATCGGACTTCGTCACCGGCAATGCGATCGAGGTGTCGGGCGGGTACGATCCGATCGTCAACAACGTGAAGCGGATATAAGGGCCGCCGGACGCGCGCGCACAAACCAAAAAGCCCCGTCCCCGCGCAAGCGGGGCGGGACTTTGACGGCCGTCCTCCTTGAGGCGGACGGTCGAAACCGCGACGGATCAGAAAACTTGGACAACGTCCTGAATACCTTCAACCTCTTCCAGCAGCGCTCGCTCGATGCCGGCTTTCAGCGTGATCGTGGAACTGGGGCAGCTGCCGCAGGCACCCATCAGCCTAAGCTTCACGATGCCGTCTTCGACATCGACCAACTCGACGTCCCCGCCGTCCCGCTGCAGGAACGGACGAAGTTTGTCAAGCACTTCAAGCACTTCATCATACATCGCGGTGTCTTGCGCGGCTTCACTCATCGCCATCCCCTCCTTTCTTAACGTTATTATAGTACAATTTCGGATGAATGAAAACGACGTCCGCCAACCGAAAGGACGAATCGGTATGCATATCGTGGAATATTGCGTCAGCAATCTGCACCACGGGACGGAGGAAGTGTTCAGTCGGCTCGAAGAGCTTCCGGACGTGGAAGTGGTCGAATACGGCTGCCTGGGCAATTGCGGCGAATGCTTCCTGTCCCCTTATGCGCTCGTGAACGGGGAGTCGATCGTCGCGGCAACGGCCGACGAGCTGTACGATCTCATCGTCGCCGCCATTCGCGAGCAGGAAGAGGAGAAGTCAGCGCTCGACAAGCTGCTGGACGATCTGTGAGCTCAGCCGAAGTGGCGGCGGCTCTTCCAGAGGACGCCGCTCTTGAGCAGCCGCGGCACCCGCCCCATAATCGGCGTCGTGCCCATGAGGCCGAAGCCGGATTTCTTGCCGAGGGAGCCGAGCGTTCCCTTGAGCCGAATGCGGGGCAGCTTCGGATTACTGCCCCGCCAGCGGGCTTCGATGACATGGGCGACCTGTGAGCCCTGGGCTTGGGCCAACTGGCCGCTCGGCGAATACGGCTGGCTGGAGCAGTCGCCGATGACGAAGACGTTCGGAGCGGCGTCCAGCTCGTGATACTCGTTGACGATGAGCCGGCCCTGCCCATCCTTCGGCAGCGTCATCTTCTGCACCAGCTCGACCGGCTGGATGCCGGCGGTCCAGACGGTGACGTCGGTACGAATCTCCTCGTCGCCGTTATAGATGACGCCTTCCTCCAGGCGGGTGATGTGAACCTGGCTGCGCAGCTCCACCTGATGCTCGTGGAACCAGGAGGCGGCGAAATGCTGCAGCTTCCCGGGGAAGGCGGACAACAGGCTGCTGCGGTCCAAGATGCGAATGTTCAGATCCGGCCGGCTCTCCCGCAGCTCGGACGCCACTTCGACGCCGCTCAGGCCGCCGCCGACGATGGTCACCTGGCCGTAGGGGCGCGTGTCGTTCAGCGTTTGGTACGTCTTGCGCGTGGCCGACAGCGACTGCACGCCGACGGAATATTCGGCCGCTCCGGGAATGCCGTGGTAGTTGTCGGTGCAGCCCAAGGCGATGACGAGCGAATCGAACGGCAGCTCGTCCCGCTCGCCGGGCGCGAACTTCACGACTCTGCGCTGCAGATCGACGTCCGCGACGTTGCCGTAGACGATGTCGAGCTGAGGATGGGACGGGAACGCAACCCGGATGTCCAACTCGGACGTCGTTCCCGCCGCGAGCGCGTAAAATTCGGTTTTCAAGCTGCCGAACGGCATCCGGTCCACCAGCGTGACCCGCACGTTGTTCGGAATATTTTCCAGCAGGTCGTGCACGACGGTCAGCCCGCCGTACCCGCCGCCCAAAACGACGACATGGCTCATGCTGCATTTCTCCTTTGAGCGCCAGGCTGCTGCCTTTATTATGAACGAACGGCAAGAAGGCCACGCAAGAAAAATGGCGGCACCGACATGCCGCACATTCTTCCCGCCGCCTTCCGCTTCAATCGTAAACTTTGATCTCGTTGTACAGCGTGTCCCGCTCCACCGGAATGCGCCCCGCGCCCTTGATCAGCCAGACCAGATCCTCGCGGGTGATGCCGGCCGGCGTCAGCGCTCCGGCGGCGTGGCTGATGCGCTCCTTCACGATCGTCCCGTGGGCGTCGGAAGCGCCCATCGTCAGGGCCACCTGGGTCAGCTGCGTGCCGATGTTGATGAAGTACGCCTTGACGTGCGGGAAGTTGTCCAGCATCAGCCGTCCGATCGCGATCGCCTTCAGGTCGTCGAACGCCGAGTTGCGGCGGCGAATGCCGGCCTTCGGACTGGTCGGCTGCATCGACAGCGGGATGAACACCTGGAAGCCGCCCGTCTCGTCCTGAAGCTCGCGCAGGTGAAGCAGGTGCTGCACGCGCTCCTCGATCGATTCGACCGGGCCGTACAGCATCGTCGTCGGCGTCTTCATGCCGAGCTGGTGGGCGATGCGGTGCACCTCCAGGTATTGCTCGATGCCCGCCTTTTCCACCCGCATCTTCTGCCGGTATTGCTCGGACAAAATTTCCGCGCCGCCTCCCGTCAGCGACTCCAGGCCGACCGCCATCAGCCGTTCGAGCACCTGTCGGTAGCTCAAGCCGGAAATGCGGGAGTAGAAGTCGATTTCAGCCGCGGTGTACGCCTTAATCGTCACTTGCGGGTAGCGCTCCTTCAGGGAGCGGATCGATTCGACGTAGTATTCGAACGGAACGTGGGGGTTGTGGCCGCCGACAATGTGAAATTCCTTGGCGGTCGGGGTGATGTGCTGATCGACGTAGGCGAACATCTCTTCCGGCGTCAGCGTATACGCCCCCTCTTCGCCCTGGTCTCTGCGGAAGCTGCAGAAGGCGCAGTGGGATTCGCAAACGTTGGTGAAGTAGAGGCTCATCGTTTCGGTGAAGTACACTTTCTTGCCGTTCTTGCGCTGGTTGACCTTGTCGGCGAGCTGTCCGATGGTGAGCAAGTCGTCCGATTGATATAGGAATACTCCGTCTTCAAACGTCAGCCGCTCGCCGCGCTCGACCTTATCCGCAATTGCGGCCATCTTCCGATCCGGGCCGGCGGTCATTAGCGTCATGGGGATCGGCCTCCTTCTTCAAAATAATGTGAGTTCGATCAAGATGAGATTGTGAAAAAAGTAACATATTCGAACTCAAAATAAAGGCTCGACGAATCGAAACCAACCGTATCTATTATAAGCTTCGACCCGCTTCCGCGGCAACACTTAAACGGATTTGGATAGCGCATGTATATTTTCTTTAAATGAAGGGAATCAACTTGAATAACAAACATAATATGGTTATCTTAAATGGAAGACCAACTCTCGAAGGATGGTGTCAAGGTTGATCGATGTGCTGCCGTTGTCCGAACTGGAACAGATGGAGCAGTCCGATAAAATCGCCACGCTGCAAAAATATCGCGCTGCCTATACGATTAAGGATTTGAGCCAGGCATGGGGACTGTCGAACCCGATTCAGTATTACATGTGGCTGAAGAAGCAGAATATTTACGAACAGCTCGTTCGCCGGGCGGACAAGTTCGATCCGTCCAAGGAGTGGAAGCGGTCGCGGGATTCGGACGGGCGGGACGACGAGCGGACGCCGGTGCGGGGGCTGCCCGCCGACCAGTTCCGCTACGGGCTCGACGCCGACTCGACGGGGCCGGAGCTTGCCCACGTGTTCCGCCGGCTGGCCGATTTTCTCGTCAACGAAGGCGGCCACTTCCGCTGCCGGATCGAGCTGAAGGCGCTGCCGCAACCGGCGGCCGGCGCGGAATGGAAAGAGGAGGAACCCGGCGCCTGACGGCGGCGGGTTCTTCCATGGATACGCGGACGGCTCTTGAGGCTTGCCGGCGCGAGGAGTATACTGGAGAAGAAGACGCGATCTTCGCGCAAGCAAGGAGGGACCGGACATGATAGCGATCAGCGAAACGGCCGGCAACAAAATACACGAAATGCTCGAAGCCGAAGGGTCGCCCGACCTGTTCCTGCGCATCGGCGTTCAGGAAGGCGGCTGCAGCGGTTTTTCATACGGCATGGGCTTCGACGACGAACAGCACGAGGACGATCAGGTGATGGAGATTCAAGGCCTGAAGGTGGTCGTCGATTCCGAGAGCGTCAAGTACCTGCGCGGTCTCGAAATCGATTGGAAGGAATCCGCCATGGGCGGCGGCTTCACCATTCACAACCCGAACGCCATCGCCACCTGCGGCTGCGGCCAGTCGTTCCGCACGGCGACCGACGCCGGCAAGCCGAACCCGGAACAATGCTGACGATGTGGTAAAATAGCAAGCCCCCCGAGTCATTGATTCCGCATCAACGACAAGGGAGGCTTTTGTTTTGCCCGCTTGCCGGTTGCGCGTTCCGCTCGGGCCGCATCCGGGGCGAAGCGAAGCCCCGACAATGCCCTGTAGAAAATCGGGAAATCGTAGAATGATGAGAATTGCCTCGCTTGCCGTTGGGTTTGTAATGTAAAAAGCAAGCGAGGAGGCGGCGAACATGAAGGAGATCGGAAATGAAGTCGCACACGGCGTTCACAATTACAGCAGGGAAGCCGATTGGGTAAAACCGGAAGACCCGGTTCTTCTCGAGAGGCTGGAGTGGTTCCGGGATCAGAAGCTGGCATTGATGATGCACTGGGGGCCGTATTCCCAACTCGGGCTGGTGGAGTCCTGGACGCTGAGCGACGAAGACGGAGACTGGGCCCGCCGCAGTGTGGACTGGACCCGGGATTACGAGGAACTGAAGCGGGAGTATTTCGCGCTGAACAAGACGTTCAATCCGATCCGGTTCCAACCGGAGCTGTGGGCGGACGTCGCCGAGGAAGGCGGCTTCAAGTACCTGATCTTCACGACCAAGCATCACGACGGCTTCTGCATGTGGGACACCCATACGACGGATTACAAAATTACCGGCGGCGATACCCCGTTTCATACCCACCGGTACGCCGATATTTGCCGATACGTGTTTGATGCGTTCCGCGCCAAAGGGATGGCGATCGCCGCATACTTCTCCAAAGCGGACTGGCATTCGCCGTATTACTGGGCGCCGGGAATGGAGCGAGGCCGCCATATGTGGCGGGGGCCGTCCTACAATCCCCAAGATTACCCCTGGCTATGGGAGCAATTCGTCCGGTTTACGCACGAGCAAATCATGGAGCTGGTGACCCGCTACGGCAGAATCGATATTTTGTGGCTGGACGCCGGTTGGGTGCGGAACGGCGGTCGGGTCAAGCAAGACATCCGGCTGGGGGAAGTCATCGGGCGAGCGCGCAAAGTTCAGCCGTGGCTGCTCACCGCCGACCGCACGGTCGGCGGTCCGTACGAGAACTACGTGACGCCGGAGCAGACGATTCCCGACCGGCCGCTGAGCGTGCCTTGGGAGAGCTGCATCACGATCGGCACGTCGTTCTCGTTCGCGTACGAAGACCGGTACAAGTCCGCCCGGCAACTGGTGCGGATGCTGATGGAAGTCGTGGCGAAGGGAGGCAACCTGGCGCTGAACGTAGGCCCGCAGCCCGACGGCCGGCTGCCGAAGGGCGCCGTTCGGAGCATGAAGGATTTGGGCGCCTGGCTCAAGACGCACGGGGAAGCCGTTTACGGCACGCGCGTATGCGCGCCCTATTATACCGGCGACTGCGCCTTCACGCGCAAAGGAAACACGGTATACTGCACGTATTTGTACCCAAGTGAAGAGGCGCCGGTGCCCGAGCGGGTGATGATTCCGTATTCGGAGTCCGTTGCGGGCATCGAGCTGGTCGGGAAGGAGGGCCGGCTGGATTTTGCGCGCACGGAGCAAGGACTGTCTGTCCGGTTGCCGGACGGCGAACGGGGCGGGAAATGCCCGATTGCCCACGTATTCCGGATTCACCGTACATAGGCGGCTCGTGTCAGATGAGTTGACACGCATATTCAAAGAAGCTGACGCAAGTCAGCTTTCTTGATATGGAAAGGAGGGATTCGTATTGAACAGCAGCTGGTTCCGCAAACTTTTGCTCTCGTATCTCCCCGCTTTTTTTATGGTCATTACGATTTTGTTTTTCCTTTTCTTTCAGGCGCTGAACGAACAGAACCGCAAAGAGGCGATCAAGGCCAACGACTTCCTATCGCAGCAGGTCGTTCAGTTTACCGACACTTCCTTGAAATCGATCGATTATCGCGTGTTGCGTGAAATTCTCACTTCGCAGGTGCTCGGCCATTTTTTCAAAGCGAACCAGGACGATGTGTATCAGAATATTCAGGCGACCAAACTGATCGATGATTGGAAGTTCAATTATCCGATCATCGATTCGGTTTATTTCATCCGCTTGAAAGACGGCTTCGTGCTGGGCGACGGGTCCGGAACGGCATCGGAATTGGCGGACGAACCGTTCATCCGGCCATACATCGAACAGAAAGCCGCGCCGGGCAAATGGACGGGAAAACGCAGCTACAGGCCGTACACATCGGAAAAGGCGGCGGACGTCATTACGATGGTTCGCAGCTACCCCAACTTCGCCACCGCGAAAAGCGGTTACATCGTGGTGAACGTCAGTTTGTCCAAACTGCAGGCGTCCCTGCTCCCCATGTACAATCCGGAGCTGACTTACGTTCGCATCAGCGACGGCAAAGGTGACGTTCTGCTGGGCAACGGCGGCGGCAACCGCAAAATCGACGTGTTCTCCCGCTACATCTCCCCATACACCGGATGGGTGATCGAGAGCGGTCCCGTCAACGGCAAGTTCACGGGGCTTGTGCTGAAGTCCTACAATGTGTGGATGATCATGGCCTTGGCCGCCGTCATTTTGGGCGCCTTATGGGTCGTTCACGTGACGCGCCGCCACTATAAGCCGGTTAGCCAACTGGTGTCCCTGATTCGCACCAGCTCTCTGATCGGCCAAGACGAGCATCCGGGGGGCAACGAGTTCGGTTTTATTCGCGGGGCGCTCGAACGGCTGATGGATGAGATGCAGAAGACGCGCCAACAGCACAACGAAAGCTTTATTTTGCAAAAAAGGCATTGCTTTCAGGAAGCGCTCGACGGGACGATTCCGATTCAAGAAGAGAAATGGCGGGCGGATTTGATCCGATACAAGATCCATCCGGCGGGCGCTGCGGCTTTTGTGCAAGTGCTGGAAATCGACCGGTATCACGAGTTTGTCCGAATGTACAACCAGCAGGATCAATCGGTTCTCAAATTCGTGCTTTCCAGCGTTGTGCAGGAAATGGCGCAGGCCAGCGGGGCGACGGCATGGGCGGAATGGACCGCCGACCGCCGGCTGACCGCGATCATATGGGTGCCGGATGAACGGCGGGAAGACGGATTGGATATGGCCATCAGCGGGCAAATCGTCGAATGGGTGCGCGGCAATCTGAGCTTCACGGTGACCCTCGGTGTGGACGGCATGGCCTCCAGCCTGGAGGAAATCCGCAGATCGGGGGAGAACGCCGCCCATATGTTGCAGTACAAGGCCGTTCTCGGAACGGGAAGGGCGCTTCATCCGGCGAAGACGGAGAGTTTGGGATTTCGGGCTCACGATTTTTTCGGCACGATCCACTTGCTGGTCCAGTCGCTGCGGTTGCCGGAGAACAACTGGGACAAGCACTTGGACGAGCTGTTCGCCCAGATCCGGGACTCCGTGTCCACGCGCAAAGAGATCGAAAGCCTGGTGCAGTTCCTCCATCAACATCTGAACCGGATGTTCTCGGAGTTGTCCAAGGAGTACCGGCACATCTGGCGGGAAACGGAAGCGGGGCTGGCGGAACTGGAGCGGAGCTGGGAGACCGCAAGCGAGCTTCATGCCGCCTACAGCCGCATCTTCGACGAGATGTCCCACCAAATGCAAACTTTGCGCGAATCCCAGCGAACGCGCGTCGTCATCGGAGAAATTCGCGCCTACATCGAGGAGAACTACGCCAATCCGGAACTTTCGCTGGAACACTTGAGCGACATCTTTCAGATGCATGCCAAAAATATCAGCAAGCTGTTTAAGGAAGAGTTCGGCGAGAATTTCGTGGATTTCCTCATCGGCCTAAGGATCGGGCATGCCAAAAGGCTGCTCGCGACCACCGAAAAGACGTTGACGGCCATCAGCGCGGAGGTAGGGTACTACAATTACAATTCGTTCAACCGGGCGTTCAAGAACGTCGAGGGCGTTTCGCCCAGCGATTACCGCAAACAGGCGGACAAGTCCGGCGGCGCGGTCTTGCCCGGAATGTTACTGTCCCGCGAAAAAGTTTGAGGGGCCGAAAAAAGAGGAGGCGAAAGGAGACGAGTCGGCGAGGGAGCTTGCGCGAAAATGGTGAAGCCGCCGAATCTTTCGAATTGATCTTGGGTTAAGCGCCGGACTACAATGGCTCTGCCGGATCCGGACGAAACGCATGTCGGCGCAGCCGAAGTAACGTTAGCCCAAGGGGAGATGCCGATGGCTCAGACGTGGACGAAGATGAAACGAAGCTGGGAGTTATACGCGATCGTGCTTCTCCCGGTGCTCTACCTCATTATTTTCAAATACATTCCCATGTTCGGCGTGACGATCGCCTTCAAGGATTACAGCGTCGTGAAAGGGATCTGGGGAAGTCCCTGGGCGGGGTTCAAGCATTTCGAGAGCCTGTTCCAATCGCCCAACTTTCCGCTTCTGATCCGAAATACGCTGGGCATCAGCTTCTACTCCCTGATCGCGGGCTTTCCCGTTCCCATCCTGTTGGCGCTCGCACTCAACGAAGTGCGGTCGGGCTTCTTCAAACGATCGGTGCAAATGATCACGTATGCGCCGCACTTCATTTCCACCGTCGTCATGGTGTCGATGATCATTCTGATGCTGTCTCCTCATGTCGGCATCGTGGAGCGGCTGCTCACTTTCGCAGGCTTGCCCACGACCGACTTCATGGGCGAGCCGAAGCTGTTCAAGTCGATTTATGTCTGGTCCGGCGTCTGGCAGGAGATGGGGTATGCGTCCATCATCTATATCGCCGCTTTGTCCGGCGTCGATCCGGCGCTCTACGAAGCGGCCAGAATGGACGGCGCTTCCCGGTTGAAGAAGATCGTTCACATCGATCTTCCGTCGCTCATCCCGATTACCGTCATCCTGCTGATCCTGAACTTGGGCAGCATCATGGGCGTCGGGTTCGAGAAGATCTACTTGATGCAGAACCCGCTCAACGTCAGCGCGTCGGAGGTGATCGCCACTTACGTGTACAAGGTCGGGCTGCTCGGGGCCAACTTCAGCTTCTCGGCGGCGGTCGGTTTGTTCAATTCCGTCATCAACCTGATCTTTCTGCTGGTTGTCAATGCAATCGTCCGCCGACTGTCGGACAACAGCTTATGGTAGGAAGGCGATCGACCATGCCGCGTGCGCAAAAAATCAAAGAGCCGCTCGGCGACCGCTTGTTGCTGGCGCTCATCTATGTTCTGCTGTCTGTTGTGACGTTGTCGGTGCTTTATCCGCTTCTGTACATTTTGAGCTCGTCGCTCAGCTCGCCGAAAGCGGTCGTGTCGGGCCAGGTCTGGCTGCTGCCGGTTGAAGTCTCGCTGCGCGCCTACAAGTCGATTTTTCACAGTTCCCAGTTGATGCTCGGTTACTACAACAGTCTGGTCTATGCGGTTGTCGGGACGCTGATCAATGTGGCGTTCACGGTCGCGATGGCGTTCCCGCTGTCGCAGAAAGGGATGCCCGGGCGCAAATGGATCCTGATTCTGATGATGGTCACCATGTTTTTCGACGGCGGCCTCATTCCGACTTACCTGCTGGTGAAGCAACTGCACATGCTCGATACGCGCTGGGCGCTGTGGCTTCCGGGAGCGTTCTCCGTGTTTCAGGTCATTGTGGCCCGCACGTTCTTCCAGACTTCCATTCCGACCGAACTGCAGGAAGCGGCGCAAATCGACGGCTGCCGGGACAGCCGCTACCTGATCGGCATCGTGCTTCCGCTGTCCAAGCCGATTATCGCCGTCATGACGCTGATGTATGCGGTCGGGCACTGGAACGCCTACTTCGACGCCCTGATCTACTTGCGGTCGGAAGAGCTGTTCCCGCTTCAGTATGTGCTCCGAAATATGCTCATCCTGAACGCCGCCGATCCGGAAATGCTCGCCAACACGGCCCAGCAGTTGCGGGATCAAGGCTTCGAGCAAGTGCTCAAATACGCGATGATCGTCGTGGCCTGCATTCCCGTGCTCATCATCTATCCGTTTGTCCAGAAGCATTTCGTCAAAGGGGTTATGATCGGCTCTCTGAAAGGTTGACGCTTCCCGGCCATTCGTTTTTTCCAATCCATATGGGGATATGAGGAGGAATTCGTTTGAACAAGCCTCGATTCTGGTCCATGACGATTCTGCTGATCGTCAGCCTCGTCCTTTCCGCTTGCGGAAGCAATGACGATTCTTCGTCCGACTCGGCCGCTGCCTCTTCCGGTTCCGCGCAACAGGGACCGGTGGAAATGACGTTGTTCGCCCCCCAGGGAAAAGCGCCGATGGAAGACAACGACTTCACGAAGCTGGTGGAGCAAAAGTTCAACGTCAAAATCAAGTGGGATTTGGCGCCGGCGGACGCCTTGACGGACCGCCGCCAGCTGCTGCTCGCCAGCGGGGACTATCCGGAAGTGTTCCTGGAAGGCAAATTCACGAATACGGATCTGCAAACCTACGGCAAACAAGGCGTTCTGATTCCTCTGAACGACCTGATCGACAAGTATGCGCCCAACCTCAAGGCGCTCATGGAGAAGAAGCCGTATTTGAAGGAAGCGATGACGGCTCCGGACGGCAACATCTACGGCATTCCGCGCTTCAATGAATGCTATCACTGCACGTACTCGCAGAAATTCTGGATCAACAAGGAGTGGTTGGACAAGCTCGGCCTTGCGGTTCCGACGACGACAGACGAGCTGTACACGGTGCTGAAAGCATTCAAAACGCAAGATCCGAACGGCAATGGCAAAGCGGATGAAATTCCGCTGACGGGCGCTCCGAACAAATCTGTCTGGAACGGCAACATCGACGCCTACCTGATGAACGCCTTCGTCTACAATGACAACGACAAGTACCTGATTGTAAATAACGGCAAGGTGGATTTCGCAGCGAACAAGCCGGAATGGAAGGAAGGCCTCGCGTACATGCACAAGCTGTACAGCGAAGGCTTGATCGACAAGGCCTCGTTCACGCAAAACGATCAGGCCGTCAGTCAGCTCGGCAACAAGGAAGGCGACGAGGTTGTCGGCTCCATCACGACGGCGCTGCTCAGCTACCTCGTCAACGTATGGGATGACAACATTACCCGCCATCAGCACTGGGTCATTGTACCGCCGCTGAAAGGGCCGAACGGCGTGCAGCTCGCCGGCGTCTCCCAAGGGCTCGGCGAATTTGCGTTCGCCATTACGAACAAAGCCGACGAAGCTCAGCAGGTCGCCGCGATGAAGATCGTCAACTATCTGTTTTCGGAAGAAGGCGCGCTGTACAGCGAGTACGGCCCGACCGAAGGCATCGGCTGGAACAAGGCCCAGCCGGGCGAGAAGAACATTTGGGGCGAACAGGCCAAATACAGTTTCGAGAACCTGAAGCCGCAAGACCCGAACGTCGTCCGGAACGATTCCTGGTCGCTGCTCGGACCGAAAGACATGTCCAAGGAATTCCGCGATCTGTTCGCGTCGGCGCAAGATCCGCTCAGCTCCAAAGGCTACGAAACCCGTCTCGCCCAAGCTACGAAACAATATGAGCCGTACGCGCCCAAGGAGTTTTACCCGTCCAGCGCCTGGATCCGTCCGGAAGATACGGATACGGCGGCGCAATTGACGACGTCGATCAAGGACTACGTCCAATCGAACATGGCGCAATTCATCATCGGCTCGAAAAATCTCGACAAAGATTGGGACGCTTACGTCAAAGGGTTCGACGGGCTAAACCTCAAGCAGTACATCGAGATTTATCAGAACGCGCTTGCGAAATAAAATCAGGTTTCCTTTTCTTTGGAGGCCAGGAAGTTGATCAAGACAATGTGAAAAGGGAAAACCGCCGCAATCAACAGCAGGATGAGTCCGATTGCAGGAAGCGGCTTATCTTGCGGATTCGTCATCGGATACAGGGAAGCAAACGCCAAAATAAAAAAGAGAGAATAGGGGATCCATAACACGGGGAGCACCATTTTGACTCTTTGCCGCCCAAACAAGTTTTTGGTGAGCAAGTAACAAAGCGCGGAGGCGGCCAGATAAACCAACAAGATCAAAAGGTTCATCCATACGCCGACATGATGAATCCCGGTTATTCTTTCGATTCGGCTGGTATTGACCCACATTTCCGCATGAACAAAGAAAGCAAATGCGTATATGGCGCCTATGCCGTTTAATGTTAAGAATGACCGCATCGCGTGTTTGACCTCCAATCCTGTCTTTTTTTCTTATTTTTCCATATCATACGCATAAAAAAAAGGCCGGGACAAGTTGCCTTGTCCGGCCTTTTGCCTTGGGGGCGACGGTCAGCCCGTGAATTCTTGCACCCATTCGCCGTTGTAGTACGCGACGCCGATGGACGTGTAGTGGGCGTTCAGGATGTTCGCCCGGTGGCCGGAGCTGTTCATCCAGGCCGTCATCACTTCCTGCGGCGTGCGCTGTCCTTTGGCGATGTTCTCGCCGGCGTAGCTGTAGCTGACCCCGAACTGCTTCATCATGTCGAAGGGGGAGCCGTACGTCGGGGAGTTGTGGTCGAAGTAGTTGTTGTTGTACATGTCCTTGGCCTTCGCCAGCGCGACGGCCGTCAGCTTCGCGTCCGTCTTCAACGCGGACAGGCCTTGCTTGGCGCGCTCCTGGTTCACCAGCGACACGACTTGGGCGGCGTAGTCGGATTGGGTCACGCCGGCGTCCGAACCTGCGGACGAGCCGGTCGAACCGGAACCGGAGTCGCCGGATTGCGAGCCAGTCGAACCGGAACCGGAATCGCCGGATTGCGAGCCGGTCGAAGGTTGGCTGCCTCCCGCGGATCCCCCGGAGCTGCCGGAACCGCCGCCGGCGTTGCCCGTCGCGCCGTTGCCGGCGGAGCCGGAGTGGCCGATGGAGCCGCCGCCGGAGCCGAGCAGGCTGCCGAGGTCGAGGCTGCCGCCGCCGGAGCCGAGCAGGCTGCCGAGGTCGAGGCTGCCGCTGCCGGAGCCGAGCAGGCTGCCGAGATCGAGGCTGCCGCTGCCGGAGCCGAGCAGGCTGCCGAGATCGAGGCTGCCGGCGTTCGTGCCGGAACCGGCCTGGCCTTGCAACTGCTCAAGCAAAGACGAAAGATTAATGCCGTAGCGGCCGGCCAATTGAGAGAGCGAAAGCTGGGAACCAGCGGATGAACGATGTTGCGGAGCCGACGTCGTTTGCGCCGATGCCAGTCCCGCTGCCGGGATAGACAATGCGAGAACGAGAGAGCCGGACAGGACCAACTTGCCGATGCGGTTGCGTTTCAACATGAAGTCTCCTCCCTTTGTCCGCCTACGAGGTTAGCTGCCGGGTTCGGGGCCAAAGAGTACCCCCGGCCGCGCATGACGCGCGGCTTCACCCCACAAACTTGGGTCCCCCGCGCCCGTTTTCGGGCTTCGGCTCGGATACTTCATATGTTAACAGCAGTCGTCCGCCCATTTCATTGAATAAATTTTGCCACCGGCAAAAGCAAGGAGGCTCACTTCGACGTTTCTTTCGGCGAACGCGCCCGCGCCCCTCCCCGCTTCGGAGCGCCTAAGCCCGCGTCCCCCTTCGGTCCGGGAGCCGCAGCCGGCTCTGCTCCCGCCGCCGTTCTGGCCTTGGCCGAGCCGCGCGCGGCCGGCTTCCGCTTGGCGGAATCTTCCGCCCCGGCGGCTCCGGGTTTGACCGCTTCCAGACTCGCCTGCAGCGCCGCCATAAGGTCGATGACGTTGGTGCGCTCCGCCGCCGGCGCGGCCACGACCGCGCTCTCGCCGGCCACCTTGCGGCCGATCGCCTCCAGCAGCGCGACGCGGTAGTCGTCGGTATACTTTTCCGGTTCGAACGGCGACGTCAGCTGGTCGATCAACAGCTTCGCCATGCCCAGCTCACGGTCGTCGACCTTGATTTCCTTGGGCAGATTGGGCACCCCTTCCAGCGAGCGGATCTCGTCGGGGTAGAACATCGTCTCCATGCAGATGCAGTTGTCCAGCACGCGGATCGCCGCCAGGCTGCTCTTGCTGCGGATCGCCACCTTGGCGATGCCGATCTTGCCCGACTGGCGCATCGCTTCCAGCAGCAAGTTGTAGGCGCCGCCCCCGGCCTGGTCCGGAGACAAGTAGTACGTTTTCTGAAAATAAATCGGGTCGATCTCTTCCAGCGCGACAAAATCCAAAATTTGAATCGTCCGCGCGATATCCGGCTTGATCGCCTGCAGTTCCTCTTCGTCGAACAGCACGAAGCGGCCTTTCTCGAACTCGTAGCCCTTGGTAATTTCCTCCCACTCGACCGGCTTGTCGCAGTGCGGGCAGCTGCGGACGTAGGACAGAGGCGTGCCGCAAGCTTTATGGATGTAACGCAGGTGGACGTCTTTGTCTTCGGTGGCCGTAAACATCTTGACGGGAACATGGACGAGCCCGAAGCTGATCGCCCCTTTCCAGACGGTATGCATAAGTATCAACGCTCCTTTTCCATCCGAAGGTCGGTCTGTCAAGGGAAAACCCGGCTCCGTTAGCGTGCCCCGAACGCATGGTTTCCAGCCGCCCGGGGCATATTGACTTAAGAAAATTCATTTGCGCACCCATAGGGAGGAGGCCGGCGACGGTGGAACGAATGAGCGACACCGACAACATCGACGAGGGCAGGAAAGAGCAGGAGATGGACGTCGACCGCATGGTCAACGAAGGGCTCGGCGGCGGTCAGGTGACGCTGCACAACGGGTATATCGGCGAAACGACGACCGATACGATGGAGACGGATCGACTGGAAGGAGGGCGGTAAAATGGAAGCGCGGCGGGCGAAAGAAATTTTCGAGTCGGCGGATACGTTCAAGGTGCAGTTGGACGGCCAACCGGTGTGGATCGAGCATGTGGACGAGGCAAACGGCATGGCGACGGTCCAGATCGGGCAGAAGCCGGTTCAGACGAAGACGGTGTCGGTCGACCGGCTGCAGGAAATTCATTGATCGCAAAAGGGAAAATGGCGGAACCGCTCTTGGACGGGCGGTTTTTTTGCGCTTGCGCGCCGTTTTCAGACTTCTTTGTAAGCGGTGTCCGGTTGGCGTATAATTGGGAAAGAAACGATTCATCTCATTCTTTATCGCGAGAGGAGAATGCCGCATGTACGATGTAGCGATTATCGGCGGAGGGCCGGCCGGCGCGAGCGCCGCGCTGTTTACGGCCAAGGCGGGGAAGAAGACGGTGGTTCTGGACAACAACCAGAGCGTGACTCGCCGGGCGTGGATCGAGAACCATTACGGGGCGCCGGCGATTTCCGGGCCCGAAATGGTCGACACCGGGCGCAAGCAGGCCGAGAAGTTCGGGGCGGAGTTCGTCGCGGCCAAGGCGGCCAAGCTGACGCCGGGCGACGGCTTCGTGACCGTCGAGACGGATGCGGGCGCCTACGAGGCGAAGCATGTCATTGTCGCCACCGGCCTGTTCGTCGACTGCGCCGAGGCGAGCGGCATTCGCACGAAGCCGGGCACGGAGCCGCGGATCAAGACGATCATCGATGCGACGCCGGAAGGCAAGACGAACCTCCCGGGCGTGTGGGCGGCGGGCACGGTGGCCGGCGTCAGCATGCACACGATCATCACCGCGGGCGACGGGGCGAAGGTGGCGATCAACGTGATCAGCGAGCTGAACGGCGAGCGGTACGTCGATCACGACGTGCTCAAGAACGGCTAATCGTTTGCGCCGCCGGCGGATCGGGAGTTGGGGGGCCGGACGGCCTCATAGGCGACGCTGTGCCGGCAAGAGCGGCAATCTTTTGCAACTTCGGCCGGCGGCCGATATAATGAAGAACGACAGGATGGCGGCGAGCGGCCGCATCCGCACGCGAACGCGCCGATTCCGCCGGGAGCCAGGCTGCCCGGGCGCGGATCGGCGCTTTTTTCACCCGCCGATGCGGCGGACGAAGGAAGGATGGAACCGACATGAACCGCGGGAATGACGGCGCCGGGGCGCGGACCTACCGCTGGCACGCTCGCGCCGAAGAGGATACCGTCCGCCTGGCCGGGCTCCTCGCGTCGCTCGCCCAGCCCGGAACGGTGCTGGCGCTGGACGGCGATCTCGGCGCGGGCAAGACGAAGTTCGCGCAGGCGTTCGCCGGCGGACTTGGCGTGTCCGACGTCGTGAGCAGCCCGACGTTTACGATCATCAAGGAATACGAATCCGGCCGGCTGCCGTTCTACCATATGGACGTCTACCGTCTGTCGCTCGAGGAAGCGGACGAGCTGGGGCTTGAGGAGTATTTCGAAGGGGAAGGCGTTTCGTTGGTGGAATGGGCTTCCCGGATCGAGCCGCTGCTGCCGGAGGAGCGGCTGAACATCCGGCTGACGCCGACCGGACCGACGTCGCGCCGGATCGACTGCGTGCCGGGCGGCGCCAGGTACGAAGCGTGGTGCCGGGAACTCGGGATGGAGCCGGCGGAGGAGGGAGAAGCATGAACGAGCGCGGCATCGAGCCAAAGTCCGGCGCCGGCGAAACCGAAGGCGGAAGCGGCGGCGCCCTGACGGCGCTCGCCTTCGACACGTCCTCCTCCGTGCTGGCGACGGCGATCGTCCGGGACGGGAAGGTGCTGGACCGCTGCCAATCGTTCACGGAGCGGAACCATTCGGTGCGCATCGTGCCCGATCTGCAGGAGTTGATGCGCCGCAACGGCCTTCGGTCGGGGGACATCGATTTTCTCGCGGCCGGACAAGGCCCCGGTTCCTATACGGGCGTGCGGATCGCCGTTACCGCCGCCAAGACGCTCGCCTGGGCGTGGGGCAAGCCGCTGATCGGCGTGTCGAGCCTGGAGGCTGCGGCGTTCGGCGCGTGGCAGAGCGACGGGCGGCTTCGCGAGGAGGGGCGGCCCGTGTGGATCGTCCCGCTCGTCGATGCCAGACGCGGGCAGGTGTACACAGCCCGCTTCGTCGCGTCGGGCGGGGAGTGGCGCCGGGCGGAGGAGGACGGCATCCGGCTGCTGGCCGATTGGCTGAACGACCTCGGCCGGGCGGCTTCCGAAGCGGGGCATGAGGCGCCGGCGGCGGTCGTCTTCGCGGGGGAATTGGCGAAGCTGGAAGGGAAGTGGAACCCGGAAGCGGCGTTCGTCGGCGGCGTTCCGTTCCTGGCGCGGCCGAGCCTATTGGACGCGGGGGCGGCCGGGCTGCTGGCGGAGCGCCGGTTCCGGCGGGGCGAGCGGGACGAGGTGCACGGCTTCGTTCCGAACTACACGCAGTTGACGGAAGCGGAAGTCAAACTCGCGAAGAGACGGGCGGAGAGCGCGACATGAAAAAACGGCAGAAGGCGGAACCGAAAAGTCTCGTTTTTCGGGCGATGACGGTGGACGATATCGACACGATCGTCGAGATCGAACGGGAGGCGTTCACCGCTCCTTGGACCGCCGAAGCGTTCCATAACGAGCTTAGGCAGAACATGTTCGCCAAATATATGGTGATGGAGCGGGACGGCGTCATTATGGGCTACGGCGGCATGTGGCTGATCGTGGACGAGGCCCACGTCACCAATATCGCCGTGCGCGAGCGATACCGGGGCCAGGGGTTCGGCAAGAAGCTGCTGGCCGAGATGATGCGCACCGCCCACTGGTTCGGCGCCCGGCGGATGACGCTCGAAGTGCGCGTGTCCAACGAGCGGGCGCAGCGGCTGTACCGCAAATTCGGCTTCGAGCCTTCGGGCGTGCGGCCGGGGTACTACTCGGACAACGCCGAGGACGCGCTCATCATGTGGGCAGAGCTGCGCCCCAAGGTCTGGTCGAGCGACGGCTTCGGCGCATCGGAAGGAGAGAGCTCATGAATCGGCCGTACCATCTGCTGGCGATCGAGACCAGCTGCGACGAGACGTCGGTCGCGGTCGTGCGCAACGGCGCGGAGGTGCTCTCGAACGTCGTCTCCAGCCAGATCGACACGCACCGCCGCTTCGGCGGCGTCGTTCCGGAGATCGCCTCGCGCAAGCATGTGGAGAGCATCACCGTCATTCTCGAGGAGGCGGTGTCCGCCGCGGGCGTGACGCTAGGTGAGATCGACGCGGTGGCGGTCACCGAAGGGCCCGGTCTTGTCGGCGCGCTGCTCGTCGGCGTCGTCGCCGCCAAGAGCCTGGCGCTGGCGCTGGACGTGCCGCTGATCGGCACGCACCATATCGCCGGCCACATCTACGCCAACCGCCTGATCGGCACGATCGAGTACCCGGCGCTCGCGCTCGTCGTGTCGGGCGGCCATACCGAGCTGGTGCTGCTTCGCAGCGAGGGGCGCTTCGAGATCGTCGGGCGCACGCGGGACGATGCGGTCGGCGAAGCGTACGACAAGGTGGCGCGGGCGCTGTCGCTGCCTTATCCGGGCGGGCCGTACATCGACCGGCTGGCGTCGGAGGCGGAGGAAGAGATCGAGCTTCCGCGCGCCTGGCTGGAGCCGGACAGCTTCGACTTCAGCTTCAGCGGCCTCAAGTCGGCCGTGCTCGCGGAAATCAACCGCGCGAACATGAAGGGGGAGCCGGTGCGGGCGTCCGCGCTGGCCCGCGGCTTCCAGCAGTCGGTCGTCGACGTCGTGACGACCAAGGCGATGCGCGCCGCCGCCGCGTTCGGCGTCCGCCAGCTGCTGCTGTGCGGCGGCGTCGCCGCCAACCGGGGGCTGCGCGAGCGGCTGGCCGCGCTGTGCGCGGAGGCGGGGCTGCCGCTGCTCGTGCCGCCGCTTGCGCTGTGCACCGACAACGCGGCGATGATCGCCGCGGCCGCCGACCTGAAGTGGCGGCGCGGCGAATTTACGCCGCTCGACATGAAGGCCGAGCCGCAGCTGTCGCTGGAGGCGTGGTCGGTCGCCACCTGAGCGCCGCTTTTTGCGGGCGCGGCGAGCCGGCGGCGAATCTGTCCGGCGGCGGCTCGCGGGCGGCGCAGGCGACGAAGGCGGCGCGATGAGCGCCGTCCGCGCAGACTGGCCCGCGAGCAACAGCCGGCCGGCCGCAACGTCGCCGCGTGGGGCGGCGTCCCGGATTCGCCGCCCGAACAACGGCCCTTCGCCGCCCGAGCGAAGGGCCGTTGTTCATAAGGCGGCACGTTTTTCGTCCAAATATCAAACAGCGGGGCAATCGGTCTGATTTCAAACTTCCGCTTCGCTTTGCTTGGCGGATAACGCTCCTCGAACAGCTCCGCCAGCCTTCGCTTCACGTTCGGATCGCCAATGCCTCCCATGACTCGCTTCTCGCAGGTTTCTTCGTACCCCACCGCCTCCAAGCAAACGATCTTCTCCACCGCGTCCATGTTGGTGAGGCTGTTCACGGACGCAAGCGCTGGCGGATTTCCTTGTTCATCCGCTCGTTCGGGTTCGTCGTGTAGCGGCGGGGCCGGGCGGCGAACCGCCGGCTGCGCGGAAGGAGCCGCTCCGGTTGTGGACAAGGTTATCCACAACATCTGTGGACGATGTGGACAGACGACGGAAGCCCTTGGGGCCCTAAGGAGCGAATTCCGTTGAAATCGGGATATGTTTTTCACAGCGGACCAGGGGGATTTGTGGATATTGTGGATAAAACGATGGAAAACTTGACAGATTTTACACTCGGCTAATAAAAAGCTTGAAGCCCGGCGGTTTTCTTCGTCCGCGTTCGCGCCCCTCCTAAGGAAAGGACGGGCTCAAGCTGTGGATAAGGCTGTGCACAAGCCGGCGGGCTTTGCCGTGCTCCGGCCGGGCGTACCTTGGCGAGGATCCGGCCAAAGGAGGCGGCGAAGCCTGCCGACAGCTAATCGAGAAGCGCCTCCCACCGCGCGTACGCTTCGTCCAACTGCTGCTTGCGGGCGTCGACTTCGGCCTGCTTTTCGCGCAGCTTGACGTAGTCGGTGAACACTTCCTCGGTCGCCATTTCCGCCTCAAGCGCGGCGATCTCCTCCTCCAGGCGCTCGATGTCGGCTTCCGCCTGCTCCTTCTTGCGCTGACGCGCCCGCTCTTCGCGCTTCGCCTGCTTCTCGGCCTCGTAATCCTGGGCCGGCGCGGAGGCGGGGGCTTGCGCGGAAGAGCCGGCCGGCGGCGCTTCCCATTGCTCCATCTCCCGCTTTTTGGCGAGCATGTCGTCATAATTGCCCAGGAAATGTCGAGCGCCGTCGGGGGCGAGCTCGACGATCCGGTCGGCGAGGCGGTTCAGGAAGTAGCGGTCGTGGGAGACGAACAACAGCGTGCCCTCGTACTCTTCGAGCGCCGCCTCCAGCACTTCCCGGCTCCACAGGTCGAGATGGTTGGTCGGTTCGTCGAGCACGAGCACGTTCGCCTTGCGCAGCATCAGCTTGGACAGCGCCACGCGGGCTTTCTCCCCGCCGCTGAGGGACCCGACCGTCTTCTTGACGTCATCGCCGCTGAACAGGAAGTTGCCGAGCACGGTGCGGATTTCCGCCTCCGGGATCAGCGGATACTCGCTCCACACTTCTTCCAGAACAGTGTTCGCCGGATTCAGGTCGCGCTGCTCTTGATCGTAGTAGCCGAGCTTGACGCCCGCCCCCCAGCGCACCGTTCCGGCGCGCGGCGCCACCGCTCCGACGAGGGCGCGCAGCAGCGTCGTCTTGCCGATGCCGTTCGGCCCGAGAATGGCTATCCGCTCGCCGCGCCTGACCTCGAACGAGACGCCGCGGAACAGCGGGTCGAGCTCGTCGGCGGGGGCGGCGGCAACTTCCGACACCTGCAGCACGTCCTTGCCGGTTCGGCGCTCGGTCGTAAAGGAGAAGCTCGCCTGCTTCAGCGTGCCGGGCTTCTCCAGCCGCTCGATCCGCTCCAGCGCGTTGCGCCGGCTCTGGGCCCGCCGGGTCGTCGTCGCGCGCGCAATGTTGCGCTGAATGAACTCCTCCATCCGCGCGATCTCTTTGCGCTGCTGTTCGTACAGCTTCATGTTCTGGGCGAAAGCGGCCGCCTTCAAATCCATGTAGCGAGAATAATTGCCGGTATACCGGGTGGCGGCGTGCCGCTCGATCTCGACAATCGACGTGACGGTGGCGTCGAGGAAATAGCGGTCGTGGGAGACGATGACCATCGCGCCGGCGTACGTGCGCAAATACTGCTCGAGCCAGGTGAGCGTCGCGATGTCGAGGTGGTTGGTCGGCTCGTCCAGCAGCAGCAGTTCCGGCTGCGCGACGAGCAGCCGGGCGAGCGCCAGCCGCGTCCGCTGGCCGCCGCTTAAGCTGTCCACCGTCGTCTCCGGCGGGAAGTCGCCGAACCCCATTCCGTGCAGGACGCTGCGAATGCGGTTGTTCATCTCGAAGCCGCCGGCATCGCGGAATTCGTCGCTGCGGTTGGCGTACAACGTGAGCAGCGCTTCGTACCGGGAAGCGTCCTTCTGCTCCGCCGGGTCGGCCATCCGCCGCTCCAGCTCGCGCAGCTCCTGTTCCTTTTCCACCAACGGTCCGAAAGCGTCCGTCATCGCCTGATGCAGCGTCAGATGGCCGGCGAAGCTGCCGTTCTGGGACAAGTACCCGATCTTGAGCTCCCGCGGCCTGGACACCGAACCTTGGTCCGCCGCCAGTTCGCCGGCGAGAATCCGCAGCAACGTCGACTTGCCGGCGCCGTTGACGCCGACGAGCCCGATGCGGTCCCGCTCGTTGATCTGGATCGACACGCCGTTGAGTACCGGCGTCGTTCCGTAATGCTTCGTAATGCCCGATGCTTGCAAAAGCAAGAGGAATCCCTCCGACTTCTTCTATTCAATCCATGCGGTTGCGCCGCGCTTTTCCAAGTGTAGCGCAAAAGCGCGGCTTCGTCCAAGCCGGGGGCGGTTTCGTCCTTGGCGAAACAGGGAGAAAAGTGGTAAACTGGAACTGCATTTGGCAACTGCGGAGGTGCTGCCGATGAACGCTCCGGGCGCCGAAGCCTCCAAGCGCGCCCGGCGGCGCGAACTTGCGGCCGAGCGCGACCGGCTGGCTGGCGGAAGAAGGGCGGAACTGTCGGCGCAATTGTGCCGGAAGGCGGTGCGGGAGGCGCTGAAGCCGCTCACGGAGAAGCGGGGGAGGCCGCTGACGGTATGCGTCTACGGCGCTTTCCGTTCCGAGGCGGACCCGTCGGAGCTGGCGGACTGGTGCTTCCGGCACGGGCATCGCGTGGTGGCGCCGCGCATCCGCGAGGACGGCGACGGCATGGAGCTGCGAATCGTCGCCTCGCCCGCGGATTGGCGGCCGGGCCGTTGGAACGTTCCCGAGCCGGACCCGGCGAAGACCGCCGTTTACCCGCTCGGCGAGGAACTGGACGTCGTTCTCGTCCCCGGACTCGCGTTCGACTCGGCGGGCGGCCGGATCGGCTACGGCGGCGGCTATTACGACCGGCTGTACGCGCAGCGTCGGGCGGCCGCACGCTCGGCGGACGGCACGCTGTGGCTCGGCTTCGGCTTCGCCTTCCAGCGGACGCCGGACGCGCTGCCGCGGGAACCGCACGATCTGCCGCTGGACGGATTGGCGACCGAAGAAGGCGTAAGCTGGTTTACGGGAGGAGCACGAATGGAAGCGGGGGAAGCGCGGGACGGCCTCACCCATTTTAACGAGCAAGGGCGGGCCGTCATGGTCGATGTCTCGGACAAAGCGGCGACGGTCCGCACGGCGGTCGCCCAGTCGCGGGTCCGGATGAGGCCGGAGACGCTGCGGCGGATTCGCGAAGGCGGCATCGCGAAGGGCGACGTTCTGGCGGTGGCGCAGGTGGCCGGCATTCAGGCGGCCAAGCGCACGTCCGACTGGATTCCGCTCTGTCACCCGCTGCCGTTGACGGGCGTGAACATCCGCTTCTCGGACGACGGGGAGAATACGCTCCTTATCACCGCCGAAGTGAAGACGACCGGGAAGACGGGCGTGGAGATGGAGGCGCTGACCGCCGTGTCCGCGGCGGCCTTGACGGTCTACGACATGTGCAAGGCGCTGCAGAAGGACATGGAGATCGGCCCGACGAAGCTTCTGGTCAAGACGGGCGGCAAAAGCGGAGATTACGCGGCGGAAGAAGGAGCCGGGCGCGGGGAATAGAGACAGGCGCGCGAGCGGTGGGGGAACGGGGGGATTGGCATGCTCTGGAAAGTGGGTTTGCTGTCGGCGAGCGACAAAGGCTCCCGCGGCGAACGCGAGGACACCAGCGCCCAGGTCATTCGGGAGCTGGTGGAGGAGGAGCTGGAAGGCGAAATTGTCGATTACCGAATCGTACCGGACGAGCAGGACGAAATTATGGCCGCTCTCATCGAAATGTCGGATTACTTCCAGGCCGATCTGGTTCTGACGACCGGAGGAACCGGGCTCGGCTTGCGCGACGTGACGCCGGAGGCGACGCTGAAAGTGGCGGACCGGACGGTTCCGGGCATGGCGGATGCGATGCGGGCCGCCTCCATGCCGCGGACCCGCCGGGCGATGCTGTTCCGCGGCGTCTGCGCCATTCGCGGCCGGACGCTCATCGTCAACCTGCCGGGCGATCCGAAGGGCGTGCATGAGGTGCTGATGGCGATCATGGACGTGCTGCCGGCCGCCCTGCTGCAAGTCAAAGGTCTGGGAAGGGAGATCGACCCATGAACGGTTCCTCCTCGTCATTTTCCTCGTCCGAAGTCGTGCGGATCGGCCGCTCGCTGCTGCGGGAAGTGAAGGTGGACGACGCGGTCGGGTTGGTTCTGGCGCACGACCTGACGCAGATCGTTCCCGGCTCGTTCAAGGGCCGCCTGTTTCGCAAAGGCCACCGCGTCGCCGCCGAAGACATCCCCAAGCTCAAGGATATCGGCAAGGAGCATCTGTACGTCATGGAGCTCTCCCCGGACGATCTGCACGAAGACGACGCCGCGCTCCGGCTGGCCGCCGCGCTCGCCGGCGACCACTTGCGGGCGGGGGAGCCGTCCGAAGGCAAGGTGACGCTGAAGGCGGCGATTACGGGGCTGGCCTCGGTGGCCAGACCGGTCGTCGACGCCGTCAACGCGCTCGGCGAGATCGCGCTCGCGACGACGACAGACGGCCGCGCCGTGCGTGCAGGCGAAGCCGTCGCCGCCACCCGGGCGATTCCGCTGATCGTGCCGGAGCGCAAGATCGCGGAGGCGGAGCGGATCGCCGCCGCGTACCGGGAGAAGGAAGGCCGGGCGCCGCTCGCGGTGCGCCCGCTGCGCAAGATGCGGGCCGGGCTGCTGACGACGGGGACGGAAGTGTACAGCGGCCGGATCGCCGACAAGTTCGGCCCGGTGGTCGCGCGCAAGCTGGCAGAGCTCGGTTCCGAGGTGGCGGAGCAGCGGTTCGCTCCGGACGACCGACAAACAATTGTCAAAGAAATTTTATTTTTGCTGCAGCAAGGGTATGATATGATACTCGTAACGGGTGGAATGTCCGTGGATCCGGATGACCGGACCCCGGGCGCGATCGCCGAAGCGGGTTGCGAGATCGTCAGCTACGGGACGCCGATGCTGCCGGGATCGATGCTGCTGTTCGGCTATTTGCGGGGAGTGCCGCTGTTCGGCTTGCCCGGGTGCGTCATGCACGATCCTTACACCTCGTTCGATGTGTTGCTGCCGCGGGTGCTTGCGGGAGATGTCATTCGCCGCGAGGAGATCGCTGCGATGGGATATGGCGGCCTGCACCGCTGTTGACGGCGGATGAGAGCTTCCTGCGGACAAGATAGAGCGCGAAGGAATCGATCATTTTCCAACAGATAAGGAGGCGTTACCATGTCGGGTATCGGCGCTACCGGGTTTATCCTGCTCGTTATCGTTGCGCTGTTGTTGTTCGGACCGAACAAGCTTCCCGAGCTCGGCAAGGCGTTCGGCAAGACGCTGCGGGAATTCAAGCGAGGCGCGAACGGCGTGCTCGAGGAGCAACAGGAGCCGCAAGTCCGCCGCGTTGAAGTGGGGACGGCCGGCGCGGCGGGTGCAGAGACGCCTGCGGCGGAACGTCGTCTTCCGGAATAAGCGATAATCGAATATGGGGCGGAGGGCGGCTTGCCGAAGAAGCCGCCCTAATTGCTTGTTCAGTGGAGGTTGAAGCATGGCGGATCGTTCCAACCCGGCGGATGCCGTCGCTCCCGACGACTGGATGCCGCTGACGGAGCATCTCGGCGAGTTGAGGAGAAGAATCATCTATTGCTTGATCGTGCTGGTGGCCGGTCTGGTCGGAGGCTTGTTCGGCGCCGGTCCGCTGTTCGATTACCTCGTTCGGCAGACGCCGGCCGGGCGCATCGAGCTGAGCGCCTTTTCGCCCTGGGACGGGATCAGCCTGTATATGAAGTTCGCGTTCGTCATCTCCTTTGTCGTCGCCATTCCCTTCACGCTGTACCAATTGTGGGCGTTCGTCCGGCCCGCGCTGGGAAGGAAGGAACAGCGATCGACGCTAAGGTATGTGCCGGGAGCGTTCGTCATGTTTTTGGCCGGCGTGGCGTTCGGGTATTTCATCGTATTCCCGATGGCCTATCACTTTACGGAAAACGTGACGAACAGCATGGGGCTGCGTCAGCTGTACGGCGCGGGTCAATATTTTTCGTTCATGTTCAACATCATCGTGCCGCTCGCCGTGCTGTTCGAACTGCCGGTCGTCATCCTGTTCCTGACCCGCATCGGCATTCTGAACCCGGTCGTCCTGAAGAAGTTCCGGCGGATCGCCTGGTTTGTCATGGTGGTTGTCGGCACGGTCATCACGCCGCCGGACGTCGTGTCGGACCTGCTGGTCGCGGTGCCGCTGGTGGCGCTGTACGAATTCAGCGTTTATTTGTCGGTCAGCGCGTTCAAGAAGCGCCAGGCCCGGCTGGCCGCTTTGGAAGCGGAAGAGGCATGGTAAGAACGGGGCATTCCCGCAGTCGGGGGTGCGCCTCTTTTTTTCGTCCGAAATGCCTACTTTTCGATATTCTTCGATCCCATTTTGTGCTAAACTGAAAAGTATCCTGTACTGCAAGCGATTTCAAACGCATGCACAACCATTTCTCGAAAGGGGATTTGCCCATGGGGAACAAAGGGATGAGCCTTGGAACGAAGGCGACGATTGGACTTGCGGTGATCGCCGCGCTTCAGGTTCTGGGGGTCGTTCTCGCCTTTATCGGCGCCGACACGACGCTGGCGATCGAGCTGGCGGTCGTGGCCGCGCTGACGCTTGCCGTCGCCGGCTTCGGAATCGCGCGCTTCCGGGGGTCGGTCATCGGCTCGATCGGCAGCGTCACCAGCGCGTTGAAAAATATTGCCGCTTCCGGAGGCGATTTGACCCGCCGCGTCGTCGTGCAGACCGGCGATGAAGTCGGCGATTTGGCGGCGGCGGCGAACACGATGCTCGACGCGCTGCAGAAGATGATGCGGGAGCTGAGGGACAGCACCGCCGAGCTGGCTGCGGCCGCCATTCAACTGAAGCAGGGGGCCGACGAGAACGCCCGCGTCAGCAGCGAAGTTTCGAAGGCGGTCGAACGGGTCGCCGCCGGAGCCGCGACGCAGGTGGCCCGCTCGCAGCAAATCTCCGCGGTGGTGCAGGAGACGCTGGACGGGCTGAACCAGGTCGCCGCCACGACGACGGGGGCTTCGGAAGCGGCGCAGTCGACGCGCGTTCGGGCGGAAGACGGCTCATCGGTGCTCCAGACGGCGAGCCGGGACATCGTGCAGGTCGAACAATCGTTCCGCTCCCTGCAAGATTCGGTCCGGGGCTTGACCCACAAGTCGAACCAAGTGCTTGAAATTATCGGCTACATATCGGAAGTATCGAACCAGACGCACCTGCTGGCGCTCAACGCCGCAATCGAGGCGGCCCGTGCGGGCGAGCACGGCAGAGGCTTCGCCGTCGTGGCCGGCGAGATCCGCAAGCTGGCGGATCAGACGCAGCAATCTGCGGTGCAGATCGGCGACACGCTGCAGTCGATGTCGCAGGACATCGGCGAGGCGGCGGCCATGTTCGAGCAAAGCGCGGAGCAAGTGTTCGGAGCGGTGGACGGCATGCGGCGGGCGGAGGAATCGTTCAACGAAATTTCCGGCGAGGTCGGCAAGCTGAGCGGCAACATCGTGGAGGCGGCCGCCGCCATCGAGGAGATGACGGCCGGAAGCGAGACGGTCGCCCAGTCGATCCAGGAGATCACGCGGGTGACCGAAGAGACGGCTTCGTTCACCGAGCAAGTGTCCTCGATGACGCAGCAGCAGACGTCGTCGACGGAGGCGATGGCGCAGACGGCGGACCGGCTGAGCGAGATGGCGTCCCGGCTGAAGGCGATGGCCGGCCACTACCGGACTTGACGGAGGGAAGAGGCGCGCTTAAAGTTCAAGGCATTGGCGTCGGGGAAGTTTTCTCCGGCGCTTTTTTTTCTAAGACAGCATAATCGGCGAACAGATTTCCCACATAAGCGTCGCAAGCGTCCGGCGCCGTCCCGCTGGCGAAGGAGCGCCCGATGCGATGTTTTGCATCGCATGGGCGCCGGCGGTGGGTAAAGCACGGTGAATGGGTCAGGCATGTCCCACAACCTTTGTTCGTCCATCATGCTGCTGTCGTTTTTTTGTCGTTGCCTGCGTCTCGTCGCCTCTTCGGCCGGCGGCCGTCGTATAAGATGATCCGCCAGGGGAATGGTAACCGGGTCATGCGGCAATGCGGCTTGTTCCCGGATCCAAGCCGGCGGCGGATCGCCGCGCTAAACGGACGCTGCCGGCGGCGAAGCGGGACGGCGACGCCCAGGGGGCGGCAATTGCCTGTTTCGGCGTGCTGGCGGCTGCTGGGACGCTGGAAAAAGGGGCTTGAAAACCATAGGCAAAATCAGTATCATAAGAGATGGTTATTAGCACTATCCACTCTTGAGTGCTAATAATATGGGCGGATGACCCATACCGGTTCAACCTATTTACAAAGGAGGCTATTTTCATGATCAAACCTTTGGGTGATCGCGTGCTTGTTGAAGCGAGTGCCAAAGAAGAAAAGACCGCCAGCGGAATCGTCCTGCCGGATACGGCCAAGGAGAAGCCGCAAGAAGGAACCGTCGTAGCGGTAGGAAGCGGAAGCCTGAACAAGGATGGCGCCCGCATCGCGCTTGAAGTCAAAGTGGGCGACCGTGTGTTGTTCTCCAAATACGCCGGCACGGAAGTCAAGTACGAAGGCAAAGAGTACTTGATCATGAAGGAAAGCGACATCCACGCAATCGTCGGCTGATCGAGCCGCGATTGAGGAGACGACATAAGCAAAATTTTTTGCATGCAAGACCGGTACGTAAAGGCAACAACATTCGAGGAGGGTTATTGAAGAATGGCCAAAGAAATCAAGTTTAGCGAAGACGCGCGCCGTGCGATGCTCCGCGGGGTAGACGCTCTGGCGAACGCTGTCAAAGTAACGCTCGGTCCGAAAGGCCGCAACGTCGTGTTGGAGAAGAAGTTCGGCTCTCCGCTGATCACGAACGACGGCGTGACGATCGCCAAGGAGATTGAGCTGGAAGACGCGTTCGAGAACATGGGCGCTCAGCTCGTCAAGGAAGTCGCCACGAAGACGAACGACGTGGCCGGCGACGGAACGACGACGGCTACCGTGCTGGCGCAAGCGATGATCCGCGAAGGCCTGAAGAACGTAACGGCCGGCGCCAACCCGATGGTCGTTCGCAAAGGCATCGACAAAGCCGTTCGCGTGGCGGTCGAACAACTGAAGTCGATCTCCAAGCAAGTCAACGGCAGCAGCGACATCGCGCAAGTCGCCGCCATCTCCGCTGCGGATGAAGAAGTCGGCCAACTGATCGCGGACGCGATGGAGAAGGTCGGCAAGGACGGCGTCATCACCGTCGAAGAATCCAAAGGGTTCCAAACCGAGCTGGAAGTCGTCGAAGGGATGCAGTTCGACCGCGGCTACGTTTCTCCTTACATGGTGACCAACACCGACAAGATGGAAGCGGTGCTGGAGAATCCGTATATTCTGATTACCGATAAGAAGCTGTCCAACATCCAGGAAATTCTTCCGGTGCTGGAAAAAGTCGTTCAAGCGAACAAGCAGCTGCTGATCATCGCCGAAGATATCGAAGGCGAAGCGCTGACGACGTTGATCGTCAACCGCCTGCGCGGCACGTTCACTTGCGTCGGCGTCAAGGCTCCGGGCTTCGGCGACCGCCGCAAAGCGATGCTGCAAGACATCGCGGCGCTGACGGGCGGCGAAGTGATCACCGAAGAGCTCGGCCTCGAGCTCAAATCGACGACGCTGCAACAGCTCGGTACGGCTCGTCAAGTGCGCGTCAACAAGGAAAACACGATCATCGTCGACGGCGCCGGCGACAAAGCCGACATCGAAGCTCGCGTCAACCAAATCAAGGCGCAAATCGAAGAGACGACGTCCGACTTCGACCGCGAGAAGCTGCAAGAGCGTTTGGCCAAGCTGGCCGGCGGCGTAGCGGTCATCAAGGTCGGCGCCGCAACCGAAACGGAACTGAAGGAACGCAAACTGCGCATCGAAGACGCGCTGAACGCAACCCGCGCTGCGGTTGAGGAAGGCATCGTCTCCGGCGGCGGTACGGCTCTGGTCAACGTATACAACGCGGTTGCCGCCGTGCAAGCCGAAGGCGACGAGAAGACGGGCGTCAACATCGTGCTGCGTTCGCTCGAAGAGCCGATCCGCACGATCGCGGCCAACGCCGGCCAAGAAGGCTCCGTCATCGTCGAGCGCCTGAAGAAGGAAAAAGTCGGCGTCGGCTACAACGCCGCTACCGGCGAATGGGTCGACATGTTCGAAGCCGGCATCATCGATCCGGTGAAGGTGACCCGCTCCGCGCTGCAAAACGCAGCTTCCGTCGCCGCCATGTTCCTGACGACCGAAGCGGTCATCGCCGACAAGCCGGAGAAGGAGAAAGCTTCCGCCGGCATGCCTGGCGGCATGGGCGGAATGGGCGACATGGGCGGATTCTGATCCGTCGCCTCTCCAAGCGACAAAAAAGCTCCCCTTTGCGGGGAGGCCACTGAAAAAGTCCTTTAGCTTAAAAAGGTACTGTTCCTCAATTACATTGAGAGAACAGTACCCTTTTTGCTGTATAATTAGAGTTATTAAAGCGAAAGGCGTGAAGCCGATTGTTCCAGCCTCAAATCTCATTTGCGTACAGTCCTTACACAGCACTATACGACCTCATCGTGCCTAAGGATAATATGCTACGGCAGATCAACGAGCTGGTGGACTTCTCCTTCGTCTACGACGAACTGAAAGCAAACTACTGCTTGGATAATGGTCGCAATGCCATCGACCCTTTGCGGATGTTTAAATATTTGCTCCTTAAAGCCATTTTTGATCTGTCGGACGTGGATTTGGTCGAGCGCTCCCGGTATGACATGTCGTTTAAATAGGGCTTGCTGAACGAACAAAAAATCCTTATTCCACAAGGGATTTGAGCTACTTTTGTCGAATTTATCTGCAAGGAAAACATAGAAAATTGGCAAAAAACCTTGCAGATGGAGTGAGCGAACGTGTTC